>OJSE01000002.1_pt1 | contig 391953 bp, 374 predicted proteins | sample 1599351 | NCBI WGS metagenome assembly OJSE01 (sample SAMN04168656, study PRJEB22393) | human gut metagenome | biome: human gut microbiome; feature: stool | host: Homo sapiens | collected 2014-03-17 | reverse complement strand
GCTGCTTGAACAATTTTTACTTCGAAATATTGTCTAACTTTTTGGGGTCACTTCACGTAGGAGTTGCGCTGTTTTTATGTTCTTTTATGACATATTCCCATGCGCCGGAAAACATTGACATTCTTCTGCCGTGTGTCTATAATGGGCTCGGCGGCTGAAATTCGGAAAGGCCGCATTTCAGTCGTGAAAAGAAGAAAAAGGAGAAAAACACATGCTGAACATTTAAAACTACACAAAGCGCTTCGGTGACAAAATCGCCGTAGACGACCTTTCGCTGCACATTGCGGCGGGGGAGATCTGCGCGTTCATCGGACACAACGGCGCGGGCAAAACGACTACGCTAAAAGCCTGCTGCGGCTTATTAAGGCCGGACGGCGGCACCATTACGGTGAACGGCATCGACATTCAAAAAGACCCCATCGCCTGCAAAAAGATCATGGCCTACATACCCGATAATCCTGATCTTTATGAATTCCTGACGGGCTACGAGTATTTGAATTTTGTTGCGGATATGTACGGCGTATCGGAAGCGGACCGCAAGGCGCGCATGGAAGCGCTTGCCGAGCGGCTGGATATTAAAAACGCGCTGCCGAACCTCATCTCGGAGTGCTCGCACGGCATGAAGCAGAAAATCGCCGTTATCGGCGCGCTTATCCACGAGCCGAAGCTCATTTTGATGGACGAGCCGTTCGTCGGGCTCGACCCCATTGCGGCGCACGAATTAAAGAAGATTATGGCGGAGCATTGCCGAAACGGCGGCGCTATCTTCTTTTCCACACACGTTTTGGAGGTGGCGGAGAAGCTGTGCGACAATGTGGCCATTATTAAAAACGGCAAGCTCATTGCACACGGCACCATGGACAGTGTGCGCGGCGACGGTTCTTTGGAGCAGGTCTTCTTAGAGCTGGAAGACCACAAGGACTGAAAGGGGGAGGCTGCATGTTAAGATCCCTCTGGAAGCTGCAATGGAAGCAGTTTGCGGCGCGCATGAAAAAAGGCAACGGCAAAAAGACCTCCGGCGGATGGCTGGTTTTTCTGATGCTGTTCTTTGTGGTGTGCATGGAAATTTTGATGTTTGTGGTGTTCGCAGAGCTTGTTCCGTTGTGCGAAATGGGGCTTACATGGCTGTATTTCGCCATGGCGGGCACAATGGCGCTGGCGTTTTCCATGTTGGGCAGCGTTTTTATGACGCAGGCGCAGTTGTATGACGCGAAAGACAACGAGCTGTTGCTTTCCATGCCGATACCGCCAAAGTACATTCTCTTGACGCGCATTGCAATGCTGTTTACAACGACGGCAGGGTACACGCTGGCGGTTTTGCTGCCCGCGTTCGGTATTTACGCGTTTTCCTACGGTGCATCGGCGACGATGATTATCGGGTGGCTGTTTACGTTTGTGGCTCTGAGCCTGATTTCGCAGTCTGTCTGCTGTGCGCTCGGCTGGGTGCTGCACAAGCTCCTCAGCCGCCTGCGCAACAAGGCGGTTGTTTCGCTTTTGTACATGGTCATTTTCATGGCGGTGTACTGGTATTTTTACGCGAACGTCAACTCGTTTTTGTCCGGGATCGTCATGCAGGGCACGCAGATCGCGGGTGCGATGAAATACGTTTGGCCGCTTTATGCTATTGGCATGGCGTGCGGCGGAAGCCTTTTGCACACGCTGCTCGTGACTTTATTGAGCGCGGCAATAGCGCTTTTCACGCTTTGGCGGCTTTCCGCATCTTTCATTTCCTCCGTGCGTACATCGGGCGCGAAAGCGGGTGCAAAGCACAAATCGGGCAAAGCTTCCGCAAAGCAGCGCACGCCGGTGCTGTCTGTTGCGCATAAGGAGCAGCGGAAGTTCTTCACAAGCCCCGCGTACCTGATGAATTTCGGCTTCGGCTTGGTGGTCATTCCGGTTCTGCCCATCGCTGCCGCGATTTTCCGCGGGAAGCTGATGCAGATGATAAGCCTGATGAGTTTTCGGCCCGAGTGGATTGCGCTCGGCATTTTTGGCGTGATGGCGTTTTGCATCGCGACGTCCTGCGCGACCGCGCCGTCTGTCTCGTTGGAGGGCAAAAATCTGTGGGTGCTGCGCACGATGCCTATAAGCGGCAAAACGGTGCTTTTGGGCAAGCTCCTTATGGTGTGCCGCCTGCAAATGCCGCTTGTCGCCGTCAGTGTTTTGGCGCTTTGCCTCATCGCCGGGTGCGGTATCGGACTCACGGTGTTGACCGTTTGCGTTTGCGTTTTGTTCTGCTGGTTCGTCGGCACGCTCGGCCTTGTGATGAACCTGCTCGCGCCGCGCTTTGACTGGCAGAGCGAAAATCAGCCGTGCAAGCAGTCCCTCAGCGTATGCGTCACAATGTTCGGCGCGTACTTCTTTGCGGCGGTGATCGTCGGCGTGTTTTTCGCGGTATCTGCACTGCATATTCCGGGCATTGCAGCGTATGCGGTAACGACTGCGTTCCTTTTGCTTGCGTCTGTCTTGATGCACCTGCTTTTGGTGCGTTGGGGCGCGAAAAAATTTGAGCGCTTAGAAGCCTAAGTCAAAATAAAATCGAGCGTCTGCATACGTCTTTTGGCGGTACAGACGCTTTTTCTTGCTTTTTTTGCAAAATCATGCTATGCTGAAACCACTTGATTTGGTTGGAGGGGTTTTTATGATCTACACGATCACATTCAATCCGGCGGTGGATTACGTCGTCACGGCGGACACGTTCCGCACGGGCAAAACGAACCGCACGAAAACGGAAAACATTGTGTTTGGCGGCAAGGGCGTGAACGTCTCTTTGCTGCTGCACGCGTTGAATACAAAAAGCATTGCACTTGGGTTTATTGCGGGCTTTACGGGCAAAGCGCTGCGCGAGGGCGTTGAAAAAGAAGGCATCACGACCGATTTCATCGAAGTCGAAAACGGCTTTACGCGCATCAATTTAAAGCTGCATGCCGAGGAAGAAACGGAACTGAACGGCAGCGGTCCGGAGATTTCAGAAAACGAGCTCAAAAATTTTTTTGAAAAGCTCGGTGCCTTGACCCCGCAGGATACCTTGGTGCTTTCCGGCAGTGTGCCGAAGTCACTGCCAAAAGACATTTACGCACAGATTGCAAAGCTTGCGCAAACAAAAGGCGTACGGCTCATTGTGGATGCCGCAGGCGATTTATTATTGTCTACGCTTGAATTTCAACCGTTCCTTGTAAAGCCGAACCGCGAGGAGCTTTCCGAGATGTTCCGTGCCCCGGCGGACACAGAGGAACAGGTGACAGCGCTTGCGGAGAAGCTGAAAAAACGCGGTGCAAAAAACGTGCTCGTTTCCATGGCGGGCGACGGTGCGCTTTTGTATACGGAAACGGGCGAGGTGTATTTTGCTCCGGCGGCTAAGGGCACGCTGATAAACTCCACCGGCGCGGGCGATTCCATGGTCGGCGGCTTTTTGGCGGAATTCACGCGTTCCGGCGATTTTGTAAAGGCGCTCGCCATGGGCACGGCGGCGGGCGGTGCAACGGCGTTTTCCGTCGGCATCGCGGGCTTCCAGAAAATTATGGCGGTGCATGAAAGTGTGAAAGCTGGGGTGCAGCGTGTTCGATAGTTTTCTGGTCGCGCTGAATGCGATCATGCCGACGTTTTTGCTTTTGACGTTCGGCTACTTTTTAAAGCACAAAAACTTCGTCTCGTCGGAATTTTTAAAGCAGACGAATACGCTGACATTCAAATTTTTCCTGCCGTTTCTGCTGTTTAATAACATCTATAAAACGGAGATCACCGAGGCCATCGACGGCATGACGTTCACAATCGCGGTAGGGAGTTTGCTGTTATTGTTTGCAGTGCTGTGCATCGTCGTGCCGCGTGTCGTGCGCGAGCCGAAACAGCGCGGCGTCATCATTCAGGGAATTTTTCGCAGCAACTACGTCATATTCGGCGTGAGCCTCGTCACGAACGTGTTCGGCGCGGAGGAGGCTGCCGCGGCCTCCATCTTGAGCGCCGTACTCGTGCCGATGTACAACGTTTTGGCCGTCATTGCGCTGACGGTATTTACGGGCGGAGGTAAGGTCTCGCTGAAAAAGACGCTCAAATCCATCGCGACAAACCCGCTCATTATCGCGGCACTGCTCGGTGTGTTTGCGTCCATCATTAAATTGCGTTTCCCGGCATTTCTGGAAACGAGCCTGCGCGATGTTTCGCGCCTTGCCACGCCGCTCGCGCTCATTGTGCTCGGCGGTGATTTCAGCTTCCGCAAGCTAAAAGGCAACATGCGTATTGCGGGCGTGACGGTGTTTATAAAGCTCGTCGTCATTCCGCTTGTTTTTCTGCCGATCGCGGTTCTGGCGGGCAGCAGAGGGCCGAGCCTTCTGGCGCTTGCACTTGCGTGGGAAACGCCGGTCGCGGTATCAAGCTACATCATGGCGCAGCAGGCGGGCGCAGATGGCGAGCTTGCCGGTCAGCTTGTTGTTTTGAGCGCCGTGTGCTGCATCCCGACCGTATTTTTGATGATCTTTATTTTGCAGAGCATGGCGTTGCTGTAAAAGTAAAAACCCGTTTCCGATAAAAGCTTCGGAAACGGGTTTTGTGCTGTTTAAGTTCATTAAAGATGCTCGTTCATTTCGCGGACATGCGCGCGGATCTTTTCAAAGCTCTCCTGGCTGATGACGTGCTCAATGCGGCAGGCGTCCTCTGTTGCAATGTCCTTCGGCACGCCGAGATAGGTGAGCCAATCGGAAAGCAACTTGTGGCGCTCATACATGCGGTTGGCGATGGCAAGGCCGTCCTCCGTCAGGTGAATGTAGCCGTCGCCGTCTACGGTGATCAAATTGTTCTCGCGCAGCTTTTTCATGGCTACGCTGACACTGGGTTTTGTAAAATTGAGCTCGTTGGCAATATCAATAGAACGCACATAGGTGCTGCGCTCGGATAAGATCAAAATGGTCTCAAGATAGTTTTCTGCGGATTCCTGAATTTTCACGGCTGTCTCCTCTCACAATCGGGGTGGATAAATTCTTATAACAGTATAACACAAATCCAAAAAGAGTTCAATTCCCATTTTGTGCAAAACCGAAAATAAGTTGCAGGAGAAAATGACAGAAAAAGTCAAGACCCGCCGGGGGGAACCGGCAGGTCTCGGCTTTTCTTATTTCAGGAGCGTAGTACGCGTCGTACTCAATTTAAATGGGAAGATTTATTATTCCACATCCTGCAGAGCGTCGTAGCCTTCTTCGCCTGTACGGACTTTGATGACATTCTCCACGTCGTAAACGAAGATTTTGCCGTCACCGATGTGACCGGTGTAAAGCGCTTTCTTCGCCGTTTCGATGACCGTGCGGACAGGCACCTTAGAGATGACGACTTCCACCTGTACCTTAGGCAGCAGGTTTGCTTCTACGAGCGTGCCGCGGTAGTATTCCGGCTTGCCCTTCTGAATGCCGCAGCCGAGTACGTTCGTCACCGTCATACCGGTGATACCGACGCTCATCAGTGCGTTCTTCAAGGTATCGAAAGCCGCCTGCTTGCACACAATCTCGACCTTCGTCATCTTCACGCCGGTGCTTTCCTCTTTTACAGTCTTCACGGGGGCGTGATGCACAACGACCGGCACTGCTTCGTCTACCGCAGCCGGGCCGAACGGGGCGGGGGCAACGCTGAGGTCTGCGCTTTCGAGCGAGGTGTTGATGGCCGGAACGAAGTCTGCATACGCATTTGCAAGGCCATGCTCGGGCAGGTCAAGACCCATAATCTCTTCTTCCCTCGTCACACGCAGGCCAACCGTCGCGCGGATGAGCAGGAACACAATGGTAATCGTCACGGCTGTCCAAGCACAGACCGTAAGCACACCAAGCAATTGTTTTGCAAGCAGTGCAATGCCGCCGCCGTAGAACAGGCCAGTGAAGCTATCGTTGCCGGGGGCTGCGGTCGTTGCAAAAAGACCGACTGCAATGGTGCCCCAAATGCCGTTGCAGAAGTGGACGGCAACCGCGCCGACCGGGTCATCGACATGGAGCTTATAGTCGAGCAGCCAAACGCCGAACGGGCAAAGGAGACCGGCCACAATGCCGATGATTGCTGCGCCGAGGCAGTCCGTTACGTCACAGCCGGCGGTGATGGCGACCAGACCGGCGAGAGAAGCGTTGAGACACATGGAAACATCCGGCTTGCCGTACTTTACCCATGTGAAGATCATGCAGGTGACGGTTGCTATGGCAGGTGAGACGGTGGTGGTGAGGAAGATAGAGCCGAGCTGCTCAACGCTTGTTGCCGCAGCACCGTTGAAGCCGTACCAGCCGAACCAAAGAATGAACACGCCAAGGCAGCCGAGCGGAATGTTGTGGCCCGGGAAAGCATTGACCTTTACGATCTTGCCGCTTGCATCCTTTTCGAACTTGCCGATGCGCGGACCGAGCAGCTTTGCGCCGATGAGCGCGGAAAGACCGCCTACCATGTGGATGGCGCAGGAGCCTGCAAAATCATGGAAGCCGAGCTGCGAAAGCCAGCCACCGCCCCAGATCCAGTGTGCTTCGATGGGGTATACCAAAGCGGAGATAACACCGGAGTAAATGCAGTAGGAAAGGAACTTTGTGCGTTCTGCCATTGCGCCGGAAACGATGGTCGCGGTCGTGGCACAGAACACAAGGTTGAATACGAAATTCGACCAGTCAAAGTTTGCGTAGTTTGTGAAAATATCAAAGCCCGGCTTACCGATGAAGCCCAGTAAGTCTTCGCCCAGCAAAAAGCTGAAGCCGATGAGAATGAATACGCCGGTGCCGATGCAGAAGTCCATCAGGTTCTTCATCAAAATGTTGCCGGCATTTTTTGCACGGGTGAAACCCGTTTCTACCATGGCGAAGCCGGCCTGCATCCAGAAGACCAGCGCCGCGCCCATCAAAAACCAGACGCTGAAGATTTCGCTTGTCATATGTTCGTCCTCCTATGTGTTGTTTGAAAATAGAAAAGGGTGCGCACGTTTGGTTCCTGAAACGGAACCCCGTGCACACCCTTGTGCCTATGTTGAATTTTTCATCCCTTGTCCGTTTGAAACGGTATGTTCAAGCCCTTTATACTCTGAACATCAGATCGCCGTAGCTCGGGTACGGCCAGTAATCGGAAGAGACCAGCGTTTCCATCTCGTCCACAACGGCTCTCAGCTCGGTCATGGCGGTGATGACGGAATCCTTATAATAGGTCGCAACCTCAATCGGATCTTCGCCGACTTCCTTCACGCCGATGATGGCGTTATCGAGCGCAGCAAGCTTCTTATATGCGCAGTCCTGCAGGCCGGAAAGACGCTTGATGATATCAAGCTCCGCTTCGCACGGAATGTCATCGCTGATGGCCTTCTTCGTGGCAACGCCGCTTGCAAGCTCCGCAACGTAAGAGGAAACAGCGGGGAGAATGTCGCGCTTGACCATATCACTTGCGGTGAGCGCTTCGATGTTGATGGTCTTCGCGTACGTCTCGAGGATGATGTCCTGTCTGGACTGCATCTCGACCTCGGTGTAGATCTTATGCTTTGTAAAGAGCTTCACGTTCTTTTCGTCGGTGTAATGCGGCAGTGCGTCTACCGTGGTCGGCAGGTTCGTCAGGCCGCGTTTTGCAGCTTCCGCCTTCCAGGCGTCCGCATAGCCGTCGCCGTTGAAGATGATGCGTTTGTGCTCTTTGATCACGCGCTTGATGAGTGCGTTGAGTGCGCCGTTAAAATCTTCCTTGCCCTCAAGCTCGTCTGCAAACTGCTCGAGCTCATCGGCGATGATCGTGTTCAGCATGATGTTCGGGCAGGCGATGTTGAGCTGCGAGCCGAGGCTTCTGAACTCGAACTTGTTGCCGGTGAAAGCGAACGGGGAGGTTCTGTTTCTGTCCGTTGTATCCTTTGTGAAGGACGGCAGAACGTTTACGCCAATCTCCATGTTGACGCGGAGCGTACCGCCGTAGACCGTGCCGGTCTCAATGGCGTGCAGAATAGCCGTAAGCTCGTCGCCGAGGAAGATGGAGATGATGGCCGGCGGCGCTTCGTTTGCGCCGAGACGATGGTCGTTGCCTGCGGAAGCGACGGAGATACGGAGCAGATCCTGATACTCGTCAACACCCTTGATGACAGCAGCGAGGAAGAGGAGGAACTGTGCGTTTTCCTGCGGCAGCTTGCCCGGCTCCAACAGGTTCTTTCCGGTATCGGTGGAAATAGACCAGTTGTTGTGCTTGCCGGAGCCGTTCACGCCTGCAAACGGCTTTTCATGCAGCAGGCAGACAAGACCGTGGCGGAGCGCAACGTTCTTCATTGTCTCCATGGTCAGCTGGTTGTGGTCGGTCGCAACGTTCGTGGTGGAGAAGATCGGCGCCAACTCGTGCTGTGCCGGGGCGACCTCGTTGTGCTTTGTCTTAGCAAGCACGCCGAGCTTCCACAGCTCTTCGTCGAGCTCCTGCATGAACGCGGCAATTCTCGGTTTGATTGCGCCGAAGTAATGATCTTCAAGCTCCTGGCCCTTCGGCGCGCGTGCACCGAACAGCGTGCGGCCCGTGTAAATGAGGTCCGGGCGCTCATCGTAGAGCTTTTTATCGACAAGGAAATATTCCTGCTCCGGGCCGACGGTCGTGATGACACGCTTTGTTGTGGAGTCGCCGAAAAGGCGGAGAATACGAACGGCCTGTGCGCTCAACGCTTCCATGGAGCGCAGCAGCGGGGTTTTCTTATCCAGCACCTCGCCGCCGTAGGAACAGAACGCCGTAGGAATGTACAGGGAGTGATCTTTAATGAATGCGTAGGAGGTCGGGTCCCATGCGGTGTAGCCGCGGGCTTCAAACGTTGCGCGCAGACCGCCGGAAGGGAAGGAGGAAGCATCCGGCTCGCCCTTGATGAGCTCTTTGCCGGAGAATTCCATGATGATGCGGCCGTCTGCCGTCGGAGAAATGAAGCTGTCGTGCTTCTCGGCGGTGATGCCGGTCATCGGCTGGAACCAGTGCGTGTAGTGCGTTGCACCTTTTTCAATCGCCCAGTCCTTCATGGCATTTGCCACAGCATTGGCAACCGTGATGTCGAGGTCCTTGCCGTTGTCGATGGTCTTTCTCAAAGACTTGTAAACGTCCTTCGGCAGTCTCTCACGCATGACGTCGTCGTTAAACACCATGCTGGCGAAAATGTCCGGCACATTGATCTTTGTCGTGCTGCTCATGTAAACCACTCTTTCCTTCAATAAGATTCGCATAATAGGAGGGGCGAACGCTGCGATATAATTTGTATATCTTTGTATATCTTCCCGTGCGTTTCGTCCTGCGGCTTCGCTTTACGAAACCGTCTGCACAGCTGTTCGTAATTCATTCAAACAAAAAAGCGCTGGGGATGGCAATAAACCAACCACAGCGCCTTTGCTATGCTATGTGATGAATTTTACAACGTCTCGGGCCATTTGTCAACACCTTTTTTGAGGAAATTTGAAGATTTGCAGGATGTACAATTTAAACCTGCGTTTATGAATTCGTTTTATGAAATTTTCAAAGTCAAGCGAACATAAAATGAAATTACTACAACTCAAAAATTCAAAAATCGAGAAATTTTTCTTGACATATAAGAAGGGCCGCTATATAATGGTAGACAGACAATGGAGTCTGATCATACATGTTGCATCTAAAAGCTGCCGAATGTGGGGCTTTTAGATTGCGCCGGGGGAACGGCGCGCGTGCATTGCACGCAGCATGTATGGTCAGACTTTCTCTTTTTTTCGGAAAAGCCGGGAAAAAGACGTATATCTTATTTGTTTTCAGAAGGGAGCAGTCTTCATGCTTAGAGAAGGCAAAAGCACAGCGGGCGATTTCCGAATTCCTTCGGGGTGCGCCGTATCCTCCGTTTTTTCCCGCAGCGGAAAGCGGCTGGACGGTTCCGATATCATCCGCTCCATTGAGATCATGCACGACCGTTCAAACGGCCTTGGCGGCGGCTTCGCCGGCTACGGCATTTACCCGGAATATGCGGAACAGTATGCGTTCCACGTTTTCTATAATAATGTAAAAGCAAAAGAGGAATGTGAGAAGTTCATCAACGAGCATTTCGACGTCGTGAACCTTTCCAAAATTCCGATCCGCAAGATTCCGCAGATCACGGACGAGCCGCTTATCTGGCGGTACTTCGTCACACCGCTGCACACAAAGCTTGCGGAAAGCCAGCTCGATGAAGACGAGTTCACTGCCCGCTGCGTCAACCGCGTCAATACCTTTATCGATGGCGCATATATTTTCTCCAGCGGCAAAAACATGGGCGTGTTTAAGGCCGTCGGCTACCCGGAGGATGTCGGTCGGTTCTATCGTCTCGATGAATACGCCGGCTACTGTTGGACGGCGCACGGCCGCTACCCGACGAATACTCCCGGCTGGTGGGGCGGTGCGCACCCGTTTGCGCTGCTCGACCTTTCCGTTGTCCATAACGGCGAAATCTCGTCCTACGATGCGAACCGCCGCTGCATTGAGATGTACGGCTACAACTGCAACCTTTTGACCGATACCGAGGTCATCACCTATATTTTCGATTATCTTGTACGCCGTCAGGGCCTCACCCTGCAAGAGGTCGCAAACGTCATCGCGGCACCGTTCTGGACGACCATTCAGAACAAAGACCCGGAGGAGCGCGAGCGTCTGACGTATTTGCGCAATGTGTATTCCGGCCTGCTTGTCACCGGTCCGTTCTCCATTCTGGTCGGCTTTACGGGTGGCCTTATGGCACTCAACGACCGCTTAAAGCTGCGTTCTATGGTCGTCGGCGAAAAGGGCGATATGGTCTACATCGCCAGTGAAGAATCCGCCATCCGCGTCATTCAGCCCACGCTCGATAAGGTCTGGGCGCCCGCAGGCGGCGAGCCTGTCATCTTCACGTTGGACAAAAAGTAAGAGTTTATGTTCTCTGAGAAATGAGGTTACTATAAATGGCTATCGATTTTTTATATCCGCAGTACGAGGTCGTCCGCAACCCCGCGCGCTGCATTGCCTGCCGTGCCTGTGAACGACAGTGCTCCAACGAAGTACATGCTTACGACGATGAGCTGAAAATGATGATCTCCGACGAAAGCCGCTGTGTGAACTGCCACCGCTGCGTTTCCATCTGTCCCACGCGCGCCTTGAAGATCGTCAAGACCGACCACACCTTTAAGGAAAATGCCAACTGGTCCGGCGAGACCATCATGGAGGTCTACCGTCAGGCGAGCAGCGGCGGCGTGCTGCTGTCTTCCATGGGCAACCCGAAGCCCCTGCCGGTCTACTGGGATAAAATCCTCATCAACGCGTCGCAGGTCACGAACCCGTCCATCGACCCGCTCCGTGAGCCGATGGAAACGAAGACGTTTTTGGGTCAGAAGCCGTCTAAAATCGAGCGCGACGAGAACGGTAAGATTAAGACGAATATCACCCCGCAGCTTGAGCTTTCCGTGCCGATCATGTTCTCCGCCATGTCCTACGGCTCCATCAGCTACAATGCACACGAAAGCCTTGCCCGCGCCGCAGAAGCGCTCGGCATCTACTACAACACCGGCGAGGGCGGCCTGCATCAGGATTTCTACAAGTACGGCGCAAATACCATCGTGCAGGTCGCGTCCGGCCGCTTCGGCGTGCATAAGGATTACCTCAGCGCCGGCGCCGCCATCGAGATCAAAATGGGGCAGGGCGCAAAGCCGGGCATCGGCGGCCATCTGCCGGGTGCAAAAATTGTCGGCGACGTTTCCCGCACGCGTATGATCCCGGAGGGCTCGGACGCTATTTCGCCCGCACCGCACCACGATATTTACTCCATTGAAGACCTGCGTCAGCTTGTTTTCTCCTTAAAAGAAGCCTCAAACTACAAAAAGCCCGTCATCGTCAAGATTGCGGCGGTGCACAACGTTGCAGCCATTGCGTCCGGCATTGCACGCAGCGGCGCAGACATCATCGCCATCGACGGTTTCCGCGGCGGTACGGGCGCGGCGCCTACGCGCATCCGCGATAACGTCGGCATCCCGATTGAGCTTGCTTTGGCAGCGGTCGATCAGCGCCTGCGCGATGAAGGCATCCGCAACAAGGTTTCGCTCGTTGTCGGCGGCTCCATTCGCTCCAGCGCCGATGTTGTCAAGGCCATCGCGCTCGGTGCAGATGCGTGCTACATCGGCACGGCGGCACTTTTGGCGCTCGGCTGCCATCTGTGCAGAAGCTGCCAGACCGGCAAGTGCAACTGGGGCATCGCAACCCAGCGCCCCGACCTTGTGAAGCGCCTCAACCCGGACATCGGCTATAGGCGCCTTGTGAATCTTGTCACCGCGTGGGAGCACGAGATTAAGGAAATGATGGGCGGCATGGGCATCAATTCCATCGAGGCGCTGCGCGGCAACCGCCTTATGCTGCGCGGCGTGGGTCTGAACGAAAAAGAGCTTCAGATTCTCGGCATCAAGCACGCGGGCGAATAAGCAGAAAAGGGAGCGTAACCATGAAAAGAGTATATGTTGATGAAAAATGGTGCCTCGGCTGCCATCTTTGCGAATATTACTGCGCCTTTGCAAACTCCGGAAAATCCAGCATGATCAAGGCGCTGAAGGACAGAACCATTCACCCCCGCATCCGCATTGAGGGGGACAATCAGGTCAGCTTTGCGGTTTCCTGCCGCCACTGCACAGACCCGCTGTGCGTGAAAAGCTGCATTGCGGGCGCACTTTCCAAAAAGGACGGCGTGGTCTGTATCGACCAGAATAAGTGCGTCGGCTGCCACACCTGCGTGCTGGTATGTCCCTACGGCGCGCTGATGCCCTCGGAATCCGGCGTCATGCAGAAGTGCGAGCTGTGCATCGAAAACGCCGGCGGCAAGCCTGCCTGTGTGCAGGGCTGTCCGAACAAAGCCATCATCTTTGAGGAAAGGGACTGAGCACCATGGCAAAATATGTAATCATCGGCAACTCCACTGCGGCCATCGGCTGTGTGGAAGGCATCCGCAGTAAAGATAAAGACGGAGAGATCGTGCTGATTGCTTCCGAAAACCACCACACCTACGCGCGCCCGCTCATTTCCTATTTATTGCAGGGCAAAACGGATGAGGAGCGCATGAAATACCGCCCGGACAGCTTTTACGAAGAAAATCATGTCACCGCAAAGCTCGGTGAGACCGTCACAAAGCTCGACCCGGAAAAGAAAACCGTAACGTTAAAGAGCGGGGAAGAGATACCCTATGAAAAGCTCCTTGTCGCAACAGGCTCCACGCCGTTCGTGCCGCCCATGGAAGGGCTTGATACCGTTCCCGAAAAGTTCACGTTCATGTCGCTCGATGACGCACACGCACTTGAAAGCGTCCTTACAAAAGACAGCCGTGTTTTGATTATCGGCGCGGGCCTCATCGGTTTAAAGTGCGCAGAGGGCATCAAGGAGCGCGTGAAATCCATCACGGTCGTCGACCTTGCCGACCGCGTGCTGCCGAGCATCCTCGATGAGACCGGCTCCGCTATCGTCAAAGATTTTCTTGAAAAGCAGGGCATCGAGTTCCACCTCGGCGATACCGCCGCAAAGTTTGCGGGCACGACTGCCACACTCAAAAGCGGTCTTACGGTCGATTTTGACGTGCTCGTCATTGCGGTCGGCGTGCGCCCGAATACTTCGCTCGTCAAAGATGCAGGCGGCGAGGTGCGCCGCGGCATTGCGGCGGATGATACCGGCAAAACAACACTGCCCGATGTCTACGCCGCAGGCGACTGCGCGGAGAGCTTCGATATTTCCGCCGGCGTCAACCGCGTGCTGGCGCTGTTGCCGAACGCCTATATGCAGGGCAATACCGCCGGCATCAACATGGCGGGCGGCAAAGCGAGCTTTGACCGGGCGATCCCGATGAATGCCATCGGCTTCATGGGGCTGCACATCATCACCGCAGGCACGTATGACGGCGGGACCTACGTCCGCCGTGACGGTGAAAATTACAAGATCCTTTTCTATAAAGAGGATGTTTTAAAGGGCTATATCCTGATTGGCGACGTGGCGCGTGCCGGTATCTACACGGCGCTTATCCGTAATCGCACGCCGTTAAGCTCAATCGATTTTAAGCTGATCTGCGAAAAGCCGCAGCTCATGGCATTCACGGCCCGTACGCGCCGCGACCTGCTCTCAAAGCAGCAGTAAGGGGGAGAAACATGGAACAGAAAACATATGCACTCGGCCAGCGCTATATCGGCGCAGGGCAAAGTGAGGGTACGATTATATTGAACGAAGTGCCGGGCAACGCGCTCGGCGCGTATCTGGACGGCGCAAATATTATTGTAAATTGCAGCGCACAGGACGCGACCGGCGACACGATGAACGCGGGCGAGATCACCATTCACGGCAGCACGGGCGACGCGGCAGGTTACGCCATGCGCGGCGGTGCCATCTACGTGCAGGGCGATGCCGGTTACCGCGCAGGTATCCACATGAAAGAGTATAAAGAGAAAGTACCCGTGCTCGTCATCGGCGGCAGAACAGGCAGCTTCCTCGGCGAGTATCAGGCGGGCGGCATCATTGTTGTGCTCGGCATCGGCAGTGAAGATCGCCAGCCGGTCGGCAATTTCTGCGGCACGGGTATGCACGGCGGGCGCATTTATCTGCGCACCGCGCACCTGCCGAAGGATTTGCCGGAGCAGGTCGTGGCGCATAAGGCGACCGAAGAAGACATGCAGATTGCGGCGCCGCTCGTTCAAAACTACGCGGAAAAGTTCGGTGCAGATGCCGAAAGTCTTCTGCGCGACGAATACTACGTGCTGCGCCCGAACACACAGAATCCGTATAAGCAGCTCTATGTGACAAACTGATTTTGCCCCTGTAATTCTCTGCAAATTAAGGTTTCTTTTCTTGCATAAATCGACGGTGTATTTTGGCGATAAACATTGTGCGTTCTGTCTTATTGCAAAATACACCGATCTTGTGTTATAATATTCAAAAGCGGTCAGCATACGCTGTATTTTGGCAGAATATCTCAAAATGCGGCAGAAAAGAAGAACAGGTACAGCGTGAAAGACGGCAACACCGGATTTCACGCGTATTTGTATGTTTGAAACGCGCTTTAAAAAAAGAAAGGAAGGGTTCGGCATGCAGTATACGGAGTCCGAGGTCACAGAGTTTATCACAGATAACGACGTTAAGTTCATCAAAATGGCGTTCTGCGATATTTTCGGCAGACAGAAGATCATTGCCATTCAGCCGAGCCTTTTGGCTTCTGCGTTCGAGGGCGGCATTCCCATTGATGCTTCGCGCATCATGGGCTTTGAAAAAGAGGCGGACAGCGAGCTCTTTTTGGTGCCGGATACCTCCACCATGTCGCTTCTGCCGTGGCGGCCCGCACACGGGCGCGTCGTGCGCTTTTTCTGCGACATTCGCCGTTCGGACGGCACCGGCTTTGACATCGACTGCCGCGGCATCCTGAAAAAAGCGGTTGACATTGCAAAACTTCATGGTATAATATTTGAATTTGGGGCAAGAAATGAATTCTACCTTTTCAAGAACGATGAAAACGGCAATGCAACGGCTATCCCCTTTGACAACGCGGGCTTTATGGATGCCGCGCCGGAGGATAAGGGCGAGGACGTACGCCGCGAGATCTGCCTGACACTCGAGGATATGGGGGTCACACCGGAAAGCTCGCACCACAGCGGCGGCCCGGGGCAGAACATCATCGATTTTCAGCACAGCTCTGCCATTCGGTCCGCAGACGATGTCGTTACGTATAAGTCTGTTGTGAAGACCATGGCGTCGAGAAACGGCCTTACGGCGTCGTTTGCGCCGAACCCCATTCCGGGTAAGGACGGCAACGGCTTCCACATCACGCTAACGCCGCGCATGCAGATGGGCGACTGTTCCGAGTGTTTCCTTGCAGGCATTCTGGAGCACGCCGCAGAGATTACCGCCATTTTGAACCCCACGGCGGATTCCTATAAACGCCTCGGTGCGTTCGGTGCGCCGGAGTTCATCTCTTGGTCGGAGAAGAGCCGCTGGTGCTTTGCGTATAAAAAGGAAGGCAGCAGCACAATAGAGGTGCGCTCACCCGATTCCACTGCGAATCCGTACCTTGCGTACACTGCGCTCATTTATGCGGGGCTTGACGGCTACCTCAAAAAGACGAAGCTGCCAAAGCCCGACCTTGCGCGCGAGACCTGCGGCAAGCTGCCGAAGTCTGCCGAAGAAGCGCTGCAAATTTTCGCAAAGAGCAGCTTTGTCCGCAACGTGTTCCCGGAGTATTTCGTAAAGACGTATATCCGCACGTTCGGCAACGGGCCCGCAGATGTGTAAAACAAGGGGGCACAGGGCATGAATGCGATCATTCAGCACAGCGTCCTCATCGTGTCCGGCACGCAAAAAGGTGCGGCGTATATCACAGAGCTGCTTTCCCCGCGCGAGTTTGCGCCCATGACAACGGCGCTCAGCGGCGGAGACGCCCGGCGGCTGCTTTTGCGGCGCAGCTACGAGCTTGTGGTTATCAACACACCGCTCCCGGATGAATTCGGGCACGAGCTGGCAGAGTATATCACAGAAAAATTCGTTTCCGGTGTCATGGTCATTGCAAAAGCGGAGCTTTTCGATCAGGTGAACGACGAAATGGAGCCATTTGGCATATTGACGGTGCAAAAGCCGCTTTCGCGCCCGCTGTTTTATCAGGCGCTTCACCTGCTCATCGCCACGCAGAACCGCTGGCAGCGCTTTGACCGGGAAAACCAGAAGCTCAGAACCAAAATGGAAGAAGTGCGCATTGTGGCGCGTGCAAAGTGTATCCTTGTGGAATACCTGCGCATGAGCGAGCAGCAGGCGCACCGCTATATTGAAAAACAGGCGATGGATATGCGCACATCAAAAAAGGATGTTGCGGAAAATATCCTGAAAACCTATACGTAAATGAATGCGTACAGGGCTGCACCGCAGCTTTGACATAGATTGCATACAGCAGAAAAGAGTAATTATTTCAGGGAAAGAGGAACGTACGTTATGGGCAACAAAGCATATTTGGTACTCGAAAACGGAAAGGTCTTCTGCGGCGAATCCTTCGGCGCGGCGGGCGAAGTAACGGCTGAGGTCGTTTTCACGACCGGCATGACAGGTTATCTCGAAACGCTCACCGATAAGAGCTATTTCGGGCAGATTGTCGTCCAGACATTTCCGCTCATCGGCAATTACGGCGTGATCCCCTCCGATTTTGAGGGAAAGATCATCGGTCCCTGTGGTTATATCGTAAAAGAATGGTGTCAGTCGCCCTCCAATTTCCGCTCGGAGGGTGATCTTGACACCTTTTTTAAAGAAAGAGGCGTCATCGGCCTTTGCGGCATCGATACACGTGCCCTCACAAAGGTCATTCGCGAAAGCGGCGTCATGAACGGTATGATCACAACAGAGCTTACGCATGTCGATATGGATAAGATTCACAGCTACCGCGTGACAAACGCGGTGGAAAGCACCTCCGTCACCGAGATGACGCGCCGTGAGAACCCGGAGAAAACATGCACCGTGGCGCTCATGGATTACGGCTACAAGGAGAACATCCGCCGCGAGCTCGAAAAGCGCGGGGCAGAGGTCATTGTATGCCCGTACAACACGACGGCAGACGAATTAAAGGCCCTTAACATTGACGGCGTGATGCTTTCAAACGGCCCCGGCGACCCGGCGGATAACATCGAGGTCATTGAAAACCTCAAGAAGATTATGAACATGGGCAAACCGCTCTTCGGCATCTGCCTCGGTCACCAGCTGCTGGCGCTTGCAAACGGCTTTAAGACCGAAAAGCTCAAGTACGGCCACCGCGGCACAAACCAGCCGGTGCAAAATCTTGAGACCGGCCGCGTCTACATCTCCAGCCAGAACCATGGCTACGCGGTCGTGTCCTCCACAATCGACCCCGAGATCGCCGACGAATATTTCAACAACGTAAACGACAGAACGTGCGAGGGCGTGCGCTATAAAAAAATCCCCGCTTTTTCCGTGCAGTTCCACCCGGAAGCCTGCGGCGGCCCGCGCGATACCGCGTTCCTCTTCGATAAATTCTTTGAGATGATGGGAAAATAAACAGTACCCAGAGCAGTATAGAAAGGATTGTTTACAGCTATGCCATTGAATAAAGACATTAAAAAGGTTCTCGTCATCGGCTCCGGCCCGATCGTCATCGGTCAGGCGGCGGAATTTGACTACGCCGGCACTCAGGCGTGCCGTGCTCTGAAAGCGGATGGCATCGAGATCGTGCTCGTCAACTCCAACCCGGCGACCATCATGACGGATAACGCCATGGCGGACCACATTTACATCGAGCCGCTTACGCTGCCCACCATCAAGCGCATCATCGAAAAAGAAAAGCCGGACAGCATCCTCTCCGGCTTCGGCGGCCAGACCGGCCTCACGCTTTCCATGCAGCTTGCAAAGGAAGGCTTTTTGAAGGAACACAACGTACGCCTGCTCGGCGCTTCCCCGGAGACCATCGATAAGGCGGAAGACCGTCAGATGTTCAAGGATACGATGGAAAGCATCGGTCAGCCGTGCATTCCGTCCAAGGTCGTCACCACGGTAGAGGATGCACTGGAGTTTGCGGAAGAGATCACGTACCCCGTTATCATCCGCCCGGCGTTCACGCTCGGCGGCACCGGCGGCGGTATCGTCGATAACCGCGAAGAGCTCATGGAGGTCGCGGCAAACGGCCTTGCGCTCTCGCCGATCACCCAGATCCTCGTTGAAAAGAGCATTGCGGGCTGGAAGGAGATTGAGTTCGAGGTTATTCGCGACAGCAAGGGCAACGTCATCACGGTCTGCTCCATGGAAAACTTCGACCCGGTCGGCGTCCACACCGGCGACAGCATCGTCATCGCCCCGGCGGTTACGCTTTCCGATAAAGAATATCAGATGCTCCGCACTGCGGCCATCAACATCATCGACGCGCTCGGCGTAGAGGGCGGCTGCAACTGCCAGTTCGCGCTGCACCCGACGTCCTTTGAGTACGCCGTCATTGAGGTCAACCCGCGTGTGTCCCGTTCCTCCGCACTGGCATCTAAGGCGACCGGCTATCCGATTGCAAAGGTCGCGACGAAGATTGCCATCGGCTACACACTCGATGAGATCGTCAACGCCGTCACCGGCAAGACCTACGCAGCATTTGAGCCCGCGCTCGACTATGTGGCGGTCAAGTTCCCGAAGTGGCCGTTCGATAAATTCGTCTACGCAAAGCGCAACCTCGGCACGCAGATGAAGGCGACCGGCGAGGTCATGTCCATCGCCGATACGTTTGAAATGGCCCTCATGAAGGCTGTGCGCGGTGCAGAAATCTCGCTCGATACGCTCAACATGCCGAAGTTCGCAAACTACGAGGACAGTGCCCTGTGGCAGATTTTAAAAGACGCGACGGACGAGCGCCTGTTCGCCATCTACGAGCTCATGAAGCGCGGCGTCACCACTAAAGAGATCCACGACTTCACGATGATCGACATGTGGTTCCTCGAAAAGCTCAATAACCTGCTCGCGTATGAGCGCGAGATTAAGGATCAGCCGCTCACGCACGCACAGTATACGCGCGGCAAGAAACTCGGCTACACGGACGAAGCCCTCACGCGTATTTGCGGCACAAAGCCGACCTTCCGTCACGAAGCGACCTTCAAAATGGTCGATACCTGCGCAGGCGAGTTCGCTGCGACCACACCGTACTTCTACGGCACCTACGATACGCCGGAGCAGGGCGGTGAAAACGAAGCGATGGAGTTCATCGGCAAAAGCGGCAAAGAGACTGTCATGGTTTTCGGTTCCGGCCCGATCCGTATCGGTCAGGGTATCGAGTTCGACTATGCCAGCGTCCATTGCGTGGAGTCTCTCCAGCGCCTCGGCTATGAAGTCGTCATCGTCAACAACAACCCGGAAACCGTTTCCACAGACTTCGACACTGCAGACCGACTCTACTTTGAGCCGCTGTGCGCCGAAGACGTTATGAATATCATCAACATCGAAAAGCCGAAGGGCGTTGTCGTCGCGTTCGGCGGCCAGACGGCTATCAAGCTTACAAAGACGCTTGCGAAAAACAACGTGCCGATCATCGGCACAAGCGCCGACAGCATCGATGCCGCAGAGGACAGAGAGCGCTTTGAAGAACTGCTCGAGCGCTGCAACATCAAGCGCCCGAAGGGTCACACCGTTATGACGACGGAGGAAGCCCTCGCAGCCGCACACGACCTCGGCTATCCGGTGCTCATGCGCCCGTCCTACGTGCTCGGCGGTCAGAACATGATCATTGCATACGGCGATGAAGACATCAACGAATACATGGCGATTATCCTGCGCCAGAAGCAGGATAACCCGGTGCTCATCGATAAGTACCTCAGTGGCACCGAGATTGAAGTCGATGCCATCTGCGACGGCGAGAACATCCTCATCCCGGGCATCATGGAGCACGTAGAGCGCACCGGCATCCACTCCGGCGACAGCATCGCGGTCTACCCGGCAAAGGACATCGACGACGAGCTCAGCGCAAAGATTGTCAAGACGACCGAAATGCTCTGCACGGAGCTCAAGGCCATCGGCCTCATCAACCTGCAGTACATTATCATGAACCGCGAAATCTACGTCATCGAGGTCAACCCGCGTGCTTCGAGAACGGTTCCGTACCTCAGCAAGGTCACGGGCGTGCCTATGTGCGACCTCGCAACAAAGGTCAGTCTCGGCATGAAGCTCACCGACCTCGGCTACGGCACGGGTCTCTATCCGACTTCGCCGTATACGGCCGTCAAGGTGCCGGTCTTCTCCTTCGAGAAGCTCACGGATGTCGATACCCAGCTTGGCCCGGAAATGAAATCCACCGGCGAAGTGCTCGGCATCGGCAACAACCTTGAGGAGGCGCTCTATAAGGGCCTCATCGCCTCCGGCAGCAAGATGAACAAAAAGGGCGGCGTGTTCATCACCGTCCGCGACGGCGATAAGAAAGAGATCGGCGAGATCGCGAAGAAATTCGACAAAATGGGCTTCCCGCTTTACGCCACGACGGGCACCGCAAGCGTGCTTGCAAAGCTCGGCCTCACCGTGAAGATCGTCGATAAGATTCACGAAAGCCCGGTCAACACCATTACGCTGCTTGAAAGCGGTAAGCTGGCGTATATCATCTCCACCTCCGCAAAGGGCAGAAACCCCGCACGCGACAGCGTTAAGATCCGCAGAAAAGCGGCGCTGCTCGGCATCCCGTGCCTCACGGCCATCGATACCGCAAACGCCCTCGCGGACAGCCTGATGAGCCGCTACACCCCGTACAACACGGAGATTGTGGACATCAACAACCTCAAAAAAGAAAAGGTCAAGCTGCCGTTCACCAAGATGTCGGCGTGCAGCAACGACTACATTTATATCAACTGCTTCGAAAACGAAGTTTCCTCTCCGGAGTTCCTCTCCATCTACCTGTCCGACCGCCACAACGGTGTCGGCGGCGACGGTGTCATCCTCATCTGCCCGTCCGATGTGGCAGACGCTCAGATGCGTATGTTCAACCGCGACGGCAGCGAGGGTCTCATGTGCGGCAACGGCATCCGCTGCGTCGCAAAGTACCTCTTCGACAACGGCATCGTGAAAAAGCCTGTCATCAATATCGAGACAAAGAGCGGCATCAAGTCTTGCAGCATCATGACGATGAACGGCAAGGCGTACAAGATTACGGTCGATATGGGCGCGGCAGCGCTTCACCCGGAGCAGGTGCCCGTAAAGCTCGAAGGCGACATGGTCGTCAACAAGCCTGTCATCATCGACGGTCACGAGTATTACATCACCTGCGCATCCATGGGCAACCCGCACTGTGCGGTGTTCGCACCGTCCATCGATAAGCTGGATCTCAATGCCATGGGCCCGAAGTTCGAGTATAACCCGCTCTTCCCGGAGCGCGTCAATGTCGAGTTCATCGAGGTCGTAGACGAGCGCACCCTCAAGGTACGCGTTTGGGAGCGCGGCAGCGGCGAAACGATGGCCTGCGGTACAGGTGCTTGCGCGGCTGTTGTCGCGGCAACGCTCAACGGCAAGTGCGAAAAAGGCGAGGACATCCGCGTCATCTTAAAGGGCGGCGACCTCACCGTGCGCTACACCGATGAGAAAGTGCTCATGACCGGCGGCGCAGAGAAGGTCTTCGACGGTGTCGTAGAAGTCTAATTGATGTTAAATAGTTCGGCGTTCCGCATTTTTGCGGAGCGCCGAAAAACATTTTAAAAATAAAATCAGAATTTTTTTCTAAAAATTTGAAGAGGATAAAAGGTAAAAATTCAAGAGAAAGCGGTGAAATTTCATGAACAAGTACTTGAAAAAAGCGGAAAACGGCTCGGGCATCGACCACTATACGCGCGTGCCGGGCACCGGGGCAAAGCAGAAGACCACGTTTACCAAAATGCACGGCTGTGCAAATGATTACGTGTATATTGACTGCTTCCAAAATGATATTCAAAATTATGCCGAGCTCGCAATCTATCTTTCCGACCGCCACACCGGCATCGGCGGCGACGGCGTCATCTACATTTGTCCGTCCGATGTAGCCGACGCGAGAATGCGCATGTATAACCTCGACGGCAGTGAGGGCATGATGTGCGGCAACGGTATCCGCTGCGTTGCAAAGTATGTCTACGACAGCGGCATCGCGAAGAAAGACGTTTTGCATATCGAGACAAAAAGCGGCATCAAAACCTGCCGCGTACATGTCGAAAACGGCGAAGTTACCACTGTCACGGTCGATATGGGCAAAGCGGAGCTCGTGCCCGCGAAGATCCCGGTCGATTTCCCGGGTGATACTGCCGTCAAAGAGAAGATCACCGTCCTTGACAAAGAATACGAAGTCACCTGCGTTTCCATGGGCAACCCGCACTGCGTCATTTTCGGCAAAGATCCAGATATGATCGACCTCGAGAAAATCGGCCCGCATTTTGAGCACTTTGAGAAGTTCCCGGAGCGCATCAATACGGAATTCATCGAGGTGCTGGATAACCACACCTTAAAAATGCGCGTGTGGGAGCGCGGCAGCGGCGAAACCATGGCGTGCGGTACCGGCGCGTGTGCGTCTGCCGTTGCGGCGTGTCTCAACGGCTACTGCAAAAAGGGCGAAGATATTACCGTCAAGCTGCGCGGCGGCGACCTTGTCATCCATTATACCGATGACGGCGTGCAGATGACCGGCAGCGCCGACACGGTTTTTACCGGCATCGTAGAAATTTAATTATAAAAAAGCCGAAAACGGCTTTGATAAAATGAAATAGGGTATTGGAGAAATAATAGGTTTCTCAGTCAAAGAAAAATATAAGAGTTTCACTGTAAAAAAGAAAGGGGTAAGTTCTATGACAAAGTACATTTTCGTAACCGGCGGCGTGGTTTCCGGCCTCGGTAAGGGCATCACGGCGGCATCGCTTGGCCGTCTTTTAAAGGCGAGAGGGTTAAAGGTCGCCGCACAGAAGCTTGACCCGTACATCAACGTTGACCCGGGCACCATGAGCCCGTACCAGCACGGCGAAGTTTACGTGACCGAGGACGGCGCAGAGACCGACCTTGACCTCGGTCACTACGAGCGCTTCATCGACGAAGACCTGAATAAATTCTCCAACCTCACGACCGGCAAGGTCTACTGGAACGTCCTCAACAAGGAACGCCGCGGCGAGTACCTTGGCGAGACCATTCAGGTCATCCCGCACATCACGGACGAGATCAAGAACTTCATTTACAGCGTCGGCCACAAGACGAATGCAGACGTCGTTATCACCGAGATCGGCGGCACGGCAGGTGATATCGAAAGCCAGCCGTTTCTCGAAGCCATTCGTCAGGTTTCGCTCGAGGTCGGTAAGGAAAACTCCCTTTTCATTCATGTCACGCTTGTGCCGTACCTCAAAAGCTCCGGCGAGCATAAGTCGAAACCGACCCAGCACTCTGTAAAAGAAATGCAGGGTATGGGCATCTCCCCGGACATCATTGTCCTGCGCTGCGATGAGCCGATCGATCCGAGCATTTTCCACAAGATTGCCCTGTTCTGCAACGTAAAGCCGGACTGTGTTATTGAAAACATGACGATCCCGGTGCTGTACGAAGCGCCGATTATGCTGGAGAAAAACAATTTCTCCAGCGTTGTCTGCCGCGAGCTGAACCTCAAGACAAAAGAGCCGGATATGGCCGAGTGGAGCCGCATGGTAGAGAAGATCCGCAGCCGCAAAAAGACCGTCACCATCGGCCTTGTCGGCAAATATATCAAACTGCATGACGCATACCTTTCCGTCGTCGAAGCACTCAACCATGCCGGCTATGAGCACGGCACGAAGGTCGAAATCAATTGGATCGATTCCGAGCTCATCACGCAGGAAAACGCTGCCGAAATGCTCAAGGGCTGCGATGGTATCCTTGTGCCGGGCGGCTTCGGCAACCGCGGTATCGAGGGTATGATCTATGCCGCACAGTACGCAAGAGAGAGCAACGTCCCGTACCTCGGCATTTGCCTCGGTATGCAGATTGCCGTCATCGAGTATGCCCGCCACGTGTGCGGCATCGCGGATGCAAACTCCGGTGAATTCGACGAGTACGGCCTCAATAAGGTTATCGATTTCATGCCGGACCAGTCCAACACCATCAATATGGGCGGCACACTGCGCCTCGGCAGCTACCCGTGCGAGATCGCGGAGGGCACGCAAATGGCGCGCTGCTATGGCGTTTCCCATATCGATGAACGCCACCGCCACCGCTATGAGTTCAATAACGATTACAGAGAGACACTCACAAAAGCAGGCATGGTCATCAGCGGCACCTCGCCGGACGGCAGGATCGTCGAGACCGTGGAAGTGCCGCAGAACGACTTCTGCATCGGCGTGCAGTTCCACCCGGAATTCAAGTCCCGCCCGAATAAGGCGCATCCGTTATTCCTCGGCTTTGTCGGCGCATCACTCCATAAGAGGGAAAAGAACGCATAAGAGACGGTAATGAAAATAAAAAAGGTCCAAGTATAAAAAGAAGGGAAGAAACCGGCATGAAACTCAACCAAAACTACGCAAACCTTCAGGAAAGCTATTTGTTTCTGACCATTGCAAAGAAAGTCGCCGCCTATACGGAGGCGCATCCAGATAACCACATCATCCGCATGGGCATCGGCGATGTTACCCAGCCGCTCGTTCCGGCCGTCATTGAAGCCATGCACAAAGCAACGGATGAAATGGCGCACAAGGAGACATTCCACGGCTATTCGCCGGATCAGGGCTATGATTTTCTGCGTGAAGCCATTCAAGGCTATTACGCAAAGCGCGGCGTGGCATTAAAACTCAGCGAAATTTTCGTCGGCGACGGCGCAAAGAGCGACGTCGGCAATATCGTCGATATCTTCGCAGACGATAACACCGTCCTCATCCCGGACCCGGTCTATCCCGTGTATGTCGATACGAACATCATGTCCGGCAGAAAGGTGATCTACCTCGACGCAAACGAGCAGAACGGCTTCCTCGGTATGCCGGATGAAAACGTCAAGGCCGACATTATCTATCTCTGCTCGCCGAATAACCCCACCGGCGCCGTGTATAACAGAGCACAGCTCAAAGCGTGGGTCGATTACGCACTCAAAAACAACGCGGTCATCCTGTTTGATGCCGCATATGAGTCGTTCATCACGCATGACGATCTCCCGCACAGCATTTTCGAGATTGAGGGCGCGAAAAAGTGCGCCATCGAGTTCTGCTCGTTCTCGAAGACCGCAGGCTTCACCGGTGTGCGCTGCGGCTATACCGTTATCTGCGATGAGCTTGTTTCGGACGGCACCAAGGTCAATACGCTGTGGGCGCGCCGTCAGGCCACAAAGTTCAACGGCGTCAACTACATCACCCAGCGCGCCGCCGAGGCCGTCTTCACGGACGAAGGCCAGCAGCAGGTGAAGGACGTCATCAATTACTACCGCGCGAACGCCAAGGTCATGGTCGATGCGTTCAAGGAGATGGGCGTGTGGTTCACCGGCGGCGAAAATTCCCCGTACATCTGGCATAAGGTGCCGGACGGCATGACCTCCTGGGAGTTCTTCGATTTTCTCTTGAACGAAGCCGAGGTCGTCGGCACGCCGGGCAGCGGCTTCGGCAAAAACGGCGAAGGCTTCTTCCGCCTTACCGCGTTCGGTACGCTGGAAAAGACACAGGAAGCCATGGAGCGCCTCAAAAAGCTGCTTAAAAAGTAATTCAAACGAAGTCAAAGGGGACTGTGCAAAACCTGCGCAGTCTCTTTTTTTACTCTTGACTTGTGCAGACAAGTTGCTATAATGAAACTGAGCCTATTTCCTACGGAGGATACACTATGCATTACAAAAAAGATCGCGTCGCTTTAAAGCCGCCGCTTGGCTGGAACAGCTGGGATTGCTACGGCCCCGCCGTCAATGAAGTGCAGCTTTTGGGCAATGCGCGTTATATGGCAGAGCACTTAAAAGCGCACGGTTGGCAGTATGTCGTGTGCGACATTCAGTGGTACGAGCCGGAGGCTGGGCAGCGCCACTGGGAGTATAACCGTTTCGCAGAGCTGTGCATGGACGGATTCGGCCGCCTCATCCCGGCGGAAAACCGTTTCCCTTCCGCCGCAAACGGCGCGGGCTTTAAGCCCATCGCCGACCAGATTCACGCACTCGGTCTGAAATTCGGCATCCACATCATGCGCGGCGTACCGCGTCTCGCCGTGCATCGCGCCCTGCCTGTAAAGGGCACGAACGTCACTTGCCGCGACATCGCTCACGCAAACTCCATCTGCGCGTGGAACACCGATATGTACGGCGTTGACGCTGATCGTGACGGCGCACAAGCGTACTACGACACTATCTTTGAGCTCTACGCTTCATGGGGCGTCGATTACGTCAAGGTCGATGACATCTGCAACGTGAAGATCACTCCGCTCGAGCCGTATTCCGCGCGCCGCGAGATTGAGATGATCCGCCGCGCCATTAACCGCTGCGGGCGCGATATGGTGCTCAGCCTTTCGCCCGGTCCGGCTGTGCTGGAAGAAGCATGGCATCTTGCGAAAAACGCGAATATGTGGCGCATCACGGACGATTTCTGGGATAATTGGGACTCCCTCAAAGAAATGTTCTGGCGGTGCGAGCGCTGGCAGGCGCACGTAAAGCCCGGTCAGTTCCCGGACTGCGATATGCTGCCGCTCGGGCATATCACCATCGCGGCGGACGGTATAGGGCACAATACGAACCTGACACACGCCGAGCAGATCACCATGATGACGCTGTGGGGCATTTTCCGCTCGCCGCTCATCATGGGCGGCGAAATGCGCGATAATGATGCGTTCACGCTGAGCCTGCTCACAAATGACGAGCTTTTAAACCTCAACCAAAACGGCGCCACGCCTTTGCAGCTTTTCCGCGACGAAACAAAAGCCGCGTGGCTCAATTTCGTAGGCAGCACGCCGTATATCGCACTTTTCAACCTCACGGAAAACCGCGCCGTTGTCAGCGCCGAGCTGTCGGAATACACCGATAAAACGCACGCAGAGGAGATCTGGAGTGGGGAGAAGACCGCATTCAAAAAAACGCTTTCCGCTAAAATAGAGCCGCACGGCGCAAAGCTTTATAAACTCATTTGACCGGATACAGGAGGAGAACATCATGCTGGAAAAACTGAAAGAAGAAGTCTACAAGGCAAATATGCTGTTGCCGAAATACAAGCTCATCACGTTCACGTGGGGTAACGTCAGCGGCATCGACCGCGAAAGCGGTATCATGGCCATTAAGCCGAGCGGCGTGGAGTATGACCTCCTGCGCCCCGAGGACATGGTGCTCGTCGATGTGAACACAGGCAAAAAGGTGGAGGGCGACCTCAATCCGTCGTCCGATACGCCCACACATGTCGAGCTCTACAAGGCATTCCCGAACATCGGCGGCGTTGTCCACACGCATAGCCGCTGGGCGACCGTGTTCAGCCAGTCCGGCCGCGGCATCCCGGCGCTCGGCACCACGCACGGCGATTATTTCTACGGCGAAATTCCCTGCACGCGCAAAATGACGCCCGAGGAGATCGGCAGCGCTTATGAAAAGGAGACCGGCACCGTCATCATCGAGACGTTTAAGGATAAGTCCCCGGACGACATCCCCGCCGTGCTCGTCCACAGCCATGGCCCGTTCACATGGGGTACAGACCCCATGAACGCTGTGCATAACGCCGTCGTCCTCGAGGAGCTCGCGTTCATGGCATGGCACAACCTCGTGCTTGACCCCACAATCCCGCCCATGCAGCAGGAGCTTCTTGATAAGCACTACCTGCGCAAGCACGGCGCAAACGCGTATTATGGGCAGGGGAAATAAAAAAACGGCTGGGAAAAGGGCACAGTCCCGCTGCAAAACGAAGACCTCACACTGCGCGAATGGTACTTTGACGGAGAACACTATTGGGTCTCGGCTGTAAACAAAGACGGCAGTGACTGCGCAGGAGACGGCGGCTATGCACAAACTACACGCTATTGCCGCGTGGCAAACGCAGACCTAAACTGGTCGCCGTGCGCCGCACCGAATGAACCATAAGGCAAGACCCGCCGGGGAATATACACCTCGGCGGGTCAAATTATTCGTTATTCTTTTATAAACGTGTCGAGCAGGGCGAGACCCGAAGAGGATTTAAACAGTCGCCGCACGGCTTTTGCGTGGGCAGAAGGATCATCTTCTTCCGTGCAGCCCGCAATGAGGTCGGCTTCAACGAGAAGCTGCAGATCCTTGCCGTCGATCTTGTCGTAGCAGTGGTGCAGAACAATCATCTTGGTGATGCGTGGCAGATCTTCTTCCGCGTAGCCACAAGCCGTCAGAAATTTTCGCGCCAACGCAGGTGCTTCCTTGCGCTGATTCGCGGGGCAGCCGTCATCGTACTTTTCCTTGCAAAATTTGATCGCGATATCGTGCAAAATCGCCGCCGCGCGCAGATTTTCCTGCTCGTGGGTGGGAAGATTTTCCAACTCACCCAGCATTTTCGCAAGGCCGTATACCTTTAAAATGTGCTGTGTGCGGCGCAGGTGCCCGTTCTCATACAGGAGCGCGTCATATAAAAGCTTCGCTTCGTTCAGCATAAAATCCCCTCCGTTTCAAGGTCATCATACCATGGCTTTGACATTTGTGCAAGAGTCCGCTATACTAAATTAAAACGCGACAGATCACGGAGAACCTACATGCTCACCTATTCTTTCTCAAAAATCGGCTCCGAAAGCCTTTATATGTACCTGTATAAGTGCATCCGTGAGGACATTCTGACGGGCAAGATCACGCCCGGCACAAAATTGCCCTCTAAGCGCAGCTTTGCGGAAAACCTCGGCGTCAGCGTCATCACAGTCGAAAACGCCTATGCGCAGCTTGTCTCGGAGGGGTACGTCTACGCCTTGCCGAAAAAAGGCTTCTTCGCCGCCAATCTGGAAAAAAGCACCGCGCCGCAGAAAAAAGAGAGTCCCCGCACACAAATGCCCGTACCGCCGAAATATTTTGCGGATTTTTCCAGCAGCCGCACCGACCCGCAGAATTTCCCGTTTGCCACATGGGCGAAGCTCATGCGCGAGATCATCTCGGAAAAAAGCGCCGAGCTTATGGTAAACGCCCCATGCGGCGGCGTGTTCGAGCTAAGGTGCGCCATCGCCGAGCACCTTAGGGAGTTTCGCGGCATCGATGCCGACCCGAACTGCATCGTCGTCGGCGCCGGAACGGAGTACCTCTACGGGCTTCTCATCCAGCTTTTGGGGTTCGATAAGGTCTACGCGCTCGAAGATCCCGGCTACCGCAAAATTGCGCAGGTGTACGAGAGCTACGGCGTGCAGTACCGTTTCACGCCGATGGATAAAGAGGGGATAGACCCCAAAGCGCTCGAAAAAAGCGGCGCGGATATTCTGCACATTTCGCCGTCGCACCACTTCCCGACGGGCATCGTCACGCCCATCGCACGGCGTTACACGCTTCTCGATTGGGCCGCGCAGAGCGAAAACCGTTACATCATCGAGGACGATTACGATTCCGAGTTCCGCCTCACCGGCAAGCCTATCCCGGCGCTGCAAAGCATCGATTCCGCCGACCGCGTCATTTACATGAATACGTTTTCAAAAAGCCTTGCCAGCACCATCCGCATCAGCTACATGGTGCTGCCCACAGCGCTCGCCGAAGCATTTTACAAAAATCTTGGGTTCTACGCGTGCACGGTCTCGAACCTCGAGCAGTACACGCTCGCAAAATTCATTTCCGAGGGCTATTTTGAAAAGCACATCAACCGCATGCGCATCCGTTATAAGCAAAAAAAAGACCTCATCTTAAAAGAGATGAAGCGCTGCGGTTTGTTAAAGCTTGCAAAAATTGATGCCGAAGACGCCGGTCTGCATTTTCTCCTGCGTGTCTGCGGACCTGTGCCCGCCGAAAAGATCACCCGCCGCGCGGCGGAAAACGGCGTGCGCGTCACCGGGCTTTCGGCGTATTACCATACAGCGCCCGTAAACCCGCAGACCGCATTCGTCATCAGCTACTCCGAAATTCCCGACGCCTGCATCACCGAAGCCGTCAACCGCTTAGCTAAAGCCGTTACGGCTGCGGTGATGGGGGAGAGATGATAAAACCCCGCTGCCCGCAAAGATAAGATTTTGTCTTTATGGGCGGTGGGGTTAGTGATATATTTCGCTTTGCAAAATATGAAATGCGTGCTGCCGTATTTGTGAAGTTTTCCGCGTATGCAGAAAGTGAAAGGAACTTCGCTCTTAACGCGCGCAGCGCAGCTCACTGCGAAGCAATTTCACGATAACTGAAGGTTGTTAGTTTACTCGCCGTAAGGCGAATTTCGTTGAAAAAAGACCATTGTCATTCGACAATGGTCTTTTTGGTGCAGGTAACAGGACTTGAACCTGCATGAACTTGCATTCATATGGACCTGAACCATACGCGTCTGCCAATTCCGCCATACCTGCATATTTTTTTTGCCGTCTCGTTTGACGGCTCAATTATTATAGCATGATGCAGCTGAATTGTCAACAGCTATTTTTTGACTTTTAAGAACTTTTTTCGTTTTCGGTCACGCGGTAGCACAGCGTCATCATGCTGTCGTTCAGATGCACGTTTTCCACGATCGTGTCCGGATAGCGCAGGGCAATGTCGTAGTGGCTGAAATTCCAGTAACTCTTGATGCCGATGTCATAAAGCAGCTCCACGACCGATTTCACGGCACTGTCCGGCACGCACAAAATCGCCATCAAGGGCGCGTTTTCCGAGCAGAAGCGGCGGATGCCCGCAGCGGGGAGTACGCGCAGGTCGGCAATCTGCTGGCCCACGACCTGTTCGCTGTTGTCAAAAATACCGATGAGATCAAATCCCGCGAAATTATAAGAAATGTGCGTCGCAATGGCCTTGCCCAAATTGCCTGCACCGATTAAAATGCACTTGTGTGCACGGTCCACACCCAAAATAGAGCCAATCTCCTCGCAAAGTTGGTGCACGCCGTAGCCGTAGCCCTGCTGGCCGTAGCCGCCGAAGCAGTTGAAATCCTGACGCACCTGCGAAGCCGTGAAGCCCATTTTTTCGGAAAGCTCCTTGGAGGAAATACGCGTCACCCCGCGCTTGTCCAAGTGCCGCAAAAAGCGGTAGTAGCGCGGCAGACGCCGAATGACCGGCATGGAAATATACGGTTTCTTCTGCATATCATCACCTCGTTTGACAAAATTTTAGCACATCATAAAGACCTGTGCAAGTGTTTTTTATAAATAAGAAAAGAAAAACGGGCGGCCAGACCCTAAAAAGGAGGGAGGCCGCCCACGCTTTTCAAATCCATGTCGGGTTACAGAAGTTGCTCCAAACGATCGCGGATCGCGAGGAGGAAGCCCTCGGTGTCCACTTTCTTTGCATTCGGCAGGGTAGACATCGCCGCAAGGTCGCCGGTCATGATGCCGTCCTCTTCGATCGTCTGCAAGGTTGCCTTTTCAAGCTTGTCCGCAAAGGCGCTCAGCTCCGGCAGGCCGTCCAGCTCGCCGCGCTTACGCAGCGCGCCCGTCCACGCAAACAGTGTTGCGACGGAGTTTGTGGAGGTTGTTTCGCCCTTCAAATATTTGTAGTAGTGGCGCTGTACTGTGCCGTGCGCGGCTTCATATTCGTAAACGCCGTCCGGGGAGACGAGCACGGAGGTCATCATGGCAAGGCTGCCGTACGCCGTCGCGATCATGTCGCTCATCACGTCGCCGTCGTAGTTTTTGCAGGCCCAAATGTAGCCGCCTTCACTGCGAATCACGCGCGCAATGGCGTCGTCGATCAGCGTGTAGAAGTATTCAATGCCGACTTTTTCAAACTTCTCTTTATATTCCGCGTCGTAAATTTCCTGGAAAATATCCTTAAAGCGGTGGTCGTAGGTCTTCGAAATCGTGTCTTTTGCCGCAAACCACAGGTCCTGCTTCATGCTCAGCGCGTAATTAAAGCAGGAGCGTGCAAAGCTCTCAATGCTCTTATCAATATTATGTAAACCTTGAATCACACCCGGCGTTTTGAATTCGTGGATGGTCACGCGCTCCTCAGTGCCGTCCGCTTTTGTCACAACAAGCTCAGCCTTTGCGTTTTCCGGCACGCGCATCTCGACGTTCTTATACAGATCGCCGTACGCATGACGCGCAATGGTAATCGGCTTTGTCCACGTCGGAATGTACGGCGTGATGCCCTTCAGCAAAATCGGCGTGCGGAACACCGTGCCGTCCAAAATGGCACGGATGGTACCGTTCGGCGATTTCCACATCTCTGTGAGGTTGTATTCCTTCACACGCGCGGCGTTTGGCGTAATGGTCGCACACTTTACAGCCACACCGTATTTTTTCGTTGCCTCGGCGGAATCAATCGTAACCTGATCTTTCGTCGCCTCGCGGTGCTCCAGACCAAGGTCATAATACTCCGTTTTCAGGTCAACATAGGGGGTCAGCAAAATATCTTTGATCATTTTCCAGATGACGCGGGTCATCTCGTCGCCGTCCATTTCCACAAGCGGCGTTTTCATGGGGATCTTTGTAAAATCGGACATTTCAAAGCCTTACCTTTCTGCGGCTGCACCGCGAAGCTCCGTGTCACGGGGGGAGAATGTGACGCTGTTTCTATCATTATCGGATATTTCGCGAGAAAAGTCAATCGTAAATTGTGAATAAATTGCATGAAATTGCAGGAAATACAGTTAAACCCTGCAAAACGTGCATACTATGTATTTACAGGACATCAGCGGACATGTTTGCGCTTTGCCCTTGCAGGATGCGTAAAAGCGTGCTATACTGATATACGTGAAAGTTTGTGCCGCGTATGATTCCGCATTTTCTGTGAAAACTAAGCGCATCTTATTCAAAAGGAGCGCTGCGGCATGAAAAGCACAAAAAAACGCTCGTCTTTTTCCATGCAGGAAACGGACGAAGCTGAAGAAGAAAACGAAGACCTTTCCGACCGCCAGAAGCAGATCCGCGAGGGCGGCGCGGTCGTTACCAAAAACCGAAAGCACACCATCCAGTGCCTCACCGTCATCGGACAGATTGAAGGGCATTATGTCGCACCGTCGCAGAACAAAACGACGAAGTACGAGCACGTGATCCCGCAGATCGTCTCCGTGGAGGAGGACCCGAACATCGACGGCCTGCTCATGATTTTAAACACGGTCGGCGGCGACGTGGAGGCCGGTCTTGCCATTGCAGAGCTTGTCGCCGGCATGCGCAAACCCACAGTGTCACTCGTTCTCGGCGGCGGACATTCCATTGGCGTGCCGCTTGCAGTGGCGGCAAAGCACTCATTCATCGCGCCCTCGGCATCCATGACCATTCACCCGGTGCGCATGAGCGGCCTGATGCTTGGCGTGCCGCAGACGCTGGAATATTTCCAGCGCATGCAGGACCGCATTACGAATTTCGTCACGGCAAATTCCGGCATTTCCTATGAGCGCTTTATGCAGCTCGCCATGAATACGCAGGAGCTCGTCATGGACGTGGGGACGGTGCTGGACGGCGATGAAGCCGTGGCAGAGGGGCTTATTGATACGCTCGGCAGCTTGCACGATGCCATGGATTGCCTCGACAAAATGATTGCCACAGAGAAGAATAAGCAGCGTGCAAAGCCCAGAAAAGGCAAGAAATCACTCTAAAAACGGCATTTGCCGTTTACATAACTTTTTATTTATCGTATAATTATACCGATAAAACCGAACAAAACCAAATTATCCGCAGAAAAGGAGATTACATAATGTCTATTTTTGAAGCAATCGTTCAAGGTATTGTACAGGGCGCAACAGAGTTTCTGCCCGTCTCGAGCAGCGGTCACTTGTCGCTTGCACAGCACATCATGGGTGTAAAGGTAGACAGCTTGCTGTTTGACATTCTTTTGCACCTCGGCACGCTCATCGCCGTATGTGCCGTCTATTATAAGCTCATCTGGCGGCTCATTAAGGCGTTTATTTCGCTCGTTGCAGACGTATTCCGCGGCAAATTTAAATGGAAAGATATGGATCATGACCGCCGGCTTTTGATGATGCTCATGATCGGCCTTATCCCGCTGTTCCTTTTGTTCCTGCCGGTTCCAGGCACGGGCATGAAGTTAAAAGATATTTCGGAGCTGTGGGCTTCGGATTCGACGATTTGGATTGAAGGCCTTGCGCTCCTCATGACAAGCGCCCTGCTGTTCCTCGGCATCCGTGCTTCCAAGGGTGCAAAGGTACATCACTTTACGCGTAAGGATGGTAAAGTCGGCGAGATTCGCGGCCGCACAAAGTTCCACACGGCAGACGCCATTTGCGTCGGCGTCACGCAGTGCGCGGCGGCGGTGTTCCCGGGCCTTTCCCGTTCCGGCTCCACCATGGCGGCAGGTCTCCTGCGCGGCATCAACCAGCAGGCAGCACTCGATTATTCCTTCGTGCTCGGCATCCCGTCCATTTTGGCGGCAGCTGTGCTCACCATTAAAGATGCAATCGGTCAGCCGGTCGACATTGGCGTCGGTGCAATGATTGCAGGCGTTGTTACGGCGGCTGTTGTCGGCTTCCTCGCCATCAAGCTGCTCAAGTGGATTGTCACCACGAACAAATTACAGGTTTTCGCTTATTATACGCTGGTGCTCGGCGTTATAACGCTCATCGTTTCCGTTATCGAAGCGGTCACGGGCACAAATCTTTTCACCGGCATGCCGCTTTGATCCGGTGATTTATAATCCGGAGGTTTATTTTGGCGGGTAAAAAACAAAGTACAGCAAAGGGCAGCGCTTCCAAAGCAAAAAGCGGTGCGAAGTCATCGGCTGCCAAAAACACCCGGAGCTCGGGTTCTAAGTCCAATACAAAATCGCGTGCGTCTTCCGCAAAAGGGAAGAGCACGTCTTCAAAACAGAGCGCGCCCAGCGTAGAGCAGCTGCGCCAGCGCAACCAGACAGAAGCTATCCTCTGGTTCGGTGCGGCCATTTTAACGGCGTGTTTTGTACTCATTCCGGGCGGCAGCGTGTGGCTTATGGTGCACAACGTGCTGCGCGGCGTGTTCGGCGGCTGGGCTATCCTGCTTGCGGTGCTGATGGGGTATATCGCCGTCAGCAAAACGATGGAGCAGACCACCATGCTGCGCGGCGGGCGTTTAGCACTCATGGTCGTGATTGTCGTGCTGTTTTGCACGGCGGGGCATGTGTTTGGCAGCTTTTTCCCGAAAGAAAAGAGTTTTTTTAAGCTGGTCGGCATCTTATATATGCATGGCGTAGAGCAGGGCGGGGCCGGTCTTGTCGGCGGCCTTGTCGGCGAGCTGCTCGTCAAGTGCGCGGAAGTGCTTGGCGCACGCATCATCACGGGCGTGCTGCTGTTCGTCTCCGTGCTCATCTTTACGGGCACGTCGCTCGCGAGCTTTTTTAAAAAAATTGCAAAGCCGGCGGTCGTCATTCGCGACGTCGCGCGGCAGCGCAAGGAAGAGCGCCGCATTCTGGAAGAGGAGCGCGGTAATGCGGAGGAATCGCCGTTTGAAACGGTTTTGCCGCAGCACCCGGTGCGCTCTGTCCCGGAGGATGGTAAAATGGAATCGAAAAACAAAGGAAAGACGCCGCGCGTGTATTTGGAGCAGCTTTTCGGTGTGCGCCGCACGGAGCCGGATAACGACCCCGTAGTGCTGCACGATTACACCGAAAGCTCCGCACAGATCAACGCATTGATCGACGAAAACCGCCGTGTGCCGGATTTCCGCGTGCCCGGCTTAGAGCATGAAGCACAGCCTGCGCAAAATGTGCAGCCGACCTATACGCCGCCGGTGCAGGCGGAAGTGCGCCCCGCGCCGCAGCCTGCTGAAACGCCGGAGACCCACGTGCCGGTGGAACGCGAAACGGTGGAAGCGCCGGTGATTATGCCGTCCGTTATGCAGACGGCAACGGAGTCTGCACCTGTGCAGCAGAGTGCGTATGCACAGCCTGCGCCGCAGCCGGCCGCACCGACAATCCTCGCGCCGGGGTCGTCCCCGGTGACGCCCGCGCACAGCGCGGAAGCCGCCGCGGACGCGCAGAAGGCGACGGAAGAATTCATGAAAAAGAAGCTGGAAGCAGAACGCATGGAGACCCAGCCTGCGCAATCTGCACCGAAGGAGGAAGACAGCTCATACATCTTCCCGCCGGTTACGATGCTCGCTTCCGGCAAAAAAGTAGATGCCGCCGTGGAGACCGAAGAGCTCCAGACAAACGGCAAGCTGCTTGTGGAAACACTGAAAAGCTTCGGTGTGCAAACCAAAATTCTCGATATTTGCCGCGGCCCGGCTGTTACGCGCTATGAATTGCAGCCTGCCGCCGGTGTGAAAATCAGCAAGATCACGAACCTCGCCGATGACCTTGCAATGAACCTTGCCGCGACGGGCGTGCGCATTGAGGCGCCGATCCCGGGCAAGGCGGCCGTCGGCATTGAGGTGCCGAACAAGGTGAAGACCATCGTACGCATGCGCGAGCTTGTGGAATCGAACAGCTTTGTGACCTCAAAAAGCCACTTGACCGTGGCGCTTGGCCGCGACATTGCCGGTCAGGTAACGGTGGCAGACCTCAGCAAAATGCCGCATATCCTCATTGCCGGTACGACCGGCTCCGGTAAATCCGTGTGTATCAACTCGCTTATCGTGAGCCTGCTGTATAAATCCGGCCCGGACGATGTGCGCTTTTTGATGATTGACCCGAAGGTTGTGGAGCTCGGCATTTATAACGGCATTCCACACCTATTGGTGCCGGTCGTCACCGACCCGCGAAAGGCGGCCGGTGCGCTGAACTGGGCCGTTACGGAAATGCTGAAGCGCTACAAAATTTTTGCCGAAAACAACGTGCGCGACTTAAAGGGCTACAACGCCCTCGCGCAGGCGAACAATTATCAGGACGAAAACGGACAGCCCATGCACAAAATGCCGCAGATCGTCATCATCATCGACGAGCTTTCCGACCTGATGATGGCCGCGCCGAACGAGGTGGAGGACGCGATCTGCCGCTTGGCGCAGATGGCGCGTGCCGCCGGCATGCACCTTGTGGTCGCAACGCAGCGCCCGTCCGTGGACGTTGTGACGGGCCTCATCAAGGCGAACATCCCGAGTCGTATCGCGTTTGCGGTATCCTCTGCCATTGACTCCCGCACCATTTTGGATAGCGGCGGTGCGGAAAAGCTGCTCGGTCAGGGCGATATGCTGTTCTCGCCGGTCGGCGCGCAGAAGCCGCTGCGTATTCAGGGCTGCTTTGTCAGCGACAGCGAGATCGAATCCGTCGTGGATTTCGTGAAGAATTCGAGAAGCGTTATTTACGACGACTCCATTGCGCAGGAGATTGAGCGCAGCGCTGTGGAGGGTTCAAAATCGAGTGACAGCGGCAGCAATGACGATGAGGGCAGCGGTGACCCGATGATGAGCGAAGCCATTAAGTGCGTTGTTGAAGCGGGCCAGGCCTCCACGTCGCTTTTGCAGCGCAGACTGCGTCTCGGTTACGCCCGCGCGGGCCGTCTCATCGATGAGATGGAGCAGATGGGTATTGTGGGTCCGCACGAGGGCTCGAAGCCGCGCCAAGTACTCATCACCTATGCGCAGTGGCTGGAAATGAACATGCAAAAGCAGGATACCCCCGGTGATGCGTAACACAAAGCGCGGTGCACGGGACGGCAGAAAGCTTGTGCACACAGGCGCGTTGGTACTTGTTTTGCTTCTTTTGGCGTTCTGTTACACGCCGCCCGGACGGGCGATGTGGACGGAGATTCGCCGCGCATGCGGCCTGCTGCCGTTTGCACAGAGCTTGCCCGATGCCGATTTGACGGTTTATGTCATCGACGTGGGTAAGGCAGATGCAATCTTAATCGAAACGCCGGAGGGCGCAGTGCTTTCGGACTGCGCGACAGCGGAGCAGGCGAAAACCGTGCTGCGCGTTTTAAAACAGCGAAACATTCAAAAGCTGCGCGCCGTGTGGATCTCGCACGCGGACAGCGACCACGTGGGCGGGCTGACGCAAATTTTGCGGGAGGTGCCCGCAGAGGAGGTGGTCACCTCCGTGTACACGGAGCTGACCGGGCTGCCGGAAGATCAAACCGTGCGAACGGTAAGCGCCGGGGAGACGGTCTCTTACGGCGAGGCGGAATTTCGGGTGTTCGCGCCTTCAGAAGATTTAGAGAGCACGAATGAGAATTCGCTTGTGTATAAGTTTTGCTACAAGGAGTTTTCCATGCTATTCTGTGGTGATATTGAGGAGAAAGCGGAAAGACTGCTGCTGGATATATATGGCGACGCGCTGCAGGCGGATGTTTTGAAGGTGCCGCACCACGGCAGTGCTTCGGCGACAAGCGATGCATTGCTTGAAGCTGTGCAGCCGCAGTATGCGGTAATCTCCTCGGGCGAAGACAGAAATTTGCTGCCGCGAAACGAGACGCTGAAATGGCTCGCCGACCACGGCGTTGAAATTTTCCGCACGGACGAAAACGGCGGTATTGCGACTTTGACGGACGGCGCTGAAACGAAAATTTGCACGGAAAACGGGAAATAACCCGCTGCTATATAAAAGGTATTACGGAAAGGAACAGATGATATGAAACAAATCACCATCGACCGCTTTGACGGTATTTACGCAATCTGCGAAGACAAGGACAAGGCGTTTTTCGCCATTGAAACGAGCGAGCTGCCGCAGGGTGCAAAGGCCGGCGACGTGCTGAAGATTACCGATGACGGTGCGCTTTCCATCGACGTGGAGGAGACCGAGCGCCGCCGCGCACGCATTTTAGAGAAGCAGAAAAAGCTGATGGGGCTGTAAGAAGGGGCGGCTTATGGGAAGACTGAAATATATTTTTCACTGCATTCTGCACATGGATTATAAATCGCTGTTCGATACGGTGAAAACGGTGCATGAGGTGAGCGGTAAAAACCGTATTTGGCTGTTTTTTGACATCATCAAGTGCGGCTTTAAGTACGGTGCGGGCTACAAGGATTACCTTTTATGCGCGTTTTATGACCTGAATGACAAGCAGCGTGCGACGTATGTGACGCGCGGCATCAATAACTCCATTGTAAAAAGCCTCAACGACCCCGCGTATTACCATATTTTTGATAATAAAAGCGAGTTTTACACGACGTTTGCGGAATATTTGCACCGCGAGTGGCTGCATTTTTCCAAGTGCACAAAAGAGCAGTTTTTGGACTTTATGCAGGAAAAAGACGAGATCATCTGCAAGCCGGACGACGCTTCCTGCGGCGTGGGTGTGGAAAAGCTGAAAAAGGCCGACTACGCAACGCTCGACGCCATGTACGAGGACTTAAAGAAAAAGGGCGCGGACGTGATCGAAGAGGTTGTCATTCAGCACCCGGATATGAACCGCATCAACCCCGGATCCGTCAACACCATCCGCGTGTACACGGTGCTTTCCGACGGTGTGTCGAACGTGGTGTACGCGTGCATCCGCATGGGCAACAGCGACCGCCCGGTGGATAACATCAATGCCGGCGGCATGTATTCGCCGATCGACCTCGAGACCGGCAAAATCGCGTGCGCGGCGTGCGACAAGCAGCGCATCGTCTATGAGCGCCACCCGCGTTCGGGGTGCTTGCTCAAGGGCTACCAGATTCCGTACTGGGACAAGGTGATGGACATTTGCCGTGAAGCGGCACATAAGGTGCCGCAGATGGGCTACATCGGCTGGGACGTGGCGATCACAAAAGACGGCCCGCTCTTTATTGAAGCGAACAACATGCCGGGTCATGACGCGTTCCCGCAGATGCCGTTGCAGGCACCGGATAAGATCGGCATTTTGCCGGTGTTCCAAAAATATATCAAGGGTCTGTGATGGCTGAGGCTGATTTTGTCTCTTTCGGGAAAGCGGAAAGGCGGCAGCAGAGCTTGCACAGGGCGCTTGCGGGGATCGTTAAAACGAACCAGATGAGCGAAAACGGCAGACAGATCTGGCCCATGATGTTGAGCGGCAGGGCGGAGTAATCCCACACATGCAGATGAAGCACGCGGTTTACGAGCAGGCCGAATAAAAATTCCACAACGGTTATGATGAGGGAGCCTATGGCGCAGCGCGCCGGAAGGCTTCTTCTTTTCATTTTTTCGCAGCATACGGCGTTGATGAGCAGCAGACAAACGCCGCCGGCAAGTGCCATGGAGGCGTGGGAATAGCCGCGCCACAGCACTTCCAAAAGGGGATAAAGGCCGCTGCCGGCGAGGAATAACAGACTGTTTTTGCGGACGGTACGGTTCATGGAAAACGACTCCTTTTTCATGATTTTCCTTTTCAGTATGCCCGCTTTTTGTACGCCTATTGCAAAAGAAGCAACAAAATCGAAATAAATAAGCATCAAAAAAGATACGCATGCTACTGTACAAAGCGGCGGAAACTGTGTATAATCAGTACAGACAGAAAGACAGAAAGGTCGGTTTCTTATGAAAAGAATTTTGGTTACGGGCGGCACAGGCTACATTGGCAGCCACACCTGCATTTCTCTCCTTGAAAAGGGCTACGATGTGACGATCGTGGATAACCTTGTAAACAGCAAGGCGCTGGTGGTAGACCGCATTGAAAATTTGAGCGGCAAAAAAGTGAAGTTCTTTGAAGCGGACGTGTGCGACGAAGACGCGCTGCGTAAGATCTTTGCGGAGGACGAGATTTTTGCCGTTATCCATTTTGCAGGCCTGAAGGCAGTCGGCGAATCCGTGCAGATTCCGTTGCGTTACTATGAAAACAACCTCATTTCGACTTTGAGCCTTTTGAAGGTGATGGCGGAGTTTAAGGTGAACAACTTTGTGTTCAGCTCCTCGGCGACGGTGTACGGCAACCCGGCTTCCGTGCCGATCCGCGAGGATTTCCCGCTTTCGACGACGAACCCCTACGGCACGACAAAGCTGATGATTGAGCGCATCTTGAAGGACTACGCGCACGCAAACCCGGATTTTAACCCGATCATCCTGCGCTACTTCAACCCGGTGGGCGCGCACAAGAGCGGCACCATCGGCGAAGACCCGAACGGCATCCCGAATAACCTTGTGCCGTACATCACGCAGGTGGCGGTGGGCAAGCTGCGCTGCCTCGGTGTTTTCGGCGACGACTACCCGACGAAGGACGGTACCGGCGTGCGCGATTACATTCATGTCGTCGACCTTGCAGAGGGCCATGTGGCGGCGCTCAAGAAATTCGATGATCCGCACTGCGGCGTGAAGATCTACAACCTCGGCACCGGTGTGGGTTACTCTGTGCTTGACATTGTGCACGCGTTTGAAAAGTGCGTCGGCCACAAGATTCCGTATGAGATCAAGCCGCGCCGCGCGGGAGACATCCCGGAGTGCTACGCAGACTGCACGAAGGCGTATGAGGAGCTCGGCTGGAAGGCACAGAAGACGCTGGACGACATGTGTGCGGACTCCTGGCGCTGGCAGACGCAGAACCCGAACGGCTACAACGGCTGATGGCACGCTTCGTTTTAGCCTCGTCCTCCGTGAACCGCAAGGAGATTCTGGAACGCGCGGGCATCGAGTTTACGGTGATCGTCTCGAATGCCGATGAATCGAACGGGCCGAAGGCGCCGGACGCGCTTGTAAAGGAGCTTTCCCGCCGCAAGCTGGAAGCGGTTTTGCCGAAGTGCGAAAGTGGCGATCTTGTAATCGCGGCGGACACGGTGGTGTACATCGACGGCGAAATTCTCGGCAAACCGAAAGACTTAGCGGATGCAAACCGTTTTATGCACCTGCTTTCCGGGCATGTGCACACGGTGTTTACCGGCGTGTGCATGGCGTATCACGGCGAGCGCGTTTCGTTCAGTCAGGAGACGAAGGTAAAGTTCTATCCCCTGACAGAAAGCGAAATCGCGGCTTACGTGCAGAGCGGCGAGCCGATGGGCAAGGCCGGCGGCTACGGCATTCAGGGCCCGGCGGCGCTGTTCGTAGAGAGTATTGAGGGCGACTACAACAACATTTTCGGTCTGCCTGCGGCGCACGTGATGCAGGAAGCGAAAAAGCTTTTAAAGGCAGACAAAATATAAGACAGGCACGATCAGTCCTTTTCGGCGTATACTGGCGTATCGGAAAGGACTGATGATTTATGTACCGGTATCGCCGAAGACGGTATAAACGCGGACGTAAACGGCGCGTGTTGGCGTTTTTGCTGCTCGTTTTCGCTTTTGTATTTGCCGAGCTGCGACTGCCCGCGATGAAAGCGGAGCTGCGCACGGCAGCGCTGACGGCGCACGCGCAAGAGTGCATCGCGAAAACGGTGCCGGAGTATCTGCCGCAGACCGTCTGCGAAAAGGACGGGGCAGAGACGGCGCTTTCTACATATACGCTCGGCGTACTGGAAGCGGAGCTGACGGATGCTTTGCGGAAAAGCTTGAACGGCACGGCAAAGGCGTTTGTGCCGCTCGGAAATTTAACGGGGCTGATGCTTTTGAACGGGCGCGGGATGAAGATACCCGTGCGGTTTTCGGTGGAAAGTGCCGTTTCGGTGCGGTTTGAAAGCGTCTTGACGGGCGCGGGCATCAACCGCACGGCGTACCGAACGGTGCTGCATATTGAAGCGGTGCTGTTCACGGCGGAGCGAGACGGGGCGGAGCCTGTGACGGTGACGGCAGCATACCCCGTGTATGAAGCGGTGCTTGCGGGCGACGTGCCGCAGTACGGCGTGGTGCGCGCAGGATAAAAAATTGTGAATAGCCGTTGGATTTTCGCGCGCTTTGTGGTAAGATACTAACAAGTATCGAAATATCTTGAAATGACACGGAGTTTTAACTTATGACGCACGAACAGGCCCGGCAGCAGATTGACGCGCTGCGGGAACAGATCGAGTATCACAATAAAAAATACTATACCGAGGACGCGCCGGAGATCAGCGACTATGCGTACGACATGCTGTACCGCCGCTTGGAAAATCTGGAAGCGGCGTTCCCGGAGCTGAAAACAGAGGACTCGCCGACGAACCGCGTGGGCGCAGCGGGGTACAACACATTTGCGGAAGTGACGCACACCGTGCCGATGGAGAGCCTGCACGACTCGTTTTCCGAAGACGAGCTGCGCGACTTTGACCGCCGCGTGCGCGCCGTTGTGGACGACCCGGTGTATGTGGTAGAGCCGAAATTCGACGGCCTTTCCGTGGCGCTGGAATACGTGAACGGCGTATACACGCGCGGCTCTACGCGCGGCGACGGCATTACGGGCGAAGACGTGACGTTGAATATCGGTACGATCAAATCCGTACCGAAGACGCTCAAAGAGCCGCTGCCGTTTTTGGAGGTGCGCGGCGAGGTATATATGTCGGATGAAAGCTTTTTGCGGCTGTGCGAGCGGCAGGAGCTTTTGGAAGAAAAGCCGTTTAAAAACCCGCGCAACGCGGCGGCGGGGTCGCTTCGACAGAAAGACCCGAAGATTACGGCGCAGCGCACGCTGGATATTTTTGTTTTTAACATTCAGGTCATCGAGGGTGAGACCGTCACGACGCACGCGGACGCATTGAAGCGTTTGCACGAGCTTGGCTTTACGGTGTCGCCGCTTTATTGCCGCACGGGCGACATAGAGACGGTAATCGAGAAAATCCGCGAGATCGGCAACGAGCGCGGCACGTTCTCGTACCCGATTGACGGCGCTGTTGTAAAAGTGGACAGCTTCTCTCAGCGCGAGGCACTCGGAAGCACGGCGAAGTTCCCGCGCTGGGCGGAGGCGTACAAGTACCCGCCGGAGGAAAAAGAGACGACGCTCCTTGACATAGAAGTTGCTGTAGGGCGCACGGGTGTTTTGACGCCGACCGGCGTGTTTGAGCCGGTGTTCTTAGCCGGTACGACGGTCAGCCGCGCGACGCTGCACAACCAGGATTTCATCACGGAAAAGGATATCCGCATCGGCTCGCGCGTCATTATCCGAAAGGCGGGCGAGATCATCCCGGAGGTCGTTTCCGTGGTCTCGAACCCGGAGGATACCGTGCCGTACCGTTTGCCGGAAACGTGCCCCTCGTGCGGGGAAGTTATCACGCGTGTGGAGGGGGAAGCGGCAGCGCGCTGCACGAATCCGCAGTGCCCGGCACAGCTGATGCGCAACCTCATTCATTTTGCGTCGCGCGACGCGATGGACATTGACGGATTGGGACCGGCGGCGCTGGAGCAGCTGAGCGCAGCGCTTCAGGTGCACTCGCCGGCTGATTTATACGACATTACGGCACAGGAGCTTGAAACGCTTGATCGTTTCGGCAAAAAGAGCGCAGAAAACCTCGTTGCGGCGATCCAAAAATCGAAAGAAAACGATTTATCAAAGCTGCTGTTTGCGCTCGGCATTCCGCACATTGGCGCGAAGGCGGCAAAGCTGCTTGCGGGCGCGTTCGGAAATATGGATGCTTTGATTGCGGCGGATGAGGAGCAGATTGCGGCGATAGACGGTTTTGGCGGCATTATGGCGCAGGAGGTCTACGCATTTTTCAGAAGACACTCGGCGATAGAACTCATTGACCGGCTAAAAGCGGCGGGCGTGAACATGACGGCGGAAGCGGTCACGACGGACACGAAATTCCTTGGCAAGACGTTTGTGCTGACGGGTACGCTGCCGAATTTGAAGCGCACGGAGGCCGCAGCGCTGATTGAAAAGGCGGGCGGAAAGGTGAGCGGCTCGGTCTCGAAAAAGACGAGCTATGTTGTGGCGGGCGAAGAAGCCGGCAGCAAGCTTACGAAGGCGCAGACGCTGGGCATCCCCGTATTGACGGAAGCGGAGCTTTTGACGCTTTTAAACGATGAGGACAACACGGAAAGGAACGAAGCATAATGGCAGAAGAAAGAAAGACGGACGAAGCGCTTGAAAAAGCCGTGGAGACCGATGAGGACATTGACCGCTATATCCGCGAGCTGACGGGAAAGGAAACGCCGAAGGACAAGGAGAAGAAGGCGGAAGAAAAGAAAGCGCCGGAAAAAGAAGAATTCCGCGTGACGAGCCAGATCGGCGAGGACGACTACAAGGCATTCATTTATTACTCTACGCTTGGGCGCTTTAAGTGGCTCATCCCGGCGTTTATCATCGTGCCGCTCGTGTTCGCGTTCCTCTTTGCGTTCAACGCGGGGCATTTTTACGTGGGCAATTTCATTTTATCGCTGCTTATCATGTATGTGGCGATTACGCTGATTGTTGTCATTCGCTGCACGCGCTGGCTTTCTAAAATTCGCAACAATAATCCTGCCGTGATGCACCTGACGGAGACGACGCTTATTTTCATGACGAACAGCGTCATCAACATGAAAAACGGCAACCGCATCAAGGTCGATTACAAGCACATGATCGATGTGGGCGAGAGCAGACAGCACTACATCATGTATTTTGATAACGGCAAATCCATGGTATTCAGAAAAGAAGACATGGAAAAGGAAACGTTGGAAAGGTTTCGCCCGTTTATCGAATCTAAAGTACATAAATTAAAATTTACACAGATGCTCAAAAAATAAACCGGGAGGTTTTTTCAACATGGTCATCGATTTAAAAACACTGTACGGCGCGGAAGCGGCCGAGCAGCAGAAGCGTTATGAGGAGCTTTCCGCTTACTTTGCGGAGGAGTTCGGGGATGCTAATGCGCTTTCATATTTCAGTGCGCCGGGCAGAACCGAGGTGGGCGGCAACCACACCGACCACAACAACGGCAAGGTGCTGGCGGCGGCTGTGAATCTGGACGTTATTGCGGCGGTGAAGAAGACCGAGAACGGCGTGATCCGCCTGAAATCCGTCGGGTTCCCGATGGACACGGTCGATACGGCAGACCTTAACGTGCAGGAAGCGGAAAAGGAGCGCTCGGCGTCGCTCATCCGCGGCGTGTGCGCACGCTTAAAGGCGCTCGGCTATGAAGTGGGCGGCTTTGATGCGGTGACGACCTCAAGAGTTTTAAAGGGCTCCGGCCTTTCAAGCTCCGCGGCGTTTGAGGTGCTTGTGGTGACGATTTTAAGCCACCTGTATAATGACGACGCGATCGACCCCGTGGAGGCGGCACAGATCTCAAAATTTGCCGAAAACGTGTACTTCGGCAAGCCCTCCGGCTTACTCGACCAGATGGCGGCGAGTGTGGGCGGTTTTACGACGATGGACTTTAAAGACCTTTCCGCGCCGAAGATTGAGAAGATCGATTTTGACCTCGACCGTTACGGCTATGCGCTGTGCGTCGTCGATACGGGCGGAAACCATGCCGACCTGACCGGCGAATACGCAGCCATTCCGGCGGAGATGAAGCGCGTTGCGAAGGCGCTTGGCGGCGAAGTGCTGCGCGAGGTAAGCGAGGAGGAGTTTTATAAGAAAATTCCCGAGCTCAGAAAAGAAGTCGGCGACCGCGCGATTTTGCGTGCGATTCACTTCTTCGACGACAACCGTGTGGTGGATAAGGAAGTGGCAGCGCTGAAAGCGGGTGACTTTGAGACGTTCAAGCAGTGCGTGATTGCCTCGGGTTATTCTTCGGCGATGAATTTGCAAAATGTGTTCGCAGTTGTGAATCCGCAGGAGCAAGGCTTGTCCCTTGCGTTGGCACTTATTGCGAAGATCCTCGGTGGCAAGGGCGCGTATCGCGTGCACGGCGGCGGCTTTGCCGGCACGGTGCAGGCGTATGTGCCGCTCGATATGCTGGACGCGTTCAAGGCAGAGATGCAGAGCGTGTTTGGCGAAAAGAGCTGCTATGTGCTCTCCGTGCGCAGCGCGGGCGGCACGAAAGTGACAATCGAATAAGTTTAACGGCGGCTTTGGTCTTTAGAGCCGCCGTTTTTGCGTATTGCGGGAAATACGTGTTGCGAAATTGTAAATATTGGGAAACGGTGGATTTCGCCTTGCGAATCATGCCGATTTGTGGTATAGTATACTCTGTATCATTATGACAGCTTACCGCAGACAGCTTGTCTGCGTGCGATAAAGGAGAATGTTTTTTGAAGGATAAAGAAATCACCGTTACGGCAGACGAGCTGCAAAAGCAGAAGCTATACACGGCGGACGTTGCGGCGATCATGCAGGTGCGCGCGATGCACGGCACGCCGAAGGCGCTTGTGCGCACGTATGGCTGCCAGCAGAATGTGGCGGACGGCGAACGCATTAAGGGTATGCTCTCTGAAATGGGCTTTGAATTCACGGAAAATGAAGATGAAGCCGATTTTATTCTGTTCAACACCTGCGCCATTCGCGAGCACGCCGAAGACCGCGTGTTCGGCAACATCGGCGCGCTGAAAAACGTGAAACGCCGCAACCCGTCGCTGCTCATTGCCGTATGCGGCTGCATGATGGAACAGGAGCGCGTGGCGGAGCGCATTAAGGCGTCGTTCCCGTTTGTGAACATCGTGTTCGGCACGCACGTCATCCACCGACTGCCGGAGATGATGTACACCGCCGTGACCGACTCAAAGCGCGTTTTTTTGCGCGGGCATGAATCGAAAGAGATCATTGAAGGCCTGCCGGTGCGCCGCGACGGCAACACACGCGCGTGGGTGACCGTGATGTACGGCTGCGACAATTTCTGCTCGTACTGCATTGTGCCGTATGTGCGCGGCCGGGAAAAGAGCCGCCACCCGGATGCCATCGTCGCCGAGTGCCGCGAGCTCATTGAGCAGGGCTACAAAGAAATTACGCTGCTTGGACAGAACGTGAATTCCTACGGCAAGGGCCTGCCGGAGAAAGTGAATTTTTCGGAGCTTCTGCGCCGCATTGACGCGATTGACGGCGACTACCGTTTGCGCTTTATGACCTCGCACCCGAAGGACGCGACGCACGAGCTGTTTGACACGATTGCGGAGAGCCGGCACATCTGCCACTACATCCACCTGCCGTGCCAGTCCGGCAGCAGCCGTGTGTTAAAGGCGATGAACCGCCACTACGACCGCGAAAAATACCTTGACCTCATCCGCTATGCGAAAGAGAAAATGCCGGATCTGTCGCTGACCTCCGACATTATCGTCGGCTTTCCGGGCGAGACGTATGAGGAGTTCTGCGAGACGCTGAGCCTCATCCGCGAGGTGGAGTTCACGTCGCTCTTTACGTTTATTTTCTCGCCGCGCCCCGGCACGAGAGCCGCCGAAATGGAAGACCCTGTTACGTACAAGGAGAAAACGCAGTGGTTCTCGGAGCTTTTGAAGACACAGGAGGAGATCGCCGCAAAGCGCTGCGCTTCCATGGTGGGCAGCACGGAGCGTGTGCTCATTGAAGAGCGCAACGAGAAAAACGGTTTGCTTAGCGGTCGCACCGCAAGCAGCATCATTGTGGAATTCCCCGGCGAAGACGAATGGATCGGCGAATTCAAAAATGTAAAAGTGACCGAAGCGCGCAACTGGATTTTGCGCGGCGAATGTGTAGACTAAGCAAAACGGGTTTTGACCCATTGCTTTTTCAAAATACAATAAAATTTATAATTTATTTTAAGGAGCTATTACTATGGATATCATGAAACTGACAAGAGAACTCGGCCGCGCTTTGCAGCAGGACCAGACCTACATCAACATGAGCGTTGCGGAGCAGCAGTGCAACGAGGACGAAGCTTTGCAGAACGCCATCGGCGAATTCAACTTAAAGCGTATGGCCATCAACAACGAGGCGGGAAAGGAAGACCGCAGCGAGGAGCTTATCGAGCAGTACAACAAAGAACTGCGCGAGATTTACGGCAGAGTGATGCAGAACGAGCACATGGCGGCGTATCAGGCGGCAAAGAACGAGTTTGATGCGCTGATGCAGCGCGTGACGGGTGTGCTTTCCATGTGCGCGGAGGGTCAGGACCCGGATGGCTGCGATCCCGATGCCTGCGGCTGCACCGGCAGCTGTGCGACCTGCGGCGGTGGCTGTCACTAAGGCAGAATTTTGCAAAGTTTGCACGTGATCTGCTTGCATCTTTTCCGCCATACCGGTCGTAAAGTCCTTGACAGGCGCCAGCCTGCCTGCGGAATTTACTACGCAAGGCGTATACGCTCATGACGAAAAATCTGACGGCGCATCTCGCGCACCTACTTTACAAAAATCTGCCTTTGGTAGTAATTCACTTGTTGACTGAATCTTAACGATATGGAGGCCGGGCATGGCTGATTATTCCCCGATGATGAAACAGTACTTTGAAGTGAAGGAAAAGTACCCGAACACGCTCCTTTTCTTTCGCCTTGGGGACTTTTACGAGATGTTCTTTAACGATGCGAAAATCGCGTCGCGCGAGCTGGAGCTGACGCTGACAGGCCGTGACTGCGGCCAGGAGGAGCGCGCGCCGATGTGCGGCGTGCCGTTCCACAGCGCGGAGACGTATATCGCGCGGCTTGTGGCAAAAGGCTACAAGGTCGCCATCTGCGAGCAGATGGAAGACCCGGCGCTTGCAAAGGGCATCGTAAAGCGCAGCGTTATCCGCGTCATCACGCCCGGCACCGTTATGGAAAGCAGCATGCTCGACGAGGCGAAGAACAACTACATCGCTTCCGCGTATTATCAGGGTGATAAGGTGGGCATCTGCTTTGCGGATATTTCAACGGGCGAGCTGGAGGCGACGACGCTGACGGCGGAGAAGGGCGAGACGCTCTCCCGCGCGGTCATCGACGCGCTGTCGCGATTTACGCCGCGCGAAATTCTCATCAACCCGGAATTTACCGATTTGACGGACGTGGCGAAATTCATTTCCGATAAGCTTTCGGCGTCACTCGAGTGCATGGATTTTGCGGTTTACGAACCGCTGCACGCGGAAGAAACGGTGAAGGCGCAGTTTCACCCCGAGGTTTTGGAACGCTCCGACGTTTTGAATTTCTCGGAGATCACGGCGGCGCTGAGCGCTTTGCTCGAGTATCTCAGCCGCACACAAATCACGGGTTTGGAGCGCATGGAGGAAATTCGCATATATTCGCAGGCGAAGACGATGCGGCTTGATTTAAACACGCGCCGAAACCTTGAATTACTCGAGACGATGCGCAGCAAGGAGCGCCGCGGCTCGCTTTTGTGGGTGCTTGACAAGACCAAAACGGCGATGGGCAAGCGGCTTATCCGCACATGGCTCGAGCAGCCGCTTTTGAGCCCGGCGGGCATTACGCTGCGGCAAAACGCAGTGGAGGAACTGTTTGAGAACCGCCCTCTTTTAGACGATGTGACCGAGGCGCTGACGGGCATTTTTGACCTGGAGCGCATTATGACGCGCGTGGTGTACGGCTCTGTAAACGGCAAAGACCTGCGTGCGCTGTGGTCGGCGCTGACGCGCTTGCCGCAGCTGAAAGCGCTTTCTGCGACGTTTAAAGCGACGATGCTGCGCGACATCAACAGCCGCATGGATGTGCTCTCCGATATTTGCGAACTCATCGACCGCGCCGTTGTGGAGGAGCCGCCGCACACGATCCGTGAGGGCGGCATTATCCGCGAGGGCTTCAACGCGGAGCTTGACGAAGTGAAAAGTGACATGACGAACGGCAAGCAGCTCATCGCCGAGCTGGAGGCGCGCGAGCGCGAAGCGACGGGCATTCCGAAACTGCGCGTGGGGTATAACCGCGTGTTTGGGTATTACCTTGAAGTTTCGAACGCGTTTAAGGACAAGACGCCGGAGCACTACGTGCGCAAGCAGACGCTTGCAAACGGCGAGCGGTACATCACGCAGGAATTAAAGGAGCTTGAAAACCGCATCTTAGGTGCGCACGACCGTTCTATTGCACTTGAGGGCAAGCTGTTTGAAGAGGTGCGCAGGACGATTGCGGAGCAGCTGACCCGCGTGCAGGAGACGGCGAAGGCGATTGCGGAGCTGGATGTTTTGGCATCGTTTGCGGCGGTATCTGTGCGGAACGACTACACGCGCCCGACCATTACGGCGAACGGCAGGCTGTATTTAAAGGACAGCCGGCACCCGGTGGTGGAGGCGCTGCTGACGGGCAGCGCGCCGTTTGTGCCGAACGACCTTGAGATGGACCCGAATCAGAACCGTGTGTCTATCATTACGGGCCCGAACATGGCGGGTAAATCTACATATATGCGGCAGGTGGCGGTCATTGTCATCATGGCGCAGATCGGCTGCTTTGTGCCGGCGAGCGCGGCGGAGATCGGCATTGTGGACGGCATCTACACGCGCGTGGGCGCTTCTGACGACCTTGCGGCGGGGCAGTCCACGTTCATGGTGGAAATGGCCGAGGTGGCGGAAATTTTGAAGAGCGCCACGAAGGACAGCTTGCTGGTTTTAGATGAGATCGGCCGCGGCACCTCGACGTTTGACGGCATGAGCATTGCGCGGGCGGTCATCGAATACGTACACGACAAAAAGCTGTGCGGTGCGAAGACGCTGTTTGCGACGCATTACCACGAGCTGACGGAGCTGGAAGACTTTTTGCCCGGTGTGCAGAACTTCAGTATTGCGGTGAAAAAGCGCGGGGACGACATCACGTTCCTGCGGCGTATCGTGCGCGGCGGCGCGGACGACAGCTTCGGTATTGAGGTCGCGAAGCTCGCGGGCGTGCCGGACAAGGTGGTGCGACGTGCGAAAGAGGTATTAAAGAGCCTTGAAAGCGGCGAGATAGTGAAAAAACCGAAAAACGCCGTGAAAGTGCAGCAGGAGGAACCGATACAGCTGACGATGCTGACAAAGGACACGGAGGTTTTAAACCGCCTGAAAAGCCTGGACGTCAACACGCTGACGCCGATCGAATCCATGAACATTTTGTTTGAACTTGCAAATATGCTGAAATAAATTTAACGCGAAAGGAAGGTGCAGAAAATGCCGAAAATTCACGTTTTGGAAAAGCAGGTCGCGGAGCTGATCGCTGCCGGTGAGGTGGTGGAGCGCCCGTCTTCCGTCATTAAGGAGCTTGTGGAAAACTCCATTGACTCCGGCGCGTCGATTGTCACGGTGGAAATTCGCCGCGGCGGCGTGACGTATATCCGTGTGACGGACAATGGCTGCGGCATTGCGCGCGAGGACGTGGCGACGGCATTTCTGCGCCATGCAACGAGCAAGGTGCGCGAAAAGGACGACTTAGACGCGATTTTGACGCTCGGCTTCCGCGGTGAGGCGCTGGCGTCCATTTCGGCTGTGTCGCGCGTTGACCTCATCACGCGCACGGCGGACAGTTCAATCGGCACGCACTATTCCTCCGAGGGCGGCAGCGACGTGGAGATTGAAGACGCGGGCTGCCCACTTGGCACGACCATTACGGCACGCGACCTGTTTTTTAACGTGCCGGCGCGTATGAAGTTTCTGAAGAAAGACACCGCAGAGGGCAACTCTGTGGCGGGGCTGATGGACAAAATTGCGCTTTCGCATCCGGAAATCTCGTTCCGCCTCATTCGCGAGGGCAAGGAAGTGCTGCACACGCCGGGCGACGGCAAGCTGAGCTCGGCGATCTATGCGGTGTTCGGCAAGGAGTTTTCCGGCGCTTTGCTGCCGGTGGATTATACCTTGGGCGGCATTCGCGTGCACGGGTATATCTCGTCGCCGATTGCGAGCCGACCGAACCGCAGCATGCAGAATTTCTTCATCAACGGGCGTTTTGTGCGCAGCCGCACGGCGTGTGTGGCGCTGGAGGAAGCGTACAAGGGCGCGATTATGGTGGGTAAATTCCCGGCGTGCGTGCTGCACATCGAGCTGCCGTCCTCGGTCGTCGACGTGAACGTGCATCCGGCGAAGCTGGAGGTGCGCTTTGTGAACGAGCGTCCGGTGTTTGATGCGGTGTACCACGGGGTGAAATCCGCCGTGACGGCGAGCCGCGATATGAAGTCCGTTGACCTTGCGCAGCACGCAAGGCGGCCCGTCGACCCGTATAAGCCAGATGTGGTCGTAAAGCCGCAGCAAATGGTGCTGAATCAGCCGCCGAAAACGGAGACGGTGAAGCCGATGCCTGCGCCGGTCGTGAAGTCTGCGCCCGTTATCAACACGAGCAAAAAAGAGGCGGAAGCGCCGTATGAGCCGCCCGTCGATATGCCGCCGATGCCGCATACGTTCTCGGACAGCGCAAGGCGGGAGGAAAAGCCGCAGCTTGAAAGTATTCGTACGTCGATCGAGCGCGTTTTGGAGGCGGAGCCGCAGCCGGTGACAAAGCCGGAAGTGATAACGGAAGAACCGTCCTTACCGCAGCCGCCCAAGACGGAGCCCGTGCCGCCGGCGTGGGAGGAAACACCCGTGCAGACGGAAGCGGTGCAGGAAAATCCGGAAAGCAACGCACAGCCGGAAACATGCATTGTGCCGGAGACGGAGCGGGATTTACCCCGCATGGCGCATAAGGTGATCGGCGAGGTGTTTGACACGTATATCATCCTTGAATACGACGCGCAGACGCTGATGTTTATCGACAAGCACGCGGCGCACGAGCGCTTGCTGTACGAAAAGCTCAAACGGCGCGAAGAAGCTGCTATGGCGCAGACGCTGCTTGTGCCCGTGACGGTGACGATGGACAAAAACGAGTACACGGCGGTTTTGCAGAATTTGAGTGTTTTTGAGCAGGCGGGCTTTGACGTGGAGGATTTCGGCAGCGGTACCGTTTTGGTGCGCAGCGCGCCGCTTAATTTGAACGGTGCGGACATCAAGGACTCCGTGCTCGAAATGGCGGGATACCTTGAAGAAAACAAGACCGACGCGACGACGGAGCACATGGACTGGCTGTACCACAACATTGCGTGCCGCGCAGCCATTAAGGGTGGGAACGCCTCGAAAAAAGAGGAACTCATTGCACTTGCGGAAGAGCTGGAAGCGAATCCCGATGTGCGCTACTGCCCGCACGGCAGGCCGATCTACGTGATGCTGAAAAAGCGGACGCTGGAAAAAGAATTCGGCAGAGTTTAACGGTTTGCTTACAAACACGGGCGAAAGTTGTGTTATTATAAAGTTATGTAAACAAAAGGAGGCGCCGGAATGACGGAAGTACAAGAGAAAATCAAGGTATTCGCGGTGTGCGGGCCGACGGCCTCCGGCAAGACCTCGCTTTCCGTAACGCTTGCGAAAAAGCTCCATGCGGAGGTGGTTTCATGTGACTCGATGCAGATTTATAGGGGCATGGAGATCGGCACGGCAAAGCCGACCGCGGACGAGATGCAGGGTGTGCCGCACCACCTGATGGGTTTTCAGGATCCCGCGGAGCCGTTCAGCGTGAGCGACTATGTGGCGCTTGCGGGAAAGGTGATCGAAGACATACATGCGCGTGGCAAAAACGTGTTGCTTGTCGGTGGCACGGGCTTATATGCGCGCTCGCTTTTAAAGGCGGTGCCGTTTACGGAAAACAGCCGTGACGATGAAATCCGCGGTAATTTGGAAGCGGAATTTGCGGCAGACGGCATTGAACCGCTTTATGCGCGGCTAAAAGAGCTTGACCCCGAGGGGGCTGAGGGTATCCATCCGAATAATACGCGTAGGGTCATCCGCGCGCTTGAATACTGCATGGTGACGGGCGAGCCGTTCTCGAAGCAGGCGAAGGACTCGAAAGCGGTGGAATCGCCGTATGACGGGAAAATGTTGGTGCTGTCTTTCAGAGACCGCGAGACGCTTTACGGGCGTATCAACCTGCGCGTGGAGCAGATGTTTGCAGACGGCCTATTAAAAGAAGCCGAGGATTATTTTAAGCAGTATGGCACGCCGGGGCAGACCTCCGTGCAGGCCATCGGCTACAAGGAGTTGTTCCCGTATTTTGAGGGGCAGTGCTCCTTAGACGAAGCAAAGGAAAATATAAAAAGGGAAACACGGCGCTATGCCAAGCGCCAATTGACGTGGTTCCGCCGGGAGGAAGATGCCGTGTGGCTTTTTGCGGATGATTTTGATGCCCCGGCAGACCTGATAAGCGCGGCAGAGGACATAGCCCGCGCGCATTTTGAAGACTGAAAGGAAGCCCCGCTATGGGAAGCAACACATTATTTCGTAAAATCAGTTCGATCGCCGTGGCGATTTTGCTTTTGATATATGTAGGCTACCAGATTTACAGAAGCCAATACACCGGATTTAAAACGGAAACGGCCATGTACGCCGACCTTTCCGCATCCATCGACACCACGGGCTTTATTATCCGCAATGAGGAGCTTGTGTACTCGCGGTACGACGGCGTTTTGAACTACACGCTCGACGACGGAGAGAAAACGGCGTTCGGCGGCACGGTAGCAGAGCTGTACCCCGCGGAAGAGGACGCCGCCGCACACAACCGCATGCTGCGCATCGACGAGGAGCTTACGCGGCTAGCCGTGCTGGAGAACCCCACGGAGGTCGCGTCCTCGAACCCGAAGAACATCGGCAGCCAGATCAATAAAACGGTCACAGGGCTGCTTTCCGATTTGAAATCCGGTGCGTTTTCGTCGATCTCGAACGATAAAAACGACCTGTACCTCTTGATGGGCCAAAAGCAGATCGTGACGGGCGCGGAGGATTCCGCGAGCTATGTGGCGCACATTGAGAATTTGAAATCGGAACGTGCAACGCTGGAGACGACGACCTCTTCAAGCACCGGCACGGTGACGTCGCCGGCTTCCGGTTATTTTATCCATACGGTGGACGGCTACGAAAACGCGGTGGACACCGACGATGTGGAGCAGCTGACCGTAAGCGATGTGCGTGCGCTGGAAGAAGGCGAAGCGGGCAGCAATGCGGACAGCACGGTCATCGGCAAGGTGGCAAAGGAATTCAACTGGTACATTGCGTGCATCATCGATGAAAACGACCTTGTGCGGCTTGACCGCACGACGAATGTGAAGGTGGAGATGCCGTTTGCGACGGCGGAGACAATCCCGGCCGAGGTCGTGAAGATCAATAGGGACGAAGCGAGCGGGGACGCAGTGGTCATTTTGAAGTGCTCTTACATGAACACGGACCTTGCCGCCGCGCGCAAAGAGCCGCTGCGCATCGATTTACAGTCGTATGCCGGTGTGCTCGTGAACGAAAAGGCTATCCACTTTGCGGATGTGACCGTGACGGATACGGACACGGACGGCAATGTGACGGAGCATGTGGAACAGAACGTGAAGGGTGTTTACATCAAGTCCGGCAGCCGCGTGCGCTTTGTACAGGTATTCTCCGATGCGACGATCGACGGCTATGCCGTGTGCAAGCTGAACCTTTCCTCCTCGGAAAAAGAGCAGCTCGTCACCTCGAGAACGATACAGCTTTACGATGAAGTCATTGTGGAAGGGACGGATCTTTATGACGGAAAAATGCTTTGAGGAGCGTTTTAGGGACGTAGAGGAAAACTATAAAGTCATCACGAACCGCATTGCGGAGGCAGCGGTGCGCTCCGGCAGAAAGCCCGAGGACATCACGTTTCTTGCGGCGACGAAGACCGTGCCGGCGGAGGTCATCAACTACGCCATCGGCTGCGGCCTGCGCTTCATCGGCGAAAACCGCGTGCAGGAATTCATGGACAAATATGAAAAGATCGATTGGGACAAGGGCGTTTCCGGCCAGATTATCGGGCGCTTGCAGACGAACAAGGTGAAATATATCATCGATAAGGTCGACTGCATCCAGTCGGTAGATTCCGTAAAGCTTGCAAAGGAAATTTCCCGCCTTGCGGAGAAAATAGGCCGCAAAATGCCGGTGCTCATTGAAGTGAATATCGGCGGGGAAGAAAGCAAGGGCGGCATCGAAAAAGCTGCGCTGCCCGCGTTATTGGAAGAAATTGCCGTGCTGCCGGGCATTCAGGTGAACGGATTGATGGCAATTCCACCAATTTGTGCGGAAAAATCCGCGCTATGCAATTATTTTTCCCAAATGCATCAATCTTTTATTGACATCCGCGCCAAAAAAATAGATAATGTATTTATGAATTGCCTTTCGATGGGTATGTCTTCCGATTACGCGGAGGCCATCGAGTGCGGCGCCACTATGGTGCGCATCGGCTCTTCGCTTTTCGGCCCGCGCGACTACACGCGCTGACCGACCCTGTTATGCAGAAAATGGAGGTATAATATATGGCAGGCATTGTAGAGAAGCTTCAGAAAATGTGGAACCCGCCCGACGACGAGTATGATGAATACTACGAGGATGAGGCCACGGAGCCCACGGCAGACAGCCGCGAGGAGCAGCCTTCCGCACGCCGTTCGTTCTCCTCTTCAAGCTCGAACCGCGTTGTGAACATTAACCACGCGCGCGCAGGCGCACAGGTAGTTGTGTTTAAGCCGAACTCTTTCCGTGACGACACAAATAGCATTGCGGATGAAATCAACCAGGGCCATACGGTCGTTGTGAATTTTGAAGAGACGAACGCGGGCGAGGCGCGCTATATTCTGGCGTTCCTCAGCGGCGCTTCTTACGCGAACCACGGCGAGGTGAGACCCATCGCCGCGAAGACGTATATTTTCACGCCTGCGGGCGTGAGCCTGAGCGGTGCGGAGATTCGCGATGATCTTGCACAGAACGGCGTAACGTTCTGATATGGCCGCACAGGAAGACAAGCTTTTTGAAGCGAAAATAGAGGATTGCCTGCGCCTTGGCGAAAAAAGGCCGGCGTTTTTGGGCTTTTTGGATCTTTCCGAGCGCGCGTACGCAGAAGAATATTTGCGCCGTGCACATGCGGAAAATTACCGATTTTTTGGTGGCTTTCCCGAAGCGGAGCGAACGGTTTTGGGCGTGTTTCCGGATTATATGGAGCCCTTAGATGAGGAGTTCCCGGTGACGGGGCTCACGGTGAAGTTTCGCCGGCAGGATGCGCTTTCACACCGCGATTTTATGGGCTCATTTCTGGCACAGGGCGTGGTGCGTGCATCGCTCGGCGATATTCTGGCCGAAGAAGGGCGCGCCGTGCTGTTTGTGAAAACAGAGCTTGCGCCGCACTTTCTTTCGCAGATCGATAAGATCGGTCGGGTGGGGGTGCAGATTACAAAGGGCTTTACAGATCCGCTGCCGCAGGCGCACAGCTTTCAGCCGATGGGCGGCGTGGTCGCTTCGGAACGCTTAGACTGCTTGGTTGCCTTTTTGGCGGGCACCGGCAGGGAAAAAGCCGCGCAGATGGTGCACGCGGGTCTGGTTTCCGTCAACCACAGGGAGACGGATTCAGTTTCGCACCGTATAAATGAAGGAGACATCATCTCCATACGCCGCTGCGGGCGATTTATTGTTGATATGCTCGGCCCGGTCACGAAAAAGGGCCGTTTATCTGTGAAATGCAGAAAATACATATAGGAGGCTTACACACATGTTATCGATTAAAGACATCAATGAAGTCAGCTTCAGAAAATCAAATTTTTCCGGTTACAATTCTGATGATGTCGATCAGTTTATTGATGAAGTTTTGGAGACCGTAACGGCGCTCACAAAGGAAAACGCAGAGATTAAAACGCGCAAGACGGATGATTCCGCCGCTGTGCAGCAGTTACAGGCGAAAAACGCCGAGCTGCAGGAGAAGCTTTCTATTTTAGCTGCAAAAATTGAGTCTTACCGTGCAGAGGAAGACGGTATTAAGGACGCCATCCTCAGCGCACAGCGCCTTGGCAATGCTTCCATCCGTGAGGCAAAGGCGAAGGCCGAGAAGATTGTGAACGACGCAAACGCGAAGGCGGACGCTCTTGTAAAAGATGCGAAGGGCCGCTCCGAAACGCTTGTGAAGTCCTATGAAAAGCAGATCGCCGCAAAAGAGAAAGAGCTGGAGAACATGAAGCGCGAGGTGACAAACTTCCGCGCATCGCTCTACGGCATCTATAAAGAACACCTTGCCGTGATTGAGAAGATTCCGACGTTTGACCTGCCGGAGGAAGAGCAGGAGGAAAAAGCACCCGCCGAGGAACCGACGCCGGTATACACCGAGCCCGAAGTGATTGAGGAGCCAGAAGAAGAAATCCCGGTGCCTGCGGCACAGCAGGTCGAAGAGGAACCCGCACCGGCCCCCGCAGAGCCGAAGCCCGCTCCCGCACCTGTCCCAGAGCCGATCCCCGCACCGGCGCCGGTACAGCCGCAGCCTGTTTACGACAAGGACTCCTACATTAAGGAGCAGTTCAGCGGCATCGGTCTTGATCTGAACGCTTACGCCGACATCCCGGAATCTTTGCAGAAAGAAAAGGAGGCCCTTTTCAGCACGCTGGAGTTCGGCGTTGAAGACGAAGGCGACAAGAAAAAGGGTAAATTTAAGAGAAGATAAAACCAGCAGAAAGGCACGGATCAATATATGGATTACAAAAGCACATTGAACCTCCCCAAGACCGACTTTGCCATGCAGGCCGGCCTACCGAAGCGCGAGCCGGTAATGCTCGAAAAGTGGTATGAAGACAAGGTTTACGAGACCGTTCTCGAAAAGAACGACGGTAAGCCGCTTTATGTTCTGCACGACGGTCCTCCGTATGCAAACGGCGATATCCACCTCGGCACGGCGCTGAATAAGACGCTGAAGGACTTTATCGTTCGCTACAAGAATATGTCCGGCTTTAAGGCACCGTACGTTCCCGGCTGGGATACCCACGGCTTGCCGACCGAGCTGAAGGCCAGAAAGAAAGCGGGCGTTTCGAATTCCACTGCAATCTCCGACATCGAGCTGCGCAAGCTCTGCCGCGAGTTTGCCCTCGGCTACCTCGATGAGCAGCGCAACTCCTTCAAGCGTCTTGGCGGCATCGGTGAATGGGACAACCCGTATGTCACCCTGCGCAAGGAATTTGAAGCAAAGCAGATCGAGATCTTCTCCGAAATGGCGACGAAGGGCCTCATCTATAAGGGCTTAAAGCCGGTTTACTGGTGCCCGGAGTGCGAGACTGCACTGGCGGAAGCCGAGATTGAATACGCAGAGGATCCCTGCCACTCCATCTATGTGAAGTTCCGCGTGACGGACGACAAGGGCCTTTTGACCCCGATGGGCGCAGATCTGAGTAAGACCTACTTCGTAATCTGGACGACGACGACCTGGACGCTCCCCGCAAACGTCGCGATTTGCGTCGGCCCGGAATTTGAATATGCACTTGTAAAGTCCGGCGACGAATACTATGTGATGGCAACGGCCCTGACCGAATCTGCCATGCAGGCGGCGGGCAAGACCGATTACGAGATCCTTGGCACCTTAAAGGGCAGCGACCTTGAGTATATGAAGACGGCGCACCCGTTCATCGACCGCACATCTCTCGTCATCGTGGGCGACCACGTTACGTTGGAAAGCGGTACCGGCTGCGTTCACACGGCTCCGGGCCACGGCGTCGAAGACTATGATGTCTGCCACAATCATTATCCCGAAATTCCGATTGTTGTGCCGGTGGACAGCCATGGCAAGATGACCGAGGAAGCGGGCCAGTTTGCAGGCCTGACGACCGAGGAAGCGAACAAGGCGATTGCACAGCACCTTGAGGATACAGGCGCACTGTTCGCTTTACAGAAGATCATCCACCAGTATCCGCACTGCTGGCGCTGCAAGAAGCCGGTTCTGTTCCGTGCGACCGAGCAGTGGTTCTGCTCCGTGGACGCTATCAAGGATCAGGCGATTGAAGCCATCAAGGGCGTAAAGTGGATCCCGGGCTGGGGCGAAGACCGCATTTCCTCCATGGTCCGTGACCGCAACGACTGGTGTATCTCCCGTCAGCGTCGCTGGGGTGTGCCGATTCCGATTTTCTACTGCAAGGACTGCGGCGAGCCGCTCATCGAGAAGGACGCGATGCACGCAGTTTCCGAGCTGTTCCGCGCAGAGGGCTCCGATGCTTGGTACATCAAGGAAGCGGAAGAAATTCTGCCCGCAGGCACAAAGTGCAAGAAGTGCGGCTGCACCTCCTTTACAAAAGAGCGCGACATCATGGACGTTTGGTTTGATTCCGGCGTGACCCATGCTGCCGTTTGCGATACACGCGATTATCTCCATTGGCCGGCTGACCTGTACCTTGAGGGTGCAGACCAGTACCGCGGCTGGTTCCAGTCTTCGCTGCTCACGTCCATTGCATGGCGCGGCAAAGCGCCGTACAAGGCTGTCGTCACACACGGCTGGGTCGTGGACGGTCAGGGCAGAAAGATGAGTAAGTCCCTCGGCAACGGCATTCTGCCGCAGGAGATTGTGGATAAGTACGGCGCAGATATCTTGCGTTTGTGGGTCGCTTCTTCCGACTACCATGCCGATATCCGCATCTCCCCGGAAATCCTCAAACAGCTTTCTGACGCATACAGAAAGATCCGCAACACGGCACGCTATATGCTCGGCAACCTTTCCGATTTTAATCCGGATACCGACAGTGTAGAGGTCTCTGAGATGCTTTCCATCGATAAGTGGGCGCTGAACCGTTTGGATCGGCTGATGGTGAAGGTGCGCGAGGGCTATGAGTCCTTCGAGTTCCACCAGGCTTACCACGCCATCCATAACTTCTGCGTTGTGGATATGTCGAACTTCTATCTCGACGTCATCAAGGATCGTCTGTACACCGAGAAGAAGAACTCCGCTGCACGCCGCGCCGCGCAGACTGCGATGTATATCATCCTCGATGCGATGACCCGTCTGGTCGCGCCGATCTTGGCGTTCACCTCCGACGAAATCTGGCAGAGCATGCCGCACGCTTCCGATTGCGATGCACGCCACGTTGTTTACAACGAGATGCCGAAGCCGACGAGCGAAAAGTACGGCATCGACGTGACGGAAGAATTCATCGCACGCTGGGACAGAATCCATGCAATCCGCGATGTTGTGAAGAAGGCGCTTGAAAACGCACGTGCAGAGAAGACGATCGGTGCATCGCTCGATGCAAAGGTCACGCTGTTCTGCACCGGCGAGCTGTATGCGTTCCTCAAGTCTGTGGAAGACGAGCTTGCAACCGTGTTCATCGTATCTCAGGTCGAGATTGTGGACGGCGAGGGCGGCACACTTTCCGACGATGCACTGGGTCTCTCCGTGCAGGTCGATAAGGCAGAAGGCTGCAAGTGCATGCGCTGCTGGACATATTCCTCCACGGTCGGCAAAAACCCGGCATACGTGGATCTGTGCGAGCGCTGTGCAAAAGCACTTTCCGAATAATTTCGGACACATTGAATTTGTTTTAAACGGTACGTGCTTAATGACGCCGTGCTGTTGAATAATTGAACCGAACCAAGGTGCAAACCGGTTTTGCCCGGCTTGCGCCTTTTTCGGGTTATAAGGGGATATTTCTTTTGTCCATTCTCATTCTTTTGCTGATCGCCGTGCTGACAGCTGTCGATCAGTTTATAAAAATGACGGTTATCACAAACTTAAAGCCCATCGGCAGCGTGACGTGCATTCCGGGCCTTTTGGAGTTCCGTTACCTTGAAAACAACGGCGCGGCATTCGGCTTTTTTGCCGGGCTTTCGTGGCTTTTGATCATACTGACGATAGGGCTTATGGCAGCGTTGCTCGTGTTTTTGTTCCGCTATAAGCACCACACATGGATGTCGCGCACGTCGTGCGTGCTCATCATCGCGGGCGGCATTGGTAACCTCATTGACCGTTTTATTTTCGGCTATGTGGTCGATTACATCCATGTGCTGTTTTTTCCGTATGTGTTCAACTTTGCAGACTGCTGCGTGGTGGTTGGTGCGATTTTGTTTGCCGTGTGGTACTTATTCTTTAAAGACAAAAAAGAAGCGGCAGATAAAAAAGTGAACGAGCCGACGGAAACGACTGCCGACGGGGTCGGGAAATAAGTATGGCGGAGCTGCATGAGATTGAGGTCACAGCGGCGGGCTGGCGCGCTGATAAGCTGATTGCGGAGGCGCTGCCGGAGCTTTCCCGCTCTGCGGTGCAGAATTTGATCCGCGACGGGCATGTGACCTTCGATAATAAGATTGTGCAGAAAAGCACGAAGCTTGCGCTGGGGAGCGTTTTGTGCGTGGAGATTCCCGAAGCGCGCCCGCTCGACGTGAAGGCGGAGAACATTCCGCTTGACATCGTATATGAAGATGACGACCTACTTGTGGTGAACAAGCCGAAGGGTATGGTGGTGCACCCGGCAGCGGGCAATTATGACGGCACACTTGTGAACGCGCTGCTGTACCACTGCGGCGATTCGCTTTCGGGCATCAACGGCGTGATTCGCCCGGGCATTGTGCACCGCATTGACAAGGACACGAGCGGGCTGCTTATCGTCGCGAAGAACGACACCGCGCACCGGCACTTGGCGGAGCAGATCAAGGCGCACAGCTTTACGCGCGAATACCGCGCCGTGGTGTACGGGAAAATTCGCGAGGACGGCATGGTGGATGCGCCCATCGCACGTCATCCGCAGGATAGAAAGCGCATGGCGGTACAAAACACGCCGAACGCGAGAAACGCCGTGACGCACTATTTTGTCACAAAAAATTTTACGGGATTTACGCAGCTGCGCCTGCGCCTTGAGACCGGACGCACGCACCAGATCCGTGTGCACATGGCGTATATCGGGCATCCTGTCGCGGGCGACCCGGTCTACGGACCGAAAAAAGTCATCACGCAGCTGCACGGGCAGTGCCTGCACGCGGGGCTCATCGGGTTCATCCACCCGCGCACGGGCGAATATATGGAGTTTGAAGCGCCGCTGCCGCCATATTTTACGGATTTTGTGAAGACGCTGCACGCGGAGGACGAGTAAGGGGGAGCGCTTGTGCGCGCAGGAAGTCAACGGACAATTTTACTGTTCGCGCTGTTTTTAATGGCGTGTGCGGCGGTGCTGTTCTGCGTTTCCTTTGAGAATACACCGCTTGAACCGTACAGGGTGACATCGACAGGGCAAAGCGAAGCAGCATCGAGCGCGCCGGCTGCATCCGCTTTAAGCGAAGAAAAAGTCAACATCAACACCGCGTCGAAGGAAGAGTTGATTGGCCTGAACGGCATCGGAGAAGTACTCGCCGACAGAATCATCGAATACCGCGAAGCAAACGGTGGATACAAAGATGTGCGCGAGCTCACGAATGTAAAAGGCATCGGCGAAAAGTTGCTTGAGAAACTGCTGCCGTATGTGATGGTGTAAACAAAAAAGGCATACGTTCCTGAAAACGGAGCATATGCCTTTTGCTATACTTTTATACTTACTTCAAAACGACCTTATGGAAGACCTTTTTGCCTTTTTTGATGATGACATGGCCTTTTTCAAAGTCGGCTGCGGTGCAGGTCTTGGCGATATCGGTGACCTTTACGTCGTCGACGGAAACGCCGCCCTGCTGCACGAGGCGGCGGCCCTCGCCCTTAGATGCGATGAGGCCGGCTTTCTGCATGAGGTCGAGAATGTTGATTGCGCCGTCGGTGAGGTCGGCTGCGGTAATCTCGGTGGTCGGCATGTTCTCGGAGTTTGCGCCGCTGCCGAACAGTGCGCGTGCGGCTTCCTGTGCCTTCCGGGCTTCCTCGGCGCCATGTACCATCTGGGTGAGCTCGAACGCGAGGATCTCCTTTGCGCGGTTCAGCTGGCTGCCTTCCCAGCTTTCCATCTTTTCAATCTCGTCAAGCGGCAGGAACGTCAGCATCTTGATGCACTTCAAAACGTCGCTGTCGTCTACGTTTCTCCAGTACTGGTAGAAATCGAACGGGGAGGTTTTGTTCGGGTCAAGCCACACGGCGTTGCCGGCGGTTTTGCCCATCTTCTTGCCCTGAGAATCGGTGAGCAGGGTGATGGTCATGGCTGCGGCGTCCTTGCCGAGCTTTCTGCGGATGAGCTCCGTGCCGCCGAGCATGTTGCTCCACTGGTCGTCGCCGCCGAACTGTAAATTGCAGCCGTACTTCTGGAACAAGGCGTAGAAGTCGTAGCTTTGCATGATCATGTAGTTGAACTCAAGGAAAGAGAGACCCTTTTCCATGCGCTGCTTATAGCACTCGGCGCGCAGCATGTTGTTGACAGAGAAGCATGCGCCCACTTCACGCAGGAGCTCGACGTAATTGAGCTTTAAGAGCCAATCGGCGTTGTTGACCATGAGGGCCTTGCCGTCGGAGAAATCGATGAAGTTTTCCATCTGGCGCTTGAAGCAGGCGGCGTTGTGCTCGATGTCTTCCATCGTGAGCATCTTGCGCATGTCGGTGCGGCCGCTCGGGTCGCCGATCATCGTGGTGCCGCCGCCGATGAGGGCAATCGGCTTGTTGCCCGCCATCTGCAGGCGCTTCATTAAGGTCAGCGCCATGAAGTGACCGGCCGTAAGGCTGTCTGCGGTGCAATCAAAGCCGATGTAGAACGTGGCTTCGCCGTTGTTGATAAGGTTGCGGATGCGCTCTTCGTCCGTGACCTGTGCAATGAGGCCGCGGGCCTGCAATTCTTCGTAAATACCCATGTTGTTTCGTTCCTTTCGATTTTCAGGTTTTGGGCTTTTGGGGCAATAAAAAAGCCCCCTTGATCTTCAAGGAGGGGATTTTTGAATATAAAAAAACACCCTCACTTGATCTATGAGGGCGAACACGTTTCGTTTTGTGGTTCGCGGTACCACCTCAGTTTATTTCAGGCTCACACCTGAAACCTCAACGGGTACAAACATACCCTTGCGCTGTAACGTGCGCACACGGACTTTTTTACTGGGAACCCGTTCAAAAAGACAGCTCCGGAATGTATTTCGGCGTTTTTTCGCACCTGCTTACACCACCCGCAGGCTCTCTGTGCCGATGAAAACGCGTACTTCTTTCTTTCACAGCCATTGTGCTTATTATAGTCGGCGCTTTTCGGTTTGTCAAGCACCGTTTTTGATTTTTTCTACGGCGGCTAAAAGCTGCACCTTTTTTTCTTCGCTCGTCACCCAGCGCAGGAGCATTTTGGTCGTGAGGTTTTCGGGGAGATCAAGTGCTTTCAAAACACCTTGGCGCAGTGTGGCGCTGTTTACGCCGCCGGTGAGACCGAGAGACATAAGGTCCGCCGGGGTCAGCGGTTGAAAATCGGTTGTGCTGCCCTCAACGGAAGCGCCGGCTTCTTTTAAAATTTCCAGTAAAATTTCCGAGGAAATGCCCTCCACGCCGAGCTTGCCCTCTTTGGAAGGCGCCGCTTTGCGCTTTTCTTTGCCGTAAATATCCGGGATATACGCGTGGCGAATTTGATTTGACGGCACGAAAGACGTGATATATGCGCGGATCTGCCGACCGGCGTTGTCACTGTCCGTCAAAATGACGATGCCGCGCTCTTTGGCGAGCTTGCGGATGAAATCGCGCTTTTCAGCATCCTTGTAGATGCCAAAGCCGTTCGTTGTGACGATGATAGCGTCGGTCAGCGCGGAAAGCTTGCTTTTGTCATACCGGCCCTCGACGATGAGGGCTTCGTTCATGTGGATCATAAGAGCTCCTTTAGGCCACGCTGCCGCGGTGCGCAACGTACAAAAGCTGAGCGAAAAGCTTTTCGAGTGCGATTCTGTCCATGTTTTCACCGCCCGAAAGCTTGATGGAAAGATCGCAGTTGAGTAAAAGCGAAAGGCATTCACGCAGCATTTCGATGGAAAGGTCGCGCACGTCGCGCTCGGCATATTTTAATCTAAAATCGCGGCCGCGGTAATCGCCGTATTCCGTCGGCGCCATGGACGTTTTGCCCGCTTCGATTGCGGCGCGCACGCGGTACATGTCGATATAAGCGCTGCTTAAAACGGCCAGAATCGTGTACGGTTCTTCGCGCTGGGCCATCAGTTGATCAAGCAGCGCATACGCTTTGCTGTAATCGCCGCGCACGAGGGCATTGCTCAAGAGAAACACGGTTGTTTCCATGTTTTTCGTGACCGTTTTTTCCACCTGCTCGGCGGTGATCTCGCCGCCGCCCGCAAAAGCGCAGAGCTTTGTCACTTCGTTTGTGAGGGCGTTTAAGTCGTTGCCGACGTACTGCACGATGCGCTCGGCAAGCTTGCGGGAGAGCAGGCAGTTTGCCTTTTCGGCCTCGCGGCAGACGTATTTTTCGAGCTCGTTGTCTTTCAGGCGCAGCGAGGGCAGGGAAAAGCCGCGCATGTCAAGCTTCTTTAAAAACGTGCGCCATTTTGCGCTCTTTTTCGGGTCGATCTCGAGCGTGGGCAGATAAAGAATAAGCACGGTCGTTTCAGGAATAGTATCGAGCAATTCGTAGAGCTTATCGAGCTCCGCGGTGTTCATGGCTTCCACGTTGAGGTCGGAGACCGTGACGCACTTGCGCTCTGCCATAAACGGCATGGCGACAACGGCGTCCGCAATGCTGTCTACGGGCGCGTCGTGCGGGAATTCCTGAAAGTTGAATTCCGGGAAGTTGCCGTCCAGTTTTTTTAACAGGCGATTTAAATTGCGGCGTACGAGCAGCTTTTCATCGCCGTACAAAAAGTAAAGGCTGCCGATTTGCTCTTTTGCAATCTGCTCCTTGAGTTTGGTTTCCGTGATCTCGGGCATAGTGTTTTCCTTTCGTTGCGGCTTAGCCGCCGTATACCGTGTACGTGCCGCGCTCGTCAAAATCGAGCCGGATGCTTTCGTGCTCCGTCATAAAGAGGTATGCGCCGGGCGAAAGCGAAGCTTCGGTATCCTCTATTATACCATTTGTTTTTAAAATCGTAAACGGGGCAGAGACCGCACTTTGCGGTTTTTCTGTCACCAAAATATCTGTGTCGCGGGAAAGCGACGTGCTGCGTTTCGTTTCAAGGTAAATTTCCGTGCCGTTTACGGTGAACGTGACGGTCTCGCCGCCGTCCGTGACTGTGAAGCTGCCGGAGGGAAGCGCGCCGGCATAACTGAAATCGTAAAACGCAGCGTTTTCCGCAGGATAATACACGGTGTCCGGCACGAGAATCTGCTTGACCTCGAAAAGCTGTGCAAGCTTTTCGGCGCAGCGGATGCTTTTTTCATCAGGCTGCACGTGCAAAAGGGTGATCTGTTCCGCACCGTTCGCGCGCAGGGCGGTCTCAACGGAAGCGGCATTTCCGCTGCACCCGAGCACCGCGGCGGAGGTGTTTGTGATAATCGCCGTGCAGGCGGCGTAATCGGTGCGGAAAACGACAAGGCGTGCGGCGCTTTGGTTCAAAAGCGCGTTTGCACCCATGCCGCAAAGCAGGATGCACACCGCTAAAACGCATGGCAGCGCTTTATTTTTGCGGCGGTAGAGAAGCATGGAAAGCGTGAAGAAAATGATACAGATCACGACGGTTACGGGCAGATATTTGCCGGAGATACGCAGCGTACCGGGAATGTGCTCTGCGATAAGCGTGATGATGAAATTCTGCGCTTTCACGCAAATGCCGCTTAAAAACACGAACGGCGCGGCGCACGGGGAGAGGACGGGGACGGCGAGCAGCAAGGCGGCGATGAGCCCGAACCGCAGCAGCCACGCGGAAATCTCCAACACCAAAAGTGATGTGAGCACCGAAACGAATTGCACCGTGCCGTATAAATAAAGCTGCAGCGGCGCAGTGAGAAGCACCGCCGAAAGCGAGACGGAAAATGCGGAAACAAGCTTTGCGAGGTGCGCTTTCCGCTGCGGCTTGCGAATATTTTTCGTGACTGCTTTTGTGATGCGGGGCGCAAGCAGGATGATGCCGAGCGTCGCCGAAAACGAGAACAACAGGGAGACATCGCCCGCGCAGAACGGGTTTAATAAGCTCATGGTCAAAACGGCGACCGCAAGAGAGTTGAGCGGTTCCGCCTGGCGACCGAGAAGAATGCCGAAAAGCAAAATGAGCTGCATAATGCCGCTGCGCACCACAGAGGCCGAAAGCCCCGAGACGAACATAAAAAGCAACGTAAACACCGCGGAAACGAGCGCGGCCGGGCGGCGTTTCAGCCCGAGCAGACCCAGAAAACCGAGGGTGAACTGCGTTAAGATCGCCATGTGCATGCCGGATATGGCCAAAATGTGCGAAGCACCGGCCTTTTTGTAGGCGGAGACAAGCTCGGTTTCCATATCGTCCCGCAGGCCGAGCAGCATGGCGGAAAGCACAGAGCCTTCGGCTTTGGGGTAGTTTTCCAAAAGCAAATTGTGAAAATGCGTGCGAATTTGGTTTACATAATATGAAAACGGGCGCTTTTCGGCAGGCGTGACCTGCACGGATTCGTAATCCGTGACATAGGCGGATAAGACCATGTTATCCGCAAGCCACGAGGTGCGCGGGGAGAGCCCGAGGCTGTCTTCAAACGCGAAGAACTTCGCTTCGCACGTGACCGTGTCGCCAATCTCTGCCGGGAAAGCCTCGCTGTGGGAGAGGCGCACCGAAAAATCGACATCCTGTACAGGCTCGTCGATGTGCGTCACATGCAGCTTGTAATAGAACCGCCCGTTGCTTTTCGTGAGGAACGACTCTACGTTTCCGGTGACGGTATATGTGCCGCCGTCATAGCGCTCCGTGGGCAGCACGAATAGATGCATTGCAACTGCAAACACCGCGAATGCGGCTGCGGTAGCGATGAGGGAAAGCACGAAATTCGGCCGTTGTCGATGCTGCTTAAACAGCAAAAGCAGAAAAACGGCGGCGAACAGCAAAACCGCCGAGACGGCGGCAAACGGTGCGCCGAAGAAAGAGGCGACAAACAGCGCCGCGAAAAAGGGGAAGCCGATGTGCACAGCCGGGCGGTCGATGTCGGGGTTCTCCATAAAAGCTCCTTACAGCAAAATTCTTACGATATCTTCGTAGCTTGCGGCTTCAAAGTTGGGCGGTATGGGAAGGGTGTTTGCTTTGCAATTAGGGTTATACCATAAGCTGTCTAAACCGGCGTTCTGCGCGCCTTTGATGTCTGCCGAAAGCGAATCGCCGATGACGAGACAGTTTTCGGTGCTCGCGCCCGGTATGTGCGCAAGGACATAATCAAAATATTTTTTATCCGGCTTTGCCGCGCCGATCTCATCGGAAATAAAGCAGCCCTTCATAAAAGCCGTGACGCCGGAATTCTTGAGACGTCCGGGCTGCGAGATCGGATTTCCGTTTGTGGTGATGTAGAGGTCGTAACGCTCTGAAAGCGCACGTAGCATATCTAAAGCGCCCGGCAGCGGCGTGCCGGTTTTCGCTATGCCGGAGACATACAGGTCTTGCAAAAAATCGATGCTGACCGGTGTGAGCCCCGCGACCTCGAAGAAATCGACAAAACGGTTGCGGTACAGCTCCGCTTTGGTGCAGAGCTTTTGCTCAAAACGCCGCCACCAGCTTTCGTTGCAGTCGTTATAAAGGCGCAGAATCTCTGCGCTGTATGGCTTTTGCTTTGCAAGCCCCGATTGCTCGTACATATATTGAAATGCGAGCGGCATGTCTTTTTCAAAATCGATGAGCGTCTGATCGGCATCAAACAGCAGATTTCTATATTTTGTGTTCATTAAAGTCTCCCTCAAAGCAAAACAATCCGATAGAAAAGGACGATGTGCAGTACGATGAAAACAGGCATGGAGATCACAAATTTCAGGTGTTTTGTTTTGTGGCGGATACACAGCATGGCGATAAATTCGCCGAGTGCGCCGCCTGCCGCACCGAGCAAAAGGAGCGTGCGCTCCGGGACACGCCATTGCTTTTTCTGTGCGCGGCGCTTATCGGTAACGGTCAGGACTGCGGCTGTGATATTGATGATACAATAATAGATCAGCAGTGTAAACTGCACGGGTTCCAGTTTAAAATCCATCATATTTTCCTCGCTTGTCTCATACTTATGATTATCTTACCGCAAATCCGTTTGGCGGTCAAGGGAACGCAGAGAGAAAGGAAAAAGCGTATGATCGTAATTAAAAAGTATCATTATGTCATTGCGGTTTTAATTTTGGTTGCGGCCGTATTTCTGGCGATGAAAAGCGCGGCGGGACGGGAGAAAAACGCAGGGCCGCGTGCGGCTGAAAACTCCGTTGAAGTTGTATTCTCAAGCACTGCGCCGGAGCAGGAGGATAGCAACGCCGCAGAAACGAACGCAAAAGCAGAAGAACCGCTTGTCGGCGTGTGGATCCCGTACATGGCGCTCGATGTGACGGAGAAGACCGAAGAAGCGTTCAAGGAGAATTTTGATGCCAAGCTTGCGGCTGCGAAAAGCGTCGGCGCAAATGCGGTGTTTGTGCATGTGCGGCCGTTTGCGGACAGCCTGTATCCTTCGGAGTACGAGTCGTGGTCGCACCTTTTGACGGGCATGCAGGGGAAAGACCCCGGCTATGACCCAATGGAATACATGGTAAACGCCGCGCACGAGCAGAATATACAGTTTCACGCGTGGATCAACCCGCTGCGCATTGCGAGCACGACGATCCCGCCGGAGCTTGACGAAAATGGATTTTATATGCAAAATTATGTAAATCACCCGGAATATTTTATGGCGTACAATAGCGGCATTTACTATAACCCCGCAAGCGCGTATATCCGCAACCGTATTGCGGACGGCGCAGCGGAGATCGCCGAAAAATACGACGTGGACGGCATTCATTTTGACGACTATTTTTACCCCACGGACGACGAAAGCATCGACGCCGAGCAGTACGCGGCGTATGTAAAAGAAACGGAAGAGCCGCTCACGCTGCACGAGTGGCGCACCGCGAATGTGAACGCGCTCATCGCCGCCGTGTACAGCCGTGTGAAGGAAGCGAATGAAAATGTGCAGTTCGGCATTTCGCCGCAGGGCAATTTAGAAAACAACGAGATGATCAATGCTGACGTGTACACGTGGTGTGCGCAGGCGGGGTATATCGATTACGTTTGCCCGCAGCTTTATTACAGCTTTGAAAACGAAGCGCTGCCGTTTGAAACGGCGCTCCAAAATTGGTGCGCGTTAAAGCGCCTGCCGAGCATCAAACTGTATATCGGGCTTGCGGTGTACAAGGCGGGCACGGATGCGGACAACGGCACATGGCTCAACACGACCGACACGCTCGCAAAGCAGATCGACTGCGCAAAGGAAGCGGGCGCAGACGGCGTGGTGCTGTACGCCGTAGACCACCTGACAGGCGAAAACGCCAAAGCCGAAATGGCGAACGCCGTGCCGGAGCTGGAAAGGTTTAAAGAAGCACAACAGAATTGACAGATTATATAAAATATTCCACAAATTAAGAAAAATATTGCACTTTGCCATCACTTTTGATATACTGAAGCTGCGGCTGATGTATGAAAAGCGGTGCAGAATGTGTCCGTCCCGCATTTGACCTGCTCGAAAAGTTCGACGCGGAAGACCTGTCGGCGGCTGCGGCGCAGTTTGACGGCGCACTCAGCTTATATGCAAAGGAATACGAAAAAGCGGGGCTCAAACCGAATGTGTTTGACAGCATAGAGGCGTTTGAAAAAATGTACCTCGGTTGAGGTGGATTTCAAAAGGAGAACGCCTCATCATTACAAAGCGGGTATATTATACTTCGGGGGAAGAATTCACGGACATCGAGATCAATTTGAATACGGTCGAGTGAGACCGCAGCTTCAGCCGGGTGCATCGAAAAGTGTTGCGCCCGGTTTTTTGTGCGCGCGTAAACTGAATTTTTTGTGAAAAAGCCGTCTTTGGCTTTAAAATTGAAAAAAGCTGTGCTATAATACGAATACAAAAGCATATTTATGCAACTATACCTTTTGAAAATTCGGTTTTAAACTATTTCAGGAAGGAAAATTTCAGAGATGAATAATCATTTTTTTGAACAGAAGGACTGCGGCTTGCAGGCGTTCTGGAGCAGCACGCCGCAGTTTAAAACGGCACGTGTTTCCGCACACCTTGTGTTGCCGCTTACCACGCCGGAAAATGCGGCTTTATATGCGCTCGTCCCGAATATGATCTCCCGTGCGACGCGCGAATACCCCGATTACACGCAGTTTGGCAAGCGCCTTGCGGAGCTGTACGGCGCTTCGGTGCAGCCGGGTGTAACGCGTGTGGGCGATAACCAGATTTTAACGCTTGCCGCAGCCGGCATTGCAAACCCGTATGCGTTCGGCGGCGAAGATGTGCAGCAGGCGCTTTCCGAAATGCTGGAGAGCATTCTGTTCACGCCGCTGTGCGACGAAAACGGCCTGTTCCCGGAGGACGGTTTTTTGCAGGAGCAGCGCCAGCTTTTGGAGACGCTTGACGCGGAATATAACGATAAGGCGACGTATGCCATGCAGCGCTGTGTGCAGACCATGTTTGCGGGCGAACCCGCAGGTGTGCCGCGCATCGGTACGCGCGAGGCGATCTTGAATGCGACCCGCGAGGGCGTGAAAGCGGCGTGGGAGTATGCCGTAAAGCACGCGCAGATCTGCCAGTTCACAATCGGCGACGGTGCGGACGACCGCTTTGCGCAGCAGCTTATAAAGCGCCTCGGCATGCGCGACGCGGTGTCCATTGAAACAAAGCGCCACACAGCATCGGGAGACGTAAAGCGTGTGACGGAAGAAATGCCCGTTGTGCAGTCTAAACTCGTCATGGGCTTTGCCATCGGCACCACGCCGGAAGAGCGCCTTGCGGCAAAGCTGATGTCCGTTGTGCTCGGCGGCACACCGAGCAGCAAGCTCTTTATGAACGTGCGCGAAAAGCAGAGCCTTTGCTACTACTGCGCCGCGCGCCACGATACGCCGAAGAACGTCATGTTCGTGCAGAGCGGCGTGGAGACCAAAGACCTCGACCGCACGGAAGAAGCGATTTTAAAAGAGCTCAACGATATGAAAAAGGGCAATATCACGGACGATGAGATTCTCTTTGCAAAGCTCGCCATGTGTAACAGCTACAACGCCGTGGCAGATTCCGCGGCATCCATGGAGACGTGGTATCTCAGCGGTATGCTGCAGGGCAAGCTCCACACGCCGGAGGAATATGCGGAGCGTATCATGAACATCACGAAGGACGAGATCGTCAGCGCCGCCGAGCGCGTCACGCTCGATACGGTCTATAAGCTGAAAGGAGCGGCAAAATGAGCGCAGAAATGAAGAATACCCTTGTGGAAAGCAAACTTCTTCGGGACGGCTACCGCTGCGTCAAACACGCAAGCGGCCTGACCGTGTTTATATACCCGAAAGCGGAAATGCGCAGTACGTATGCGGTGTTTGGCACGCGCTACGGCTCCATCGATAAGGTCTTTAAACGCAGCGACGAGGATAAGGCAGAGACAACACCCGCGGGCATCGCGCATTTTTTGGAGCACAAGCTTTTTGAAAGCGAAGACGGCGACGCATTCGGCCGCTATGCCGAGATCGGCGCTTCCGCAAACGCGTATACGTCGTTTGAGACGACGCGCTACCTGTTCTCCTGCACGGAAAACGCAGAGCAGGCGCTGGAGATTTTGCTCGACTTCGTGCAGTCCCCGTATTTTACAAAGCAGACCGTTGAAAAAGAGCTCGGCATCATCGGCCAGGAGATCAAAATGTATGACGATGACCCGCAGTGGCGCATGATGTTCAGCCTGCTGCGCGCCATGTACCACACGCATCCGATCAAGGACGACATTGCGGGCACGGTGGAGAGCATTGCGGAAATCACCCCGGAGTACCTTTACCGCTGCTACAACACGTTCTATAACCTCAACAACATGGCACTGTGCGTCTGCGGCAACTGCACGGAGGAGGAAGTCCTCGCGCTGTGCGACAAAATGCTGAAAAAGAGCGAGCCCGTTGAGGTGGAACGCGTTTTTGAAGAGGAGCCCGATACCATCGTGCAGCCGCTCGTTGAAGAAAAGCTGCCTGTGGCGTGCCCGATGTTCCAGTTCGGCGTGAAAGAGGCCGTAACCGGTGCGCACCGCACGGAAAAAGACCTTGCCGTCACCGAGGTGCTGCTCGACATTATGGCGTCCGACAGTTCGCCGATGTTCCGCAAGCTCTTAGATGCGGGCCTTGTGAACGAAGCTTCCTTCAGCTACGAGTATTTTGAGGGCACGGGCTACGGTGCGCTGCTGTTCGGCGGCGAATCCGGCAACCCGGAGGCCGTGTGTGATGCCATCCGCGAGGAAATGACACGTTTAAAGCGCGAAGGTGTCAAGGAGGAAGACGTGCGCCGCAGCGCGAAGTCCCTTTACGGCGCAAATGTTTCCGGCCTCAATAGCCCAGATGTCATCGCGAACGCCGTGATGACCATGCACTTTAACGACCGCGAGCTGTTCCGCTACATCGAGTGTTTCTCCGAGATCACCGCGGAAGACGTGAACGCGCGCATTCAGACGCTGTTTGATATGGACAAGACGGCGGCTTCCATCATTCGTCCGTTGGACGAAGCTTAATCGAAAGGATATACAGTCATGACGCATCAAGTTCAGTTCCCGAACCTCGGAATTTCGGTGGAGGTCAATCCCATCGCGTTTCAGGTCGGTAATTTTACCATTTACTGGTACGGCATCATCATCGGCATCGGTTTCCTGCTGGCGGTGCTGTACGGTTTTTCCTCCTGCAAAAAAATGAATATCAATAAAGACCACCTGCTCGATGCCATCATCGCCGGCTTGCTCGGCGGCATCATCGGCGCGCGTCTTTACTACGTCATCTTCTACCCGGGCGACAAGTACATCACGAACCCGATGGAAATCTTCAACATCAAAGAGGGCGGCCTCGGCATTTACGGCGGCATCATCGGCGGCATGCTGTGCGGCGGCATCGTCGCGAAGATCCGCAAGATGAACCTGTTCGCCGTGCTGGATGTCGCGTCTCTTGGCTATCTCATCGGTCAGGGTGTCGGCCGCTGGGGTAACTTTGTGAACCAAGAAGCTTTCGGCTGCGCGACCGACCTGCCGTGGGGCATGTACAGTGACCGTACCGCCGCAGAAGTGGTAGGCAATGTGCACCCGTGCTTCCTTTACGAATCAATTTTGTGCCTTTTAGGCTTTGTTTTACTGCATTTATTCACGCGCCACCTGCGCCGGTATGACGGCCAGACGTTCCTATTATACATCATCTGGTACGGCGTGACGCGCTTCTTCATTGAAGGTCTGCGCACAGACAGTCTGCTGTTGCCGGGTATCGATCTGCGCGTTTCACAGGTGCTTGCTGCGGCTTCTGCACTCGTCGCTGTTGTTTTGCTCATCGTGTTCCGCAACTGCCATAAGCTTACGGGTTGCGGCAGCCGCAAGGCGATGGAAGCTGCCGGCCTGACAGTTGAAGACAAGGCGGAGAAGGTCGAGATTGACGACACTGCCGAAAGCACCATTTTCTCCGGCATGAGCGCCGAAGAAGCACAGGAGCACATGACAGTCGGCACCGGCGTAAAGAAAGCTGCCGAGGCGGAAAATGAAAAAACGGAAGGAAATGCGGATGCAAACACTTCCGAAGAGCCGTCTGATGAAGCCGAAGAAGCGAATGAAACGGCAGAAGGGGAAAGCGAGGAGAAGAACGATGGCAGTGAGAATTGACGGCAAGGCCGTTGCGGCAAAGGTACGCGGCGAAATTGCCGAAGAAATTGCCGCTTTAAAAAAGCAGGGCGTTCAGACCGGCATGGCGGTCGTGCTTGTCGGCGAAGACCCCGCGTCTAAAATCTACGTGCGTAACAAAGGCAAGGCCTGCGCCGAGACCGGCATTTACTCCGAGGAACACGTCTTGCCGGAAAACACCACGCAGGAGGAGCTTTTGGCGCTTATCGAAAAGCTGAACGCAGACCCGAAGATCAACGGCATTTTGGTGCAGTCTCCGCTGCCGAAGCACTTGAACGAAGCGCTCATCGTGGAGCATATCGACCCGAAAAAGGACGTGGACGCGTTCCACGCCGAAAATGTCGGCCATATCATGATCGGCGATTTCGCGTTTTTGCCGTGTACGCCCGCAGGCATCATCGAGCTCATCCGCTCTACCGGCGTCACAATCGACGGCAAAAACTGCGTCGTCATCGGCCGCAGCAACATCGTCGGCAAGCCGATGGCTATGCTGCTTCTGCATGAAAACGGCACGGTGACGATCTGCCACAGTCACACGAAAAATTTGAAAGAGATCTGCAAAACGGCGGATATTCTCGTTGTCGCGGTCGGCAAGGCGAAATTTGTCACCGGGGATATGGTAAAGCCCGGTGCCGTGGTGATCGATGTCGGCATGAATCGCGATGAAAACGGCAAGCTGTGCGGCGATGTTGATTACGAAAGCGCCGAGGCGGTCGCCGGCTACCTTACGCCGGTGCCCGGCGGCGTAGGCCCCATGACCATCACAATGCTGATGAAAAACGCCGTAACGGCAGCAAAAATACAGAACGGACTGGTGTAAGTATGAGCAGATTGCTCAGTAAAATCAAGGCCCCGAACGATGTAAAAAAGCTTGCGGCAAACGAGCTGCCGGAGCTTTGCGATGAGATCAGGGAAGAGATCATCAGCACGGTGGCGGACAATGGCGGCCACCTCGCTTCCAATTTGGGCGTGGTGGAACTCACTGTGGCGCTGCACCGTGTGTTCACCTTGCCGGAGGATTGCATCGTGTGGGACGTGGGGCACCAATCCTACGCGCACAAGCTTTTAACCGGCAGAGAAGAAGCGTTTTCCACGCTGCGCCGCGAGGACGGGCTTTCGGGCTTTCCGTCGAGAGAAGAAAGCGACTGCGACCCGTTTACAACGGGGCACAGCAGCGCGTCCATTTCTTCGGCGCTCGGCCTTTCCGTTGCAAAGGCACTTGCGGGTGACCCCGGCCATGTCATCGCCGTCATCGGCGACGGCGCGTTGACCGGTGGCCTTGCGTATGAGGGCCTCAACAATGCGGGCCGCATCAACCGCAATATGATCGTCATTTTGAATGACAACGCCATGTCCATTTCCCGCAACGTGGGCTCCATTGCGCGTTATCTTTCCTATGTGCGCGCAAAGCCGGGGTATTTGAACGCAAAAGACAGCGTCGAAGCCGCACTGTGCCGCGTGCCGAAGGTGGGCGAGCACATGGCTGCCGAAGTGCGCCGCGTGAAAAACCAAATCAAAAAGAATATTTTCAACACCACGATCTTTCAGGATCTTGGCTTTAATTATTACGGCCCGTTCGACGGACACGACCTGCGCACCTTGACGTCGGTTTTGACGATGGCGCGCGATATGGATAAGCCGGTACTCATCCACATCCGCACCTATAAAGGACGCGGATATAAATACGCGGAGAACGCTCCGAGCGTTTACCACGGCCTTGCGGCGTTTGACCGCGAAAAGGGCGCGGGCGAAGCCATTGCCAAGGGTTTTTCGCATGCGTTCGGCGAGACGATGTGCACGATAGCCGGTGTAAATGAGAAGCTGTGCGCCGTTACGGCGGCGATGGAATCCGGCACCGGTCTGACAGGTTTCCGCGAAAAATACCGCAGCCGTTTCTTTGATGTCGGCATCGCGGAGGAACACGCCGTCACGTTCTGCGCCGGTCTGGCGCGCGGCGGCATGATTCCGGTTTTTGCGGTATATTCCACGTTTTTACAGCGCGCGTACGACCAGCTCATCCACGACGGCGCCTTGCAGCATCTCAAAATTATTCTGGCCGTGGACAGAGCCGGCGTGGTCGGCGAAGACGGCCAGACGCACCAAGGTGTGTTCGATGCCGCGTTCCTGCGTACCGTGCCGGATATTCATGTGTACGCGCCGACGTATTACGATGAGCTTTCGGATAATCTTGATGACTGTATTAAAGGAGAAAACCACCTTTATGCTATTCGCTACCCGCGCGGCAAAGAGCTGTATCGCCCGGAAAACTACACGCTTTCCGGCAAGCCGTTTTATGTGTTCGGCACGGAAGATGCTTCTGTCACGCTTGTGACCTACGGCCGTATGTTCTCGTTTGCGTGCGAAGCGGCGGAAACGCTCGAAAAAGAGGGCATAAAGTACCGCATCGTGAAGCTCAATCGCATCGTGCCGATCGATCCGAAAGCGGTGGAAGCGGTCTTAAGGTGTCCCACGGTGCTGTTCTTTGAAGAGGGCGTCCGCCAAGGCGGCATCGCGGAGGAATTCGGCGCCATGCTGTTGGATTGCAATTTCAGAGGACACTACGAAGTGCACGCTATTGAAAACGGATTCATCAAGCACGCGCCTATGTTTCGCACGCTGCATAAGCTCGGTCTTGACGTAGAGGGCATGGTGAACGCCGTACACACGGCGCTGCAAATCGCAGAAAAGAAAGATGGAAAGGCAGTTTCTATATGAAAAAAAGGATAGACGTCCTGCTTTACGAAAAAGGGCTTGCGCCCAGCCGCGAAAAAGCGCGCACGCTCATCATGGCGGGCTGTGTTTACGCGGATAACCAGAAATTCGATAAGCCCGGTGACACCGTGCGCGAAGACGCAGTCTTAGAGGTGCGCGGCAACACGCTGCGCTACGTCAGCCGCGGCGGCTTAAAGCTTGAAAAAGCTATGCAGCTGTTTCCGATCAAGCTCGAAAACACCGTATGTATGGACATCGGCGCATCTACGGGCGGCTTTACGGACTGCATGCTGCAAAACGGCGCCTCCAAAGTATACAGCGTAGACGTTGGCTACGGGCAGCTTGCCTGGCAGCTGCGCACCGACCCGCGCGTGGTGAATCTGGAGCGCACGAACGCCCGCTATCTCACACGCGAGCAAATTCCGGAGGAGATTGACTTCTTCTCCGTAGACGTGTCGTTCATCTCGCTCAAAATTATTTTGCCCGCCGTGCGTCCGCTTTTAAAGGACGGCGGAAAAGCCGTGTGCCTTATTAAGCCGCAGTTTGAAGCCGGCAGGGAAAAAGTGGGCAAAAAGGGCGTTGTGCGCGACAAAGCCGTGCACGAGGAAGTGGTGCAGATGATCTGCGATTTCGCAGTGGAAAACGGATATTCCGTACTGGGACTTACGTTCTCGCCGGTCAAAGGACCGGAGGGCAACATCGAGTATCTTGTGTTCCTCCAAAAAAGCGACGCGCCGGTGAATACGGCAGAAAGCACGCCGCATGAGATCGTGGAAGCATCTCACGCGGCGCTGGACAAAAAGGACTGAGGCTTATGAAAATTGCGGTGATTCCAAATCTGGATAAACGCGATGCGGACACATACACCCGGGAAATTCTGGCGGTTTTGCAGGAAAACGGTGCGGAAACGCTCATGCACGAAAAGCACCGCGGGCAGTATGAATACGTCACGTTCTGCAAAAATCACGCCGCACTGGCGGAAAGCTGCGACCTTATCGTTGCGGTCGGCGGCGACGGCACCATCATCCACACGGCAAAGCACGCGTCCGTTGCAGGTAAGCCCATCCTTGGAGTGAACCTTGGGCGGCTGGGCTTTTTGGCAGGTGTGGAGAAGGACGAGCTGCATAAATTAAAGGCGCTCTTTACGGGCGATTACCGTGTGCGTCGCCTGATGATGCTTTCCGTTACCGTGCACAGCGTGAAGGGGGATACAACCTACCGCGCTTTAAACGACGCGGTCGTCTCCGGTGCACAGTCCAGAATTTACGATTTCGGCTTTTCCGTCGACGGTTCCAAGCTTTATAAATTCCGCGCGGACGGCCTCATTTTGGCTACACCGGCGGGCTCCACGGCATACTCGCTCTCGGCGGGCGGCCCGGTGGTAGACCCGGAATCGGAATGCGTAATCTTCACGCCCATCTGCCCGCATGCGCTCTTTAACCGCAGCACGCTGTTCTGCGCAGATAAGACCATCACGGTCAGCACGGACAGCGATTATTCCGGCGAGGTGTATCTCACCATAGACGGTGGCGCACCCATACGCATTCATAAGACGGACACGGTTTCCGTCAGCCGCTCGACCTATTACACCGAGCTTATTCAGACCGACGAACGCAATTTTTACGATATTGTAGACAGCAAATTTATGCAAAGCAGAAATTAAAAGGCAGGAAGGAAGGCAGAAAGCATGAAAACAAGACGCCACGCCAAAATTCTGGAGCTCATCAAAGCACAGGATATCGACACGCAGGAGGAGCTCCTGCGCAATCTGCGCGCTTGTGGCTTCGACGTGACCCAGGCAACCGTTTCCCGCGATATCAAAGAGCTTCGGCTCGTAAAGAGTCTTTCCCCGAACGGAAAGTATAAATATTCCACCGGGCGCGACAATGCCCGCGACATTTCCTCCAAGTTCTATTCGCTGTTCGGCGATTCTGTTATGAGCGTGGAGGCGGCCGGCAACATGATTGTTGTCAAGTGCATGACCGGCATGGCGCAGGCGGTTTGCGCCTCTATGGATACGCTGCATTTTCCGGATTTCATCGGCACGCTGGCCGGTGAAGACACCATTCTCATCATCTGTAAAACGGATGAGATTGCGGAGGAAAAGCAGAACGAGCTCAGAAAGCTGATTGGCGGGGGCTGATATGCTGACGCAGCTTTACATTCAGAATATCGCCGTCATCGAGCAGGCGTCTATCGATTTTGAACCGGGCTTCACCGTTTTGACCGGTGAGACCGGCGCGGGCAAATCCATCATCATCGACGCGATCTACGCCGTGCTCGGTGAGCGCACCTCAAAGGAGCTTGTGCGCACAGGTGCGGAGCAGGCGAGTGTTTCGGCACTTTTTACGGATGTTTCTCCGCAGACGCAGCAGGTTTTGCGTGAGCTGGATATTCCGCTTGAAGACGACGGCAGTTTGCTTATTCGCCGTGAGATCCGCCCGCACGGTCGCTCCTCCTGCAAGCTCAACAACATCCCGGCGACCGTTTCCATGCTACGCGCCGTCGGCGGCACGCTCATCGATATTCTCGGTCAGCATGAAAGCTACAAGTTGCTTTCACCGGAAGTGCACGGCACGTATATCGACAGCTTTGCGGGCGCATATGGTCTGCTTGCGGAGTACCGCGCAGCGTATACGGCGCTGCGCCGCATCAAAGGCGAGCTCGATGCGCTCGAATCCGACGAGGGGCAGAAGTCCCGCCGCATGGATATTTTGCGCTATCAGATCGAAGAATTAGAAGCTGCACAACTGCGCGTCGGCGAACAGGCAGAGCTGACCGAGCGCCGCGATGAGATCCGCAACAGTGAGCGTATCGTGCGCGGTGTGGGCGAAGCCGTCACGCTTTTGCAGGGCGATGAGGACAATGGCGGCGCCATCACGGCCGTATCCGTTGCGGCAGAGTCGCTCGAGCAGGCGGCGCGCTATGCACCGTCGCTTTCAAACGTCGCCGAGCATGTCCGCGACGCCGAATACGCACTGACAGATGCCGCGGCGGAAATCTCCGATTACCTCGATAACGCCATGTTCGACGCAAACGAGCTCGATGAGATTGAAAGTCGTCTGGAAGTTATCTACCGCTTGAGCCTCAAATACGGCGAAACGGAGGAAGAAATGCTTTCGTTCCTCGACCGTGCCCGTGCGGAGCTTTCGGACATCGAATTTTCCGATGAAAAAAAAGAATTGCTTTTGCAGCAGTATGAGCAGAAGAAAAAAGAAGCGGTGACGCTTGCAAAGCAGCTATCCGCGAAGCGCCGCGCCGCGTGTGAGAGCTTTTCCCGCCGTGTGCGGCAGGAGCTTTCAGAGCTCAACATGCCCGGCGTCGTCTTCACCGTGGAGCAGGAGCGCACACCGTTGACAGCCTTCGGCTGCGACCGCATCCAGTTCCTCGTCTCCGCAAACGCAGGTGAGGATCCGAAGCCTATGTCGAAAATTGCGTCCGGCGGCGAGCTTTCGCGTATTATGCTCGCCATCAACACCGTGCTGTCTGAGGATTCCGGCGCGGCCGAAACGCAGATCTTCGATGAGATTGACACCGGCATCAGCGGCGAAGCGGCGAATAAGGTCGGCATCAAGCTGCGCTGCGTCTCCAAAAACGCGCAGGTCATCTGCGTCACGCACCTGGCGCAGATCGCCGCCATGGCAGATAACCACCTGTTTATCGTCAAAAAGCAGGAGAACAACAAAACGTATACGGCGGTGCACACGCTGACGAAAGACGCGCGTGTCCGCGAGATTGCCCGCATTATCGGCGGCGATGACATCACGCCGTTAAAACTCAAAATGGCCGAGGAGATGCTCGGTCGGCCGCATGAATCATGAATGTTAACCCTGTAAAGATAAACAGCCTCACAATCAAAATATGTAAAGCTATATCACTTGTCAGCGCACTTGCGACAATTTACATTCTGCTTTTGTTTTCGCCGATTCTGTTCGGACAGTGCGTATTTGCTGTAAAGCAAACCGACTGTACAGGCTATCCCATAAATTCGCTTGCATATTACGCATATATGCCTGCCGAAGATTATTTCCCGGGTGACTGCGCGGCAATTCAAACCGAACGCGGTCTATTGCTGCTGACGCTGACCGAAAACGACCCTGAAGCCCGCGTTTGGCATACGGCGGGGGACTTTAAAGTCTATGCCGAAGTGCCGTATGAATATTTAGAGGGCAAAGTGGGCGCATTCTGCCTGCCGCATATGGGCTTCGTCGCGGATGATTGGCCCGTTCTGCTGCCTATATTTGCAGGGGGCGCGGCGCTTTTCTATACATTCTCGCGCGTTCTGACGAAAAAACCATATCAGCCAAAGTACGGCAGAAAGCCGGGGGAGGAGGCCGAAAATGGAGCTGACACCTGAATATATAAAGGCTGTCCGCTTTACAGTTAAGCGCGGCAACACCTACGATGCTGCCGAGGTGGATGCGTTCTTAGATGAGCTTTTAGAAGCTGTTACCGCACGGCAAAACACTCCGGATGTCGATACCCTTGCGGCCGTGTGTACCATACGCGCCGAGATGACGGAGCAGATTACCCGTGCAGTACTCGAAGCCGAAAAGCGCATTGCACCCCTGCTTTCGGACGAAAATGCGGTTTAGCCGCTGATTTTTTCGGATTTTACGCTGTTTTTGTGCACAAGTATTTGACAAGAGAGCGGGATATGTTATAATATAATCGAAATAGTGTTATGCCCTTTCAAATATGTCCGTAGGAGAACGCAATGAACATCGCACATCTGAAATATGCGGTGGAAGTAGAGAAGACCGCATCCATCACTAAGGCTGCCGAAAACCTTTTTATGGGGCAGCCGAACCTCAGCCGCGGGATTAAGGAGCTTGAGGAGACGCTCGGCGTCAAGATCTTTAAGCGCACCTCAAAGGGCATTGTGCCCACACCGCAGGGAGAGGAGTTTCTCGGCTACGCCAAGAGTATTCTGGCACAGATCGAAGAAATGGAGTCGCTTTATAAGCCCGAAAAGAATAATAAGCTGAAGTTCAGCATCTCGGTGCCGCGCGCCAGCTATATTGCGGATGCGTTTTCCAAGTTTGTCCGTGAGGCGGATATGTCAAAGGAAATCGAGTTTAGTTTCAAAGAAACGAACGCCATGCGTGCCATTCGCAACGTGGTACAGGAAAACTACGGCCTTGCCATCGTGCGGTATCAGACGATCTTTGAGAGCTTTTTTACGAACATGCTGCGCGATAAGGGCATGAAGTCGGAGAACATCTGGGAATTCGAGTATCAGCTTCTCATCTCCAAAAACGACCCGCTCTCGCAAAAGGATGTTGTGGATATCGAAGACCTTTCCGGCTATATCGAAATTTGCCACGGCGATCCGTTCGTGCCGTCGCTGCCGATGTCCGACATCAAAAAGGCAGAGATGGACGAAAACGTCACCAAACGCGTGTATGTTTACAGCCGCGGCAGTCAGCTCGACCTTTTGGCGACGGTGCCGCACACATATATGTGGGTCTCGCCGACGGATGTGGAACAGCTTGAACGCTATGAGCTTGTGTTAAAACCATGTCGCGGCAACAAACACCGCGTGTACAGAGATATTTTGACGTCCAAGAAGGAATATAAATATACGGCGGTCGATAAACAGTTCATCGAAAAGTTGTATGAGGAGCGCGATTTATTGAGCGCAAAGTTCGGCACGCCGCATGCGGAGTAGAAATCCGCCGAAGTTTGTATTTGATTTAGTTTGTCTGTTTTTTAACGTGTCGTTGGGGCTTTTTTGCTTTTATATCGATGAAATTATATCGATATTTGAAAATGGGTATTCCATTTGGTCGTTTCTTGTGTTAAAGTATTAGATGTTTGGTTTATTTTGATTTTCTGTTTGGATGGGGGTTGGCTGCGTCATGGTGAATCGCAGCATTTCAAAACAAACGCTGCTCAGGTTACCGCTTTACCTGAATTATATGAAGCAGCTCGGCGAAAACACGCCGGAACACATTTCCGCCACGACCATCGCAGAGGCGCTGCGCCTCAACCATGTCGTTGTGCGCAAAGACCTTGCAGCGGTCAGTTCGGCCGGCAAGCCGAAGGTTGGTTACAACACAGAGGCGCTCATCGCAGAGCTTGAGGAATTCTTAGGCTACAATGATGTTGATGACGCCATCATCGTCGGCGCGGGCAGGCTCGGCAAGGCGCTTTTGACGTATGGCGGTTTTAAAGACTGCGGCATGAACATTGTGGCCGCGTTTGATATCGATGAAGAGGTATGTGAGGAAGATTACGGCGGCAAACGCATTCTGACAATGGATAAGCTGATGGATCTGTGTGAGCGCATGCGCGTGCGCATCGGCATCATCGCGGTCCCGGCAGAAAATGCGCAGGCCATCTGCAACTTGCTCATTGAAAGCGGAATTTTGGCTATCTGGAATTTCGCGCCCGTGCATCTCGATGTGCCGGAGGGCATATTGGTACATAACGAAAACCTCGCCGCGTCGCTTGCGCTCTTATCTAAGCAGCTCAAGGAGAAATTTGACGCCAATACCTAAGTTAGCTTGGCAGAAAAGGAAGATCCCTTTTCTATGCCATTATATAAACAAATAAGTAAAAACCAAAAACTAAGAAACGGAGTTTGATTAGAATGAAAGTTATCATCTGCATCGGCAGCTCATGTCATCTGAAAGGTTCCCGCCAGGTCGTGGAAAAGCTTCAGGCGCTCGTAAAGGAAAACCACCTCGAAGATAAGGTAGAACTCGGTGGCACTTTCTGCATGGGTGACTGCGTAAACGGCGTCAACGTCACCGTAGACGGCGAGAAGCATTCCGTATCTCCCGACACCACCGAGGAATTCTTCCAGAAAGAGATTCTCGCAAAGGTTCAGTAAGCATAAGAAACAAAAATTTAGCCGATGCAAGAGCTTTTTTTGCATCGGCTCTCCGTGCGTAAGCTGCTGTGTGCGGCAAAACGCAGCAGAAGCAGCAGAAAATAGGAAGTAAGGGTGATTAAGTTGTTGACAGCCGGAATGAAAGGCAAAGCCGAGACCGTTGTTACAGAGAAGAACACAGCCAAAGCCATGGGAAGCGGCACGTTGGACGTTTTTGCAACGCCCGCTATGGTCGCGCTGATGGAAGAGGCGGCTTGGAAGTGCGTTGCGCCGGAATTAGAGCCGGGCATGGGCACTGTGGGCACGCTGATGAATGTGCAGCACACGTCCGCAACGCCGCTTAGCATGCATGTTACGGCAGAGTGCGAACTTACCGAAGTGGACAACCGCCGTTTGGTGTTCACGGTTAAAGCGTTTGATGAGGTCGGCCCCATCGGCAGCGGTACCCATGAAAGATTCATCGTCAAGGATGAAAAGTTCGTAGCGAAAGCGAACGCTAAAAGAGGATAAGTTAAAGAGAGGATAATAGGGTATGCCAGACTACCTGAAGCTCAAAAAGTCTAACTGTCAGAACTGTTATAAGTGCATCCGTCATTGCCCTGTCAAGTCCATTCGTTTTCAGTCCAGTCAGGCGCATATCGTAAAAGACGAGTGCATTCTCTGCGGTCAGTGCTTTGTCGTATGTCCGCAGAACGCAAAAGAAATCCGAAATGACGTACCGATTGCGGAGATGTTCGTCAAGGGTGAATGTCCCGTGGCAGTCAGCCTTGCGCCATCCTTTGTAGCAAATTACCCGGGCGCTACCATCGAAACGATGCGTGCGGCGCTCAAAAAGCTTGGCTTTGACCGGGTAGAGGAGACCGCCGTAGGTGCGTCCGTCGTCAAGACCGAATACGAAAAGATCATTAAAGAGCGTCGGCAGAGCGTCATCATTTCCACATGCTGCCACTCTGTCAATACGCTTGTGCAGAAGTATTACCCGGAGGCTCTGCCGTACCTTGCACATGTTTTGTCGCCGATGCAGGCGCACTGTAAGATGCTGAAGGAGGAAGACCCGGAACTGAAGACCGTTTTCATCGGGCCGTGCATCTCTAAAAAGGCAGAGGCCGACGAAAGCCCGTATGTGGACTGTGTGCTCACGTTCGAGGAGCTTTCCGCTTGGTTTGAAAAAGAGGGCATCACCGTGGAAGCAGGCGAGGATCACACGGAAGAAAGCCGTGCGCGCCTGTTCCCGACGACCGGAGGTATTCTGCGCACCATGGTGTGCGATGACCCCGAGTATACATACATGGCGATCGACGGCGTGGAAAACTGCATCAACGCGCTTGAAGACATCAAGAGCGGCAAAATGGAGAACTGCTTTGTCGAGATGAGCGCCTGCTTCGGCAGCTGCATCAACGGCCCGGCTATGGATCAGGGTCAGCGTCAGCCTGTGCAGGATTTTATCGCGGTCAATAAGTATGCCGGCAAAAAGGACTTTGCGGTGCCGCAGCCGGCTTCCGAAGAGCTCAAGCACGATTTTGATTATATCAGCCTGTATCACCTCATGCCGGGCAACATCGAGATTGAGGCTATCCTCAAAAAGATGGGCAAGACTCGCCCGGAGCAGGAATTGAACTGCGGTGCCTGCGGCTATAATACCTGCCGCGAAAAAGCCATCGCCGTTTATCAGGGCAAGGCGGAGATTTCCATGTGCCTGCCGTATCTGCTCGGCAAAGCGCAGTCGTTCTCCGATACCATCATCAACAACACGCCGAACGGCATTTTGGTGCTGAACGAATCGCTGGAAATCCAGCAGATCAACGCTGCCGCGCGTAAGATCGTGAACGTGAAGCATACATCCGAGGTGCTCGGCAAGCAGGTCATCCGCATTCTGGACCCGCGCGTCTTCATCGACGTCATGCAGTCCGGCCGCGGCGTGCGTGACGAGCGTGTGTACCTTGCGGAATACGGCAAGTATGTCGACCAGACCGTGCTCTACGACCGCAACTATCACATTATCATGTGCATCATGCGTGATGTGACGGATGAAATGAACGAACACCTGAAAAAAGAAAAAATGGGGCAGCAGACGATTGAAGTCACCAACCGTGTGATCGAAAAGCAGATGCGCGTCGTACAGGAGATCGCATCGCTGCTCGGCGAGACCACGGCAGAAACGAAAATCGCGCTCACCAAGTTAAAGGAATCGCTGCAAGATGAATAATCTCTGTACAGATATTGGCTGGATGAGCCTCAACAAAAAAGGTGAACAGCTTTGCGGCGATCACGTTGACATCGTTCCGCAGGGAGAAAATTCCACGGTGGTTGTGCTGGCAGACGGCATGGGCAGCGGTGTTAAGGCAAATATTCTTTCCACGCTGACCGCAAAGATCATCTCTACCATGATGGCGGAGGGGCTGCATGTCGAAGACTGCGTGGAGACCATTGCGTCTACACTGCCCATCTGCGCGGTGCGCGGCGTGGCGTATTCCACGTTCACCATCATCCGAATCATAGAAAATGAAGAAGCGGAGATCATTCAGTATGATAACCCGTTCGTGGTTCTGCTGCGCAACGGCAAAAACTGGGAATACCCGCGCGAAGCCGTCGAGATCGGCGGCAAAACGATCTATAAGACCCGCATCCCGATTCAGAAGGACGACACGTTCATCGCGTTCAGCGACGGCGCCATTCATGCCGGCATCGGCATGTCGCTGAATTTCGGCTGGGAGCGCAAGGACATCATCGACTATATGGAGATGATGTACGACGAAAGCTTCACGGCAAAAACGCTCAATGCGCTGCTGCTCGATGAGTGCAACAAGCTTTACGGCGGCCAGCCGGGCGACGATACCACCGCGGTCTGCGTCAAAGTGCGCGAGCGCTGCTGCGTAAACCTGATGATCGGACCGCCGTCTAAACCCGAAGATCTCGCGAAAATGCACGAGGCGTTCTTCTCGGCACCCGGCAAGCGGATTGTCTGCGGCGGCACCACGTCCACGCTTGCGGCGGAATACCTCAAAAAGCCCATCATCGCACAGCTCGATTACCTCGATTCCGATATTCCGCCCACGGCGAAGGTCGAAGGACTCGACCTTGTCACTGAAGGCGTCATCACCATGAGCAAGGTCGTCGAGTACGCGAAGGATTACCTTGAGGAAAACCGCAAGTACAGCCAGTGGGGCTATAAGCGCGACGGCGCGTCCATGATCGCCCGCATGCTGTTTGAAGAAGCGACCGATATCAACTTCTTTGTCGGTCGTGCGGTAAACCCGGCGCACCAGAACCCGAATCTGCCCATTAACTTCAACATCAAGATGCAGTTGGTCGAAAATCTCTGCACCTCGCTCGAGAAGATGGGCAAAAAAGTTAAGGTATCCTACTTCTAAACGCAGAATAGCTTCTGTGTATAGAGTGTCTCGGCACTCTAAGGAAGATTTGAAAAATATAGAAAAGGAAATCTCTGTCCAAAGCAAGAAAGGTTTGATGTGAAGAATGAGAAAGTTTGATACGAAAATCCAGTATTTGAAGTATAAGGTTCTGCGCGAGGTCGCACGTTACGGTTTTGAGGATAACCTCGACGCCGCATACTATGAGATTCCGAAGCTGATCGTCAAAGAAAAACCGACGATGCGCTGCTGCATCTACAAAGAGCGCGCCATCGTTGAGGAGCGCATCAAGCTCGCTATGGGCGGCGACAAGAAAAACCCGAACGTCATCGAAGTCATCGAGATTGCCTGCGACGAGTGCCCGGTCAGCGGCCATGTCGTCACAGAGTCCTGCCGCGGTTGTCTTGCACACCGCTGCGAGGACGTATGCCGCCGCGGCGCCATCACGTTTGATGAGCAGCAGAAGGCGCACATCGATAAGTCGAAGTGCGTAGAGTGCGGACAGTGCGCAAAGGTATGCCCGTACAGCGCCATCATCAACCAGAAGCGTCCGTGCGAAAAGGCCTGCAAGATTAAGGCCATCAGCATGAGCAGCGAGGAGCATCGCGCAGCGCATATTGATAACGAAAAGTGCATCTCCTGCGGCGCCTGTGTCTACCAGTGCCCGTTCGGCGCAATCGTCGATAAGTCCTTCATTCTCGATGCTGTCAACCTTATCAAGGGCAGCCACGAGAATCAGGACTACAAGGTTTACGCGGTCGTAGCACCGTCTATCTCCAGCCAGTTCAGCTATGCAAAGCTCGGCCAGGTCATCACCGGCATTCAGCGCCTCGGCTTCTATCATGTCATCGAAGCGGCGCTCGGCGCAGATATGGTTGCGTATAAGGAAGCGGCAGAGCTTGCGGAAAAGGGCTTCCTCACAAGCTCCTGCTGCCCGGCATTCGTTTCCTACATCAAGAAGAACTTCCCGACCATGGTTGATAAAATCTCGCACAACCTGTCTCCGGCAGCTGAGATCGGCCGCTACATCAAGGAGACCACTCCGGGCGCAAAGGTCGTTTTCATCGGGCCGTGCACCGCGAAGAAGATGGAGTTCAAGGAAGGCGAGCCGGCAAGCCAGTACATTGACTGCACGCTGACGTTTGAGGAGCTGCAGGCACTGTTTGACAGCCGCAACATCGACCTCACCACGCTCGAAGAAGGCGTGCTCGACAACGCCTCCTACTACGGCCGCATCTTTGCGCGCAGCGGCGGTCTGTCCGACGCGGTTGTGGAAGCGCTCAAGGAGCAGAACAACGAAGACTTCAAGCTCAACGCCATTGCATGCGACGGCATCGAAGCCTGCAAGGCGGCTCTGCTGCGTGCCTCCAAGAATGTTCTGCCGAACAACTTCATTGAGGGCATGGCGTGCACCGGCGGCTGCATCGGCGGCGCAGGCTGTCTGACCCACGGCGAAAAGAACAAGGCAGATGTCGATAAGTACGGCAAGCAGGCGATGGAGAAGACAATCCTCGACGCCATCTCCGTGACCGATGTCGGACCGGAAGCCGAATAATTAACCGAAATGAGATCCGGTCTGCTGTGCTTGCAGGCCGGATTTTGTTCTATTTTGAAAAAACGAGAGGAGTTTTACCATGAAAGCAACGTATTTTATGGGCCACGAGACGTTTGAGGTGCGCGAGTGCCCCATCCCGAAGGCAAAGCCCGGCACAGTCGTTGTCAAGAACTACGCCTGCGGCGTGTGCGGCACGGATGTGCACATTTACCACGGCGAAAAGGGCAGCGCAGCGGTCAACCCGCCGGTCGTGCTCGGCCATGAGTATTCCGGCGTCGTCACAGAAGTGGGCGAGGGTGTCAAGGGCCTCAAGATTGGCGACCACGTCACCATCGACCCGAACATCTACTGCGGCGAGTGCGAATACTGCCGCAACGGCAAAAAGCAGATGTGCCGCCACATGGAGGCTGTCGGCGTCACGATGAACGGCGGCTTTGAAGAATACAGCATCGTGCCCGCCGCACAGGCTTTGCTGCTGGATCCGAATGTACCGTTAGAATACGGCGCGATGAGCGAGCCGCTTGCTTGCTGCCTGCACGGCATCGACCGCGCGGAGATCAAGGTGGGCGACATCGTATGCGTGGTCGGCGGCGGTGCCATCGGCCTGCTGCTCGTGCAGCTTGCGCGTCTTGCCGGTGCGGCTAAGGTCGTTTTGAGCGAGCCGAACGAAGCGCGCCGCAAGGTTGCAAAGGAGCTCGGCGCGGATCTGTGCATTAACCCGCTCGAAGACGGCTATTACGAAAAATTCCTCGCGTTCGTCGGCGGCGACGGCGCAGACGTCATCATTGAGTGCGCGGGCAACCACGCCGCTGTGGAAAGCGCCTTCAAGTTTGCAAGACGCGGCGCGACGATCCTGCTCTTCAGCGTGCCGAAGGTGGAAGCGACCTACGAAGTTCCGCTTTTCGACGTCTACCAGAAAGAGCTCACCATCAAGGGCACGTTCGTCAACCCGGATACGCACCTGCGCGCCGTAGAGCTCATCAACTCCGGCCGCATTCAGATCGCGCCGATCATCACGCACACGTTCACGCTCGATGAGCTGCCGGAAGCCATTGCCATGCAGATGAGCGCCGAGGCCATCAAGGTCATCGTAAAAGCGTAAACCGCGCGCGGTGCTGAACTTTTAACAAAACATTTTGCAAAGGCGCGCCGTTTTCTGTGCAGATGCAGATTTTTTTGGTTTGCCGTGAGTTTTCATTGTACTTTTTAAAAAATTGCGGTATAATAATACAAATCGGCTTAAAGCGCTGCTTTTGGCTGTGTGTGGTAAAAAATAAGGTGTATGAGGACACACCTCACTCCCGGAGAAAGGAATGCTTTCGTTTCAGAAAGCGGTGGCTGAATTATGGCACAGAATCTCTCTAACGATCATGTTAACCTGACCATGCTGACGGATTTCTATGAGATCACTATGGCAAACGGCTATTTTACCAATGGCTTTAAGGATACCATCGGCTACTTTGATATGTTTTTCCGCAAAGTGCCGGACGGCGGCGGGTTTGCCATTATGGCAGGCGTGGAGCAGCTCGTCAATTACTTGAGTGAGCTTTCTTTCACGCAGGAGGATATCGATTACCTGCGCTCCAAGCACATTTTTCGCGAAGAGTTCCTCGATTATCTGAAGAACTTCAAGTTTACCTGCGATGTTTGGGCTGTGCCGGAGGGCACGCCGATCTTTCCGGGTGAGCCGATCGTCACCGTGCGCGGCCCGGTCATTCAGGCACAGTTTGTGGAGACCATGGTTTTGCTGTCCATCAACCACCAGAGCCTCATCGCAACGAAGACAAACCGCATCGTGCGCGCTGCGGACGGCAGAGCGGTTATGGAGTTCGGCTCCCGCCGTGCACAGGGCTTTGACGGCGCCATTTATGGCGCACGTGCCGCATATATCGGCGGCTGCGTCGGCACTGCCTGCACCATCAGCGACCGTCGTTTCGGCGTTCCGGCGCTCGGCACCATGGCGCACAGCTGGGTACAGCTTTTTGACAGCGAATACGAAGCGTTTAAAGCGTATGCCGAAGAATATCCGCACAACTGCACGCTGCTCGTCGATACATACAACGTATTGAAATCCGGTGTGCCGAACGCCATCCGCGTCTTTAACGAAGTACTCGTGCCGCAGGGCTTCCGCCCGGCCGGCATCCGCATCGACAGCGGCGACATCACGTATCTTTCCAGAAAAGCGAGAAAGATGCTCGACGACGCCGGCTTTGAAGACTGCAAGATCTGCGCATCCAATTCCCTTGATGAGTACATCATCCGCGATATGCTCATGCAGGGCGCAAAGGTTGATTCCTTCGGCGTAGGCGAGCGTCTCATCACGTCCTCCAGCGAGCCGGTGTTCGGCGGCGTCTATAAGCTGGCGGCTGTTGAAAAGCCGGACGGCACCATCGTTCCGAAGATCAAGATCAGCGAAAACGTAGCAAAAATCACCACACCGTGCTTCAAGGAGGTTTGGCGTATTTTCGACCGCGAGACCGACAAGGCCATTGCGGATGTCATCACGCTGAACGACGAGGTCATCGACGACGAGAAGCCGTATACGATCTTCGACCCGAATCACACGTGGAAGCGCAAGACCGTGGAGAATTTCCGCGCCGTGCGTCTGCGCACCCAGCTGTTTAAAAACGGCGAGTGCCTGTATCAGCCGCGTGCCTTAAGCGCCATCCGCGCGCATTGCCTCGCGCAGGTCGATACGCTGTGGGAAGAAGTAACGCGATTTGAAAACCCGCACAGCTACTATGTGGACCTTTCCCAGAAGCTGTGGGACGAGAAGAATCGCTTGCTTTCCGAAAACCAGTATTAAAATCCAATCATTTCACAAATTTTGCGAGTAAGCCGGACAGCTGCGGGTGTACGCCGAAAGGCCGCATCTGAGGAAAGTCCGAGCTCCACAGGGCGAGAATAACGGCTAACGGCCGCCGGGGGCGACCCCAGGGAAAGTGCAACAGAGATATACCGCCTGCATTGCAGGTAAGGGTGGAAAGGTGCGGTAAGAGCGCACCGGCGCGCAGGAGACTGCGCGGCCATGTAAACCCTATTCGGAGCAACATCGTGGAGAAACATATACGTCGGCCCGGCGGTTTCGAGGAGATGGCTTGAGCTGCACGGCAACGTGCAGACGAGAAAGATGGTTGTCCAAGACAGAACTCGGCTTATAGGTTTAGTCGCAATCTTGAATAAAAGGGGACAGAGAGTGCAAGCTTTCTGTCCTTTTTGTTTATTGCATATAAAAATGCATCCCCGTTTTGGTTGGAACGATATTGACAAAATTCGCGCTTTTATGTTATTCTTTTTGTAATAAAAGCGGTTCCCCGTAAACGCGCATATACTTTTAACATCGGGAGAACGGTTGCGGTCGTTCTCTTTTTGCGTATTCGCGCGCTTTATTGAGTTACTGTGCTGATTTAAAAGGAGGCGGACAATATGAAACGCAAATGTGTGGTCGTTTTGGCAATCTTGGTGCTGATGCAGGTGCTGTGCGGCGTTCAAAGCGCGCTGAAAGCACAAACAGCAGGGGAGAAAAAGCCGACGATCTTAGTGGAAAGCAAAAATTTCTTCAAGAATAATCCAATCACGGAGATTTACGAATATCTCTACGGCGAGTGCCCGGTGGAGTTTGTCGCGCTACCGAGCAATGGAGCCGAGCGCGAAGCAAAGATAGAAGAAATTCGTGCCGAGATCGAAGCCGGCGGCGGGCCCGACGCGTTTATTTTGGCGGCGCACGCCCCGAACTCGACTTGTACGTCCGCGCTTTTCCCGGATGTGGAGCAGAGTATGGCAGACGGCGCATTTCTGCCGCTTGATACCTACATCAAAAGCAGCCTCTATCTTGACCCGAGCGCACAAGTGCAGCCGGTGTTTACTGCCGGCAAGGTGAACGGTGAGCAGGTCGTGCTGCCGCTTTTGTACCGCGTGAACACCTATCTGCTCGATAAAGCGCAGATGCAGGACCCGAACGCGCAGTATACGTCTTTTGACGCGCTGAAAACCTGCAAGGACGATACTGCTTTGAGTGTTTTGCAGGCACATCAAGCGAGCTGGTACGGTGCACAGTTTGCGGATATTGAAACCGCATCGGAATTTTCCGTGCCCACTGCCGAAAATGAAGTTGCAGACGCCGAAATTTCACTTACCGGCGGCGCATGGTACGAAGATGGCTTTACCTATTACGCACAGAACAAAAACGACACCTACGCACTGACCATCCCAAACGATGCGGGCGGTGTGACGGCGTTCGTCACGGCCTATGCGGCGGTGAATCCGAATACGAAGTGCGCCGAGGAAGTCTTTAAATACCTCGAACTCTTTTACAGCGATGCCGTGCAGAGCGACAACGGCCTGCGCGATAAAGAAACGGAAATCACCTACGGCGCGCTCGCAAGAAGCAATATGTTTGCGTTGCTGCGTGCAGATATCAGCACCGTAACGGGCGAATACGCCTACGAAAACGCAGAGCTGCGCAATGAGATTAACAGCCGTATCAACGCGGTGCGTTTCTGCGGCGAAAAGGACCGCAAATTGCTCAAACACGCGCCTTTGGGCTGATTTTCCGGAGAATTTCAGGAAAATAGAATTTTCCTCTTGCAAAACCGAAAGAACTGTGGTAGGATAGTCAAAACAAATTTGAAAGAAAGGGGTATGACAATGTTCCGCTTTGTCCGCGTTATGATGAATATGCAGTCCGCGAATGCCATGGGTAACGGTATTTGCTGCGGGCCTACATTGTCATACGCTTTTTGAGAGTTAGAAAGAACCTAACCGCATAAATCGCAATGAACAGTGCAGGCTGAATGAACGGTCTGCACTGTTTTATTTTCAGGAGAAATCAGGAGGAAACACAATGGAACACAAGGGGACTGTCACACTCGAAACGCCAAGACTCATTTTGCGCCGCTTAACGCTTGCGGACGCAGAGCCGATGTACCGCAACTGGGCGTCCGACCCTGGGGTCACAAAGTTCCTCACATGGCCCACGCACAGCAGCGTAGAGGTAACAAAGCAGATCCTCGCGCTGTGGGCATCGCACTATGAGGAGCTCAACTATTACCAGTGGGGCATTGTTGTAAAGGATGAAAACGCGCTTATCGGCACCATCGCTGCGGTAAAAACGGATGATGAGATCAAAGCGGCAGAGATCGGCTACTGCATCGGCCAAAACTGGTGGCACAAGGGCTATACGAGCGAAGCGCTCGGTGCCGTGATTAATTTTCTGTTTGACGAGGTCGGCCTCAACCGCATTGCGGCGCGCCACGATGTGAACAACTCGCACTCCGGCGGCGTGATGAAAAAGTGCGGCATGCAGTTTGAGGGCATCATGCGCGAGGGTGCAAAGAACAATGGGGGACTGTGCGACATCGCAAATTATGCGATTTTGAAGAAAGATCGCGCATAAATCGCGTTTTCGGGGAGAAAATTCAAAATTTTCCTTGCTAAACCGATAGCGTTTGTAGTATGATAATAAAAGTGATTATTTGCGGAGAAATGCCGCATGCCAAAGCGTAGGTTTTGCGTGTGCAGTTTAAGTGCCGCACGGAAAGGAATGTGGTCATCATGAAAAGAACAGAAATCGCGGCCCTCTACGGATCGCCGGAGACCTTTGGCGATACGCAGGTCACGGTCTGTGGCTGGGCGAGATCGATCCGCGACTCCAAAGCGCTCGGATTTATCGATCTGAATGACGGCAGCTGCTTTAAGGGCGTACAGATTGTCTTTACGGCGGAAAAACTCGAAAATTACAAGGAGATCGCTTCCCAGAATGTCGGCGCTGCGCTGCGTGTCACCGGTGCGCTGCTGCTCACGCCGGAAGCGAAGCAGCCTTTTGAAATTCAGGCGGAGGAGATTACCGTTGAGGGTGCGTCCTCGCCGGAATACCCGCTTCAGAAGAAGCGCCACACGGTAGAATACCTGCGTACGGTCGCGCACCTGCGCCCGAGAACGAACCTCTTCAACGCGGCGTTCCGCGTGCGTTCCGCTGCGGCGTTCGCCATCCATAAGTTCTTCAACGAGAACGGCTTCACCTACGTGCATACGCCGATTGTCACGGGCAGTGACTGCGAGGGCGCGGGCGAGATGTTCCAGCTGACAACGCTCGACCTCGACAATGTTCCGAAAAACGAGGACGGCACGGTCGATTACAGCAAGGATTTCTTCGGCAAGCAGACGTCCCTCACCGTTTCCGGCCAGCTTGAGGCGGAGTGCATGGCCATGGCGTTCGGTAAGGTCTATACGTTCGGCCCCACGTTCCGCGCAGAGCGCTCCTACACGCAGCGTCATGCGGCAGAGTTCTGGATGGTCGAGCCGGAGATTGCGTTTGCCGATCTCAACGACGACATGGATCTCATGGAGGCCATGATCAAGTACATCATCAAAGACGTTATGGCGCGCTGCCCGCAGGACATCGACTTCTTCAACCAGTTTGTCGATAAGGGTCTCAAAGAGCGTCTGGAGCATGTGGCAAACTCCGATTTCGTCCGCATTTCCTATACGGATGCCGTAAAGCTCCTTGAAAAGAACAACGACAACTTTGAATATAAGGTCTCCTGGGGCTGCGACCTCCAGACCGAGCACGAGCGCTACCTCACCGAAAAAGAGTTCGGCAAGCCGGTGTTCGTCACCGATTACCCGAAGGAGATCAAGGCGTTCTACATGCGCCTCAATGACGATGACAAGACCGTTGCGGCAACCGATCTGCTCGTGCCGGGCATCGGCGAGCTGTGCGGCGCAAGCCAGAGAGAAGAGCGCTACGACGTGCTTCTGAACCGCATTCGCGAGCTCGGCCTTAACGAGGAGGATTACTGGTGGTACCTCGACCTTCGCCGTTTCGGCGGCAACAAGCATGCGGGCTTCGGTCTCGGCTTCGAGCGCATGGTCATGTACCTTACGGGCATCTCCAATATCCGCGACGTACTGCCGTTCCCGCGCACAACGGGTTCTGCGGAGTTCTAAATTTCATAAAAGCAAGTCTTTTGCCGGTGCAGTTCGCTGTGCCGGTTTTTGCTTTGTTATACGCTTGTCAGAATGAACGGAAAAGCAGGAAAACACGTCGTACAATCGTGCAAAACGAGGAAAATGCAAGATTTATAAATAAGGCTTGCATTTTTAGCTTGTTTGTATTACAATAAGAATTGTTTCAGGCGCTATTGGAGCGTAAAAATGAATTGAATACTTATTTTTCAATTCAAAATCTTATTTATGGAGATGTTTTCGTGGCGTACGCAAACTTGAGCAAAGCAGAATTACAGAAGGTTTTTGATGAGCTTTCCGCAGAATATAAGGGCTATCAGGCCAAAAATCTTGCGCTGAACATGGCGCGCGGCAAGCCCAGCGCAAAACAACTGGAGCTCGCCCTCGGCGTTTTGGAAGCGCTGAAAGCGAGAAGCGAATTTGCGAATTCCAACGGTGATGACTGCCGTAACTACGGTCTTTGGGACGGTCTGCCGGAGATGAAGCGCATTTTCGCCGATATGGTCGGCGTACCGGCTTCGCAGGTCATTCTCGGCAACAACTCAAGCTTGATGATGATGTTTGAGGTTATTTCCCGCGGCTTCTCGCACGGTTACAACGGCTGCACGCCGTGGTGCAAGCTGGATAAGAAAAAATTTCTCTGTCCGGTGCCGGGCTACGACCGCCATTTTGCCGTAACGGAGTATTACGGCTTCGAGCTCATTAACATCCCGATGTATGCCACCGGCCCGGATATGGATCTCATCGAAAAGCTCGTCAAGGACGATGACTCCATCAAGGGCATTTGGTGTGTGCCGAAGTATTCGAACCCCACGGGTGTCACGTATTCCGATGAGACCGTCCGCCGTTTCGCCGCATTAAAACCGGCTGCAAAGGACTTCAAAATCATGTGGGATAACGCCTATTGTGTGCATGACCTCACCGATACGCCGGATACGCTGCTCAATATCTACGATCTCTGCGTTGAAAACGGCACGGAAGATCAGATCTTCATTTTTGCCTCTACGTCCAAGATCTCGTTCCCGGGCGCCGGTGTGGCCGGCCTCGCCACGAGCGATAACAATATCCGCGATTTCAAGGAGCACACGCTCACGTCCACCATCGGCCCGGATAAGCTGAATCAGCTGCGCCACGTGCTGTTCCTGCACGACATCAACGGTGTGCGCGCCCTCATGAAGGGCCACCGCGCCATTTTGGAACCGAAGTTCCGCCTGTGCGAGCTGATGTTGGAGGAAAACATCGGCGACCTCGGCATCGCCGAGTGGAATAAGCCGAACGGCGGCTATTTCATCAGCGTCGATGTGCTTGACGGCTGCGCAAAGCGCGTCGTGCAGCTGTGTAAAGAAGCGGGCGTCATCCTGACCGATGCCGGTGCGACGTTCCCGTACGGCAAAGACCCGCACGACAGTAACATTCGTCTTGCGCCGTCGTTCCCGCCGCTTGAAGAGCTCGAACAGGCCATGGAAGTTTTCTGTTGCTCCATCAAGCTTGCCGCTGCAGAAAAGCTGCTGAACGCGTAAAAATTTCATACAATATACAGAGCAAGAGAGGGATAGACCGTCCTTCTCTTGCTTTTTTGCATAAAAGCGGACATCTTTTCAAAATCGCCTTGACGCCGAACATAGGTTTCGCTATACTGAAAAATATGGGAGAATAGTTTTAATTCAGAGGAGAACGATGTGGAAAAGAAAAACAACAGAAAAATTCTCGAATATTTCACCTGCGAAAAGGGATTTTACACGAAGGACAACGACGGCGCAGCCGCCGCCAAGGCGCAGGCGCTGTTCATTCATAAGCACGGCAAGGAAGAGTTTTTCAAGCTGCAAAACGTCATGCACAAAGCGCGTGATTTCAAGAAGATACAGGAAATCTTGGGTCAAAACACGCAGGAGGGTTTGCGCATTTTAGAAGGCTTTATGAAAACGGAAGCAGATGTTTGACGGCACTTTCGATTTTTGAATGTATTTTATCAAAACACAATAATTTTAAAATGGTGTTTTAAAGTTTTGCTTTTGTAAATTTGCGGTTTTAATTTATATTGATTTGGATTTTACTGTTAGTATTCCGGCTTTTTTCAACATGCCGATCAGCATGAAAAAAGTGCCGGTGTAGGGGATGAGCCAAAAATTGCGGCTGATAAGGCTGCAATATACAGCGAAAAGCATCACGGCGGGCGGGGTGCGCGTCATTTTGGCGAGCAGCTTCGGCTCAATGATCTGCCGAATGACGCTTAGAATGATCCATCCGATGAAAAGCCCGAGTGCTTGCGCCGCGCTGCCGCATAACAATCGGTAAACGGCGAGCGGCAGCAAAACAGTTCCCGGCCCAAAGACCGGGAAAATATCGGAGACCGTCACAACGGCGGCAGTCATCAGCGAGTATTCCATGCGCAGCAGGTGGAGCATCACAAAGCTTTCCGCAAACGTGATGGTGTAAATGAGTGCATAGGCAGAAACAAACCCGACGGAAGATTCGCTTTTTGCGGATTTTTGCAGGGTTTCTACGTACTTTTCACCGATGAGCTTCTTTAAAAGTGACAGCAAATTTTCACGGTACAGCAGGGTGAGATACGCAAAAACCGGGATGAGCATGAGCGTTAAAAACACGGCAGGCAGCAGCAAAATCGCTTTTACGGTGCCTTGCAGCGCGGGCATGGCGGCACCCATGTTACCCGAAAAATTCTTCTGCGCAGCGGAGATCCACTGCGGCAATTCCTGCCATGTGCGCTCCAAAAACGACCGCACGGCGGGGGCGAGTGCTTCGTAGCGAAAGTATCGCCCGGAAGCAAAAAACGCGGTGCTTTCCCGAATGAGCCGCGTGAAAAGCAATGCAAGAAGGACGAGTGAAACACTATAAACGGCGACAGCAGTGCAAAGTGCGGCGCGCTTATGGGAGAGATGCAGCCGTTTTTCCAGCAGGCGGCATAGCGGTGCTGTGACCCATCCAAGCAACCCGCCAAGCAAAATCGGGAGAATATGAAAAATAAATCGAACCGCCAAAATAAAGACAACTGTATACAGTATTAGTAATACGATAAATATCTTTTTGCTTTTTACAAATTTCCAAACGCGCTTTGCCACCTTTGCACCGCCTTTCCCTTACAGATCTGCAGCGCACATAGTTTGGCTTTGCGCGGCGGAAAAATTCGCAAATTTAAGCAAAATATGCATGACATTTTTCGCGCGGTGTGCTACAATATCCTCGAATAAATGTGGTGCATGCATTTTAATGCGCCAATAACGGCTAAAGGAGCTTGAGTTTATGGAAATTACAGTCAGCAAACGTTTTCTACGCGTGCCGGTGAAATTTGACGGCACTTCGCACAAATTTACTTTTTCTGAAAACGGCACACCGGTTTATAAGTTCGATGCCGTTTATACGGAAGAAAACGCAGATGCGGTTTATTATGCCGACCTGCGCGATTACCTTGGTAAGACGATGACTGTCACGGTGGAGCCGGAGTGCGCATTTACACCGGTGTTTGAGGATGCCATGACGCCGCTTACAGCGGAAGAGACCGTCTTGCGCCCGCAGCTGCACTTTACAGCGGAGCGCGGCTGGATCAACGATCCGAACGGTCTGTGCTTTTACGGCGGACAGTATCACCTTTTCTACCAGCACAATCCCTACGGCAGACTGTGGGGCAACATGCATTGGGGTCACGCTGTGAGCCCGGATCTTTTCCACTGGGAATATAAGGAAGAAGCGATGTTCCTTGACATGGACGGCGCAATGTTTTCCGGCTGTGCGGTAGTCGATCACAACAATGTTTCCGGCCTCAAGGAAGGCGATGAAACGCCAATCTTGTTCTTTTACACCTGCGCGGGCGAAAAAAAGAGCACACAGTGCCTTGCGTACAGCACAGACGGCGGTAAAACGCTGAAAAAGTATGACAAAAATCCGCTGATCGACGAGATTGCACCCGGCAACCGCGACCCGAAGGTTATTTACGACGCAAAGCGTGCGCGCTGGCTGATGGCACTGTATTTTGTGGAGCGCACCTACGCAATCTTCACGTCGCAGGACTTACTGCATTGGGATCTTCTGCAGAAATTTGACCTGCCCGGTGATGACGAGTGCCCGGATCTCTATCCGCTTACAGCAGATGACGGCAGAACGCTGTGGGTCTATTCCGGTGCGCACGACATGTATTTTGTCGGTGATTTTGATGAAAACGGCCTTTACCAGCCGATTCAGTCGGTCGGGCAGCTTTCGTATAACTCGCAGTCGTATGCGGCGCAGACGTATTACTACGAGCCGGGCAAGCCGGTCATCCGCTTTGCGTGGAACCGCAGCGATATTCCCGGCGCGCCGTTCAACGGCTCCATGTGTACGCCGACCGAAATGACGCTGAAAAAGCACGGCGACCGCTACTATCTCTCTGCGCTGCCGATCAAGAGCACAGAAAATCTGATTGTAAAATCTGACAAGCTTGACGACTTTACATTGACACACTGCACGCACGAGCTCGGCAGCAAGACCTGCCGCATCTCCTTTACTGTAAAGGAAGGTAACCTTACATGCGATTTGTACGGCCTTGAGATGAAGCTCGACAAAAACGGTCTGACCTGCGGAGAATCCATATTGCCGCGCCTGAAAAACGAGCCGATGAAGGTGGACATCATTACCGATACAAACAGCGTAGAGATTTATTTGAACGGCGTTGCAAACACGGTCATCGCGCATGTGCTGGATGAGACGAAGCCGACGTTCACGATCCACGCCGAGGATCCCGTTGAGGTGCAGAACCTCACAGTTTCCGAGCTTTCGCTGTGATGCGTGCAATGAAGCGCGTACTGACCATCGCCGGGTCGGATTGCTCCGGCGGCGCGGGTATCCAGGCGGATATCAAGACAATGTCCGCACACGGCGTGTACGCGATGAGCGTGATCGTATCCGTCGTGGCGGAAAACACTGTGCATGTGCTGAAAAAGCAGGATATTGCGCCGGAGATTGTCCGCGCGCAGGTGGACGCAATCTATGAAGATATCGGTACGGACGCCGTGAAGATTGGCATGCTGCCGACGCCGGAGGTGATGTCTGCTGTGGCGGAAAAGCTGCGCAAATACTGTCCGAAGAACGTCGTTGTTGACCCTGTGATGTATGCGAAAGACGGAACGGCACTGATGGCTCCGCAGTCGATTGAGACATTCAAAGCGGAAATTTTGCCGCTCGCCGACGTGCTGACACCGAATATTCCCGAGGCGGAGGAAATCACCGGGATGCACATTGAGACGGAAGACGATATGTGTGCTGCAGCAAAGTTGATTTACACAATGGGCTGTAAAGCCGTACTTGTAAAGGGAGGACACTTTACAGGCGACCCGATCGATATTCTGTTTGATGGTGAACAGCATATAAGCTTTACATCAAGACGCATTCAAACGAAGAACACGCATGGCACAGGGTGCACGCTGTCTTCCGCTATTGCCTCGAATTTGGCGCTTGGATATGCACCCGCTGAAGCGGTGAAGCGTGCGAAAGACTATATGACGTGCGCCATCGAGCACGCGCTCGAGCTCGGGCACGGCGCGGGGCCGACGAACCACTTTTACAGCTTGTATCAAAGCGGACTTCCAAAGTAAATAGCTTGCTCCATAGAGAAAGCACCTTGTAAAGCTTTTGGCCTTGCAGGGTGCTTTTCATGTTTGAAAAATCGCGGCGGATTTCGGGCGCACTTTTCAAAGACATTAAGGCACGTTTATAAAAAGGCGATGGCCCGTTTTTTTTCACTTTGGTTCTAAACCCGGCGGCACGTCCATAGAATTGGGCATACGGAGCGGAAAGAAAGGTGTGTGCGATGGATTTTGAAAAGGCGATCCGCCCGCTCGGGCGCTTTACACCGATGCTTGAAAAGGTGCCGCAGGCGGTGCGCGACGCGGTGTTTGACATTCGTATCAGTGTGGATAAGCCTGTGCTGCTGTGCTGCGGCGACCGCATTTTGTTTTTGCGGGAAGACGGCGACACGGCGCAGTATTTTTCGCAAAACAATGTGACAGCGACACGCGAGGACGTGGAGGAGATCTTTTTGCGGCTGTGCGGATATTCCGTTTACAGTCACATGGAGGAGATTCGCGACGGATTCGTCTCCGCAGACCGCGCGCTGCGGGTGGGTATCGGCGGTACGGCAGTGATCGAAAAGGGCGGCATCAAAACGGTGCGCGACGTGACGAGTCTTTCCGTGCGTATTCCGCGGGAGAAGCGTGGCTGTGCAGAGGAGGTGCTGCGCTACGGCATAGACCTCAGCCGCGGGCTGCTGCTTGCGGGCGCGCCGTCCTCGGGCAAAACGACACTGCTGCGGGACATTGCACGATATATCGGTACGGCGGGGCATCGCGTGGTGGTGCTTGACGAACGGTTTGAGCTGAGTGCGGACGGGTTTGACCTCGGCGCGTGCACGGATATTTTGCAGGGCTACCCGAAGCACGAGGGGCTTTCGCACGCGGTGCGGTGTCTTTCACCGGAGTACATCGTCTGCGATGAGCTCGGCGAAAACGATTTTTCGGCGATACGTGCGGCATCATTTTCAGGGGTGGCGCTGATTGCGAGCATCCACGCGGGCAGTGTACACGAGCTGTGTTGCCGACCGCTGTGCCGCGGGATTCTGTCGCTCGGCGCGTTTGAAACGGTGGCGCTGCTGCACGGGCGAAGTGCACCGACGAAAGTGGAAAAGCTGTTTTTGGCGGGTGATCTTCTTGAAAACAACGGCGGCAATCCTGATTGTTCTGTGCGCGGCGACCGCCGGGTCATCGGTATCTGCGCGGCTAAAAATGCGTGAAAAAGAACTGAACATCTTCTTGGAAGCGCTTTTTGCGCTGAAAAACGCCGCGGCCTATACGGCGGGCGACCTGTACGCGCTGCTCTCTCTGTGCCGCGAAAACGCTTTTTTGAGGCGCGTGTGGGTGCTTTCCGAAAACATGGATTGCACAGCGGCGTTTAAAGCGGCGGCACATGCATTTTTTACATACCGCGGGGATGAAGCGCTGTGCGCCGCGTTTATCGACGGGTTCGGCAAGACCGACCTCGATGGGCAAATGGCGTACTTTGCGCTGCATGAAGGCCGCGTGCGCAGCGCACTTTTAGCCGCCGAGCAAAGCCTTGCCCAGAAAGGCAGATTGTGCGTGGCGCTGGGACTGTTTGTCGGCGTTTCCGCCGCCCTCATTTTGCTGTAACAGCCGGAAAGGAAAGCAAAGCTATGGATGTAGATCTGATCTTCAAGATCGCCGCCATCGGCATACTTGTGGCCGTTTTGAACCAGCTGCTCATTCGCTCCGGGCGGGAGGAGCAGGCTATGATGACGACGCTTGCGGGGCTCATTGTGGTGCTGACGATGCTCATCACGCAGATCAGTACGCTGTTCGATACGATCAAATCGGTGTTTGGGCTATGAGCACGGTGCTTATGGTATCGGCAGCGGCGGTGTTTGCAGCGGTGTGCGGCGCGCTTTTAAAACGCGGGCAAAAGGAAATAGCTCTGCTGTTTTCGCTTGCGGCGGCGGTACTCGTTTTTCTGTGTATTTTGCCGCAGATCGAAACGCTGACTTCGACATTCCGCGAATGGGCGGAGCTTTCCGGCATGCCGGAGGTGTTCGGAGCGCTGTTAAAAGCGCTCGGCATCGTGCTCATCGGGCGCATAACGGCGGATCTTTGTAAGGACGCGGGGGAATCGGCAATAGCAAGCGGTGTGGAGCTTGCCGTAAAAACAGCGGTGCTGCTGACGGCGCTGCCGTTGCTGAATCGACTTCTCTCGCTTTTGCAGGAAGTGCTGTTGTTATGAAAAAACGGATTTTGCGCGTTTTTTTGGCTTTGACGGTGTTTATCCTGCTGCTTTCGCTGCCTGTGCGCGCGGACGAAGCGGAACTCTACCAAAACAGCGGGGCGGATACACTTATGGAGGCGCTGCCGGAAGAAGCACAGTCGCTTTTGCAGAACATCGGGGCCGACCCGATGGAAACACCTGCGCCCGACGCGGCGGCAAAGCTGTTTTCGGCGCTTTCCGAGGGCTTTCGTGCGGAGTGGACAGCACCGGCGCGGGCACTCCTTACGCTGCTTGCATCATGCGTGCTGTGCAGACTTGTGCAGGAATTCGCCGCAAAGGAGCTTTCATACGCCGTTTCCGTATGCGGGGCGCTGTGCGCCGCCGTGACGCTGCTTTCGCCGATGGCTTCGCTTTTGGAGCAGGCCGCGCGCGTGACGGATGCTGCTGCCGTTTTTCTGCTTGCCGCGGTGCCCGTGTATGCGGGGCTGCTTTTCACGGCGGGGAACACCGTGACAGCACCGACCTACGGCGCGCTGTCGCTTGCAGCGGCAAATGCCGTCTCGGTTTTGAGCAGCGCGGTGCTCATCCCGGTTTTGCGTGTGTTTTTGGCGTTTTCCGTGGCTTCTGCCGTGACATCGTTTGATTTAAAGCGGCTGACGGACGCGCTGTATAAAGTTATCAAGTGGGCTTTGGTGCTCGCCGTCACGGTATATACGGGCGTTTTGTCCGTACAGACAATTGTTGCGAACAGCGCGGAGATGGCGGGCGGCAAGGCGGCGAAAATGCTTGTCTCCGGCGCGATCCCCATTGTGGGCAGCGCGTTTTCCGATGCGTTTTCGGTTATCGTTTCCGGCGCGGCGCTTGTAAAAAACGGCGTGGGTGCATTTGGGTTGCTTGCATCGCTCGCGATTTTTCTGCCGCTGTGCATAAAGGCTGCCGCGTGGCTTTTGATTTGCTTTTGCGCGGGGCTTGCGGCAGAGGTGTTGGGTCTAAAGCCGCTTGCGTCGTTTTTAAACGGCTGTGCTGCGGCTCTGCGGCTACTCATTGCGGCGGTATGCAGTGTGGGTGCGGTGGCGGTGGTCTCGGCGGCCGTGGTGCTTTGTGTGCGAGGTGCTTATGCGTGAATTGTATGCGCTGGTGTTTTCGGTGTGCGTGGTGCTCATCGGCACGGAGATGATCGTGCGGCTGTTCCCGGAAAAAAGCGGGTCACTTATCCACGCGCTTGCAGCGCTGATGCTGCTTGTGGTGCTTGTAAACGGCATTTTAAAGCTGCAAAGCGGGGCCTCGCTCGATTTTGACTTGACCGAAACGGGCGAAGCCGAATCGACGATAACGCAAAGCTACGCGGAAAAGGGCACGGCGATTTTGAAAGAGCGGCTCTCGGCGCTTTTGAAAAGTGCGGGGATGGACGTGCCGGCAGCGAATATCGACATTTGGTACACGCAGGACGATGACGGCGTGGTGACGGTGGAACGTGTGCGGGTACGGGTGCGGTTTGCGACAGACATCGACCGCGCGGACGCGCTTTTGCGCAGCGTGCTGACCGAGGCCATCCCGGTGGATGTGTACGTGTAGGAGGTGAGGCGAGACGGATAAACTGAAAAGCCTTTTGAAAAACGGTAAGCTGACGTATATGCTCATTGCAGCCTGCGCGGCGCTCGTTTTATTGATGCTCCTTTGGCCTATGGACACAAAAAACACGGAAAATGAAGCGCCGGAGACGGTGGAACTGACGGCGGGAGACTACACCAGAGCGCTTTCCGCGCAGATCGCGCAGATGGTCTCGGCTATCACGGGGGAAAGCGAGCCGCAGGTGACGGTGACGCTGCGTACAATGGGCGAAACGGTGTATGCGACCGAAGATAAGCAGAGCGAAAAAAGCGCCGAGGAGTACAGCGGCGAAAGCCTCAACCGCACGCAGACGGACGGCGACACGCAGAAGACGTATATCCTGGTGAAGGCGGCGGACGGCTCGCAGAAGCCGCTCATCGTGACGAAAACGGAGCCGGAGATCCGCGGCGTGGTAGTCGTGAGCCGCGGGGGAAGCGACCCGAAAATGCGGGAGAAGATTGTGGAGGCCGTGAAGACTGCGCTCGATTTATCCTCTACGCAGGTATGCGTGGTGGGGTACAGCGAATATACATATGGCAACGAATGAAACCATTCAGTGAAGATCGGAGGAACACGGAATGAAATACGGTAAAAGACAGCTGATCTTGGCATCGCTTGTGCTGGCCCTTGGTGCGGCGGTGTACTTAAACTGGCAGTTTGCGGGCACAAAGGTGCAGAGCGCGGGCGATGTCAGCGAGGAAAGTGCGTCTTCCGCTCTCGGTGCGGCGCAGCTTGTGAACAACGCCTATGTGGAGACAGTCTCCGACACGCTTACGAACGAGGACGGCGTTCTGCCGGAAACGGAGCCCGCAGACGGTGCGGCGGAAAGCAGCGCGGCAGAAGAAACAGCGGCTGCGGTATCGGCTTCCGCAAAGCTTTCGGACGCCCGCTTGACGCGCCAGACCGCACGGGATGAGGCCGTGGAGCTGCTGGAGGACATCCTGAAAGACGACAGCGCCGAGGTCGCCGTAAAGCAGGCCGCCGTGGACGAAGCCGCGGTTATCGCGCAGAACATTTTGAAAGAGACAAACATAGAGTCCCTCATAGAAGCGAAGGGCTTTACGGAGTGCGTGGCGTACATCAACGGCGAGAGCTGCACGGTGGTTGTAAACGGCGACATGGAGGACGAACAGAACGCGCTCATCGTGCGGGACATTGCAGTTTCCGAAAGCGGCGTCAGCGCGGAAAACGTGAAGATCATTTCTGCGGCGAAATAAAAGATGATTTCTTGCATTTTACCGTTTATCGTGGTATACTATTCCAGAACATATCGGCGTGTATGTCTGGAGCTTGAAAACTGCACATCAAACGGCACCGGTGAAAACCGAAAGTGCCTGATTTCTGCTCAAATTGCCTGCCGATCCTTCGGCGGGCTTTTTTGTTTATATCCGCCATGAATTACGCAATGAATTTTATTGAGATAAGGGAAAGGAACCGAGTATGACGAAAAGAAGAGAATCGAGAGAACAGGCTTTTACGCTGCTTTTTGAAAAGACCGTGACGGGCGACAGCATGGAAGACATCATTGAAATGGCGGAGGAAGCGCGCGACGTTGTTGTCGATCCGTACTGCGAAAAGCTGACCGCTTTGACGGAGCTCTATTTAGACGAGATCGACCACACGATCGAAGAAAACCTGCGCGGCTGGAGTTTGCGCCGTCTTTCTAAAATGACGCTGACGATTTTGCGCGTTGCCGTGTGCGAAATGCAGTTTATGCGGGCCGACGATGTCCCGGTGAGCGTTTCCATCAACGAGGCGGTGGAGCTTGCAAAAATTTACGGCAACGAAAAGGACGCTTCTTACGTAAACGGCGTACTCTCCACAATTGCAAAGAAGCTTGAGGGAGCGAAGAACGAGACGGAGAGCGAAAATGCCTAACATCAGCGCGCTCGGTTTAGACACCAGCAACTACACAACGAGCGCCGCGTTTTTCGGCGACGGCGAAATGAACAGCCGCGGCATGATTTTGCCTGTGAAAGAGGGCGAGATCGGACTGCGCCAGAGTGACGCGGTGTTTCACCACACGCGCCAGCTGCCGGAGGTGCTGTCCATGCTTGGTGATAAGATCGGCGGCGCGAAGGTCATTGGCGTTTCGGAGCGCCCGCGTGATGCGAAGGGCTCCTATATGCCGTGCTTCTTGGTCGGCATCGGTGCGGCGCAGATGCTTGCGCAGGCGTTAGGGGTGCCGCTGCGGCGCTTTTCGCACCAACAGGGGCACATTGCGGCGGCGCTTTACTCTGCCCAACGACTGGACTTGCTGCACGAGCGCTTTTTGGCGTTTCACATGTCCGGCGGCACAACGGAAGCGGTTTTGGTAGAACCTGTGGAGGGTGACAAAATGTTTCGCACGCGCCTTGTTGCGTCTTCACTCGATTTAAAGGCCGGGCAGGTCATTGACCGCATCGGCGTGATGCTCGGTCTGCCGTTTCCGGCTGGCAAGCATTTAGACCCCATTGCGTGCAATTATACGGAAAAACTGCGCGTGCGCGCTTCGATGAAAGGCGCAAACTGCTCGCTTTCCGGTGTGGAAAATAAATGCCGCGAGCTGATGAAAAAAGGCGCGCCGAAGGAGGAAATCGCCGCGACGTGCATGGCGTATGTCATTGCGGCATCGGACGCGATGTGTAAGGCGCTTATCGAGACATTCGGCGATTTGCCCGTGGTGTTTTCGGGCGGCGTGTCCTCAAACTCTATGCTGCGCGCGCATATGAGCGAAAAGTATGGCGCACTGTTTGCGGAGCCGCGTTTTTCGGCGGATAACGCTGCCGGCATCGCCGTTTTGGCGTCACTTTCGCAGGAGGCCTGATATGCGCGTTTTATCGGTTTCGCAGATCAATTTTTTTATAAAGTCGCTTATTGAGGGTGACGGCCGCATGCGCGACATTTACGCGCGCGGCGAAATTTCCAATTTTACCGATCACTACCGCTCCGGACACCTGTATTTTTCGCTGAAAGACGAAAAGTCCGTTTTGAAGGCGGTTATGTTTTCGTCTGCCGCACGCAGGCTGCGCTTCCACCCAAAGGAGGGTATGCGCGTTATCGTGCGCGGGCGTGTGGCCGTGTATGAGCCCGGCGGGCAGTACCAATTCTATGTGGAGGAAATGCAGCCGGACGGCATGGGCGCGCTGAGCTTAGCGTTTGAGCAGCTGAAAGAAAAGCTTGCTGCCGAGGGACTGTTCGCGGAAGAACACAAGCGGCCGATCCCGCCGTTTCCGGCGCGCATCGGCGTTATTACATCGCCGACGGGCGCGGCGGTGCAGGATATTCGCAACATACTTTCGCGGCGCTGGCCTGCGGCGGAGATCGTGTTTTGCCCGGTGCTTGTGCAGGGCGAGGACGCAGCGGCGCAGCTTACGGCGGCGGTGAAATTGATGAACGCCCAAAAGGCGGCGGATGTCGTCATCATCGGGCGCGGCGGCGGCTCCGCAGAGGATTTGGCCGCATTCAACGACGAGACGCTCGCAAGGGCAGTGTTCGCGTCGAAGATACCCGTCATCTCCGCTGTGGGGCACGAGACGGATTTTACGATTTGCGATTTTGTCGCGGACTTGAGAGCGCCAACGCCGAGCGCGGCGGCAGAGCTTGCCGTGCCGGACAGGGAAGAAATGCGTGCGGCACTTGCGCAGCTGACGCGCCGTTTGTGCGGCAGCGTGCAGGCGGGGCTTGACGATCGGCGGCAGATGCTCGATGCGCTTGCAAGCGCAAACGTGCTGCAAAACCCGTCCGCGTGGCTTTCACCGCGTAGGCAGGCGCTCCGAAACACGGTGCAGAGCCTGACGCACAGCGCCGAGCGCAGAATTTTGAATGAGAAAAACGAGCTTGCTGCGCTTTCCGCACGGTTAGACGCAATGAGCCCGCTGAAGGTGCTTTCACGCGGATACGCGATCGTGTCCGACGAAAACGGGAAAGTGATAAAGCGCACGGAAGACGCAAAGCCGGGCGACGTTTTGACAGCGCGCGTAGAGGACGGCGCGATCACCGTGCGGGTGCAGAAAACAGAAAAGAGGGAAATGACCGATGCCTAAAAAAACCATGACCTTTGAAGACGCGATGCTGCGCCTTCGCGAGGTGACCGAGACGCTTGAAAAGGGAGATGTGACACTGGAGGAATCTGTGAAGCTTTTTAGCGAGGGCGCGGAGCTTTCCCGCTTTTGCTATGAGAAATTAAACACTGCCGAACAGAAAATTACGGAGCTGAGTGCTGCGAAAACGGAGGAATAAAAATGGAAGACAGGGTAAAACGCATTGAAAAAGCCTTAGATCATTTTTTGCCGGAGCGCAAGGGCTCGCTTTCCGAGACCGTGACCGATGCCATGCGCTATTCGCTTTTAAACGGCGGCAAGCGTGTGCGCGCTGTTTTAACGCTTGCGTTCTGCGAGCTGTGCGGCGGCGATGAAGACATGGCGATGCCGTTTGCGTGTGCCGTGGAGATGGTACACGCGTATTCGCTCATCCACGATGACCTGCCGTGCATGGATAACGACGATATGCGCCGCGGTAAGCCCTCTAACCACAAGGTCTACGGTGAAAATTACGCATTGCTTGCGGGCGACGGCCTTTTGACAAAAGCATTTGAAACGGCGCTGAGCAGTGAAGCATTCCGAAATGTCGGCATGGAGCGCGCTGCGTATGCGGCGGCGGTGCTTGCGCGCTGCGCGGGCGAGCACGGTATGGTGGGCGGCCAGTGCATTGACCTTGCAACCGAAAACCGCACCGTTTCGCTCGATGAGCTGTGCGAAAAAGACACCGGCAAGACCGCGAACCTCATCATGGCGGCATGCATGATGGGTTGCATTGCGGCGGGTGCGAACGAAACGCAGATCAATGCAGCAAAGGAATACGCGCTGCACATCGGTTTGGCGTTCCAGATCCGCGACGATATTCTGGACGTGACCGGTGACGCCAAGGAGCTTGGCAAGAACATCGGCGTGGATGCACAAAACGCGCGCTGTACGTATGTTTCCATTTTGGGCGTGGAAAAAGCGCAGGCGCTCGTCGATGAGCATACCGAAAAGGCGCTTCATGCGCTTGACGCGTTTGACGCGGACGGCACGTTCCTGCACGAGTTTGCGGAAAAGCTCGCGACGCGCAGCAAGTAATGAAACGCACACTGGAGTTCGTCATTGACTGCGGACAGGAAAACATGGACGTGCGCACGTTCGTGCGGCGGTACTTAGGGCTTTCCGCACGCGTTTTAACGGCGCTGAAATACGAGGGAGAGATGCTTAAAAACGGCGAACCCGTGCACAGCAATGCAGTTTTGAAAGCCGGCGATACGCTGACTTTGACGCTGCTTGAGACGGGCGAAGCGTATGAAAAAGCCGACCTGCCGTTTGCGGTTTTATATGAGGACGAGGATTTTTTAGTGCTCGATAAGCCGTACAATATGCCTGTGCACCCCTCGCCGGGGCACGACCGCGACAGCGTTTTAAATGCGGCGGCATGGTATTTTCAAAATACGCCGGACTTTGTGTTTCGGCCGTTGTACCGCTTAGACCGGGATACGACCGGTGCGCTGGTGCTGGCGAAAAACAAATTTGCCGCAAACGCAAAGCTGACGAAAGCGTACCGCGCCGTGTGCGAGGGCGAAACGCCCGAAAGCGGGTGTGTGAACGTGCCCATCGGGTTAAAGCCGGGGCATAAGGTGGAACGCTGTGCGGGCATCGGAGATGAAGCCGTGACGGAATTTCAAACGGTGAAAACGAGCGGCGGGTACAGCCTCGTTGACTTCCATTTGAAAACCGGGCGCACGCACCAGATTCGCGTGCACATGGCGCACCTTGGGCATCCCGTGGCGGGGGACGACCTTTACGGCGGGCATTTGGACAGAACGGAGCACCAGATGCTCTGCTGCCGTGCAGTGCATCTTTTATGCCCGGCGCTCGACATCGATAAAACGGTCGAGACGGATTTTTCGGCGGAACAAAAGGCGTGTTTCCCGGAGCTTTTTCAATGAAAAACACCCCGCAGCTTTAAAACTGCGGGGTAGTCCATATCAAGTGAAATTTTACTCCACGTCCGTATGGATGAGGCGGTCTAACAGTGTGATGAGTAAAATGCGCTCTTCGTCGGAAAGGTCGCGTGTGACGCTTTTGGCCCAATCCCGCAAAATCTCGCGGATGACGGGCACGAGCTTTTCGCCGCTTTCTGTGACGTAGAGGTTGTTTTCGCGGCGATCTTCCTTGCCAGTTTCGCGCGAAATGTAGCCGAGCTCTTCAAGGCGTTTTGTGCGGCGTGCTACGGTGCATTTGTCGATATACATGTGCGAGACGATGGCATCCTGCGTGGTGCCGGGGTGGCGGTTGATGTAAAGCAGGATCATCGGCATACCACCCACAAAGCCGTAGCCGCGCAGACGGTCATCCATATATTTTTTACGCTGGCGGTGCAGATAGGTGAAGCTGCGGCTTAGATCACGCGGAAAATCCGCAAGGCGCTCCTGTTCGGTTTCTGCTGTTTTCTGTTCTTCCGGCATGCTTACACCTCCGTATGGTTTATGGCTTTATTATATGGCTTTTGTGCGAAAAAGTCAATTCAAAAATCCGCTTATTCCGCGATAAACGGGTGACAGACGCGCTTATACAGTTCGTCGTCGAACATAACGTGATAAATGTTTTCGAGCTCATGCAGCACGACTTTCGCTTCCGGCACGGGCTGCGCGATGGGCAGCACGAGTATGTTGAAATCCACGCCGTACAAAAGGCTTTTTGCTTTTGTCATTTCGCACCCGCAGCGCTCATAAAACGCGATGCGGCGGCGACGGATGTTGACTTCTTCTTCGGCTTCGGCGCTCTCAACGCTTTCCACTTCGAGCAAAAGACCGTCACGGTCTTTCATTTCTGTGCGCAGCAGGGGAAAAGTCTTGCTGCCGATACCCGTGCCGCGCAGGTCTTTTTTGACGGCGAAATAATCGAGCAGGGCGTATTTGCCGTTTTCCGTGCACGAAAAATAGGCGTAGGCGCAGAGTGAATCGGTTTCGTCGTAAAAGCCGTAGCACGGGTAGCAGTTTTTATTGTAGAGCATTTCCATGCTTGCAAAGGGGCGCAGCTCGCTCGGCGGGAATGCCTCGTGCATATATGCGTTGTAAATTTCGCGAATTTCGTCTAAATTCAGCTTTTTAATGTGTAACAAATACTCAACTCCCATTTTTATTTTGGACCAAGCAAAGGAGCTTTACTTTGAATCCATTTCCGTATACGTTTGATAACAAACGGTATCATACATTAGCTTATCACAACCGGGTGCAGAATTGCAAGACCCAAAAGGCTGTGATCGATGCCGGGCTGAGCTGCCCGAACATAGACGGCACGTGCGGCGTGGGCGGGTGCATCTTCTGCGACGGCGGCAGCGGCTATTTTACGCAGGATAAGGCACTTTCCGTGACGGAGCAGCTGCAAGCGGAAAAAGTGCGTATTCATAAAAAGTCGCCGGAAAGTAAAATCATCGCGTATTTTCAGACGCACACAAACACCTACGCGCCGGTTGAAAAGCTCAGGACGTTATACGAAGAAGCGCTTGCATTCGGCGTTTACGGCGTGTCGATTGCCACGCGCCCGGATTGCATCGGGGAGGATGTTTTGTCGCTTTTAAAAGAATTGAACGGCAAAACGCACCTCACCGTGGAACTGGGCCTGCAAAGCAGTAATGATGAGACGGCTGCGCGTATTCACAGAGGATATAAATACGAGATATTTAGAGAGATATTTCTGCGCCTGCGCGAAAACCATATTCGCGTTTGCGTGCATATCATAGACGGATTACCGGGCGAGACGGAGGCGGAGATGATAAAGACCGCCGAAGACCTTGCACAGCTGCGCCCGGACGGTGTGAAAATTCATCTTTTGCACGTTATTCGCGGCACGCAGCTTGCGAACTTATACGAAAGCGGCGCATACACGCCGATGACGTTTGAGGACTATGTGCGCGTCGTAATCCGTCAACTGGAGGTGCTGCCGCCCGAAACGGTCATCGAGCGCATTACGGGCGATGGTGACAAAACAAAGCTGCTTGCGCCCCTGTGGAGCCGCGATAAAATCCGCGTACTCGGCACGATAGACCGCGAGATGGCAATGGGAAATACTTGGCAAGGCAGACTTTATTCGCCGAATGGCTTGCAAAAAGGACAGAAAATGCGTATAATAGAATAAATCCGAACACGGTGTGCAGTTTACGCTGTGATTTCGTTTATGAAAGGTAATTTTACTATGAATAATAAAGCTCCAAATAAACATAGCGACGCGCGTTCTTTTGAAATGCGCCGTTTGATTTTCCTTGGCGCGGCCGGCGTGCTCATTCTGGTCGTGGTCATTTTATCGCTCCTATCCGCGTTCGGCGGGAAATCCGACGGTCAGAGCACCGGCAACGGCACATCTTCCGCGGTGACGGAGGACGGCAAGCTTGTCATTCAGGATCTTTACGAGGGTGAGATCACTATTCCGAAGTTTAATGTGCCGCTCAATACATACGACCAGTCGAAGTTTAAAAATGACAACGGCCTTGTGACGTATGACGACGCGAACGCGAACCTCGGCATCGACGTTTCCGACTATCAGGGCGATATCGACTGGGCAGCCGTCAAAGCGAGCGGCATCGATTTCGCGATGATTCGCGCAGGCTACCGCGGTGCAACGCGCGGCAAGCTGAACGAAGACAGCAAGTTTGCCGATAATTACACCGGTGCGAAGGACGCAGGCGTAAAGGTGGGCATCTACTTCTTCTCGCAGGCAACTTCTGTTACCGAAGCGGAGGAGGAAGCGGGCTATGTGCTCCAGCTTTTGCAGAATAAGTCCGTCGATTACCCCGTTGTCTTTGACTGGGAGCAGACGAGCGTAGACGGCTCTCGCACGGCAGATGCCACGGGCGAGCAGATTACGAGTTATGCTTCGGCGTTCTGCAAAAAGATCGCGAAAGCGGGCTACACCGCAGGTGTGTACTTCAACCGCAGTCTTGGCTATAACTATTATGATTTAGAGCAGCTCAAGGATTTTGAGTTCTGGCTCGCGGAATACCGCAGCGTGCCGGCATTCTACTATAATTTCGGCCTGTGGCAGTATTCCGACAACGCGCAGGTGCAGGGCATCGACGCGGCAGTCGATATTAACGTCAGCTTTAAGAACTACGGCTGATTTTAAAAGTAAAAACGAAAGGTGCTTGATCATTTTGGTCAGGCACCTTTTTTGTTATTCTTCGTCTTCGCCGAACCAGCCGCAGGCTTTCATGTCTACGCGACCGTCGGGCAGGAACTGCACGCCCTCGGCTTCGAGCTTTTCGCGCTGTACATCGGGGCCGCCGAAAACGTAGCCCTTGCACAGAGAGCCGTCTTTGAACACTACGCGGTGGCATGGCGTATTTACGGGGTCCGTGTTGCGGTGCAGCACAAAGCCCACACCGCGCGAGGCCCGCGGTTTGCCCGCCGCAAATGCCACAAAGCCGTAATTTGTCACCTTGCCGCGCGGAATCTCGCGCACCACCTGAAACACGCGCTCGGAAAAATTGTTCATAGTATTCAACTTCCTTTGCTTTCAAACCGTTTTGTACAGTATAGCATAAAAGTAGTCTTTACAAAAGGGTTTTTATTGATTATAATGAAATATAACGAAACTAAAATCGAAACGGAGTTGTTGATATGGCAATTATTGAAGTGAATTTTATCTCGAAATGCCTCATGCGCACGGTGACGTTCAACGCAATCATCCCGGTGGACAAGTTCGGCCCGCAGGCGGAAAACGCAGAGCAGAAGCCACTGAAGACGCTTTACCTTTTGCACGGCATTTTCGGAAATTATACGGACTGGGTGAACGGCACGCGCATTCAGGCGTGGGCAGAGGCAAACGACCTTGCGGTCATTATGCCCTCCGGTGAAAACCGCTTTTACCTCGACGACGAAAAGAGCGGTGAACTGTACGGCGAGTTCATCGGCAAGGAGCTTGTAGAGTTCACAAGAAAGCTGTTTCCGCTTTCCGACAAACGCGAGGATACGTTCATCGCGGGTCTTTCCATGGGCGGCTACGGTGCAATCCGTAACGGCCTGAAGTATGCGGAAAACTTTGGCTGTGTCATCGGTCTTTCCGCCGCGCTCGTGCACGATACGTGGAAGGATGCGGACAACTCCGCACCGATTTTCACATTCCGCCGCAGCTACTACGAGGCGATCTTCGGTGAGTATGACAAGGTGAAGGGCAGCGACAAAGACCCGAAGGCGCTGCTTTTGAAGCTGAAGGAGGAGGGCAGACCCGTACCGAAAATGTACCTGTGCTGCGGCACGGAGGACGGCCTCGTCACCGCAAACCGCGATTTCCGTGATTTCCTCAACGAAAACGGTGTTGACCTCACGTATGTGGAGGGCCCCGGCAAGCACGACTGGGTATTCTGGGATACGTACATCAAAAAGGTGCTCGACTGGCTGCCGCTTAATAGAACAGGCGCGGGCATCAACAGCGGAAACGTGAAATAAAGCAGAACGGAAAACAGGGGAACGGATGATGCAGAAGAGGAATCTGAAAAATTCCGCAAGATCATGATGAATGTGCTAACGATGCAGCTCAATTCCATCACGATCATGGATCTCATCGCCGCCAGCTTGCAAATTCGTAAACATAAATCAAAAGCCACCGAAACGGAAAAGCGCAAGGCTTGCCGCAAACGGTGGCTTTTACTCTATGAAAATTTAATTCTGCGTTTTATTGCCGGGCAGGATATTGAGGTTTTCCGGGACGTTCGGGTGGGGGATGTTATGCAACGCAAAGCCCGCGAGCTGACGGATGATCTGCAAAACGAACGACCGCGTTTCGGGGTCGAGGTGCACGGCGGCGTTGTAGATAGCGCCGATGTTCTTTTGAATGTCGCCGGCGTCAAATACGTTTTCAATATTGCCGGCGGTCAAAAGGCCGTAGAGTACATCGACAAGGCGTATGCGCTCGTCGATGCTCATGCCGGTGATCCAGCTGTTGAGTGTTTTGTTCATGTATTTTGCGCCGCTGGAAATTTCCTCCAGCGTATGGAATGCACCGTCCGTCACCTGCCACGAGAACGGGTCGTGCTGCATAATGCCCATTTGGTTGCTTTCCACAACGGAGTATGCACCGTGGTTTTCGAGCAGCATGCCGATGAGCGAGCCTTTCGGAATGACCTTATGTACGCGGCTTTGAATGCGCCCATATTCTTCGGATTCGAGCGTGTTGCCGATGAAGCCGGGGCTGTCGAGCGGGTAGACGCGCTCAATACGCTTTTGAATTCCCGGGTCGCAGAACATGCCCGCGTAGGCTGCAAGGTTGCCGCCTTTGGAGTGGCCCATCAAAAGCAGTTTGCCGGGAAAGCTTTTGCCGAGCTTTGTCACATAGTCTGCCGCATCGGCCTGCGAGGGGATGACGGGCAGAAATGCCATGTTAAAATCCTCTTTCCAGCCGACAAGCGTGGCGTCCGTGCCGCGGAATACGGCGCAGGCGTGGCCGTCATCGAGGTACACGGTGATGGCCGCAAACTGCTCCTCTGACTGGTCACACAGCTTTTCAACGAAGTTGCCGATTTTTATGTTGCGCCAGCGCGGGCTTGACGCCATAGCGTACAAAAGCCTCATGTTGCTTTTGGTATCGCGTACGTGGAACATCAACTTTTCAAAGCGCTCTGCCTTTAAAAGCTCTCGAATTTCTATTTTGTTTTTGCATTTAAGCTCGTCTTCAAACGCGCTCAGATTCATGTAGGAAAACTGTGATAAAAGCAGGCTGTCTACATCCGTAAACGGTTTTTCTGCCAAAGGCGAGAATTCGGTTTCTGCATATTCAAGGATGCTTGGCATAGTACGCCGCCTTTCTGAGAAAGTTAAACGTAATAATAGGGACCGGGCTTACAGAGGATTACGATGAGATCGACGAACGCGCCGATGCCGAACAGGCCGCCGGTGAAGATATACAAAACACCCATGCCGATCTTTCCCTCATAAAATTTATGCGCGCCGATGAGTCCTAAAAACAGGCACAGAAAAAACGCTGCCCATTTGCTTTTTGCCACACCACCGTAAGTGACATTGTTGTTTACATAAACAGGCTGGGGTTGTTGGGCAGACTGCAATGGCTCTACCTGCCTGCCGCACGCGGGGCAAACAACGCAGTCGGCACCGATGACCGCGCCGCAGTATTTACAGAATTTCGCGTTTTCGGTGCACGTGCCGCAGTTTGGGCAAAAAAGCTCACCGTTCGGAATATTTGCACCGCAATTTTTGCAGACCATAAGAAAATCTCCTTTGCATATTTGAATATTTGTCCACCGAAATCATAACACAGATTTTGACATTCCGCAACGTGTTTCACGCTTTTTCTGATTGCCGCGCACAAAAGCAGCACGTCTGTCATAGTATGCCGCGGGACAAAACGCTGTGCATGTCCCAATATGCAGGGAAGGAGGGTAAAGGTTTGATGAAACAGACGGTTTTAAAGACGACGGTGGCCGTGCTCGGCGCGGGACTCGTGTCGTACCTCGGTACGCTTGCGGTGCCGATGCTCGTGCTGCTCGGCGTGATGTTGCTCGATTATATCACCGGCATGATCAAAGCGTATATCCGCGCCGAGCTAAATTCCAAGTTCGGTATTAAGGGGATACTCAAAAAGCTTTGCTATATGGTCATGGTCGCAGTCGGTGCGGCGGTGGATTATCTTTTGCGCGGTGCAGTCATTGGGGCCGGCATCACGCTCGATGTGAAGCTGTTTTTCGGCATGCTCGTCACCGTGTGGCTTACGATCAACGAGCTCATTTCCGTCATGGAAAATCTCGCTGCCATCGGCGTGCCGGGGTTTCCGCGTTTGCAGCGCATTTTAAAGCGGCTCCGTCGCACCGTGGCGGATGAATCGGGTGCAAGTGATGAGAAGAAGGAGTGATCTTATGGTACCGATCCGCGAAAATCTATTATCTTCTGCAAAATACGATTTGAAAGTGCCGGTGGAGTCCTGCGCTAAGGACATGAAATATATCGTCGTGCACAATACGGCGAACGATGCTTCCGCCGCGAATGAAGTCGCGTATATGATTCGCAACGACAGCTCTACGTCGTTTAACGCGGCGGTCGATGACAAGGAGATCGTTGTCGGCATACCGCTCGACAAGGGCGCATTCGCAGCGGGCCAACGTGATGGCAATGCACATGGTATTCATATCGAGATTTGCTATTCGCTCTCGGGAGGCATGCGCTTCGATAAAGCCGAAAAGAACGCCGCAGAGTATATCGCAAAGCTGCTCACCGAGCGCAAGTGGGATATTTCGCACGTGAAGAAGCATCAGGACTTCGACGGCAAATATTGTCCGCACCGCACGCTCGACAAGGGCTGGGCGCGGTTTTTAAAAATGATTGAAAGCGAAATGAAGGACGACAAAAAGGAGACAAAGACCGATGTGAAACCCGTGCCAAAGCAGCTTTACCGTGTGCGGACAAGCTGGTCGGACGCAAAAAGCCAGATCGGCGCGTATGCAATGCTGGAAAACGCGAAAAACGCATGCCCTGTGGGTTATAAAGTGTATGCCTCAAACGGCAAAATTGTGTATGAACCGTTTAAAGCGTATACAGTGCGCAAGGACGCTGCAGATGCGCTCAATATCCGCAAGGGTCCGGGTACGAATTATGACGTGCAGGGGCAGATCACAGACACGAAGCGCTATACGATCGTTGAAGAACGCAGCGGCCCCGGTTCCAATAAAGGCTGGGGCTGCCTCAAAGCCGGCGGCTGGGTGGCGCTTGACTGGGTGAAAAAAGCGCAGCGCCGATAATAAGGCATAATATAAACAGAAAACGCAAAATGAATTTGTGAAAGCAAGATATTGCATTTTTGCGGCCCATGTGGTATGCTGAACGTATTGATGCAGCACGCCGGTGAAACTGAAGGGGAAAAACGGTTTCACCGGCGGCTGTGTTTGAATATTCGCAGAAAATAGGTGGAGAAGTAATGAAGAAACATCACAGTAATCGCAGCATGTTCTCGGGTAAGCTCGGGTTCGTGCTGTCTGCGGCCGGCGCTTCGGTCGGTCTTGGCAACATTTGGCGATTTCCGTACCTTGCGGCAAAATACGGCGGCGGCATTTTCCTTTTGATCTACATTTTGCTTGCGCTGACGTTCGGTTACACGATGATCGTGGCAGAAACATCGCTTGGCCGCATGACGCGCAAAAGCCCTGTGGGTGCATTTGCATCGTTCACAAAGTCGCATACATTAAAAGCCGGCGGCTGGATTAACGCCATTATCCCAATCCTGATTGTGCCTTATTATTCCGTTATCGGCGGCTGGGTCATCAAATATCTTTTTGAGTACATTTGCGGCAACGGAACAAAGCTTGCGGAGGACGGATATTTTTCGATGTTCATCTCGGACGGCGTGTCCGCCGAAATTTGCTTTATCGTTTTTGCACTCATCACGCTGACCATCATTTTTGCCGGCGTGCGCAACGGTATTGAGCGTGTATCGAAATTCATGATGCCGATCCTTGTTGTGTTGTCTGTCATCATCGCAATCTATTCCGTCACACGTCCCGGCGCACTGAAGGGCATTCAGTATTTCCTTGTGCCGAACCTTGAGAATTTCTCCTGGATGACGGTCGTTTCCGCCATGGGACAGATGTTCTATTCGCTGTCCATCGCCATGGGCATCCTTGTTACGTTCGGCTCTTATATGAAGAAAGAAACGTCTATTGAGAACTCTACGCGCAATGTAGAGGTTTTCGACACCGCCATCGCCATTATGGCCGGCCTTATGATCATCCCGGCGGTCTTTGCGTTCTCCGGCGGCGACCCGAACACCTTGCAGGCGGGCCCGTCATTGATGTTCATCACGATTCCGAAGGTGTTCGCCAGCATGGGTCTCGGCACGGTGGTTGGCATTCTGTTCTTCGTGCTCGTGCTGTTTGCGGCGGTCACAAGCTCTATTGCGCTGACGGAAAGCGCCGTTTCCACGTTTGAAGATGAACTCCATTGGAACCGCAAAAAGTCGACCGTTGTCATCGGCATCATCATGCTCGCGCTCGGCACGCTGTCTTCGCTCGGCTACGGCCCGCTCGATGCCGTAAAGATTCTCGGCATGCAGTTCCTCGATTTCTTCGATTTCTTAACAAACTCCGTTATGATGCCGATTGCGGCTATTGCGACTTGCCTGCTCGTTTCCCGCGTGATCGGTGTAGATCGTATTGAAGAAGAAATGACGCAAGAAGGCGGCACGTTCCGCAGAAAGAAGATCTTCGTCATGATGATCAAGTATCTTTGCCCGGTCTTTGCAGCCATCATCCTTATCAGCTCTGTCATGAACGCATTCGGCCTGATCTCTATGTAAGCATTTTGACCGGCGCGACGAAAGCCGCGCACTTCGATGATGCTGCAAGGTGTCATTTTACCGGACGAAAGAAATAGCAGAATAAAATGAGCGAGGCCCCGGCGAGCGTTTTGTCATGCTCGCCGGGGCCTGTGTCTGTTGTGCGTTATTTCAGAACTTTTTCGTAGGCAAAGCGGTCTGCGCCGTCCGTAAGGTGAATGATGCCGCAGCGAATGTAACCGTTCTTTTCGAGCGTGTGCTGCATGATGATGTTGCCGGGATGCGTATCGCATCGCATGGAGGTGACACCCGCTTCAAGCGAGAGTTTCGCGCAGTAGGTCATCAAAAACGATGCCGCGCCGCGCTTCTTCGCATTATTTGCCGCCATAATGCGGTGCACGATGCCGTAGATTTGGTTTCCTGTCTGCCACGCGCCGTTATAAATTTCGTGGTATGTCGGCTCGTCGCCCACATACACGGCGGCACTTGCAAGAATATTGTTTTCGTCGTCTATCACAACACGGCAGATTTTATTTTGAATGTCCTCACGCAGGGTGGTTTCGTTCGGGTAGCCGTTTTGCCACTGGTCGATGCCGAGCGCCCGCAGCGAAGCTTTCGCGTTTTCCAGCATCTCAAGCAGATAGGGCAGGTCACAGAGCTCTGCATTTCTGATCTTCATTTTCTTTCATCCTTTCCTGTTTTGCCGCGCAGAATCTGCAAAAAATCCTATGTGCGCGTTACAAATATGAACATATACAAAATTATACGATTTTTTGCTTGCCTTTTCAAGGGAAAACGTGTATAATACTAAAGTACGCGGTCAAGTATGTTCCGCGCACGGAAAAAGCCAAGGCGGTTGGAATATACCGTGGAATATGCGAGCGGACAGGTCTGCGCGGCGAGACACCGTGAACCATGTCAGGCGGGGGACCGAGCAGCATTAAGCGGATCGTCTGGTGCGATGCAGGCTGCCTGTCCGTTCACATATTCTACGTTCCAATCGTCTTTTTCTTTTATCACCCCCAAAGAAAGGAGCGCCGCCGTTTGTATAAAGCGTTATACAGAAAATATCGTCCGCAGCAGTTTTCCGATGTCGTCGGTCAGCCGCAGGTGACGGTCACGTTAAAAAACGAACTGATGGCCGGGCGCATTTCGCACGCATATCTGTTCACCGGCTCGCGCGGCACGGGAAAAACGACCTGCGCAAAAATTCTGGCGAAGGCGGTCAATTGCTTGGATCCCCAAAACGGCGATCCATGTGGCAAGTGCGACGTGTGCAGAGGACTGGATGACGGCTCTGTTTTGGACGTTGTAGAGCTGGACGCCGCGAGCAACAACGGCGTAGACAGCATCCGCGCGCTCATTGAAGAATCCAACTTCACGCCGACTACGGCGAAATACCGCGTATATATCATCGATGAGGTGCACATGCTCTCCGTTTCGGCGTTCAATGCCCTCTTAAAAACGCTCGAAGAACCTCCCGCACACGTCATTTTCATTTTGGCGACGACCGAAGTCCATAAGCTGTTGCCGACGATTTTATCGCGCTGTCAGCGTTTTGATTTCCGCCGCATCGCACCGGAGGACATCGCAGGGCGCCTTGAGTGGGTCTGTACGCAGGAAAATGTGACAATCGACCACGATGCCGCGATGCTCATCGCCGTTACGGCAGACGGCGGCATGCGCGACGCGCTTTCCATTTTGGATCAGTGCATCGGCCGCAGCGACGGGCACGTGACGTATGGGCTCGTTGCGGAAACGGCAGGCCTTGCGGGGCGTGGGCACTTAATTGAACTCGCCGAGTGCATTCGCACGGGCGACCGCACCGCGGCACTCGAAAAGATCGACGCGCTGTATAAATCTTTCAAAGACATGGGCAGGCTGTGCGAGGAGCTTGCGGGCTTTTTCCGCAATTTGATGCTCATCAAAACGATGAAGAACGCAAGCGGGCTTGTAAATGCCGTTGGCGAAGAGCTGGAAGCCATGACCAAAACGGCGCTTTCCATGGAGCTTTCAACGATTCTGCACGCACTCGATGCGTTCCAGTCCGCGCAGTCGCGCATGAAGACTATGAATAAGCGCACGGAAATGGAAATGACGTTTATCCGTCTCTGCACGCCGGAAATGGATACCTCGCCCGCAGCACTTTTGCGCCGCATTGAAGCTTTGGAGCGCGGCGGCCTGCGCCGTCCCATCACCCCGGCACCGAGTGTACCCGCGGTCGAAGCACCGGCAGCACCGGTACAACAGCCCGAGACACCACAGAACAACGCACCTGTGCAGCCCGCGGTAAAGGACAAGCCGCAGTCCACAGAGGAGCTTGCAAAAAATGCGCAGCCGTTCGACGGCTGGTCGGACATTATCGGCTATATGGAAAATTACTCAAAGTCGGTGGCGTCGGCATTCAAGGGCTCAGCGGCGTACATCAGCGGCGACTACATGCTCATCGAAGCGCCGCAGATTGCGTTTGATCTCTTGAAACGTGCCAGCCAGAGAGAAAAGATCCGCGAGGCCATTCAGCAGGTGACCGGGCGTGTGTATAAGCTCGGCCCTTATAAGCCGCCCGCAGCGGACGGCGAAAAACCGAAAGATCCGCTCGACGCCTTTTTGCACGATATGCGCGAAGCCGGCGTGGAGATCGAAGAAAAATAAATTTAAAAACCACACAGTAAGGAGTCTTAACTATGAAAGCACGTTTACCGCAGGGTATGGGCGGCGGCGGAGCCGCAAATTTGCAGCAGCTTGCACGCCAGGCACAGAAAATGCAGGAGCAGATGGAGCAGATTACCACGGAGCTCGAAGCGAAGGAATACACCGCGGCCGCAGGCGGCGGTGCCGTTTCCGCAACCGTAACGGGCAAAATGGAAGTAAAGAATATCGACATCAAGCCGGAGGTCATCGACCCTGATGATGCCGAGATGCTCGGCGACCTCGTCGCTGCTGCTGTTAACGAAGCACTGCGCGCAGCCGCAAACGAGAAAGAGGAGAAGCTTGGCGCAATCTCCGGCGGCATGAGCCTTCCGGGCATCCTCTAATGGCCGGTTATCACGTACCGCCGCTCGAACGGCTCGTCGATAAATTTGAGAGCTTGCCGGGCGTGGGGCATAAGTCCGCACAGCGCATTGCGTATGCCGTGCTCAACATGGATAAAGCGGATGCCGAAAGCTTTGCGCAGGCGATCATCGACGCGCACGAGCAGATCCATTACTGCTCCGTGTGCTGCAATTTGACGGACGGCGACCTTTGCCCCGTGTGCCGCGATGAAAGCCGAGACCGCTCGGTTATCTGCGTGGTGGAAGACCCACGCGACGTGTTCGCACTGGAGCGCACAAATGAGTTCCATGCGACCTACCACGTGCTGCACGGTGCCATTTCGCCGCTTGGCGGCATCGGGCCGGATCAGCTCAAAATAAAAGAGCTTTTGCGTCGCGTGCAGGACGGCACCGTGCAGGAGGTCATCATGGCGACGAACCCGACCGTTGAGGGCGAAGCGACCGCCATGTACATTTCGCGCCTGTTAAAGCCGCTCGGTATCCGCGTAACGCGTCTTGCGTACGGCATCCCGGTCGGCGGCGACCTCGAATATGCCGATGAAGTGACGCTTTCCCGCGCCATTGAGGGCAGACAGGAGCTGTAAAATCGATTTCGCGTTGACAAAACCACGAAAGTGGTGTATAGTAAATCACACACAAAGCAGAAGGAGGCAGGCCAAGTGGCAAAAACAGAATTTAAAACGATTGCCCAGAACAAAAAGGCCTACCACGACTACTTTGTGGAGGAGACCCTTGAAGCGGGCATTGAGCTTTGCGGCACAGAGGTGAAATCGCTGCGGCAGGGCAGATGCAACTTAAAGGACGCGTGGTGCTCTGTTGTGGACGGTGAAATGCTCTTAAACGGCTGCCATATCAGCCCGTATGAGCAGGGCAACATCTTTAACCGCGATCCCATGCGGGTGCGCCGTTTGCTCATGCACAAGCGCGAGATCATGCGGCTTTTTGGCCTTTCCAAAACCGTCGGTTATTCGCTTATTCCGCTTTCCGTGTACTTTAAGGGTTCGCGGGTGAAGGTGCAGGTCGGTCTGTGCAAGGGCAAAAAGCTCTACGATAAGCGTGCCGATATGGCCGCGCGTGATGCCCAACGCGATATTCAGCGTGCGCTGAAAGAGAAAAACAGATAAAAGCGGTAGCAATATCGCTTTTTATATGGGGATGTAAAGGTTTCGACGGGGACTGGAAGCCCTGGTAAGCGAGTAGCGGTGCGGGACCGCTATAAAATCCGCAAACTTAAAATTAAACGACAACAATACAGTTGCTGTTGCTGCTTAATTAAGCAGCCGTTCTTACCCGTAGGACCGCGGACGGGATAAGAGCGTCACTTAGCGGTGCACGTGAACGGGCCCACGCCTTTAAGCCCGTCATGATCTCAAGGCTACTGATGCGCAAAGCCTGCTGTTCGGCGGTGCGCGGAGGGAATGTCAAAAGAGCCGCTACACTCGTAGAAAGCCCCGGTAACCGGTTTTCGGACGCGGGTTCGATTCCCGCCATCTCCACCATTCGGGCCGTACTCGAACACGTGAGTGCGGGCCCTTTTCTCGGATATTGTAAAATATCAGCGCCTCATCGTTGCGGAGCTCGACTCGGGCGATGAACGTGTCAACTAACCGAGCGCGGAAGTCGTCATCCGTGACGTCTCCGACGCGGAAGGAGCGCAGCCAGGCCTCGACCACCCCATGGGTGAGTCGGGGCCTTTTTATTTCTGCCCGCTGGATCTCCAGCACCAGCCGCTCCTCCTCTTCCTCCAGGGCAGCCAAACGAGAGACCAGGCCACGGGCCCCGCCTTCTTCTATCGCGTCCAGCAAGTTCCGCTGGCGCTTTTTATTTGAGTCAAGACGCCGACGCAATCCCACCACGGGATCGTCGGCGTTTTCCTGTTCCTGGACTTCCAGGATCCGGACGGTCAGCTTCTCGATCATCTCATCGGTCAGCATATCGTTCACCGTGGCCAAGATGATCGCATCCTCCAGGTGGTCCTTCGGGAACGGCTTCAGCTCGCACTTCTTCCCGCGCTTTTTGTCCCCGCACTTGTAATATCGGTACACTTTCCCCAGCTTCCCGGTGCCGGCCTCTGCGCTGATCATCGAGCCGCAATACCCGCAGAACATTTTACAGCTCAGCAAATAGTTCACCTTCGCCCTCCCTGCCGCATTGTTGCGGCTCGTCTTAAAGTGCCGGGCAGCTTCCAGGAAGGTCGCCTGGTCGATGATCGGTTCCACGTTCAGCTTCACGTCCTGGATGTAGAACTCGCCCAGGTACTTCTCATTCCGCAGCATACGATAGACGACCGCATTGGAGACCGGCTTCCCGCGCCGGCCCATGATCCCACGGTCAGCGAACAGCTGGACGATGTCCCGGAGCTGGGCGCCTGCTATGTGCATTTTGAACGCCTCACGGACAGCAGCAGCCTCCCGCTCGTCAATGACGACGTGGCGCTGGGAGTCCACCTTGTAACCGATGGGCAGAGGCTGGCCGCAATACTGCCCCTTCTTCGCGGTCTCCTTCATGCCTCTGATGACCTTCTGCCGCAGGTCGGCGGAGTAATACTCGGCCAGGCCCTCCAGCACGCTCTCCAGGATGATCCCCTCCGGGCCCTCCGGAACGCTCTCCCGGGCGTACATCAGCTTGACGCCTGCCCGCTTCAAGGTCATTTTTCCCATAGCAATGTCCTGGCGATCCCGACCGAAGCGGTCGATCTTCCACACCAGGACGCAGTCGAAGCGGCCCTTCTCCGCGTCTCGCAGCATCCGCTGGAACTCGTCGCGGCCGACGACGCTCTTGCCAGAGACGTGTCGGTCTGCATACACCTCGATGATGTCGATCCCGTTCTCCTCTGCATAATATTTACAATCAGCCACCTGGCCCTCGATGGACTGCTCTGTCTGGCGTGGGCCCGGTGAGTATCTGGCATAAATAACGCCACGCATAGGCTCACCCTCCGATCTGCTTCAGTGCTTCATCGTGTAGATCCTGGACCAGCTGGGCGTTCTCGTCAGACATCCGGAAGAAGTACGCCTCCAGAGAGCTCTGGAACTTCTCAAACTGGCCGAGCTTTCCCTTCTCTGTCTTCAGCTTCTCGGCGTTCAGCTGGGCTTTCTGGAAGCAGCGAACGATCAGATCCCGGACGGCGGCCTGCTCCTGATCCACAGCCATCCGCAGCACTTCGGCCGGCTTCGTTCCCTTAAATTTCACATACTTCGAGATGCTGGCCAGCTTTTCGGCCGTCTCCTTGACGGTATCATATCGAGAGAAAAAGACATCCGGATCCGTCGTCCTGTTTACGATGTCCCGGCTCTCGACCAGTATCTTCATCCACTGCGGCGCCATCATCTCGGCGACCGCTTTCTTTTTACCATGGCCAAACATATCAGCCGGCCTCCAATCTTTCTTAAAGACAGAAGAGAAGCGCCGGAACGTCTCTCTTCTGCAAACATTGATCTACTTAATAGCTACAGTATATCCTTTTTCAAAGCCCAGATAGAAAGCGTCTACAGCCAGCTGAGGACCGCCTGCGGAAAGTTCACAGAGGAGATCTGCCTCATTCATAGTGAGATCTGTCCGGGAGTTCTCGCGAGCCTTAAGGCGGCCTCTCTGGACCTTGTTCCAGATCCGCTTCTCGGCCAGAGTTAAGTTCCGGAGCCGATCCTCGCGCTGCTGCAGCCGATGTTCTGCTAGTTCCTTCTCGTTTTTCACAATGGTTTCCCGAATTTGATCGTAGCCGGTGGATCTGATCGTTGCGACGGTCTCTGCCCAGTTGGCCAAAGACTCCAGGGCTACATCGTCCATTTGAGCGGTGGCCTGCGTCAGTTTTTCCATGATTTCTGTTCGGTTCATCTTGATTTCCTTTCTGGGTCGCGCTATAATTGCCGTGAGCATCCCTCTGTAAAGTGTGTGGTTGCTTCTTTCTTGCCGGATCTGGTCGCCGCCAGTTCCGGCTTTTTTTACTTTGCTTCTTCCTGGAGTTCCTTCTTGTACTTGTAGTACGTGTTCCGGGCGACGCCGACGAGCTGCATGACGTCAGTATCGGGCAGAGATCCTTCAAAATCACGGGACAGCTCCCGGATCCGGGCCTTTGCCGTTTTCGACTTCTTTGTCTCGATCCTGGCGCCGGTGGCCCGTCCGACTTGCTTGCCGGCTGCCTGGGCACGCCTGACGCCTTCGCTGGTTCTCTGGTGGAGGTAGTCAACCTCCTGCTGAGCGGTCTGGAAGGCCAGCTGGATCTGCTCCCGGGCCAGATCCAGCAGGAGTGCGTTCAACAGAGCGCCCTGGCCCGTCAGGTACTTGTCTATCGCCTTCCGGCCGGTCTCGGCTGCTATATCGATATGCCGATCCAGGGCGCCGCGATAGACGTCTGTGTTGATGTGTGGCTCCTTCAGGAATACCAGGCGGATCCCGCGCCGGAAGAGATCTTGATATAGCGCGAAGCCTTCCGCAGCGTTTCTGCTCATACGGGAGACCTCGTCAAAAACTACTGTATCACCCTCCTTCAGTTGTTTAGCCAGCTTGCTCCAGGCTGGGCGGTCCGTTGTCGTGCCGGTGTACTCTTCCGTAATGATCACGGCCTTCGGGTACTTGGCTTTGATGTTCTCGATCTGTCTCTGGATGTTCTGCTTCATAGTGCTTATTCTGCAGTATCCGTATAACCTTGCCATACCGTCCCCCTTTCAACTGTATATAAATAAACGAGCGTTTATTTATATACTAGATTATACACAGGTACCGGGGTGTTGTCAATAGTATTTTTGATACTTTCTCAAACAAGGTTTAACTTGCTACTACTGCTTTACTCCTTTCCTTCATTGTCTGCGCGGGATAGATGCCGGAGAGCCAGCTCCTCGACGACACTCTGGCCGGTCTCTTTGAAGCGTTTAAGTCCGCTCCGGTAAAGGCCGCCCCAGTAAGGACTGGCCAGATACGACTCATAGTAAGGCCGCAGCCGAGCCTTATTAGAAGGGCTTCGTAGCTCAGCCAGGGCCTGTTTGTTTTTCTGCATCTCTCTCGGGGTCAGCGCGCGATCACCCCAAAACCGGACGCGCAGCGCCTGCTGCTTCTCCGGATCCATGCGGCTAATCATCCGCTGTAGCTCTCTAGCCATTTTCTCATGATCCAGACGCCGGCCGACGTCCTCCTCCAGATCCTCAGCTCCGGCGAGAGAGTCTCCCAGGGTGAGAGAGTCGTCTGAGTCGGCCACAGGGGCGTCTATACTGGCCAAGGTGACGATTTTCAGCGCCTCTCGGATCTTTGCCAGAGCTGCAGCGTCAACGCTCAGCACGGCGCAGATCTGGGCGTCTGAAGGAGAGCTGCCGGTGCTCTTCTGGTATTCTGAGATAAATCGCCGGTACTTCCAGATCTTCTCCTGAATGTGAGAGGGGAGCCGGATCGCTGAGCCAGTGGCCCGGATCGAGCCGAACATGGCGTTCCGGAGCCACTGCCAGGCATAGGTCATAAAAGCGACGCCTTCGGCCGGATCGTAGGCCTCCGCAGCTTTCAGAAGGCCGAAAAAGCCTTCCTGCAGCAGATCCTCAGCGTCTCCCAGGCCTGCGGCTGCTATTTTATCGGCCATATACTTGACGCCGCGCTCGTTGTTCTCCCAGAGTTCAGACAAGGCGCTCTGATCTCCGCTCTGGAATGCGGCGACTATTTCTTCATTGGTTCTCGTGGTTGCTCCTCCTCTCTCGTAAAGGGTGCAACGAATCGCCTGGCTGGGGGCTCCTTTTTTTTACTGACTGATCGGCTCCCTACAATATGGACACTTGTCTAAGTGCTTCCCGTCCGGGATATAGGCCCCGCAAAGGGAACATTTGATATAGCTTCCTTCTCCTACCCGGCCATAAATCGGGACACCGCAGCCGGGGCAGAACTTGACATCGTCCGGGACTACAGCGTCGCAGGCGCCGCAGCGGCTACGGCTACTTGTGATACCGTATACGCCGCGAACGCATCCATAGACCGGGTAGATCTTCAGGCTGACCGGGTTCTGCCGGCCGCTCATACATTTCCTCCGTTTTCCATGTTTACAATTCCTTTCTGTTATTTTTGCCGGTTAGATCTCCGGCTGATTTCCTTTAGTGTCCACGACGGACGGATTCCTCAGCTTGCCATTGTGCGAAAACTTTTGGGCTCGGTGCTATCCGGCCCGTTGTGCGGCCCGTGTAAATCCTTTCTGTCTGAACGGGAATACCCATGAATTTACTGAAGCTCTTGTAGTCATTCAGCAATGCCTGGTACTTACATTGGGCGATGGTGATGTCTTCCTTGTCAGCTCCGGCGGTGCGGAGGAGCTGCACACGCTCCCGCTGAGCCCTCAGAGAGGTCTCCAGGGCTCGCTGCTTCTGCCGCGCCTCATAGGCGGTGTATGCTTTTCCCTTCCACTCTACGGGCGTATTTTCCCGGGCGTTCTGCTCTTCCAGCCACTCGTCGGTGTACATCCTCTCACTGACGCCCGGGATAAATGGGTAATAATCATGTCCGCAATTCCAACCTTTGAGGCCCGGGCCGGTTCCTAGGCCGCACTTGGTCGTCAGCTGCTCCTTGGTGTAGACCTTGCCCTGCCAGACGGCGTGCTCCGGTCGGGCTGCTGCGTGCCATGTGACCTCGAAGTAGTTGGTCCCCAGGCGCTGGGCGTTCAGATCTGTGACGTGGCTGGTCAGTTGGCCGAAGCCGGTAAGCAGAGCACGCCGGGCAGCTACATCCACCCGGTTGTGCCACCCGCTGGCATAGTCTACAGTCCGGAGCCCGGAGGCTGTCATCTGGCTGACCATGCGGCGGACCAGCGTGTTGTAGTCATAGGCGCCGTTGGCCATGCCGGTGATGGCGTCGTCCAGGTAGCCATTGTAGACATCGGCCAGGGGCGTGAAGACTTTCCCGCCGTGGCCGTTGTCCAGCATGAAGCCGGTGCTCTTGGTGATGTTGTAGAGCTCCTCACTGGACTGATGCACCAGGGCGTCGGTCAGCTGCTGGAGCTCGGGGTTTTGCTCGTAGGGGATGAACTCCTTGCCGATCTGCTCGTAGAGGCTGCGGTCGCGGGTATACTCCCGCTCGATGACCTCAGCGTAGAGCCGGCGGACTTCCTCCTCGTTTCCGTCCACGGCCTTCCGGATCAGGTCCTCGATGTCCTGGGTGCTGTTGCCCAGGATGATGAGGCGCTGGATCTGCCAGTCGGCCGAGTCGGTGATTGTGCCGGCCTTCCGGATCCGGCGGATGATGTCGTCCATGATCGCCATCTCCAGGTCCCGGAAGCGCTTCTCGACGCCGGCGGCGAGAGTACTGTGAAATACCGCGCTCCCTGCCGGCTTAAACGCCATCGTCCGCTCCCCCTTCCAGTAGCGCCTGGCTGATGCGGCCGGCCAGCTCCGTATTTATGGACGGCGCCTGCCCGCTGCTTATGCCGGTACAGATACGGCCAGTGCTGCCCCGGATCTGATCATCCACGTCACCGAAGACATTATTGGCCGCGGCGGCCTTTCGGATCTGGGCGTCGAGGCTCTCGGGGTCGAGAGATCCTGAACCTCGGCCGCCTTTTCTCCGGATCATATCGTTTATACCATCGTTTTTTCCTCCGGAGCCGCGCAGCCGGACAGACGACTTTGTGTAGTGTTGGCCCGCCTCGTCTGCAAGCTGTCTGATAAAATCAGTCATTATTTACCCTCCGTTCTCCGGATCGCCTCGGCTGCATAAGAGACTGCACGATGCACGGCTTCGTTGTAATCGGGATTATCAAAGGCATCCAGGATCTTCTTGTTAAAGATCTTGCCGCTCTCTACGAGATAAGGCCAGTTTGCCTGCTTGTTTTCAGAAATGCGAGTGTACCCCTCGTCCTCACTGCCTCCGGCTGCGTACAGTTTGACCGCTGCAGCACGGGCCTCAGAATGAACGGCCTGCAGCTTTTCCAAAAGTGCCAGGGCACTGGAGTACAGCTTCTGGATGTCTTCGATAAAGGCCAGAGTGGCCCGGCCCTGTTCGGCCTCGATCTGATCCCGCAGCCGGTCAAAATCAGCCAGGGGGAAGTCGCACTGCTTCTGGATCATGGCCAGGCGCTCCTGGGCGTACTTGATGCCGGCCGCAGCGTCGGTGCGGTCTTTGTCGGCTTTCTTCCAGGTGGCCCGATCGTCAGCAGCGACGGCTGCGGCCGCCATAGCCTCGGCCTCGGCTTTCTTTTTGGCCTCCTGCTGCAGGTGATCCTCGGCGGCCTGCAGCTTTGCCTGGTAGTCGGCCTGGAAGGCCTCGACGATCTGGGTAACATTCTTGAATACTTCGTTTTTCATGGTAAATTTTCCTTTCTGTTATTTTTAGCCGGTTAGATCTCCGGCTGGTTTTTGTGAAGACGATCATAGGCCTCGGGGGAGCAACTGGGATGCGCTGCCAGATAGGCGGCCTTAACCCTGGCCTCTTTTTGGGCCCGCTGCTCGGCCTCTGCTTTACTCTCCATATCACAGGTTTCTCTGTGATAGCGCCGGATCTGAAGGCCCGCAGCTTCGGCCTCGTCTTTCAGCTTCCGGAGCTTTTCCGCTGCATCGTCGAACTCAGGGCCGAACGGATCCAGTTCGTAGGCCATCTGATGCTCCAGGCGTTTGATTCTCAGCCGCAGGATCCGGGCCTCGGTTTCCATCTGCCGCCTTGTCTTGTATCTCTCAATGATCAAATTATCCATGTTTTACTTTTCCTTTCTTCTCACTCTCGCCCCATACCCACGCACAAATGGGTGAGTAAGGCGAAAAGTATTGATATTCCTTGGTTTTTGCTTTCTTCTCACCTGGGTGAGTAAGTGGCCTGTTACGCTCTCTTACTCACCCAAGTGCAAAATAAGTAAAAGTGTTGATATATAAGGGTTTTTTACTTATTTACCCATTTGTATCTGGGCATAGGACAGTAAACCATTTTTTATCCTTGCCAAAACCCGTCGCCACGGCCTTGATCTTGCCCTCTTTCGTGAGCTCAGACTTTGCCCTGGCCGCCGTGTTCTTAGAGACGCCGGCCTGTTTCAGTAAGGCGTCGAGGTCTGCCGTCTCCATGCGGCCAGGCTCGACGGTTGCATCGTCCATGTCGTCAGGGAAGCTGATGTTTTCCAGATAATGAAGGATCAGATCCTTGGCGTCTGCTCGCTGCGGCTGCGCTTTTCCGCTGTACTGGGCCTTCAAAACATAGTCCCGATCCGTGAGCTCGCTCGTGCCTCTGAAAGTGGCCACTTCATCGTCCAGGGAAAATAGAACGGTGTCATTGTGCCGGCCATAGTTGGCTTTTTCGTGGGCCATGTAGCGCTGCCCGTTTTCTCCGGTATCGCCTACAATGAGGACGCTGCGGGAAATATCCCAAATATCAGCGCTGTCTGCGATGCGGCGCCGGCCGTAAACTCCGGACTGCTTGTTGGTGTGCTCGATGATCAAAAACGTGGTTCCGTACTTGTCGCCGTAGCCAATCAGAGGCTCCAGACACTGCCTCATGGCGTTACGGTCGCCCATTTTAATCTCTGCCGGGACAAAGGACTGGATCGGGTCAAAGATGCAGAGCTCCGGCCGGTAAGTGGCCAGCAGCTGCTCCAGGAAGTCACTGTTGAACTTGACGGCCTGGAAGCGCTCGTCGGAGATGTCCAGGGAGATGATCCGGGAGAGATCAGCGCCATTCTTTCGGAGCCTGCGGGCCAGCGTGTACTTCAGTGAATCCTCGGCCGAGAAAAACATAACCGTTCCAGGTTCCCGCTGCACGGTCTCCCCGTGCTCGATAAAGCACGGCCGGCCGGAGCTCACTGCTGCTGCAATATTGCACCAAACCGTTGTTTTACCGCTGCCGCCGTCTCCGGCCAGGCTCGTGATCTGATAGCGGGGTATGTAGCCAGGGATCAGCCAGTCGGGCCGCTCCTCCGGGACATTGTCCAGGGAAACGAGATCCAGGCTCAGCGGCGCCTTGCTTTTGGCCTGCTTCTGGCTGCTGCCTCCGGAGAGGGCCCCCTTCTCAAAACGCTGCAGCGCCGGGAACACTTCACGCTCCAGCTCCTGATCAGACAGAGGCGGGACGCATACGGAGTCGTTTTCAGCCGATACGGCCGCTCTGATCGCCGCGTCGGTGAGTCCTTTGGCCTGCAAGCTGGACAGCATCCGGAAGAGGTAGTCCGTCCGGCCTCCGGCTGTGACTTCCTTCTGAGCCTCGAAACGTGGGCCGCTGACGCTGCCCCGTGCCTCCAGGTAGCCCTCGTCAATGAAAGCTGCAGCCTGATCGTCATAGACGGCGAGAGGCCGCTGATCCGGAGCGACGTCCCATTTGTAGGGCCTGCCGGTCTTGGCGTGGATCGTTGGGGGGAGTATTACCAGAGCGCCGTCCGTCTGGAAGTCCACTTGATTGTCGTATAGGTGTTGCTGCCGTTTCATGCTGCCATGGAGCTTGTAAAACAGGTGACGCCCGCCGGATCCCGTTGTGGCCGTCCAGGTTTCCGGAAGTCGTCCGTTTTCTTTCTCCCAGGTCTGCAGCAGCTCGACGCCGCGTCGGCCGTCTTCCGGATGTTCGTCGAGGTCGATCACAGCCAGGCCTCCGGATTTCTCACCGGTGACAACGCCCACGCCTGAGTCTGGCCACTGGCTCCACCACTGCCGGATCTTCTCCGGGTCCTGCGTGGCTTCCTTCTGCCAGGCCTTCATGGGCGGCTGCTTCGTTCCCTTCCGGATCGGGACAACGGCGAGTCCCAGCTCTGCATAGATCAGCGCAGCCTCCAGCGGCTCTGTGATTCCATGCAGTTTAGGCGTCATTCCCTCCGTCCTCCTTTACTGAGTCCAGGGCAGCGTCGATGACTTGCTTGTCAAAGAGGGTGCGCGTCCCGATCTTCCGCACGGCACCGATCTCGTCTGCCCAGGTTCTGGCTTTAGTCTTGCCGAGACCGGTGTACTGGCTCAGCTGGGCAATGGACAGAAGGCGGGGTGCTACTTTGGCTTCGTTTGTGTTCATGCTCTTCCGCTCCTTTTTGTGTTTTCCGCTGCGGCCCATTGGCTGCCGCAGATTTCCGCTGCAATCCGTCACGGATTGCACATTGACATTGAATCACATCGGCGATAAACTAAGTATATATGATAAATTTATAGTGATTTCACTAATGGAGGGCCGCGGCATGGCAAGGAAGCAAAACAGAGTGATAGAAAATCAGACACTGCTCGACAATATGCGAAAGATCCAGAAAAACAGCGGCCTCCGGCAAGGCGCATTCTTCATGACCTATCTGAAGGATCTCCCGGGGGCCCCGAAAGCCTCGACGGAAAACGCTGCAGAAGTGGCCCTGAGTGAGATCATGAACGGCGCCCGGGCCGTGCCGGTATCTTTCCTTCCGGTATATGCCCAGCTCGGCCAGATCTCTGTGGATCGGCTGCTCACCGGCCAGGACTGGAGCCCGGAGGAGCGCCCGGTCACTTATGGAGATATGCTGCAGCTGCTCTCCACCTTGTCAAAGAAAAAAGCGGCCGAGCTCCTGCCGGCCGGCGCCGGTGTCTCGTTCAAAGATCCGGCTCTCGTTTGTATGCTGAGTGCCCTCAGCGACCTGGAGCAGCTCCAGAAGGGCGGGTTCCCAGGTGTCGCAGCTGAAGCAACGCTGCGCGGCCTCCTGACCTATGATGAGCTTCAGGCGCCTCTGTATGATTTTTCTGACGCCTCAGCTGCTACGCTGCATAGGCTCACGGCCGCAGCAGTCCAGGAGAATGAGGAGAGTAGCCTGGACAAAATGCTCCGGCTGATCCGCTGCACGTCGCTCCGTGCGGTATCAAAATAACCGTTCTTTCAAATAGTATCAAAAGACGGCCGCAGCTGCCCACACTGGGAGCCTCTGCGGCCGTCGCATTTTTTCCGAACGTTTATTTTGAGCGGTGTTCAAAACGTGCGAGTGAGCCCTCGCACAAAGCGAACGTTCGGAAAAAAGCACTCGTTATATCGAGCGCCGTCGTCTCTCCGTCCTCGTCCATCCGCTCCCGTCGAGCGCCGCAGATTTGCCCGAAGTACCCGACTAATCGGTGTTTCGTCGATTCGTTGGTTTTGGGAGCGCTCCAGACCTGCAGCGTTCGTTCTTCCTATCTACAATCAAGGTATCGAGGTAACAAGGCTCCGGAGAAACTCCTATAACGCGTGTATGCGTCCTCGCGGGTGCCTGTTTTAGTGCGTATATGGTTTTTTTTAATAATCTATATAGAAACTTCGTTACCTTGTTACCCTCAGCCGTTTTCCCTTGCAGTTACTGGCTTTTTAGCGGTAACGATTAGAGGAACATACCGAGTAACAAGTCCCACTCGTTACCATTTAGATCCTCTGCACAATGGTAACAAGGAACGAGGGCAGCAACTGAGCTCGTTACCTATTACCGACTCCAATTACGGAAGATCCGAACTATAGCCGAGGAGGGTAAGACGCTTTTCTGTGGCAAGGACGTGACGACGGCGCTGGGTTATAAAGACTCAATCAATGCCGTCAAGCAGCACTGCCGTGGGGTGGTGAAACGTCACCTCATCGACCACTGCAGAGGTGGCCTAACGAAACGTTACCCCGTCATTGACGCCCTCGGAAGATCTTAGGAGGCCATCTTCGCCCCGGGGTCTGCCCACGCAAAGGGTACGGTAAAACGGCGTACCCCCATTGGAAGCCCTCATAAAGTTTACGAACGTCTCGACGAGGACGAAAAGGGGCGGAGTCAAATTCCTACCCCTGGAGGACTTCAAGAAATGACTGTTATCAACGAGTCAGGTCTTTACGCTGTCATCTTACGATCTGATAAACCGGAGGCGAAGCCCTTCCGCAAGTGGGTCACGACTGAGGCGCTTCCTTCCATCCGGAAGAACGGCGGCAACATCGCCCAGCAGGAGACGCTGATGGCCAAGGCGCTCATGGTCGCCCAGCAGACCATCGCAGACCGCGAATCCCAGGCCAGTACCTCTACGAGCGCCACGGTGCCATCGCTGCGGCCGTCAATGAGATCCTGGGCTCCGGCACTACCCAGGCGCCGGCAACGGCTCCGGAGGCCGTCCAGGGCTTCCCTGAGACGCCCTTCACTGTCCGCGTCATCGTTCCGGATCTGAACTACCGCAAGGGCCCCGGCATGTGCTACGCGGTCAAGGGCCAGACCGGCAAGGGCGTTTTCACCATCACCGAGGTGAGGGACGGCTGGGGCAAGCTGAAAAGCGGCGCCGGCTGGATCTACCTCGAAAACCCCGACTACTGCACCATCCAGGGCAGCACTCAGACCGAGGCCCAGAAAGCCGTGGAGAAGCTGGCCCAGGAGATCGCGGCCACCCTGAAGGCTTCCGGCTGCGACACAGCGGAAGTCTTGAAAAGAATCAGTGAGATCCTGACGTAAGACGAGAGCCCCGGCACCTGCCGGGGCTCTTTTGCTTTATACTGCAATTTTTAGAACGATATAGTCCCGCAGCACGAAGATCTCCGGAGTTCGAGTACCGTCGCGCGGGCTCCACCAAACAGGTATTGGACGAACACCTATTTCTTCAGCGATGGTTTCGCCGTAAAGTGTTCGCTCTGATCCACAACAGAAAAGCGCCGTCTTGGGAGTGATCCCGAGGCGGCGCTTTTTCTTCGGCTGGTAAAGCAAATGGCAGATGCTGAGGGCATTACGGAAACGCTGAAAGCCAACGACCAAATGGAATGGGTCGGGCGGATGAATTCCTGCCGAGACCGTGCATCCGAAACTGTCTATCACCAAGTGATCTATACAGTACGCTCACACAGATAAATGTTAATCGTATTGCAAGATATTTTTGACAGTTTGATATCATACAACATCCCAATTTTCATTATGATTTTTATATATTTATTGTTGATTTTATCGAAAGTTCATTGTATACTACAAAGTTTTATTCTATATATGGACAAAGAATTTTTATGGGTGTATACTATTATAGTATTTACTAAAAATATAGTATTTACTAAAAAGCAAAAGAAGGAGGAAATAATACTATGCGCGATGTTCTGCGGGAAGAAAAAAATTTCTGCTTAATCAGGCAGAAGCATTAAAACTTCGGAATTATTTGTCAAATGTGGTTCATACTGACTCACATAATGGACCGAATGGTTATCCGGTACGTTCTTTGTACTTTGATTCTTTGTCAAATCGGGATTTTCAGGAAAAGGAAGATGGCCTGGAGTTAAGAAGGAAGTTTCGTTTGCGGGTATATAGTCCTGATGCGGATTTTGCACTGTTTGAAATGAAGCAGAAGCAGGGACCTTATCAGCGGAAGCGATCATTAAGATTATCCAGAAGGGAAGCGCAGGCTCTCATTGAGGGTGATTATTCTGTACTTTTAAACAGTGGCAGTGAGTTTGGGCAGGAATGTTATTCAACTATGGAAATGTGGGCATACCGTCCTAAAACAGTTGTAGAATATGACAGATTTGCATTTATCGCGCCGGAAAATTCTATTCGAATAACTTTTGATTCTGGAATACGGGCTAATGAAGTAAATTTCAATATGTTTGATAGAAATCTGGTGTTAAACAGTGTAATGTCTCCTTTTGCTACAGTGTTGGAAGTAAAATATAACGGTTTTTTGTTAAGCTATATCAAGCATATGCTTCTGCCCGTTCAGAAAAGCGAGCTTTCCGTGAGCAAATACTGTATGGCAAGACAAATTGGCTGTGACTACAAATTTTAGGAGGAATGGGAATGAAAGAAACAATTTATAACCTGCTTACCCAGCAGGGGGATATGACCTGGCAGCAAATTACAATGCATATTCTGGTAAGTGCTGTCATTGGTCTGTTTATTTTTATTTCATATGTGATCTCACATAAGGGAACGATTTACAGCAAAAAATTTGGAGTAACACTAATCGTTCTGACGGTTATGACAGGAACAGTTATGACTGTCATAGGGAACAATATTGCATTGTCGCTTGGTATGGTCGGTGCATTATCTATCGTGCGTTTTCGAACTGCAATAAAAGATTCCAGAGATACTGTATATATTTTCTGGACGATCATCGTGGGAATATGCTGTGGAGTTGGAGATTATCTGGTTGCTGCAGTAGGCAGTTCTGCTATTTTTCTTATCTTTCTTATCGTGGGAGCAATCCGCAGTGATAACCGTATGCTTTTGATCATCCGTGCAAAAAGAAGCCGCTGTGAAAATATAGAATCCCAGGTCTTTCGTTATTTTGGGACTGGTGTCGTTCTTCGGGTAAAAAATACGACAGAGGAAAATGCTGAGTACATTTATGAATTATCCAGAAAAATACTGGAGAAAGTTCAGAAACAGTATCCGGCTTTAACAGATGATTTCTATAACCTTGGACAAATCGAAAGTGTTAATATTGTAGCTCAAAGCGATGAGATTTATAACTGATATGAAATATAAAATAATAGGATTTATATGCTGCTTTGCGGTTATCCTGATTGCCGTTTTTGCGCCATTGTTTTATAAGGACTACCGAAAAACAGAGAGAATTCATCAGCATGAACAGGAAATTCCCCAGGAACCATGTACGGATCCTGCGGATGGCGGTCTGTGTACATATCTTCCGATTGTCAAAATTGATACAGATGGGGTGGAAATCCCGGGAAGACCCATTAAGGATGATGGAAACAACCGCATTTATACATGTGCTGCTGATGGGGAAACTACAATTGCTGCTCAGATGGATATAATCGGAAATGACAGCAAAGAGTACCATCATGCAAATGAAACGGCAGATGTATCTTCTGCAATCCGCATACGAATGAGAGGTAATTCCTCAAGAGCGTTTGATAAGCCAAGCTATGCCATCAGACTTGTAGATGAAGAAGGGGAAAACAATCCGCTTTCCATTATGGGAATGGATGCGCACCATGAATGGGTATTATACGGTCCCTGGCTCGATAAAACAGCCATACGAAATTATATGTTTTACAATCTTGCCGGAGAAATGATGTCTTATGCGCCAAATGTAAGATTCTGCGAAGTAATTCTTAATGGTGAATATGAAGGTCTATATGTAATGACTGAAGTGATAACCGGCGGAAAAGATGGCGCCAGGCTGGGACTTCGTGTAAATGCCAAGAACAGCACATTTTCCGGATACCTGCTTCGTCTGGATCATCAGCATGCGGACGAAGAAGCTTTAAACAGCTTTACAACGTATACCTACAAAACCCCCTTCCAGCTGCAGATAGAATATCCCGGAAGCAGGAACAGGGATGCCGGACTGACAGAAGAAATCCGGCAGGATTTTTCAGATTTTGAAAAAACTCTGTATTCATATGATTATGACAGGGAAAAACATGGCTACACTTCTATGATAGATGTAGACAGCTTTGTAGATTACTTTATAATCAATGAGCTTTCCAGTAATGCAGATGCCGGAAACTATTCCACTTATATTTATAAGGGAACAGATAATCTGTATCGTATGTGTGTATGGGATTTTAATAATGCCTGCAATAACTATTTTGAGGAGGAACTTCCTTATACAGGATTTTTCCTGAACAACCGATTATGGTTTGAAATGCTTATCAAAGATGAGGATTTTACGGAACGGATCATCCAGCGATATCATTCCTTGCGAAAAGGTCTGTTAAGTGAGGAATCGCTTTATCGTTATATCGATGAAACCCTTGATTTTATTGGACCTGCTCTTGAAAGAAACGATGCACGATGGGGAAGTGTGGAACAGCAGGCAAAGGGACTTCTGGTTCCGGTATCGAGAAATTTGGACAGCAGATCTGCCGCTGAAGGACAGTTAAAAGGTTACTTGCGAAACAGAGGAGAATGGCTGGATGAAAACATTGAGACTCTGCGTCAGTATTCAGCATCCTCCCGTGTAAAGCAGTATAATGAGGTTAATGATTAAAATATGAAACGATTTATTATCGGCATATCTGCCATCATTCTGCTTCTATTTATTGGATTTGTAGCTGTGTTTTATGGCGGATTTTATGTAGACTTAGGCCGGGACAATCATGTAAACACATTTGTCCGGACTGAGAATAAAGAGATACTTATAAAGGACAAAGATAAGTGGAAACCATTTGAAGTCAGAGGAATTGACATGGGAAGCGGTATTCCAGGTGAATGGTCTACAGATTATGCGATCACCAAAGAAACCTATCTGCACTGGTTTCAGCTGATCCAGGAAGCAGGAGCAAATACGCTGAGAGTCTATTCTGTCCAGAATCCGTCTTTTTATAAAGCGTTCTATGAATACAATTCCCAACATGAGGAGCCGTTATATTTACTTCAGGGAATCTGGGTAAATGATTATATACAGAACTCCCGAGTGGATGCATATGCCGACTCCTTTGCAGGAAAGCTTCTGGATAATTGCCTGGTCACTGTAGATGTGATCCATGGAAAACGACTGATCATCAATAATGATGCAGATACAAGTACAGGACTTTATTTACACGATGTCTCGAAATGGGTGCTGGGATATATTATCGGAAATGGATGGGAAGATACAACAGTTGCATATACAGATGAGAAATATCCGGATATGGAACCTTATAAAGGAACCTATCTTACTGCTTCAAAAGATGCTTCTGCCTTTGAATCCCTGCTTGCAAAAACAGGTGACAGGATGCTGCACTATGAATCAACAAGATATGATGAGCAGCGTCTGATCTCCTTTTCCAGTGGAAATGCAACAGATCCCTTTGATTATTCTAAAGAGATTGCAGAATATTTCCGAAAATGTGCCCGGATCGACGCAGAACATATAACTGCAACTGATAAATTTATATCAGGTCAGTTTGCCAGCTACAGTGCATCTCCATATGATCAGGATTACCTTTCCTGTATGGAATACACAACATGGAACAGCTTGTCTGATAAAAAGATTGACTTTAGTGACTGTATCACGCCTGACGGAAAACGGAATACTTATCGGGCATATTTAAGACTTTTAAACGAACATCATATAATGCCGGTTTTGGCTGTTGAATTTGGTGCAGCTACAGGACGAGGTGAGATTCAGGAGAATCCGGTGACCAGCAGAGGACTTGGATACTATTCTGAAAAAGAACAGGGAAAGATTCTGGTAGATTGTTATGAAGACATTATGGCTGCCGGACTTTCCGGAGGCTGTGTCTATTCCTGGCAGGATGAATGGTTCAAGCATACCTGGAATACCATGTATGCTGTAGATTTGAGCCGTAATATTTACTGGGAAGATGCGCAGACAAATGACCAGCATTTTGGCTTGCTGGCATTTGACTGTGGGGAAAAAGAAAGTGTTTGTTACGTGGACGGGGATACTTCCGAATGGACGGATAAAGATATGGTGATCCAATACGAAGACGGCTCTTTCCTCAGTGTGAAGTATGATGCCTCCGATGTTTATTTGTATCTCCATAAAAAGGACTTTGATCTGGAAAATGACACGCTGTATGTTCCGGTGGATACGACCCCTAAAACAGGCAGTACCCGTATGGAAAATTGTACAGCAGAATTTGAAAGACCTACAGATTTTGTACTGATCTTAAATGGAAAAGATAATACTCGTCTGTTGGTTCAGGATCGGTATAATCCCATTCATGCCAATTATGAGGAAGATATTACAGGAGAAGATTCTTATATTGATCCACCAGCCAGGGACAGCGCTGTATTCGAAAATATCTGCATGGTATTACGGGATGTTATTGGTCAGTATCAGGATGCTGCCACACCGTTAAAAACCTTTGAAAGTGGAAAGCTGCATTATGGTAATGGAAATCCATCTGCATCTGCTTATGATTCCAGGGCAGATTTTATCTGTAACGGAGATGATGTGGAAATTAGAATCCCATGGCAGCTGCTGAATTTTTCTGATCCGTCCCGAATGCAGATCCATGATGATTATTATGACGGAAATTATGGCATTGAAGCAACGGGAATCAAAGAGATGTTTATAGGTTTTGGCAGTGAAGGAAATACAATCGAGATGGGATGCCTTAAACTGAAAGGATGGGAGAATACAGTATCCTACCATGAAAGATTAAAAGAAGCATACCAGGTTCTGAAGACATACTGGACAGGAAAGGAATACGAATGATAGCACAGCTTGTGATTGCTTTTTATTTTATTGTCTGTGTGGGGATTATCCTGTTTAACTGCTTTATAGAGATAATTTCAAGATATCGTTCCTGTGTTCTGAAAAGGAGGGAACAACGATATTGCGAAGAATACAGACAGCTGTTTTTAGATAATATAACGGAAAATAAAAAGCAGGAAAAAAGGCTGGTTAAAGAGCTCCAGTCAACCAGTAGACTTCTGACGTTCAGTGAAGCATTATATAAAGTTGAAAACAGTATGCCGGAACAATTCCAGCAGGGAATAGCATCTGTAAGTCGGCTGATGGAAGAACTGATACCGGTTTATGAAAGAAAATCGGATATGGAAAAGGCCTGCTTGGCTTATGTATTTGCCATATTTCATATGACGAAATTCCAGGCTAAGGAAATTGTTTTCCCATTTCTTTTTGACCTGCTTGGAAATAAAAGTCTCTATTGCAGGGAGAATGCTTTGCGGGCGTTATACAGTTCAGAAGATATACACGCGGTTATGCAGGCATTGACATTTCTGGATGCAAACGAGCAGCTGCTTCCGCATGAAAAAATACTTGCAGATGGGCTTCTTTCCTTCGATAAAAAAGAAGAACTGATACCACTCCTTTGGGAAAAAATGAGTGAATTTCATCCAAGGATGCAGGTAAGCTTGTTGGATTATATTAGATATGCATCGTCAAACTGGAAGGATGAAATGCTGTCTATGTTGGAAACAAGCCAGGATATGGAAATTCAAATCGCAGTGTCCGCTATTTTGGCAGATATCAGGATGAAAGAAGTGTTCCTTTTTTGCTTCACCACGTCGAAGAAGAAAAGGAAGGGTTCTGGGAATTGCAGAATGCCTGCATTTCTGCTCTTGCTGTGTATCCCGGACCGCAGACACTGGAAATCCTGAAAAAAGAGACTTCCAGTAAAAACTGGTATGTCCGTCGTAATGCTGCAAAAAGCCTTGCAGTTCTGAATACAGATAGGGATGCATTAGCTGATATTTTACAGGGAAATGACCGCTACGCAAAAGAAATGTTAGAGTACCAGCTGGATGCAGTAAAAGCACAAAGGGGGGCGGGTTTATGACCGATGCATTTCGTTTTTTTCTGGAATGTATCAATCTGTTTTTTATTATATACCTGATTGGATATTCCAGCTTTTTGTTTTTGTCGGTTGTAGCAGGCGCAATTGAGCTGTACAAATCATACCGCCTTGAACAGCTGCACAATAAACTGTGGCAAAGTTATTACATACCGGTTTCCATTCTTGTTCCGGCTTATAACGAAGAGGTTACGGTGAAGGATACAGTCACTTCACTTCTCAACCTGGATTATAAACTATATGAAATTATAGTAATAGATGATGGTTCTAAAGACAAAACATCTCAGGTTCTGATTGATGCATTTCATATGGAGCGAGTGGAACGCCCGATCCGTCATCTGATCCAATGCCAGCCTGAGGAAGAGGTTTATGAATGCCCGAACCAGAAAGTACCCATTACTTTGATCCGCAAGAAGAACGGCGGAAAAGCAGACAGCCTAAATGCCGGAATCAATGCAGCCAGGTATCCTTGGTTTATCTGTATGGATGCGGACTCTGTTTTACAGTATGATTCGCTGGAGAAAATCGTTCGCCCGGTTCTGGAGGATGAAAATGTAATAGCCGTTGGTGGAAGTGTCCGTCCAGCCAATGGTGTTGTCATAAAAAAAGGTCATGTGATAAAATATAGGCTGCCTAGAAATATAATAGCAAGAATGCAATCCCTGGAATATGACCGTTCTTTTCTGGCAGCACGTATCCTGTTGGATAAAATCAATGCAAACATGATCATATCCGGAGCTTTTGGATTATTTGAGAAAAAAGCAGTGATTGCCGTAGGCGGATATGACAACAGTACAATGGGCGAGGATATGGAACTGGTAGTCAGACTTCATGAATTCAGCCGCATGAATCGTAAGCCATATAAAATTCATTTTGCACAGGATGCCATCTGCTGGTCGCAAACTCCGGAAAAATTAAGTGAATTGTGCAAGCAGCGGAAAAGATGGCAGAGAGGATTGTTCCAGTGTATGTGGGGACACCGTAAAATGCTGGCAAACCCACGGTACGGGGCTGTAGGACTTTTATCCTATCTTTATTTTCTGCTTTACGAATTATTGTCACCATTTATTGAACTTTTGGGTGTATTTACAATGGTTTTATCTGTGGTGATGGATATGCTGAATGTGAAATTTATGCTGGTATTTCTTGCCTGCTATGCCCTGTATGGTATTTTACTCACATTAACTGCATATTTTTCAAGAATCTATACCATTGACCAGAGGCTTTCTTTTCGAGAACTGATCCTTGCTATTATTGCTTGTTTTTTTGAAACAACTTTTCTCCGCTTTTCTCTGGCATTTGTCCGTGCGACTGCATTTGTGGGATACAAGAAGAACAAACTGAACTGGGGTAAACTGGAAAGAAAGAAAATGAACAAAATATAGTTTTATTACTATGTCAATTTATCTAGTGTGACGACAAGCTGATTTCTAACGCAAAATCTGTTACCATAACGTGTCCTGATTCTTCTGGCTCTGGATGATAAGAAAAATTCCAATCTGAATCATAGACAGATTGCTTCCGCATGGAATACAACGGTAACAACCATTGTAGCAACTGCACGCGATTATTTTCAAAATGGACTGGAACATATCCCGCTGGATGATATAGAAACGGCATTTGAAGGTGAAACCGGAGCTTTGGAGGTGTGTTCATCCTTAAACGCCCCTGCTTCACCAGAAAAAAGGTCTTTGTCATTTTGACAAAGACCTTTTTCTGTGAAATTCGCCTTACGGCGAGTGAAATAATAACCTGCGGTTATTGTGAAATTGCTTCGCAGTGAAATGCACTGCGCGCGTTAAGGACGAATACACGTCAAAATTGCGGAAAGTACATGCCGGATGGAGTAGGACTTCAAATCGACCATATTATTCCGATTTCAAAAGGCGGAAAAACGGTTGCTTCTAATTTGCAGGTGCTGTGTTCAAAATGTAATGGCAGAAAGGGGAATAGAAGAACGACATAAAGAAAGAACACAAATCGTGAGCAGTTAGTTTAAAACGATTTGTGTTCTTTTTGCTTTTAAATTAAAAATATAAGCTTTTTTAGTTTCTCTCAACCATCGCTCTCAAAAGTTCAATTTCGGCTTTGTAGCCGGGGAGTTCGTTTGGGGTTTCGAGATAAAAGGGGAGGCGGCGCAGGACAGGGTGATTGATGATGCGGCGGAACGCTTCCGTGCCAATCTTGCCCTCGCCGATCTTTGCGTGGCGGTCTTTGTGAGAGGAAAGCCCGAAGATGCTGTCGTTAATGTGTACCGCTTTCAGGCGGTTAAGCCCAATCACGCGGTCAAACTCTGTCAACACACCGTCGAGGTCGTTTACAATGTCATACCCGGCATCGAACACGTGGCAGGTATCGAGACACACGCCCATGTGGTCGGAAAGCGTTACGCGGTCCAGAATTTCACGGAGTTCCTCAAAATGAGAGCCGACTTCCGTGCCTTTGCCCGCCATGGTCTCGAGTAAAACCGTGGTGGTCTGTTCGGGAGATAAAATGGCGTTCAGCGTTTCGCTGATCTGTGTGACGCCGGTCTCGATGCCTTGTCCAACGTGGCTGCCGGGGTGGAAATTATAGAGATTGTGCGGTGTGGCTTCCAGACGCTTCAAATCATCCTGCATCGTTTCGCGGGCGAATGTGCGGGTGTCTTCGTTTGCGGAGCAGGGATTGATTGTATACGGCGCGTGGGCGAGCAGCACGGCAAAGTGATTTTCCGCCGCCAACTCGTTTAACTTCTGTGCGTCGTTCAGATCAAGCGGCTTTGCGCGGCTGCCGCGCGGGTTTCGCGTGAAGAACTGGAACGTATCCGCGCCGATGGAAAGTGCCGTTTTGCCCATGGCGTAGTAGCCCTTAGAGGCGGAAAGATGACAACCGATGTGCAGCATGGCTTATTCCTTGGAATTCCAGTTTTTGTAGATCTCTTTTGTGGAACGCACCATTTCCTGCGCAAAATCGGAAACATATTTGCGGTTATAGAACGCCTTTGTGCGGTCGTTTGGCATCATTTCGAGCAGCTCTTCTTCAGAAAGCTCACGATACCGGTTCTCAAACACGATGGAGCTCTTTGCAAAACGAGTTGTCTGCTTTCTTTCCTTTTGCTGCTGGGTGGGATAGCCGAACACCAGCATGCAAAGCGGCGCGACCTGCGGGGGCAGGTTTAAAAGCTCTTTGTGAATCTCGAAGTTCTCAACAATATCGCCGATATAGCAGGAACCGATGCCGAGGCTTTCCGCGGCGATGCAGGCTGTGTGTGCGGCGATGACGGCATCTTCCGTTGCAAGCACCATGTTGCTGAGCTCCGGCGCGGGAATGTCCTCGCAGCCCGCCATTTTGAACTTTCTGTACCAACGGTGGTAATCTGCACAGAAAATGAGCACCATTTTCGCCTGTGCAATGAACGGCTGATGATCACAGGTTTCGGCAAGCTTATCCTTAATGGACTGATCCGTCACGTCAATGATGGAGTACGGCATGCAGTTGCCGCCGGTCGGTGCGCGCATGGCAGCGGCGAGGATAATATCTTTGATTTCGGGTGTGATCTCTTTATCCTCAAAAACACGGACGGACTTGCGGTTCATCAAAACCTGAATCGTTTCATTCATTTTTAAGACCCCTTCCAAATTGTTGTAATCAAGCTGCTAACAGTATAGCACAATAAAGCGCCCGTGTAAAGGAGAATATTGAACCGAAGTGCACGGGAAAACGGCACTATGGGTTGACAAATTTAACAGCGGGGTTATAATAATATCAAAGAGGTGTATGAGGAGTGCGGCTATGGAATTGCATGAACTGATGAGAAAATTACATAAGCTGGAGCTTGTGCAGCAGCTTGCACATCGGCGTGGGGCGCAGGAGCATGGTCTGTATTTCGGCCAGATGCCTGTACTGGATTTCATTGCGGCAAATCCCGGGTGCACACAGGTGCAGGTGGCAGACCATCTGCGTGTCAGCCCGGCCTCCATTGCACTCTCTACAAAGCGCTTGCAGAAGGCGGGGTATCTCACAAAAGAAGTGGATGCAGAAAACCTGCGTTGCAAGCGGCTTTATATCTCTGAAGAAGGGCAAAGGGTCTGTGCCATGTGCCGCGAGCGGTTAGACCAGATCGACGCGGTGGCGTTTCAGGGCTTTTCGGAAGAGGAACTTGAAGCGTTTTCCTCTTTTTTGGACCGCGTGACGCTTAACATGACGGGCGAGACCGAAAATGTTGTGAGCGGCGAATTGTTCGGCCATTTGTGCCGGGAACTCGATGCCATTGAAAAAGAGGCGAAGAAAAGCTGATTTTCTGGTAAAGTTGTGTTTTTTACCATCTGATTTGCAAAAAATATCAAATACATTCCTGCGCTCTTTCATTATAATAAGGGCGTAAACACAGAGGCGATACCACAATGCCGGTCAATCGGGCAAAATTTCACTTCGATAATACATACGCCGGTATGGATATGCTGTACGGGCCATATGTTCTGTATCAGATTGGGGACTTAAGCTGCGAAGCAGGTTACCAGACCTTTGAGCACGAGCAGGCGGTCTATGAGATTACATACGTGCTTTCCGGCACCGGTGCATTTTATGTAGATGATACGGTGTACACCATGCAGAAGGGTGACCTGCTCCTTGTGCGCAAGGGACAGATGCACAACATCATCTCGGCGGAGATCGAACCGCTGCGTTTCTTTTATCTCGGCTTTGATTTTGTGGAGCCGATCGTAAATGAGAAGATTGCACAGCTTAAGAGTTTTTTTGATACGAACGAGCAGGTGCAGTTTCATAACGCGGTCAGCTTACAGGACACGTTCATGCGCGTGCTTTCCGAATTCATTTCGGACGACGTACTCTCGAACCTTTTGATTGAAGCGTATATGCAGGAGATCATCTGCGGCGTATACCGCATTTTCAGCCGAAAGTTCTACAAAAACTACTTACTGAGCGGCAGCAATAATTCCGATGAAAAGCTCGTCTACGATGTCATCAATTACATTGATGTGCACCTTGAGTCCATGGAAAATCTCAGCGCGCTCAGTGCGGAGTTTGGGTACAGCTATACCCATATTGCGCAGAAGTTCTCTGCGTTTACGGGCGAAAGCCTGAAATCCTATCACACAAAGCGGCGCTTTGAAAAATCAAACGAGTATCTTCGCCAGGGATATTCCGTTACAAAAGTCGCCGAGCTGATGGGCTTCAAATCGATCCATGCGTTCAGCCGCGCCTACAAAAAATATGTGGGTATGGCGCCGCGTGAATATAGAAAATGGGCCGAGGAGGATAAAAAGAACCTTCCGCAGCCCGCAGAAAATTCTTAAAGGAGTTGTATTCCAATGAAAGTTGCCGTTATTGGTTGCGGTACGATCGCAAATGCAGCACACATCCCGTCTTACATGAACAACCCGGAGGCAGAAATCAAGTATTTCTGCGACATCATCCCGGAGCGCGCACAGGCTGCCGTTGAAAAGTACGGCTGCGGCACCGCTGTTGTGGATTATCACGATGTCCTGGCAGACCCGGAAGTTGAAGCTGTTTCCGTCTGCACCCCGAACAATGTTCACCCGACCATTTCCATTGACGCATTGCGCGCAGGCAAGAACGTTCTGTGCGAGAAGCCGGCTGCAAGATCCTACAAGGAAGCCCTTGAGATGCAGAAGGTTCAGCACGAGACCGGCAAGGTGCTCAATATCGGCGTTGTTAACCGCTTCAATGACAGCGTTAACCTCATCAAAAAGTATATCGACGACGGCAAGCTCGGCGATATCTACCATGTACATGCCAGCTTCCGTGCACACCGTTCCATTCCGGGCCTCGGCGGCGCGTTCACCACAAAGGCGATTGCAGGCGGCGGTGCTCTGATTGACTGGGGTGTACATTACCTTGATATCGTTATGTACTGCTGCGGCGACCCGAAGGTTAAGACCGTTACGGGTGAAGCCTTCTGCGAGCTTGGCAAGGACATGAAGGGCTACGCATACACCGACATGTGGGCAGGCCCCCCGAAGTACGACGGCACCTACGACGTGGACGACTCCGTTGTCGGCATGATCCGTACCGAAGGCCCGGTCATCTCTCTGCACGGCGCTTGGGCGCAGAACATCGGCGAAAACGAGTGTTACATCGACTTCATGGGCGATAAGGGCGGCATCCGTCTCCAGTACGGCAAGGATTTCACCGTTTACAGCTCCGAGTACGGTGCACTCACGGAGTATAAGCCTGTCTTTAAGATGCGCGACCACTTCCAGAACGAGATTGATGCATTCATCGACTGCATCAAGACCGGCAAGAAGCTGCCGTCTCACATCGACACCGTTATCATCACGGCACAGATGATGCAGGCGATTTACGATTCTTCCGAGCAGCACAAAGAGATCACGCTGGGCTAAGCTCCCTGTGCATTAAGAAAGGAAATTGCTTATGTATCCCTTTTCTATCGGCGTTCTGATGGACGGCTTCCGCACCGATACGCTCACGGCTCTCGATAAAGCTGTTGCAGTCGGCGCGACCGGCATTCAGGTTTACGCAACAAGAGGCGAAATGTCGCCCGAGAATATGAACGCAGAAGCACGCCGCGAATTTTTGAAGCGCGTGAAGGATCACGGCCTGACGATCTCTGCGCTGTGCGGCGACCTCGGCCACGGCTTCAACGACCCGAAGCTGAACCCGGAGCTCATTGAAAAATCCAAACGCATCGTAGACCTTGCAAAGGACCTCGAGACCGATGTGATCACAACGCATATCGGCGTTGTACCGAACGACCCGAGCCACCCGCGCTATGCAATCATGCAGGATGCTTGCGGCCAGCTTGCGGCGTATGCAGACTCCATGCAGGCACACTTCGCCGTGGAGACCGGCCCGGAGATTGCAACGACGCTGAAGGGGTTCCTTGACGGCCTCCATTCCAAGGGTGTTTCCGTCAACCTTGATCCGGCAAACTTTGTTATGGTCACGGGCGACGACCCGGTTCAGGCGGTCTACACGCTGAAGGATTACATTGTGCACACACATGCAAAAGACGGCAAGCGTCTGCATTATGTCAGCCCGGAGATCCTGTACGGCATGGAGGAATCCGACATGCTGAACGACGCTTCCTTCATTGAGCTTCCGCTCGGCGAAGGCGACGTTGATTTCCCGGCGTACTTCAAGGCGCTGAACGACATCGGCTATCAGGGCTTCCTGACGATTGAACGCGAAGTCGGCGACGACCCTGAGGGTGATATCCGCAAGGCGGCAGATTACATCCGCAGCCTGATCTGATTTTAAAAAGCAAAGAAGGAGAACGGTTTCGACCGCTCTCCTTTTTGCATCATAAAAGCCAAAAGGAGGAACGGAAAATGGCCAAAAAACGTGAGGTGTGGGACGCGGTGGACGAAAACGGGGAACTGCTCGGCTTTGATCTATACCGCGATGAATGGGGCAAAAAGCCCATACCGGAGGGTGCGCACCACCGTGTGGTGGAGATTTTCACCGTTACAAAGCAGGGCGAGGTTTTGTGCACGCAGCGCGACCCGAAAAAGCGGATTTTCGCGCTGAAATGGGAGGTGACCGGCGGCTCCGTTGTAAAAGGCGAAAAACCGCTTGCAGGCGCGGTGCGGGAGCTTAGGGAAGAGACCGGCATCGTAAAGCAGCCGGAAGAGCTGACCTTTTTGCTGCGTCCGACGCATGGCCCAACGGTGTTTTACGTGTATGCCGCAACGGTTGAAAGCGCGGATATCCCAATCACGCTGCAGGCGAATGAAACGATCGATTACAAATTTCTGCCGTATGACAAATTCTGCGATTTCGTACAGTCCGAGACGTTTGCCGACTCCATACGGGAGTGTTTTCCGGCGTATCAAAACGCGCTCGAAACGTATGTAAAGCAAGTTTTGAAAGACGCAACTTGCAAAAAATGACGGAGAAAAAATCAATTATTCATTTGTGTGCTTTCCTGTTGAATTTTGGTGTTTGCTGTGTTAAAATCTCAGACGGACTAAAAACAGGCGGCTTGCCTGCAATGAGGAAAGTTGGCGTAGTATGAATAACCCAATCCAAAACGTTAAAGAAAAGCTTACAAAGCAAAATTTAAAGACATTTTTGCTCATCACGTTCGGCACCTTTATTTTTGCCATCGGCATTTATTTCTTTAAATTTCCGAATAATTTCTCCACCGGCGGCGTGAGCGGTATCTCTATTCTGCTCGGTCGTATTTTTCCGTCGTTCTCCACGGCGGATATCATGTGGATTATCAATATCATTCTGCTCATCATCGGTTTTATCATTTTAGGACGCGGTTTTGGTGTGCTTACCGTGTATTGCAGCATGCTGCTTTCGTTTTTGACGTGGCTGTTTGAAAAGGTCATTCCGCTTTCCAAGCCGCTTACCGATCAGCCGTTCCTCGAGCTGTGCTACGGCATGATGCTGCCGGCGGTCGGCTCGGCGATCCTCTTTAATTGCAACGCTTCGAGCGGCGGCACGGATATTGTTGCGATGATCCTCAAAAAGTACACGAGTCTTGATATCGGCAAAGCGCTGCTCGTCAGCGATGCGCTCATCGCATTTTCCGCGACGTTTGTATTCGATATCCGCACAGGCCTGTTTTCGCTGCTCGGTCTTGCTATCAAAGCGTTCATGGTCGATTCCGTGATTGAAGGTATTAACCTCTGCAAATATTTCTCCATTGTCACCACGCACCCGGAGGAGATTTGCGATTACATCATTCACAAGATGAACCGCAGCTCGACCATTGTGGATGCCACAGGCGCGTATTCGCATGAGGGCTGCAAGGTCGTTATGGTTGCGTGCAGACGCGGTGAAGCTGTGAAGCTCCGCGCGTATGTCCGTTCCGTCGATAAAAAGGCATTTATGTTCATCACGAATACGAGCGAGATCATCGGCAAGGGCTTCCGTTCTGTTGAATGACCGTACATAAAAGCTTTTGGCAGCGCATCGTTTCGGTGTGCTGCTTTTTTATAGGTGAAAATTTAATTTAGTATTGACTTAATTAAAATTCGTGCTATAATTTAATTTAGTAAATGCTTAATCAGGAGGACGCTATGGGGTCAACGGCTATGATGTTCAAAGCACTGGCAGATGAAAACCGCCTTTTGCTGCTGCGCCTTTTGCTGCGCCGCAACTGTTGCGTGCGCGCACTGGCAAGACAGCTGGATATTTCGGAAGCGGCGGTTTCACAGCATTTAAAAGTTCTGCGTGAAGCGGGGCTCATTTTCGGCGAAAAGTGCGGCTATTTCATGCACTACACCGTCAATCGCGCGGCGCTTAAAGAACTCAGCAGCCAGCTCTCTCGCATGGCGTTTTCTGCAGAGCAGTTGCCCTGCACACCGCAGCATGGCGGGTGCAGCCGTGCGGAATATGACAAATGCCGAAACGCGGCACAGCCGCAGACAGAGCATATTCTGCACGTAGCAGAAAATAGGATGTTTGATTTGAAAGGAAGCATGAACATGAAAATCGCGGTAACGTATCAGAACGGACTGGTTTTCCAGCATTTCGGCCATTCCGAAGCATTTAAGATCTATGAGATTGAGAACGGCGAGGTTAAAAATGCAGAGGTCGCGCCCACAAACGGCAGCGGCCACGGTGCACTGGCTGGCTTTTTGAAGCAGCACGGCGTGAATGCGCTCATCTGCGGCGGCATCGGCGGCGGTGCGCGCACGGCGCTTGCAGAAGCGGGCATCGAGTTGTATCCCGGTGTTTCCGGCAGCGCGGACACGGCGGTCAATTCGCTGCTGAACGGCACACTGCTCTATAACCCGGATACCGTCTGTGCACACCATCACCACGAGGACGGTCATGACTGCGGCAGCCATAGCTGCGGGGAAGATAAGCACGGCTGCGCGGGCAATCATTGATTTACCGGAAGGGTCATTTCGGCATTTGCTGCGATGACCTTTCTTTTTCTTTACAAACCGCGAAACTGTTTGAAAACACGTGATTTCTGTGTTATACTATACGCAGAGTTTGAAATTTATCTACGGGAGGACAAGCATGTCGAATCCGTACAGAGAGGAATTTATCTCCATTTATACACAGAATATCACGCGCGAGGGCTCGCAGAAGCTTTTGACGTGGCTGGATACCACCGATTTTTACACCGCGCCGGCAAGCACAAAGTTCCACTGTGCCTGCGAAAGCGGCCTTGTGATGCACAGCCTGAATGTCTACAAGGCGATGCGCGAGCGTTGGCTTGACGAGGGCGACAGTGAAGAAAGCTTTGCGATATGTGCGCTGCTGCACGACGTGTGCAAATCGCAGTTTTATAAGACCTCCACGCGCAACGTGAAAAATGACGAAACCGGGCAGTGGGAAAAGCGTCCGTTTTACACGGTGGACGATGCATTCCCGTTCGGTCACGGTGAAAAATCCGTTTACCTCATCGAGCGTTTTATGCGTCTAAAGCCTGTGGAGGCCATGGCAATCCGCTGGCACATGGGTGGCTTTGACGACGCGGCGAAGGGCGGCAGCTTTGCCATCAGCCTGGCATTTGACCGCTATCCGCTCGCCGTGAAGCTGCACATGGCTGATTTGGAATCAACCTATCTGCGCGAAAAAGGCACCTCCGATGTGCGCTGAGAGGCGGTGAGCAGATGATCGCGATACAAACTGCAAATTTAACGAAAAAATACGGCGACATCATTGCGATAAATGGCGTGGACCTTGAAGTGGAAGCCGGGGAGATCGTCGGCTGCCTCGGCCCGGAGAGATCCGGCAAAACGACGCTGCTGCGCCTTTTAACGGGTCTTGTGCGCCCGACGCTCGGCGACAGCACAGTGCTGGGACTTTCTTCTGTGAAAGAGAGTCGCAAACTGCGCGCGAAAAGCGGTATCGTTACCGATACGGCGGCCTGCATTGGCAGCATGAGCGCTCTGGAAAACCTGCTGATGTTCGCTTCCATGTATGGCATGCGCAAGGAGCAAGCCCGTACACATGCGGCGCAGCTTTTGAAGAAGCTTGACCTTTGGAACGCGCGCGACCGCAAGGTCTACACGTTTTCCACAGAGATGTGCCGCCGGCTATCGCTGGCGCGTGCGCTTGTGCATCGCCCGCAGATCGTGTTTTCGGATGGTTTGCCCGGCGGCGAGCAAGCGGTATCGGACGCAATGGTGCTGCGTACACTTTCGGATTACGCAAAGGAAACCGGCGCCACGGTGCTGCTTTGCACCGATCATCTTGAAAGCGCGGAGGAGATCTGCACAAGCTTTGCGGTGCTGGAGCACGGCTTTTTACGGGCGAGCGGCGACCTTTCGATGCTTACGGCCGCTTCCGAATTGACGCCTATGGCGGTGATTCGCGTGAGCGACACGCAGAAGATGCCGGAGGACTTCACACTGCATGATGGCGCGTGGGAAAAGCCGATCGAATCCGAAGCCGATATGCCGGAGCTTATTTCCGGGCTTGTGCGGGAGAATGTCGGTATTTACGAAGCATCTGTGTGTACGCCCACATTGCAGGATGTTTATTACGCGTTTGTGAAAAAGCCGGGAGAGGAGACACCGCATGAAGAAGCTGTTTTATAGGCTGTTTTCCAAAGCGGAACGTGCACTCATGATGAAGGACCTTTCCGACTTGTGCCGCCGCAGGCTGATCTTGACGTTGCTTATCACACTGCCGCTCGTTTTTGCGGTGGCGTTCCCGCTTTTGTTCCTGTTCGTTTCCGCTATGGTATCACCGAAATCCTCCGGTGTGGAGCAGTTTAAAAACCTGCTCGATAACATTCCGCAGGGGACGGACGAGCGCGCGCAGATGTTCTACATTTTCACGGCGTTTATCTCGCCGATGCTGTTTATGATCATTCCGCTTTTATCGGCAATCATTACGGCTTCGTACACGTTTGCGGGCGAGCGGGCACACGGCACAATGGAAACGCTTCTGTTTGCGCCGTTCAGCGTGCGCCGCTTTTTGCAGGTGAAGGCGGCAAGCAGTGTTCTGGCTTCCGGGCTTGTCACGGCGGTTTCGTTTATTCTGTTCTTTGTCGTCACGGCTATCGGCGATATGGTTTTGAAAGCGCCGTTTTTCTTTGACCTTTCATGGTTCGTTCTGGTGTTTTTGCTCTCGCCGGCCATCACGGTGCTGGGCGTTACGTTTGCTGCGATGCTGACCGTGAAAGCACGCTCCACAGCGGAATCCATTCAAATTTCCGGCTATATCGTGCTGCCGATTTTGCTCATCTTCATCGGGCAGATCATGGGCCTGTATCGATTAAACAGTATTGCGCTTTTGATTTTGACAGCGATCATCGTTGTGATCGACCTGTGTTTATTCAATTTCGGGTTTCGGCGCTTCACAGCCGAAAAGCTGCTGACGCGTCCGCCGGAAAAGCCGCGAAAGGAGAAAACCAATGTCTATTGACCTGCACTGCCACACAAGATATTCGGACGGCTCCACGCCGCTTGAGGAGCTTATACAGCTTGCTACGCTCCGCGGCGTGACGACGTTCGCGCTCACCGACCACGATACCATGGCGGGCTGCGAATGCGCGTTGGAGCTTGGGCGGGAAGCGGGCGTGACGGTGATTCCCGGCGTGGAAATTTCTGCCGTAGATCCGAAGCGACATGGTAAAGCGCATATCCTGTGCTATAAGCCGAAGAAGCCCGAAGTGTTGCTGCCGCTGCTGCAAAAAACGACGGACAGCCGCCATGCGGCGATGCTACGCTCCGTTGATAAAGTCTGCCGCCTGTATGCGGTTCCGCGCGAGATGATTCTGCGCCGCGCGGAGGGCTCGACGAATATCTACAAGCAGCACGTTTTGCAGGCGTTAATGGACGCCGGCTACGCGAGTGAGATGTTCGGCGAGGTTTTTAAGAAGCTCTATGATTCCAAAACGGGCATCGCCTACGAGAAGGTGGATTATCCCGACATCGATACTGTGATGGATGCAGTTGACGCCGCAGAGGGCATCGCGGTCTTGGCGCACCCGAGCGAATACCACAGCATGGATCTTCTGCGCGAGCTGTGCAGAAACCACCGCATCCGCGGCATTGAAGTTTATCACCCGCGCAACACGGAGGAGGATAAAGCGGAAATATTGCGCTTAGCCGAAAAGTATGACCTTGCTGTCACCGGCGGCACGGATTATCACGGCTTTTACACGACAAAGAAAAATCCGGTCGGCACGTTCACGACGGCCGAATCCGAATTTGATAAATTATTTTCTGAATGAAAGGGAAATGCAAAATGAAGTATGATTTCACACCGAAAGGTGTATGTTCCAGAGGCATTCATGTAGAGCTCGACGGCGACGTTATTCGCTCCGTGAAATTCGATGGCGGCTGTAACGGCAATACGCAGGGCGTGGCAGCGCTTGCGGTCGGCATGACCGTTGACGAATACGTAAAGCGCTGCAAGGGCATCAAGTGCGGCTTTAAGAACACCTCCTGCCCGGATCAGCTCGCGCTCGCACTGGAAGAAGCGCTCGCAGAGCAGAAGAAGGCATAAGTAATTTGCTCAAGAGAAATTACCCGGAGAGAAACTCTTTCCGGGTTTTTCTCTGTTTGGGCTTGATTTTTCCTCAGAATACGGTATAATAGTTTAGTCAACAAAATATGCGGGTATGGCGGAATTGGCAGACGCGCCAGATTTAGGTTCTGGTACTTCGGTGTGCAGGTTCAAGTCCTGTTACCCGCACCATAATCGGACACCAATTGTGATACAATAGGTATCATGATTGGTGTTCATTTTTCTCAATAAATGTGTAGGAGGGAATAAAGTGAAATTAAATGCTGCGATAAAAAATATGACTACCCAAATTGCCGATGTTCTTTCGCTTAACGATCCTTCTGTTTACATTTATGGTTCTTATGTGTTAGATGATTTTCAATACGGCTGGAGCGACATAGATATTCTCGTTCTAACCCAAAAGTCTATTTCCGAACAACAGGCTAATGAACTTGTTTGCCTCCGGCAGAGTATTACTGCCGCCGAGTCCGATAATCCGTTTTACCGTTGCTTTGAGGGTGGCATGTTGACACTAAACGCATTTATTCGCAAGGTTCCGGATAGAGTTGTCTATTGGGGAACAAGTGGACAAAGAATTACTGACAGCTATCATTTTGATGCGTGTTGCATGAAAGAACTGCTTGACTACAGCCGTCTCTTGCATGGAAAAGACATACGGGGACAATTGACTCCGCCTTCTTTTGAGGACATAAAAACAAATATACAATTTCATTACGATACGATTCGAAAATATGCAAGCAGTACCGGACGAAGTATCTATTCTTTTGGTTGGCTTTTGGATATTGCCAGATGCATTTACACACTTCGTACCGGAAAAATCATTTCCAAAACGGCTGCCGGAGAGTGGGCATTGCAAAACTGTTTATTCCACAACATCACCGCACTTGAAACCGCCTTAGAGGTTAGAAAAAATCCGCAAAAATATTTGGAAAGTGCCGAGCTGCAGGCTTTGTCGGGGAAGCTAGGAAATGCTATACAGCAGTATGCGGACGTGCTTGAGAAGGAATTAAAAACCACATCATTTGTTGGGGTGTGCACTTTTTAACGGTACTCGGCACCTTTTAATGAAAGGTCGTAAGGGGTGTGCATTTTGTATCAAAGTAGGTCACTATTTTCATAAAAACGAGTGTATTCAGTGGCTTTGGCTTTTGTGTTCACTCGTTTTTATATGCCATATTAATTATATGACACGATCAGCTGAACGGCGAAGCGGAAATCAGAGAATACTATGAAATGGCACCGGGTATCGTTGAAGCTATTAATCAAAAATCGAACGCCCAAGAAATCTGGAACGAAGTATATAAAGATCTCGTTGAGCCGTGTGTGAACATGATTTATAACAATAAAAATGAAAGTGCTTATACGCTTTATAAACTTTATTCTCTGAAATTGAATCAAAAATACAAAGCATAAGAATCAAAAACAGAAGGTCAAGCCGGATAAGAGACTTGACCTTCTGTTTTCGTATTTATAGTTGCCTAAAAATTATTTCGCGTTGACCGCTTCTTCGATGGCTTCCAAAACGGTGTCGTAGTCCGCTTCCGTGACGAGGAGGGAGATCTCGACTTCGGAAGTCGTGATGAGGCGGATGTCGGCGTCGCTTGCGGCGATGGCGCTGAACACTCTGGCGGCCATGCCCGGCGTGTTTTTCATCTGCGGGTCGTAGACGGAGATTTTATGGTTCACGCTGCTGACGATAACCTTGATGCCGGTCTCGGTCTTGAGCGTATTTGCAAAAGACAGCACTTCGATGAGGTCTTGGTCAGAAATGGTAAAAGAAAGGCCGGCATTTGCACCGTGGTTCGGGGGCATGGAGATCATATCGATGTTGATATCGAGCTCCGCGATGCGCTCGAATACCTCAGCCATAAAGCCTGTGGTGGCGGGGCTGCCTTGCAGGGTGACCAGTGTGATGTTGCTGACCGTGCTGATTTCGGTTGTGCCCATGATCTGTTCCATCCTTTCTTAAACCAAAGCGGACATGTCGTAAAGGCCGGGGCCTTTGCCGCTCATGAATACCGCTGCGTTTACTGCGCCCACCGCGAACAACTCTTTGGACTGCGCGGAATGGGAGAGCGTGATGACCTCGTTGTTGCCCGCAAAGATCACCTCATGCTCGCCGACAATGGTGCCGCCGCGCACGGAGTGAATGCCAATCTCGCTCTTTTCGCGCTTTTTGCGCTGTGCGTGGCGATCGTACATATACTGCGTTTCGCCGTCGCGCACGGAAGCAAGCACATCGGCAAGCATCAAAGCCGTGCCGCTCGGCGCGTCAATCTTCTGATTGTGGTGCTTTTCGACGATCTCAATGTCGAACTGGTCGCCGAGCACCTTTGCCGCCTTCTTTGCAAGTTCCAGCATCAGGTTAATGCCGAGTGACATGTTGCGGGAATAGAAGATTGGCTGCGTTTCGGAGGCTTTGGTAAGCTCCGCGGTCTGCTCTGCTGTGTAGCCCGTGGTGCAGAGCACAGCCGGAATGCCACCCTTTTCCGCCGCGTAGTGCAAAATCGGCGTTAAAAGGGAGGGGTGGGAGAAGTCGATGATAACATCTGCCGCTTCCGTCACCTGATCGATGGAGGTGTAAGTGGGGTAGGAAGCAGTCTGTGCATTGACGTTCAGATCAACGCCGGCAACAATCTCGCAATCGGTGCGTTCGGAAACAAGCTGCGTGATGAAGTGACCCATTTTGCCGCAGCAGCCACATAAAATAATCCTTGCCATTTTACGTCCGTTCCTTTCTTAATCAGGCGAGCTGCAGATGCTTTGCCATTTCGACTTTCAGCTTTGCAATTTGCTCATCGGACATATCGGCAAGCGGCAAGCGGCAGTGGCCGCAGTTGAAGCCCATCAGGTTCAATGCCTGCTTTACCGGGATTGGGTTGACGTCCATGAACAGTGCGTTCATGAGGTCGAGATACTTAAACGTGAGTGCCTGCGCTGTCTCGAGGTCGCCCGCAACGGAAGCGGTGGCAAGCTCGTGCATTTCTTTCGGCATGATGTTGGAGAACGTAGAGATGACGCCTTTGCCGCCGAGAGACGCAATCGGCAAAGTCTGCGTGTCTTCACCGGAGTAAACCGTGAGGTCATCACCGCAAAGCTCACGCGTTTTGATGAGCGCGGAGATGTCGTGGTTCGCTTCCTTTGTGGCAACGATGTTCTGCGTCTTCGAGAGCTCGTAGTACGTTTCCGGCAGAATGTTGAGGCCGGTGCGGCTCGGGACATTATACACAATGCACGGAACTTTTACACTGCCCGCAATGCGGTTGAAGCTTGCAACGAGGCCGCGCTGGGAAGTCTTGTTGTAGTACGGCGTGACAAGCAGAAGGCCGTTTGCGCCGAGTGCTTCTGCTTTTTGGGAGAGCTCCATGGCGTAGGCGGTATCATTGCTGCCGGTGCCTGCGATGACCGGCACGCGGCCAGCAACCTTGTTTACGGTGAACTCGATGACCTTCACGTGCTCTTCATCGGAGAGCGTTGCCGCTTCGCCGGTGGTACCGCAGGTGACAATGGCATCGGTGCCGCTTGTGATCTGAAACTCGATGAGCTTTTCAAGCTCCTCGTAGTTTACGGACATATCCGGGTTAAACGGGGTAACAAGCGCCACCGCTGCGCCGGTAAAAATGGTTTCTTTCATCTAAAAAATACCTCCTGAACGGTATCAGTCAAAATAGCCCTTCTTTGCGAGCAGCTCTGCAAGCAGAACACCGCCGCCTGCTGCGCCGCGCAGCGTGTTGTGGGAAAGGCAAACGAACTTGTAGTCATACTGGGTATCCGGGCGCAGTCTGCCGATGGAAACGGCCATACCATGCTCCAGTTCACGGTCGAGTTTTGCCTGCGGGCGGTCTGCTTCCGTAAAGTAGTGCAGGAACTGCTTCGGTGCGCTCGGCAGCTCGAGCTCCTGTGCCGGGCCGCGGAACTCTGTCCAGCGGCGGATGATTTCCTCCGGTGAGACCTTCTTTTCCATGGAGACGAACACCGCAGCCGTATGGCCGTCGGAAACCGGCACGCGGAAGCACTGTGCCGTGATGGACGGGGTGGTCGCGTTGACAATCTTATCGCCCTCAATGTGGCCCCACAGCTTCATCGGCTCCTGCTCGGATTTTTCTTCCTCGCCGCCGATATACGGGATGACGTTGTCGAGAATATCGGGATACGTTTCAAAGGTTTTGCCGGCGCCGGAGATGGCCTGATATGTGCAGGCGAGCACCTTCGTGACGCCGAGATCCATCAGTGGGTGAATAGCCGGAACGTAGCTCTGAAGGGAGCAGTTGGACTTTACGGCGATAAAGCCGCGCTTTGTGCCGAGGCGCTTTCTCTGTGCGTTGATGATTTCAATGTGGTCGGCGTTGATCTCCGGCACAACCATCGGCACATCCTCGACGCCACGGTTTGCGCTGTTGTTGGAGACGACCGGGCACTCCTTTTTCGCATAAGCTTCTTCAAGGGCGCGGATTTCGTCTTTTTTCATATCGACGGCGCAGAATACAAAATCGACCTTGGAGACGACTTCGTCCATATCTGCAACAGCGTCTAAGATGATCATATCCGCCATACTTGTGGGAATGGGCGTTTTCATAGCCCAGCGTTTTTCTACGACGCTTTTATATGTTTTACCGGCGGAGCGGGAAGAGGCCGCAAGCGCGGTCACGTTGAACCACGGGTGGTTTTCAAGGAGCGTTGCAAAACGCTGACCGACCATGCCTGTGCAACCAATGATACCGACATTATACTTTTTCATTTCTTTCACCCGTCCTGTTTACAGGACATCCTTTCAAAAATGATGAAATGTACGCTCAAAAACAAAATTAAGGTCAAATTTCATTTTTGAGCGAAAAAAAACCGGTTGAAATCCGGTCATACATACAATATAATAGAATGTGCACAGGCTTTTACGAAAGTCTCCCTGCGGAAAAGCTCTGATAGCACTCCATCCTATTGCAGATGACAGTTACGGGGCTTTCGCCACAGCAACCAGATCCAAGCGTACCACATGCGCTGAGATCTTCGGCGGTGTGTCCTTTTTCTGCGGGCCGATGCCTGTGGAGGGCCAAAACCCGCGGATACTTTTACAAACCGCGCCTCTATCCTTATTATAATACATGGAATACGGATTGTTGTCAATTTATTTATGAAAAATTCTTAGAATAATCCTGCGTAATTTGGGGGATGCGGCTATTTTAATTCAGATTGGAAGGAATATACTTGGATACGCAAACTTTACAGACAAAAGATTTTGATTTTGAGCTTCCGGAAGAACTTATCGCCCAGACGCCGATTGAACCGCGTGACGCTTCGCGCCTGATGGTGTTGGACAAAACAACCGGTGAGATCGAACACAGACATTTTCACGACATCACGGAGTATTTGAATGAGGGCGATTGTCTTGTACTCAACAATTCCCGTGTTTTGCCTGCGCGTATTTACGGCATTAAAAACGAGACCGGCGCGCACGTTGAATTTTTGCTTCTGAAAAATTGCGGTGACGACGTATGGGAAGCACTTGCAGGTCCGGGCAAGCGTGCAAAGGTCGGCACCTCGTTCACGTTCGAGGGCAGCTCCATGACCTGCGAGGTCATAGAAGTGAAGGACGACGGCAACCGCATGATCCGCTTCCATTACGACAAGGGCACGAACTTCTTCACGGAGCTGGATAAGATTGGCCAGATGCCGCTGCCGCCCTATATTAAAGAAAAACTCAAGGATAAAGAGCGCTACCAGACGGTGTATTCCAAAGAGGAAGGTTCTGCCGCTGCGCCGACGGCCGGTCTGCACTTTACGCCGGAGCTGCTTGATGCAATTCGCTCAAAAGGCGTGAAGGTCGTGTTCGTCACACTGCATGTCGGCCTTGGCACGTTCCGCCCGGTGAGCGTGGATAACATTCTCGACCACAAAATGCATAGCGAGCATTATCACATGCCGAAAGAGACTGCCGACGCCATCAACGAGACGAAGAAAAACGGCGGACGCGTGATCGCTGTCGGCACTACGAGCTGCCGCACGATTGAATCTGTCGCAAAGAAGTGCGGCAAAATTTGTGAGGACGATGACTGGACGGATATTTTTATCTATCCGGGCTTTGAATTTAAGGGCCTTGATGCGCTTATCACGAACTTCCACTTGCCGGAAAGTACGCTCATCATGCTGGTCTCCGCGCTTGCGGGCCGCGAACACATTTTGAATGCGTATAACACTGCCGTCAAGGAGCGTTACCGCTTCTTCAGCTTCGGCGACGCCATGTTCATCAAATAACTTTGAAAGGAATTTTCTTTACATGTACAAGCTTATCAAAAGAGAAAACCACGCGCGGCGCGGTGAGCTCCAAACCGTGCACGGCACGGTGCAGACACCGGCGTTTATGAACGTCGCGACGGTTGCGGCGATTAAGGGTGCGGTTTCTGCTTACGACCTTAAAAATATTAAATGCCAAGTGATGCTCTCTAACACGTATCACCTGCATCTGCGCCCGGGCGATGACGTGGTGCGCAAAATGGGCGGCGTACGCAAGTTTACCGGCTGGGATGGCCCTGTGCTGACGGACAGCGGCGGGTTTCAGGTTTTCTCGCTCGCGAAGCTGCGCAATATCAAAGAAGAAGGCGTGACGTTTGCGTCGCACATCGACGGCCATCGCATCTTCATGGGCCCGGAGGAAAGCATGCGTATTCAGTCCAACCTCGGTTCTACCATCGCCATGGCGTTTGACGAATGCGTGGAAAACCCGGCGGAATACGACTACGCGAAAAATTCCTGCGCACGCACAGCACGCTGGCTGCGCCGCTGCAAGGCGGAGATGAACAGACTGAATGCGCTGCCGGATACGATCAACCCGAACCAAATGCTGTTCGGCATCAACCAGGGGTGCACATACATCGACCTGCGCGTGAACCACATGAAGGAGATTGCGGAATTGGGACTCGATGGTTATGCCATTGGCGGCCTTGCGGTCGGCGAGCCGGCAGAGGTCATGTATGAAGTGATTGAAGCGGTTGAAGAGCATATGCCGCAGGATAAGATCCGCTACCTGATGGGTGTGGGCACGCCGACAAATATTCTGGAAGCGGTGCACCGCGGCGTTGATCTGTTCGACTGCGTGATGCCGAGCCGCAATGCACGCCATGGTCATGCATTTACAAATGAAGGCGTGCGCAATATGCTCAATGCGAAATACACGCTGGACGATCAACCGATCGACCCGACCTGCGACTGCCCGGTCTGCCGCAAGTTTTCCCGTGCTTATATTCACCACCTTTTCAAAGCGGGGGAGATGCTTGCCATGCGCTTGACGGTTATGCATAATCTTTATTTCTACAACAATTTGATGGAACGCATTCGTAACGCGCTCGATGAAGACCGGTTTGAAGCATTTTATCAGGAGTATTCAGAGAAATTTAACAAAAGAATTTAGAAAATCCTTGCAACCACGAATGGCTTTTGTTATAATGTATAAAGTTAATTTGGTGACGGGTGTATTGACCGCTTTGCAGTCGAACGGAGCGCACCATGAAAGAAAGGAAAGAAAACCATGAATTTGAGTGTTTTGACAACGACAGGTGCAGCAGCCGGCGGCAACATGTCCAGCATGCTGATCATGCTCCTTGTTTACGGTGCGATCATCGCGGCTATGTACTTCATCTTCTTCCGCCCGCAGAACAAGAAGAAGAAGAAGGAAGCGGAAATGCGCAAGAACGCACAGGTCGGCGACGAGATCACGACCATCGGCGGCATTTGCGGCAGAATCATCGCTGTAAAGGATGAGACCGACAGCGTTATCATCGAGACCGGCAGCGACCGTGCAAGACTGCGCATCAAGCGTTGGGCGATCGGCAGCGTCGATACCATCCACGAGGAAGACGCGTAAGTTTCACTCTTTTTAAAAGCGAATAGTTTTGAGCCCCTTGGAATAAGTATGAAACAAAACTTATTTCAAGGGGCTTTTTCTATGCTGAATTTTAAGAAGCTGTTTTTGGGTCTCCTGTTTTCCGCGCTGTTTTCGGCTGTGCTGATCGCGGTTTGTGCCTTTATGATTTTAAAGCTCGGCTTTTTGCCGTCCGAGTCTATACTCGGTACGGCTGCGGCGGCGATCGGCGGCGTTTCTGTTTTTGCTTCCGCTTTCCTTGCGGCGCGCCTCGCGGGGGAAAAAGGCTTGCTGCACGGCCTTGTGCTTGGCACGCTCTATGCAGTTTTCTATGTTGCGATAAGCGTTATGCTGTATGCAAATATGCGGGTTGTACTTCTTGTTATACGGAGCGTAATATTTGTAATATGCAGCGTATGCGGTGGAGTAATGGGTGTGAATAGAGATGAAAAAATCAGATTTTAAGCCATAATTTTGTAGCTGCTAATCAAGAGCATAAGAACGATTTTGCATATTTATTCACAATAACTCGTGGCAAAGCAGGACTGTATATTCATAAGTTTACATAAGATTATAGACATAAATTTGTGCAGATGCAAAAATATTCACGGAAGCTCTTGCAAATTTGGCTAAAAAGTATTATAGTATATAAGACAGAAGTGAGGTGGCGTATCATGAAAAACGGCAAATTGGGCTTTATCGGCATAGGAAACATGGCGTCCGCGATTATTGGCGGTATCTTATCTTCCGGCACTTTCCCGGTCGGGGATATTTATATGTACAATCCGCACGCGGAAAAAATGCAGCGCTTTACAGAATCCGGCTGCGTAGCCTGTACTTCTGCCGAAGAAGTTGCCGAGCTTTGTGATACGGTGTTCCTTTGCGTAAAGCCACAGATTTTCCCGGAGGTACTGCGCATTATTGCGCCGACCGTTGCGAAGAAGAATGCAGACGATGTTGTCATCGTTTCAATCGCTGCGGGCGTAACGTTTAAAAATTTGCAGGACGCGCTCGGCGCAGACCGCCGCTACGTGCGTGCCATGCCGAACACGCCGCTGCTGCTCGGTGAGGGCGCTACGGCGCTGTGCCGGACGAGCAATGTGTCGGAAGAGGATTTTGCGCGCGTGCGTTCCGCTTTCTCCTGCTGCGGTGTCACGCAGGAGATTGACGAAGCGCAGATGAATGCGGTGATTGCGGTCAGCGGCAGCTCGCCTGCGTATTTGTATCTGCTTGCAAAGCTCACTTGTGATTATGCAGCGCAGCAGGGTATTGACCCGAAGACCGCGCTTACACTGTTCTGCCAGACCATGAAAGGCAGCGCCGATATGCTTTTAAACAGCGGCAAAGACCCACAGGCGCTTATGGATATGGTCACGTCAAAGGGCGGCACAACATTTGCTTTGCTGAATGTCTTGAAAGAACAGGGCTTTAATGAGGCGATGATCAGCTCGTTTGAAGCCTGCACGCACCGCGCCGAAGAACTTTCCATATGAGTGTGCAAGGCATAACATGGCGATGCTTCACATATAGATTGACCATCTTTTACAGGTGGTGAACGAAAATGGAAGCAAAGCCGAAATATGCAAAACCACGTAGTTTATCTGTTTTAATGGCTTTGCGCATTTTGTTTCTGCTTGGCTTTTTGTTCGGTTGCTTATTCGCACGGACATCGCAAATAGCTATGGCGCCGGTTTCCGGCTCTGTGTGGTTTAGGGGGCCGTTTGAAACGGGAACGGACTTTCCGTTTGTATTTTCCGCATTTTTATTTGATTCGCTTTTTTACGCATTGCCGATTTTTTTATTTGGCATGACGTTTTTAGGTGTGCTTGTGATTCCCGCTGCGATAATTCTGAAGGGCTTCACGCTTGGCACGTCGCTTACGGCACTGATCCGGCTTGAGGGTATCGGATCGTATTTTCGGCGGTGCTTTGATTATCTGCCGATGACAATGCTGTGCATCACGGTGCTTTTGCTGCTTGCGGCGGAAGCGCTTTGCACGGCAAGGCGCAGCTGTCGGGTGTTTTTCGGAAACGGAGAACCGCTTTCCGTAAAAAACTGCACCGTGCGGTTTTTGTTTGCGTTTGCGGCGCTGGTTTTCATTTCGATTTTATACGGTGCATTGCACTTTTTGATTTTGCAAATTTAGATTTTAAAGCAAAGGAGGCCGAAATGAATGAACATGGATGAATACTTCGTGCTGTTTCGCGAGTACATGCTCGTGCAGAAACCGAGTTCCGTAAATACGCGGGATTCTTATCTGCGCGATGTTTCGGCTTTCCTGCGCTACTTGGAGGGTGAAAATATAACATCTCCACTCGAAGTGGAAACGGAGACGGTGGAAGCGTATGTGCAGCATTTGCACAGCTTAAACCGCACAAATTCCACGATCTCCCGCAATATTGCCTCTGTGCGTTGCTTTTATAAGTTTCTCATCCTGCGCGGGGATATGCAGGTGAACCCGGCGAAATCCGTAAAGCTTGAAAAAGAGCCGAAAAAACTGCCGCAGACGCTGACAAGCGAGGAGATAGACCTGCTGCTTTCCCAGCCGAATGTCACGGAAGCTAAGGGCTGCCGCGATAAAGCGATGCTGGAGCTTCTTTATGCCACCGGTATTCGCGTCAGTGAGCTCATCAACCTCAACGTGCAGGATATCAACCTGCGCACGGGAAAGCTGTTCTGCCGCGGCACCAAGGGCGTGCGCACCATTCCGATTTATGCGAAAGCGGTCGTTGCTGTATCCGATTATCTTTACCGTATGCGCGATTTGATCGTGGACCCGGACAACAGTGGAGACGCGCTGTTTGTCAATCTGAACGGCTCGCGTTTGACGCGCCAGGGTTTCTGGAAAATTATCAAGGCGTATACGGCGGAGGCCGGCATTACGAAGGAGATTACGCCGCACACGCTGCGTCATTCGTTTGCCATGCACCTTTTGCAGGGCGGTGCTTCCGTAAAAGACATTCAAACCATGATGGGACATGCAGATATTTCGTCCACACAGGTATATGTTCATTTATTAGACCTTGATAATCACGTGAAAAGCGTGTATAATGAATGTCATCCTCGTGCAAAAACGAGTTAATCTAATTCTGGAGTTGATTTTGTGGCATTTTTAGGACTTTTCGGTAATTATGATAAGCCGGGTCCGGGCGTTGACAAAGATGAACCGAAAAAGGCAGCGCCGGTACGTTTTTTTGAGATTTTGTGGCGAAAGCTGTCTAAACTGGTACAGCTGAATCTGACATTTATGATCCCATTTATTGTGGTCATCGCGTTGATGGTGGGCGTGTTCCTTTTACCGGTTCCGCACTTTCTTTATGTAACGTCGTTCTTCGGTGTGCTTGACCTGTACATTCTGTATGCGGTTACACTGCCGCTCATCCTGCTTTCGCCGTTCACATGCGGCTTAGCATATGTAACGCGAAACTTCGCAAGGGAAGAGCATGCGTTCGTTTGGTCGGATTTCTGGGACGCTGTGAAAAACAACTGGAAGCCGGCACTTTTGAACGGCGTGATCGTGTATCTCGCATATGTAATCTTGAGCTTCTCAATCTTCTTTTATTCCACACGTGTATCGGACAACTGGATGTTTATGATTCCGCTTGCAGTTTGCTGCATCCTGTCGATTCTAATGCTGTTTGCGCAGTATTACATTCCGGTTATGATCGTCACGTTTGACTTGAAGCTGCGCCACATTTACAGAAACGCGTTTATTTTCTCTATTATGGGCTTATTGCGCAACCTGATGATTACGGCAATCCTTGCGGGTTTGTTCATTGCGTTTTTGTTCTGCCCGGCGGCATTTGCGGTGATCCCGCTGCTGCTCGTAATCATTTTCCTGTGTGCGTTCATCAGCTATCTGACGAGCTTTGCGACGTATTCGTTGCTCGATACGTACCTGATCCAGCCGTTCTACAAAAAGGAAGCGGAAGCGAAGGACGCCGAAATTCGCGTAGCCAAAGACGGCGATACGTTCAATTTCGACAATGATGAGTTGGACGACGATGATGACGATAAGCCGCAGTACGTTTACGTGAACGGCCGCTTGATCGACCGTAAGATCATGGAGCAGGAATCTCTGTTCTCGGATAAAACGGATACTTCCGATCATTTACAGTAATTTAAAACAAACATAAAAGCCTCTATCGAACTGAAATCGACAGAGGCTTTCATTTTGCTCAATTTTAATTATTTCTCATTCTTATCAGTCTTTTCACGCATTTTGGAAAGTGGGTTGGCGTTTACGGCTTCCTCCATTTGCTTGCTGGAGGTGTGCGTGTAGATTTCTGTAGTGCCGAGATTTTCATGGCCCAGAATATCCTGCAAAACGCGAATATCCACGTTGCCGTATTGGTACATCAGCGTCGCCGCCGTGTGCCGCAGCTTGTGTACGGAGTATCCCGCGCCGCCAAGCCCAATTTTCGTGAGGTATTTATTGACCATGGCCTGTACGGTCTTAGGACTGATGCGTGTGCCGCGGTTGCTGATGAACAGCGCGTTTTTATCCTTCACGTCGTCCTTTGGGCGCACACGCACGTAGGCATCGATAGAAGCTAAGCATGCGTCATTTAAGTATACGATGCGTTCTTTGCTGCCTTTACCGACGATGCGCAGGGTGGAGTTGTTGTGGATCACGTCGCTCATGTTGATGGAAACAAGCTCGGAAAGGCGCATACCGCAGTTTAAAAACAGCGTCAAAATGCAGTAGTCACGCTCCTTATCCGGCCCGTCCACGGCGTTTAAAAGCTCGCGGCTTTGCTCTAATGTGAGGTAGCGGGGAAGGGTTTTGGCTTTTTTCGGCGGGGTCAGGTTCTCTGTGGGGTTAGAATCCAAAAGACCCTCGTGCACGGTCAGGTAGTTAAAAAAGCTTTTGAGGCTCGAGGATTTTCGCTGACGCGTGGAGCTCATGTTGCTGCGTCCGTCGGCAGCGTAGTTCATGAATTCAAAAATGTCCATCGTCGTGATGGAACGGATAAATTCAAGGTCAATATCGTCGATTGGGATTTCTTCCATAGGTGTATCTTGTGAAACATATCCGCGAAAATGTTTCATGAAGCGAAAGAATGTCCGCAGGTCAGAGCAGTATTCGTTTACAGTCTTCGGCGCGCGGCCTTTGATGTTGCGGTAATATAAAGCATATTGCCGCACGATCTCCGGCATTTCAGGCAAAATATCCATAACGGGTACACCTCACAAATTTTGAATTTAAAAGCCGCAGCTTGGTGTTCGGCTCCGTTGGCTTCAAAGCTTTCGAGTTTAGCCTAATCGGTACTTGAATTTACTCTTGGATTATCATTATAATTCGGAACGAGACGTATAGATATGCTGCGGTACTTAAACCGACAGCAGAGAAAACGGAGCCGAGGTAATTAAAAACAATCTTATTGAGAAACGCACGGATTTCCGCAGCCGAGATTTACAAAGAATCAACGCACACAATCACAATTCATAATGAATGCGTTTATTTAAGTAAGCTGAAATGCAAAACATTGGGTTGGGCTAAAACGGATGATCTCGCAGGTTTTACGAAAACCCGCTTGAAAAGCCAGCTATTCGTAAAATGCTGCCCCCTAAATTATACAAAATATCTATTTTGTATAATTTTGGATTTTTTAGATTCAAACCCCTTTGTATGCTTCCGTGTGACGTGTGAATCTGTTTTGAAATGTGCGTGTTTGGGTGCTTGCACATGAATACACAGGCGTATAGAATTAAGAATTATGCATCAAGCTCCATCAGCGGTAAAATGCCGCCGATGTCAATTATCTGGTTTTGCGTCAGCTCAATGTACTGTACGCAGTGCTTTTCGAGAAACGCACGAATCTCCGCCGCGCACTCTAAAGAATCGAGCTTGCCTGTGAACGCCAACACATTTTTGTCGATCAGGCCACAGCAGCCGCCTAAGAAGCCGTAATCGTAGCCATCCAGAAAAACGTTTTCTTCGTGCACAAGCAGCACGTCGATGCCTAAAAACTGCGCCAGTGCGCGAATGCCGAGATCCATCGTGATGATTGCGTCTTTCGCCACAACAGCCGTCGCACAGCGCGTGTAGCCTTGGTTGACATGCCTCATTTTAAGGCCGGCGTCTTCCAGACAGGTGTAAATGTTCGGATCCATAACACCGAGGTTTGCAAGCACTGTGCCGTTCAGGTTTAACATGTTGCAAAGAACATCTTTCGGATATTTCGGCTCCGGAGTCATAGCAGTCTCCGCTACCTGATAGCCGATATCCGTAAGCTGCTTTTTGAGTGCCTCTTCTCCGCGCAGAACAAACGTGCGTCCCTTATCCAAATGAAACATCTGCATATCTGCATGGTACGCGATCGGATCCGGCAGACGCGTGTCAAACTCCGTTGTGACGCACCGAATACCATGCGCCTTTAAAGCTTCCAAAATCTCCGGATATGCGCCGGAGACCGCCGCTGTCGTGACCTTGCTTTCCGGCAGATTCGGCTTTTCAACAAATCGTTCTTTTACTGCACACATGCGTCAAACGCCTCCCTCACGTTGTGGACGCCAATGAGTTCCACCCCGCTGAATCTTTTTAAATCTATGCTCTTCATGCTGTGGTACGGCAGCACACAGCGCGTGAATCCCAGTCGATATGCTTCCGAAACGCGGGACTCGATATGACTGACCGACCGCAACTCGCCTGCAAGACCAATCTCGCCGAACACGACGGTATCATCGCGGATTGGCGTATCTTTCAGGCTTGATACGAGTGCCATTGCAACGGCCAGATCGACCGCCGGCTCATCAATGCGCAGGCCGCCGACGACGTTCAAATACGCGTCTAAATTGGAAAAATAGAAACCTGCACGCTTTTCCAGAACGGCCAAAATCAGCGCCATACGCGAGTAATCAAAGCCCGTGGACATGCGGCGCGGCGTACCGAAGCCGCTTGTCGTTGCAAGGCCCTGAATCTCCGCGAGCAGCGGACGTGTACCCTCCATTACGGCGGTTACGCATGTGCCGGAAGCGTTCGTCGGGCGGCCGGAAAGCATCGCCTGCGAGGGGTTTTCGATCTGCCGCAGCCCCGCTTCCCCCATATCGAATACGCCAATCTCGTTTGTGGAGCCATAGCGGTTTTTTACGGCGCGCAGAATGCGGTACGTCATCTGGCGGTCGCCCTCGAAGTACAGCACGGCGTCCACAATGTGCTCCAACACCTTTGGACCCGCGATGGCGCCGTCTTTGTTGACGTGACCGACGAGAATCGCCGGAATATCGAGCGACTTGGAGCAGCGCATGATCGCGTTCGTGCATTCGCGCACCTGTGTGACGCTGCCGGGCGACGAATTGAGATCGGTAAAGTTCATCGTTTGGATGGAGTCGATCATTATGATATCCGGTTTTTCGGTGCGAATGTGCTCCACCACGAGCTGCACGTCCGTTTCCGCCAAAATGCGCAGGTTGGGACTGGAAACACCGAGACGCCCTGCGCGCAGCTTGATCTGCCGTGCAGATTCTTCGCCGGAAACATATAAAATACGCAGCTTTTGCCCGAGGTATTCGCAGATCTGCAAAAGAATGGTTGATTTGCCGATACCCGGGTCGCCGCTGATGAGCACGAGCGAGCCTTTTACAAGACCGCCGCCAAGCACGCGGTCAAGCTCCGAAAGTCCGGTGTGATAACGATGCTCGTCCTTCGTATCGATCTCTGAAATTGCAAGCGGGCGCGTCAGCAGCGTAGAAGCTGAAGAAGAATACCCGGAAGCGGCGGATTTTGCGGAAACAGCCGTTTTGACTGATTCCTCCATGGTGTTCCACTCGCCGCAATCCGGGCACTTTCCTGCCCACTTTGCGGATTCAAACCCGCAGTTTGAGCAGATGTAGACGATTTTATTTTTAGCCGCCATAACGCGCACCGCCCTTATTTTGTATAATTCTAAGCCTATTTTACCACGGAACAGATGTTTTGTAAAGAGTTATTCCGCTTTGCAAAAGGCGATAATGCCATCCGCGATAGCCGCCGCCAATTTCTTTTGGTAGTTTTCGTCGCACAGCTTTTCAGCTTCTTCCGGGTTTGAGAGGAACCCGCATTCCGCAAACACGGCGGGTACATCTACATGGCTCAAAATATACACGCGGCTTTCTGCCTGCTTGCAGGCGCGCGTGTTATCCGGCTGCACCTGCTCGATGACTGCACGGCGGATGGTTTCGGCAAGGTCGGCGCTTTTAGCATTATTTGCGGAGTAAAACATCTGTGCGCCGCTGTATTGACTTTGCTCAAAAAAGTTTTGATGGATGCTCACAAAAATACAGTTCTCAGTTTCGTTTACGATCTGTGTGCGGTATAAAATATCAGACCGCTTTCGTTCGTTTAATGTGCTCAGTGTGGTATCGCCGACGGCGGTGTCCGTTTCGCGAATCATTTTCACGGGGTAGCCCGCAGCTTCGAGTTTTTCCCGCACAAACAGCGCAATGGCAAGGTTTACCGTTTTCTCTTCCACACCGTTTACGCCTACGGCCCCGCCGTCTTCCCCACCGTGCCCTGCGTCTAGAACGATCACGGGGCGGTTTTCGGTCTGTGCTGCGGCCACAGATACCGCATGTACCGCACCCAAAACAGAGCACACAAAAAATGTCAGAGCACCGAGGAAAAACACCACAGGAATATACGCGATTTTAAAAGACAAATACCGTTTCAAGCCGCATCACCCATAGATTTTTATGCATTGAAGCTGCCGGAAATACCCTATAAAAAGTAAAAAGCTGCCCGCCGAAGCGAACAGCTTTTTTAGTTTTTATGAAATTACTTGAAGAACAGCGGGAGCGGCTCCAGATAGATGATATCCGTACGATCCTTTGCATCGCCCTCGGCGAGCACAGCCGCCTTGCCGACGACGTTACCGCCGATCTCATGCACGAGATCTTCCAACGCGCTCAGCGATTCACCGGTGCTGATGACGTCGTCTACGATGAGAATACGCTTACCCTTCAGCATTGCGCAGTCTTCTTCGGAGAGGTACAGCGTCTGGATGTGGTCGGTCGTGATGGATTTCACCTCAACCTTGATCGGGTTCGTCATGTACGCCTTGATGCCCTTACGTGCAACAACGTACTGACGGCAGCCGATGCGCGCCATCTCGTAAGCCAGCGGAATGCCCTTAGACTCCGCCGTGATGATGATGTCGTGCTCCGGGCACTTTTCCATCAGCGCTTTTGCGGTCTTCTCGGTGATCTCTACATCGCCGAACATAACAAAACCGGCAATATCCAGCGTATCGCTGATCGGGCAGATCGGCAGCTCGCGTTCGCAGCCGGCGATCGTCATCTTATAAACTTCACCCATTGTAAAAACCTACCTTCAAAAATTATCGATTTTCGTTATATGCGGGGAATCAGCCCGGAGGCCACGCCATAGAGCGTCCGCCGAGCAGGTGGAAATGCAGGTGCCTTACGGTCTGTCCGCCGTCTTCGCCGCAGTTGTTGACGATGCGGTAGCCGTTCGTGAGACCTTCTGCCGCCGCAATCTTCTTTGCGACCGTGAAGATATGCGCGACGATCTGCGCGTTTTCTTCCGTAAGGTCATCTGCGGAAGCGATGTGCTCCTTTGGAATCATCAGAATGTGCACCGGCGCCTGCGGGTCGAGGTCGCGGAATGCGAGCATTTTGTCGTCTTCGTAGACCTTCGTGCTCGGAATCTCGCCGTTGGCAATCTTGCAGAAAATGCAGTCCATTTGCCTTTCTCCTTTCTTGAGATTTTATATAGAACGTATAGAGAGAACTTAGATCTGTTCGCTGAGGATCTTTTCAACGGCTGCAAGGGCTTCGTCAATCTTCGTCTGGTCCTTGATGCCTGCCATAGCGAAGTCCGGCTTACCGCCGCCGTTGCCGCCGGTGAGCTGTGCAACTGCCTTTACAAGCACGCCGGCTTTGACGCCCTTTGCCTGTGCCGCTTTCGTTGCGGTTGCTGCAAGCGTTGCCTTTCCGTCCAGAACGCCTGCAAGCACGGCTACAATGGCCGTATCGCTCTTTTCGTCGCGGATCTTATCACACATGGTGCGCAGTGCGTCGCTGCCTGTGCCGGAGAGCATCGCCGTAACGATCTTGACACCCTTAACTTCCACGGCGTTATCCAGAATGGAGCCGAGGTTCATGGATGCAATCTTGGAGCGCATGGATTCGATCTCTCTGTCCTTCTCCTTGAGGTCGGCGTTGACCTGTGCAGCTTTTGCCGGGAGGTCGGACGGGTTATTGACTTTCATTGCAACAGCGGTATCCTTGAGCAGTGTGTTCGTTGCGTAGATCATCTTAATGACGTTGAGACCTGTGACCGCTTCGATACGGCGCACACCGGCTGCAACGGAAGATTCGCTGACGAGCTTGAAGAGGCCGAGCTTAGCGGTGGAATCGATATGCGTGCCGCCGCAGAATTCCTTAGAGAATTCGCCTACCGTTACAACGCGCACGACGTCGCCGTATTTTTCGCCGAACAACGCCATAGCACCGAGCTTCTTTGCTTCTTCGATCGGCATTTCGCGGCACTCAACCTTGATGTCTTCGAGGATCTTCTCGTTGACGAGGTTCTCAACCGCGAGCAGTTCTTCCTCCGTCAGGGCGGAGAAGTGCGTGAAGTCGAAACGAACGGCATTCTCGTTGACGAGCTGACCGGCCTGCTCAACATGGTCGCCGAGCACGGAGCGCAATGCAGCCTGCAGGAGGTGAGCTGCCGTGTGGTTGCGCATGATCGCTCTGCGTCTCTCAACATCTACAACAGCCTCAACGGTGTCGCCTTCGCGGAGGAAGCCTTCCTCCACAACAGCCTTGTGGATAAACACACCCGCTGCATTCTTCGTGGTATCCAGAACGCGGATGGTGCAGGAATCGTTCGTGATGACGCCGGTATCGCCGACCTGACCGCCGCTTTCCGCATAGAAAGAGGTGCGGTCGAGTGTGAACACGATGTCGTCGCCGGTCTCGACAGCTTCAACGCGTGCGCCATCTTTCACGATAGCCGTGACCTTTGCGGTTGCCTTCATATCGGTGTAGCCGACAAATTCGGTCTTGGCAATGTCGTCAAGCACATCGGAGTCGCCCGCCCATGCGTCTGCACCGGCATTCTTGCGGCTTGCACGAGCCGTCTCACGCTGCTGGAGTACCAGTGCGCGGAAGCGGTCTTCGTCAACGCTCATGCCTTTTTCGGAAAGGATTTCCTTGGTCAGGTCAATTGGGAAGCCGAACGTATCGCTGAGCAGGAACGCGTCTTCGCCGGAAAGCACCTTTGCATCGGTGCGGTCGATGATGTCGTTGAGCAGTGCGAAGCCCTTATCAATGGTCTTATAGAAGTTTTCTTCCTCAAACGCGATGACCTTTTTGATCATAGCGCTCTTTTCACGCAGCTCCGGGTAAGCGCATTCGTTCTCGTGAATGACAGTATCAACAACGTCCGCGAGGAACGGGTGGTTGATGCCGAGAAGTCTGCCATGGCGTGCCGCGCGGCGGAGCAGACGGCGGAGCACATAGCCGCGGCCTTCGTTGGACGGCATAACACCATCGCTGATCATAAACGTCGTGCTGCGGATGTGGTCCGTAATGACGCGCAGAGAAACATCGGACTTTTCGTCTGCACCGTACTGCACATTTGCAATGCGGGAGATATGCTTCATGATGTTCTGCACGGTATCGACAAGGAACAGGTTGTCCACGCCTTGCATCACACATGCCAAACGTTCAAGACCCATGCCGGTATCGATGTTCGGGTGATCAAGCGGCGTGTAGTTGTTGTTGCCGTCGTTCTCAAACTGTGTGAAAACGAGGTTCCAAACCTCAACGTAACGGTCGCAGTCGCAACCCACGCCGCAGGTGGGCTTGCCGCAGCCGTACTTTTCGCCGCGGTCAAAATAAATTTCGGAACACGGACCGCACGGACCGGAGCCATGCTCCCAGAAGTTATCTTCTCTGCCAAGGCGTACCATGTGCGACGGGTCTACGCCGTTTTGCTTTGTCCAGATGTCAAACGCTTCATCATCGTCCTGATAAATGGAGATATAAAGCCTATCTGCCGGCATCTCGAGAACCTTTGTAAAGAACTCCCAAGCCCAGGCGGTCGCCTCCTTTTTGAAGTAATCGCCAAAGGAGAAGTTGCCAAGCATCTCGAAGAATGTACCGTGGCGTGCCGTGATGCCCACGCGCTCGATATCCGGGGTACGGATGCACTTCTGGCAGGTGGTAACGCGCTTTCTCGGCGGGGTCACTTCACCCGTAAAATACTTTTTCATCGGGGCCATGCCGGAGTTGATCAGAAGAAGGCTATTGTCATCCTTCGGAATCAGCGGGAAGCTCGGCAGGCGCAGATGTCCCTTAGACTCAAAGAAAGAAAGATACTTTTCTCTGAGATCATTTAATCCTGTCCACTGCATTGTATTCACCATTCCTTCTATAATTTGCAGATAGAATAATATAAAAAGCCTAAGCTCAGTCTAAAACATAAGCCTCAAGCAGCTTTAACGTATTTTCGACGCCTTCAATGTGGGAGCGCTCGTAGCCGTGTGAAGCGTAAACGCCTGCGCCGATGAGGCCGTGACGCACGTCCCAGCCGGAACGCAGCGATGCCTCTACGTCGGAGCCGTAGTGCGGATAAACGTCCACGGCATACTTTGCACCGACGGACTTCGCCGCTTCCACAAGCGCAGTTGTCACGGCATAATTGTACGGGCCGCCGGAATCCTTCGCGCAGATGGAAACTTCGCGCTCCGTGCAGGTGAGCCCGTCGCCCACGCAACCCATGTCTACGCTGATGAGCTCTTCAGCATCGCTCGGCACGGAAGCGGAAGCACCGTGTCCGACCTCCTCATACACCGTAAAGTGCAGATAGACCTTGCGCTTCAAAGTGCGGTTATTGTCTTTAATCTCCTTTGCGAGCGCAAGCAGCATGGCGGCGCTGAGCTTATCATCGAGGAAACGGCTCTTGATATAGCCGCTTTCCGTGATGACGGTGCGCGGGTCGAAGCAGACGAAATCGCCCGCTTCAATGCCAAGTGCGCGCACATCATCGGCGGATTTTACCGGCTCGTCGAGCACGACCTCGGTCGTTTCAAATGTGCGCAGCTTTTCACCGTAGGAGCCGTTCACGTGGATCGACGCATTGCAAAGCTGCAAGGTGCCGCTGTAAACGCCGGAGAAGCGCGAGTAAATGCGGCAGTTCTCCGCTTCGCAGTTTTCGGCGCGCAGGCCGCCGATCGGCGTGATCGTGATGCGGCCGTTCGGCTTGATTGTGGAAATCATGCCGCCGAGCGTGTCTACGTGTGCCATCAGCACAAGCGGGCTGCCCTCGCCGCCGAGGCAGCAGAAAACGCCGCCCTTTCTTGTTTTTTCCGGAGCGTAGCCGAGTGCTGTCAGTTCACCGATAAGATAGTCCGCCGCTTTATCCGTAAAGCCGGACGGAGAATCGATGGAAAGCAGGGCTTTGAGCTCAGAAAGGCAATAGTCCATATTCATGTTTTGCCACTCCTTACAAAAAAATAAGAACTGTCCTCCGCAATGGGACGGACAGTTCCGTGGTACCACCCAAATTGTGCATGAAGCTTTTCTTCATACACCACTTTAAACTCCTTAACGCGGAAAACGGCACAGCTCATCACTGTGCGGCAGTTATACGGGTTGGCCTGTACATGGCGTTTTCCGAGGATCTTCCAGCCTGTGGATCCGCTCTCTGTTCGGTACAGCTATGTGCATTTGCCCGTGCCTTTTGCTATAAAACAAATTAAAATCTAAAATCACCAGCGGCTCATGTTTCGTTTGTGCTTTTCGAGATATACGTTCTCGACTTCATTCGGCGTGATGCCGTAGCACAGCAGAACATCGTTTAAATACATGAGCACATCACACACTTCTTCCGTGAAGTGGTGTCTGGTCTCGGGGTCGTTCAAAATCGCATCGTCACCCTTTTTCTTGATGATGTCGGCAACTTCACCGGCTTCAATCATCATCCAAAGGAGCTTATCGCGACCGATTTTCGGAGAAAGGCCTCCCCACTTTTCGAGATATTTAGCTTGCAGTTCTTTTTGAATCTGCTGCATATCTTCAAGATTCAGGCTTGCCATATCTCCACCCCTCATACGTATCCTATTATAATGCTTTTTTACCGGCTTGTCAATTAAAATCGACAAGTGCTTCGCCGATTTTGCGGAAAGCCTGCGGCACATGCATTTCGCCGGCAGTTTCTTCTAACACGACGAGGGTATAAAGCGGCTCTTCCTGTGCATTGCAGATGTAGCCTGCATACCAATAATTCTCGATTTCTTCCCCGTTTTCGTCATATACACCTGTCTGCGCCGTGCCGGTCTTGATGCCGGAAACACAGTTTTGCGGCGCGCCGATCCGTGCTGTACCGAACCGTGCTGTGCTTTCCATATAGGCACGTAAGCGTGCGGCGGTCGTCGGCTCCATGACTTTTTCACCGGTGTTTTCTTCGGTTTCCTGTACGGATAAATTTGTATCGACCGGGCCATATACGAGCCGCGGCGTCATATAAATGCCGTCAGCGGCGATGGCGTTTACGGCAGCGGCCAAATTCAGCGGTGAGACAGTCGTTTCACCCTGGCCGAACGAAAACAGCGCCAGCGCACGGGCGTTTTTAAGGGCTTGCGCATTCGAAAGCGAGCCTGCGGCCGTTTCTAAATTGTCTGCAAGCGAAACAGATGTACCAAAGCCGAGCTTTTCCGCCATACTTAAAATCTTTTCCGCGCCGAGTTTCTGTGCGAGCTGTATGAAATACCCGTTGCACGAGCTGCGCAACGCCGTGTGGAGATTCACTTCCCCATGTGCTTTGCCGCCGTAGCAAGTGATCGTGAGGCCGTCAACAACAATGCTTCCAGTGCAGGTATACACCTCCTTGTAATCGATGCCGCATTCGAGCGCCGAGGCGGCGCAGATGAGCTTAAAGACCGAACCGGGCGTATACGCGCACAGGGCACGGTTCACAAACGGTGCATCTTCATTTTCCATGCACGCAGCAAGGTCGTTCGGGTCTACGGCCGGGAAGCTTGCGGAAGCCAGAATTTCGCCGGTTTTGCAGTCTAAAATGACGGCGGCGCCTTTTTTGATTTCCGCGCAGGCATTTTCCACACACTGCTGCATGCGCTTATCCAGCGTCAGCATTACGCCACCGTCCGCAAAGCGGTATGTGTTTTCCACGTGCATTGTTTCGCCGGAGATGGCATTGCCGAGCGCATCAATGGCGAAGGTAACGTCGATTTCCCCATGGTTTTCCGCAAGCAGTGCGTCGAAGCTTTTTTCCACACCGTCCGCACCGTTATAGTCGCTGTCGAGATACCCGAGCAGATTCGCCGCCGGTTGCGGGTTTGCATACCGTTTTGTGACGGAAAATGTCTGGATGCCGTCGGCGCTGACGGGTGTTGTGACTTCGATCAGAAACGGCTTTCCGCTTTCAAGCGCCGTGCGCAGGACTTCGCGTTTTTCTTCCGGTACAGCGCGGTTTAATTTGGCAAGCGTTTCCCGCGAGGGAATTACCGCAGCGACATAAACACGCTCGGCGTTTGTGAGCGGCTGCAAATTGCGGTCGTAGATCGTGCCGCGCGCCTTGGCGGCCGTTAAGGTATATAAACTCTGCCGCCCGGCGGCCTCCGTATAGCTTGTGCCGCCGAAAGCGGCGGTCACGGTGCCGAGCAGTGCGATGACGAGAAAGAACATCACAAACGCATACGTTGCGATGATCCTGCGTGTAGACATAAAAACACCTCCGTATAGGAAAAGTATGGACCCTAAACGGAGGTGTTATTCAGCCGCGCTTCACTCTTAGAAACGCGCCCTCTTTGATTTTTCGGTCGGTCTTGAGGTAGACCGTCATCGTCGCGTGCGGTGCGGATTCGATTGGCTCCATATCCTCGTTGTAGATTTCACTAAGTGTGAGGTCATACGGCACTTCGCCCGGCTCCAGTACGCTGACAGTCTCGCCGCGGAAGAAGCGGTTGCGCTGTGAAAGGCGCATCATGCCGTTTTCTTCGCCGGTGCACACGGCCGCAACATCCCAGCCGCGGATGTATCCGCCGCTGTTTACGGTCTGCCCCGGCTCGTGACCGCTGTAAAACCCGGTGCTGTATGCGCGATGGCTGATCTTCTCTGTCTCGTCCACGACCCACTGCGGAAGCGGCTCACCGTTCATGACAGCATCGATGCCGTGGCGGTACGCATTCGTCACGCAGGCAACGTAATACGCGGACTTTGCGCGGCCCTCAATTTTGAGGCTCGAAATGCCGCATTCGATGAGCTGCGGAATGTGCTCGATCATGCACATATCGTGGGAATTGAAGACATACGTCGATTTCTGATCCTGTTCGATCGTGAATACCTGATCCGGGCGCGTGCGCTCGATGAGGTAATAATCCCAGCGGCACGGCTGCGCGCAATCGCCGTGGTTTGCGTCTCTGCCGGTCATGTAGTTTGAAAGCAGGCAGCGGCCTGAGAACGAAATGCACATCGCACCGTGCACAAATGCTTCGATTTCGAGCGCCTTCGGCGTTTTCGCGCGGATCTCCGCGATTTCTTCAAATGAAAGCTCGCGTGCCAGCACGACGCGCTCTGCGCCCATGTTATAAAACGCGTTTGCGGTCTCATGATTCACAACGCCGGCCTGCGTGGAAATGTGTATCGCGACATTCGGCGCGTATTTTTTTGCCATGGACATCACGCCGAGGTCGGTCATGATGAACGCGTCTACACCGATTGCCTGGCAAAACTCGAGAAACGCCGGCAGCGCGGCAAGTTCTGCGTTATGCGGCAGAATATTACAGGTGACATAGACCTTCACGCCCTGCGCGTGGCAGTATTTTACAGCTTCTTCAAGCTCCTCGTTTGTAAAATTGGAAGGCGCAGAGCGCATGCCGAAGGATTTACCGGCAAGATACACCGCGTCCGCACCGTAGCGCACGGCAGAAATAAGGCGTTCCATATCGCCGACCGGCGCCAGAAGCTCCGGCGCGTTATATCGTTTTTGTTCCATGAAATTCATTCCTTTACTGCATTTGTGCCTTCCCGGACAAAATTCGCCGGAAAGGCACAGGTAGCTTTGTTATCGTAAATGTTGTGTCGGTTACAGCAGACCGGCTTCCGCCATGTTCATCAGATGCTCGTCCATTGTGGAAGCATAGTATGGGGTGCCGTCACTGTCATGGCAGAAGAAGTAATACTCGCTGCCCTCTTCGGACGGATAGATTGCCGCCTTAATAGCTTCAAGACCCGGGTTGCAGATCGGGCCAGCCGGCAGGCCGCTGTTGTCATACGTGGAGTACGAGCTTACGAAGCCCTCCGGCGCGTCATTCGCGGTTTTGTACGGATAATAAACTGTGGAGTCGCAGTCCAGCGTGTGGATGTCATGCTCCGCGCCGTTTTCCAGTCGGTTGCGCAAAATAGCGGAGATCATATACATGTCGTCCGTATTTGCAGCTTCTGCCTGAATGATGGAAGCGAGCGTGATGATCTGATCCGTGGTATAGCCGGATTTCGCAATGTCATCGCGCATTTCGTCGGTGAGCTTATTTTCAAAGTTATTGAGGAAGCGGTCAAGGATCGATTCTACCGTATCGTTTTCAAAGAACTGGTACGTATCCGGGAACAGATAGCCCTCGAGCTTATAGTAGCGGTCACTTGTGTTCGTGATGGCTGCAACATCCGAGTAGCTGTCGTAATCCGAAGAGTTGCAGGCTTCAAGAATCTCATCTGCAGTGTGCAGGCCGTTTTCTTCCAGCAAAGCGGCAAGCTGCTGCACCGTGATGCCCTCACGGAACATGACGGTAATTTCTTCGCCGAGATCCGGGCCGGACTGTAAGGTATTGACAAGCTGCTTATAATCGTAGTTTGTTTTGATCGTATACGTGCCGGGTTCAAAATACTTCATTTCTGTGGTGAATTTGCAGAAAAGGGAGAAAAACTCCGGCTTATCGATCGCGTGGCTCTTGTAAAGAATGTCTGTCAGCTGCTCCTGCGTCACGTTTTCGGGAATCGTGACCTCCACTTCGGAATCCGTGCGGTCTACACCGAGAAAATCGTTGGAGCCGCCAATCAGGTACGAAGCGAGGGTTAAAGAGACCAGAATAACCATGGCAAGCCACGTGAACGCGAAAATGCGCTTGTTTTTTCTGGCCTTTACACGGTTTCTTTTCTTGTGCTCCTTCGCTTCCTTTTTCTGATTGCGTTCCGCGCGGGCGGAGCGTGCACCGGCAGAGCTTTCTTCCACACGCTGTGGTGCGCGGCTGCCGGCATAGCCCTGCAAGTCCTCCAGTTCGTCTGTGTGATTGAGCTGATCTTCGGAAAGATTCAGCTTGAATTCGCGCGAATTCTGGCTGCGCGGGGTCGCGTCCTTCGAGGCGTAGCGCCTGCCGTTATCACTCATATTTTCATTCCATCCTTTCTTCATCTGCCGTCAAAACGAGCCGCTTGTCGGTCAAAACACCGTCCATGCGTACATCATGCGGCTGCGTCGGCACTTGCGGCACGAGCTGAAAATCGTAGCATAGGCCGAGCTTTAAAACCGGGTGCTGCGCAAAAAACGTATCGTAGTACCCTTTGCCGTACCCGAGCCGTGCGCCGTCTGCTGAAAACGCCAGTCCCGGCACAAGGCATAGTGCATTCGCCTCATCTTGATATGCCTCTGCTTCTTTCGGCTCCAAAATGTCGTAAGCGCCCGGCGAAAGATCGCGTAAAGCCGAGATGCGGTAAAACACCATGCGGTTCGTGTTTGGCACGCATTTCGGTACGTAAAGCGCTTTGCCGTCTGCAAGTACACGATCGAGAATACTGAGCGTATCCGCTTCCGTGCCGAAGCTTACGTAGCTCAAAACACACGATGCCTTTTGGTACACCGAAAGTGCCATGAGCCGCTGCAAAAGGCAGTCATCCCGTGTAGCGCGATCCGTGCAGGCTTTGCGTGCCGCACGCATTTTTCGGCGCAGTGCGTTTTTTTCGGTTATATCGGTCATCAATCCGTGCACTGAATGCCGTCGTGGATCTTCTTTTCAACGTCCTTGTCGGTCAACAATCCAGCAAGCGTCAAGCCAAACTGCACGGCAACGCCCATACCCTTTGCCGTGACAATCTTGCCGTCTACGCAGACCGGCTTTTCGGAGATTGTGGCGCCCTTTAATTCGCCTTCAAAGCCCGGGAAGCAGATGGCTTCCTTACCGTTCAGGAGGCCGAGATGGCCGAGAACGCTCGGTGCAGCGCAGATTGCCGCAAGGTAAATGTCGTTCTTTGCGCAGTATTCCGCGCAGGTTGTGACGATCGGCGATTTTTCGAGGTTCAGTGTGCCGGGCATGCCGCCGGGCAAGATCATCAGCTCCATATCGTCCGTTGTAACGTCTTTTTCTTCGATGTCAGCTGTTACGGTGATGCCGTGGGAGCCGGTGATTGTTTTGCCGCCGATGCCGACGGTCTTTACTTCAAGCTCTGCGCGGCGCAGAATATCCACGGGCGCGAGCGCTTCGATCTCTTCAAATCCGTTTGCAAGAAATACATAGATCATAATAAATCCTCCAGCTTTTCCTTGATCTCGTGATGAATATCTTCAATGCTGCGCAAGGTGTCGCCCTCGGCGCAGTTTAATACGGTCCAGTTTAAATGCTCTGCGGCGTACAGTGCACAGTCCCTGCAATGTAGCAGATAATGTATGTCGCTTTCGTGAATATCTTTTTTGGTGGTGTCGCCTGCGTAGCGCTCTGTGAGCAGCCTTTGGGAAATTTTCGGCGGCACATCCAGATAAATCACACGATCCGGCCTCGGCAGCCCGAATTTTTCATATTCCAGGTCTTCAAGCCACGAAACGAACGCTTTCCACTCCGTTTTTGGCAGCTTACTTAATTGATATACAATGTTGGACGTCACATAGCGGTCGGAGATGATCGGCACACCGCTTGCATAATCGTCTTTCCACTTCATGCGGTAGCTTGCAAAGCGATCCACGGCGTAAAATGCGCTTGCGGCGTAGGCGTTCACGTCTCCCGCCTCTTTTCCGAAATCGCCTTTCAGATACATTTTTACAAGCGATGAAGACGGAGAGTCATAATCCGGGAACGTTACCTGCCGTGCGCGGCCGCGCGATAAGGCGTAATCATACAAAAGCTTTGCCTGCGTGCCTTTGCCGCTGCCGTCCAGACCTTCAATTACAATCAATGCCATAAGTTTCATTTACTGCTTTCTGCGTAAATTTGCCGGCCTTTGCCGACTTTTTGCACCGCAGCGCGGTACATTCCTATTCATTATAGCAAACTGCGGCGAAATATACAACCGAAAAATTTCTTACAATGCGAAAAAACCGAGCAAAGCGGCGGGACAGGCACAATACCCGCCCTTTTCCGTACAATGGCATTGAGAAACCACAAAGGAGGTTTACAAATATGGCTGAAAATGAGCGGACACCCGATTGCGAAAACGGCGCAGCGTTAAAAGAAGCCGTCTGCATAGATGCCATGCGCATTTACGATTCCTGTTCAGAATAACGAGATGCAAGCTATAGAGTAGGTTAAAACGCCACAATAACCCTATACCTCTCATCAAGCACTTCGCCGGTATTGCCCCGCTCATCAAGCTGCCAAGCGGTATGCGCAGAGAACAAGAACACATGCACGTGGTCGGTATGTACGGCGACGGCATAGACCGCCACGGTCGAAAATGTTGTACTTGTTTGCTTGTCGTCGTATGAAAGCAAAAGCGTCGCGTTGTCGAGGTCATTTTCAAACGGCGTGTGCTCTACACGTTCAGCCCAACGGTCAAATTTTGTTCTAATCTGCTCTTTTGTCATAGCTACCCCTCTTTTGACATATCATAGCAGATTTTTGCAGGCCTGTTCAAGATTTTCCTGACATTTTTGCCGCACCTTTTTATAATATGGTCGATAAATCCGTTAAGCGCCCCGCGGTCAAAGTCCTTCTGACCCAGGGCGCGCTTTTATCGCTTAAAACCGTACTGGTATCTCTGATACAGAAATATCATCTATCGATTTTATAGTGGCTGAAAAATTCTTTTGTGATGCTAAGAGCGCTCCCTCGCGCGCAATATCGTTTTCGAGGGTGGGCGATAATTTTATTGATTTCAACGCGACCGGCAAAAACTTCACATCACTATAAGGTACAAGTATTCCGTTTCGTGGAAAGAAACGAATTGCTAAATTTTCAGAGTTTTCAAATATTTCTGGTGTTACTTCATCACTTTCAGAGGATTTGCTTAATTTTTGCGAATTTATAGTGATTCCAGATTCATAAACGATTCTGTATTCGTACTCGGCTTCAAAGCACTTTTTCTTAAAAAATTGCCCGATATAAAACAATTTATCAAGTAATAAGTATATCGTATTAGTCAACATACCCAGTATTGAAATATCCATACTATATGCATAATTACAAAAATACTCGAAATACTCATCTGCTATTTTTTGAATTATCTCAAGCTGTTTCTTTTCGTCATATATAACCTTTCCAGCTTGAAAATAACTTTTTTCAGAGTGTTTTGTGTTGAGACTTTTATGTAAAAGCTGAGAATCAAATCCTAAGTTATAGCCTTGAACCGAATCTCCATGTGTATAGTAGTTCCATAAGCAAAGATTGTCCGAGGTTGTGGAAAACGAGCATTGATAAGCTTCCAGTATATTATACCTCGCCTTTTCTCGTTTTATCTTGTCGCATAGAGTTAAAAATTGTTCTTTGGCTTCAGCGCGTTTTCTGCAAAGACTTTCAGCTTCTCTTTTGCATAAGTCAAAAATATAGCTTCCCTCTGTTGTATCGTTTAAGTATTTTTTATTGGTAAATCTCAATTTACTACTTTCAAGAATTGAGCAGAAAGCATTAACGCTTGTATAGTGGTAGATCATGCCTTCATACGGAGGTATGATTTCAGAAATCTTTATACTATTATGCCTTGACACTAAGTCCCGATAATAATTCATATGCGATTTATATGGATCCACATTCACAATATCTCCTCCAATACATATAGCTATACAGTATTATTATATCACTAAAAACGTATTTGTCTATAAAACAAAAAAGGCGCAGAGCCCGCTCGGAAATCCCGGCCGCCCTGCGCCTTTTGCTTTATGTATTTACTTTTAGACCTTCTTCACCCAGTCCTTCGCGACCCAGCCGCCGGCTTTGAGACGGCCCCAGCCCTTGGCGGAGCCGGGGCCGCTGCGCTCCTCAACAATCGTATAGCGCAGCGTGTTCCTGATCTGGCCCTGCACGCCGTAATTTGTGCCCGGACCCTTGCGGATATTCAGCGGGTCACGGCAGTTTTTGCGGATGAGGTACGGCTTGAGGGTGCCGGATGCAGGTGTGGATGCTGCCGGTGTGCTCGCCGTCATGTAGCTTTTCACCATGTTCAAAAAGCGCTGCCAGCCTTTGTCGAGCGTGCGGTGCGGACAATATTTACCATCGAAGTCCTGATGCTTCTTCACGTGCGAAATATCCCACTTGCGCTCGGTAAGCAGCTTTGCGATATACTCTGCGGCGTTCTTTTCGGCTTTGTCGAAGCGTGTCCCGCCCGAAAGCGAATAGCAAATTTCAATGTGGATGCCGTGCGCGTTGCCGTCGCGCTGCCCTGCCGCAAACGCACCTCTGTTCAGCGGGATACCAATGACGATTTCCTTGTCATCGACCGCCGCGTTAAACGACGTAGAGCTGTCGTTGCGAATCATATACGCGACTTCATTCGCGGCGGAAGCATCGTTCGCCGTGTTGTGCACGACGATATATTTTATGTCCTTTGCGCAGGACTCCACCGGCACTTTTAGGTCATATTTACGCTTGCTCAAAAGATTTTCGCGGATTGGTACCATTTTTATTCTCCTTTTCATTTTTCTTGCATTTTTCTTATGATGCGAATTAGGTCGGCGCGGCCGGATACACTTACGCTGTCGGCGTCGGTAAGCAGGGTGTTTGTGCCGCTTAACGCAGGGATGGGCTGTGCGCCGCAGCCCCGACCGGCGGGTGAAACGCCGCTAAAATATCGTACTCCGCCCAAACACCCTCGCGAATGATCGTCAGCATCTCCATGCCGTAGCTGCCCGCCGTGCCAAGATATAAGGGTTGCTCCTTGCAGTACGCGGCGTATTGTTTGAGGATGATTTCATGATTATTTTTCATCTGCATTATCTCCTTTACTTACGGTGTTCTTCAATCTCTCCAACAGTTTAGACAGCCGCGGAAACCCCGGCACGCCGATGGTAGCAAGGTTCTCCAGAATCGAGATCAGCTCGTTGATGATGAGCCAGATCGCGACCAGCAGGCCGCAGAAAAGCTTGATGTGCAGGTCGATGCCCGCCTGCACCAGGGCGCCGCGCAGCAGATAATCCACACCCGCGCCTACCGCCACCATCGCCATGTAGCAGAGCTTCTTCAGGATGCCCTTGATGCCGATGCGCGAGCTGAGCTGCGCCGTCATGTAAGCTTTGACCATGCCGGTGACGTAATCGATCACCATCATGCACAGCAGCACGAGCACCGGCGCGGCCAGCTGCCCGCAGTATGCCGCGACCCCCGCCCCAACGACTGCCGTTACGGATTTAAGTACAGTTGCTTTGTTCATTTATTTTCCTCCTTTTATTGTTGCTTAAAGTTTATCCAGCCACACCGGCGGTGCGGGGATTGTCCGCGTCTCCGGCGCATCGAGCCAAGAGAGATACCAGTTTGCAAGCTCGGCTTTTTGCTCGTCTGTGAGTAGGCTATACCACAGCTCGCCGCGATTGATATACGCAAAGCACTCGGTTTCGCGTCGCCGCCGAATGACGGTTAGCTCCGCCGCATCCGCGTCGGCCTTGAGCTTATCTGCATCCAGCACGAGCACACCGTCTTCAAGCTTGTACGCCTCCGGGTGCTGCTTAAAGTCCTCCAACAGCTCGTCGGGCGCCTCTATCTCGATGCCGTCTACAAGCCCGCCGATGAGCGCATAACTCTCGATATAGCCCTGATCGTTTAAGATTATCTGCATTGGTTTACCCCTTCCATTGCACAATGCCCCAGACGTAATCTATATTGCCGTTGCTGGGATTGCTTTTTAGCGTTATCGTGCAGTCATCTCCGCTGTATGTGGTAACAAAATACATGTACACCATATTTGTTACCATCTGGCCGTCAATACCGCCGGTGGGCAAGCAAATGTGCGTGCGATACGCCTCGCTACCCGGATGCCCGCTCACGAGGATAGCTGCGTACTTTTTAGCGCCTGTGATTGTGATGCTGCCAGACGTGAGCTTGCCGCTCCACAACGTTTTCCATCCGAGCGTGTCGGCATAAATGCCACTGGCTTTGATTGGTGCAAGTCCACCTTTGCCGTTGCCAAACAGATACGTCCCGATATTACCATCGGTATTTCCACTTGACGTGCGGTAATTGAGCCAAATATCGTTGCTAAATTGTGGTGCCACAAACGTGAACTCGTTTCCTGCGTGTATTAGATTGTTCGGACTTTGCAGTTGTGCATAGCTTTTCAAATCGGCGGGAATAAGGTGCCACGTCCAATCGGACCAGACCCATGGCGTCGTCCAATTACTCTGTGTTCGCACATATGTATAGTTGTCTCTATAATCCTTCACGGTTTGTGTGCAATAAGTTCCATCAGCAATGCCGGTCACGACCATCTCAAATGCGCCTTTTACCCACGGAGGGGCGTTTAAGATGGTATTGGACCCCAACGGGGAACGATAATGCCCCGATATTTTGTACGCATCGTCGTTAAGGTCGGCACCGTCTGGGATAGTCTGCCACTTGATGCGGTATTGATCTGCTGATGAGATTGTGCCGTCCACCTGTAAATTACCCCTAATCCGCGTATCCCACGCCACGTCCAGCCAGTTCGCGAGCTCGGCCACTTTGCCGATGGCCGCCCCTGCGCTGCGCTTGAAAGATTGCAGCACACTTTTTGTAGACAGAGTGCGCTGGATAAGTAAGCTGTTATACTTGTCCGCCACCGTCACGAGCACGTCGTAGGTGGTGGACGCGCCTATACTTCCGCCGCCGATCACGGTTTTACCGTTGTTGGTAACGTTCATCGCGGTGCCGTAACTGCTCTCGGACTGCTTTTTGTATCGAGCTGTAATGTTCAAGATGTTGCCGGTGATTGCGCTGTAACTCGCGTTGATCTCCACGGCAAAATAGGTGCCTGCCTTTTTGCGGTTGCCGTCTGCATCGCAGCGGTACACGTCACACACCGCTACGCCGGGCTTTGTGTAGTCTATGACGCTGATTGTGCGCGTAGTGCTGGCTTTTCGGCCGCGCGAATCCGTCACCGTGGCCGTGAATGTGATGTTGCCCGCCGAGGCCAGTGTGCCGGTCGTAAGCGCGCTGTTTGTGGTAGTCCATCCGCCGCCGGTAATCGTGTACGAGGTGATGCTGCTGCCGTATGCGCCGGATGCTCCGGAAAGCGTCAGCTTTGCTTTGCCCATGCCTTTTACATATAGACCCGTGCCGCTTGTGTCTTCGGCGAGCGTTGCCGAAAGCGTGCCCGCCGACGGAACTACGCTGCCGGGGACGGTGAGCGTGATGCTTACGGACTTCGTGCCGAGGAGCGTGCTGCCGGAATATGTATCGCAATAGATTGTACCGCTGCCCGTCGTGGCGGACGGTATTTGATTTGCGAGCGACACTGGCAGCGTCCAGCTCACGCTGCTTGCAATGCCCGTGGCAATCGTTCCGGATGCGCTGCCGAACGAGTAGCGCAGTGTGTGCCTGTAGGCGTTGTTTACCGCAGGCGTGTTGATCGTCACGCTCTTGCCCATTTCTACGGTTGCGGCGCTCAAACTCGGCTGTGTTGCGGGCTCTTGCCAATCCACCTCAAGCGTTACAGCCGTCCATTTGAGATAATCCGTGTAAGAGCTGCCATTGTAGATGCAATACGTATCGTACCCGGCGGCGATAGATGCCGCCATGAAAGCAACATCAAACGTTTTGGTATTATCCCACATGGGCGCTTTACAGCTGCCGAGCGCATTGCCTGTGCGGTGCCCTGCGTTGAGCGAGGTTTTAATGCCGCCCTGCGAGGCGGAGTTGTAGATGTATACCGTTTTGGTGGTCGCTGTGCCGTAGCCCGTCTGTCCGGTCGTCGCGGTGAGCTTTATGCTGTTGATGATCTTGCCCTTGAGCGCTGCAAGGCCCGGAAAATACAGTACGCCGGTGCGCACACCTGTGCCGTCCCACTGGCCCTGCGAGGCGGTGCCCTCGCTTTTCCAACCCCACTTACTGTCATAATAGTTAAGCTGGGCTTTATAGCTGTTTTTGCCCATCAGTCGTCCCCCTCAAACTCAAGATCAAACGTGTCGGCCTCCGCGTTATAACGCCACATATACAAGCCCGTGTCCGCGTTGCCGAAAGACAAGCTGCCCGTGATATGCGCATCCGTGATATAAAGCATACGATTGGAGATATACGCAATGGTTTGACCGTTTTCAACAAACTCGAGCCGGTCGTTGGAGAGCACCGCCTGTATGGCGCTGTCGCTGCGGCCGAGCGTAATTCGCGCCCCTTCAAAGCGGATATACTGCTCTAAAAGCCGCTGATTTTCCGCTATTGTGCCGTTTGTGCTGTCAATGAGATTTGTCACCTGCGTAAAGCGGTATTCAAGCTGATCGCTCCATTGGGTAATGAGCAGCTGTTTAACGCTTTCGAGCTCCTCTGTAGAGACTGCGGTATCTTGTAAACGCCCCAGCGCGTCATACACGTTTTCGGTGGTGGTGGTCAACTCGGTGCGCGTCTCCGTCACCGATGCCATGATGCTGTCCATGTCCTTCCGCGCGTCGACCTTGTAATCCACAAGCTCCTGCTGCACTTTGTCTGTGCGCTTCTGCATATCGCTTTTCACAAGGTCAAACTCTTGCCCAAGCTCTTTTTTGACGCTCGCGATGCCGCTCGTCACCGTTTTATACGTCCTGTTCAGCGTCACCGTGCTTTTGCCCGGGTCCACAAGGTTCTCCGTCATCTCGGCGACGGTCATGTAGGTGTCAAGGTTATGCGGGGCGCTCACGATGGGCAGCAGGTCGCCGACGGTGATGCGCTCATAATTGCCGCCGAGCGCACCGAAATCGACGGCGGTCAGCTTGATGGTCGTCGGCAGCACCTTGCGGGCTTCAAGCTCCGAATAGCCGCGCTTGCCGAGATTTTCTTTCAGTGTCACATCGTCGCAGATGATCGTGTCGAAGATCCAGCCGAATTCCTGCACGGCTTTTTCGTCCCACACGTAATTTTTGCCGCCGTTGTCGATTTGCAGGCGCTCATCCGTCTCGTTGCCGTCTGCGTCCGTCAGTTTGCAGCCAAGCGGGATGATCGCCGTTGCGAGGTTCGCGGTCGGCACGCTGCGGGCATACGTCAAAAGGTTCTGCCCGAACTTGATGCCCTGCCCGTTCACGTGCTTGTATTCGGCAAGGTAGTCGAGATACTGCACGCCGTTCTTCCAACGCACCCGCAAAATGCCGCCGAGACGCTTTGTCAGCTTCTCGGTAATCGCGTCTTTGGTGTGTTCAAAATTCGAGTGCCGATACAAACTGTCGTTGCTGTCCGTCACGGTCACTTCGCCGACCGTAAACTGTTTGTACGCGTCGTCTTGCACAGCCACATTATGGTTCTGAACCAACGTTTCAAGATATGTGCGCACCGTCATGTTGTGGTATTCGGCAAACGGCTGCACAGAGTCGCCGAGCCACGCCAGCGCCCCCTCTGCTGTGACCGTCACAAGCCCCGTGTCGCTCTCCGTCACGTTGAGCGGTGAACCGCGGAAATATAACGCCCCGTCCCTGTACACCGAAATAACGCTGCTGCGCGCCTTGATGCGGGACAAATACGGGTGCGTCGGTGCCAGCACAAACGTCAGCGTACCGGCAATGTTCTGCCCGGTCTTGAGCGTGCCGGAGATGAGCTGCAGAACGGGGTTATCGGGCTCATACAGCGTTATACCGTCACAAGTAATGCGGTACATATCACAGCACCCCCTCGCGGTAACGAATCATCATCGTGCCCGTGCCGTTCAGCGTAAAGGTGTTCACGCCCTCGCTGAGATAAATCTCCGGGATGGTATAGCCTCCGGCCTTCATGATGGTATACTGCGTGCCGGACGCTGTTTTCACGGTCATGCCGGCTGCGTCCGTCACAAATTCCGGAATCACGGCTTTCTGTGCGTTCAAAAGCGATATGGGCTGCTCCTCGCCGGTCAAGACATACGTTTTTTCCGTTGGAAACAGCGCCATGCGGTACGGCTGGCAATCGACCGTCAGCGTGTGCGTGGCGGCAAGGCCGTCTACAGTATGCTCCCACGCAGCACGTCCCGTGAGCACATGCTGGGGGTCGCTGTCCGTGAGGAGCTCCACAAGCCTTCCATGGTGCGCCGTGTTCAGTGCCGCGCAAGCTGCATCGTATGATGTGCGGCTTTCATATACGCAGTCAAATTCCGCTGTCAGCGTGCGGTTTTTGTAGGTCACACGCCCGCGTGCGGCGGTCGCATCCAGCACACCGTCAGCACCGGGAATATCGATGGTGTAAAGCCGCGGCTCCGGCGGATCCAGTGTGCAGCTCAGACAGCAAAGCCCGAAATCGTCGAACGTGTGCTTATCGTTGATCGTCAGTCCCCACATTTAAAAGCGCCCCCTTTCTTCCAGTTCGTATAAGTCGTTCAGCCGTTCGTTGATCTCCGGCGCAATCAGCCTGCCGACCGCTTCGCCGTCAAGGTTGATGCGCATGCCGAGCAGCGCTTGCAGCAGTGCATTTGCTCCGCTTTTCGACGTACCGAGCAATTCTTTCAACAACGTCAAAACCTGCTCCATGCGGCTGCCGAGCACGGCTACTTCCTCGCGCAGCTCTTCAACGCCGCTGTCTTCCTCGTGCAGTGTCGCTTTCTCCGCCGCGCGAAGGTCGCGCCGCTCCTGCACCTGCACGGTAACGGTCTCATTGCGTTCACGTACGGCGCTGCGCAGCATGTCCACAATGCCGGAAAGCTTCGCCGGGCTGAGCTGCCGCACGATACCTTTCGCAATCTCGTCATACACCGAGGTTTTGAGCGGCAGCAGCGCTTCGTGTCCGGCTTCGCCGTATTCGTTGATGCCCGTCACCGGGTCCCACAGCCGTGTGCGCTTTGTGAATACGCCCGCTGCGTGCTTGTGGATCTCCGGCGTCATACCGCCGCGCGCATACTTCGTAACGCCGCCCCGCGCCCAGTACCCGCCCGCCGCATGAGAGGTGCGGACAGTGGCATAAACAGGATTATTGTTGAGATACGACTGGATTTGGGCTCGAGCATTTGCTGCCGCATTGTAAGCGTTACCGATATTGCCCATACTCGGTGCCGATACTTTCCCGGATTTCATACGAGAATCGATCTCTTTGATTGCTTCGTCGGCAGCCGACTGCATGGACGGAATTTTACTTTTCCAACCTTTAATAACCTCTTGTCCTGACTTTTCGCCGCTGGTGTACAAAAGCTTACCGTTGCTGTCAATCGTCATGCCCATACCTTTGAGCGTATCGTTCAAACTGTCTTTGGTTTCCGGCGAAAGGCGATCAATGTTTTCCATGAAGCCATCGACCATTTGCTGCGTCGTCGAATCCAAATCATCGTAAGCGCTGCCCGATTCTGCCACCATCTCAAGCAATGTAGCGATTTGCTTTTGCGTGGCTTCATCCAGATTTGCCGCTCGGCGGTTATTGGTACTCGCTTCTTTTGCGGTGTATCTTTCGTTAATGTCATTGAGTTCCTTCTGCAAATTATCGCGTGCAGTATATTCGTCTGCACCTTTTTGCTTCATCTCATCGACATAGCTTTGATAAGCATTGACAAGCTCCTGCTTATAGGCGTTTGCGTTGGCTGTTTCTTCCGCGGCAATCATTGCCTGTTCTTCTGACCACGCATGTGCGAGATCTGCGTTTTTGGCATATCCCTGCGCGATGATCTCACTGGTGTCGTTGCATTTAGCGTTTGCTGCGTCCACAGCCGCTTGATATTCCTTTGCAGCCGTGTTTATTGCATCCTGATACGCTTGCTCGGCCAGCGCTTTTTGTTCCTCGTTTTTACCTGCTTCGGAATTTAAAACCGCTTCGCGTTCTTGTTCGGCGTAGGCGATGGCTTGTGTATATTTGTCGCTTGCACTGTTAATAACTGCGTCGCGTGTCGTCTCGGCTTGTGCTGCAATACGTGCAGCGTATTCCGTGTATGATTCGGCGGTCATGTTCTCTGCGTCGAGCAAATTGCTCGCCTGCGTCAGCACGGCATCTTGATAAGACTGCTGTATCGCGAGCTCCTGCTCGGATAGTGACCTCATCTGTGCAAACAGATCCTGCAGCGTTTGGATTTCAGCCTCCGTATAACCTCGGCGTTCGTCCGATGCCGTTTTCATAATCGCTGTGATCTGCGCTTGCACAGCATCCATTTCGGCAGCGAGCTCCTGCTGCTTGTCCTTTGCAATGCCCATTGTGGACGTTAAGGCGTCCAGCGAGCCGTCTGCGGCTTTTACTGCATCCGACCAAGCACCGTACTGATCAAATACGCCTTGACAGCTTTCCGCAAGGTTTTCCTGCGATTCGGCCAAACGCTCCGCAGAGGTAACAGTATCCTCCTGCATAGCGACTACTGTCACAAGGATAGCCACTAAAGCGGCAGCGCCGGCGACCGCAAGCGTAAATGGATTAAGCGACATCGCCGCTGTTAGCCCTTGAAATGCTGTCGTAGCGCCTTGTATCCATGTTGCGGCGTTCTTTGCAATGGAGAGTGCTGCAAAGGCGGTTGCAGCCGCAGAAACTAACGGTAAAACAACGTCAATATGGTTGCAAAGGAATTCAATCGTATTTGCCAGCACTTCTATGCCGCCTTCCGCTGCTTTAATGGCAGCAGATGCCATTTTTTCGATGAGTGGTGTGATCTTACCGATAGCATTGCTCACAGACCGCGAAATGTCCGAAAAGCTTTTTATGATCGTGCCGCCGAGTGAATCGATTTCTTTGCCGAGCTTGTATCCCACGAGTTGTTTTGCAAACGCCGTGATGAGTTTCAAGCCTGCCTTTCCGGCTTCCGGTACAAATTTCAGCAATGCACTGACGAGAGATTTACCTACGTTCACGGCAGCCGTAGAGAGTTTACGGGCGTTTTTGGATATTCCCTGCACAAACGATACGATCATGTTTGCACCGGCATCCACCATTTTCGGCGCTGCCTGCGCTACCTTTGTCGCCGCACTTGCGAGCACTGTACCCAGTGTCGATACAGCACCTTCAATTCCTTTAGCTTCAAAAGCTCGCTGTAACTGCCCTGTGTACTCCGTAGCGGTCTCCACAGCATTTTTCATCGGCGTACTGATTTCTTCATACACCGTAATGCCCAGCCCCTCCAGCGCGGATTTCGCGATGGTCACGGCGCCCTTGAGGTTGTCCTGCATGGTGTCTGCCATAGATTGCGCCGCACCGTCGGAATTCTGGATGGCTTTGGTCAGTGTGTTGAAATCCTCATCGCTTGCATTGACGATCGCAAGCAGGCCGGACATGCCTTCCTGCCCGGCGATAGAAGCCGCATACTGCGCCTGCTGGTCTTTCGTGAGATTTTTGAAGCCTTTGCGCATATCGAGCATGACTTCGCCGAGGGACTTCATGTTGCCCTCACTATCCGTCAGCGATATGCCGAGGTCTTCCATCGCGGCTTCCACTTCGTCGGTCGGCTTTGCAAGGCGCGTGAGCGTCTGCCGCAAAGCTGTGCCCGCCTGGCTGCTCTTGATGCCGCTGTTCGCCATCAGACCGATCGCAACGGCGGCGTCTTCCACGCTGTACCCGAGTGCACCGGCAACAGGCGCGACGTATTTAAATGTTTCGCCCATCATGCCGACGTTGGTATTCGATTTGCTCGAAGCCTGCGCCAGCACGTCCGCAAAGTGTCCGGCTTTGTCTGCGGAAAGCCCGAACGCCGTCATGGCGTCCGTCACGATGTCCGATACCGTGCCGAGATTTTCACCCGATGCCGCCGCAAGGTTCATGACACCCGGCAAGCCCGAGAGCATTTTGTCGGTGTCCCAGCCCGCCATTGCCATATATTTCAGCGCTTCGGCGGACTCCGTCGCACTGAATTTTGTGGTCGCGCCCATCTCTTTCGCTTTCGCGGTGAGGGCTTCCAAATCCTTGCCCGTAGCGCCGGATATGGCGGCGACCTCGCTCATACCGGCTTCAAAGTCCGAGCCGACCTTTACGGCAAACCCGCTCGCAGCACCCAGCGCGCCGGAGACTGCCGCGACCGATTTCAAAACCGTACCTAACCCCTTAGGCGCTAAGCCCGAAAGTTTGTTGATACCCTTTTCAAAACCCGAGGTGTCAAGGTCGGTCAATATTTTGATAGAACCGTCAGATGCCAAACCGTCACCTCCTAAAACGCCGAAGCAAATGCAGCGGCAAAATCATCGTCGCGCTGTGCATCGGTGCGCAGATCCGGCAGCGCATACGCACGCTTCGCCCTGCGCAGTGCCGCACGGTCTTTGGCGCTCATGCCGTTTTCAAACTTCGCCGTGCGAATGTGCATCACGCGTGCCATTTCGGTGTTCTCTCCGAGCGCCGCAAACATAGAGGAAAACTTCCACCAGTGCAGAAACGGCACGTCGTACAGATCAAGCGCGTACTGCTCCCGAAACGACGCGTAAATGCGCTGTTCATCGGCGGCAAAGGAATACGGGCGCGGCTCGTTTTTGCTCGCTACGTGATCTTCTTTCGGCGCTTTGCCGCAGCGGTAAAACCACAAGATTGCTTCAAAAAGTGCCGGTGCTTTGCCTTCCAGTACCAGCGTTTGCAGCATCGGCATAGTCTGCGAGGTAAAATACAGCTCCAGCATCTCCGCAACACGCTGTTCGTTGGTGCGCGTTGGGTCCTGCATCAGCTCCTCAAAAGCAGCAGAGGCACGGAAATCCGCGTTGATCGGGATCTCCGTGCCGTCCACCATGATGCTTTCGGGCAATGTCTGCCACGAGGTCATTTGATATAGCTTTTGCCGTTCAGAGCGCGCATCTGCTCGCTGAGCTGCGCGTCCGCCTCATATCTCGCGGTCACGAGCGCATCCACCGCATTCATGCAGCGCATCATATCGCAGGTCGCGCCGAAGATCTTCTTCGCCGTGCCGTCGCCGAAAATCATGTCCAGCACCGCGAAAACAGATTTGCACACGTAGCGGATCTGCTCGCTGCCGCTCTTTTCCTTCGGCACGTTCTGCATCTGCTCACCGAGCATGAGCATCGCTTTTTCAAAGCATTCCACAGCATCGGCGTCCGCGAAGTTGTATTCGAGCTCGGTATTTTCGATTTTGAACTTGTACATGCTGCACCTCCTTATGCAAACGTAATGGTCTGCCAGTCGTCGTCCGTGGTAGCCGTGCCGGTGACTTTCTCACCCTTCGAGCGGAAATTGCCCGTGTAGGTATATGCGTCCATGCTGCCGCCTTCGGAATCCGGGATGACGGCATAATCGCGCTTCATGGCGGGTGCAGTCGTTGCCGTGGCACCCGTTGCGGAGAGGTCTACAAGGATCAGAGAGCGCACGGCGTTGCTGCCGATCAGCTCATCGTCTGTGATCTTCACAATGTCCGCATGCACCGGGTCGCCCGCATACTGGTCGAAACCGTAAGATGTGGACGGCGAATAGCCGGTGACGTCCGTCTGCTCAAAAAGCTCGTCTACATACTGACGGGTATACTCCTTCGCGTTTTTGGATGTAGAAACGTCCGTAAAGCCCTTCATACGGTGGTAAGTAGTTGTATCGCCGGACGCTGCCGGAACGCCGTAAAAGAGCACCTTTTTGCTTCTGGGTACCAAAGTTCTGGTATCTGCCATAATTCAAATCATTCCTTTCAAAATTCTTTTAAATAGAGCAAACGGCACTGTATCTGGTACCGCTGGACCTTTTGCTGCACATCCGCGCTGATACAGTAACCGTTTGTCAAAACTTCTATTTTCTGTGCCGTACACCCGCGCGGCAGCTCGGGCAAAACACCGCTTTCGCTCTGCATCTCCAGCCAGTCGGCAAGCTGCTCATAAAAGCCGCTCACCTTGAGGTTTTCGATTTCATCCCGGCTGTAATACTCGCTTGATGCGATGACGAATTCTGCTTGCCGCAGGCTGCTGCCGTCCGTGTACTGCCGCACAACGGGCTTTGCGGGGACTTCATCGACCGTATACGCGATCGGTTCGCCCTCGAGGTAATTCACGCGTATCAAGCCGTTATCAAAAAGAGGACACCCGGAAAGATACTCCCGGATGCCCGCCAAAACCGATATGCTCATTTTCCCGCCTTTCCGCCGCAGAACGAAGCGATGCTCTTATTGAGCTCGTCGCCCTTATCCGCCATCATGCGCTTGTCCCAGTAGGCGCCGCGCAGGCATTTGTAGTTGTGCGCATTCTGCTTTGTAAGCCCCTGCCTGCCGCTGCCGGCGTTGGTGTAATACTGCACCGCCGCGTATGTCTGCACGTACAATACGCCGTCCGTGAGCACCTGTGCGGTGTTTTTCAGCATGCCGGTGTCAAACGGCACATACGGGTCACAAAGGCGTTTCACTTCGCTTGCGACCTTCTTTCTGCCCGTGTCGTTCAAATGGCGTTTCGCTTCCATTTTCACAAGCGGGTCAAGCTTCAGTTCAATGCTGACTGCCATATACACCGCCTTTCAAACCGCAAAGATATGCCAGTGCGGCGCCATCACGGTTCGGCGGTTATCCCGCACCGCTTTCACCGTCACCGCGTGGTATCGGTGCTTGAGCAGTGCAGCCGCCGGCGGGTCGCCGTCAAACGTGCCGCGCAGCAGCATGTCGTTTTCTTTCGGTGCAAAGCCCTGCGGCGCGTATTCCGCGGGGATGCGGCACTCCGTGACCTGCGCGAACGTCATGCCCTTATCCGTCAGCTCCGAAGTGCTTTTGCTGTACCAGGAGCCGAAAAGCGGAATGGCTTTTTCAACGCGGTCGCGCTCATCGAGCACGAAATACGTGAGCTGTTCTTTACAAAGCTGCATGCTGCCCTCCTACCAAATACCGGCGTAGCGCAGCGGGTGCGCACGCGGCAGGTAAATTTCAGCCACGTCTATACGGTGCTGCGCAAAGTCTTTCGCGAGCTGTGCGGCGTCGCCGAGCGTTTCGCTGTACCCGTCCGTCGTGAACGACTTCACACCCGCCCGCTGCATCTGCTCCCGGCGCGCGCTTTGTTCCGCGGCGTATACGTCCGCCACAGCACAAGCCGCAAGCTGCACGTCATCGGGGATTTCTTCCGCACCGCGCAGCCTGCCGAACGTCAGCGTGTCGATATATGCGCATGCCGCACGCATCGCCTGCGGGAAGCTCTCCGCTTCCATCGCACCGCCGTATGTGCTGCGGTAGAACTCAAAATCGACCGTCCACATGTCAACCCATCGCACGCACGGCGAGCTCCGGATAGATCGTCTTATACGCGTACAGCACGTCCATGGAGAGCATCTCGCGCTTATGCTTCATGTCATAGCCCTTTGTAACGCGCAGGGAAATGCCGTTGTAGCTCGTGGTATAGCAGTCCACACCGGCGGGCGTAACGAGCGGACGGGTGACAAACGCGAATGCCGGGGCAACGAATGCCAGGTTTGCGGTGTGGTCGCCTGCGACTGTCACATTCGTCGCGGTCGTAACGTCCTTCTTGAGCGCCGGATAGATCGGCACTGTGATCTCGTTCGAGGCTGCCGCAGCATCCGCCGTGACCACATACGTGTCGCCGAGGATCGTCAGAATATCGCCCTTTTTGAGCGCGCCGGTCACGGCAGTCGCCGCGAGGGTGAGCTGTGTCGCACCTGCCTTTGTGGATTCCTTCGGCTTGATGGCGGCGGAAAGCGTACCGGCAGTGTGATGCTTGACCGCCTGCGACATGTAGTTGTCGAGACCGAACAGTCTGCCGATGGAGCCCTCACGCAGCGCCGCTGTGCTGCCGGACTTTTCCGCGTTGACAATCGCCGGGATCGTTGTGAACGCTGCATCCGCTTCCACGTCCCACACGGCACGTCTGCCGCTCGTCGGTACCTTGTTGGCATTGAGTGCCTTGCGCACGGCGGTGATGTCCTCAAGCTTGCTCGGCGTGGTGCCCGGCGTGCCGCAGACATACGGAATGTCCTTGTAAAGTGCAAGACCATCGCTGTTGATCTTCTGGGCGAGCGCGACAGCCGCAGGCTCGATAAACTGGCGGTTGAGGTTGTCGATGTTCATCGCACCCTCCAGCGCGGAGATCTCCACGTCCACCGTCGCAATCTTGTCGAGCTTGACCGTTACGGTCTGGCTGTCGTCGATGTCCTGCATCTCAACACCCTTCGCTGCGTCAAACTCCTTTGCTTCCAGCTTTGCGGGCTTGCGGATCTGAATTTCGTCGCCGCGCTTCTGGAACGTGTCGGAATAGTCCTTGTATACAAGGTTCGGGAACACGAGGTTTTCGATCAGACGCGGCAGCGCCTGGCGTGCGACCTCTTTGATGGTTAAAAACTGATTTGCCATAATGACCTCCTGTTATTTGTTATCTTTGAGCACAGCGGCATAATATTCCGCGTCGCTCATGGCATTGTAGTCGGGCGTTCCGCCGCCGGCGTGCTGTGTGCCGCTGTTCAGACGGATGCCGCCCTGTGTACCGTTGTCTGTGTTCGGGCTGCCTGTGCCGGAAGTCTCGAACATGTAGCCGCTTTCTTTCTGCAGGGCCTCCAGCGCAACGGCGATGTCGCTGTCCTGGTTCTGGCTTTTTTGGAGGGCTTCCACGTCCAACATCGCCTTGATGCCTTTCGTGCTCCTGCCGTGCCGGGAGAGGATCGCGTTATCGAGACGCGCGTCAAATCTGAGCTGTGCAATCTGCTCCGCGGCTTCTTTCTCTGCTTTTTCGGCCTTCTGCTTCCATTCATCGGCGGACTTTTTGATCGCGTCAACATCCATAGACTTAAAGCCTTCAATCGTCTTGTTCGCATCGGATAAAGCGTCCTTCGCGTTCTTCAGCTCTGTGTTTTTGGTGTTGAAATCCGCCTTAGAAACGAATGCTTTGCCGATCTCTGCAGAGACCTGCTTGTCGATGTCCTCGGTGTATTTGTCGCCGAGAATACCTTTCAGCCATTCAAGTGCCATAGTTTTTCCTTTCTTCTGCCGCGTCCTTTTTCTCGGGCCAGTCCCCGTTCTGCGGCCGCCCCGCTTCTTTTCCGCCGGGCAGGCGGTAATTTTGGGTATGAAAAAAGCACACCGCCGAAAAATATCGGCAGCGTGCTGATTCAACAATGTTTAATTTATCCGATCATCAACAGGCGGAAGGTCTCGCGTCCTTTCGGCGTGATGAGCGTTTGTCGCTGCTTCGTTTTCCCAATCTCGTTCATACTGCCACACCTTCTTCCTGCTTCTTGACCTTCATGAAGACCGTGTTGTACTTCTCCGTCAAGTCCTTTATACGATTTTTCAACATAAGGCACGGCAAAGTCCACGCCTCTCCGGGGATGATAGAGCTGCTTTCCGTGGTTGCGACCTCTAATGCGCAAAGCGTATCGGTCACCATCCGCAGTTCTTCAATGATGTCGTCCAGCTCAAAGAATTCATGTGCGATCATAAATAAAAACCTCCATCAAGAAGTCCCTATCTGATGTAGAATAGATTTCAGATAGAGCTTGCTCTGTCGTGTGCAGAACATCGAAACGTATTGGTTGTCAGCCATGTTTCGGTGTTCTGTTTTTTTATTTTTTAATTTCTTCTTCCAAGCGTAAATTCCCTCGCCGAATAGCTTCGTTTTGATTTACGTTCTTTTGTTCGCAAAACTTATCTAGGTTTTCAAAAAATATTTTTGCAAAGCAAAAGCAGCCCGGCGCCTAAGCGCTAAGCTGCTTTATCAACGGTGTAAAATTATCGTGATGCTTCTTCGTCCACCCTATACCACCGGCATTTCTCACAGATTTTATTTGCGGTGGATCGTTCAAAAGGCTCCGGGGCAAATTCCATATCGGTGTTGTCGTCGCGGATGTCCTGAATGACCCAACATTCGCCCCAAAGGACGTCGCGTTTCAGTAACGGACACGGATGTTTGTCGTCTGGATGTCTCATGTTTTCATCTCCTCCAAATATTGATCGTATTTCTTACGCCATTTCTGCGGTACAGCTGTTACCAACTCATAGTCAAAATTAAGAACTGCATATCCGTCTTCGGCCAAAAATTTCATTGTAAACTTATCGTCTTGATACAGCGTCAGTTTCGCATTGTTCACGAAAAGCTGTGCCTGCTCAAGCGACATTTGAGCGCGGTCAGCTTTGGTTGTAAGATTTTCAGCCGCATGAACACGCATACCGACTATTTTAGGCTTTCCTGCATCAACAATGATCTCTTTATGGTTGATTCTCTGCTTGTATTTTACACCATGAGCAGAAAGCAAGTCAAATATGGGTTTCTCTTTTTTATTTTCCCAAACCGCCTTCTGGCTCATGCTGCGCCCGAAGCCCATCACCTGCACGCGGGAGGTATCTGCACGGCGGTCGGTCTGCCGGGTGAAGTCCCGCAGTTTTGCTTCCTGCCGCTTGAGCTTCACGGAGCTCTGCGCGAAATCGCTTTGCAGGTCGGCTTTCTGCTTTCCCGTTGAAAACTTTGCCGCTTCGTCCAGTCCCGCAAGCTCGCGGCGTGTGGCGCGGATCTCGCGTTCCATGCGCCGCTGCATCTGGCTGATCTCGTATTCCGTGTACATGCCGCCGTTATACGGCACGTCTTTGGCGTTCAGCGCTTCGATGTCTCCTTTTGTGTAGGAGCGCTTCGAGATACCCTCAAAAAACGGATTCCAGCTATGACGGCAGTTCCACCCTTGAAAGCCCGCGCCCGTGCCGTAGCCGATGTCCGAAAGCGACAAATACCCGCGCCGCCCGGAACGGGAGACAATCTGTCCCTGCCAAACGGCATGCGAAGGTCTTGCGCCTGCGTGCGCAGTGATCTCCATGAGGTCACATTCAAATTCATCGGCAAGCGATTCGGTGATCTTCCCGCACGTCTGATTGACGCCGGTCACGACGGCACGCCGTACGGCAACGTCGAGCTTATCGACATGCCCGGAGGGATAAAGTACGGAAGTGCCTTCCCCCGCTGCATCGCGTATTGCCCGCCGTACAGCCTCTTGGTAACTCAAAAAGCCGCCCGTAACCTGCATTTCGGCGAGCGTACATGCAGAAATGAACCTCTGCTGCGTTTCAAGCGCCGTTGTCATCGTAAGGTTCAAAAGCTCGCCGCCTGTCTTCTTGAGTGCGGCCTGCAAGATGTTCCATGCACGCTCGTTCTGACGTATCGGCGGCACGTTTATGCCCGCCTGCAAATACTGCTTGATCTCCGCGTCCATGCTTTTCACACCGGCATCCTCAAACGCCTTGCGCACGGCTTCTTGTGTCATGCCGCTGTACTGCGCGACTTCGGCGATCACCTCGTCATAGAGGCGCCCTGCGTGCTGTAACTGCTCCGCCTGCCAGCGTGCCGTGTCCGTGACTTCGCCCATTTTCATGAGCCTGCGGGCAATGTCCCGCGCTATGGCTTCGTCGAGCCGCTGATACAGCAGAATCACCGCATCGGCGCAGTGTTCGAGATAATCAGGCGTCAGCATACGGATCACCGAGCGTACGTGCGCTCTCGTTCGCAATCGCCTTCGCTTCGCCCTCCTCCATGTCCTCAAAGCGCGTGAGGTAATACCACAGCGGCACTTTGCCGGCGATTACAAACTGCCGGAACTGCTCCTTTTGCGTCTCTTTATCCACAATGTAGCTGTCGTCAAAATCGACTGTCACCGGCGCTTCCGGGTCTACGTCTGCGCCCAGCACATATTTGCCCGCCCACAAGAGCGCCCGCACAAGCGCCTGCACGTGCTGCCCTACGGCGATACTGTGCTTTGCGGCGTTCTGCACAAGGTCCTGCTTGTCGCCGTTGTACTGCGTCGCCGTCACAATAGATGAGCTGTTGAACTGATAGTGCTTCGTACCGAAGCCGACGCGAAGCGAAAGATAATCGAGCGCCGCCTGTATGCCCGCGATGTTTTCTTCCACGCGCAAAGACGGGTTGTATTCTGTAATCGGGTGATTCTCCCCGAGGGCGCAGCCGTCACCGAGTTGAAAGAACAACGACTGCATGATGTCATCCGGCGTGACCGGTTGCCCGTTCTCGTCCATCTGCACGAGCGACTGATCGTAAAACACCTTTTTGCCGCCGAGCTTAAAATCCCGGCAGAAATTGTTATAGGCCAGGTCAACGCCCTTGAGCTGATCCAGCGCGTTCGCGAGCACCGATACACCGAGCCCCGCGCCTCCGTAAAAATTCTTCACGATATTCGGCGAGATGAGCGAAAACAACGGCGTACGGCTGCCGGTATGGTATTCCTGTGCGATGCCTTCCGGCAGTTCTGCCGGCTTCAGCTCGCCCGCTTCCTCCGAAAAGTACGCGTTGCGGATTACATATTCGCCGCCGATCAATCGGTGCGTAGAAACATACGTGTACGTTTTGCCGTTGTAGACCGTATCGGTCGCGAAAGCCACATCCTGTACGCTATGTGGCGTGACCGTCAGCGGCACGATGTTTTCCGCCGTCAGATAATCCACACAAATGCGGCAGTTCCCGTCCGGCTGTACTGCGCCGCCCTGCACCAGCATGTTTTCAAAGCGCAGCACCGCCGCGCCCGTGCCGGTCGCAAAAGCGCGTTCAATAAGTTCATTTTCCCGCAGCCAAAATGCAAGTTCATCAAAAAGCCCGCGTTCCGTACCATTGCCGAGCAAAAACACCTGGTTCTGTTCACCGGCGTCTATGCGCGTCTTGTCGTTCATCAGCAAGCTTGCCCAGTCCTCGCACACCTTCTTGCCCATGTGCAGCGTGAAAAGCTCGCGGTGGATCGGCTTATTCTGCCGCATCTCCACAAAATGATGAAACGGCCTGTGAAAGCCTGTCCACCAGTCGCGCCACTCGGCAATGTATGTATAATAACTGCTGTTGAGATCGTACCCGTATGTTTTGTTCAGGTATTCGATCACTGCTCCGATGTTCATGTGTGTCCCCTCGCTTTCAAAAAGCGCTTATAGTCTCGCTCGATGCTGTATTCGAGCGCATCCAGCGTATCGATGTCCGTGCTGCCGTCATCAAGCCGCTCGTCTTTCGTCGGGTCCTTTGTGCTCCACAGCGCTGCCGCCAGAGCGTCTCTCGCCGAACCTGCCTCCGGCAAATACCAGAAGCGCCCTGCGCCCATCAAAACGGACACAAGGCGAATACGATCGTTGATTTCTGTCTTTGCGGCATTCGACACTCTGGAAGCGGCAAACGAAAGCGCCGACCGCTGCAAAGCGATCTGCATACCGCGAATGAGCACTTGCTCGGCACTGTCGCAGTAGATATGGTCGATGCGTCTGTACGCAAGGTGCACCGCCGCGCAGAAATCGACGAACGCCTTTTCAAGTGCCTGCGGCGTGCTCGGCTCCACGCGGCGCGATGCCAAAAGCACAACGCCGGAATAGCCCGATAAAATGCCGGTCGCAACAAACGCGTGCTTTGACCCATTGCCGCCGAAGTCCACGCCGATATTCACCGCCATCAACGGCAGCTCCTTGCCTTTCCATACGAACCGCTCATCACGGCTTGCCACGCTGTTTGCGAAGTCCTGATAAATCACGCCCTCGGCGGCTGCCCACTCGCCCAGGATAAAGCGGTTATAATACACCGTGCCGGCATATTCGCGCTTGAGGTTCTCGACGAACTCCGGCGCCAAAAACGGGTTGTCGTCGATTGTGTACGCCTGCCGGTAAATGTCTGCATCGGAATCCAAGAATTTCTTGAACCAGTGCTGCGGGTTTCCGGGGTTGCATGTCCCGTCAAAACGGCTGTTCGGGCACGATAAGCGCGACTTGAGCATCTGGAAAACGTCCTCGTGCCAGGTTGTAATCTCGTCACCGTAGCAGTATTCAAACGCCGCGCCCTGTAATTTTGACACCTGCGAAATTTTATCTGCGCCGAGCGCATGGCATTTCTTGCCGAAGATCTGCACGGTGTTGTTGCTGCCGATCTGCCCGACGAGCGCAGGCGACCAGATCGCACGCATCGGCTCCAGAATATTGCGCTCAAGCGTGCCTTTGGTGTTGCCGAGCAGCACAATGAGCCCCTCGCCGCGGCATTTTAAAATCCGCTTCGGGATCACGGTGTAATCCAAAAATGTCTTGCCGGAACGCGTCGCGCCGGTCTTGATGTTCCAACGGTGATTACAGTTCTGCAAAAACTCCTGCTGCTTCGGACTAAATGACACTGTCCACACCTCCCAGCAATTCCGCCGCCTTTTGGAGCAGTTCGGCGTCGCTTTCACTCTCCGGCTTCTCGCTCCACCCTTTAAAGTTGTTGACGAGCGAGAATTTCGCGCCCTGCACGCCCTCCCGGTCAAAGAGCCGTTCTTCGGCGTACTGCTCCACGTAAGTTTTCGCCCGCGTTATCGTGTCATTAAATTGCTTTCGGCCTTGATAATTCAGCAATGCCTGACGACTGGCAAAGCCCAGCGCAAGCGCCAAGCCCGTTACGGTCGGCGGTCTCTTGCCGACGATGATCGGCGCGCCGTATTTATCCGTCAGCACCGTGCCGTCCCTATCTTTCAGCGGTTCGCCCTCACATGATTTGAAGTACGCCTCAATCTTCTGCTCGATCTCCTCCACGCTCTTGTATTTTGGCGGTCTGCCCACAGGCCTGCTCATCGCATCACCCGCTCTCAAAGCCGTCTGTACAGCTCTCTACGCCGTTTTCACTCTCAACAGGTGAAGCTACCCTCGCACCGTCCGAAATCGCCGTGTAGGGGCACACAGAGAGCATACAGAAGCATGTGCCGTCTAAGCATTCCGCCCAAACGCATTTGCAGCTCCTCGGGCACACCCGGTATTCTCTTTTCACGTGCGCCCCTCCTTTCGGTTTCGGGCATAAGAAAAGCACCCACACAACAGCGCAGGTGCCTCTTTGTTGTTTACTTACTTGTACTTGAATTCCTCGTTCCCGGCGATTTCATCGATGAAACGCTGTTGCACGGTGACGATATAATCTTTGCTAACTTCGTAATCGGCGTAAATAGTCATTCCCTCTGCTTCCGAAAGCGCTAAGATCGAGCCGTCTGCGAAGAACCCTTCTCGAAGCTTTTTGAAGATCTGGTTCTCCTCTGTGCCTTCGACCTCAAATTCATACGTCCCGCCGACCGGAAGCTGCTTCAGCGTTTGCATAATACCCGGCATACACGCTTCAAGTCCATCAAATGCAGCATTGCAGGCATCCCAGAACATGTATCGTTCTTCTATCTTCCCAATCCGCTCCGCCAGCGCTGCACAGTCTGCTTGTGGACAGTGCATGTTGACTTTCTCGGCAATCTGCTCCAACAGAAGCTCCAGAACACCGGCATCGCGCAGGTTCAATCCCTGGTAGAACGAAAGCGGCGCCGGAAGCTGCCCCTTGTCCTGCCCGGCATAGCAGACCGGGATGACCTCAACACCTCTCGCGCTGCCGAAGCCGGTCTCAAAGTTGATCCACGGGCGCTGCACGGATTTCGCACTGCATAGGACCAGCATAGTGTCGCAGCTTTGAAGCGCATTCGTGATGCGGTCCAGCCATCGCGCGCCGTAGGTGATGCTCTTTTCGTTCGAGGAGACGAACACCTCAATCGCGCCGAGGAAAGCGTGCTCAAAGAAATCTTTCAGCAGGCTTGCGGCTTCTTTTTCTTCCGAGATATGAGAAATAAATAAAATCGGCTTTTTGTTTCCCTTTGCCATAATGCACCTCCGAGGTCGTATAGTGCAAATTATACGCGCTTTGCAAAGGCTTGTAAAGGAAAATCACGTTGCATCCCGAATGATCTCCTCGACGAGCGGCTCGCACTTCGTCCTGATCTTTCCCATAAACTTCGGGTCGGCGAACTCGTGCGTGAAGATCGCGCGCCCGAGCAGCTTCTCGCAGAAGCGATGCACGTCACTGAAATCTCGAACCAGCAAAAAACCGGTGTAAGCGGATAAAATAACAGCTTCTTTGTGTGTCATAGTTGCTCCTTGTAGACTTTCTCTATTATTTATTATACGTGCAGAAAAGTGTAATTTGGTATATTTTCGTATAAAAACTTTTTATTTTCCGAAAATTCCATAGTACTTCTTTTTCAACGTCTGCGCCGAAAGAGATTTCCCATTTTTGCTCATCTGCGCCGCGACCCCGTCCCACGAATAGCCGTGCCAGGCACGCAGCATCACGATGCGTCTGACCGTAGGGTTTGGCAGATGAAAGACGAATTGTTCAATCTCCGTCTTCTGCGCCTTGAGCCGCTCAATCTGCTCCGTGTATTGCTGCACCGGCATCCCCTGCACCGTAACGCTGTGCAGGTTGAACGGGAACTCGTCCGCACTTGCCTGCACCACGTCGCTGACCGCCGCGCTGTCCTTCGCCTTCAGCTCTTCGATTTCCGCGCAGATGTCGGGGTATTGCTCCAAAAGTTCTTTTGTCATCGCATCTCCTCAAAAATCACATCGCCACAAACGCCACCGCCGCGGCAATGCCCACAAAGCCAAGCACCACCATGGCTTTTACACAACGCTCTAATCCGGCGATATTGTCCGCTGCATCGTAATCCCGCGACTTGCGCATCACGATACACTCCGTGAGCGTCGCCGCGATTACGAGCACGACCAAGATGATTTTAGTCATATCTGATCTTCCTCTCATGTTTTCTTTTCACAGCCTGCCGTGCTTCGTGGTAAAAGCCCGCTTCATCTGCCTTTTGAGCGCGACGTTTCATTTCCGCTTCACGCTGTTTGTGGTACTCATTGTACGCCTCGCACCCGGCATGGCAAAGCACCGAGCGCTGCGGGCAATTTTGCACACATGGATTTACTTGCGCCACAGGCTCACCTCCTGTATATTTTTCTCGTGCAATGCTCCACCGGGCATCCACGCGGGTGTCCCGTGTCAAAGCAATAGCAGCACGTATTGTCACGCCGGTAGATGCAACCACGGCAGCCTGTGCGGCGATGTCTTACGTTTGCTGCTGTGCTTGTCCGCTTTACCGGATCTGGATCATACTTCTTTACGTTCATCGTTTTCACCCTCTCTTTCGGTGCCGCAGATCGTCACCCATACGCTCGGCATCTCCGATGACCATCGCTTACAGATCTTCGCATTCACGATCTGCGCGTCATCTTTATACGCAATGCCGTTCAAGGCATCGCACACGATCTTCATCACGTTGTCCAGGTCCGGCTTTTTCATCGGGAAAAGTGCGCCGCTCGTCATCAGCATTTGCTTTCGCTTGCTGGCGCTCTTCGGAATGCCCAGAAACGCCGTGATGATTATATCGATCGGTGTATCATCGGCAAAGCGCCTACCCTGTGCCTCCGCTAAAAAGCGTTGCCGCACAAGCTCCTCATACGCCACGGTTTTATCGGGCGTGTAGCTCATGCTGCGCCCGGATTTCATCCGCACTACACGCGGCCGGGCTTTGCCCTGCGGTTCGCCCGGTATTATAAATTTGATTTTCATACTTCACCTTTCGCCTTCGCTGCCGCGAAGATATCATATTTCTCGTACTCACTAAGATCATAAGACGGTTCGTGCTTCGGAGGCTTCCACCGCTCGGATAAACTCCAGTTACCGAGTAGAGCTCTCCAGCTTCGCACCGGTTGTCCGTTGATTTCCCAGCCTAACGTCTCGTAATAATTCCAAAATCGCTCCGGGTCAACGGTAAAACCTTTTTCCTCACAATACGCCTTAACTTCAGCCAAAGAGGGAGCCGCGGCGCAAGCCGCTCTATGTCTCTCTTTCTTATTCTTCTTTCTTACTTCTGTCTCTTGTTGCATTTCTGCCGCAGAAATCGGAATTTCTGTTGCAGAAATACGCTTTTCTGTATCGGAAATGGCTTTTTCGGGTACAGTTTTTAAGAGCTGACCGTCATCGTCGATCAACCAGTATAAGGATTTATCCACCTTGTTCCTCGAGGTCACTTCGGCGTAGCGACGCTGGAGTCCCGCAGAGGTCACCACAGACCGCGCGAGGAGACTTTTATCGAATAAGCCTATATCCGCACAATACTGGATAACTTGCATCACTTGGTGTTTTTTGACCCATTTGCTGCCGATCGATCTGACAACTGCGAGGCACAGTTTATCAATCGGCAGCTCAAGGTAATATCCCTCACGATATATCATGCAAAGGATGCAATCAAATATCGTGCTGCCTAAAGGGCCGTACTCATTGATAAGGTCCATGACCTTAAAATCCTCATAATAGCTGACATCTTTCTTGAACCAGTCGAGCCCCTTTTTAGGACGTCTTCCGGCCGTTCGGCTCACCTCCTCTAAAATACGGTGACCGGTATGCCGGTCAGGGCTTCGATGTCGCGCCTGAATGCGTCCTTGTCGCCGTTTTGATTTGATACATGCAATAGGTAAATACGCTGCACGGTTGAAAGATCGTTGGCGGTAAGAAATGTTCGGACATTATCAAGTGAAAAGTGACTGCGCACAAGGCGCGGCCGGAGAGACTCCGGCACAGACCCAGCGCTGATATTGCGGTCTAACAATGTTCGGTCGTAATTGCATTCGACCATGATATAGGTCAGACCGCGAAATGTATTCGGAATAAAGTAAGTATCTGTCGCGAAGATCAGCTTGTCCCTCGTCTCTTTCGAGTGCAGGAGGAAACCCAGCGGCTCCGCAGCATCGTGCTGCGCTTCCCACGGCAGCACCGTCCACGTGCCGAGTGTAAACTGCTCGCCCGCTTTGATGCTGTGTAGGCGGTAGTTTCGGCGGTCTTTCTCGGCGTTCAGCGCGGAAAACGTCCCTCCCGACGCGTAAACATCGATGCCCGCCATCGGCAGGCCAAGCGCCGCTTTGGCGTGGTCTTGGTGCTCGTGTGTGATAAGGCACCCCTGCACACGCATAAGCAAGTCCATATACCCCGCGAGTATCGTCCTTTTTCTGATGCCGGCCTCCAGCAGCAGGACGCTTTTTCCATCGTCCACGGCGTAGCTGTTTCCTGCGCTGCCGGATGCCAGGCATTTGACCGAGACCAATTAAAACCCGGGCACGAACGGTGCCTCTTCCGGCATGGATTCTTCGGGCACCGGCAACGCCTCTGGGTTCATCACTTCGCCGGTGCTCTCGTCGACCTGTATGTCTATCATTGTTTTGTTTGCCTTTTCCTGCATCTCCTGTACCGGCGTTTTGCCCTTATCGTCAAGCGCTTCGACCTTCTGCATTTCTGTCGAGGTCGGGCCCCACTTGCTGAGGAGCTGGCGCAGGACGGTTTTCATCGCCATTTTGTCAAACTCTTTTTTCCAAGGGCTCGAATTGGAGTTATAGCTCGGCGAATAATGGCTCGCATATGCCTCCATGTCCGGCTTGGACATGTAATAAACATGCTCATGACCGTTGAGCAGCTTAAAATACGCAAAATAACCGACCACGGTATCGGATATGCGTTCGCCCGAAACATCCGGGATGCCGGAGAGTTTATCAAAGCCGCGAAGCTCGCCTTCGTATACCATATCGGCGTTGATGATCTTATATTGCCCTGTGCGCTGCGCAAGCTGTACGAGGCCCTTGTATCCGATCGTAAAGGTCGGCACATTTTTGTACGGCACAACATACGCATAGCCGAGAGATTTCACAAGCGGCAGGTCAAGCGCGGCTGCTTTGACACATTCCAGCGCCACCTTTTCCGGGTCACAGTTCTGGAGCGCCGTTTCGCCGGAATACAGGTCGATCATGCTGCTCATAAACTGCCCCGCTTTGTCCTTCAGACTGTTCTTCAACTGGGCGCGTATGGTCTGACTGTTCAGCACGCCTTTAAACTGATCGATTTTTGCAAGATTGTTGTTCATTTGTTGTTCCTCCTTTTAGTCGTCAAGCATTGTCTGATATTCTGCATCGTCCGGGATGACAAGCTGCCCGTATTCATCGATTGCCACCGGCAAAAAGTCATTCAGAGCCCCTTTGTCTTCGAGCTGTATCGGGTCAAATTTATGGTTTGTTTTGTAGGTTACGGCAAACAAGGTCTGCCCGTTGTGTTGCGTCGGCGCGAATGTGATCTTCGCGTTGACTTCAAACCCAGTGCGATTTTCCAACGCTGTGCGCAACGCGCGAACGATTTTATCATCAATGGCATAAATGATATTCTTCAGCTCGCCGCTCCAGATCGAAACGGGTTCGCCGGTTACCGGCACGGTGATCTTTTCGGCATCTTTCAAATATTCGCTCATTTGTCTGCCTCCACTTTGATTTTTTTGTGTTCTGCCGCAACCTGCAATCGAATCATCTGATTTGCGATGCTGTCCAACTTTGTGCAGCTTTCCGCATTATCCACCCAGACCGGTAAATGTAAGCCCATCGCTTCGGAAAGCGCCGCGATGATGTCCAACCCGGCGTTATACTGCCGCGCGGTATTTGTATTGCTCTCGTATGCGGTATAAACGTCCTCTTTGTTGCTCTGCACCGTCGCCCGGCAGCACGGTGCGATACCGCCGTTGACCTGTCGGTCAAACATAACCCAACGCACACGTTTAAAGCCTGCGTTGATCTTGTCCTCAATGTCCGCCGCCTGAAGCTGCACAAAACGTTCCGCCAAGGTAATGCGCTGATCCGTTTCGGCAAGCTGTCGCCCGAGGTATGTTTCGTGTGCTTTCAGCTCCTCGATGCGCTTGTCGAGCGCTTTGATCTGTGCTTCGACAGCTGCGCGGGTATCGCCGGAAGCGAGCTGTGCATTCAGCTCGTCCATGCGCTTCTGTGCGGCAAAGTATCTTTCATCCGTCGTCTGTTCGGCTTTTGTCAGCTTCGCTTCCAGCTCATGGAGCTCTGTATCGTATGCCATTGCATCGACGGTAGTCTCCCATGCAGACGGTGTAACGATGCTTGCGGTCAGACCGCGAAGCATTTCGTTGTCGGACTGCAAATGCATCTCTATGTCCTTCAGTTCTGCCGCAAACTCGTTTACACGCTGCGCCGTAGATTCGCACAGAGCTTTCAGTTCAAGCCCCTTTTTCGTGATCTCATCGCCGCGCCGGGCTTTACGCGTGTTAAATTCGGCCTTCAGATCCTCCAAGCGTTCCTTTGGGAGGATCTGTCCGCAGGTCGGGCAGATTGTTTGATCTGTCGGAAACTGCTCATTATGGTTATCGACCGCACGTTTTCTGAGCTCGTTGAGTTCCTTCTCAAAGCTCTCTTTCAAAGAGACATTCGCCTTGTAGTCTCTCTCAAGCTGCATCTGCTTTTCTTCTGCGCGGCGGATACGTTCTCGGAGCGTTTCCGCCTGTCGGGAGATCGTCGTGCTGCCGGCTGTGCTGTCCTTTATGTACGCTGCCTTCGCTTCGGCGGCTTTGGCTTTCTGTTCGGCGATCCTCGTGCGGAGCGTCGCGGCGTCCGCGTTGGCTTTATAGCCTTCCAGCTCGCTGACGAGCTTCATTTTCTCTTTCATGAGCGCCGCCGTACCGGGGCGCTCGCTTTCTGGCGGCAAAATCGGCTTGCTGCGCTCGGCTTCGTCGATGCGCGCCGGGATCTCGTTCAGCTCGGCGTTTAATTCGCGGCGCTTCGCTTTTGCCTGGCGCGCCATATCGTCGACGGTTGTCATTGCGCCGATCCACCCGCCCAGCGGGGCAAGCTCTTCGTGCGCTTTGATGATGTCCGCGTCGCTCAAATGCGGGGCAAAAACGTCCAGCAGCACCGCGCGGCGTGCGTCCCACCTCATGTCTGTGGCAAAATAATGGAGCTTTCCGAGCACCAACAGTTTGTCTTCCGGGGCGATATGTTCCGCGACAAACGCCTTAAATTTTGTTTGCGTCTCCGGCACGCCGTTGATGAGATACGACGTCTTGTTGCCCTTGAACACCGATTCCGCGTCGCCCTTACGGCGGGTGAACTCGCGTTTATAGGTACGGGTCAGCGTGAACGTATCGCCGTTATCGTCTTCGAATTCGCCCGTAACGGACGCTTCCACACCCTCCGGAGCACCGTAAGGGTAAACGTCAAAATCCGTGCTCTGTTCGGCGTTTTTGCCGGTGAGCAGCCACCAGTAAGCAGTTTCCAGCGTGCTTTTGCCGCTGTCATTCGCGCCGAGCACCGTCACCGAATGCCCAAGGGGCGCGAAATCAAACGCCTTCACACCCATAAAATTTTCCAGTTTCAAACTAAGCAGTTTCATTTCTGTTCCCCTTTCTCAGCTTTTCTCTCTGTTTTCTTGCGAGTTCCTGTACATCCGGCAGAATTTTTTGCAATTCCTTTATTACATCTGCCATTCCTTCGCGTGCTGCTCTCTTCACTGTGAGATCGTATATGTCTTTGAAGTCTTTATAAGACATTCCCGAACCTGCAAAAGCATGATAACAAGCTTCCACAGCGCCCGCCCATAAAAGCCGCAGTTCTTCATTTGTATGATAGTAAAGATGCGGTTCAGTTTTGTCTGCGCCTGCAACGTCAACGATAAGACAACCGTATAGCTGTGAGGTCTTGACATTTTCGATGATTCTGTCTATACTGAAATCGGAGTAATTTCTAAACTCTTTTGCCGTTTCATCTGTGCCAGCAGTTGAAGCGGCTTTCTTTTTTCTAAAGATCATGCGTTTCTTTCCTTTCTTTTTCTGTACTCATTGATGTTCACGATATTCCCGCACGACCGTGCGGCTTTTCTTTTCCTGCGCTGCGCGGCGACGAGCCGGTCGATAACGATCTGGAGCCCGAGCACGGACCCCATGACCGCCCCGATCAGCATCGCAAAGCCGAGCAGCTTGACTAAGATCATGCTTTACACTTCCTTCCAGAATCTAAATCTTCGGGTGGGTCACGCGGGTCCTGCCGTAGCCTTCCGGCTTCTCGCCCCAGTCAAAGTTTGTCAGATGCAGGCCGTAAGTCTTGCGCCACATCATGTCCAGCGCCGCTTCCACGCATCTGCGGTTCTGCGCCACCTGCTCCGGCGTCTCGTCTAAGTATCGTACAATCACCGTCGGCGTGCCGAGGTCGCGCTCCTTGCGTATTTTAGGTGCTTTCTTCGCGGTCGTTTCTTTCATGAAAATCACCTCTTTTCTTTTTATGCGGTGTCGGTTTGTCCATATCCCGCAGCCCTCCCACCTGCCGCCCGTTCAATGACAAGAAAATAATCACTTCGGCGCAAACAAAATGAAATCATGGGAGGTAAGTTCCGGGCGGCATGGGGCAAGGCTGCGGGGCGGGTTGCAAATTTGTCGAGTTGACGTTACAATAATAAAAAAATGAAAGTAGGTGTAATCATGGAACTCGACAGTGCAACTTTGGTGGCTTTAATTGCTGCAATCGCTGCAATCATTGCACCGGTTATAACAAGCTGTGTAACTGGCTTGCTCGAAAACCGCCGCCATAAATTGGATATATCAATCGAAAAAATGAAACTGGTATACCCGGAAAAGCAGCAGGCTTATTTAGCTTTAGCATCCGAGTTATCCCGCTTGGTAGATAGCAACGGGAACGGATATGATCGAATAAAATTGATTTCGCTCCTTAACCGTGCTTTAATACTCTGCGATGAAAAAACCGAAGAAGCTTTACTCGGCGTACGCAACGTGTGTTTCAACGGCGAGTCTCCTTGGAATTATGCTGTATATGCGCTTAGGCAAATGAGCCGTGAATTGCGAGATACGCAAGCACAAATAGACAAATCACACCGACGCTGTAAATAGCCATAGCCACTCTTTTTCCTTTCCCGATCAAAACGATTGAGAGTATCGCAACAAGGATAAGTATCCACAGACAAGTTTTCAATGTTTACCTTCTTTCTCCTCTCCACTCGGCATATTTAATACCGAGTCAATCAAGTCTAAGTTCACTTCCTCCCCTCCTCTCACTCTTTACCATAATTCGGTATCTTTTAGAGTTACCCGCGTGCAAAAAAAATTTCGGCTGGGTTTTGAATTTTAAGCAGCGAAATCATCTTATCGATTTCATCACTGCCGAAAACGCCTTTTTTCATCTTCCCATAGAATGTTTTAGGCGTAATACCAATAGCTTTTGCTACACTCGTCTGCGACATATTGCGCTTGGTAATGATGCCGCGCAGTTCGTCAGTCTGGATCATTTTTTGTATCACCTCTTTTAGTATCTTTTTAGGTTACCTTGAGTATAGCACGCGCAAAGTAACTTGTCAAGATATTTTTTTCTTGACTTGTAACTTTTTCGTGATATAATGAAGTCAAACAGGAGGTGAATTAAATTGACCAAAGGAGAACGTATCAAAGCCAGACGCGAAGAGCTCGGCATCACGCAAGTTGCTTTAGCTGACATGATAGGCGAGAGCAAGCAAACCGTATATAAATACGAAAGTGGTCTGGTTTCCAATATTCCTTCCGATAAGGTAGAACTCATTGCTAAAGCTTTAGGAGTTCAGCCCGAATGGATCATGGGTTGGGATGTTTCAAGCTCCCCTATCCCGCCCGGCTTCATTCCGCTGCCGAAAACATACAAAGTTCCGCTCGTTGGGCGCATTGCCTGCGGTACGCCGATCACGGCTGAAGAAAACCTCGAAGGCTATATAGATGTACCCGTTGACCGTCAAGTAGACTTCGCGTTGCTGTGTGAGGGGGACAGCATGGTTGATGCCGGCATTAAGAACGGCGACGCCGTGTATATTCGTAAGCAACCGACCGTAGAAAACGGACAAATTGCCGCTGTGCGTATCAACGGAGAAGCGACCTTAAAGCGCGTGTATATCAACGGAAATACAATGGTACTCCAGCCTGCAAACGCAAGCTATCCCCCGCTCACCTATTCACTCTCCGACTTAGAAGACGTAGCCATTGAAGGGCTCGCCGTCGGTTTTACGCATTGGTTTTAATCAAAAATGAATAAGAGAGGTATATTTTATGGGTTTACTTGACACTTTTAGGACAAGTATTTCTCCAAAAAAGAGCGTAGTTTCTAACGATCAGAGAATAGTTAATCGTCATTACCAACTTTTAGACCAAATCAACGCGGCTTATCGTGAAAAGAACTACGAACGAACTGAAAAGTATTGCTTAGAAGACGTGCGGATATTTCCAGATTTTGCTAAAGCATATCCAAAAGTTTACCCAAACGATCATGTTTTACCGCGGATTCCTTCGTTTGAAATTCTCGCTAAAATTTATGATAAGCAAGGGAAATACCATGAATTGATTGAAATATGTAAATTAGCTCTTAGGTATAAGTTGGAAGATAGCACAAAGGGCGGGTTTGAAGCGCGAATTCAAAAAGCACAGAAGAAAATTGAATAGTGAGGTATATGCTGACATGAAAAAGGTAATGAGCGTAGTTCTTTGCATCGTCTTCGTCGCCTGTGCGGTTTGCGGGTGCTCGGGCGCGGCTTCGCAAAAGTTTCCACAGAAGTTCTCATTTCAGTATGGCGGCAAGGAAATAGTCCTCGGCGACAACATCGACAAAGCGGTTGAATACCTCGGTGAGCCGGAATTTACAACGGACCCGGACGAATACGATTGTGTGCTTTGGGGTTACGACGGTGTGACAATAAAACAACTTGACAGCACGATTATCAGCATTTCCATCTCTGACTCCCAAACGTATCAGATTTGCGGTATTCATTGTGGAGATAGCCACGAAAGCGTGGTTAAAAGGCTGCAAAAGCTCAGTGACAAAGTTTCTGATTCTGATGACTACACAATGTTCGCGGCTAAAATGAACGATGATGCCACGATCGATGAAAGCATCGATATGAATGTGCCTTATAACGAAAGCATCGTTGTCACCGCTGATCCCGAGGAACTTTGGCATTATGGTGAAGTTTCTGTAATGTACGATGATAACGACAAAGTGGAGTACATATCGACCAGTATTCTTATTGAAAGCACGTTTATGCCAAGCGAAGAAACAAGTGACGACACTGAAAGTTCTTCACAAGCCGCAGCAAGCTGGTCTATCGATGACTTCCTGATGTGGAATGAAGATGATGAATGTGAATATTCGTCAAATTTAATGTGGACTTCTGTTTCCGAAGCCGAAAAAGAACTCGGACCGCTTCACACGTATCGTGGCATCAAAATCGGCGATACCACTGAGAAACTTCTTGAAAATTATGACTTTTCCATGTCCGACGTGTATTTTGACGAAGATACCGACACCACAAATGCGGGCACGGCATACATGGAAAAATACACGTCCCTTGAAGACCGTATTCGGCACACAGATGAAATTCCTGCTGACTCATATCTGATGATTGTCACGTGGTGCTCCTATAATTCCGACACCCGAAAGCTGACCATGATGCAGGGCGACGGAACTGGTGGTGTTAGTCTCTACGTTGACGGTGTAGATGTAAGCTTGACGGACGGCGTTTTCTCTGTTGCGTTTGGATTAAATCAAGGCAAGGTCGCAGAGATTCTCTACTACGGTCAAGTGCCGCAGGGTGAAGCCGACGATAGCGCCGTTTCTTCTGAAACAGACACAACCGAGACTTCTTCCGAAAGTACCCCGAATACCTTCTTGCTCAACCTTCCGGTTACGGAATATAGTATGTCCAACGGCACACGAGCTTCCGTGATCGTTGGTAAAGAAGTTCTTAAGCTGAGCACCGAAGAAGAGTTTGTATCATTCGTCGATGAAAAAATCGAGGGTAAAGATTATAACTGGTTCACTATCGATTTAATGGACGGTACAGGACTTGTTTTTGCCGGCTGCAATACTACCGTTTTTGATTACGGTGAAATTGATAAAGACGGTGCATTGTTAAAAAGCATTCATACCTACGTTCGTTCCGGCGACAGCTATGAGCTTGTTGAACAATAACTGAATTTTAGTCGCCTTTTGAGAAAAAGGCGTGGATAGAAATTTCGCAGATAATCAGTCGGGCACAAGTTTGTTTGTCGCCCTCCACCCGGAGGGCGTGGATAAAAAAGAAAAAGCCCCGCTGTGGGGCAAAAAGTTGAAAAATGGAAACTCAACATGTTATAATAATCATAGAGAAGGAGTTGATTTTATGCCGACGATTTCAATGTTCAGAGGAATTAAAGTTTGTATTTATTGGAGCGACCATATGCCGCCGCATTTCCATGCGTTTTATGGCGGTGCCGAAGTCCTCGTATCCATCGAAGAATTGGAAGTGTTAGAGGGCTCAATGCCTTCCAAGCAGCTGAAAATGCTTCTGGGCTGGGCAGCGTTCCATCAAGAGGAGCTCCGCGAGAACTGGGAGCTTGCAAGAAATCAGCAGGAGCTGTTCTCCATCGAGCCGCTGAGATAAGGAGGTTATACCATGGCAAACACAGTTGAATATTATCTTTCCAAAGGATTTGACCACAAAGCTGCAGAGTATTTTGCAGGCGGAAAGAAAAAGATCGTCGGTGTCGTTGCCAACCGTGACTTCACCCTGACGATCAGCTTCGATAACGGCGAAAAACGGCTTTACGATATGCGACCGCTTCTCAAAAAAGGTACCGTTTTTGAGCCGTTCACCGATATGGAAAATTTCAGCCGGGTCTATGTAGATGATACCCACAGCATCGCGTGGGATATTGACCCGAATGTGGACAGCAATAAGGTCTGGAACAATAAAGTTGACCTTTGTGCAGATGAGTGTTATATCGACAGCGTGCCGATGAATTGAAGCCCGCCACAACACAAAAATAAAAAAGCCCCGCCGGTGCTACCAACACCGACGAGGCCGCCCGGCGAACCGGGTGGACAATATAAGTCCCAGACAAGCTATATTGTACCACCTGACCCGGGCAAAAGCAATAGCCCGGGCATTTTTATGCCCAATTTTAAACGCATATAATTGAGAACGGATAAAAACAGGAGGTACATAAACAATGAGATACGCGATATATCTGCGCAAAAGCCGTGCGGATGATACGTCCGAGCCGCTGGAGGTGACCTTGCAGCGCCACCGCCAGATGCTCGAAAAATATATGCAGCAGCACGACATCGCCGTGCAGGACGAAGACGTTTTTGAAGAAGTCGTCTCCGGCGACAGCCTTTACGCGCGTCCGCAAATGCTGCGTCTGCTCGAGGTCGTCGAAGCGGGCACATACACCGGCGTTCTGTGCGTGGATATACAGCGCCTCGGGCGCGGTTCCATGCAGGACCAGGGCATGATCTTAGACGCATTCAAGTGGTCTGACACGAAGATCATCACCCCCACGCGCACCTACGACCTCTCGAACGATATGGACGAGACATACACCGAATTTGAGAGCTTTATGGGACGGCAGGAGTACAAGATGATCAAAAAGCGCCTGCGCCGCGGATTGAACGCGACGATCGAAAACGGCGGCTATATCGCGAACGCACCGTATGGCTACGATAAAACCAAAATCGGCAAAACGCCCTCGCTGAAGATCAATGAAGCCGAAGCGAAGTTTATCCACATGATTTTCGACCTCTACCAAAGCGGCATGGGTACGGCGACCATCGCAACGACGATCGACCGGCTCGGTGCAAAGCCGCGCCGCGGCGAGCATTTTGCGCGCTCCACAATACTCAAGATACTCAAAAACGACGTATACCGCGGGAAGATCGTCTGGAACCGAAAGACGTGCGTGCGCCCCGGACAGCGCGGAAACGAGCATCACCTCACGATCTACAACGCCCCCGAAAAGTGGACTGTTGTTGACGGGCTGCACCCGGCGATTATCGATAACGAGCAGTTTGAAGCCGTGCAGCGGATTCTTGCAGGGCACTATCACCCACCTGCAAACACCGGCAAGCGCATAAACCCCTTAGCCGGTCTCGTACTTTGTGGAAACTGCGGGCGGCCTTTGCAGCGCATTGCAATCCAGTCTGCCGGAGGGCCCTTGCTCGGCTGCCAAGTGCCCGGGTGCATCGTGTCCAGCAAGCTCGAATACGTCGAGCAAGCCGTTCTGCTGGAAATCCAAAAGGAGTTTGATAAGCTCTGCGCCAACGCGGAGCAGAAGCAGCAGGAAAGCCAAATTGACTACGCAGCCATGGCGAAGTCCATAGATGCCGAAATCAGTACGGCACATCAGCAGCTCGGCCGCCTGTACGATCTGGTGGAACAGGGCGTGTACACCATCGAGGTGTTCAACGAGCGACGCGGCGCCTTGCTCAGCCGCATATCGGCGCTGGAAGATGAACGTAAGAACCTTGTCCCGCCCCAACAGCTCGACCTCGAAAAAATGCGTGCCAACATTGAAGCCGTGTTCGACGCCTACCCCACCGCCGACTTCAACACGAAGAACCAACTACTGAAATCCATCATCGATAAGATCGTATATAACAAGCAAAAAGGCGTTCAACCAAAAGGGTTTACCCTCGAGGTTTTTTTACATTGCCTGTACTTATAGCTTGCGCAATGTTATGATAAAGACTGCTTAGAGGATTTACGTGTGCTGTTTCCCGCCTCGGTGCAGCCCGTTGTGGACGCTTCCGCTAATGTGCGGGTGCGGGACGTTGATGTAATCTCTGTGTACATTGATATGCAGCCGATCCCCTTTAACCGCGGGTATTATTCCATTGATCTCACGTTTTTCTTTGACGTATCTTTGGAGCTGTACGGCGGCGCGACAGTGGGCTGCGAACGCGTAAGCGGTATTTCAATTTTCAATAAGAAGGTCATTCTCTACGGCAGTGAGGGCAACGTGAAGATGTTTACAAGCGAGAGCTGCCGTGACGAAGCCGATTTACAGGGCAATAAGGTCTTACCCAAGGCGACTGTGCAGGTCGCGCAGCCGGTGGCGCTTTCCGCGAAGCTTTGCGAGCACTGCCGCTGCGGCTGCGAGCCCTGCTGTGTGATCCCGGACTGCATTGCAAGCCGTTACGGCGGCGCGTTTGAAACGGTAGAGCAGAAAAACGCCGTATACGTGACAATCGGCCTGTTTACCATCGTGCAGATTGTGCGGAATGTGCAGATGCTCATTCCCGCGTTTGATTTCTGCATTCCGGATAAGGAATGCGTCACCTCCGGCGACAACCCCTGCGAGCTGTTCCGCAAGATTGATTTCCCGACCGATGAATTTTTCCCGCCGAAAGCGAGCGACTGCGGCTGTGGCTGCGGCAGACAAAATTAGAGCCGCATTTGAATAATATAAGCCGTGCACTTTGAAAACAGGTGCACGGCTTACTCTTTTTATACTTTTGTCAGTCTTGCGAAGTTTGCAAACAGCTTTTTGGTGCCGACTTTGTCAAACGCGACTTCGAGCAGCGTATCGTTCGCCATCGGCGTGGCGGAAACGATGAGACCCGTGCCGAACGCCTTGTGCAGGACAGTATCGCCTACGCGGTATGTACCGGCAGGCGCGGGCTTTACGCGCGGCTTCGGCGTGAATCCGCCGGCTTCCGCAACGGATTTTGTTTTCGGTGCTTCCCCGAACGGCTTCGCGCCGCCGAAGCTCGGCATAGAGACCGGGCGCGCGCTGTAATCGCGGGAGCGGGTGTGCTCGACGAGCATCTCCGGGATTTCTTCCACAAAACGCGAAACGCGGTTGCGATTCGTCATGCCGAAGATCATGCGGGATTCCGCGTGGAAAATGTACAGCTCCTCTTTTGCACGCGTGATGGCAACATACGCTAAACGGCGTTCCTCCTCCACTTCGGACGGTACATATACGCTCGCCATGCCCGGGAAAATGTTTTCCTCCATGCCCGGCAGGAACACCACCGGGAATTCGAGACCTTTTGCGGAGTGCACCGTCATGAGCACGACGGAATCGGCGTTATTATCGTAATTATCGATGTCCGTGATGAGCGAAACTTCTTCGAGAAAATCCGAAAGCGTGCCTTCGGGGTTCTCCTCCTCAAAACGGCGCAGGTTGGAAGCAAGCTCCTGCACGTTCGCGGCGCGGTCTTCTGCGGATTCCGGGTCGTCGGTCTTAAGAAAATTCAGGTAATCGATGCGCTCCACAAGCTCGTCATAAAGCTCGCCGAGCGTGACTTTTTCGTCGTTGTTGAGCTCGATGAGTCCCTGCATCTGTGCGGCGAAAAGCGTCATTTTGTTTGCGGCACGGGACAGTGCGGGATAGTCTTTCGCGTGCGAGACGACCTCAAACAGTGTCTCACCCGTCTGCTGACCGATCTGCGCCGCGACTTCGACCGAGCGGTCGCCAATGCTGCGCTTCGGCGTGTTGATGATGCGGCGCAGGCGCATTTCATCACTCGGATTGTTGATAACGCTCAAATATGCGATCATCTCGCGGATCTCACGGCGCTCGTAGAAGCGCGTGCCGCCTATAATTCTATGCGGTACGCCGGATTTTGCAAAATTGCGTTCAAATGTCAGCGACTGTGAGTTCATGCGGTACAAAACAGCGTAATCAGAGAATTTCCGCCCCGCAGCAACGCCGTCTAAGATGATCTTCGTGATGCGCTCGGCTTCGTCCGTTTCATTTTCCGCCGTGTGCAGGTGGATCATGGCGCCGGTACCGTTCTGCGTCCACAGCGTTTTGCCTTTTCGCTCGGTGTTATGCTCAATGACGGCGTTCGCGGCGTCCAGAATATTCTGCGTCGAGCGATAATTCTGCTCCAGACGAATGACCGTCGCATTCTGAAACGTATTTTCAAAGCTCAGAATGTTTTCGATCGTCGCACCGCGGAATTTGTAGATGCTTTGGTCGTCGTCGCCGACCACGCAGAGGTTACCGCTTTTTTCGGCCAGCATGCGCACAAATGTGTACTGCGCATGGTTTGTGTCCTGATACTCGTCAACCATTAGGTAGCGAAAACGGTTCTGGTAGTATTCCAGAACGTCCGAGCACTTTTTGAAGAGCTCCACTACTTTGTTGATGAGGTCGTCAAAGTCCATAGCATCGGCGTCTTCCAAACGCTTTTGGTACGTTGTATACGCGCGGGAGATAATCTTTAATCTGAAATCGTCGCCGACCGTGAGGGCATACTCAGCAGGCGAGATTAAAGAATCCTTTGCCCGGGAAATCTCGTTCAAAATCGATTTTGGCGTGATGTTTTTTTCCGAAATATCGAGCTCTTTTAAGATGCTTTTCATCAAGCGGCGCTGGTCGTCGGTATCGTACACCGTAAAGTGCGAGGAATACCCGATGCGCTCGCCGTCGCGGCGCAAAATACGCGCGCAGGTGGAGTGGAACGTCGATGCCCAAATGTCGTTGGCGGTCTCGCCCAGCATGGCACACAGGCGGTCTTTCAGCTCGCCTGCAGCCTTATTTGTAAAGGTAATAGCCATGATGCGCCACGGTGCGCAGGCAGAAACACTCAAATGCTCCTGTGTTTCCGTTGTGAGCGGCGTGCCGTTTTCAATATAAGCTTTGCATGCGGCAATATCATTTTCATCGAGATCGTCACGCAGATAGGTGCTGTTGTACGCGTCGCCATAGCGCAGGATATTCGCGATGCGGTTGATGAGCACCGTTGTTTTTCCGCTGCCTGCGCCCGCTAAAATGAGCAGCGGGCCGTTTACGGTGAACACGGCTTGCTTTTGGCGGTCATTCATGCGTGCAAAGTCTTTTTCCAGCACTGCGCGGCGCAGTGCAAGGATTTCCGATTTATCCATAGGTTCAAATGATCTCCGTTCTGTTGGTTCTGTGTTTTCTCATTTTTCGGTTTCTATTTTACTATATCTTGCGAAAAAGTTCAATCGAACATAGAAAATTCCCGGGGCGAGCTTTAAACCTACCCCGGGAGGTTTATGTGTAAGTCAATATGGCTTTACAAAGCAACTCAACTTTATAAAGTCGATACGCTTTACATTACGCAAGCATCTTACGCACCATGTCGTAAAGCACGGGTTTCATATTGTCTATTGTATCCGGCTTATTTTCAATCATCGTGGCAAAGCAAGTGGAACCGATGAGCTCAACCACCAAAAACACGCGCTTATATAAGACATCTTCTGTGCAGCCTACGGCGAGCGAGCTGCTCTCAATGGCAGTGACAAGCTTGTCCCACAATGGGTCTTCTCTTAGATCAAGCTGCTTTTCAATCATCGGCCAAGAGAAATTGCGCTCCAAAAGCCGCAGTGTCAGACGGCTTCTTTTAAAGTATTCCACGATGTAATCGACCATGAGGATGATGTCTTCTACAAAAACGCCGGTCTTATGCTCTTCCGCATATTCATAGGCCTCACTCAAAACACGCGCGGAAATGCGGTATGTGAGCTGCTGCAGAAGCTGGGTTTTATCGTGAAAATACAGATAAAACGTACCCTTTGCGACGTTCGCTTTCTTTACGATCTCATCGACCGAGGTCTTGTTAACGCCCTTTTCAAGGAAAAGCTGATAGGCCGCCTCGAGCAGCCCCTCCTTTTTCTGTTCTTTTTTCTGTTCAACACCGCCGCACATGGCTGTGGCCTCCCAACATTCAAATCTACCTGTGTAATCACTTTATTTGTCTTATAGTATAAGGCGGATACACCGTAAAAAGCAAGCCAAAAACAACATTTTGTACAGATTTGAATAAAATGACTAATAGTCAATTTATTTTGCCTGCGCAGTTCGTCGTTTTTAATATTGACTATTGGTCATTTTTGGACTAAACTACATAACGAAATAAACGGGATGGTTCCCGAATGAAAGGAGCGGTGCTAAATGGAGCACTTTGCACGATGGATCGTGAAGCGCAGAAAGCTGATTCTTGTTTTAGCGGTTCTGCTTTTGATCCCCTCGGTGTTCGGTGCGCTCGGCACCTACATTAACTACGATATTTTGACCTACCTGCCGAAAGATCTGGATTCCATGATCGGCGAAACGTATTTGGAGGATGACTTCAATATGGCATCGGTTTCCATGATTACGGTTGAAAACATGTCTACGCCTGATACCTTAAAACTGAAAAGCGATCTTGAAGGGGTCGAAGGCGTACAGAAGGTCATGTGGACGAGCGATTTTATCGATGTGACGACGCCGAAGGAAATGCTTCCGAGCGATATTCAGAAGTTCTTCTATAACGATTCCGGCGCAACGATGCTCATCGTTCAGTTCGATGCCCCGAGCGCAGATGCCAGAACGATGAACGCGCAGAAGCAAATCAAGAACATCTTGAATAAAGATTGCTTCATCGGTGGTATGTCGGCTATTTTGGAAGATACCAAGAGCCTTATCAATAAAGAAATGCCCTTGTATATCCTTTGCGCTGTGGGCGCTTCGTTGCTGATTCTGTTCCTCAGCCTGAAAGAAACGATTGTGCCGCTTATCTTCATGCTCGGCATGCTGTTCCCAATCGTCTATAACTTCGGCACGAACATTTTCCTCGGCCAAATCAGCTACATTACGGAAGCATTGGCAACGGTCCTGCAGCTCGGTGTTACGATGGACTTCTCCATCTTCCTGCTGCACCGTTACGAAGAAGAAAAGCTGACGGCGGCATCCGATGAGGACGCCATGGTGGCGGCTATTAAAAAGACGTTTTCCTCCATTACCGGCAGCTCCCTTACAACGATTGCGGGCTTCCTTGCCATGTGCACCATGCAGCTTACGCTCGGCGAAGACATCGGCGTCGTCATGGCAAAGGGTGTTCTGCTCGGCGTTATCTGCACCATCACGGTTTTACCGTCCCTTATCATGACGTTCCGTCGTGCCATTGAAAAGCACACGCACCGCACGTTCATCCCGAAGCTCAAGCGTACCTCGAACTTCGTCGTGAAGCACCGTGTGCCGATTTTGATTGCGTTTATCATAATCTTCATTCCGTTCTTCATTGCACAATCAAAGACTTCCGTTTACTACACGATCTTTGATGCGCTTCCGCAGGACCTTCCCGGCATTGCGGGTACGAACCGCTTGAAGGAAGACTTCGATATGACAACGTCCCACTTCATCATTGTGGACGATACCCTTTCCGAAAAAAATCTCTCCGATCTTTCCGATGAGTTGAGCGACGTGGACGGCATTCACCAAGTTTTGAGCTATGAAAAGTTCGTCGGCGGCGCGATCCCGGAAATGTTTATTCCTGACGACGTGCGCGATATCTTCGAGGCCGGCGGCCACAAGATGATCCTTGCAAACTCCTCCTATAAGAGCGGCAGTGACGAGCAAAATAACCAGCTCTCCGAAATGATCGATATTGTGAAAAAGTACGACCCGAACGGCGTCATCACCGGCGAAGGTGCGATGACGAAAGATTTGATCGAGGTTGCGGATGTCGACTTCAATAACGTCAACATCACAAGTATCATCGTCGTGTTCGTCATTATCGCCATCGTGTTCCGCTCCGCTTCTGTTCCGGTGCTGCTCGTTGCGGCGATTGAAAGCGCCATCATGATCAACCTCGGCATTCCGTATTTCACCGGCACGACGCTGCCGTTTATCGCAAGCATCGTTATCGGCACCATTCAGCTCGGTGCAACGGTCGACTATGCGATCCTCATGACTACGCGTTTCCGTGAAGAGCGTAACGCGGGTCACACTGCAAAGGAAGCGGCTCAAATTGCCGTTGAACAGTGCAGTCAGAGCATTTTAACAAGCGGTCTCACCTTCTTCGCGGCAACGTTCAGCGTGTCCCTCGTCTCCCGTATGGAGCTCATCGGCGTGCTGTGCAGGCTCATCAGCCGCGGCGCACTCATCAGTATGGCAGTTATCCTGCTTGTGTTGCCGGCATTGCTCGTCATTACGGAGCCAATTCTCAGAAAGACCACATTCCATTGGCTGAAAAAGCCCGAAATCACCGAGAAAAAGGCATAATCGATTCAGAGAAAGGATCTCGATCAATATGAGTAAGTATCTTACAAAATCCGTTGCGGCTACGATTTCCGCACTTCTCCTCCTCGGCTGCGCTGCCCCGGCTTTCGCGGCGGATGCTACCGTTGAGAAAAAAGAAACCTCTTATCTCATCCTGAACGCAGACGGTTCCGTGCAGGAGCAGATCACCAGCGATTGGCTGCACAGCGATGACGGTTTTGATGCCGTTACCGATGAAAGCGACCTTTCCGATATCCAGAACCTCAAGAGCGACGTGATGCCGGAACAGTCCGGCAATACGCTCAAGTGGACGACGGACGAAACCGATATTTATTATCAGGGCAAGAACAGCGCACAGGCGCCGGTCGGTGTTTCCATCGAGTATACGCTGGACGGCAAGGCGGTTACGGCCGATGAACTCAAGGGTCAGAGCGGCCACCTTGTCGCAACCGTTAAGCTGACGAACAACACCGGCGAAGAAGTGACCGTAAACGGTAAAAAGCGCACCGTCTATACCCCGTTCTTTACCGTTGCGGCGGCTGTGCTGCCGAGCGAAAACTTCAAGAACATCACGACAGAGCACGGTCTTGTGGAATCTGATTCCAAAACGCAGGTTGCCTGCTACCTTGCGATGCCGGGCATGAAGGAAGCCGTCAGCGACCTGCTCCCCGACAGCTTTGATAAGCTCGACGACCTGATGCTCGATACCCTTACCCTCGAAGCGGATGTTACGGACTGCACCGTCCCGACGTTTCTCTTCGCCGCGGCTCCGAGCCTTTCCGACCTCGACCTCGATGAGGTTTCCGACGAGCTTGGCGACACGATGGATGAACTGACCGATGCAATCGATCAGCTGAAGGATGGTTCCGGCGCACTGGATGACGCTGTGGGCACACTTGTCGAAAGCCTTGACACGTTTGCTTCGAGTTACAGCCAGTTCGATGCCGGCGTGGACAGCGCTTTGAGCGGCACGCAGACGCTTGCAAACGGCACGGAGAACCTGCTTGAAAACGCACAACTCTTGGCAACGAAGACCGGCGAGCTTTCCCTCGGTGCTATTCAGCTGCAGAACAGTACCGCACAGCTTGCGGGCGTCATGAATCAGCAACTTGTCCCGGGCCTTGTAGAGGCTTCCGAAAAGAAGGCCGCGCTTGAAGACAAAATGACCGAGCTTTCCGGCAAGCTGGAGACCGTTGAAATCCCGGATATGACAGCACTCAAAGCACAGCTCGGCGCAGGCGCTGAACAGGTTTTCGATGGCGCGGCGAGCGGCGCAGCGAAAGCGGCTTCCGAGGCTGCCGCAAGCAATGCAGCGAAAGCGGCTTCCCAGAAGACGGCGGAAGAGATCAAGAGCAACGTGCAGGCGGCTTCTTCCTCTGAAGATGTCACAAATGCAGCCGCAGCCCTTACGACACAGCTTTATCAGGGCGGCTACAGCGCAGGCTATCAGACATCGAAAGCTTATGTGGAAGCAGCTTTGAACAACGAAGCACTCCGTCTCACCGAGGAGCAGAAAGCGGCTATTTTGGCAACACTCGCACAGGCAGAACAGGCTTCTACCTCCACCCCGAGCGCCGAAGTTATCGGCAATGTGACCGCACAGGTCTCCGGCATGGTTACGAAGATCGCTTCCGGCATCGATCCCGACGCCATCGCATCGGTTGTCGGCCCGAAGGTTGCTGAACAGGTTGCCCCGATTGTTACAGAAGAAGTAACGTCTTCCGATGACCTTGCGACGGCAAAGCAGAGCGCTGTGCAGCAGGTTGCAGCGGCAATCCCGGACATTAACACCGATGAGCTCAAGAGTTTGATGGGTGAATTCAAAGACCTCTCCTCGCAGGCAGGCGAAATGATGGGCAGTGTTGATACGCTGACCGGCGCGCTGTATAACGCAGAGAATCCGGCAGATACCAACACGGTTGTCGGTGCGGCTAACGCGATTTCCGACGGTGCTGCAAAGCTTGGCAGCGGTGCTTCTCAGCTTGCAACCGGCACCTCTGCATTCGCAACCGGCGTAGGCACGCTCGATGCAGGCACCAACCAACTGCTCAGCGGCATGGAGACGCTCTCCTCCTCCAGCAAGACCGTATCGAATGCGATCGGTCAGTTCCAGACCGGCGGCGCAGAACTTAAAGACGGCACGTCTGAGCTCAGCGACGGCATGACAGAGTTCTCCGGTACAATCAATGATAAGCTCGACGGCCTCAGCGAAATTACCGACCCGGATTCCACGCTGGCACGCGTGATTGACATCATGAAGGATCGTGCGGACAGCTTCAAGGGCTCCGGCCGCGCAGACGGTACGGATATGACCGTAAGCTACGTAATGCGCACCGCAACGGACTCGAGCAGCAACAGCACGAGCACCACGGAAGAAACCACGACCGAGACTGAAACCAAAGACAGCTTCTGGAACCGTGTGGCAAACCTCTTCTCTAAGTAATTTAAAATAAAGCAAAGGAAGTAGGAACACATCGAAAGGTGCGCCTGCTTCCTTTTTATTGCTTTTTTCGGTGAAACGGTGTATGATTATCGTGTTTAAATCAGCAGAAAATGGGGTTGAAAAATGAAAAAACTATGCACGCTGTTCCTCACGTTTTTGAAGATCGGCGCTTTCACGTTCGGCGGCGGCTATGCGATGGTTGCCTTGCTGGAAAATGAATTTATCGCAAAGAAAAAGTGGATCGATAAAAAAGAGTTCCTCGACATGATCGCGATTGCGGAGTCTACGCCGGGCCCGATAGCGATTAACAGCGCAACGTATATCGGTTATCACATTGCCGGTGTGCCCGGCGCGGCGACGGCCACGCTTGGGGTGTGTATCCCTTCGTTTGTCATCATCTACCTCATTTCCCTATTCTTTGACCAGTTTTTGAGCTTGAAATTCGTTTCCTGCGCGTTCCGCGGAATTCAGGTGTGCGTTGTGTACCTCATCTTTTCCGCCGGTGTGCGCATGCTGAAAAGTCTTGAAAAGACGGCGTTCAATACCGTGCTTGTCACAGGCGTAGCGGTTTGCATGATAGCGTTTTCCGTTTTCGCGGTTTCGTTTTCGTCCATCTACTTTATTTTGCTTAGCGGCGTGGTTGGCCTTGCGGCCTACTTCATACAGCGCCTGCGTGGAAAAGGCGGTGACGCGAAATGATCTATTTTAAATTATTTCTGACCTTCCTTGAGATTGGCGCAGTGTCGTTCGGTGGCGGCTACGGCATGATCTCCCTCATCCGCGAAGCCGTGCTCTCGAATCACTGGCTCACGGAAAGCGAGTTCATCAACTTCATTGCGGTGTCCGAATCGACCCCCGGTCCGCTTGCCGTCAACATGGCGACGTTCATCGGATCTTCGCAAGGCGGCGTGTTGGGCAGTCTGCTCGCGACTTTGGGCGTGGTGCTCCCCTCGTTCGTCATTATTTTGCTCATTGCGGCTGTGTTGAGTAATCTGCTGAAATACGCCGGTGTACAGGCATTCCTCTCCGGCGTGCGTCCGTGCGTGGTGGCACTCATTTTGGCTACGGCGCTGACGATGGGTCTTAGCACGCTATTCGGCTTTACGACCATACGAAGCGCCCCCGAGGTCGATCTGCGCGGTGTTGTGATTTTGCTGCTGCTGATTACTTTGCACTTTGGCTATAAGCGCTTTAAAAAGAAAGCACCCTCGCCCATTTTGATGATCGTGCTTTCCGCCGGTCTCGGCATTTTGTTCTACGCATTTTAAATTTTGGGAAAAGAAAAGACCTCTGCTCGGGCCAAACAGTCTTGAGCGGAGGTTTTTTCTGTACAAAAAATAGCGTTTAGCCGTTATTTCGGCTGCACTTTTCGGCGTCGATTGCAAGCACGATCATCAAAACGCACAGTGCGTCTGCGGGGTCGTATATGTTCAAAAGGTACGTGTCCGTCCAGTTGAACAGCTCTTTGGAGATGCTTGCCACATCGTGACCGCTTCCGGAAACAACGGTATAATCCCACTCCAAAACGTTGCCCTCCACATGCCAGCCGTTGCATTCTACGTTGTATTTCGGCTTAAAAAGTGCAAATTCGCGGCTGATGCAACCGACATATTGGTTTTTAAAATACATTTCGAATTTCGGCATGAACGTGAAAATGCGTTCTTTTACCGTGCCGACCTCTTCGCCGTAAGCGTCAAAAATTTTCAGGCAGTGTCCCCAGGAGAACTGCCCTTTGACGACATACACCGTGTTGCCGTTCTCATCGTAAATATCGTAGCTGTCGAACCATGAAAAAAAGCGCTGTTTAAACCGTAAAATCATAAAAAATTCCCTACTTCTTGCCACTGTTTTCAATCGTATAGATCACACAGACGAACCCTGCGATGACCGCGAGCAGTATGGAGCCGCTTAACCCGTCGTTCATGGCAGTGCCGAGGAATAGCCCGACTATGGCGGCCAAGATGATTACAACGGCGGAACCGATTGTTTTCATGTTCACGACAAAATCTCCTCCACGTACTTCTTTAAGTCGATTGTACCACGCTGCGTGTCGGTTGGCAATAGACTTCTGCAAAAGTAAAAGAAAAGAATACGTTAAAAGCAGGTTAAAAACATGAAAAATATCCACATTTTTTCGAATTTTCTATTGACATTTCCTTTGCGGTTTTATATAATTCAATTGTAAATCTGTCAAGCGCCCCGCGGTCACCCATCCTTCGGCCCGGGGTGCTATTTTTCTGAAAATAAAAAAGGCGCAGAGCCCGCTCGAAAATCCCGGCAGCCCTGCGCCTTTTGCAGCTCGGTCTTTCCTGCTTCTTCCGCCGCGTCGAACTTCGCCGCTTTCACTTTCAGCGCTTCGTAGCACGGACATAAAGCAGAAAATATTTGAAAAACATCGTTTATTGATACATAGGCCCGGCATTTTGACTTTATCTCTTCCGTCTGTGGGCATTTTTAAATCGCCCATGAGGCAGGCGTAAGAGATGGCACTTTTGCCAAAGCGACCACGAATCTCCTCCACAGCATCCTGTACTTTCTCCATAGCCATGCGGTGCTGGACATTATCAAACAGCGTGAGCTGCTCGGCACTGTCTTTGGGCGAGAGTTCAATGGAACGGACGGTGACCGCTCTGACCTTTGTGTTCCAAGAATACCGCTCTTTAAAACTCCGAAATGCGGCAGCGGCGATCTCCGAGGAAAGCTGTGTCTTGGACGGTAGATTGCGACCAAACAGAATTTATGAATGCAAACCTCAAAGCAGTTTGCTTCCTGCAGGCTTTCTATCCTGCGGCCTGTGTCAGCACACATGCTGTTGTGCTTTGCGACATGAACGGCAGGCAAATGCCGCTCTCACCTGCGCCGACCAGCAGCTCCGTGCCGCTCGGGCTGATCAGGAGAGGATACGTCTCACACAGATACACCGGGCCGTCCGTGACACCGTAGCTGTTACCGCCCACAAGCGACAAGCTGAGCGTCACATAGCTTGGCCCGTCCGGAATCGTTTGAATCGCCCAAAAACCGCTCCACATCTCCTCAATGTCGTCGCTGTCTTCGTATGTCCACTCCAGATCGACTGTACCCCCCGTCTCATCCTCGAGATAGAAGCGCAGCGAGAAATAGGCATAACGGCCGGTTTCCTCTACCATGGTTTCTGTGATCCAGCCCATGCCTGTACTCTGCGATCCGGCAAGGCCAAGCGCGGTCACGCCTGTCCAGCCGTCAGAAAGCCAACCGGCAAATTCGGATGGGATGTCATACCAGGCATATTCCGTAAAATCGAACGAAAGATAATCACCGGCTTCCGATGTACACGGTGCAAGATGGCTTGTCGCATCAAGCGAGGGATACCATTCGCAGGTGTTCCCGCTGTTGTCGGTGATAAAGACCTGGGTGTCGGCCTCATGCGCAATGCCGTCAAGATTCGCAAAGAGCAGCACCGGTTCGCCGCTCTCTGACCGGTAGAGAACCTCTGTGACCTCATCGGTCTGTGTTTTTTCGTTCCACTGCACACGGTTGATTGCAACCGTCGCGTTCTCGTCGACCGGCACAATGCAGTACAGATGCCCCGCGCTGCCGATGATGTGCTCATCATTGATCTCTGCGATAAAGGGGTATTCGCGGAGCATTGCCTCATTGGTTTCCTGCAGCCACGCAGGGAAACCCGCCTCGAAACCCTCATCAAACAGACCGCCGACATAGCCGAGATACGCCGCGCCAAACATTGTCGTCGGAAAATCCATCCTGTCGCGCAACCATCCAAGCGATGTCTCTGCCTCCTGTGAAAACGCGTATTGCACCGGCGGCGTGTCCACGGTTTTATCCTGTGATACAAAATCGTTCCCGTTGCTCTGTAATACAGCTTTCTCCTGTTGGCTTTCCGGAGTTTTTTTGTGGGCAGTATTTATTTTGGGTTCGTCAGGCTCCGTTTGCGTCTTCTGTGTACAGGCGCAGAGCGACAATAACAGAACCAGTGCCAGCAATAGCGCGAACATGCGTCTGGGTGTTGTTTTCATAGCCACTCCTTTCAGAATTTTCCGCTTCGGCCGGAACCGCCTCCGCCGGATTCGCTGTGGCTGCTCCCGCCGCCGGAAGAGCTGCGCTCAATCTTCCGGCTGGAGGTCGTCTTATGGGTAAAATGATCTGTTTGCTCTGTAAGCTGAAGTCCCGCGGAAACATAGGCGTTAGCAGTTGCTTTTTTCGATACATTTTCCATTTTCTGCCATATCACAGAGACGATCACGACTGCTGCCAGTAGGGAAAGACCGATCACGATAAGGATCGGAAAAAACAAACTCGCTCGAACCGGCTTTCCTAAGGCTGCTTTTTCCAGATAGACGCTGCATTCTTTGATGTAATCCTCAAAGCCGCCGTACCAGTCGTTTTCACCGAAGTTATCAAGGAATACCTTTTCCAGTTTCTGCTGACCATAGCTGTTGAACGCATACTCGCAGCGTGAGCCGTAGCAGAACATCGCCCAGTCGCGATCATCCATGCTGAGCAGGAGCATGATCCCGTCGCGGTCCGGTCCTTCGCCCATCGTGTATTCGTGATAGATGGTATAGGTTGCCTTATAAACACCTTCAGAATGGAAGTCACGATAATCCTCCACGGTTACGATATATACACCGATGCCGTATTTTTGGGAGACGGTTTCCGCCATCTTTTCCAGCATCATATTTTCGTTTTCGCTGAGAAGTCCGGCCTCATCCGTCACATAATAAAGCTGTGCACCTGTCTGCTCGGTTGCGGATACATTCACGCAGAATACAAGCGCGATTATAAACGTCAGCAGGAGACAGCGTATTCTCTCTTTCATTTTTCCGCCCTCCCTAGTGTGCCAAAAGCAGCAGCGCAGTCACGCCGATGGCGCTGAGTGACGCCGCGATTGCTGCAAACAAACCGACAACCCGCTTCGTGCTGACAGGAAGGTTGCCTACCAACTTACCTGTCTGACCATTCATGGCAAAAAGGAAATCTTTTCCTTCCCACTTTGTATTCAAGATCCAGACGGGAAGCAACGCGTAATGCACTTTGCCGCGCTTCAAACGGATGTCTCGGCTCGTTTCATTGCAGGTGGTGTAATTCGAAACCGTGCTTTCCAGCGCAGACACCAGCGAACCCGCGCAGCGCTTGTCTGCCCGCTCCCGGCTGTTTTCAACGCTCACATCATATTTGTCTGCCAAAAATCCGGGCAGATATGCCGTGGAAAACGGCTTTAAGTCTGTATAGTCATACGGTTCGATGGAATCCATGTAGTCGTCCGGCATTTTGCTTGACGCGTCCACCGGGATTTTCTCAAAGCCAATAGAACCGGCGCGGCGCACATCGTAGTGGCTTGTCTCCGTGATTTCATAATCTCCCGAGGTGTACTTATGTACAGTGGTAGCATGGAACTGCACGCTTCCGCTGGCCGCACCGTCATACATCCAGAAGGGTACATACACGCCTTTGACCTCTTCAAGATGATTGGACTTGGAGAACGTTGACGGCAACAGCGGCTTTTTGCGATAGTGTTTCTTCAGCGCCTTGATGGCATCCTCCTTGCTCAGCTTAAAGGGAAGCACAAAATCAGGTTTCAAAACGCCGGCGAACTGACCCGGAAGCACCGACGGATTTCCGCAGTATGGGCAGGACGTAGCCGCAGTCGTTGCGTCGCAGAGCAGCTCCGCACCGCACGACGGGCAGCTGTAAGCCTTCATGTCAGCCGCGTCCGCACCCCAATCCTCGTTCAAACCGGAAGTGTCCCAGTCAGAGCCGCCTGCGGCGGCCGGTTGGTCTTTCGCTTCGGCAGTTTTTTGAGCCGCTTCTGTCTCTTCCTGCTTTTGCGCCGCTTCCGCTGCTTTTGTTTCTTTTTCCGCGTAGAGCGCTTCAATTTCTGCGACATCGAAGCTTGAGCCGCAGTAATCGCACTCCAGCCTGCCGGATTCTCCTACAAAATGGAGTGGTCCCGTACAGGCGGGACATTGATAATTTGTGATTTGTGTTGCCATCTAAGTTCCTCACTTCCCAGTTGGCGTTACAGCCCGCAAGCGCAGTCCGTAGTGCCGAACACAGTTATAACCGCATTTTCCGGATATGTCCCGCAAACTCACTGTTTGTGATAAATTGCATCCGTGTCCTTTATGACGTTTTCTTCCGAATCGTACAAGATGCGCATATCAGCCGCTGTATGGTCACTGTTGACAAGTATAACGGTAATCAGCTTTTCGGCCTTTTCTGCAATTTCGTCGTAAACGCAGTCTGCATCGCAAACAAAGTCAAAGCTCTTCGTCCGGAACGCGGACTCGGCAAAAATGCTCCAGCTGTACCATTCTTGTGTCTCGTTGTTCCACCACATAGTACAACAGTTCATACCGCTTTTGTCCTCATTTGCGACAAACTCATATTTTTGCAGGCCGTCCTCCGTAACCCACGTGCCTTCCAGCAATGCAAAGATCTCCTGTGCTTCCTTTTGGCTTTCGGCTTTTCTGTCGGCTTCCGCTTGCAGCTCGGCCGCACTGTAATACGCTTCGCGGTCTCCCGTTTCGTTCCAGCCTTCATCGTACCAGAACACGTCTGCCAGCCATGCAAACTGCGGGGAGTCCAGATAACGCAGACGATAGATGATATCGTGTGCCCTGTCCTCAATTGTCAGCCCGCTGATCTTTTCGGCAAAATCCGCCTGAACGGTCAGAACACCGTTTCGGAACGTATGGTCAAACTGATCGCCCAAATCTTCAAAATTCGCGTCGTAGCAGCGGATGGGATTGTCTTTGAACTGTACGCCGCGATAATAGAGCCTCATCGTCCCTTGGCTGTAAATGGTTTTTGTAATGTGGAAATCGTCAAAAAGGACCGATGTTTCCGGGTACTGATAGGTGCATCCGTCGACCTGACCGCAGGAGGTCAGACCGAGCAGGCTCATACCCAGACCTGCTGCGATGAGGAGCGCTTTGAACTTCACCGCATTACCTCCGTTTTTCGCGAATAACCGGATTCTCCCGCTCCAAATTGGAGCGGGAGCCGTTTTTTATTGGAACGTCATATTGTTGAGAATGATATCCGGCATCGTGCCCGGTACACAGTCCATATCCCGAAGGCCGATGGAAAGGGCACGGTTGTCGTCAAGCTGCGCGATATACTGAATCCATTCGTAGCCGATGTACTTATAGGTGCGGCCGCGGAAGGTGATGCCGCCGATCACGCGGTCCTCGATATCCTTGTAGTTTTCGAATTTGTCCTTGTAGGAATCAAATTTTTCAACGTTCTCTCTTATCTCAAACTGAATGGCGCCTGCGCCGAAGGCTGTGGGATCGTCATTTTCCACCAGGCAGCGCCCACTATCATCGAACGACCAGCCGGATACCGGGATCTTCGTCATGATCTTGACCTTAACATCGTCTTTTGCAAACTGGGCGATTTCCACGGAGAAGTCCTTCATCTCGGCGTTTGCGGATGCTGCCTTGTTCGCCTCGGCAGCCTCGGCCTTCACGATGTCCAGATACCTTTCTATGGCTTCTGTGCCGGAGAAGCCGCTGGTGTTGTACGCACTCACCGTATAAACGCCCGACTCGTTTTCCTTAAAATTGACGTAGATGAAATGGGAGTCATCGTCCTTGGATATCCATTTGTAGTAGCGGTAGTTTGCCTTCATGTGGTCGCTGTACTCTTCCTTGACAAACTCGCCTTCTACGCCGAAGTAGGCAACGATATCATCATAGGTTGCGTCAAAAATATTATTATTGACCTCGTTCATCCAAACGTAGCCCTTTTGCACCTGCTCCTCAGTCACGATGCCGTTTCCGCCGGGAGCTGCCGCATTCGTCTGGTTGGTCGGAGCATTCCCCTCCGAAACACCTTCTCCGATGGCATCCGGCATAGACTTGCCTGCGTCAATCAGAGGCAGATACCAGTCGGTATACCGGTAGGGATACGCATCTTCCTCCATGTCTTTCCAATAAAGACCCCACGGGCGCAGATAAATGTCATAGTGGAATTCGTCATCGCCGTCTTCATAGTCGCCGCTGATACAGATCATATCATCGTAGTCCAAAAGACCGGGGTCAACGATCCAATCGGCATGCTCCAGTGTTACGTTTGTAAACCAGCCACCCTCGGACATCACCGTACCGTGCTCGCCGGTTCCGGCTTCACTCAGACTGACCTGCGCGGAAGCCATAGGGTCGGATCTCGTGTAGTCCTCATCCCAAAGCTCGATTGTGCCTGTGTAGTCTGCGTCTAAATCAATGACGCCGCAGATATCCCACCAGTCGCCTTCCATGCTTTCATAATCGCCGTAGCAACCGCTCATCTTCCACCAGCCGTACCATTCGCCGTTCCACCAATCGAGCAATGTGTCTCCGGTCGTATTGGTGGTCTCCGGTTCCGTATGGGAGACTGTTTCCCGGCTGAGCGTAGCCGGGTCAACAGTGATTGTACCTTTTTTGCTGCCGAGAAATTCCTCAAAGGTCGCTTTGACTTCACTGGTCGTGTCTTTTAGCACGAAAGCTGTCCGCACTTCCAGCGTTGCACCCGGCGCAACATCCGTAAACTGATCGCTCACTACGGTTTCAAGGTTCTCATAGTCCGTGATAATAGATGCAGGTTCCAGCTCTACACCGTTTTGCATAACCGTCTCATCGACACTCCAGAGATATGAGGCGTTTTCCTTGCTGTTGTTTGTGAAGTCCAGTGTCAGAACGATTGCGTCGTTTCCGTCCGAATCTTCCATGATGCATGCGCCCTTGTAGAGCAGCTCATAGTCACCGAGCTTGATTAAATTGGAGTCTTTCCCCTCCTTATCCTTTCCGCAGGCGGTGAGGCCGCTGAGCAGCATCAGTGCCGTAAGAATCAGGCATAGAAGCTTGGTCTTCGTCTGTTTCATAATTTCCTCCCAATATCCTTCAGGGTTGCACAGATCTGCCGATCAGCAGAAAACAACGTATAATCCCGGCAAAAAGCAGCCGTGCCTACCTGAGACATTTTTTCTTATTTCTTTTCGCGCCGGATAAGGTTTCCGTCCTTGTCGGTAAACTTACCGCAGAGAATCTTGATAAAGTCGACAAGGTATCCGATGCCGAACAGACCGGCCGTCAGCGTGTAGAGAATGCCTGTGCCAATTTTACCGACATAGTAGCGGTGGACACCAAGACCGCCAAGGAAGAAGCAAAGCAAGAATGTTGTCATCCAGTCCTTCGTTTCGACCGGAACCTCCGGCGCAACATAGTCCTCTACTGCCTCACCGTTCAAAATCTTCTTCACGGTTTCCGTCACGGTGTCGATATAGGCGCCACGCTCCGTTGCAAGACCGACCGTCGCACCCTTTAGGCCCTTGCGCAGTGCGCTGTTCTTATCAACGCGCATACCGCCAACCGACATCTTAGCCTCCGTAATGACCGGCTGAATCCGGATGTGTGTGCCATCCTTGAGGTAAAGCCAGAGGCCAACGTCCACATTTGGTTCTTTCTCAAACGAGATGCGCTGTCCGGGAACGCCGCCTTTGATCTGGAATGGCATTTGGAACGCTGCTCTGCGCGCATTGAGTTTCTGCATGATTTCTTCCAGTGTGGTTGAATAGGGAAGATCAAATTCACGGGGACTGGTAGCGAATGCAACGTCTTTCATGCTGCCTGTAAGGTTATTCATCGTTTTTTCTCCTTTCTAAAAGGTCAGAGGGCGGATAGTGTTAATGGTAAGCTACACGGCTATTTTTTCGTAAAGGTGCCGCTGATGCCGTAGCCGGAATTCTCATTCATGGTAAGGCTGTTTCCATCTACGGAGAATGTATAAGTAGATGGATCACTCCATGCCTCCAGTGTCACCGTAAGCTGATCACCTTCAATGGTGTACGTACCGTCCTGTTTCATATAAGCATTTTCCATGGTGCATTTGCCGCTTCCGTTGAATGTCCATGTGATCGTACCGTCTGCGCCAAGTTCGGCGGACCATGTTCCGGCTAACGCATCCTTGCTACCACAGGCAGAAAGTGTTAAAAGCGTAACCACAATCAGAAGCAATGCTACAAACTTTTTCATTATTTTGTCCTTCTTTCTTTAATTATCATTTGATGGATATTTATCCTCTTACCGCGCCACCGCAATATTCACAACAGCCGTTCACGTCCGGTGTGGTCGTTGCGCCGCAGTAGGGACAGGTGACTGCCGTTTTGGGTGCGGCCTCCTGTTCAATCTGCTGGCGCACATCCTTGCGGACCTGCGTCAGAACCTGCCGGATTTCCTCGCCGAGCTTTTTACAATTGCGGTACTCAACGTTAGTCTCCGGATTGCATCGGGTCGTCATCCCCGGTCGCATTGCGGGAGGCGGTGTAATATCTACGGAATCGGAATTGATCTTGAAGCGTATTTCGTCAAAGTAATCGTTGTTGACGAATATGGTGATGTAGAAATCATAGGAGTATTCATACCGCGGGGGATTGTAGCTAATCTCCCTACCCTCCTTATCCTCACGCTTAAGTTCCGTGCGGCTCTCGTCGATGTCGAGATTACAGCCGGTCACGTCTGCAAAATCCAAAACATCCGGGTTGGCTTCCACGAGATTTCTGGCACGTGTCACCATGAATTTTCCCGCGTCCTCGTCAAGAAGCACCTTGGTGTCCGCGCCGAGCGTTCTGGTTGTGTGGAATGCCGCGACCTTTTTCTGGTTTTCTTCCCTGTAATCAAGCTGTGCCTTGATTTCCTCAACAGTGCTGTTGCGTCGATCAGAGAACCAAGGGGAAAGCTTTTGGGCGCAGTTTTTGCAGAGATTGCCGTTTTCAAGCTTGCGGTTGCCAAGTAACCCTATTTTTTCTCCGCAAATATCGCAATATTTTTTATCAAACAGTCCCATATATGTATCAAACTCCTTTGTGTATGCTACTTGAATTATACGGTTACTGCGTGTCTGCCTTGGAATTGAGTACCGCACCGTAGATATACAAGGCCGGAATAGCTATTCCTGTCAGGATGCTTACGACATTAAACTCGCCGCCGTTGACCAGACTCATCACAATGCTCAATACGCTGAATACGGCCACAATCGTGCCCCACACGATGAGCTTTCCTGCTTTTTCGCTGCGCTTACTGTGCTTAATGCCTTTGATTCCGGCAATCATCTGGCAAATTCCTCCGACCAGCGTCAGGATTAGCGCCGCCCAATACGGAAATGTCAGACCGGATTCCGCACCGAGTCCTGCCGCCAATACACCCAGTCCACCGACAAGAACACCCGCAATGATGGAAAATACTGCGGCAATGATCATCAGAATTCCGGTAACCTTCAAAAATTTATGCCCTTTCATGGTAAATCCTCCTGTTACAATAAATCGTATGGTTCGTTTTTATTCTTTCGCAGGGCGTTTGGCCCCACATTCTGCGCAAAATGTACGACTGCCGTTTGGCATACCTCGCATTACTCCGTTTCAAGGTTTGACGCGGCATAAGCTTCTTCGGCAATACGCAGCACCAAGGTCTCCAGCGCTTCTGCATGGCTGCCGCTGAGCTTTTGAATCTCGTTCCCGTCATCGGTGCGCCAAATGACCCGGATTTCGCTGTCGGTCTCGTCCTGGACATTTGGAGACGGCTTTCGGTACGTGGGCAGATCCGACTCTGCCAGCATATTCTGAAGTTCAAACCATTGCACCCACGTAAGCTGCCAAGGGATTGGGTTGGAAAACGCATCCGTTTCGCTTTCTCTCATCTCGTCGCCGGATTGGTCCGGAAACCGGCCGGTCAGCAGAGGCATATCCTTCTCCCGGTAGAATTTCAGTGAAAAGCAGCTGTAAAAATTCCTGTGGTTCTGTCGCCACTCAAATTCCACCAGATCTTTTCCTGCTCTGTATGTATCCGGGTTTTCCATCCTACCTCCATCTTGAATCCGGCTATCGACAAAATATCGATACAGTGATACGCCCGCCAGTGCGATAAACACAACCGCCGACACGATGGTCAGAGCGATTATGGATGCTTTTTTCACTTCAAATCCCCGTCGTCAAACGGATCGCCACATTCCGGACAGAACTTGGGCGGGTGTGTCGGGTCAGCCGGCTCCCAGCCGCATTTGTCGCATTTGTACTGCGGAACACCGGCCGGTTTTGGTTTGCCGCATTCAGCGCAAAACTTTCCTTTGTTCACCGCACCGCAGCTACACGTCCAGCCGGCTGCCTGCGATTCCGGCTTTTTGGTGCCGCATTCCGGGCAGAATTTTCCGCTTGCCGTCGCGCCGCACTGCGGGCATTTCCAGCTTTCGGCGGCAGGCTTTGGTTCCGGCTTTTTACTGCCACAGTTCGGGCAGAATTTTCCGGTAATACCGCTCTGTCCACACGAACAGTTCCATCCTTCAGCAGCTACCGGAGCCGGAGCAGGCTGCGCTGCTTGCTGCTGTGCGCCCATCTGATAGAGATTCTGCGCGTTCATGCCGCCCGCCTGACCTGCCATGTTCATGCCCATAAACGCCATTGCGGGGCCTGCACTTTGATTCGACGCCGCAGATTGCATCGCGGAAGCCTGTGCACCGACAAGATAGGCTGCCGCTCTCGTCGGATCCATAAACGCCGCATTACGCTGCAGCTCCTTAATCATCTGCTCATCCTCTTCGCTCGCCTTGACCGACGAAACGCCAAAGGAAACGATCTCAAGTCCACGCAGGTAGCGCCATTTTCCGGATAAAACTTCATTCAATGCCTCGGCCAGTTCCATTGTATGACCGGGTAGCGCGGAATAGCGGATTCCCATGTCGGAAATCTTCGCAAACGCGGGCTGAAGCGCCGTCAAAAGCTCGGTTTTCAGCTGACCGTCCAGACGGTCGCGGGTATAGTCTTCACTGACGTTGCCGCATACGTTCGTGTAGAACAGAATCGGGTCACTGATTCGGTAACTGTACTCGCCGAAGCAACGAATGGCGATATCAATGTCAATGCCCGCGCGCTGGTCGACAACGCGGAACGGCACCGGAGAGGGCGTGCCATACTTATTGCCAATGAGCTCTTTCGTGTTAAAATAGTAGACACGCTGATCTTTGGGCGGCTCGCCGCCGAAAGTAAAGCGTTTGCCGATATTCTTGAACGTGTCTAAGATGCTGGTTCCCAACTCACCGGAGAAGATCGTCGGCTCCGTCGAGCTGTCATAGACAAACTCACCCGGCACGGCGCAAAGCTCCGCAACCTTGCCCTGATCAACAATAATCATACACTGTCCGTCCGCCACTGCAACGACGGAACCGTTCGAGATGATATTTTCGCTTCCCTTTGTGTTGCTGCTGCGCCCGGAAACGCGCCGCTGTCCCTTGACCGCCATAACGTTTTCCGGAATTGATTCACAGTAAAAATACTCTTTCCATTGGTCGGCCATTACGCCGCCGGCCGCACCCAATGCTGCTTTAATGAGTCCCATTTTCTGTACTCCCTTTCTTTAACTTACTATGCCCACGGATCTTCCGCCGCGGGAATACGGATGCCGCTGAGAATACTGGAATATTCCCAGAGGAACCATTCGCCGGTCGAAGCCTTCTGCCGCAATTTCATGGGACGCGGTGAATCCGCGCCGGACGTTTTAAGAAACACGCGCATATAGCCCGACTCTATATCCTGAGGTCTGGGGTCTGCCAGCACGTTCAGCGTGTATGGCATGCACGGCTGATACCCATTTTCCGGCGTTGCGCCTTCAAAATATGCAAGCGGCAGATAGACCTTACCGCGCAGTCGGTCGCGCAGAAACTGACAGTCATACGGTGTCATGGGCTTAGGCCCGCGCAGAAGGTTCATCGCAGCAACGCCTGCATCTTTGTCCCTGTCAAACAGCGCCAATGCACACAGAAACAGTGCGCAGATATGTTCCGGCTGCCGCCCTTTAGCGGCAAGAATTTCAAATTCCTGCAAATTTTCCGGAATTTTCTGAATTACAACCTGCAACATAACCACTCCTTTCTAAATGTATATCAATCACACCTGTAAAATAGATCTGTGATCCCAGCGTGTAATAGAATTATCAATCTGCCAATCTTTCATGAACGATCGCTCATTGGCGGAACGCGCTGTACGATGAGCTAACCTCTTCACTATCCGGAAAGAATGTCCGTTAAACCTGCCTTTTTTTCTTTCTCCAAACGAGTAGAAAAACGACGACAGCAACAATCAAAAGCGTTGGCACAAGTGTGAATACAAGGATTGTTCCCACGGAGAAGCTGCGTTCTGCCGCTTGCACATTGTTCTTTTCGTTCTTTTGGGGAACATCTTTACCGACAGCGTTCTCACCAAATCCGTTCTTTTCGCCCCTATCTCCATTCTTTCCGTCGCTATCCGCTGTCCCCGAAATTGATGCGCCGGGTGAAGCCGTAGGCGAAATACCCGGCGAGGCCGAGGAAGCCGCATTAGGTGATGCCGTGGGCGAGGCCTTGGGCGTAGCTGTGGCGGATGTGTGTGGTGAAGCCGTAGGCGTAACCTTCGGCGTAGGCGTAACCTTTGGCGTAGGCGTAACCTTCGGCGTAGCCGTGGCGGATGTGTGCGGTGAAGCCGTGGGCGAAGCCTTCGGTGTAGCTGTGGCGGATGTGCGTGGTGGAGCCGTAGGCGCCGGAGTCGGTGTTGTGCTCGGAGCCGCTGTCGTTCCCGGTTTGAGCTTGGGAATTGGATTTGTGCGTATCGTGCCGCACATATTGCATATCCATTGCATAACTCCTTCTTGGCTTGTTGTCGGTTGTGCGACCACTTTCCCGGCGTCCCAATTGTGATCCGTCTTGGCAATCGGTTTTGTCTCCGTTACACTGCATTGCGTACACTCCCGCTTTTGGATGCCGGTCTCCATGCAGGTAGGCTGCGTCGTGGTGAACCACGCGCCGAATTTATGTCCCGTCTTGGCGATCGATTTTGTCTCCGTCGCACCGCAGGTTGCGCACTCCCGCTTCTGCATGCCTTCCTCCGTGCAGGTGGCCTGCGTCGTGGTAAACCACGCGCCGAAGCTGTGCCCCTTGGCGGGCGTCGTCGTGGTCCCCCCATCCGCGCCGCAGTCGTCGCAGACAAATTCGGTATATCCCGGCGTGGTGCATGTAGCAAATACTCGCTTCCAGACGACCCAGAAGTGACCCGTGGCAGGTTCTGTGGAGCGCCCCTGGCTCGCAGGGCAATTCCGGCAGTAGGTGTAGTATTCTCCTGCCGTGGTGCAGGTAGGCTCTTTTGTATAGTACTTATACCAGCTGTGGCCCGTTGCCGGCACGAGCTCTGGATACCACTTGTTGCATGTACTGCAATAGGCTCGCTTCTCGCCGGCTTTTGTGCAGGTGGGCTCTTTAACGATCTCCCACGGCCCGAATTCGTGGGGCACGATGTCGCCGATGGAAAAGGCGCAGCTCCACCCGCAGACGGTACATTCCAGTACGTAGTATCCTGCCTCCAGGCAGGTTGGCTTTTCCTCATCGGTCTGTATAACGTTTTCATGGTGTTCCGGATTATTGTCGTCCGGCGAGCACGCAAGCGCGGTAATCGCGGACAGCGCCGCCATGAACGCAAATACCAGGAATATTAGAATCCATCGCAGTAGTTTTTTCATTTCTCACCCATCCTTTCAAAGCGTGTCAATTACGCCCGCGAGGTAAGTCGGCGATACTGATGCATAAATAAAGTTATCAACCAGCTGATCCTTTACCGCCTGCCGCACTTCAGAGGCAAGCAGTTCATCCGCGTCCTCATCCACCAAAAGCAGAACCTTACACGTCCAACCGAGTTGCTTTACGGCACTGCAGATCTTGAGTCTCTCACTCAGCTTCCAGATTCCCTGTCGGATGACCTCCATCACCAACACATTGGCACGGCAGGTCCGGCACAACGCCAGCGTTTCTTCCGGCTTTGAAGAACGGTAGATAAGAAAATCCGGGTCGCATCCCGAAAGTGATTGCATGACCGCCTCCGACAGAAGTCCTCCCTTCATATCCAATACAATTCTTCGCATTTGTGCTTTTCCACCGCCTTTCTCTTCCTTTGAATCCTTCATCTATATTTTAGCCGTTATCTTCCATTTCCGCCCCCGCCAATTGGATAGGATTTGTAATTATTTTCCGTTGCAAAGCGAAATTTTGTAACAGTTCTCTGTATAAAGAGGACAAAACGTGTTGTCTTTTGTCTATCCGCATGATATACTATCCATATAAATATACTAATTTTTTGGGGGCATGCGGCATGAGCAAAACGACGAAAAGAAGCCTTTTGTACGCCTTGGGCTTGCTGGTGCTCATTGCGTTTGCCATGTGGCTCCGATATGCAGGCCGGCATTATTTTCATTCTCCGGCTGCCAGCTACCTGCGAAGCGCAATCTATTTGTTTTTGTTCGGCGTGTGGTGCTACTCTCTTTGGGCGCGCATCGTACAGGTGCAGGTGCGGCACTACATGCTGGCGATTTCGGCGCTGATGGTGCTGTGGATTCTGCTGCGCTCAATCAAGTTTTCCATTGATAACACGGATGCAGAACGCCTGCTGTGGTATTCCTATTATTTTCCGATGCTGTTTATCCCCATGCTGTCGGTCTTCGTTTCCCAGTCGCTGGGCAAGGGAGAGGACTTTCGTCTGCCGCGATGGACAAAGCTTCTGTATCTTCCGACATTGCTGCTGCTTTTGCTCGTTCTGACCAATGATCTGCATCAGCAGGTATTTTCTTTCCCGTCCGGCATTTTATCGGACCGGGAGTATCGGTATGAGGTCGGTTTTTTCTTCGTGCTGGGCTGGGAAGTTCTGTGCGCAGGGTTTGCATTTCTTTCGATGGTGAAAAACTGTCGTATCCCGCATAGCAGGAAAATTCGCTGGTTGCCGTTGGTTCCGTTTGCGCTTTCGCTGGTATATGTTTATGCGTATGCCAAAAATGTCTATTGGGTCTGGGTGCTCGCGGGCGATATGACTGTGTCACAGTGCCTGATTATTGCAAGCATCCTTGAATGCTGCATTCAAAGCGGACTGATTCATTCCAACCTCGGATACGATGAGCTCTTTGAAGCGACGAGCCTGCCTGTTCAGATTACCGATCAAGCGTTTTGCTCCAAATATGTATCTGCCGCCATGCAGGGGACTTTGCCGCAAAGTAAGCTAAGGCATATACAGCAGAATACCGTCTATCTGGATGACGATACACTTTTGAAACGGCATAAGTTGCGCCGCGGCTGGGTATTTTGGAAGGAGGACATCTCAGCGCTGAGTCAGGTTCAAAAGAAACTGGAATTGACACGAGATGAGTTGCATGACACCGGCGACGTTTTGGCGGCGGAGAATGCACAGCATGCAAGATGGTTGAAGCTGACGGAGCAAAACCGCTTGTATGATATGATGGAGGCACAGATTGATCGGCAGATCGCGATGCTGTGGGACCTGTTGGCTGAATTGCAGAAAACGGAGGACCAAAACCGAGCCAAGCGTTTGCTCGGGCAGGTCATCATTATCGGAACCTACATCAAACGCAGAAGCAACCTGATTTTTGTCGGCGCACAGCGCGGTGCGATCAGTGTGCAGGAGCTTCGGTTGTGCCTCAATGAATCTTCCGAGAATATCTGTGTCTATGGCGCCGACTGTAAGGCAATTGTCAAGGGGGATGACCAGCTTACCCTCGAACAGGCGACGCAGATCTACGACCTGTTCGAGGCCGTCGTGGAAACGGAACTGGAATCCCTTCGTGCAATGCTGATCTCCATAGATGTCGGTGCGCAGGTAGAAGTGTCTTTTTGTGTTTCAGCGGCAGAGCCGCTCTGCGGGCTGCGCGCGCATTTTCAAGGTTTGGAATGGGAGCAGGATGAGGACGGGCTGCAATATGTGACGCGGAAGCTGGAAAGATCGAGGAGGTAAAGGCGCATGGATAGGATCAAGGAAAGTTTTGACAGTCTCCCCATCGCGGCCTGCTTTTTCGATAAAAACGGCGTGGTGCGGCTCATCAACCGCCGGATGCTTGCCATTACGAACTGGCTGCAAAAAGGCGGTATACAGTCACTGGCAGAGATGCAAAGCGCCCTGCAGGCGCCGCCGGCAAGTGTGTGCTGTCTGGATCCGCACCTTTGGATTTACCGCTTTCCGGACGGAACAGCGCTGCGCTTTGCGCAGGAGCAGATCACAACAAAAGCAGGTGCCCGATATACACAAATCACTGCCGCAGACGTTACAGAGCTGATTCAAAAGCAGAACCAGCTAAAAGCGGAAAATGCGAAGCTGGAGAAAACAAACAAGCGGCTTAGGCGGCTGCTTGCGCAGATGCCGGAGATCATCCGGGAGGAAGAAACGCTGGCCATGAAGCTGCGCGTGCACGATGACATTGGACACAGCATCCTCGCGACGCGGCGCGTGCTGCTCCAAAACACAGACCAGAAGGAAATTCGTGCAACCGCAGCGTTGTGGGAGCAATCCATTTCAGTGCTTTACCGCTCCAGTCAGATGAGAGCGCAATCCGAACCGTTGGAAGCCGCAAAAGAACGAGCGGAAAAGCTTGGCGTCAGAGTTCTGCTGGCAGGAGATGAGCCGCGAACGCAGCGTATGCGCGCACTGATTGCACTGGCAATCAGCGAATGTGCATCGAACTGTGTCCGTCACGCCGACGGAACAGAGCTATATGTGTGCTTTTGGCAAAAGCCGGACTGCATAGCGGTCTCCTTAACCAACAACGGTGCGGCACCAAAGGGAAAAATCACAGAAGGCGGAGGTCTTTCTATGCTGCGTCAACGCATAGAAGAATCCGGCGGCAAAATGGAGATTCAGAGCGTCCCTCGTTTTAAGCTGATGCTCAGTTTGCAGGAAAAGGAGGAAGCGGCATATGAAGGTGATGATCGTTGAAGACCAGACCATGATTCGCAGTCTGTTGGAAAGCTATTTTCGCGCCGAGGACGGATACCGGATCACGGCGTCCATTCCAGGCGCGAAACAAGCAGTCGAGATGTGCAGGACAAATTCTGTCGATCTGATTTTGATGGATGTGCAAACAGAGAACCGTGAGAACGGGTTGATTGCTGTTCGCCAGATTAAAGCCATACAGCCGAAGAGTAAAATTATTGTTGTGACTTCGCTGATCGACGGCGCCGTTCTGGATGAGGCAAAGAAGGCCGGGGCCGACAGCCTGTGGTACAAGGATTCGACGCAGAAGCGCTTGATGGATGTCGTCCGGCAAACACTGGCGGGTGAACATATTTTTCCGGATGCACCTCCGACAGTTGAGATCGGCATGGCAAAAAGCACGGAATTTACAAAGACGGAACTGAAGGTTCTGCGGCATCTGCTGCGGGGACTGTCCTACACGCGCATTGCGGCAGAGATGGGCTGCGAGATGTCAACGGTCAAATTCCATGTGTCAAATATGCTGCAAAAAACCGGGCTGGAAAACAAGCTTCAGCTTGCGCTGGCCGTCAGCGACGTCAAGTTGATTGCCGATCTGGCGGAAGAATGATCAGAACTCGGCGGTTTAACGATTACGACGGAACAGAACGCCACAATCCTCGCAAAAAACACGAAACCCCGCCGCAGAATTGCTCTGCAGCGGGGTTCGCTTATGTGCCGAAACAGCCGAAAAGCCTTGTTTTAAGCGGTTTTCGGGCATAGAAAAAGTCCACCGTAATTCTATCAAAATTACGGTGGATTTTTGGCGGAGAAGATGGGATTTGAACCCATGCGCCGGTTACCCGACCTACTCCCTTAGCAGGGGAGCCCCTTCACCACTTGGGTACTTCTCCATGGTGAATATAAAAGAAAAATGTGGCGGAGAGGAAGAGATTCGAACTCTTGGTCCCTTACGAGATCACTAGTTTTCAAGACTAGCTCCTTAAACCACTCGGACACCTCTCCATTTCAGAACAAGTGGTATTATAACACACAGAGCATGCTTTGTCAAGCATGTTTTTTGTGCATTTTACAGAGCCGACTTGACTGTTATTAATTATACAAAAACCGAGTGGGTTTGTCAAGCCCATAATGGAATTTTGACCGTTTTTTTCCAAAAACAATAAAACAGCCAAAGAAAAGCGCTTGCAATGCGAAGAAAAATGCCGTATACTGTTTATGAAAAACAAAAGGAGTCGTTGTGAAAATGAGCAAGGTTGAATTTGATTGCGGTAAATGGCTGCAGGAAGCCGAAGAATTTGCACTGCCGAATTGGAGCGTCCTACCCTCTATTCCCCTTTATATGGATCAGGTGATGATGTTTACAGGTGAAGCGCTGTCTCTTTTTGAACGCGATGAAAAGCAGAGTTTGTTGACGAACAGTATGATCAATAATTACGTGAAAAGCGGCGTTGTGGATCATCCCGTGCACAAAAAGTACAGCAAAGAGCATCTTTCTAAACTGATGATGGTGGGCTTGCTGAAGCAGGTGCTTTCCATTCAGGATATTGCCGTGCTGTTTTCCGGTGATGAAGACGCGGAGCAGCTTTATAAAGACTTTGCGGCGGCGCAGAGCGGTGCTTTGCACGAGACGGCAGCGGGCGTGCACCCGGAAAGTGACGCAGCGGCCTTGCGTGCAGCGGCGTTGAAGCTTGCAGCGGAAGCTACGGCGCGACAAGCGGTTGCCCAGCGCATTTTAATGGCGCTGTCCGACGAAAAAAAAGCCAAGAAATAATCAAATTTGTAACGAACAAAAGCCTGCATGGCGCATAGAATGTTCTATTCGAAAAAAGGATGGGATATGATGTGCGATTTGCAGGCTTTTCCTATGCGCTCCGGCGACCGATTGCTATAAAGTGCAGCTGTTGCTCTAAAAATACGGAATGTCCTCCTCTTCCACGCGCTGTACTTCGGCAGTGACGTAAAAGGTAATTTCGGCTTTTGAGAGCTTTTCTGCGCGGCTTTCCCCCATTTCACGCCACACATTTGGCGCGGTGCGGAAAATGACTTCGCTGAGACCTGCGGCATCGGCTCCGTTTGCGTTTTTGAGATAAGCGGCGATGCGTTCCTCAGTACAGTTGGCAAGGGCAGTCTCAAAGCGCGGAAATGCTTCGTTCCCTACGTGCTTTGCGGTATTTGTGACGGCAGAAACTTCGGCGATAACATGAATTCTGGCGGTAAACTTGGGCTGTTCTGCTGTGCCTGTGAAGATAATGTTGCTGTTTGTGCTGCGGACTTTAAGCGATACCGTGCCGAAAGCTTCGTCTTTTACGGTGAATTCGCCACCAGAAAGTGTACCCTGCAAGGCACTAAACCCCTGTGCTTCCGCCGGCGTGAGCACGGCGCACAGGCGGTAGCTTTGCAGAATGGCTGTGCCGACGGGCGTGGGCAAATCATCGGCGCGCAGAACGGGCAGTGCGGCAGTGGTGTTTATGCCGTAAAGACCGTTTACAAGCTGCAGCAAATTCACGTCTGCCGCGGCCCCGCTGTATTTTGCGCCGTTTGAAAGCTGCATGAAGCGTTCGGCGGTGAGATCCGTCTGTAACAGGACGCTTTCGGCGGTATCTTCTGCGAGGAAAACTTTGGCGGTCGGGCGGGAATCGTAGTGGCGGATAAAGAAATCCAGTTGTTCGGCGATACCGCTTTCTGCGCATTGCATACCGAAAAGGATGGCGGCGTTGTGCGAATACAGCGGCGTGCGGCCGCTTTCGAGCGCGATTTGACTGAGCGCTTCGGGGACGGTATCGCCCTCACCGGAAAAGGTGCTCTGCCCTCCGTCCTCCGTCGTTTCGGAAGCGAGCACCGTCACGCGGCAGCCGGTTGTCGTGCGGTCTACGCCGATTGCGCTGATGAGCAAGCGCTCGTAAAGCTCCGGTGCGCAGCCCGAAGCGGTGAGCGTCAAAATGAGCGAAAGTAAAACGGATGCGAGTGCTTTTTTCATGCGGCGCTTCTCCTCTTCTTTTTGATACAGTCGAAAAACCAAAGCAAACTCGGCAGCATAGCGCCGGTCAAAACGGAAAACGGCAGCAGATACGCTGTGCGGAACACGGCCCCGACGCGTGCGGCGGAGTCTGTGAGCCATAGGGACAGAACTGCTGTCAGCGCGGCTATGAGTGCCGTCAGCCACGCGCGCGGGCGTGTCGGGATAGGTGTCATGCACACGGCGATGCAGAATAATCCGCAGGCAATACGCACGATGAGCGCCATCATGCTGATGCCGATGAAAAGCGCGTCCAGCCGCTGAATGCCGGCAATCTCCGCGATGGAAGCGAGCGTGTATGCGGGAAAAACTTGCAGCGCGGCGTACTCGCCGAGACACGAGACGATGAAAAACAGAAGCACACCCAAAAACACGGTGATGCCGCCGTTCCAAACGACAAAGCCGAGCACGCGGTGGCTTTTACCGTTTTTTGTATCCGTATTTGTAAGAAACGGCATCAAAACGGCAAACTCGGCAAGCGAAGAACAGCGCGCTGTGAAGACGAGAAACCCCTGTACGGTTTGGTCTATGCCGTCATAGAAAAGCGGCATGAGATAATGCGGCGTGACGTTCGGCGAGACGGCGAGAAAAATCATCCCCATGCCGAGCATGAACAGCGTGAAAATGCATACCGAGGCGCGCGAGATGGTTTCTATACCGCGAATGGCACCATAAAGTGCGATGCCGAGCACGACAAGGACGATGGAAAAACGCGAAGCGACAGGGTCTGTAGTGTTGACGAGCAGCGTCAGAAAAAGCGAAAGATTGAAAATGTTCATCACTATAAAATAAAGCGCGTAAATTGCGGACATCGGTACAGAAACACCGCGGCCGCAGTTATTCTCTACGATTTGCAGAAACGATGCTTCCGGGTGGCTTTTGTACAGCATGAAAAGCGGCAGAGAAAACACCGTAAGGTACAAAAACAGCCCGAGCGAAGAGAAAATACTTTCAATCAAATTGCTGCCGCCGACGGTTTGCACATTGATTGTGATGCTGACGATGACACGTGAAAGAAACAGCATAGGGTAAAGCTGCAAAGCACTGATCTTGGTTTTCACAGGTGCTTTTCCCCCTTTCCCGCGCCGGGCATGTGTTGTACGGAGGCGTTATGACGCACTAATCGTTTCCACCCCGCGCGTACAAGCACATCCCGCATGGCGGAAAGCCGAAATGGTGCGACCGGGGCCAAAAATGGCACGGAAAAGCTTGTTTTGCCGCAAAGCTCGAATAATAAAAACGTAAAGCCTGCAAGCACGCCCCACACACCCCATATACCGCCCACCAAAATAAAAATAAGACGCAGTACAGCCATGGGCTCGTATAATTTCGGAACCGTGTACCCGGTAATGACCGTGACAGCGATGACGACGAGCGACGGTGCGCTGACGAGCCCTGCGGAAACGGCGGTCTCGCCGATGACAAGACCGCCCACGATGCCGACAGAGCTGCCGAGCGGTTTTGGTACGCGCAGTCCGGCTTCGCGCATCAGTTCATACATAAAGTAAAGCAAGATCGCTTCTAACATGACGGGAAACGGCGTACTGCGCTCTGCCTGTGCAATGGTAACAAGCAGTGTTTCCGGCAGCAGCTCCGGGTCGTGTGCGGCGATGCCGACATACAGCCCCGGCAGAAAAATCGCAAGGAAAAACGCGATGTATTTCAGCCAGCGCGTGAACGTGGCGTAAAACGGACGGTTTGCATAATCGTCGGCGGTCTGAAAGTTTTCAACGAAGAGATACGGCACGTAAAGCGCTGTGGGCGTGCCGTCTATAAGCAGCCCGATGCGCCCCTCATGCAGTTTGCCGCATAAGGTATCGGGGCGCTCGGTAAAACCTACGCGATCAAAAATCGCGGGACGCTCCAAGTAACCCGCCAAATATCCTGCTGCGAGCACGTCTTTTAGATTACATGCGGAAAGCCGCTTTTTGAGTGTGTTAATGATCTTCGGGTCCGCGATGTTTTTTAAATAGCACAGCGCAGCCGGTGTTTGGCTCTCTTCGCCAACCGTCACCTTTTCAAATTTGAGCTCGGTCGTTTTGAGACGGCGTCGTAAAAGCGAAATGTTTGTCTGGTAGGTTTCCACAAAGCCTTCGCGGGGGCCGCGCTGCATAACTTCCGTATCGGGCTCATCTACCCCGCGCGCAGCAAAGCCCTGCGTGCCGAACGCGAGCGCTGTCGGACAGTTATCGAGCAGCAGCACCGCAAAGCCGTTCATCATGCGTTCGAGCACTTCGCTGACGGTGGAAAGCTCGGCTTGCTCTACGGCGCACAGCACGTTTTCTTCGATAAACAAAAGCGTTTCTTTGCCGTTATCTGTCGGAATTTTCGCGCGCATCAACGGATTTAAAATGCTCAAAGTAATGTGCTGCTTGCTGACGAGCCCGTCCATGGTGAGCAGCGCGGCCGGTACCGTGCCGACCATAAATTCGCGCTCGATATAATCCATGGCGTTTTCAAATAATCCATTTATATATGTTACGTTTTCCTTTAAGTGTTCAGATAAGTTTTCCATTAGCAGTTTCCTTTCCGCATGGTTCTCCTGTGTAGATTTTACAGAAAGGCCGTATTTTATACGCCCGAAGACGCATAATAGCGACGAAGACATACGGAAAGGAAAACGCCATGTTTATTTCGTTTGTGCGCACGATCATCTTGTATTTTACGATTATTTTGGCTGTTCGCGTTATGGGCAAACGGCAGATCAACCAACTGCAAACGAGTGAATTGGTCGTGACGCTGCTCATCTCCGACCTTGCGGTGATCCCGATGCAGGACAGCGGCCAGCCGCTTTTCAGCGGGCTCATCCCCATTTTGGTGCTCATTGCGCTCGAGGTGCTCGTTTCGGTTTTTATGCTTAAAAGCAGCCGCTTTCACCGTTTGGTGTGCGGTAAGCCGGTCGTCATCATCAAAGATGGGCGTATCATTCAGGAAAACATGCAGGAGCTGCGCATGAGCGTAGAAGACCTTTTTGAGCAACTGCGGCAAAAGGATGTTTTTGTGCTTTCGGATGTGACATATGCCATTGTAGAGACGAACGGCACGCTGAGTGTCGTTAAAAAAGCCGCCGTCGATTACCTGCGTCCGAGCGATATGGGCGTGAAAGTGAAAGACGAGGGCCTTGAAGTCGTTGTGGTGAGCGACGGAGACCTTTCTGTGGGCTCTATGCACTTGTGCGGCAAAAATGAAGAGTGGATACACAGCATTTTAAAAAGCGAAGCCGTACCGCTTCCCGAAGTGTTTATTCTAACGGTAAACACAGCCGGACATTATACGCTCATTCGGCGGGACGGCAGCCTAAAAAAGGGAGTGAAAAAATGAAGCGCATGGCCTTTTCAATCGTTTTGGCGGTATTTGCTGTGGCGGTGTGTATCTTTGGTTACTGCAACACGGCAAGATCTGCGAATACACTGATTGTGTCCGCGGAAAATATCGACCGGCTGCTTTCCGACGGCGAAGCGGAAAAAGCCTTGGAGGAAAGCCGAAAATTGCAGGCAGACTGGGAGAAAATACACGATAAACTGTGCGTTTTCCTGCCGCACGAGCATTTGGAGCCGCTGGAAAACATTTTTGCCGTGCTGCCCTATTATATTGAGCAGGAGGAGGTGTCCTTAGCGCGCGCCGAATGCCAGATGGTGAAAAACACGGCGGAGCACATTCAAAAAACAGAGCGCATCGCATTTGAAAATGTGTTTTAAAGCAAAAAACAGCAGCCCCATATCGCGTTGGGACTGCTGCTACATAATCTGAATTTATCGGTTGCGCTCAGCCTTGATCTTATTGAGCTCGTCCATGAACGTATTGATGTCTTTGAATTCACGGTAAACGGAAGCAAAGCGAACATAGGCGACTTCGTCGACCTTCTTGAGCTTATCCATGGCATAAGTGCCGATGAGCGTGGACGGCACTTCGCGGTCGAGCGAGTTTTGTAGGAGCGTTTCAATCTCGTCTACGATGCGCTCCAGTGTTTCAAGCGGTACGGGGCGTTTTTCGCAGGCGCGCAGAAGGCCGTTCAACAGCTTGTTGCGGTCAAAAGCCTCGCGGGATTTATCTTTTTTTACAACGACCACCGGCACAGTCTCAATGACTTCATAGGTCGTAAAGCGTTTTGCGCAGTTTAAGCACTCACGGCGGCGGCGAATGCGCTCCCCCTCATCGGTTGGCCTGGAATCGATGACCTTACTTTCACTGTATCCGCAATAGGGACATTTCATGGAAAAACCTCCAAAGTTCTAACACACCAAATCTGTCTCTTAAATTAGTGTTATTATACAACAGTTTTCGGGGAAAAATCAAGCGAAACCGTATACTTTTTTCTATTTTGACCTTAAAATCGGAAAGAAACGTCAAATCTCTGCGATTTTCGCCCGCAGGGCGTGATTTTGTCTCGGTTTTTGCTTGATTTGAAGGCTATCTTTCGGTATAATAAAACGGAATATGAACCGAGGAGAACAACTATGGCAATACTTACGGTGAACAACATAAAAAAGATGTTCGGCACCGATGTGATCATTCAGGATATTACATTTGAAGTGCAGAAAGGCGACCGTATTGGCCTTGTGGGCATTAACGGCTCCGGAAAGACGACGCTTTTCAAGGTACTGAACGGAGAATATACGGCGGACGAAGGCACCTTTACCCCGGCGCGCGAAACGTCCATCGGCTACATGGAGCAGCATGTTTGCCGCGATATGGAAAAACCGGCGTTTGACGAAGTGATGACGGTGTTCGCGCCGCTGCTCAAAATGGAAGCAGAGATAGAAGTGCTCACGACGAAAATTTCGGAAATGCCGGAAAACCTTAACGAGCTTATCGAAAAGCAGGCGGAGCTAAACGATCGTTTCATCGCAGACGGCGGCCTCACCTGCCGTAACCGTGCAAAAAGCACACTCATCGGCCTCGGCTTTGCGCCGGAGCAGATCTATGCCCCTATCGGTGTTTTGAGCGGCGGACAGAAAGCGAAAATTCAACTCGCAAAAATGCTGCTCGGCGAATCGAATTTGCTGTTGCTGGACGAGCCGACGAACCACCTTGATATTCCGTCTGTTGAATGGCTGGAGGATTTTCTGAAGAATTACAACGGCTCGTACATCGTTATTTCGCACGACCGTTATTTCCTTGATGCTGTGACGAACCGCACATTTGAGATTGAAAACACGCATTTGACAGAATATAAGGGCAATTATACGAAATATTTGCAGCTGAAAGAAGAAAACCGCCTTGCGATGCAGCGCGTCTACGATAACACCCAGCGCGAGATCAAGCGCATTGAGGGCATCATTGAGCAGCAGAAGCGGTTCAATCAGGAGCGCAACTATGTGACGATTGCGAGCAAGCAGAAGTCCATTGACCGTTTGCAGGCAACGCTTGAAAAGCCGGAGGATGATCCGGATACCATCAAATTTCAGTTTAAGGCGAGCCAGCGCGGCGGCAATGATGTTCTGGAAGCGGAAGAGCTTGCCCTCTCGTTCGGCGACCACAAGCTCTTTAAAAATGTGAATCTCGATATCAAACGCGGCGAAAAGGTGTTCCTCATCGGCCCGAACGGCTGCGGAAAAACGTCTTTGCTGAAAGTGCTGTTGCACATTTATAAGCAAACCTTCGGCGATTTCCGCTTTGGCGCGAATATCGACATCGGCTACTACGATCAGGCGCAAGGCAATTTAGATGAGAGTAAGACGGTCATCGATGAGATCTGGGATCTGCACCCTTACATGACGCAGACGCAGGTGCGTAGCGCATTGGCGGTGTTCCTTTTTAAAGGCGAAGACGTGTATAAGCCCGTGAAAGGGCTTTCCGGCGGCGAGCGTGCGCGCGTGCTGCTTTTAAAGCTGATGCTATCCAAAGCGAACCTTTTGATCCTCGACGAACCGACGAACCACCTCGATATCGGCTCCTGCGAGGCGCTTGAAAACGCACTTTTGGGCTACGATGGCACGCTGTTCGTCGTTTCGCATGACCGTTATCTTATCAACAAGCTTGCGGATAAAATCTACTATCTCACCCCTTCCGGCACAACGCTGTACCTCGGCAACTACGACGCATATCTTGAGGCCCGTCAAAAGCAGGAAGCCGCAAAAGCCGCTGCCGAAGCGGAAAATGAAAACGCTGTGCCGAAAGCCAATACAGTCTATAAACAAAAGAAAGAGCGTGCCTCTGAAATTCGGAAGCGCCGTGCCGCACTTTCGAAATGCGAGCGCGAGATCGAAGCGGCGGAAGCGGAAATTGACACGTTGAACGAGCAGCTCTCCGACCCCGAGACGGCGAGCGATTACGAAAAAATGATGGAAATCACGAATAAGATTACTGAGCAAAAGGCGCTTGCGGACAGCCTGATGAACGACTGGACGGAGCTGACGCTTTGGCTGGAAGAAAACGACGTGTGACGAAAGGAAATTAAAATATATGATGAAAGCAAAGGTCATCACCCTCGGCTGCAAGGTGAACCAGTATGAATCGGAAGCGATGCTCTCTTCCCTTTTGCAGCACGGCTTTGCCGCAGCGGAGGACAAGGAAACGGCGGACGTCGTAATCCTCAACTCCTGCACGGTCACGGCCGAAAGTGACCGCAAGGTGCGGCAGATTTTTCGCCGCGCGAAAAAAGATAACCCGGATGCCGTTATGGTGCTGACGGGCTGCATGGCACAGGCGTTCCCGGAGGACGCAAGGCGACTGGAGGAAGCCGATATTATCCTCGGCACTTCGAACCGCAAGCGTCTGGTGCCGGATCTGTTGGCGTTTCTTTCTGCACGCCAGCGCATCATCGACATTGCGCCGCACACGAACGACGAAAAATTTGAGAATCTCAATGTGGAGAACTTTACGGGCCGTACGCGTGCATTTGTGAAGATTGAAGACGGGTGCAACCGCTTTTGCTCATACTGCATCATTCCCTATGCCCGCGGCCGTGTGCGCTCGAAGCCGCTTGAAGACCTCAAAGCGGAGCTTGCGGGGCTTGGCGCGAACGGCTACAAAGAAGTGGTGCTGACGGGCATCAACCTTTCGGCATACGGACAGGAGTTCGGTCTGCATCTGTGTGACGCCATTGAAGCGGCCTGCGCTACGCCGGGTATTGAGCGTGTGCGCCTCGGCTCCTTGGAGCCGGAGCAGCTTTCGGAAGACGTGATCCGGCGCATGGCAAAGCAGAAAAAGCTGTGCCCGCAGTTCCACCTCTCCTTGCAAAGCGGCTGCGATGCGACTTTAAAGCGCATGAACCGCCACTACACCGCAGACGAATACCGTACCATTGTGCGCAACCTGCGCGCAGCGTTTGAAAATGCTGCCATCACGACGGACATCATGGTCGGCTTCGCGGGCGAAACGGATGAAGAATTTGCGGAATCTTTGGCGTTTGCAGAAGAGATTGCATTTGCGAAAGTACACGTGTTTGCTTATTCCCGCCGCCCCGGCACCCGTGCCTATGACATGGGCGATCAGCTGACGAATGCCGTAAAGGAAGCGCGCAGCCACGAGATGATCCGCGTGACGACCGCAACGCAGCAGGCGTTTTTTAAAGCGCAAATCGGTCGCACGGAGGAAGTGCTTTTCGAGCGTGAGATTCAAAAAGGCGTTTGGGAGGGTTATTCCATGAACTATACACCTGTTGCGGTGGCAAGCGGTACGTCCCTTGCGGGCGAGATCCGCTCTGTGCGCATTGAGAACTGCACCGATACGCACTGCATGGGTGTCGTGTTGTAAAATTCACCTTGAAAGAAGGCAATTCCCTCTCTACCGGAATTCATCGAGAAATACATGTAAATAAAAACGACCGAAAGCGCGGTGTAAAGGCTTTCGGTCGTTTTTGCATATATTTAAGTTTAGAAAACCAAATTTACAAGCATGCCGGTCACGACGGAGCAGGCGTACAGCGTACCGACGATGGCGAGGTCCTCTTTTACGCGGTGGTTTGTGCGGAACAGCACGACGAGGCCCACGCCCGCACCGGCGCATAAGCCCGCCACGCAGGAGCCGAATTGCAGGCTGCCCAGCGTGAACAGCTCCGTTAAGATCACGGATGCCGCACAGTTCGGAATGAGTCCAATGAGCGCCGTCAGGAACGGCTGAAAGACGCTGCCGTTTAAAAGTAAGCCGGAAATGCGGTCTTCCCCGATAAAATAAATGGCATAGCCGAGTACGAGGTTTACGACGAGGATAAAGAGAAAAATGCTGATTGTGTGGTGCAAGGCGGAGTGCAACAGGCTGTGGTGGTCGCAGTCGCAGTCCGCGCACAGCTCCTCAAACGGCTTCTCTTTTTTAGGGTGGAAAAAGCGCTGTAAAATGAGGTCGGCCAGAAAGCCGAACACGATGCCGGAGGCGACTTTGATGAGCAGCATCGGCAAAATGTACTGCATCTGCTCCGGGTGTGAGAACAGAATCGGCAGGGCTTCATCGCTTGTGGAAAGGAACACGGCGAGCAGTGTGCCGACTGTGATGATGCGTCCGGCGTAGAAATTTGCTGCCGCCACGGAGAAGCCGCACTGCGGCACAACGCCGAGGAGCGCGCCGCCGATGGGGCCGAATTTGCCGAGCTTTTGCAGACCGTGTTCCATTTTGCTGCTTGCACGGTGCTCTAAATACTCAATGAGAAAGTACGCGGCAAACAGAAACGGCAGCGTTTTTAACGAATCGATGAGTGCGTCGAGAAAGACATCCAGCATAAATAAATCCTTTCAAGGTAGAGGTAGCCCGTCGAAACGACGGGATTGCGATGCCCGAAAACACAAAAAGTGGTATACAGGCTTCGAGCCAGTATACCACAATTTTGCCGGATTGACAAGTAAAAATCAGAGCCGATTTTTACCAGATTTCTGCGTTTTTTGCGCAATGTTGGCGCACTTTTGCTGCCCGTACCTCTACAAAGCAACCGCACAGCGCACACATGCCGTTGACTAAGTGGTCGCATGATGTGCATTTTTGCAAACGGTCTTTGTAAAGTGCATCCGGGGTTTTCTGCTCCGGGGGAATGTTTTCGATATATTCGTAGATCGAGTGAAAATAATCTGTGTCGCTGAGGTCTTTCAGCAAACACCGCCTGCAGGGAATGCGTTCCATCAGGAGACCGTGATTTCCATGACGGCACACGCCGGAATATTGAAGTGCAGGTTGTTGTTTTCAAGCGTCAGCGCGTCGAAATCCGTAATCTTGACGTCTTCGGGATGGTCGAAGTCGTTGTATGCGCCGATAGAGTTTGTCAAAATGCGTGCAGATGCCGTATTGTACTTCTTGCCGGTCAGCGCACAGTCGATCGGGTACGCGGTGTCGGCGGAAATGTTCGCGAGCGTGATATGCACGATGCCGTTTTCGTCTTCCGAGGCGGAAACCGTGAGGTTCGGTACGCCGGCGTAGACCCCCTCCGTTTCGAGGTGGCTATTCAAAAGCGTTGCATCGTGATGGTGCTTATAAAGATCGAATACATGATATGTCGGCGTAAGCACCATTTTTTCTCCCTCGGTGAGGATGACGGACTGCAAAACGTTTACAAGCTGTGCGATGTTTGCCATGACGACGCGGTCACTGTGTGCATTGAAAATGTTCAGCGTTACAGCGGCGACAATGGCGTCGCGCATGGTATTCTGCTGATACAGGAAGCCCGGATTCGTGCCCGGTTCCACATCGTACCATGTACCCCACTCGTCTACGACCAGGCCGACTTTGTGCTCGGGATCGTAACGGCTCATAATCTCCGTGTGGCGCGTGATAAGCTCGTCCATGTACAGTGCCCTGCGAATAGTCTCGTAATACGTGTTGGTATCAAAGCCTGTTGCAGCTGTTTTTTTCTCAAATGTGCCCGGTACGGTGTAATAGTGCAGGCTGAGGCCGTTCATGTAGTTGCCCGCAATGCGCATGACCTCTTCTGTCCAGTTGTAATCGTCGGCGATGCCCGGGCCGCAGGCAATGCGGAACACGTGGTTGTCGCCGTAATCGCGGACGTAGGTCTGGAAGCGGCGGTAGAGGTCGGCATAATAGGACGGGCGCATATTGCCGCCGCAGCCCCAGTTTTCGTTGCCGACACCGAAGTATTTCACTTTCCACGGCTCGGCATGACCGTTTTTGGCGCGCAGGTCCGCCATGGGCGAAATGCCATCAAACGTCATGTACTCCATCCACTCGCTCATTTCCTGCACGGTGCCGGAGCCCACGTTGCCGTTGATGTACGGCTCGCAGCCGACCTGGCGGCAGAACTCTAAGAATTCGTGCGTGCCGAAGGTGTTATCCTCCACAACACCGCCCCAGTGCGTGTTGACCATCTTTTTGCGTGTCTCCTTGGGGCCGATGCCGTCTTTCCAGTGGTATTCATCCGCAAAACAGCCGCCCGGCCAGCGCAGCACCGGCAGCTTAATAGCTTTCAGCGCTTCCACAATATCGGTTCGCATGCCGTTTACGTTTGGAATGTCGCTGTTTTCGCCAACATAAATGCCGTTATAAATGCAGCGTCCGAGGTGCTCGGAAAAATTACCGTAGATATTGCGGTTAATCTTGCTTTTCTTTTCGTCAGTATGAATGGAAAGTTTTGCCATTTTAAAAATTCCTCCACTTAAAATCGGCGATAAGCATCGCCGTGTGTATGTTCAATATAGCATACAAGAGTACGAATGTCAAGAGTTGTACGTACAAATATTTATCGGCGCGCGTCGACCGTCCAATGCTCTGTGATGACATGGTTTTCCGCGACGAGTACTTCGCTGTACAACGCCGTCGTTGGGCAGATGTGCGTCGGGATCACGTAGAAAACGTCACCGATCTTCGGACGCTCGTTTTCAAAGCCGGGCTTCATGCGCCATGTCCAGTGCTCTTCGCTTTGAAACATCGGCTCGGCGTTTTCAAGGCCGACAACTTTGCCGCGCACACCGGGCGGGTCGCTTGCGATGCCCTTGCAGCCGAGGTCAAATGTGAACACGCCGGGCGCCGGGTGACTGATGACACGCGTGCAAACAGCTGCGGCGGGGATGTACGGCAGGTCAGGATAATTTTCTTTGTAGCTGCTGTCCCACAAAAACACGGTGCCGGGCGACAAAAAGATATCCGGGTTTGCGGCGTGACATGGGAACGACGGACTGCCGCCCGCGATGATCATCGGCACCTCAATGCCGTCTTCACTGAGTGCATCGAGCACATCGGCAATGCTTTCCACCATGTCCGTCACCTCGGCTTCGCGATCCATGAGGTCGGTGGTGTGCACGTGGCCGTCATAGCAATGCAGGCCGCTGAATGGAACATTTTCGGACGGATTTTCGAGTGCTGCTTTGATGAATTCGTAAAGATGCGCCGTTTCCACGCCGGTACGGTTCATACCCATGTTGACATCCGCAAACCAGCCGAGCACAGTATTTTGCTTTTCGGCTTCGGCTTGAAGCGCATGCAGGCAGCTTAAATCATCTTCCAGCGCGTAGAAATGCGTTTTGGGGAATTCCTTTACGAGCGAGATAAACGCTTTGATATTCGGCCCGACAAGCGGGTAGGCGAGCAAAATGTGCTCTGCCCCGCATTCGGCAACCATTTTGACTTCCGCCAAAGTCGCGCATTTGAAGCGATGAATGCCCATAGCCTTCTGCATTTCGATCATCTTTTTCATTTTGTGCGACTTCACGTGCGGCCACAGTCGCTCTGCCCCGCCGGCGATTTCGATTGTCTTGCGGGTATTTCCGGAAATTTCGTCTTTATAGTAGATCAAAGCGGGCGTTAAAATGTTCTCTACGCCTTGTATCGTATAGAGCTCAGTCTGCATTTGTGCAGTCCTCCTCAATTTTTTTATTATATTCAGTATACGCTGGTAAAATTGCCCTGTCAAGCCTTGATAAGTTCTGCATACAGCTGTAAAATTATGCTGATTTTCTATGATTGGGAGGTATGCGTTATGATTTTGTTTCGTCATGCGCAGATTTATGACGGCACGGGCCAAAAGCCGTTTTTAGGCGATGTTTTGGTAAGAAACGATCGCATTGCGGAAGTTGGGCAAAATTTGGAGGTGCCGGAAGATACAGAAATTTTGGAGGCAGACGGCAAGCTGCTCTGCCCCGGCTTTATCGATATTCACTGCCACGCCGATGTGCAGCCGCTTTTAAACAGCAAAAGCGAAGCGGAGTTTCGACAGGGCATCACAACGGCGGTTTCCGGCAACTGCGGCTTTTGGGTGCGTTTCCTCGCTTTTTGAGTGAGTACGCGTTTGAACGCCATGTGGTGACGCCGAAGGATGCGATTTATAAAATGACATTTGCGCCTGCAAAGCGATTTAGCTTTACGGACAGAGGGAAAATCGCATAAAAACAGCACCGCGCAAAGAGCTTTACGGTTCTCTGCGCGGTGTTTTTATGTTCTATCAAATAAAAAACAGGTCTGCACACAAAGAAGCAGACCCGTTTTTCTGTACGAAATAAGGCTTAAACCTGCACATCTGCCGGTTCGGGCACATCGTCGTTGATGATGGACTTCTTCTTCCAACGGCCCATGCGGAACGCGATGGAGGTAAGCACGGCACCCATGACCCAGCTTATGAGCAGGGAGATGAACAGCGCATCTGCAGAGTGCATCAGTGCTGCGAGGCCGTATGCGATCGGCACACGGATAACGACGGTCGTGATGAGGGAGATCCACATTGGGGTCATCGTATCGCCCGCGCCGCGCATAACGCCGGAAAGGATCTGCGTGACGGCCATTGCAACGTAACCGATGGCGAGAATGCGCATCATGTGCATGCCGGTATCAATGACTTCCGGCGTGCTCGTAAACATTTCCATGAGATAACGGCCGAAGAACAGAATCAGCGCAACAAGTACCACGGAAACGGAAAGGCCGAGCTTTAAGCCGTCCTTTGTGCCCTTTTCCACGCGATCCAAACGACCTGCGCCGATGTTCTGGCCGGTGAAGGTCGTCGTTGCCGTGCCGAAGGTGAAGTTCGGCATCATGGCAAAGCCGTCCACGCGCATAACAACGGTGGAAACCGCGATGATCGTGGTACCGAAGCTGTTTGTAAGGGACTGCACGACCAGCATGGCGAGCGAGAACACCGCCTGTGTGAGACCGCTGGGCAGACCTAAACGGATGAGCTGGAACAAAAGCGCTTTTGTCGGCCACAGGGTGCGCCACGTGATGTGCAACACGTCACGCATTAAGAGCAGACGCACAAGACACAGGATGCCGGAAACTGCCTGCGAGATGATGGTTGCCCATGCAGCGCCCGCAACGCCCATTTTAAAGCCCGCGACAAACCAGATATCCAGACCAATGTTCATGCCGCATGCCACGAGCAGGAAAATGAGCGGCATGACGGAATCGCCGAGGCCGCGCAGAATGCCGGAAATAATGTTGTAATATGCGCTGCCGAGAATACCGAGGAAATTGATGATGAGATAATCACACGACATGGTGTAAATATCCTGCGGTGTTTGCAGTGCAGACATGATCGGGTGTGTAATGAGCGGGCCCACGACCATGACGAAGATGGAAACCACAAAGGTTGCCGTGATTGCCGTACCTGCAGAATGCGAAAGTCGCTTTTTGTCTTTTGCACCGAAACACTGCGACGCCATGATGCTGGCACCGACCGATACGCCCATGAACAGTACGAGCAGCAAGTTGATGATCGGGCCGCTGGCACCGATGGCGGCCAACGCGCTGTCACCCACATAATTGCCGACCACGATGGAGTCCACCGTGCTGTACAGCTGCTGCGCCAAGTTGCCGATGAGAAGCGGTGTGGAAAACCGAATGAGATTTGTCGCCGGGTTGCCCACCGTCATATCCTGCGCTCCGAAAAATGCAGAGAGCTTTCCTGCCATAATAAAGAATATCCTCCTCGCCCTGAGATATACTCGAAATTTGGTGATTTTGCAAGCATATAGCCTTACAAAATCACTTGTGTTTTATTGCTTCCGAATATTCTCCAAAAGATTTAACGCTTAACAGTATATCAAAAAAGGCGAAAGAGGTCAATTAAATACAAAGAAGATAATTAAGTTTTGGTATTTTGCCGAATATGATGGTTGATTTATAGCGAAATTAGCAAACAATTTCGTCAGAGATTCATAACGCGGAACGGTGTGTGAAAATGTGCTTCTCCCCTATTTTGCGGCGAATATATTGTTCTTTTTGAAGAATGATCGCTGCTGCTCTGCACCAAACGGCGAAAAGAACGCGGCGGGCATCACAATCCAGCGCAGAGCCGAGCACGGTAAACAGCAAAAGGCTGAATATGCAAAATACGGCGGCTGATAGGAGCAACGCGGGATATGAGTTGAGTGGAAGCGGCAAAGCTTTTGCGGAAGACCACAACAGAACGAACAGTACCCCGTTGCACAGGAATTTTCGGTAAGTACGCCGTGCAGGTGCATGCAGCAGCTTGTGGGATGCGTAGAGGATCATATCGTTCGTGCGATATAAAAGCGCTGTAATCGTCCCGATGAGCACGCCGTACATGCCAAGCGGCACCACAAGCAAAAGCGATATGAGAAGATTGATGACGGATTCGATGACGGAACGGTTCTGCGTTTTTTGAAAATGCCCGGCGTATTCGATGACGCGCTGCGCGGCTGCACGTCCGTTTGAAAGCAGATACGTGCAGACAAAAAGATGCGGCAAAACGGGATCGAGATACGAAATATCCGTCACACCGGCGCTGTAGAGCTTCAAAAACGGCAGAATGAACACATCCGCCGTGAGATACAGCGCAAATGTGAGCGCCATATTGTATGTTTCAAATGCGCGGTAAAGCCGCAAAAAATGCGCGCGGTCGGTGTGATAGGTTTGCCCCAGGACGAACGACACGCTGCCGTTTATGGCGGAGACCGCCGTGCCGACCATGCCGAAAAGCATCACGTACATGGAGTAGACGCTCGTCGTTTTCAGCCCGCAGACGACAGAGAGCAGTAAAACATCGGTGTTTTGAAAGATGAGCCCGGAAATCTGGTGTACGAGCACGGCACGGTGCTGCGCGGTGGCGGTTGTATCGGGCGGCACGGCGCGGTCAAGCCAGCTATACTGTTTTTTGGCGTAGAGTGTGAGCAGTGCGGTTTGCAGTAAGCCGCACAAAAAGCAGAGCAGCTGTACGGCGATGAGCGAAAGCCCGCAAATTAGCAGTATGATTTTGCCGATGCTGATGGAAACAGTTAAAAGCAGGTTGGCGTTGGTGAGCACGTATCCTCTGCCCTCTGCCTGCAAAAGCACGCGGTATTTTGCCTGAAGCAGAAAGCGCACGGCTTGTCCCATGCCGCCGAGCAAAACCGTGAGCAATACGGTGAAAAACGGCAGCTCGGTTTTGATGAAAAACGGAAACAGCACGGAAAGCCCGCAAACGAGTGCGGCGTAAGCGATGCCGACTTTGGCATATTCCCGGCGAATTGCATTGAAGATACCGCTGACGGCGGCTCTGTCCTGTTCGGCGGCGGGTTTATAAAGTGCCTGCAGCGCTGCCGTGCCGATACCGCTTTCAAGCAGGTCAAGATACACGAGCGCCTGCTGTGTAGCGGAGAGCAGGCCGTTGGCTTCGGAACCGAGCTGTACGAGCACGAGCCGCGGAATGATAACGCCGAGTGCGACGGAAACAAACTGGCTGAAAAGCCCGGAAAAGGCATTGAAAAAGCACCTTTTGGCACGCATGGCTACTTTACAAATACGTCGCATAGCGTGCGGATGATGCGCTGATCCCGCCAGCGCAGATAGCGGCAGCCCGCGTGCCAGATGGTGCGCAAAGCGGGCAAGATGACACTGCCGTCCTCCGGCAGGCCCTTGAGCAGCTGCGGCGAAACGGCGGCGTTTGCCTCGAGTAATAGTGCGAGCAGCTCCGGGTCTTCCGTTTTCAAAAAGCGCTGGGCGTAAAAATCCGCCTCACGCATCAGGCGGTCGCAGCACAGCGTGTGAATTTCCGGCAAGTCTTTTTTCTTTGAGAGCTTCAGCTCAGCGATGAGCCCGCGCAGATAATCTTTGGTGCAGGCGAGCGTGATACGTTTATTGGAATGCGTGCCGTTGTAGCGGTAAACCATGTCGGGCACGGCGTAGTATTCTTTGGCTTTTAAAAGCGTGCAGAGAAGAAAAATGGGATCTTCATAGACACGCAGCGGCGGAAATTGCAGCTTGTTTTCAAGCAAAAAATTGCGATTATAAATAAAGCGGGCGAAAAAACGGTCGAGCGGCTCATCGCAGGCGTTATGAAAGCCCTCCTCCGTGAAAACAAACATGGGGTGCACATCGTTCCCCTTGGCTTTTTCAATAGAGCCGCCGCAGACCATGGCACCGCTTTTTTCGGCGGCAACCAAAAGCGTTTCGAGCGCATACGGGCCCGGATAGAGATCATCGGCATCGAGAAATGCAATGTACTCCCCTTTTGCCTCCGCTATGCCCTTATTGCGCGCCATGCCTGCGCCGGCGTTTTCCTGCGTAAGGCACCGCACGCGGCCGTCTCTGCGCTGGGCGCTCGTTAGAACGTCTGCGGAATGGTCTGTGGAGCCGTCGTTGATGCAGAGAATTTCTATATCTGTGAGCGTCTGCATGAAAACGCTGCTAAGTGCCGTTTCGAGGGTGTTTTCCGCGTTATAAACGGGCACGATCACCGAAATTTTGCACATAGTTCTTCCCTCCTTCATAAAACTTAAAGCACAGCTTGTGCAGCACAGTGCGGTTTCGTCGATAGAGCTTTTTAATATCGCGCGTGACGGCACCGTGCTTTTTCAAAATGGCATATTGTTCCTGCAAAAGCACTTCGTTCCGAAAATCGATTGCCGTGTAAAAGCGCTGCAAGGCGTATCGCTTTTCGATCTCATCTAAGCACTTTTGGTACTCGGCTTCCGGCATTTTGATCTGCTTAGCGGTTTGAAGCAAGATCGTCTCGTGCTCTGCGATGCGGCGCAGCTTGTCGGTTTCGGTCACATCTCCCGCAGACATGCCGTTTTGATATTTTACATAGCCGTAAAGCGGTTCGTCTAAAAAAGCGTGCGGAAATTTGTAACACACCGGCAGCATGAGCTGATAATTCTGCCCGCGCCGCGCGGGGTAGATCATGCGGTTCGGCACGGCTTCATCAAAACAGCGCATGCGGATCATGTGGCAGCCGGCGCACACCATGCCTTCGCCGCGCAGAAGATACCAAAACTGCATGAGTTCAAAACGGTGCGAAAACCGCGCAGCCTCGCGGTAGAGCGGCATTTTGAGGTCGCTCTCGTCAAAAACGAAGGCGTCACTGCTCACTGCGCCGCACGCCGGGTGCTGCAGCAGATACATAGCGCGTTTTTCAACAGAGCCCGGTAATAAAAAATCATCCGGATCTGCCCAGCAGAGAAAATCACCGTGCGCGTGGAGTAGCCCCGTTTGTATCGCGCCGCCAAGCCCTATGTTTTCCTGCGTCAGCACAGTATACTGCACGCCGCTTTCTTTTAAAATTGTCTCGAAGTTTTTCAGCAGCTTTGCCGTATCGTCTGTCGAACCGTCATCAATGCAGATGAGCTCCAACGGGCGGTAAGATTCGCTTATTACGGAGCGCATGAAGCGGTCAAGTGTTTTTTCACAGTTATAGCACGGCAGAAGCAGCGTTACGAGCGGTTTTTCCATCTTTTCCCTCCTGCAAAGTGCGGCGAAACGCTTTTAAAGCGTCTTCATATGCGGCCGTTTTGGCACGCAGCGTTTCGGTGATCTCCGGCGCGTGGATGCGTAGGCGTATCCACCTGCGCGTGACGGCAGTTTCATTCGCAATGTTTTCAATGGGCAGCACATAGGGCGTATCGACACCGAAAATGTCTTCTGCAAGGCCTTTGGCTTTTACAGAATACCCGAGTGCGAGCGTGGGTACGCCGGAAGAATACGCCGCGATGACGGCATGTGTGCGCGCGCCGATGAACGACGAACACAGCGCAATAATCGATTTAAGCTGCGACGCGCTTTGGTCTTTGATGAGGCATACGCGGCCGCTGTCTTGAAAGGCAGCGTATAATTCTTTAAGCGGCTCGCGGTCATCATTGCCGTTTTGCACGGCGTGCGGGATGAGCGCCACGGCACTGTCTGTTGTGCGCAGGATTGTGCCAATCAGCGCGATGAGGTTACCCAAAATAAGCTTTGCGTTTCGTGCACGGCGCAGTAAAAGCGGGCTTACATTGATGCCGACGGTGTTGTGCGGCTGAAACACTTCCGGAATCTCCGCACCGCGCGGCTCCAGCAAGAAAGCAGAATCCGGGCAAAAGGAGACGTTTCGCAGCCCGGCGCTTTGCAGCGCGTGCAGCGTTTGTGTCTCGCGCGCTGTGATGCGGTCAAATGCGGTGAGGTCACGTAGCAGAGCTTTACTGCGAAGAAGCTTCGGTTCAATCGAACAGCCGAGCAGTATGCTGCCGCCTGCATAGCGCCGTGCGAGTTTGTGCAGCCGAATGCGCTTTTGTATATCTTCGTAGCAGTACACATCGCCGCCGATAGAGACGAGAATATCGTCGCGCGTGAGCGTTTGCAGCGCGGCACGGTACGGCAAGACATCGAGTGGTGTGTAATCGTTTAAAAGCTTTAAGCGCAGATAGGCGCTCCAAAATGCGGGCGAGCTTTTGCGGATCACATCGCTTCGCGCGGGGCGCACATCCTGCACAACGAGCGGGCGCGCTACGCCGTATCTGGCATCTTCCTCTGGCGCTTCGGAAAGCAGCACCGTGCGGCCGGGGCCTAAAAGCTTAGAAACGGTGCGCACAAGCGCTTCGCACCCGTGGTTTGCGCTGCCGATGTGGTCATGCAGAATGTAACGCACGCGTATTCTCTCCTTTCAAAATCGATTTTGCGTGTTTTGCGGCGCGGTATGCGGCAAGATGCAGCTGCAATGCGGGCAGATTTTGCTGCTTTAAGCAGTGCACGATGCATCGAAAAACGCCGTGAAGCTCCGCTTCGGAAAGCAGTGCGCAAAGCGCTTCATCTTTCATGATCTCTTTGGCTTTCGTGATGGGATCAAGTCCGATATCCGGCGCGTAAAAAACGGAGAATGCCGTGTATGCACTGAGTTTTTTGCGAAAAAACGGCTTAAATTCCGTGTGCTTTTGCTCTGTGATGACCCAGTGTGCAATCTCTTTTTGCAAAAGGAGCTGCTTAAAGTGGTCTGCTTCCCGGCGCAGCGGGTGCGCGGCGTATTGCATGGCACAGTGTGGCGTGAGGAGTACGCGGCTGTTTGCACGGTAAAGCTGTACTAAAAATTGCAGATCCTCAGCAAGCGTCATGGATTCATCAAATACAGCGTTGACGGAAAGAATTTTCTCGCGACGCAGAAGCTTGTTCCAAAGATAGCCAAAATACCCGGTTTCGTACTGTGCTTGCATGAAGCAAACAGGAAGCGTTTCGGAATCTATGAGATCGTATTTTGGTAGTGTTATGCGGGTAATCTCACCGTTTAAATCCATTTTTAGGTAGCTGCCCATGAGAATGTCTGCGTCGTTTGACTGCGGCTCATGCAATGCTTTTTCGAGGTAGTTCGAAAACGGCAGGTCGTCGCTGTCTACAAACCACACCCACTTTCCGGTGGCGGCTTCCAAAGCGAGGTTACGCGCGCGGGAAACGCCGCCATGATGCTGCGCGAGTACCGTGATACGCGCGTCTGCAGCTGCAAAGCGTTCTAAAATGCGGCGGCTTTCATCGGTGGAGCCATCGTCTACGGCAAGCAGCTCAAAATCGCGAAACGTTTGGGTACACAGTGTGAAAAGCGTTTTTTGCAGATGCCTTTCCTCATTATAGACGGGCAGAATGATGCTGACTTCAGGCATAGTGCTCCCTCCTTTGCAACCACAGGCACATAAGCGGCGTGCAGCGGTATTGCATGCACAAAAGCTGTATGGCGAGCTTAACAGGAATATGTCGCACGGGTCGGTTTTGCAGCGCACGTTTCAGCGCTTCGTCGTTTAAAATGCGGTCGATTTCCGATTTTTGTTCGACCTTTGGCAAAGCACAGACTCCGCCGAGTGCGGCGCAGGCATAATGAATGATGTGTAGGTCGAGTTGACGGCTAAAATCGTATTCCGGGCAGTTTTGAAACAGTGCGCACAGCTTTTGATGCATACGTTTGTAGCTTTCCCACGCATCTGCTTTGTGCGTTGTGGTGATGCTGCCGGGGTTGCGGTGGTACTCGTAAAGCCCTTGGCCCTTAAGATAAAAGAACGAAGCGGCGCGGTATCCTGCACACGCGCTGAATAGATTATCTTCGGAATATCGCACGGTTTCGTCGAACCGCAGGTCGTGTTCTTTTAAAAACGATGTACGGTATAAACAAACGCACACGGATAAAAGCGGGCCGTATTCGAGATCATCGCGCATGATGAGCTGCGGAAATACGCAGCGTTTGATTTTGCGTTTGTCGTAATACCCGCCGTGGAGCGATGCAGAGCGCAGCGTGGGCGGCTTGCCGGATTCTATGCGTATGAGGTCGCAGAAAGCAAAATCACAGTGATACTGCTCAATCTTCTGCAAAAGCGTTTCAAAAAATGTCGGCGATACGGTGTCATCGGCATCGACAAAGCCGATGAATGCCCCGCTTGCCGCAAGCAGACCCGCGTTTCGCGCACTGCTGAGGCCGCCGTTTGGCTTATGCAAAATGCGTATGCGGCTGTCCTCTTTTTTGAGCCGCGCGCACAGTATGGAGCTTGCATCGGTAGAGCCGTCATCGATAAGTAAGATTTCAATGTCGTGAAAGGTCTGTGCGATGAGGCTTTTAACGCACCGCTCGAGATATTTTTCAGCGTTGTAGATCGGCACAATGACGCTGATCTTCGGCATAACTTTCCCTTCCTTCTGCAAATCTCAGGATTTTCTCCGCTTCTTTATACTGTGTGAAATCGGTGCTGCGACAGGCGGCTTTGAGTGCTTCTTGTTTTTCGTTGTCTTGGATCAGCGCGGCGAGAGCATCTGTAAAACCGTCAAAATCAAGCGGCGCGATCATGCCGTCTGTGCCGTCTCGCAGCTGGCTGTGCGCGGTGGAAAAATCCGTGATGATGACAGGCTTCCCGAGCAGCTGCGCCTCCCGCACGGCGACGCATTTGCCCTCATAAACGGACGGCTGCACGTAAATGTCGCACATACGCATGTAGGGGTACGGGTTCTCCTTTTTACCGAGCAGCACGACGAAATCTTCCATATGCACAGCTTGAATGGCTTCGCGAATTTGGGTTTCCCGGTCGCCGTAGCCTAAAATGTACCACTTAACGGAAAGGCCGCGCTTTAAAAGCACTGTGCAGATTTTCGGAATGGCTTCAAAGTTTTTCGCTTCACAAAACCGACCGACGGAAAGTAGCACGGTCTCGCCCGCTTCGCGATACATGCCGGCAGCCGGCAGCAGCGATTTGCGCTCGATGAGCTCGCGCGCAAGGCAGTTTTCGACCGTGACGGCCTTTTGTGAAAACGCAGGATACATGCGCCGAAAGGCTTCCGTGCAGCTTTCGGAAACACTGACGACATAGTCTACGTTCGTATACGCACGGCGGTCAAGCTTTGGATTTGGGTGTTGTGTGGTGTAATCCGTGTGGTTCCACGCGACTTTGTACTTGGCGTTTACCTTGTGCACAAGCGTATCGGCGACGCCGAGGTACTGCGCGGCAAGATCATACTCGCCCGGGATATTCGGCAAAAACGGCTGCAAAAATGCGGAGATATACTGCAAGTGCGTCCACGTGCCGGTGGGTTTTCGCATGAAAGTACCGTACAAAAAAAACGCGAGCTTTGCGAGTAATCGTGCGGTTGCAAATCGCAGTCTGCCATGTTTTACAAGCGACAAGATCGGCTCTGTATAGGCGTGGTATGCAGGGATTTCCGGCAGCAGACGCACATATTGCGGCAGATCTTTTATGAATTCTCCCTCGCGGCGGTACAGAAAAACGGAGACCTGCACGCTTTTGTTTTCGAGCGCTTCCAACAGTCCGATAAGGCTGCGCTCTGCCCCGCCAATTTCCAAAGACGGCAAAATAAAAAGCAGTTTTTTCGGTTCCGTTTTAAACGCCGCCTTTCACTTTTTCTTTGATACGCGGATGGTCGGCGAGCAGGCGATGCAGCGGGCGCGTGAGCTTGCTGCGCAGTACGGTACGGCGGTTCATCCAGCTTTTGGCGTACCAGTGCACGGTGTAGGTGCAGTCTGTGATATAAAGCCGCCCCGTGGCATCCTCGTAGGGGTTAAAATACGCCTTGGGAAAGACGGCTGCGCCTTGCACGGTTTGTCGCTTGCCGTTTGGCTTTAAGCCGCATTTTAAAAGCGCCTGTGTGTTGAGCTGCGGGCAGCCGATGACGCCGTGCTTGCCGTCGAGCAGGGGTGCATATTGCTCCAGCATGAAGTGCACGAGCGGATGGTGTTTTTCTGCGCCGAAGCCGAGGCCGGTCGCAATCATACGGTCGGTCTCAAAGGCAAAAAACGCGTGCTCACTGCAAAGCGGGTCCAAACTGCGCACGAGCTCGACATCTACATCAAAGTAAAAGCCGCCCTCGTTTTCGATGATCTGCAAGCGGGCGTAATCGGCGAGAAACGCGTACTTTTTCTCTTTACAGCACATTTCGGTGTAACCGTTTTGGTGAATGTCGAAATTATCTTCGTTCCATTCCAAAATCATATAGTCCGGGCAGTGCTTGCGCCAACTCTCTATGCACTTCTTGGCTTTGTCCGGCAGTGGTGCGCGACCAAACCAGCAGTAATGGATGATTTTCGGGATCATACAGCCTCCTTTTGCGCTTTGCGTTCGGTGCGCGCGGCCATCAGGCGGATCAAAACGGAAAGTCCTGCGCCAAGCGGCGTGCACAGCATTGTAAGCACCTTTTTCGGTGAGCGGAGCATCAGTGCGGGCTCTTTCGCGAGAAAACACGCGGCATCGTAATGGATGCTGTCGAGTACCGTGCGCGTTGCAGCAGCCGGGTACGTAAGGCAAAGCTGCCGCCAATATAGAAAGCCACGCGGGTTTTTTGCGTATTGCTTCCACATGGTGTGCGAGGAACCGTCTTCTAAATACGTCACGTGGCACAGCACGCGATTTAAAACGGCGAGTTTGTAATCGCGGTCGATCAGCCGGTATTTTGCGGCGAGCGCCACGTATTTTTCATTTGGAAACTCCGGGTACGGCGGGTATTTTCGGATGATGTCGGTACGGTACACGAGCTTTTTGTCGCCTTTGCCGCCGCCTGCATAGTAACCGCTGAGCGTCGTTTCGGTGAGGCCCGGCGGAAAGCCGGTGCCAATAAGCTTGCCGTTTCCGTCGTCATCAAGCCCGATGAGCCCGGCGCAATTCTTGCTTTTTATCTGTGCCCAGCGCTTTTCAATTTGCTCTACGGCATCCTTTGCCAAACGGTCGTCGGAATCAAGGCAAAGGTTCAGCTCGGTCTCGATGTGCGCATAAGCGGTGTTGTGCGCAGCGTGCATGCCGCCGTTTGGACGGTATAGGTAACGGATGGAAAATGCTTTCTCCGCCTGCATCCAGGCGGAGACCAACGCGGCGGTTCGGTCGGTGGAACCGTCATCTACGATGAGCCACAGAAAGTTTTTAGATGTTTGCGCTTTTAATGAGCAATATGCTTCTGGCAGCGTGTGTGCGCGGTTATACGTCGGCGTAAACACGGTCAGCAGAACCATGTGCGGTTTCCCTCCTTCTTTGGGCATCCTTTTGCAGATAATACGCAGTGAGCATACGTGCGTTTTCACAAATGTCAAAGCTTTGTAGTACAGGCGGCGCGGCGCTGAGTACCTTACTCTCCGCCAAAATAACCTCCGCCCACTTAGAAGGCGGTGCGGAAAGCGGAAGCTGCCGTGCACGCGGCGTTTGAAGACAATCCTTCGGTACACCGTTGGAGACAAGGCACGGTAGCCCTGCGGCCTGCGCTTCCAAAACGGCGAGCGGCATGCCTTCGTACAGAGACGGCATACAGAATACATCTATCGCCTGCAAAAGTGCTGGAACATCTTCCCGCACGCCTAAAAACAGCACATACGGTGTAAGACCGAGTGCGGCGGCGCGGTTTTGTACGGCTGCCCGCTTTTCACCGTCGCCAACAAACAGCAGCTTCGATTTTGTACCGCATGCGCGCAGACTGTGCAGGACATCCAAGAGGAAAGTTTGGTTTTTCTCTTTGCGAAACTGCCCCACATGCCCGATGAGAAGTTCTTCTTTTGTGATACCGAGTGTGCGCCGCATGTCTTCGCGCGTATTTTTATCAAAGCGGAATTTTTCTGTATCGATGGCGATCGGCAGCACCAAAAACGGCGCACTGCCGAACATCCAGCGCCCGGCATCTTCTCCGCAGGCAAGCAGATCGGTCGCGGTACGCGGAATGATGCGCTTATACAGATCTTTTATTGGATACTTGAAGTCGCGCATCTGATTTGTGGTGTGTGCGTGAGCAATGCGTACAGGCACGCCGTGCTGCTTGGCGCAACCGAGTACAACGCCGGAAAGACAATCAAGATGGGCGTGCACAACAGTATACACCGGGTGGGCGGAGAAAAATTTGTGCAGTGCATGGCGGTATGCGGGGCTGAACGGGTTTTGCCGCGGCACGGTGAAAACTTTGCCGCCGAGAGCGTAAATCTCTTTATCGTACGCGCCTTCCCGTGCGCGGTGCGTCAGAAAATCGAACTGCACGCGTGTGCGGTCTATGTGACGGTAGTAATTCATCAGCATCGTTTCCAGTCCGCCGCGGTCCATGCAGGTGACAGCCTGCAAAACACGAAGCATAACGGATCCCCCTTTTTATAAAAGGCCGAAGGTCTTCAGCCCGTAGAAATAGAAAAACAGATAAAAAATGAGCATCATCACGGTTAAAATGCGTACGGAGCGTTTTGAAAACATGTGGTGCAGCTCCCATGGCAGCAAAATGTAGTTATAAAGTGAAAAGTATATGGGCAGCCGCCCGACAAAAATGCCGCTTGTGAACGCTGAGAGGATGTAAATGCCGGTCGATACAATGGACATGTTGACGCAAAGGTCGATGAGTGGGTCATTTTCTGCACGGATAAACCGTAAACCGATCAAAGAAAGCAACGTCGGCACAGCGTAGACCAGTACGCGCAGCAGGTTTGTACCGTTGTCCTCAAAGCCTTTCCAATCGCTGACGACATTTTTGTACTGCGTTTCCTGCAAAAGCAGCTCCAAAATGTTTGTGAAGCGGTCGATGAAAAGCACGACCAAAACAGTGAGCAGAAGAAACAAAAGCGTTTTTCGGTTCCATGCTTTTCCGCGTGTGAGAAAAACAAACGGTAGTGCGAACAGTGCCGAGGCATGCAGTGTGGCGGCAAGTAGAATGATGAGCGTGGCTTGTCTGTATCTCTTGCGAAGCAAAAGCGGACAGCAGGCGAACACGAGCGCCGCCGCCAAAAATTGCCGCATGCCGTTCATCATCCAGGAGATGTAATCCGTGGAAGCGATGAACAAAAACAGACTGATGCAGTAGCTTTCCGAATAAAGCCGATAGTTTTTAACGAGCGGCCAGAGCTGAAGCGCGGCGAGAATGCAAAACCAAACGCGCACCTGCCCGCCGCACAAAAGCTTGATGAGTGCGGAAAGCAGGAAAAAGCCGTGATCTTTCTGTAAAGACTGGATGTAATCGGGCAGTGCGCTGAATGTGCTCGGCATTTCGGAAAACGCGTGCATGTAGTTATAGGTATCGCCGATATCACCGCGCAGCGTACAGAAGATGAGCAGCGGCAGCACACCGAGTGTTGCCCAGAGCTTCGTGAACCGCACTGTCTGCACGCCGCAGACAGTTTCGCTTTGCTGTACTTCCAACACGGCGGAGAGCGCCGTGTAAATCAGAAGCCAAAGGAGCATCCAAATATAACCGGACATGTGTTCTCCTCTATGCCGTGACGCGCCGGGGCTGCGGTGCCGCTTTTTCGGCGGTGACGATGCGCAGTGTTTCTGCAACAACGCTCGCTTTATCGAATTCACGCTCCATTTTGCGGCGGCCGTTTTGCCCAAGGGCTGCTTTTTGCTCTGCGGAAAGCGCCAAAAACGCGCGCATGGCAACATATAGGCTGTCCGCGTCTTTTGCGCGGCACAAAAGGCCGGTTTTGCTGTGCTCTACGGCTTCCCTGCACCCGGGAATATCGGACGCAATGATGGGCCTGCCGACGGCGGCAGCTTCCAGCAGCACGTTGCTCATGCCCTCATGGTAGCTTGGCAGCACTACGCAGTCGCAGTTTTGGTAAAACGGCAGCGGTTCTTTTTGAAAGCCGTAAAATTCTGTCATGCCGCCGGCAACCAGGCGATCTACCTCCTGCCTGTACTGCTCCTCAAAAAAGCCGAGCAGCTGCAAATGCACGTGAAAGCCCTCTGTCCACAGCCCTCGCACGGCGCAAAACAGCTCCTCTACCCCCTTTTCGCGCATCAAACGGCCAACGAACAGGAATCGCGGCGGATCGTGAGCGGTGTACGGCGTGTAGATATAGCGGTTCAGGTCTACACCCGCACCATGCAGAACGACCTCTTTTTCGGGTGGCAGGATGTGTCTGCGGCAAAATTCTACCGCATTGGACTGATTTTCAAAAAATACGTTCTGTACACGCAGAAACGAAAGCTTGTAAAGAAATGTGGCAACGCAGCTGAGCCACGGGCGCTGAAAAGCGCTGCCGAGTCCCTGTACGGTGGCGTAAAACGGAATGCGGTAGCACGTGCAGAGAAAACCCATGTATACATTCGGCTTAATGGCGTATGTAAGCACAAGATCCGGCTTTTCCAGACAAAGAACACGTTTGTACGCCTGTAAAAGACGCAATTCGGAAAGCACCTGCACGCGCCGCCGCTGCATTTTCGTTTCCGTGCAGCGTATGCCCATGCTTTCAAACACTTCTTCACCGGTTTGAAACGGCGCTGCAACGATTACCTCATACCGGGATTGCAGCTCTTCAATCAGCTCCCGTCGAAAGCGGTACAGCATATAAAAATGATTTGCCGCGATCAATACTTTTTTGCGCCTGTATTCGGAAAAGTCTTCGCTTATCGCGAAATTTTCACGTTTTTTTGACACAAATTTGCTGAATAAGGTCAAATGCTGCAGATGTGCCGAAAAGCGCGGTGTTTTGCTTTTACACATTCTAAACCTCCGTATAGCAAGATGAAATGTATCTGTACCGGTGCTGATACCGTTATTGTACAATGCGAGAAAAAAGAAAGTGGTCGAATTCTTTGTGAAAGCAGACATTTATTTTTGCTTTTTCTTTGTGTCCGTCAAGCGAAGACGTTTTACTATTACTGCGGGGGCTTTGAATATAAAAAAGCTCCCTTTACGGGAAACCGTGCGGATGCACACAGTTCCTGTAAAGGGAGCAAAATTCCTTTTATGCGGTTTTAAAGCGGAAGCCTGCGGAAAAGCTTACTTTGCGAGCTTTTCTCTGATGACCTCTGCAATATGCTCTGCGGAAAGGCCGAATTCCTTCAGCAGATCCACAGCCGGGCCGGAGTGGCCGTACACATCGTTGACACCGATGCGCGTGACAGGCGTCGGGCAATGCTCGGAAAGTGTGGTGGAGACCGCTTCGCCGAGACCGCCGATGATGTTGTGCTCTTCAACCGTGATGACACGGCCGGTCTTCTTTGCGGAAGCAATAACAAGCTCTTCATCGAGCGGCTTGATGGTATGGATATTGATGACTTCAACGCTGATGCTTTCTTCTTTCAGTGCATCGGCAGCCTTAACGGCTTCCTGTACCATGAGACCGGTCGCAACAACGGTGATGTCCGTGCCCTCGCGCAGCGTGATGCCCTTGCCGAGTTCGAACTTGTAATCATCGTTGTTGTTGATGCTTTCCACAGCCAGACGGCCGAGGCGGATATAGCACGGGCCCTTGTGCTCAACGGCAGCGCGAACCGCGGCCTGCATTTCGTAATGATCGCAGGGGTTCAGAATGACCATGCCCGGGATGGTGCGCATGAGCGCGATGTCCTCGCAGCACTGATGTGTAGCGCCGTCTTCACCGACAGAGATGCCGGCGTGGGAGCCGACGATCTTGACGTTCAGCTTCGGATAACCAACGGAGTTGCGGACCTGCTCAAACGCTCTGCCTGCGGAGAACATGGCAAAGGACGCCGCAAACGGAATTTTACCGCAGGTGGCCAGACCGGCAGCAACGCCGACCATGTTGCACTCTGCGATGCCGCAGTCAAAGAAGCGTTCCGGGTATGCTTTTTTGAAGATGCCCGTCTTGGTGGCAGCAGCAAGGTCTGCATCCAGAACGACGATCTCCGGGTATTCAGCGGCGAGCGCGGTAACGGTCTCGCCAAAGCTTTCTCTTGTTGCCTTTTTAACCATTTCAGCCATATCAGCAGCCCTCCAGTTCATGCAGTGCAGCGGTGAGCTCCTGCATAGCGGTCTCATACTGTTCCTTGTTCGGCGCGGTACCGTGCCAGCCGACCTGATTTTCCATATAGGAAACGCCCTTGCCCTTTACGGTCTTGGCAATGATGACGCTCGGCTTGCCCTTAACGGTCTTTGCATGTGCAAAAGCCGCTTCGATGGCGTCGAAATCGTGTCCGTCGATGGTCTGTACGTCAAAGCCGAAAGCCTCGAACTTCTTGTCGATCGGTTCCGGGCCGGCAACTTCGCTGACCGGGCCGTCAATCTGCAGGCCGTTGAAGTCGACAATCAGGCAGAGATTATCGAGGTTGTTGTGGGATGCAAACATAGCAGCTTCCCAAACCTGACCCTCTTCAATCTCGCCATCGCCGAGCAGAGAGTAAACACGGTAATCTTTGTTATCAATCTTGCCGGCAAGCGCCATGCCTGCCGCAGCGGAAATGCCCTGACCGAGAGAGCCGGAGCTCATATCGATGCCGGGGGTGCCCTTCATATCCGGGTGACCCTGCAGCATAGCGCCGATGTGGCGGAGTTTTTTCAGCTCATCCACAGAGAAATAGCCGCGCTGTGCCAGTGCAGCGTAAAGACCCGGTGCGCAGTGGCCTTTGGAAAGGACAAAACGGTCTCTGTCCGGATCCTTCGGGTTCTGCGGGTCAATGTGCAGTTCTTTGAAATAGAGATAGGTGAAAATATCCGCAGCGGAAAGGGAACCGCCCGGATGGCCGGATTTGGCGTTGTAAACGCCTTCGATGATTCCAAGTCTGACTTTGGCAGCCGTGATCTTAAGCTGCTGCTTATCGCATGAATTCATGGAAGCCTCCTGTGTTTTTAGCGCCCGGCACGGGCAATCCCGTAAAAACCGCAGCGCGAGTCATTATGGTCTTATTATAGCGCATTTCGGTGGCCTTTGCAACGCTCCGCGCCAAAATTTCGCCCGTTTTTTCGTGCTTTTTGCATATTCACCGTATGTGGAGAGACAATAGGCACAGCGGCGCTTATAAAAGCCTTAATAGGTACGTACAGCTTTTGGCTGCGCCGGAAAAACGGAAAGGACAAAACAAAATTACAAACGGAAAGGAACATCGTTTTATGTCTCAGAGGATCGGCAACCTGCCTGCCAATATCAACATTATGAACCCTGTACCGAACAAGGATGCGAAGACCATCATGAAGCTGATCCGCACGAATGGCAAAATTTCCGGCTACCAGCTTTCGGATGGCACGGTGCTTTCCAAGGCGGACGGCGTGGCGCTTGCAAAGCAGGGCGGCATCCGCGGCGTGGCGATTGCGAGCCGCAACGGCAGTGAATATCTGCGCAGCATACCGGACGGCAAGGAGAGCAACAATTTAGGTGACCTCCCAAGCACCGGCCTGCGCGGTCTTTCCTAAAGAAAAGGGAGCCTATACGTTTTAAAACGCAGGCTCCCCTATTTTTGTTTATTTTGTGTTTTCGAGCGCTTCACGGTAAATTTGTACGGCGTGTTCGGCAACGGCGACGCTGTCAAACGGCTTTGCCGCAGCACGAATTTTGGCTTCATCCAGTGTGTCCGACCGTGCAGCCATGCGCAAAATTGCATCTTCCATATCTTTCGGGTCATGCACATTGCAGAACTCGGCGCAGTCATCGTTCAAAAAGCTCTCCGGGCCTTTGCACCGTGTAGAAATCACCGGCACGCCGGCCGCGAGTGCTTCCACGGCAGGAATGCCGAACGTCTCAATATCCGAAGCCATCAAAAGGGCGTCGGTCTGGCTTAAAATCTCCGCAATTTCACTTTCGGTCTTGCGCCCGACAAAGGATACAATATCGTTCAGCCCGAGCTCAGATGCGGTCTTTTTATAAAACGCTTCCTCCTGCCCGTCGCCGACAATCGTATACAAAAACGATTTTTCCGGGTGTTGCTCTCGCAAGAGCTTCAAGGCCTGCAAAGCGTCTTCCACGCATTTGCCGGGGCGCAGTGCGGAAACTGTCGTCAAGCGAAAATGTGCCGGGTCTTTCGTTTTTTTGCGCCGCAAAATGCCTTGGTGTTGACGATATTCGGCAGAACTTCGGCAGGTATATTGTGTTTTTCTTTTAAAATGTCCGTCATATAGCCGCTGACGCAGGTCATCACGCTGTGCCGTGCAGCATAGAGTCCGTATTTTGCGGTGCTACCCTCAAAGAAACGCTCAAAATATGAGGAGTGCTCCGTGATGACGACCGGAATATGATATTTTTCGCCGAGCTTTGCAGCGGCGTATCCGGCGGGCACGGTGACATGTGCGTGCAGAATGTCCGGCTTGCCGTGCTTCTTCACGTAGGCTTTGTAAAGCTTTTCAACGGTACGGCAGTAAGCGCTGAGCTGTGCATCTGCGCTGAATTTGGAGATGTCCAGCATACGGCGGCAGTATGTCACATAGCCGGTGTTCGATTCTTCGTAGAGCTTCTGCATCGTGGGGTACTTCGGCAGTGAAGACAGCCCCTGTCGGTCTACATAGAGCATGTTGGTTTTTACGCCGTATTCCGCGAGTGCCGTGCTGAACAGCTTGTGGTAAACGCCGATCAGTTTATCCTCACCGTTTGGGTACCATGTGGGAATGACCAAAACGTGAAGCGGAGAATTTTTCTGCATGAGTCTTTTGGTTCCGATAGCGCGCGATGCGCAGTCTATCGAAAAATCCTTTCATTCGTAGTATGGAAAAAGCTATTTAATTTCTGCGCACGAATGCCTTTTTCGGCATTTTGCAGACCGGGCACACCCAGTTGTCCGGCAGTTCTTCAAAGCTGAAGTTCGGGTCGCTGTACACATAGCCGCACACGGAGCAGACAAAGCTTTCACCGCTGCTCTTATCAAACGTGCTTTCCGGCGGCACATAGGTCGGCGAGCCGACCGGCGACAGACCGTGCATTTCACTGCGGTAGAAATCATACGTCATCGGCGTGCCGATGGCGCTGTCGCTGCCCGCTATGATCTCGGCGGCGAAGACCATCTCCTGCCCTACGTCCATGCCGGAGATGACCTTGCATAAAAACCAGCAGCAGGTGTTCTCCTTTACGACGGGCACGCCTTCAATGAGCACCTTGTGGCGGATGTTTTTCAGCTTGTCTGCATTTTTACCGCTGACAAGACCGAGTGCGCCGATGACGCTGGCAGGTGTATCTGTGGAGAGTACAGAAATGGTAAAAATGCCGTTTTCGCGGATTGCGGTGCAGCTGTGCGTATCTTTTGTCAGCGCAATGAGCACTTTTTCGGGGTCGCTGCTGGAAATTTGGATGACCGAGTTTGCCACACAGGCGTTCGGGCGGCCGTTATATTTTGTGCCGATGACGTACATGCCGTATGACAAATTTTTAAGGACTGCCGGGTTCATGGCGGTGCACTTCCTTCCGTTATGTTAATAGAGTTTATGAGCTGTGCTTTCGTTTTATGTTTTCCCAATACGCTTTAAACGCCTGCTCGTTTTTGTTGTCTCCGTAGTGATAGTACGAAGCGCCGAGCAAGGCATCCGGAAGATACTGCTGGTCGAGCCAATGATCCGGGTAATCGTGCGGATAGCGGTAAAACTGGCCTTTTTTAGCGACATCTGAACCGTCATAATGCACGTTTTGCAGCGTGCGCGGGATCACACCGAGTTTGCCGGCCTTCACGTCGCGCATGGCCGCATCTATGGCAGATTCACCGCTGTTCGATTTCGGCGCCGTCGCCGTTAAAATGACGGCATCCGCAAGCGGGATGCGCGCTTCCGGCAGACCGACCATCATGGCGGCGTCTACGGCCGCTTTCACGATGGGGATGATCTGCGGCCACGCAAGGCCCACGTCTTCGCAGGCGCACACCATCAAGCGGCGGCATGCAGAGGCGAGGTCGCCCGCTTCCAAAAGCCGTGCGAGATAATGCAGCGCTGCGTCGGGGTCGGAGCCGCGCATGGATTTTTGAAATGCCGAAAGAATATTGTAATGCGCGTCGCCGTCTCGGTCATACCGCATGGCACTGCGCTGTGTAAGCTGCTCTGCAAGTTCCATAGTGATGCGCGGCTCGTCCTCGCTTCGTACGGCAGCCGTGCAAAGCTCTGCTGCGTTCATTGCTTTGCGTACATCGCCGCCGCAAGCGGAAGCGATATACGAGGTCACGCCGTCTTCGAGCCGGATTTCTTCGCCGAGGTCTTCCGACAAAATGCGGAATGCGCGGTCTACGGCGCGGGCGACCTCCTCTTTTTCCACGGGCTTGAACTCAAACACTGTGGAGCGGCTCAAAATGGCGTTATATACGTAAAAATAGGGGTTTTCCGTTGTGGAAGCGATCAGCGTGATGCTGCCGTTTTCGATGAACTCCAAGAGCGTTTGCTGCTGCTTTTTGTTGAAATACTGGATCTCATCAAGGTACAGCAAAACGCCGTTTACCGCTTGCAGCGTGTTTACCTGTGCCACCACGTCGCGAATATCGGCGGTGGAGGCCGTGGTGCCGTTTAACTTGCACAGGTGCATGTGGCTTTGCTTTGCAATGATGGACGCCACGGTGGTTTTCCCTACGCCGGACGGCCCGTAAAACACCATATTCGGGATAGTGCCGGATTCGATGATGCGCCGCAGTACCTTATTGGGGCCGAGAATATGCTGTTGTCCTACCACATCATCGAGCGTTTTCGGGCGAATGCGGTCTGCAAGCGGTGCGTTCATCGTGTTCTCCTTTTAGTCGTCATAAAGCGGATACTTGCTCAAAAGCTCTGTGACCTTTGCGCGGATGGCGTCGGCTTTGCTGTCGAAATCGGTCGCACACAGGTGGATGCACTCCGCGATGACGTCCATATCGGCTTCCTTCAGGCCGCGCGTGGTGACAGCCGGTGTGCCGAGGCGCACGCCGCTTGTGACGAACGGGCTTCTCTGCTCGTTCGGAATCGTGTTCTTGTTTGCGGTGATATACACTTCGTCGAGACGGCGCTCCAGCTCTTTGCCGGTCAGCTCGCCGTCGGAAAGATCGAGCAGCATCAGATGGTTATCCGTGCCGCCGGAAACGAGCTTCATGCCGCGTTTTGTAAGGCCTTCGGCAAGCGCTTTAGCGTTTTTTACGGTCTGCTCGGCGTAGGTCTTAAACTCCGGCTTCAGCGCTTCGCCGAGGCACACGGCTTTTGCGGCGATAATGTGCATCAGCGGGCCGCCCTGTGTGCCCGGGAAAATGGCTTTGTCGATTTTTTTCGCGTACTCCTCACGGCAGAGGATCATGCCACCGCGCGGGCCGCGGAGCGTTTTATGCGTTGTTGTGGTGATGACATCGGCATACGGCACCGGGTTCATGTGGCAGCCGCCCGCAACGAGACCCGCAATGTGCGCCATATCGACCATGAGGTATGCGCCGCATGCATCGGCAATCTCGCGGAATTTCTTAAAATCGATCGCGCGCGGGTATGCACTTGCGCCGGCGACGATGAGCTTCGGTTTAAGTTCGCACGCCTGCTCCATGAGCTTATCGTAATCGATGCGGTGCGTAACGGGGTCAACACCGTAAGCCGCAAAATTATAGTAGGCGCCGGACATGTTGACAGGAGAACCGTGGGTCAGATGGCCGCCCTCTGCAAGGTTCATGCCGAGCACGGTATCGCCCGGCTGAAGCAGCGCGAAATATACGGCAAGGTTCGCCTGTGCGCCGGAGTGCGGCTGCACATTGGCATGCTCTGCGCCGAACAGACGGCAAGCACGCTCACGGGCGATGTTTTCCACAATGTCTACATCTGCACAGCCGCCGTAATAGCGGTGACCCGGGTAGCCCTCAGCATATTTGTTTGTGAGTACCGTGCCCATCGCAGCCATAACGGCAGGAGACACAATGTTTTCGGAAGCAATCAGCTCCAGATTGCGGCGCTGGCGTTTGAGTTCCAGCTCCATCGCTTCGCCGACCTCGGGGTCTGCGGTTTCAACAAAACCGATCGTGTTCAGAAGATCACCGTACATACTTCATCTTTCCCTTCTAAAAATAATATGCTCTGCGGTTTATGTGCCGCAGTACTTCACTAAATTATACCCTATTCCATTTAAAATGGCAATAGATGATTTGCAAGCACATAATGGATGGCGTAAAGCAATAACATATGTGCCGGATAGCTGATGTAGAAAAAATATTTGAGCGAAAGCGCGCCGCGCTTGCCGTTATAGAGCAGCACGGGGATCGCGGCGGCGATGGCATACAGCTGTGTCGTGTTGCCGTCCTGCGCATATTGCCCGTAGGTCAGCGCCGCAAACGCCACGGCATCAATACCGCGGTACTTCTGGAACAAATAGAAACAAAGTACCGTTAAAACACCGTAAACGCCATAGCTGAAATGCAGGAAATACGGCAGGATTGTCAAGATCACTGCGCCGATGAACATGAAAATATTGCGGCTTTTTGCGGAAGTATCTAAAAGTTTCATCACAAAAAGCGCCGTTAAAAACGTGAACAGGATATTTTGCCGCTGAAACTCAAGCCATGTACCCTGAAATAAAAGGTCATACGGTACTTCGGAGAGCAAAGCAAAAATACCCATGCGCAGTGCGTAGCGGTTAAAATTGCGTGTGTGCATGTAGCCCTGCACGAGCAAAAACGCGTAGATCGGCATGGAAAGCCGCCCGATATAGCGCAGCCAGATAAACTGCGGGAAGAAAATCGCCCCGACATGGTCGATGATCATGGTGACGAGCGCGATGAGCTTTAAGGTAAACGCAGACATTCTTTTTCCCCTTTGCGGTTATTTGTCGGTCTTTCAATAAAAATAAATTTACCACCCTTTTCCGGTATTGTCAACCGAATGAAAAAGTTGTAGAATAAACATAAAGCATTCAGACGGGCTTGCCCGCCGCTTTTTCGGAGGTCTGTATGACAAAAAAGGAACGTGCGCTTCTTGCTGTGGAAGCGCTGAAAAAAGAATATCCCGGCGCGGTATGTTCGCTTGAATATCAGGATCCGCTGCAATTACTTATTGCAACGCGACTTTCCGCACAGTGTACGGATGCCCGTGTGAACCTCGTTACACCGGCGCTTTTTGCCCGCTTCCCTACGCTGGAAGCCTTCTGCGCGGGCAGCGAGGAAGAAATTGCGGAGCTCATCCGCTCCTGCGGGTTATATAAAACAAAGGCTCGTGATATTTTTGCTATGTGCCATGTGCTGCGCGATTCGTATAACGGCGTGATTCCGGACACGGTGGATGAGCTGACAAAGCTGCCCGGTGTGGGACGCAAAACCGCAAATCTCGTTGTGGGCGACATTTACAAAAAACCTGCCGTTGTGACGGATACGCACTGCATCCGTATCACGGGACGACTCGGCCTGACCGAAAGCAACGTGCCGCTCAAAGTCGAAAAAGACCTGCGCGCAGTCTTGCCGCCGGAGGAGAGCAACGACTTTTGTCACCGTACCGTTTTACACGGCAGAGCGGTCTGTACAGCGCGTAATCCAAAATGTGCTTTGTGCTGCATGAATTCGTTCTGCAAAAATCCCGTGAACCCGATAGAGTAAATAAAGCTAAAAACGCAGCGTTTTTCCGTTGTGTTGTTCTTGATAAAAGAAAGGAAGCTACTTTTTATGTTCAAGTTTTGTAAGACCCAGCTTTGGGAGTGCTCCCGCACGCTTTCCGATGTTGCAATGGGCAGAAAGCCCGCAGAGACGGTCATTCGCAATGCGCGTCTCGTAAACGTCTGCACGCATGAAATCCTCGACAACATCGATGTTGCAATTTCCTGCGGCCGTATCGCACTTGTCGGCGATGCCGCACATTGCATCGGTGAAAGCACAAAGGTCATCGATGCCGAGGGTCAGCTTATCGCCCCGGGTTTCCTTGACGGTCATATCCACATTGAGTCTTCCATGATGACGCCGATCGAATATGCAAAGGCCGTTATCCCCCATGGCACCGTCGGGATTTATTATGACCCGCACGAAGTCTGCAATGTGCTTGGCCTTAAAGGCGTTGACCTGATGGCGGAAGAGGCGGAAAAGACTCCGCTGAAGGCTATGCTGACGACTCCCTCCTGCGTTCCGGCTGTTCCGGGATTTGAGGATTCCGGCGCGGAGATCACCGCCGCGGATATTGCCTCGGAAATGAAGCACGATTATACCGTTGGTTTAGGCGAAATGATGAACTTCCCGGGCATCACCGCTTCCGCGGAGCCGACGCACAACATTACCGGCGAAACGTTGAAAGCCGGCAAAATCATCACAGGTCACTATTCCATCCCGGAGACGGGTTGCGGCCTCAATGCATACATTGCAAGCGGCGTGCGCTGCTGTCATGAATCCACCCGTGCGGAGGACGCACTCGCAAAAATGCGTCTTGGCATGTATGCCATGCTGCGCGAGGGCTCCGCTTGGCACGACCTGCAGGAGGTCTCCAAGGCCATCACGGAGCACAAAGTGGACAGCCGATTTGCGACGATGATTTCCGATGATACCCACCCGCATACGCTGGTTGCAAACGGTCATCTCGATCACATCGTGCGTCGTGCCGTCTCCTTCGGTATCGATTTTGTCACGGCCATCCAGATGGTCACGCTCAACTGCGCACAATGCTTCCAGATGGATCACGAGCTCGGCTCCATCACCCCGGGCAAGTGCGCGGACATCGTATTTATTGATAACGAAAAAGACATCCGTGTCACCCGCGTGCTCATCGACGGCGACGTTGTTGCGGAAAACGGCAAGCTGACGATTGACCTGCCGAAGTCTGAGCTTCCCGCATGGGCGCTCGACACGATGCACGTCGGCGAGACGATCACCCCGGAAACCTTTAAGGTGCATACCGATAAGATTGGCACGGCAACCGTCCGTGCGATCGAGATTATCCCGGTACATGTCGGTGACTATGAGCGTCACGTTGAACTCAAGGTTGAAAACGGCGAATTAAAGAGCGATGTGGAGCAGGATGTTTTGAAGACATTCGTCTTCGAGCGCCACAATAAGACCGGCAAGCACGGCGTTGGCTTTGTCAAGGGATTCCACGTCAAGTGCGGCGCAATGGCTTCCACCGTTGCACACGATGCACACAACCTGCTCGTTGTCGGCACGAATGACGAAGATATGGCACTTGCTGCAAACACACTCATTCAATGCGGCGGCGGTGAGTGTATTGTGCAGAACGGCAAGGTGCTCGGCTGTGTTCCGCTGCCGTTTGCGGGTCTCATGAACACAAAGTCCGCTGAAGAAATGGACGAACTCGTCGAGAACCTCGGCAAAGCTTGGGAAACGATCGGCTGCGACATTCAGTCTCCGTTTATGACGATGGCTTTAATCCCCCTCGCCTGCCTGCCGGAGCTGCGCCTGACCGACCGCGGTCTTGTAGACTGCACCACCTTCTCTTTTGCAGACCTTGAGGTTGAATAAGACCGTTTGAAAGTAGATTACCTTATTTTAGAATAGGAGGAATTACCAATGATCTATGATTTTGAAACGCTGGTTTCCAGAAAAAACACCGGCTCCGGCAAATGGGACGAGATGACAAAAGAGCATCCGAACCTGCCGGAAAACGTTGCACCGCTTTCCGTTGCGGATATGGAGCTGAAAAACCCGCCGGAGATCGTAGAGGGTCTGAAAAAGTACATCGATACGCATATCCTCGGCTATACCGGCCCCACAGAGGAATACTTCGATGCGGTATGCGGCTGGATGAAGCGTCGCAACGATTGGGATATTAAGAAAGAAGAAATTGTTTCTACACACGGCGTCGTAACGGTTCTGGCTGTTTCGGTTCTGGCCTATACCGATCCCGGCGACGGCGTTATCACCATGCCGCCGGTTTATTATCCGTTCAGAATGACCATTGAGCACAATAACAGAAAAAACGTGGAGTGCCCGCTCATCAACACGAACGAGACATACACGATTGACTTTGACCTCTTTGAGAAGCTGTGCGCAGAAGAAAAAAACAAGATGTTTATCTTCTGCAATCCGCATAACCCGGTTGGCCGCGTTTGGACGGAAGACGAAATCGCAAAGCTCGGCGCCATCTGCGCAAAGCACAACGTCATCGTGGTCAGCGACGAGATCCACTCCGACCTCATCATGCCGGGTCATAAGCACGTGGCATTTGCAAATGCCTGCAAGGATGCACTGCCGAAGTATCTTGTTTGCACCGCGCCGAGCAAGACGTTTAACCTTGCGACGCTCCAGACCTCGAATATTGTTATTCCCGATGAAGAACTGAGAACAAAATTCCAGAGTATTTTACAGCAACACTTTACGCCGTCCGCCGGTGCGCTCGGCCTTGAGGCCTGCCGTCTCGGCTACACGGAGTGCGAAGGTTGGCTTGCAGAAGTCATCGACCTTATCTACAAGAACTACAAGAACTTCTGCAAGTTCATCGACGTAAACTGCCCGGGCGTTACATACAGCGATCTGCAGGGCACGTACCTCATGTGGATCGACTGCACGACGTTCGGTCTCGACGATGAAGCGCTCGATAAGCTCCTGCGCAAGCATGATCTTTTCTGCGACGCCGGCACGCTGTTCTCGCAGGGCGGCACCATGCATACGCGTGTAAACCTCGCAGGTCCCGAAAAGATGCTCAACGCCGCGATGCAGCGCTTTAAGGACGCGTACGACGAAGCGAAAAACGCGTAAGCTTGCTCCTGAAATTCCGTAATGTATAACAAAAGGCGAACTGCACAACTCCGTGCAGCTCGCCTTTTTGCTATGCTGTTTTACTGAATGCCGAGCGCGTCTTTCGCTAAACGGTCGGCGAGGTCGTTGTATTTGTCGCCGGAGTGCCCCTTGACTTTCACAAAGCGGAAACAGATGTGCTTTGCGGCTGCGGCGCAGAATTCGCGGTACGCAATGGTGCCGGGCTTTTTTGCTTTCCATTCTCCCGTTGCCCATTTCGCTACACCCTCGTAATCATGGTAGATTGTCACGGAGGGCACATCATGCTCGATGCAGTAGCGCAGAACAGTTTCGGAGCCCTTGATCTCCCCTGCCACGTTGCGCATTTCGGCAAGGTCGGGGTCGGTGAATCTTTCGGAAAAATGCAGCTCTTCGCCGTTTAAAAACAGCACAGCACCGCAGGAAAACTCCTTTGTGCCGATGTGGTAGCTACCGTCTACGTAAGCCACGGCGCCGTCTTCTTCAGGCGCTGCGGTCGAGCTTTCTGCCGGAGTGGCTTTTGTCAGATCGTTTTCACCGCGCATATAGGCTTCGGCTTCTGCAAGCGTTGGAAAGCTTTTGAACGACGCGCCTTTAAAGCCGGTCGTCTGCGCACGGCATTCGTCCCACGTTTCAAAAATGCCGGTTTTGCGCCCGGCGCGGACGGCGTAGTATTTTTTTGCCATAAAATGAAATTCCTTTTCGTTTATTCAAAGATCGGGGTGGAAAAATAACGGTCGCCGCTGTCGGGCAGAAGCGCCACGAGTGTTTTTTCTGCATTTTCGGGCATGCGTAGCAGGCGCACGGCTGCGGCAAGCGCCGCGCCGGACGTGATGCCGACGAGGATGCCCTCGGTGCGGGCCAATAATTTTGCCATTTTGTACGCTTCTTCATCCGTGACGGTCAGCACTTCGTCCACAACGGAAGCATCGTAGTTTTTCGGGATGAAGTTTGCGCCGATGCCCTGTAAGCCGTGCGCACCGCTTTTGCCCTGTGTGATGAGCGGTGAAGTCGCCGGTTCCAAACCGACGGTGTGTACCTGTGGCAGATGCTTTTTTAAATAGCGCGCCGTGCCGGTGATGGTGCCGCCGGTGCCGATGCCCGCAACGAAAATGTCGAGTTTGCCGTCTGTCTGTTGTACAAGCTCCGGGCCGGTCGTTTCATAATGTGCGGCAGGATTTGAGGGATTCTCAAACTGTGCGGGGATGAAGCTGCCGGGTGTACTTTTCGCGATCTCATCCGCCTTTTCAATCGCACCGCGCATGCCGTCTTTGCCCGGTGTGAGTACGATTTCCGCGCCGTATACGGAAAGCAGCTTGCGGCGCTCGGCGCTCATGGTTTCCGGCATGGTGAGCACCACGCGGTAGCCGCGCACCGCTGCAATAGATGCGAGGCCGATGCCCGTGTTGCCGGAGGTTGGCTCTACAATAACCGCGCCGGGCTTCAATTTGCCGGCTTTTTCGGCATCTTCAATCATTTTCAGTGCCGCACGGTCTTTTACGCTGCCGGCGGGGTTTAAATATTCAAGCTTCAAAAGCGGCGCGTTGGAAATGCCCGCGGCTGCCGCAAAGCGGGACGCACGCAGAAGCGGCGTCTTGCCGATGAGTTCGGTTACAGATGAAGCGATGTGTTCATTTTTCATAAGATAGATCCTCCCTTTCTATATCGATACCATTTTACCCCCGATTTTACGCGCGGTCAAGAGCGCGATTTTTGCAAATCTTTTGCGTTTGTAAGAGTTTCTTAAGTTGTTTATTTTTTGGCTTACCTGTATAATAGAACCATCAGAGAGTCCGCGCCGGGTGTTTTGCGCGGAGGAAAGGACTGACTTTATGACTAAGAAAAAGATTTTCACAATTGCCGGTATTGCCGTCGGCGCTGTGATCGTGATCGGCATTGTAATCTGGCTCATTTTCTTCCGCGGCGGCAGCGTTGCGCCGAGCGACCCAAATGAGATGGTGTATGTGACGAGCGTTGCGGACATCACCGGCACGGGTTCACTTGGTATGACGGCGAAATACTCCGGCGTTGTGGAGCCGGAAAAGACGCTCTCCGTACAGAAGGACGACACAAAGAAAATCGCAGAGCTGTATGTGACGGTCGGCCAGGAAGTGAAAGTTGGCGATAAGTTGTTCAGCTACGATACGGATGACCTGCAAATGCAGCTTGAAGAGGCGCAGTTACAGCTGGAAAGCCTTAAAAACCGCATTTCCACGCTGAACCAGCAGATTGATTCCCTGCAGAAGGAAAAGAACAAAGCGTCTTCCGACGAACAGCTTTCCTATACCCTGCAGATTCAGTCTGCACAGCTTGAAGTGAAATCGACGGAATACGATCAGTCTACGAAGGCGAAAGAGATCGAGAACCTCAAGAAATCGCTTGAAAATACGGATGTCATGGCAGAAATGGCCGGCGTTGTGAAGCAGATCAATGACGGTTCCAATACCAACACAAGCGGCAGCGATTCTACGAACGCGTATATTACGATTCTCGCGACGGGTTCTTACCGTGTAAAAGGCACGGCAACGGAGTTGAATGTCTATTCCTTGCAGGAGGGCATGAAAATGAAGGTCGTCTCCCGCGTAGACCCGGAGCAGACTTGGACGGGCACCGTGGAGAGCATTGAACGCGAAGCCGCAAACGACAATAATAACAGCGGCGTTTCCTACGGTTCCGAAAGCTCGTTTACAAAGGCGACAAAGTATAACTTCTACCTTGTGCTCGATGATTTCAAAGGTCTCATGCTCGGTCAGCACGTTTACGTGGAGCCGGATGAGGCCGAAGACGTGAAGACCGGAATTTGGCTGCCAAGCTACTATATTCTCAACGAAGGCAGCAAAAACTATGTTTGGGCCGTAAACGATAAGAATCGCATCGAAAAGCGTGAAGTGCAGCTCGGCAAGTTTGACGATACCCTTTCCGAATATGAGATTACGTCCGGCGTGACGGCAGACGATCGCTTGGCCGTTGTGGAAGACCGTGTGCACAACGGCATGTATGCTACGGACGATATTTCCTATAAGAACCAGGGTGACGATTCCACAGGTATTGATGCCGCAAACGGTGACAGGAACGATGCCAAAACGGACGACGCAAACGGTGGTATGCCCGCGGAAGACGGCAGCGATATGGACGGCGACCCGAACGGCTACAGCGCCATGCCCGCAGAAGGTGCTGTAACGGAGTCCGAGGGCGAAACGGACACGGCGGATGGCGCGACGTCGAACTTTGAAACCGTTATCGGGGGTGCTACGGCATGATCTTAGAGCTGCACAACATTTATAAAACGTATATCCAAGGCAAAATGGAAGTGCCGGTTCTAAAAGACATCTCTCTTTCTGTGGATGAGGGAGAATATGTCGCCATCATGGGTCCATCCGGCTCCGGTAAAACGACGCTGATGAACATCATCGGCTGCCTTGATCTGCCGACTTCAGGCACGTATGCACTTGCGGGTGAGAATATCATCGGCAGCAGCGAATCGAAGCTTTCGGAAATTCGCCTCAACTCCATCGGCTTTGTGTTCCAGAGCTTTCATCTCTTGCCTCGCCAGAGCGCGGCGGAGAATGTGGCGCTTCCCCTTTTATACGCAGGTGTGCCGAAAAAAGAGCGACGTGTGCGTGCCGTGCGTGCTTTAGAGCGTGTAGGTCTCGGCGACCGTGTGGATTTTAAACCGAACCAGCTTTCCGGCGGCCAGTGCCAGCGCGTCGCGATCGCCCGCGCCATCGTCAACAATCCGAAAATTCTTTTAGCCGATGAACCGACCGGCGCGCTCGACAGCCAGTCCGGCGCGCAGATTATGGAGCTGTTCCAGACGCTCAACGACGAGGGTGTGACCGTTGTGATGATTACGCACGATCTCGATGTGGCAAACCACGCAAAGCGTGTGCTGCATATTCGCGACGGTCAGTTTGCGGAACAGCATATCCCCGAGGAAAAGGAGGCGGAAGCATGAATCTGCCGGCAAATTTCCCACTTAAAAAAGTCATGATCACGGTGGTCTCCGTAGTGATCGTGATCGCGCTGATCATCACCGGCGTGACGGTCGCGGTGAACGGCAAGGCGGCAAATGCCACGGTGGATGTGGAGCAGGTTTCAAATATCTCCACACAGTATTGGGGCGACCAGTCCAGCACCTACGGTAATGCTACAAGTGACTTTGTGCAGGAACTTTACCCCGATAAAGAAAAAGCTATTTCTAAGATTTTCGTCAAAGAGGGCGATACTGTCAAGATTGGCGATACGCTTTTGCAGTATGATACGACAAAGCTCCAGCTGAAGGTAGAGAGCAAGGAGCTTGAAGAAAAAAAGAAGAAATACGAACTGGAGCAGGCCGAAAAAGAACTTACGAAGCTCCAGAATACGGCGCCGTATGTGGAGCCGGTTATCCCGGAGCCCGAGCCGGAACCCACTCCCACGCCGGTGCCGGAATCGCAGGCGGAACTGTATACGGAGATTACAGAGCACTCGAAGCCGTTTAAAGGTGCCGGTACGGAGGAAGACCCGTATGTCTTTCTTTGCACGGAAGATGCTGTGCTGACGAAGGGCTTTCTCTTGAAGCTGCTCGGCGTGACAGACCCGCGTGCGACCCCTACCCCGACCCCAACACCGAGTGCAGAGCCTACGGCACAGCCGAGTGAAGTGCCCACGGCGACGCCGCAGCCGACGGTTACCCCCGAACCGACTGCGGAGCCTACCACAGCGCCGACGGAAGCCCCTACTCCCGCGCCGCCCATAGAACCCACGGAAGCCCCTACTCCCGCGCCCATAGAACCTACGGAAGCGCCAGCGGTTTCCGGTATGGCGTGGTTCAAGCAGATGACATTCACAAAAACGAATGAGACCGGCGGCGAAAGCGTACCCACGCCGGAGCCTGATTTCACACTGCCGGACGGCCCGTTTGTCGCACGCTTTGAAGTGCATGAACAGGATAACGAAAACCTGCCGCTTGTAAAGGGCTGGCAGATGGACGGCGATAAGATTTCCGCGGGCTTCTTTAATGAAGTTATCAGCGAGCCGGATGATATTCAAATGCCGGATCTCTCCAACGCCGATCCGGGCATCAGCTACGATACCGGAGGCTCCATGTATACGGCGGAAGAATTGCAGCAGATGATCGCCGATAAAAAGCAGCAGATTCAAGATTTAAAGCTGAATGTGAAACAGGCAGCGCATGACCTTGAAAAAGCGAAGCTGGATCTTGAAAACGCTACAATAAAATCGACCGTGAACGGCGTTGTGAAGTCGCTCACAGACCTCGATACGGCGATGTCCACAAGTTCCCCGTTCCTCGTGGTTTCGGGCGGCGACGGTTTCTATATAACGGCATCCTTAAATGAGTCGCTGCTTGGCAAGGTGCATGTCGGCGACACGGTCATGGCGAGCTCTTGGGAGAACGGACAAATGTATGAGGCAGAGATTGTACAGATCTCCGATTTTCCGAATGACAATTCCAATTATTACTATGACGGCTCCTCAAACCCGAATAGCTCCACGTACCAGTTTACAGCGCGCATTGCCGATGCGGACGGCCTGAAAAACGGCATGGGCCTTGATATTACTTTGCAGGCGGCCTCGGATAACGCAAGCAATGCAATATATCTTTTTAAAGCGTATATCCGCAGCGATGACGGCGGCAAGTATGTTTTGAAGGTCGGCGACGATAATCGTGTGCATAAAACGTATATCAAAACCGGCAAGACGATCTACAACCAGTATCTGGAGATCAAGAGCGATACTTTGACGGAAGAAGATTATGTGGCTTTCCCCTACGGCACTTCGGCAATTGATGGTGCCAAGGCGAACGGCATGGAAGAAAACACAGACGAAAATGACGGCATCGACGCAAGGGGGCTTGACGCATGATTGAAAATATCAGACTTTCATTTCAGGGAATCTGGTCGCACAAAATGCGCTCGTTCCTGACGATGCTCGGCATCATCATCGGTATCGCCTCTATCATCTCCATCGTGTCCACCATCAAGGGCACGAATGAGCAAATCAAAAAGAACCTCATCGGCTCCGGCACAAACACGGTGCAGATTCAGCTGTATCAGGGCGATTATCAGTACGAAATGCTGTATAACGGCTTGCCGGACGGCATCCCTGTGCGTGACGAGACCACGATGGAAAAAATCAAGTCCGTAAAAAACGTGGAAGATGCGGCGTTCTATACCAGCCGCAGCGACTACAACAACTCCGTTTACTACGGCAACAACGGCATTTCCGGCTCGCAGGTCTTCGGCGTGGATAACAGTTATTTCACGACGAATGGGTTGGTGCTGAAAAGCGGTCGCACCTTTGTGGACAGTGATTTTACGGATTTCCACGCGGCAGCCATCATCGATGCCGATACGGCGGATTCGCTGTTTGACGGCGAAAACCCCATCGGAAAAACGATCGAGATCAGCAGCATTCCGTTTACGGTGGTTGGCATTGTGGATGAAGACAGCAAGTTTGAGCCCGTCATCAACTCCATCGATGAGTATTATACGTATTACTCGGATAGCTCTGCATCCCGTATTTTCGTGCCAAGCTCCATGTGGCCGGCGCTCTATTCGTTCGATGAGCCGCAGAACGTGGCCATTCGCGTTTCCAATACGGAAGCCATGACGGATGCCGGCAAGGCTGTGGCGGAGATCATGAACACGAACGTGACGAACAGCGAGATCAAGTATCAGGCACAGGATCTTTTAAAGCAGGCGCAGGACTTGCAGGATCTCAGCAGCTCCACAAATTCGCAGCTCATCTGGATTGCGAGCATCTCCCTGCTCGTCGGCGGTATCGGCGTTATGAACATCATGCTCGTTTCCGTTACGGAACGTACGCGAGAGATCGGTCTGAAAAAAGCCATCGGCGCGAAAAAGAGCCGCATTCTGTGGCAGTTCTTAACGGAAGCCGCTGTGCTGACAAGCCTTGGCGGCATTGTGGGCGTGGGTGCCGGTATCGGTCTTGCGGCAATCATATCGCGCGTGACGTCTGCTCCGGTTGCCATCAGCGTGCCTTCCATCATTATTGCCGTGGTGTTTTCCATGGTCATCGGCATCATCTTCGGGCTTCTCCCCTCCTTCAAGGCGGCAAACCTGAACCCGATCGATGCTTTGCGACATGAATAAAAACTAAAGATTTATAAAAATGCCCGCCGGGCTTTCCGATCACATCGGTCAGCCCGGCGGGCGTTTTTGTGTTTTGAATTACTCTGATTTGTCCTGCTCTGCGGCCTGAAGAAATACTTCGTGCCATGCGGGAAAATGCTTCTGCATACGGATCGGTTTTAACGCGGGTGTTGTGAAGCAGTGCTGCGAAGTGCCGGTGCAACTCAAAAGCCCGGTCTCCTTGCTGTGCCCCTCATACGCCATTTCAAAGCGTACACCGTTGTAGTTTTGAATGCGCAGTGTAAGCACAAGCGTCTCATCAAAGCGAATTGGATGCTTGTAGCTGCACGAAACACCCAGCACGGGGATCAGAATGCCGTTATCTTCCATTTTTTTGTACGGCAATCCCATAGCGCGTAGCATCTCCAAGCGGGCTTCCTCAAACCAACGAATGTAATTCGAGTGGTGCACGATGCCCATTTGGTCGGTCTCGTAGTAATTCGCTTTGCGTTCAAAGGTGAACATGGCGCGGCCTCACAGGTGCATTTCGATGAGGTTTGCGTAAAAAGCCTTATCGTGTGCGCCGACTTCGGTGTGGATGGGTGCGCCGTCTTTAAAGAGGATGACGGTCGGGATGCTGGAGATGCCGTATTCGGCGGCGATTTCCTGCGCTTCGTCAACGTCGATCTTCGCGACGACGGCCTTGCCCTCGTATTCTTCTGCAACTTCCTCAATGAACGGTGCGATCATTTTGCACGGGCCGCACCATGTTGCAAAAAAGTCTACAAGAACAAGCTTGTTATCGCGGATCAATGCGCCGAAATTTTCAGCTGTGGGATGTACGATTGCCATGGAAACTTCCTCCTTAAAATGATTTGGCATTATACTGAATTTGTTTAAGAAATTTATTCGTAGGGTACGATTTCTGCGGAGAGAATGGTGACGTCTTCAAGCGGCTTATCGTTCGAGTCGGTCTCAACGCCCATGATGCTGCGCACCACGTCCATGCCGTCAAATACCTGTGCGAACACGGTGTGTCCGGTACCTGCGGTGGAATATGCACCGTCAAGGTGTGTGTTGCCGCCGTTTTTATCGTAAAGTTCTTTGTAGGCATCCGTTACTTTGTCCATATCGAGCGTGCCGCCGTACATGGAGGTGAACTGTTCCGGTGCAGATTTATAGACCTGATAATACTGGTCGTAGGTATCCCAGTCTATTTTGCCCGGTTCCGTGCAGTTTATAAAAAACTGGCTGCCGTTTGTGTTGGCACCGCTGTTTGCACAAGAGACCGCGCCGGTGATGTTGACGAGGTTTTTGTGAAATTCGTCGTCATAATTCTCGCCCCAAATGCTCTCGCCGCCGGTTCCGTTGCCAAGCGGGTCACCGCCCTGAATCATGAAATCATCGATGACGCGGTGGAAAGTGATGCCGTCATAGTAGCCGGAAAGCGCCAGAGATTTAAAGCTGTACACGGCTTTCGGTGCGGCATCCGGGAAAAAGCGCATGCGAACGGTGCCGTAGTTCGTTGTCAGCACACAAATCTCCTCGCCTTTTTCCGGCATATCGAGCTGATAGCCGAGCTTTTCTTTGTTGGCCTTTGCCAAGGGCTTTAAGGTATCTGCCGCAACAACTTTATCCGTAGTGCCGATGACCTTTTCTGCGGCAGAAGAGGTGCTGCCGGAGCAAGCTGTGAGCAGCATGATTACGGTCAACGCCGCACACAGCAGTTTCATTTTCTTCATTTTTTCTGTTTCCTTTCTTTTGCAAAGACATACTTTGCATCTGTATATCTATTTTAATATACACGGTAAAAACATGCAAGCCCTTTTGTTTATCTTCATGAAAAGTTCAGAAACGCATAAATGAAAGTTTAGGTTCATATACTTCGGCGTAGTTAAGGCGCAGCCGAAAGCGTTTTTTGCGCGGCACGGCCTTAAAAAGGAGTGAAGTACATGAAATTTTACCCGGAAGGTCATTTGATCGACAAAGCGGAAAACAAAGCCAGTATGCAGACGCCTGCCGCCCTCTCCGACGCGATGCGCGACGGAAAGATCTTAGAGGCGCGCAGTATCATCTGCGACAACGAGCACAACCTCATTGTAGATCTCAAATGTATGCGAGGCATTATCCCGCGCGAAGAGGGCGCGCTCGGCATACGCGAGGGCACCGTGCGGGACATCGCCATCATTTCACGTGTGAATAAGCCTGTGTGCTTTATCATCACGGATTTTATTCGTGATGCGTTCGGCAGAATCACAGCGGTGTTGTCGCGTCGAAAAGCACAGGAGCGCTGCATGGCAGAGTACATAGCAGGGCTTACTTGCGGCGATGTGATCCCGGTGCGCATCACGCATTTGGAACCGTTCGGTGCGTTTGCGGATATCGGCTGCGGTATTGTTTCCCTCCTGCCCATCGATGCCATTTCTGTTTCGCGCATCGACCACCCGAAGGAGCGGTTCACGGTCGGCATGGATATTCGCGCCGTGGTGCGCATGAAGGACGAGAACCGCATCACGCTCAGCCACCGCGAACTGCTCGGCACGTGGACGGAAAACGCGGAGCGCTTTCGTGTCGGCGAGACGGTCGCAGGTATCGTGCGCAGCGTGGAAAGCTACGGCATTTTTGTGGAGCTGACCCCAAACCTTGCAGGACTTGCCGAGCTGAAAGAAAACGTGCATGCCGGACAGCAGGCCAGCGTGTTCATCAAAAGTATTCTGCCGAACCGCATGAAGGTGAAGCTCGTGCTTGTGGAATGCTTTGATTACACCTATAAACCCGAGCCGCCTGTATATTTCTTTCAGGGCGACCATATTGATAAATTCACGTATTCTCCGCCCGAGTGCTCAAAGCACATTGAGACGGTATTTGCGTGATTTAGGACAGCAAAAGGCGGTCTGCACGGATATTTTTCTACCCGGCAGATCGCCTTTCTATGTGCCTTTAAAGGACATTTGCCTTAACGGGTGTGATTACTTTGCTTCGCTTTCGCTCGACTTTTCGTCGCCGCTCTTCTTTGCCTTGTCTTCAATGACGTACTTACTGTCTTTGAAGTCGCAGACATACGAGCCGCCCGCTTTCATGTTGCCCTCGAGCATCTCTTCGGAAATCGGGTCTTCCATCTTGCTGCGGATCGCTCTGCGCAGCGGTCTTGCACCGTAAACCGGGTCAAAACCGGCGTTTGCAACAGCTTCCACAGCAGCCGGGGTGAACTCGACCGCGATGTCCATGTCGCGCAGCTGACCCTTAAGACCCTCGAGCATTTTGCCGGCGATTTTCTGAATGTCGTCGTGCAGGAGCTTACGGAACACAATAATGTCATCGACACGGTTGATGAATTCCGGACGGAACACCTTCTTCAGCTCACCCATGACGAGCTCTTTTGTGCGCTCGAAATCGGCGACTGCGCTGTCTTCTTCTGTCGACTTGTTGTCCGCAGTGGCAAAGCCGAGACGCTCTTGCTGCTTCTCTGTAATGAGACGCGCGCCGATGTTGGAGGTCATGATGATGATGGTGTTCTTGAAGCTGACCACCTTGCCCTGCGAATCCGTCAGACGGCCGTCATCGAGAATTTGCAGCAGCATGTTGAAGACATCCGGGTGTGCCTTTTCGATCTCATCAAACAGCACAACGGAATACGGCTTGCGGCGCACGGCCTCGGTCAGCTGACCGCCCTCATCAAAGCCTATATATCCCGGAGGCGAACCGACGAGACGAGACACCGTGTGCTTCTCCATGTACTCCGACATATCGAGACGGATCATAGCCTTTTCGTCACCGAACATCGCTTCCGCAAGCGCCTTGCACAGCTCGGTCTTGCCTACGCCGGTCGGGCCGAGGAAAATGAACGAGCCGATGGGGCGATTCTTATCTTTCAGGCCGACTCTGCCGCGGCGGATGGCCTTTGCAATGGCCGTGACGGCTTCGTCCTGACCGATGACACGCTTGTGCAGCGTATCTTCAAGATGCAGCAGGCGCTCGCTTTCTTCCTGCGTCAGCTGTACGACCGGGATGCCGGTCCACATAGCGACGATCTCGGCGATGTCTTCTGCCTTCACGACGCTGTTGCTGCGCTCATTCTTTGCAGCCCACTCGTTCTTTTTCTGCTCCAGCTCATCTGTAAGGGCTTTCTGCTTGTCACGCAACTCGGCCGCGCGCTCGAAGTCCTGCTCGTTGACGGCAGCCGCCTTATCAATCTCGACTTCCTTGATGCGCTTTTCCATCTCCTGCAGGTCTTCCGGCGCAGTGAATGTTCTGAGACGCACACGGGACGCCGCTTCATCGACGAGGTCGATAGCCTTATCCGGCAGATAACGGTCTGCAATGTAGCGCGAGGAGAGCTTAACGGCGCTCTCAATGGCTTCATCGGTAATCTGTACTTTATGGTGCGCCTCGTAGCGATCTTTCAGACCTTCAAGAATTTGCACCGCTTCTTCTTCGGTCGGCTCACCGACATGTACCGGCTGGAAACGACGCTCCAACGCGGCGTCTTTTTCAATGTACTTTCTGTACTCGTTGATGGTCGTCGCACCGATGACCTGGAAGTCACCGCGCGCCAGAGCCGGCTTTAAGATATTGGCGGCATCGGCAGAGCCCTCTGCGGAGCCTGCACCAATGATGGTGTGCAGCTCATCGATGAACAAAATGACGTTGCCGTCCTTTTTCACTTCGTCGATGGCGGACTTGATACGCTCTTCAAAATCGCCACGGTACTTAGAGCCTGCGACCATACCGGTAAGATCAAGAGCCACCAGACGCTTGCCTTTCAGCAGCTCCGGCACCTCGCCTTCATGAATCTTCAGCGCCAAGCCTTCCGCAACGGCGGTCTTGCCGACGCCCGGTTCACCGATGAGCACCGGATTATTCTTCGTACGACGAGACAAGATCTGAATGACACGTTCAATCTCGTTATGACGGCCGATGACCGGGTCAATCTTGCCTTCGGCTGCGAGCTTTGTCAGGTCGCGGCCAAACTTTTCAAGTGCACTGCCGCCTTCCTTTTCGCCGTTTTCGTCCTTCGGATACGCGTTGCCGGAAGCTTTATCGACGGTATAACCGTCGGAAAGCGCCGAGGACAACGCATTCGCAACGCTCTGCGGGTCAACGCCGAGCATTTGCAGGAAACGCACCGCAAAGCTTTCACCGTCTTCAATGATGGCGATGAGCAGGTGCTCCGTGCCGACATAGTTACTGCCAAGCTTGGAGGCTGCGAGCTTTGCCATCTGCAAAATGCGCTTTGTGCGCGGGGTGAAATATGCGGTGGTGAGGTTTGTCGGCGAAGAAGTGCCAATCTTCTCCTGCATCAGGCGTTCGTAATCGTCTGCCGTGATGCCGAGCTTATTCAGCACGTTGAACGCAACGCCGCTGCCCTCTGCAATCAAGCCGTAGAGCACGTGCTCACTGCCGATGTAATTGTGGCCAAGTTCCTCCGCCTTTTCGATGGCGCGGTTCATGGCATTGTTTGCTTTCTCTGTAAAACCTGTGAATCTATACATATAAATTCCCGTCCTTTCGATCACTGCCGTATCGCAGTTCTCTTTACTGATTTTCTATTATTGAAGCGCTTTGAGGGCTTTGCGCACCTCGTCTGCGCGGAGAATGTCTCTTTGCCCCGCCGAAAGGTTGCTGCCGTGTGCGGCTGCCATGGTGGCCGGCTGTACCGCTACGGTCAGTGTGTGAATATCTTCAAGCGTTATACCGCTTAAAAGCTTTTCTGCAATGCCGAAACGCACATTGGAAATAAGCTTCATATATTCATCGCAGGAAAGCAACCGTGCGTTTTTCAGCACGCCGGCGGAGCGGCCTACTTTGTCCTGTACATTGATGTTCTTGCTGAGCGAAGCACGCGTTTTGCGCTCTTCGGAAATGAGCTGCATCGTAATGTTCTGCAAGTTTTCCACAGCCTCTTTTTCGCTGAGACCCAGTGTAATCTGGTTTGAAAGCTGATACATGGCGCCGATGACATTGCTGCCTTCTCCGTATGTACCGCGGATCACAAGGCCGAGCTTCGAAAGATTCGTGGAGATTCTGGACATTGCGCCGTTTTCGGTGAGCGCCGGCAGATGCAGCATCACAGAGGCCCGCATGCCGGTGCCGAGGTTCGTCGGGCACTGGGTGAGGTAGCCGAGCTCGGAATCAAATGCAAAACGCAGCGATTCGTTTAAAAGCGTATCGATGCGGTCTGCCATTTCGGCAGCTTCGCTGAGCGCAAGACCCTCATGCAGCACTTGAATACGCACGTGGTCTTCTTCGTTCACCATAATGGAGATGCGCTCGTCCTTTGAGATGAGGAATCCGCGTCCCTTTGCGTTTGCGATGAACTCCGGGCTGACGATGTGGCGTTCCACAAGTGACACCGCCTGCTCGTTGCTGAGGTCATCCATCTGCACGAAGTCGAAATCCGATGCGATGGCGCTGTTGCCGCTGAGGATCGCATCGCGTACGCGGCGCTCTACGGCTGCTTTCTGATCAGGCGTCATGCGGTTTGGAAACGGCATATCTGCAAGGTTTCTTGCCAGACGCACACGCGTGCTGATGACAACGTCACTTTCTTTACCTGCTTTTTCATACCATTTCTTTTCTTCGTTAAGCATGGTTCCCATCTCCTTTCTCCATTTCTTTGATTTCGTCACGCAGCTCAGCTGCGTGCTCGAAGTCCTGCTTTTCGATTGCTTCTTTCAGTTCCGCACGTTTCTTTTCAATCGGCGTGGGTTCTTCCACAACGGCAATCTTACCTGCCGGTTCCACAATGCGCAGCGCATTGCTTCCGGGTACTTTGCCCTTGTGCTTTGCTGCACCGTGGATGCGGTGGATAGTCGGCATCAGGCGGTCACGGAACACATTGTAACACTCTGCGCAGCCGATCTTGCCGCTTTCTGCAATCTCCTCAAAGGAAGTACCGCATTTCGGGCAGCGCATCGCATTACTGCGCCCGGTCGGCGCACCGATGAAGCTGCCGAGCAGATTGTTGAAATCAAAGTCCATATCATCAAAGTTAAAAAAGCTCTTGTAGCCTTTTGCCCTTGCACATTCCGAGCAAAGGTCATATTCCGCCAACTTGCCGTTGACGATGGTTTTAATGTGGGTCGTTGCCGGATTCTTTCCGCAGTTCTGACACATCATAAGTCATCCCGTCCTTTCAAAATGGCTTTTTATACATTTAGTACGAGCAACATGTTTTTGAAGATCGATGCCCGCAGTTGATCTCGAATTTCTTTTGGCGCCGGTGCAAGTGCCGAATCCGAAAGCCCTGCCATCATCAGGTGAGCGTCGGATTCGGACGCAACGCCCGTTTCCACAAGATTCCGCAGCATGGCGTGCATAGAAGCTGCGTCCAGCTTAGGCCCGATGGAATTGACAATGTGCATGATTAAATCGGATTTTGTCATGCTCCGGCGAATGATGCGAATGTAACCGCCGCCGCCTCGCCTGCTCTCTACGATATATCCCTGCTCCGGTGTGAAACGGGACGTGATGACGTAGTTGATTTGGCTCGGTACGCAGCCCAGCGTGTTTGCAAGCTCATTACGCTGGATCTCCGCGATGCCGTTTTCATCATTGAGCATTTGTAAGATGTAATTCGCAACGCTGTCGCTGATTCGCATTTCTGATCGCCTCTTGTCCTTTCTTTGTCTTTGACTTTCTTTGACTTTAATTATAAGCAAAACGGATATATTGTCAATCTAGATTTTAGACGATTTTCAGGAATTACATTAAATTATCTCTCTATTTCAAATCATTTCTCAATGATACTAACGGAAACGCATAAATTTAAAAAGTTTTTGAAGTTTTGTTTTGACCATCACACATTTCCCCCACTTTCATATTCTGTACTGTAAACGAAAGGAGGCGTTCAATCATGTGTAACGGTTTTGGCGGAGGTTGCTCTTGGATCATCATTATCATACTGATCCTCTTGTGCTGCGGCGGCTGTGGCTGCGGTAACGATTGCGGCTGCAACAACTGTGGTGGCTGCAACAACGGCTGCGGCGGCTGTGGCTGCTGATCGGTCGATCGCATAATATAAAAGCAAGCCGACTGAGTGAAAGCAGTCGGCTTGCCGTTTTATAAATAACATGTAAAGTGATAAAACTTTACACATTATCGAGCATATAAAGAAAAGCTGTGCACTCCATTAGAATGCACAGCTTAATTTTAGGACTATGAAAAGCAATTTGGCTTTACAGACAGCTCGGGACTTTGTAGCCGTATGTATTCTTCTTATAGTTGCCGTTAGAGGGCGATGCCTCGGCGTAGTTGCCGTAGGAGAATACTTTAGCTTCTGCAAGGCGTCTATAATACAGGCCGATGTAGCAGTTGCCGCCTGCCACATGCCAATCCAGCAGATTGCTGCCGAATGTGTAGGCGTCCACATAGTTCAGGTCATGCGTGAGACCGGAGGTGCTGTTGAAAGCAACATCGCCTGCGCGCACCCAACCGCTCTTGCCGCTTGCAGAGACCTTGTACCAGCTCTGCTTCGTGCTTGAGTCGCGGTAATAATCGGTGATGTTCACACTTGTGTTGATCTTAAGCGTAGTAATCTGCGTGGAAGAAGCGCTGTGGTCCTGATACATGGGCAGTGTGGAAGCCGTTACCTTACCGCCGTACGGATTGGAAGAAGACAGATCCTGCGGCGGAACAACGGCGTTCATAATGACTGTACGCACGTAGCAATTGCCGGAGCCGTTCCAGTAGCCTGCGCCGACATTGTAAGAGAAGCTTGCAAGCGCATCAAACTGACACTGGCTCATCAAAAGGCCGTTGCTCGAGATGAAACGGTTAATCTCTGTGGTGTAAGAGCCGCGGTTGACGGTATCGGCCAGCATGGCCTTTGCTTCCGAGCGGGTTAGGTTATTGTAGAATGTGGTGTTCTTGGAAACAACGTAACCGTAGCCGACGGTCGGGATATTGCCGGCAAGCGTGTCTGGCGAAACCTGTGGGACATAGCCTTCATAAGAGGCGATGTTGTCGAGCATACTGTCACTTACGCGGCGGCTCTCGCCTGTTGTCGTATCGGAATCCGTTGTAGAGACGACGAGAATGGTGAACTCTCTGTAATCGGAGGAATAACCGCCGCCGGAAGACGAATACGCACGCACCGTGTAGGTGCCAGGTGTACTGATTGTAGCCGAAGCAGAGAAAATACGGACGTTGTTGTCGCCCTGACTTTCGGAATCGTAGGACGTGGTATCGTAGGTGCCGACGCCATCAATCTCAAAGCGCACGGCGGATTTCTGCGTATCCGTAACCGCCTTCAAATTGAAGGATGCACCGGCTGTGATAATATTCGGTGTTGTGTACGCAAAGCGGACAGCTTCCGGCGCGGAGACCGTGACGGAAATGGTGGCAAGTGCAGTGCCGTTTGCGCTCTTTGCGGTGATCTTGGCCGTGCCCGGCGCAGCGCCGTAAATGAAGAGCTGACCGGAAACACCGGCTTTTGCCGTTGCAACGGAAGCATCACTGCTCTCCCACGTAACAGAGCCGGAAGCAGAAGCCTGAATGTAGATTGTCTTATACTGTGCGAGATCGACGGAAGAAACGGAGACCGATGCGCTGGACGAAGACGGGTCATATGCTGTGACATATTCTGCCGAGACATAGCCCTCTGCGCCGCCGGTCGTACGCACATGCACCCAGCCGCTCGTTTTGCGGTCAAGCACGTTCAGCACGGTACCGGTGCTCAAAACGGTGAGTACTTTACAGCTCGTGTTCGGCTCGGAACGCAGGTTGAGGCCGACCGTAACGCGGACGTATTCGTCTGTCGCGGGTGCATTGGAGTTATTGCCGTTATTGGTGTTATCATCTCCACTGTTACCGGGCTTTACGGAGTTGATATCACCGGAGGTGATCTTCAAGTACTGCGCGGCAAGGTAGCCCTCTGTGCCATCGGAAAGCTTCACTTTGTACCAGCTGCTGTTTGTGGCTTCCGTAACGGTAACGTTAACGTTCATATCGATAACCTTGATGATGCCATAGCTTGTGCCGGGGCCTTTGCGCACATTTAAATCGGATGTGGTCTTGGCCTGTACGGTTCCGTTGCTCGGCGCCGGGGTCGGCGTGGGCTTTGCGGAAGGCTTGGCAGAATCAATATTGCCGGAAGTAACTTTCAGATATTCGGAGAACAGATAGCCCTCTGTGCCGTCCGAAAGCTTTACCTTGTACCACTGGCTGTTCGACGCGTCCGTGACCGTAACGGTGGTGCCGGTGCCGATGACCTTGATGACGCCGTAATTCGTACCTGCACCGCGGCGCAGGTTTACGTCTGCGGTGAGCTTAGCCTGCACAGTGCCATCATGGGACGGCGCCTGCGTAGGTGTAGGCGTTGCGGACGACGTGCCGGTGACCTTCAAATACTGTGCAAAGATGTAGCCCGTGGAGCCGTTTGCAAGGCGCACGGCATACCACTGAGAGTTGCTCCTATCTGTGACCGTGACGGTTGTGCCGGAAGCGATAACGCCTTTAGAGCTGTAATTCGTGCCGGGGCCGGAACGGAAGTTTACGTATTCCGTCGTTTTCGCGCTTTGCTCGGAACCGCTCGGTGCCTGTGTCGGTGCAGGCGTTGCCGTTGCGGAGGAAGAACTGTTCAGCTTCAAGTATTGCGCAAATATGTAGCCCGTAGAGCCGTTCGAGAGGCGTACGGCGTACCACTCGGAATTGCTCGTGTCGGTGACCGTAACGGTGGTGCCTAATGCAATGACGCCTTTAGAACTGTAATTCGTACCGGGGCCGGAACGGAAATTTACGTATTCGGTCGTTTTTGCGGTCTGCTCGGAACCGCTCGGTGCGGGCGTTGCCGTCGCGGAGGAAGAACTGTTCAGCTTCAAATATTGCGCAAATATGTAGCCCGTAGAGCCGTTCGAGAGGCGCACGGCGTACCACTCGGAATTGCTTGTGTCGGTGACCGTAACGGTGGTGCCCAATGCAATGACGCCTTTAGAGCTGTAATTCGTACCGGGGCCGGAACGGAAGTTTACGTATTCGGTCGTTTTTGCGGTCTGCTCGGAACCGTTGGATGGCGCCTGTGTAGGTGCCGCCGTAGCAGACGGCGTATTGCTGCCCGTGAAGCTGATGTATTCGGCAAAAATATAGCCTGTAGAGCCGTTAGAAAGACGCACGGCGTACCACTGGGCGTTGCTCGTGTCGGTGACCGTAACGGTGGTGCCTAATGAAATAACGCCTTTAGAACTGTAATTTGTGCCCGGTCCGGAGCGGAAATTCACATATTCCGTCGTTTTGGCACTGCGTTCTTCCCCGTTGCTTGTGCTGCCGCTGGTAGACATGGAAATATACTCGGCGTAGATATAACCTGTAGAGCCGTTCGAGAGACGCACGGCGTACCACTCGGAATTGCTCGTATCCGTTACCGTGATGGTCGTGCCGGAAGCGATGATCCCCTGCGAGCTGTAATTCGTACCGGGGCCGGAGCGGAAGTTCACGTATTCGGTTGTTTTTGCGGAAACTTCTTCCGCATGGGCCGCAAGCGGCAGCGCAGAAGCCAATAGCAGCGCAGAAAGCAACAGAGCCGTGCCCTTCTTTCGGAGCATTCTTTTTCTGTATTGCATGTGTTTTCACCTATCCTTATCAAGGCATCGACCTGTAGAAGCAAAAGCCGGTTTCTGTCCTGTTGCGGCAGAATATGGTACAGATCGTTTTATACAGTTACAATCATAACACAATAGTTACAAATTTGCAACTATTTTTGCGGTTCAAAAGCTAAAAACAGAAAATAAACCCGCGATTTTCGCTTAAAATTTAAATATGAAAAATACCGGACCCGCAAAAACGAATCCGGTATCGAATTTCAGGTGAAATTACAGCTTTTCAACGATGGCTTTCGTATCGCGTGCAATGACAAGTTCTTCGTTGGTCGGGACGATGTAAACAGCGACCTTGCTGTCCGGCGCGGAGATTTTCTTCTCCTTGCCGCGAACGCCCTTGTTGGCTTCGTGATCGAACTTGATGCCGAGGTATTCCATGTTGGTGCAGATGCGCTCGCGCAGGGTATCCTGGTTCTCGCCAAGACCTGCGGTGAAGACGATTGCGTCTACGCCGTTCAGCGCAGCGACATAGCTGCCGATGAACTTCTGAATCTGATAAACGAGCATCTCATGTGCGAGGTGTGCACGCTCGTCGCCCTCGTCCTCTGCCTTGCAGATGTCGCGGTCATCGCTGGAGATGCCGGAGATACCGAGTAGGCCGGACTTCTTGTTGAAGAGGTCAGAAAGCTGTGCCGGGGTGAGGTTCTCTTTCTCTGCGATGAACGTGACAACGGACGGATCAAGCGTGCCGGTACGGGTACCCATCATGAAGCCGTCAAGCGGGGTGAGACCCATGCTGGTGTCGATGACCTTGCCGTTCTTGATGGCGGTGATGGAGGAACCGTTGCCGATGTGGCAGGTGATAAGCTTCAGATCCTTGATGTCCTTGCCCATGAGCTCTGCAACGCGGTGGCTGACATAGCGGTGGGAGGTGCCGTGGAAGCCATAGCGGCGGATCTTGTACTTCTCATAGTACTCATACGGCACAGCAAACATGTAAGCCTTCTGCGGCATGGTGGAATGGAAAGCCGTATCGAACACGACAACTTCCGGGACTTCCTTGCCGAAAACGCTCATGCAGGCACGAATGCCCTGTACATGTGCGCTGTTGTGCAGCGGTGCAAGCGGGATGAGGCTTTCGATGCCCTCGATGACCTTTTCGTCAACGAGAACGGACTCGCTGAAGAGCGCGCCGCCCTGAACGATACGGTGACCGATAGCAGCGACTTCGCTCAAATCCTTAATAACGCCGACTTCACTGTCGAGAAGTGCGTTCTTGACCTGCTCGAACGCTTCGGTGTGGTTCGCCATGCGGATTTCGATCTTCTTCTCTCTGCCGTCTGCCGTCTTGTGGCCGAAAATGCCCATTTCAAGGCCAATCTTCTCGCAGTTTCCCTTTGCAAGCATTTGTTCGTTGTCCATATCGATCAGCTGATACTTAAGTGAGGAGCTGCCGGCGTTGATGACCAGAATTTTCATTTCGTCTTCCCCCTGAATCATGGTTAAATTTGAATTGGATCATCTGTGCAAACGCACAAAAAATAAGCACGACACTTCCAAAATTATAAATAAGGAAACGCGGCTTGTAAATTGATCTTCATTGCTTTATACTTATGATAATACAAAATCATGTAAATTTCAAGGAGTTTCCTATAAAATGATTGGAAAAAACAAGATTTCGGGCGTTGTTTGCGAGTTTAATCCGCTGCATAACGGCCACGCGGCACTGCTCTCCCGCATTTCGGAGGAATTCGGCAGCAACATTGTCTGTGTGATGAGCGGAAATTTTGTGCAGCGCGGCGAGGCGGCTGTGCTCGATAAGTGGTCGCGCACACGGCTGGCGCTGCAAAACGGCGCGGCACTCGTGCTGGAGCTGCCCTTGCCGTGGGCTGTGGCAGGCGCAGAAAAATTTGCACTCGGCGGCATTTCGTTATTAAATGCGCTCGGTTGCGTAGATACACTGACGTTTGGCAGCGAAACCGGCGATACCGCTCCCCTCATGCACTGCGCGGAATACTTGCACTCCGATGTGTTTAATTCGGATATTCGCCCGGAGGTTGCAAAAGGCATTTCGTTTGCAGCGGCGCGTACGGAGGCTGTGAAAAAGGCACTCGGCGCAGAAACCGCAGAGTTGCTCACAAAGCCAAATTGCATTTTGGGTATAGAGTATTGCAAGGCGATCTTATCGTTGAATTCTAATATCGCGCCGCAGACTGTGCAGCGTATCGCGATTGACCACGACAGCGACAAAGCGCACGGCGCGTTTGCATCGGCGAGCCTGATCCGCAGCAAGAGTGCCGAGGGTGAAGAGATTTCCGCGTATGTCCCGGAAAATACGGCGGTGTGTATTCGTGCGCTGCAAAAGGAAAAGCAGTACCCCGCTTCCCTTTCGTATCTCGACCGTGCGGTACTGGCGGCGGTCTCTGCCATGTCACCCGAAGACCTGCGCCGCGTGCCGGATGTTTCAGAGGGCATTGAAAACCGCATTTTGGCGGCTGCCGAAACGGCGGAAACGTGCACAGAGCTGTTTGATGCTGTGAAAACCAAACGGTACAGCCACGCGCGCATTCGGCGCATTATTTTGAACGCGTATTTGGGCATCACGAACGATCTGCCCAATTTACCTCCGTACCTGCGCATTTTAGGTATGACGAGCCGCGGCGCGGAGATCCTGCACAAAGCGAAGCCGATGCTGCCGATCATCGCACGACCTGCGGACGTGAAGAAGCTTTCGCCGGAAGCCAGACGTGTGTTTGAGTTGGAAGTGCGCGCGGATAATCTTTACAGCCTGTGCACAGAGCATCGCCGCCCTGCGAACATGGATTATACAGAAAAACTGATTCGGATATAAACTGAGCTCTGCATTTGGCTTTTGCCGGTCGCAGAGCTCTTCTTTTATACAAAAAGACCGAACCACGCGGGCTCGGCCTTTTGAATGTTCAAATATTCGAATTACTTCTCAAGCGGTGTGACTTCCACAGTCCAACCGAGGGTATCTTCTACCTTACCGGTCTGGATGCCGGTGACGGTGTCGTACAGCTTCTGGCTGAATTCGCCGATGCCGCCGTCCTTGATCTGCATGACTTCGTTCTCGTAACGGAGTGCACCGACCGGGGAGATAACGGCTGCGGTACCGCTACCCCAGCACTCTTCAAGTGCACCGGTACGGGCCGCCTCAACGAGCTCGTCAACGGAGATTCTTCTCTCTTCGACCGGGAGACCCCAGTGCTTGCAGAGATCGATGCAGGATGCACGGGTAACGCCCGGCAAAATACTGCCGTTCAGCATCGGAGTGACAACGGTGCCGTTGATTTTGAAGAAGATGTTCATAGCACCGACTTCTTCGATGTACTTGCGCTCAACACCGTCGAGCCACAGAACCTGAGAGTAACCTTCGTCGTGTGCCTTTACCTGTGCCGCGAGGCTCGCAACGTAGTTGCCGCCGGTCTTTGCTTCGCCGATGCCGCCGCGGACTGCACGTACATAGTCGTCTTCGATCCAAATCTTTACCGGATCGAGGCCGCTCTCATAGTAAGCGCCGACCGGGGAAAGAATGATGATGAATTTATAGGTGTTCGACGGGCGTACGCCGAGGAACGGATCCGTTGCAATGACGAACGGACGAATATAAAGAGAAGTGCCGGGACGGCTCGGAATCCAATCTGCGTCAACGGCGACGAGCGTCTTGATCGCATTGAGGAAATCATCGGCCGGGATCTCCGGGATGCAAAGTCTTCTGTTGGAGTTGTTTGCACGCTCGATGTTCTTGTTCGGGCGGAACAGACGGATGCGGCCGTCTGCGCATTTATAAGCCTTCATGCCCTCGAACATTTCCTGACCGTAGTGGAAAACCATAGCGGACGGATCAAGGACGATCGGCTGATACGGCATGATCTTCGGATCGTGCCAACCCTGCTCCGGGTTATATTCCATCACATACATGTGATCTGTAAAGATTTTACCGAAACCGAGCTTGCTTTCGTCTGCCGGCTTCGCTTTAGGCGCAGTGGTACGCTCAATCTGGATTTTCTGCATCAAAAAACACTTCTTTCCTGTTTGCTTATACACATTTTAGCACGTATTTGCCTTTTTTGCAAGTTGCCGAGGTTTAAATTGCAAAAAAAGCTTCACAAATAACCGTTTGGCTTTGCGAAGCTTTCTGTTCTTTTTGTATAAACGAATGCACCTTTACAGGTGTGTGCGCAGCCCCTTTGGGTAACGATTCTTCAAAACACCGTTCGATGCCTTGCCAAAGCCCGTTACAATACCGTCTGCGGCGACGGCGGTGTAACCGCAAAGCCCCTCTGCGGGGATTTCTTCGCCGCGCAAAAACGCGAATAAAGCAGGATCGTTCGATGTGAGATGCAGCACGCTGCGGCAGTTTTCTGCACGGCTTGCCATGAAAATGCCATGCGCGGGCTCGATGCGGTTCTTTTTTGCCTCGCCGAATTCCACACCGGCGCGCAGAACGGAAAGTCCTGCAATGTCCGGCAGCTCATTTGGCAATAAGATCACACGGTCGCGCACGCGCTGGAATCTTCCCGGTGCATCGGCAAACAGAGATGTGTACAATTCTTCGGCATGCGCCTGCGTCTCTCGGTCGGGTTTAAAGCTAAACGGCGCAAAGCGTTCTTCACAAGGCGCAACGCGTCGGAAGCGTGCGGCAAAGTGCCCCTCACCCCCATCCATCGGGAAAATGCGCACAGCGTCTACGCCATAGGCCGGGCGACCAAATGTGACATTCGGCTTTTCGAGCACGAATTCCGGGTGGCTCTCGAGAAATTTCTGCACAACGCCCTCATTTTCTTCCGTGGAGAATGTGCAGGTAGAGTACACCAAAATGCCGCCTTCGCGCACGCACTGTGCGGCGGAGGATAAAATTGCGAGCTGACGTACAGCACAGGTCTCCACGTGCTCAGGACTCCATTCCTGCACGGCAACGGGATCGCGGCGGAACATGCCTTCGCCGGAGCACGGCGCATCAACGAGCACTTTATCAAAATACCCGCCGAGCTTTTCCGCAAGCATCTCCGGGTATACGCTGGAAACGACTGTATTACGCACGCCCATGCGCTCCAAATTGGAGGATAAAATTGCGGCGCGATTGCGCACAACTTCGTTTGACCACAAAAGCCCGGTGTCGCCGGTCAGCGCGGCAATCTGCGTGGATTTACCGCCCGGTGCGGCGCAGAGGTCGAGCACCTTATCCCCCGGCTCCGGCGCCAAAAGCGTGACGGTCGAAGACGCGGACGGCTCCTGCGAATAAAACGCGCCTGCATGATAGAGCGGCAGCGCCGCCATTTTGGTATCTGTCGGCGCATAAAACGAGAGCGGCGAAAACGGCGTTTGCACCAGTGTAAACGGCAGTGCGCGTTCAAGCTGCTCTTTTGTGCATTTTACAGTGTTCAAACGAATGCCGCGTTTGTGCGGTTCGTTATAAGACGCCCGAAACGCCGTATATTCTGCCCCAAGCATATCCTGCATTCGTTTTTCAAAAGCTGCGGGCAATTCCATGGCCGCCCCACCTTTCCTAATTTCATAAATTCGGTACATAAACGCGCGTACCGTGCGCATAATAGCTTTCGGAAGGGGTGAATCACATGGCAAATTCCGAAAACAAGAATTATACAAACAAAAACCAGAAACAAAGCCGCAATAAGAGCGACCGTCAGACAACCGACCGCGTGAATAACGGCACGGAAAATCGTACGGAAAACCGCAGTGAAAAAAGCTGCCGGTAACACAAAAAACCGGAAAAAGCAGGCAGGCGATGCGCTTGTCTGCTTTTTCTATGCGAATTTATTCTTTCGGCTCGCTGACCGGCTTATCGCCCGTCTTGCGAATAGCTTTGATAATCTCGCCGAGCGTACGGTCGTCGGAGCGCACGGGTTTGAAGCCCTCACCGGCGATTTCACCGGCATCGCCGACGATGACGAACGCATCGGGGTCTTCCTCGCGGATGATCTCACTGATGCGGAACACCTCAAAGCGACGCACGGCGCAGAAGAGCACCTCGCCGTCCTGTTTCAAATAGCCGCTGCGGGACTTGAGAAACGTCAGGCCGCGGTCCATCTCCTTGATGATGCGGTCGGCAATGACATCGTTTTTACGGGACATAATGAAGAACATTTTGCCGTTGCCCGCATCTGTGCCGTACAGAATTGTATCGATGATTTTTGTTGATACAAAAATGACGATGCACGCGTACACGGCGCTTTCAATGCTCTTATATACGATGGCGGAAAACAGCACGACACAGCCGTCTACGGCAAGCATCAGCTTGCCCATGGAAAGATGGCGCAGGCGATGATTGAGCAGACGCGCGATCATGTCCGTGCCGCCGGTCGTGGCACCGCGCATAAAGACGAGTGAAAGACCAACGCCCTCACACACGCCGCCGATGAGTGTGATGATGAGTGGGTCACCGTGGTAAACCGGCATGAACAGTGCCACGATGTCGATGCAGGCAGCGTTTAACACGACCGCCAACATCGTTTTGGTGACGAGCTTATAGCCGATCTCAATGATCGCCCAAATAATGATCGGCACGTTAATGAGCAAAATCACGGTGCCGACGGGCGTGCCGAACAGATAATTCAGCACGATGGCGATACCGCTCACGCCGCCCGGCGCGATGTTGTTCGGCGCGGTAAAGCCGTTCAGGCCGACCGCGTAAATAACGGAACCCGCCGTCATGAAAATCAGGTCAAGCAGGAATTCCTTCACGTTTTTTGCAACTTTATTTTTGCGCATGTGCGGTTTCCTCCGTTTCTGCGAATTCAAGGATCTTATCGAAGAAAAGACGCAGGCGCTTCAGCTCGCCTTTAAGGTAAAGATAGCCGAAAACGCATTCAAATGCTGTGGCTGCGTGGTAATCCGCAACGCTTGAGTTTTTCGGCACGTGCGAAACGTGCGCATTGCGTCCGCGCAGGCAGACTTCTTTTTCCTCTTCCGTGAAAAGCGGCATCAGCACTTCACTAAGCACCTTCGCCTGAAACTCGCAACGCACGAACGAAACGGCGCGGCTGTGCAGCTTTTTCACGGGGCAGTTGCCTTTGGAGACGATATATTCGCGCACGAAAAGCTCGTACACGCCGTCACCCACATAAGCGAGCGTTAAGGGGCTTAACTGCTTCGGATCCGATTCCGTTTGATAGAACTTTTCCAAATAGCCACCCTCTTAGTTTACAAAATCAAATTCAAGGTCATACATGCTGACCGTGTCGCCTTCCTGGATGCCCGCCTCACGCAGCGCATCGATAACGCCGGTGTGAATGAGCACACGCTGGAAGTACTGGAGCGACTCGTAATCATCGAAATCGACGGCGGAGATGAGCTTTAAGAGCCAATCGGCCTCGACAAAATACACGTTGTCTTCCACACGGATATCGACCTTTGCCTTGCTGCTGAATTCTTCGACAGGCTTTACCGGCTCCGGTTCCGGCTCGAAATGCGCGACCGGCGGCAGCGTGGAAAGCAGTTCTGCAGTTTTATTCAAAAGCGGGTCAACATCATAGCGGATTGCCGCCATGATTGGAAAGAATTCATAGCCTTGCGCCTCGACAAACTTGCGGAAATCCTCTACCTGCTCGTCGGTCGTCAGGTCGCATTTGTTGCCGGCGACCAGCATGGGACGGTTCGCGAGGTCGGGGTTGAATTTGCGCAGTTCTTCGTTGATGATGCGGAAGTCCTCCTTCGGGTCTCTGCCCTCGCTGCCGGAAACATCGACAATGTGAATGAGCATGCGGCAACGCTCTACATGGCGCAGAAACTGATGACCGAGGCCCACACCCTGCCATGCGCCCTCGATAAGGCCGGGAATATCCGCCATGACAAACGATGGCGCGTTCGGCATATGCACCACGCCGAGCACCGGGGTGATGGTCGTAAAGTGGTAGTTTGCAATGTTCGGTTTTGCTTCGCTCACAACGGAAACAAGCGTAGATTTACCTACGTTTGGGAAGCCCACAAGGCCCACATCGGCGAGCAGCTTGAGTTCAAGCTGAAGCTCGAATGCTTCACCGGGTGTGCCGGGCTTTGCAAAGCGCGGAGTCTGGCGCGTAGGCGACGCAAAATGCGTGTTGCCCCAGCCACCGCGGCCGCCCTTCGCGATAACGACGTCTTCGTCTGTGGACATGTCCGCCATGATGCGGCCGGTCTCCGCGTTGCGGATCAGTGTGCCGCGCGGCACGGTAATGACGAGCGGCTGTGCGCTTTTGCCGAAGCAGCGCTTGCCGCGACCGTTTTCGCCACGCTCTGCGGTGTACTTGCGCTTGTAGCGGAAATCCGCCAGCGTGGAGAGGTTATCGTCCACGCGGAACACGATGTCGCCGCCGCGACCGCCGTCGCCGCCGTCCGGGCCGCCGGAAGCCACGTATTTTTCACGGTGAAAAGCCACAGCGCCGTCGCCGCCGTCACCGGCTTTTACCTTGATCTTAGCTATATCGATAAACATAATTCATCATCCTTTCAGCGCCGCAGACGGCTCTGTACAAAATAAAATGGGCTTCTCCGCTTTACCCGAAGAAGCCCGTTTCATCGTATATTCGGGGATACGAAACCGGTATTCCCCCCAAGGGTCAAAATTACTGCTCGATCGAGTAAACGCTGACCTTCTTGCGGTCACGGCCCATACGCTCGAAACGAACCTGACCGTCAATGAGCGCGAACAGAGAGTCATCAGAGCCTCTGCCTACGTTCTTGCCCGGATGGATATGCGTGCCGCGCTGCTTAACAAGAATGTTGCCTGCGAGGACGTGCTGACCATCTGCACGCTTGACACCGAGTCTTTTGGATTCGGAATCACGGCCGTTCTTCGTGGAGCCCATACCTTTTTTATGAGCAAACAACTGGATATTAATCTTAAGCATTTTGTTGCCTTCCTTTCGTTTTATTGTCAGACTTCTGCGTAGCGTACCTGTAAGTTTTCGGGGTACTGCTCCTCTAAACCGAGAAGATGCAGCTTAAATCCCTCAAACAGGCTACGGCATGTCCGTGCATCGGTATCGGAAACCCTAAACAGCATCTCGCCGTCCTCTGCTCGGAGAGAAATCGGTGTGATGTGCAAAATCTCCAGCACGGTGTTCGCCGTCATATACGCCGCAGAAGAAACCGCAGCACAGAGAATGTCTTCTCCCTCCTGCGCCAGACCGGAATGGCCAAGCACGGAAAAACCGAGAAGCGCTCCGTCTGCATTTGCGAAAAAATCCGCACGAATCATACGATCAAATTAGCCCTGAACGGACTCAATCTGAATCTTCGTGTAGGGCTGTCTGTGGCCCATCTTGCGCTTTTCGCCCTTCTTCGGCTTGTAAGTGAGGATCGTAACCTTCTTAGCCTTGCCGTTCTTCAGGACCTTGCCTGTAACGGAAGCGCCCTCAACATACGGGGTGCCGATTTTTGTTCCGTCTTCGCCGCAAATTGCAACGACCGGGAACGTAACTGTCTCGTCTTCATTGGCAGCGAGCTTCTCAACGTAGATCACGTCGCCGTACTGTACCTTGTACTGCTTACCGCCGGTTTCAATAACTGCAAACATTTTTTCTGCCTGCCTTTTCTGTAATCTCGCTACTCGTAGGCGGACTTTCGTCACTTTTCGGCCCACAGTAAGCGGCTCTATCATATTAACATACACTGACCCTAAAGTCAAGGTATTTCAAAGGGATTTTGTGGTTTTTTCTTCAAGCAGCAACGCAAGCTTGTCGTCCTGTTTTACCGCTTTGATGACGCTCTTGCGGTCTGCGATGCGCACGATCAAAGCGAGGAGAAAATTCAAAAAGGTCAGGAACGCCAGAAACAGGCGGTCACGGCGCTTTTGGCGCTTCAGTTTCTCCGGGTCGCGACGGCCTGCACCGTTACGCTGTGCCTTACTCATGGCTCTTATACGCTTGTTCACAGTACAGGCAACGATAGCGGTGCGCTTTTTCATCGCACAGCACGAAGATCTGGTCGAGGTTTTCCTCCGTGCTTGTGATGCAGCGCGGGTTCTTGCATTTTACAACATTTTTGATGCGACGTGGCAGCACGATGTTCTCTTTCTTCACAAGCTCACCGTTTTTAATGGTGCATACGGTGATGTTGTTATCGATAAAGCCGAGCACATCGAAGTTGATGGAGAGGTCGCCTTCAATCTTGATGATATCTTTTCTGCCCAGCTTGCTGCTGCGGGCATTTTTGATGAGTGCCACGCAGCAATCGAGCTTATCGAGCTCCAAAAGCTCGTAGATGCGCATACCCTTGCCTGCCTGAATATGGTCAATCACAATGCCGTTTTGGATACTGTCGATGTTCAGCATACGGTTTCCTCCTCAAAAAGTCCCGGTTCAATGTTCAGAAGCATTAAAATGAGCGCCATGCGGACATATACGCTGTTTTGTGCCTGCACAAAGTACTTTGCGCGCGGGTCATCGTCCACTTCGACCGCGATCTCGTTGATACGCGGCAGCGGATGCAGCACAATGAGATCCTTCGGCGCAAGCTTCATCTTCTCTGCATCGAGGATGAAGCTGTCTTTTAAGCGGATGTAATCTTCTTCGTTGAAGAAGCGCTCGCGCTGTACGCGGGTCATGTAGAGTACGTCAAGTTCCGGCAGAACCTCGTCCATGGTACGGACTTCTTTATATTCGCAGCCGGAGGGCTTTACGACTTCATCAATGATATAGCTCGGCACATGCAGCTCTTCCGGGGAGATGAACACGAAGCGGATGCCCTCCCAGCGCACAAGCGATTTGATGAGCGAGTGCACGGTGCGGCCAAATTTCAAGTCGCCGCACAGACCGATCGTCAGGTTATTCAGTCTGCCCTTTTCGCGGCGGATGGTGAGCAGGTCGCTGAGCGTCTGCGTCGGATGCTGGTGGCCGCCGTCACCGGCGTTGATGACCGGCACGCGGGCGTACTGTGCTGCTACGCGCGGCGCACCCTCTTTGTTGTGGCGCATGGCGATGATATCCGAATAGCAGGATACCATGCGTACCGTATCGGCAACGCTTTCGCCCTTGGAAGCAGAGCTGTTCTGTGCACTTGCAAAGCCCAATACCTTGCCGCCAAGGCGCATCATGGCCGATTCAAAACTCAGACGCGTGCGGGTACTCGGCTCGTAAAAGAGCGTGGCAAGGATCTTACCTTCACACTTGTGGGCGAATGCGGTGCGGTCGGTTGCAATGCTGTCCGCAAGGTCCAGCAGACGCAGGGTCTCCTCAAAGGAAAGATCCAGCGGGTCTACGAGGTGTCTTAACTCATTCATCTTATCTATGCCTTCCTTTCTTATGTGCGCCGTGTGTTGCGTTTTATACGTGGCGCAAGTAAAAACAGGCTGTAAAAAACCTCCCCGGTAAGCCCAGAGAGGTTTTCAGCATCAATCTTCGTCTTCTTCCTCGGGCTCGTTCCAGTTGTGCCAGACTTGTTGGACATCGTCGTTATCCTCGAGTGCATCAATCAGCTTCTGCATCTTGAGAATCTGATCGGGATCGGTGAGATCCGTGTAGGTATCCGGGACCATTTCCACTTCTGCGGAAACAAAGGAATAGCCCTTAGCTTCCAGATCATCGCGAACGCCGCTGAAATCGGACGGCTCGGTGTAGATCTCGAATACGTCTTCGTCTGCCTGAAAATCGGAAGCACCGGCTTCCAGTGCATCGCTCATGACGGTATCTTCGTCAAGGCCCTCACGCTCCAGCACGATAACGCCCTTTTCGTTGAACATGAAGGAAACGCAACCGGTGGTGCCGAGGTTGCCGCCGAACTTGTCAAAGTAATGACGGACATCGCCTGCGGTACGGTTGCGGTTATCGGTGAGGCATTCCACGATGACGGCAACGCCTGCGGGGCCGTAGCCTTCGTAGGTGATGCTTTCATATGCGTTGGAGTTGCCCTCGCCTGCAGCTTTCTTAATGATGCGCTCAATGTTGTCGTTCGGCACATTGTTCGCCTTAGCCTTCGCAATGACGTCCTTCAGCTTGGAGTTTGCTGCCGGGTCTGCGCTGCCGCCTTCTTTAACGGCAACGGCAAGCTCACGGCCGATCTTTGTGAAGATCTTCGCTCTTGCACCGTCGGTCTTTTCTTTCTTTCTCTTAATATTATTCCACTTGGAATGTCCTGACATTGATGAAAACCTGCCTTTATTCACACAAATTCAAGTTATTATATCACAGCTCGCGCGCGATTTCAATAGCAATTTCCTGTGCCTTCGCGAAAATCGAAGAGTTTTCGCAATCTGCACGGTCTGTGTCCGGCAAAACCACCGTTTTTTTGAGCGTTGTGTTCATAACGGAAAAGCTTTGGCGCAGTGTTTTCTCGCATACCTCCACCGCAAACGGGTCATACCGCCCCATGGTGAGCAGCAAAACGGCATCGCGGTGTGTCGCAATCGCCGGGCGGATACCGCGGGCAAATCTAGCTTCAAAATACCGCTGAAAACGGTCGATGACCGCCTTGAGCTGCGCCGGAAACGAGAGGTTATAGACCGGCGTGGCGATGACAAGCAGATCACACGCGCGTAGGTCACGATCGAATTCATCGAGGTCGCGAAACGCGCATCCGTCTGCTTTTTGGCAATATCCGCAGGCGATACACGGATGAATATTCACTTTGCAAATGTCAAGTGATTTTACTTGCCAGTCTTTCCCTTTCAATCCGTCGAGAAAAGCTTCAAGCAGCTTTTTTGTGTGTCCGTCTTTATGCGGCGAAGAAAACAAAACGAGTGCATGTTTCATGTACTGGCCTCCAGTTTTGTAAAGTGAAAAGCCTTTGCAAAGCTATTTAACTTCACACAAATGTAAAAAGAGCGCTGTGAATTCACACACAGCGCCCTGTAAAGAATTAGCCTTTTACAACGATATTGACGAGCTTGCCCGGAACGTAGATCTCTTTCACGACGTTCTTGCCGTTGATCTCCGCTGCAATGCGGTCTTCCGCCTTTGCAAGTGCAATCGCGTCATCCTTCTGGATGTCGGCTGCAACGTACAATCTTGTGCGAACCTTGCCGTTGACCTGCACAACAATTTCAATGACGTCATCTTTGCACTTCGATTCGTCATACTTCGGCCAAATCTGCTCTGTGACCATGCCCTCGCCGAGCTTCATCTCACTCCAAATCTCTTCTGTTACATGCGGTGCAAACGGGTTGAGGAGCATCGTGAAGACGGAGAGCTCTGCTTTATTGATGGAGCCCTTTTCCGCAATAACGTTCATGAGCGCCATCAAAGCTGCAATGGCGGTGTTGAACTTGAGGTTCTCAATGTCATAAGAAACCTTCTTGATGGCTTTGTGGAAAGAATTTTCCATCTCCGGGCGGATCGCTTCGCCGTCGACGAGAATGGACTGCAGGTTCCAATAACGCTCAATGAAGCGGCGGCAGCCCTTGATGCCGGCGTTGCTCCACGGTGCGGCCTTCTCAAAGTCGCCGATGAACATTTCATAGAGACGGAGCGTATCTGCGCCAAACTCGTTTACAACGTCATCCGGGTTGACAACGTTGCCGCGGGACTTACTCATCTTCTCGCCGTTTTCATCGAGAATCATGCCGTGGCTCGTGCGCTTTGCATACGGCTCTGCGGTCGGGACTTGGCCGATGTCGTAGAGGAACTTATGCCAGAAACGGCTGTACAGCAGGTGCAGCGTGGTGTGCTCCATGCCGCCGTTATACCAGTCTACCTGATGCCAGTAGTTGAGTGCTTCCTTGGATGCAAAAGATTCATCGTTGTGCGGATCCATATAGCGCAGGAAGTACCAAGAGGAGCCTGCCCACTGCGGCATGGTGTCCGTTTCGCGCATGGCCTTGCCGCCGCACTTCGGGCACGTGGTGTTGACCCAATCGGTCATCTTGGAGAGCGGAGATTCGCCGTTATCGGTCGGCTCGTAGGAATCAACCTGCGGCAGAACGAGCGGCAGCTCGCTTTCATCGATCGGCACATAGCCGCACTTCTCGCAGTGTACAATCGGAATCGGCTCGCCCCAGTAGCGCTGGCGTGCGAATACCCAGTCACGGAGCTTATAGTTGACCTTACGGTGGCCGATGCCGGTCTCCTCAAGGTAATCTTTGATGCGGACTTTCGCTTCTTCGACGGTCATGCCGTCCAGAATGCCGGAGTTGACCATGATGCCGGTGTCGCAGTCCGTGAACGCTTCTTTCTGCACATCTCCGCCCTTAACGACTTCGATGATTGGCAGGTCGAACTTCTTTGCGAACTCCCAGTCACGGGTATCGTGTGCCGGAACAGCCATGATGGCGCCGGTACCGTAGGAAACAAGAACGTAGTCGGAAATGAAGATCGGAATGGTGGTACCGGTCAGCGGATTGATGGCCTCAACACCCTCCAAACGCACGCCGGTCTTATCTTTTGCGACCTCGGTGCGCTCAAAGTCGGACTTTTTCGCGGCCTCTGCCTGATACGCGCGGACGGCATCCAGATTCTGCAGCTTATCCGCCCACTTTTCAATGAACGGATGCTCCGGGGAAACAACCATGTACGTTGCGCCGTAAAGTGTATCCGGGCGGGTCGTGTAAACAGTCAGCTTATCGCCTGCGGTCGTGTTGAAATCGACCTCGGCACCCTCGGAACGGCCAATCCAGTTTTTCTGCTGGGTCTTAACGCGGTCCGGGTAATCGACAAGATCAAGGTCGTCGATGAGGCGCTGTGCGTAAGCGGTGATCTTCAGCATCCACTGGGATTTGACCTTGTGAATAACTTCACTGCCGCAGCGCTCACAGACGCCGTTGACAACCTCTTCGTTTGCCAGAACGCATTTGCAGGAGGTGCACCAGTTGACGGACATCTCTTTTTTGTAGGCCAAACCGTTCTTAAAGAGCTGGAGGAAAATCCACTGCGTCCACTTGTAGTATTTCGGATCAATGGTGCTGATCTCACGGCTCCAGTCAAAGGAGATGCCGAGAGACTGGATCTGCTGCTTAAAGCGCGCAATATTCTTCTTTGTGATCTCTTCCGGGTGCACGTGGTTCTTGATGGCATAATTCTCTGCCGGTAGGCCGAATGCGTCCCAACCAATCGGATAGAGCACATTGTAGCCCTCCATGCGGCGCTTTCTGGAAACAACGTCAAGCGCGGTGTACGGACGCGGGTGGCCGACATGCAGACCCTGACCGGACGGGTACGGAAACTCGATCAGAGCATAATATTTCGGCTTATCCGAAGTATTGGAAGCATGGAAAACACCGGCTTCTTCCCACTTCTTTTGCCACTTCGGTTCAATTTCACTGGGGTTGTACTTGTTCATATTGATTACACTTACCTCTCTGCGCTATATAAAATAACAAAATCAATTCGGTTCAAACGTCATGTTGAGCTTTTCGCCGTCGAGCCACAGGCGATCCAAATCATAAAAACTGCGCGCTTCCGAGGTGAAGATGTGTACGACCACCGTTTCGTAATCGAGCACGACCCAGGAATCGGAGCGATAGCCCTCCACGCGGTCCGGCGCAATACCGAGCTCTTTCAGCTTAAACTCCAGTTCGTCCGCCAGAGCATGCACATGCGTGCTGCCGGTGCCGTTCGCCAGAACGAAATAATCACCGAGCGAGGAAACGTCCGAAATGCGGATCACATTGATCTGATCGGCTTTTTTCGCATCCAAAATGCCCGCTGCGGTTTTTGCAAGCGTCAATGAATCCATGCTTTTAGCCATTCCTTTCTGCGCGCTGCGCGATTTTTATGCTTCCTTCCGCTTAGTTGCCGTGCCGCAAAGCCCACACCGCGTCATTATATGCGTCTATGGTCTCCGGCACGATGGGCGCGCGGTCTTTTGCGAGCTCCGTAATGGTGAACGCGATGCCCTCCACAATGGCTTTGTCAAGGCTTTTATACGCGGCCTTGCGCATATCCTCTACGCCGGGGTAATTGCGGTCTTTGGAGATGAAATCCGCGATAAAAATGACTTTTTCGAGTAACGTCATGTTTTTTCTGCCCGTGGTGTGGTATCGCACGGCGTTGTAAACATCCTCGTTCTCAATGTGCAGAACATGCTTGATATACACCGCGCCGCTGATGGCATGCCAGAACTTTTTAGCGGAAAGTTCAACGTCGCTCATAATTATACCAAAGTCCGCGAGAATTTTCAACTGTTTCTCCGGGGGTGTATCCTTCAAAATATCGTGCAAAAGCCCTGCAAGCTCCGCTTTTTCGGTATCGGCACCGTATTTTTTTGCAAGCTTTACCGCTTCTTCCGAAACATTTAAGGAGTGTTCGAAACGTTTTTGCGTGAGCATGGGCTTGATGATATCGATATATTGCTGTTTTTCTTTCTTATTCATGCGTGTAAAGCCTCTTTTTTTGGATGTATTCCGCGACGCCTGCGGGCACAAGACCGCTTATATCTTCGCCCTGCAGACTTTTTTCGCGCACCATCGTCGATGAGACAGGCAAAAACTCGATGTTCTGCACGGTAAAGCGAAGCTGCGGGAACTTTTCCTTCACTTCTTCCCCGTGCGTGACAAGCGTTTGGAAGCTATCCTTGTCACGCGGTGCGGCGCAGATCTCTGCCGCGGCGAAAATGCGCTCCGGGTGATACCACTTTTCGACAGTGCAGAACATGTCTTCCCCCATCAGCAAAAAGAGCTCATCGTCGGGATATTGCGCTTTCAGTTCCGTCATGGTGTCTGCCGTGTAACTTTTGCCCGTGCGCAGCACTTCAATATCCGAGACTGTGACGGGACATTCGGCGATGTCTGCCGCCGCAAGCCTGCACATTTCAATGCGGTCTGCCCCGCTTGCAAGCTGATGTGTCGCTTTGTGCGGCGGCGTGCCCGTCGGAATCAAAATCACGCGGTCAAGCGACAGACGCTTAATAAACTCCCGCACAAGGTGCACATGCGCCGTGTGGATGGGATTGAACGTGCCGCCGTAAATGCCGATGCGCATGGCTTATGCCTTTTTCGCACGCGGCAGGACGATTTTCGGATCCTTTTCGTTGCGTTTATAAAGCGCAAATTTGGAACCGATGACCTGCACGACTTCGCTCTCCGTCTGCTCTGCGAGCGCTTCTGCGGCTTCACGCGGAGAGACCGGCGCAGTCTCCAACACTTTGCCCTTGATGAGCTCACGCTTAAAAATAGCGTCTGCGGCCTGCTTTACGACATCTCCATCGATGCCGCCCTTGCCAATCATCAAAATGGTGTCTTCATTTACGGCGAGCGAGCGGAGATACGCTCTTTGTTTACTGGTCAGCATAATTTATCCCTCTTTGTCTTTCAGGTAGTTTTCAAGTTTTTCTGCGAAAATACGCAAGGATTTTCCTCGGTGGCTCACGGCATCCTTTTCTTCTGCCGTCGCTTCGCCGAACGTCTTGCCCGCGCAGCCTTCTTCGGTGCAGATGAAAATGGGGTCATAACCGAAACCGCTTTCGCCGCGGCATTCTTCTGCGATGCGCCCGTAGCAGTAGCCCTCAGCTTCAAGTACGTCGCCGTTCGGGAATACACAGCAGATGGCACTTGTAAAGTGTGCGCCGCGCTTTTCTTCCGGCACGCCCTTGAGCTTTTCGAGTACCGTTGCCTTACGCTTGCCCGGCTCGGCATACCGTGCGGAATACACGCCCGGCTCGCCGTTTAAATAATCGATCGATAAGCCGGAATCGTCCGCAACGCACGGCAGGCCCGTTTCGTCACACGCGGATTTCGCCTTGATATACGCGTTTTCACGGAACGTGGTGCCGGTCTCTTCCGCCTCGGTCAACTCGGCCGTCTGCACGGTGATGCCAAGCGGCGCCAAAATGCGGCTGAATTCCTCTATTTTATGCGCATTATGCGTTGCAATGATCATGTTCATGCGTTATCCCTCCAAAATTCCGAAATCGCGTGCGGCTTGCTGCCAATGCTCTAAAAGTACGGGGCCGCCCGCTGCAAGCTCTTCTGCGCGCTGCACGCAGAAAAGCGAATAATTTTTGCCGGTGTAAAGCTGTTTTAAAATCGCATACCCCCACACGCCCGCGCGGGTCAGCAGTCCGCTTTCGCGAATTTCCAGTGCTGCGGCGTCAATGTCATACGGCACTTCGAGCAGCGTTTCGTTCCATGTGTTTCCGTCGGAATCGAGCAGCGCCATTTTCGCCGTGACGGTTTGCGTACACTGCACGCCGACCGCGCCGGGGTTCACGTACAGCTTGCCCATTGTGTGTGCGCTGCACGGCTGATGCGTATGACCGCTTAAAAGCACGCGCTCGTCGATTTTTAAAAGCCAGCTTTCTATTTTATAGGAGAACGGGCGCAGCGTGTCGCGCGTTTTTTCCGGTGAGCCGTGGCAAATGCGTATGGGACACTTGCCGTTTGGATCAATTGTCTGCATAAACGGCAATGCGGAGATGAACTCGAGATCCTCCGCCGTAAGCCCCTCGTAGGTGTATAGAAGGGAGCCTGTTGTTGTGCCGTTTGCCCAATCGCTGCCGAAGTTGTGGTGGTTCAGCACATATTCTTCGCGGTTGCCGCGCACGAACCAGCAGGGCATTTCCTGCTTTGCGCGGTATATTAGCTTCATAGTCTCGTGCGGGTTTGCACAGTCCGAAATATAATCGCCGAGGAAAATGTACCCATCCGCTTTTTGCTTTTCCGCTTCCTTCAGGCAAGCTTTCAGCGCATGGTGGTTGCTGTGTATATCGGAAAAAACGGCGAGCCTCATGCTTCCGGTCTCCGCTCGAACAGCGCGCGGGCGAAATCCTCCGCGTCAAACGGCTGCAGATCGTCCACCTGCTCGCCGACGCCGATGAACTTCACAGGCAAACCGAGATCCCGGTGGATCGCCAACACAACGCCGCCCTTTGCGGTGCCGTCAAGCTTTGTGAGTACGATACCCGTGAGTCCTGCGGCTTCTTTGAATTCACGCGCCTGATTGACGGCGTTCTGCCCCGTTGTGGCATCGAGCACAAGCAAAACTTCTTTGCTGCAGCCCGGCAGACCCTTATCGATGATGCGCGAAATTTTGGAAAGCTCGTCCATCAGGTTTTTCTTATTGTGCAGGCGTCCGGCCGTATCACAGATGACCACATCGGCGTGACGTGCCTTTGCCGCGGAGATTGTATCGTACACGACGGCGGCGGGGTCTGCGCCCTCTGCATGCTTGATGATCGGCACGTCTGCGCGCTCTGCCCAGACTTCAAGCTGCTCAATGGCCGCCGCGCGGAACGTATCCGCCGCGCCCAAAATTACCGATTTGCCCTCTTTTTTAAGGCGGGAAGCCAGCTTGCCGATGGTCGTCGTTTTGCCGACGCCGTTCACGCCGATGACAAGGATGACGGATGGCTGCGTATCGAGATGCAACTCGTTGTCGCCGCTGACCATCTCCGTGACAACCTCCTGCAAAAGCGTCATAATCTCGTTCGGGTCTGTGATGCCGCGCTCTTTCACGCGTGCGCGGAGCGTATCGCAGATTTCGGTTGCGGTGTTCATGCCGACGTCCGCCATGACAAGCAGCTCCTCAAGCTCCTCAAACAGCTCCTCATCGATCTTTGTGAACGCGTGGAGCATGCTGTTAATCTGCCCGGTGATGCTGTCTCTTGTTTTTTTCAGTCCCGCTTTGATCTTATCAAAAAAGCCCATTCAGGCACCTCTTTTCCGAATTTATGTTGTTATACCCAGTTTTTCCTGCGCTTCGTGTGCGTGCAGTGCCAAGAGTTTCGAAATGCCCTGGTCCTGCATCGTCACGCCGTAGAGCATATCAGCTTCTTCCATCGTGCCGCGGCGGTGCGTGATGACGATGAACTGTGTTTTTTGGTTCATGCGGCGCAGGTAATTTGCAAAGCGCACGACATTTACGTCATCCAGCGCAGCTTCGATCTCGTCGAGCATACAGAACGACGGTGGATTCACGCGCATGATCGCAAAGTAAAGCGAAATTGCTACAAGCGCCTTTTCGCCGCCGGAAAGCAGCTCGATGTGCGAGACGATCTTGCCCGGCGGGTGCACGCGGATATCGATGCCGGAATGCAGTACATCGCCGCTGTCCGTAAAGCAAAGTTCTGCCGAGCCGCCGCCGAACAACTCTTGAAAAATCCGGCTGAAATTCTGATTGATGACGGAAAAGCGCTCTGCAAACTGCGTCTGCATCTGCTTTGTCAAGTTGTCGATGAGCTTTAACAGCTCGGCGCGGGAGCGCTGCACGTCGTCCGTTTGCGTTTTGAGGAAATTGTAGCGCTCCGAAACCTCTTTGTATTCCACAACAGCCGCCACGTTGACGGAGCCGAGCGCTTTGATGCTGTTTTTGAGTTCGGACAACCGCCTTTGCGCCGTGGGCACATCTTCAATCGTGATGTTCATTTCCTCGGCTTCGCGGCGGGTGAGCTCGTATTCTTCCCACAGCTTTTTGAGGATAGCGTTGTATTCACCGCTCTGGTTTTCACGGCGTTCGCGCAGACGAGCAAATTCAAGACCAATCGTCTCGCGGCGCAAGGAAGCTTCGCGTTCCTTTTGGCGCAACTCGCTCGTCTGTTGCTCGAGTACCGTGCGCTTTGCGGCGATGGTGCTGACCGTTTGCCGTTTTTCCTTTGCGGTCTCACGCAGATTAGCAGATTCAAATTTTCGGTTTTCAATATCCGCTTCGCGCGCTTTGATCTTCTCGAAGCTTTCTGCAAGTTCTTGATTTAAACTTTCTATACGTGCAGCGCGTTCGGACTGCTGTGCTTTCAGCGTTTGCACAGCATTTTCAAGCGATTCTTTATCTTTTTCGATGGCGAGCCCCGCAAAACGGATTTCCTGCAAATGCTGCAAGGTCTCATCACAACGATGCATTGCGTCCTCGCGGTCGCCGACCATGGATTCCATTTTGCTTCTGGCTGCCTGAATTTTGTCTTCTGTTTCTTCTGTTTTCTGCTGGGCGCTGTCTGCGGTCTGCACAAAACCGCTCAGACGCTTTGCGGCACTTTCTTTTTCGTCGCGCAGAGAAGCAAGGTTCGCGGTTTCCGTCTCCACGTCGCGTGCGGCACGGGCCGCTTCCGCTTTGAAGCGGATCTCATCTTCCCTGTGCTGCGCCAGCACGGCCTTGGCGTTTTCAAGCTCCGCCATGGCCTGCAGCACTTCCTGCTGTGTAGCCTTGTGGCGCTCCAGTGTTTCATTTGCAGCCTGCGCCAGCATTTGTGCGTCTGCGCGAATGCGTACAATCTCCGCCGCGCGGCTCAAAAGGCCGGAGTTTCGCGCCGCGGAACCGCCGGTGAACGAACCGCCCGCATTGACAATCTGCCCGTCCAAGCTGACGACACGGTAGCGGAACCGAATACGCCGTGCAATTTCCGCCGCGCGGTCAAGGTCTTCTGCAACAATAGTGCGGCCGAGCAGAGAATCGCGGATGCCGGCGTACTGCTCGTCACAGTGGCAGAGTGTTGAAGCCACGCCCACAAAGCCGGACATATTCTGCACATCGCGCGCATCGATAACCGTACCGCGCACCGTGGTCAGCGGCAGGAATGTCGCACGGCCGGAATCGCGCTGTTTCAATAAGCGAATAGCCGCTTTCGCCGCATCTTCGGAATCAACGATGACGTTCTGCATGGCGGCGCCGAGCGCGGTCTCCAGTGCCACGGCGTATTCGCGCGGGACTTTTAAAAGCCGTGTAACCGGTCCGTGGATACCACGCAGATTGCCGCGCGTGCTCTCGCGCATGACGGTTTTAACGCTCTGTGTGAAGCCTTCAAGATTGCGTTCAAGGTCTTCCAACAGTCCAGCGCGGCGCTCTTTTTCTTTGGCGTCGAGCATCTGGCGGTCGGCTTCGGCTTTCACGGCTTCGGCGCGTTTTCTGCGCTGTTGCACACGCATTTCATGCCCCTGCACAGTGTTTTCAGCGTTTTGAATGTACTCCGCCGTATCGTGCAGCATGGCGTCAAGCTCCTCGCACTCCGTGTGAAGCGCTGCAAGGCGTTCTTCGCTTTCGGTGATCGCAGCATCCACTGTTTCGGCGCGGGCGCGAATCTCCTGCATGGAGGATTCCGCCGAGGACTGCTGCACGCGCATTTCGGAAAGTGCGGCGTTCAGTGCCACAAGCTCAGCCGAAACAGCGTCGATCTCACGCGTGGTGCTGTCCGTGCCGGCACGCAGCTCCTCGAGTTGTGCGGTAAAGGCAACGAAATCGGCATGGTTCTGCGCAGCTTCCGCTTCCTTTGCTTTTACCGCCTGTTCTTTTTCTTGAATATCCGCTTCAAGCGTTTGTCCGGTCAGCGCGGCGCTTTCAATCTCGCCATTTAATCTGCGGATGGTCTGCTGCTCGTGCAGAATATCATTTTCAAGCACCGAAACTTCTCCCTCTTTACGGGTGGCGAGTTCATCGGCTTCGGAAGCCTTCAAACGTGCTTCTTCCATCTGTGCGGTGCAGCCGTTCGTTTCTGTGAAATTCTGCTCGATTTGCGCGGAAAGCACATTGAGCTCACTTTCGGCTTCCTCGTAGCTGTTCTGCGCGGAGGCAATCTTTTCCTCCACCTCGCGCACGATCTTGCCGGAGCGCTCCAGCGTTTCAAGCCACAAACCGATCTCCAGTTCCTTTTTCTCGCTGTCGAGTGCAATAAACTTTTCGGCTTTCTCTGCCTGCTCGCGTAAAGGGCCCACGCGTTCTTCGAGTTCGTTTAAAATATCGTGCAGGCGAATGAGGTTTTCTTCGGCTTTTTCCAAGCGGCGTTCAGCTTCCTCTTTGCGGTAGCGAAAGCGCGAAATGCCGGCGGCTTCTTCAAAAATCTCGCGGCGGTCTTCGCTTTTTGCGGAGACGATGCTATCGATCTTGCCCTGTCCGATGATGGAATAACCGTCGCGGCCGAGGCCGGTATCCATGAACAGCTCATGCACGTCGCGCAGACGTACGAGCGTTTTGTTAATGCGGTATTCACTTTCGCCGGAGCGGTAAAAACGACGCGTAACGGAAACGGTGTCGCCGTCGTAATTCAACTCGCGGTCGGTGTTATCCATGGTGACGGTCACTTCGCAAAAGCCCTGCGCTTTGCGCTGCGGCGTGCCGCTGAAAATGACGTCCTCCATTTTGGAGCAGCGCAGTGCGCGGGTAGACTGCTCGCCGAGTACCCAACGCATGGCATCGCTGATGTTGCTCTTGCCGCTGCCGTTTGGACCGACGACCGCCGTGATGCCGTTTTCAAATTTTAAAGTCGTTTTATCGGGAAAGGTTTTGAAGCCCTGCAGCTCCAGAGATTTTAAAAGCATCTGTTTACCTGCCTATCGTAGCCTGTATGTGCCGCCGGAAAGCGAAGCATCCGGGCGGATGTGCACGGTGTAGCCGTGCTTAGAGAAATGCTGCAAATTTTCTTTTTTCTGTCCGAGCGCAATGGAAAGCATGCGCGGGTCAACATCAATCGTAACTTCCGAATCGTTTCGGGCTTGAAGCGCTTTAAGGACGTTTTCGCGGAAGATCGCGCTGCGGCACAGCTCCATAAAAGCGGGGTGAAACGGTCCCGCGACACGGTTTTCCAGTTCTTCGCTGGCGTGCAGCCCCACACGGATGAGTTTTACACCGCGCTGCTCAATCATCGGGATGAGCTTTGCACAGAGTGAAACGGCATCCTCTAAGGTCTGCGGTGTGTATTTTCCTGCGCGGTACAAATCGCACAGTGGTGTGTTTTCTAAGACGATCGTAGGGTAAATGCGCATGGTGTTCGGCTTTAGAGCCAACAGCCTTTTGACAGTCTTCATCGCCTTTGCGTCACTGTCGCCGGGCAGCCCGGTCATCATCTGCAAGCCGAGCTCAAAGCCGTATGCGCGAATTAACCGCGCAGCGTTTTCCACATCCTTTGCGGTATGCCCCCGACGATTGAGCAGCAACACTTCGCCATCCATCGACTGCGCTCCGAGCTCGATTGCCGTTACACCGTATTGCTTTAATACGGTCAGACGTTCATCATCAATGGCATCCGGCCGCGTAGAGCAGCGGATACCGGCAAAGCCGTATGTTTCGCATGCTGCGTGCGCTGTTTTTAAAAGCGCCAAACGGTAATCGGGGTCGATTGCCGTGAAGCTGCCGCCGAAAAATGCGATCTCGGCGTTCTGCACGCGCTCCCCCATTTGCTTTGCTGCGCTTTGCAGCAGCGCCGCCACTTCTTCAGGCTGCGGCTGATGATTTTCACCTGTAATGCGGTTCTGATTACAGAAGCTGCATTGCTGCGGGCAGCCGTTGTGCGGAATAAAAATTGAGATATTCGCGTGCTTAATAGCCCATCAGCTCCAGTGCTTCGCGTGCCGCCTGCTGTTCGGCTTCCTTCTTGCTGCGTCCGCCGCCCTTGCCGATGACATTGCTGTTGAGGTGCACCTCTACGGTGAAGTGCTTGTCATGGTCGGGTCCATGCTCGCCGGTAAGGACGTATTCGAGCCGTTCACCGGGGTTCTGCTGAATGATCTCCTGCAGCATCGTCTTGTGGTCTTTAAACGGGCGTTCGCCTGCAGACTGCGCTGCCGGTTCAATGTAGTGCAGTACAAAGCGCTTGGCTTCCTCCAAGCTGCCGGAATCGAGATAGATCGCCGCCGTAATGGATTCGAACACGTCCGCTAAGATGCTTGGGCGTTCTCTGCCGCCGCTATGCTGCTCGCCGTGGCTGAGACGCAGCAGCTCGCCTGCGCCGAAGCTGCGTGTAAACCCGCAAAGCGATTTTTCGCATACGAGCGCCGCACGCTTCTTTGTCAGCTTGCCTTCGGGAATATCCGGGAACGCTTTGCACAGGTATTCCGCCGTGACAAACCCCAAAATGGAATCGCCGAGGAATTCCAGTCGCTCATAGCTCTGGTCGCCGCCGCGGCTCTCGTTTGCGTAGGAGGAGTGCGTCAGCGCTGTGATGAGCAGGTTGCGGTTCTTAAATTTATATCCGATTTTTTTTTCAAATTCATCCAATGATCTCATAGTTATACCTTTGCTGTCTTGTTATTCGTTCGTGTTTTCCGTTTTCTCGTTTTGTAGAGCTGCGGTGATCTCACTTATAATGCCGGACTCGGCGTACTTCACCGTAAGCGCAAGGGCGTTTTTCAGTGTGGAAGCCTTGGCGCTGCCATGTACCTTAAAGACCGGCTTCGAGCACCCGAGGATCGGCGCACCGCCGTATTCGTTATAATCAAGCTCTTTTTTCATGGCTTTCATGTCGTTTAAAACCATTGCCGCCGCAAGCTTATTTTTTAGGCTCTTTTTGAAAACGGCCTTGAATTTATTCATCAGCGCCATGGCGACGCCTTCATACATCTTAAGAAGGATATTGCCCGTAAAACCGTCGCACACCACAACATCTGCCGCATCAAACGGAATGTCTCTGGCTTCAATGTTGCCGATGAAATGGACGTCTTTGTTTTCGCTCAGCAGTGCAAACGCCGCGTGCTGCAGTTCGCCGCCCTTGTGCGGCTCCGTGCCGACATTTGCAAGGCCGATGCGCGGCTTTTGAACACCCATGACCTTCTGCATATACACAGAGCCCATCATGCCGAACTGCTCCAGCATTTCGGGGCGGCATTCGTTGTTTGCGCCGCCGTCTGCCAGCATGAAAAAACCCTCGGATTTCGGCATGAGCGGTGCAAATGCCACGCGCTTGACGCCTTTGATGCGCTTAACGAGCAATGTGGCGCCAACGACGAGTGCGCCGCTGTTGCCGGCGGACGCAAACGCATCGCCCTTGCCCTCTGCCAAAGCGCGCAGGCCAACCGCCATAGAGCTTTGCTTTTTGGCGCGCGTGATCGCTGTGGGCTCATCCTCCATCGTGATGACATCCGGGCAGTCGATGATCTCAAAATCGGAAACGTTAACATTCAGCTTTTCCGCCGCCGCTCTGATCTTCTTTTCGTCGCCGGTTAAAACGATCTGCACATGGAGCTCATCTGCCGCCAGACGGCAGCCTTTTATAATTTCGTCCGGGGCGTTGTCGCCGCCGAATGCGTCGATTATGATCCGCATGTTTTTCCCTCACTTTAATATTCAGCTTCCGGCAAAAGCCGGTTTTGTTCGGGCATTTCGGTTTACCAAACACGGATTTTCCGCCGATAAACCGCTTTAGACTATAATTCACTCTATTATAGCAAAAAAACAACGCAATTTCAATACCGCGCTCCCCATAAGTTGCACAAAACAAAAAACGTGCGCCAGGCTTTCCCGGTACACGTCTTCTGCTGATTTGGAGGAAAAATTTTGAGTTTTGATTTTTAGAATTTATCCGGCAGGCGGATCTCGCGGCGCACGGCTGTGCCGTCGATCTCGTTAAACCGCACGGCTTCGTTCTTTACGGCCATTGCGGCGGCGATGCCCGCGGCCTCACCCATGGAGCGGCAGGTGGGTTGGATGCGTGCGGCGGACTGCGCACGGAAATCCATACCCGCGCAGCGCCCGGCTGTAAGCACGTTATCGAGCGTTTTCGGGATCATCACCCGGAACGGGACTTCCCAATACTGTTCATCGGCCGGTACGTCATGCTGATATTTGAGTCCCAGCGAAACATCGTCCACGCCGTGCACATCGACGGGATAATGGCTCGCAGCAATGCCGTCCGGGAATTTAATGCCGTCCGGGAATTTTCTGTATGTTAGCACATCTTCAATCGTCAGCATGTATTCTGCTTCGATGCGGCGGGATTCACGAAAGCCGACGAGCTGCGCGATGCTTGTGATATACGCATTCTCAAAGCCCGGAATATAGTCGCGTAGGAATTTGCGCAGGCGCATAATGGCTTTTTTGCCCTCAAGCTGCTTTTGTGTCATAAATTCCGCATCCACAACGTTTTCTTTCGTCGTCAGCTCCGGGCAGTTGAAGTTCATGCCGTCCGGGTGGCCGGGAATACCGAATGCCTGAAAATAGCACGCGTCCTGCTCGGTCAGCACGCCGTTTTCATACGCCTTGCGGATAATGTCTTTCATACCGGGCGTGTTCATAGCAAAGTATTTATATTGGTCGTTGCCGAGGCTGCGCATGTATGCGTGGAAACGTTCAAAGTCAATACCCGCCATGTCAAAGCGCAGGGAGACCGGCTGATTCACGCGGTTGTGGTTGCCGGACTGATACGACGCACCGACGAGCTTGATGAGGTCAGCGTCACCGGTGCAGTCAATGAAGCACTTCGCTTTGTATGCCGTAAGGCCGTTCTTATTGTTGACGATCACGTGTGTTATTGTGCGATCTTCGAGCACGGCATCCACAACCCGGAGGGCACCGGCACGAGCCATTATTACTTTAAAGAGAGCACGTATTACACCATTCCCTATCGAAGCCTGACGCCGAAGAACATCAAAAACCTGCTTGCAGCCGGCCGCTGCATTTCCGGCAGTCACGAGGCACAGGCATCATTCCGTATTATGCCCACGTGTTGCAGCACGGGTGAAGCCGCCGGTGTTGCGGCTGCCGTTGCCGCGCAGGAACACACCGATTTCCCGGAAACGGACGTGAAGAAAATTCAAGCATTGCTGCGTAAGCACCACGCGTTTATCGGCGAGTAAAATCTGAAAATACAGCGAAAAACCCTCGACATCTGAAATGTGCTTCAGCTTGTCGGGGGTTTTCTATCGTTCGTCCCTTATGCGTTTTTCAGTGTTTCGGCAAGGTCTTCGAGCGCGCGAGCGGAAAGCGCGGCGTAGCGCTCTTTTTTGTCACGAATGTGCGGCTCAATGACGGGCAGAATGCCGAAGTTCGCACCCATCGGCTGGAAATCTTTCGAGGGACTGTGCGCGGCGTGCTCTGCAAGTGAGCCCATCATGGTAGTGATGGGCAAAATGAGCGGCGCTTTGCCCTCTAAACGGCGCACGGCGTTGCGTCCCGCAAGCAAGCCGGACGACGCCGATTCCATATAGCCCTCCACGCCGGTCATCTGCCCCGCAAAGAACAGCTCCGGGCGCGTGCGCATGGAGAAATCCGCGTTCAAAAGCTTCGGCGAATCGAGGAACGTGTTGCGGTGCATCACGCCGTAGCGCATGTACTCGGCGTTTTTCAGGCCGGGAATCATACCGAACACGCGCTTTTGCTCGGGAAATTTCAAGTTTGTCTGGAATCCTACAAGATTGAACAGCGTTTTTTCTGCGTTTTCGGTGCGCAGCTGCACCACGGCCCACGGGCGGTGACCCGTGCGGGGGTCGCGTAAGCCGACCGGCTTCAACGGGCCGAAGCGAATCGTATCGTGTCCGCGCTGTGCCATGACTTCAATGGGCATGCAGCCCTCGTAGACCTTCGGGTTCATCACGTCAAAATCGTGAATGGGCGCGCGCTCCGCGGTGATAAGCGCTTCATAAAACGCATCGTACTCCTCTTTGTTCATCGGGCAGTTGATGTAATCGTCGTCGCCCTTATCGTAGCGGGAGGCCGTGAAGCAGTGCTCCATATCAAGGCTTTCACGCGTGACGATCGGTGCGGCGGCATCGAAAAAGCTGAGCGCACCGCCGCATAAGTTCGTAATCTGTTCAGCAAGCGTGTCGCTCGTCAGCGGGCCGCTTGCAATAACGGTCACACCCTCTGCGGGAATTTCCGTCACTTCGCCGTGCATGACTTCGATGTTCGGATGCTCCGTGATCGCTTTTGTGACGAGCTCTGAAAAGCGGTCGCGGTCAACGGCGAGCGCGCCGCCTGCGGGCACGGCGGTTTTATCCGCACAGGCAACGAGCAGAGAATCCATGCGGCGCATTTCCTCTTTCAGAAGCCCGGCGGCGCTGTCGATGCGCGCAGCCTTCAAAGAATTCGAGCAGATGAGCTCCGCAAACCCGGCGCTTTTATGCGCGGGCGAGAATTTCTGTGGCTTCATCTCGAAAAGGCGCACAGAATACCCCGCCTGCGCAATCTGCCACGCCGCTTCGGAGCCGGCAAGACCCGCGCCGATAACGGTGACGGTCTGCTTATTCTCCATCTTTCTCCCCCGCGTCGTCCTTATTGAACGTGTAAGTGCAGCCCGGCGTTACGCAGTAGAGCGTCTGGGCTTTGTCTTTTTTCTTTAAGAGCACCTTACCGCAGACCGGGCAGGTCTTGTCGGACGGCGCGTCCCAAGAGACGAAATCGCACTTCGGGTAGTTGTCGCAGCCATAGAACACACGGCCGCGCTTCGACTTTTTCTCGATGATCTTGCCGCCGCACTTCGGGCACTTTGCACCCGTATCGTTGACGATTTTTTGCACGGTCTTGCACTCCGGGTAGCCGGAGCAGGCGATAAACTTGCCGTAGCGGCCGAATTTGACGACCATCGGCTTGCCGCAGTTCGGGCAGACGAGATCGGTCTTGTCTTCTTCAAGCTGAATCTTCACGCCGTCCATTTCAGTCTTCGCCTTTTTGAGCGTCTTCTCAAAGTCGTCATAGAAGTCGTGCAGCGTGTGCACCCAGTCTTCCTGACCGCTCTGTACTTCGTCAAGCTCTTTTTCAACGGCGGCGGTGAACTTGATATTCACAATGTCCGGGAAACGCTCTTTCATCAGCTTTGTAATGACTTCGCCAAGCTCGGTGGGCTTAAAGGACTTACCCTCGCGCGTGACGTATTCGCGGCTCGTGATGGTTGTGATGGTCGCAGCATACGTGGACGGGCGGCCGATGCCGTTTTCCTCCAGCGTCTTAATGAGCGAGGCTTCTGTAAAGCGTGCGGGCGGCTGTGTAAAGTGCTGCGTGCCCTTGAGGTCGCGGACTTTCAGGGACATGCCTGCTTCAAGCTTCGGCAGGTCTTTGCCCTTTTCTTCTTCTACGTCGCGGCCCTCTTCGTAGAGCACAGTGTAGCCGTCAAACGCGACGTTGTAGCCGCTTGCTTTAAAAATATAATCGCCTGCGGTGATGACCGCCTGCGTGGTGTTCAAAACACAGTTAGCCATCTGGCACGCGACAAAGCGCTCCCAAATGAGCTTATAAAGCTTGTACTGGTCTTTTGTAAGGGAAGATTCCACGTCCTTCGGTGTGAGTGCAACGGAGGTGGGGCGAATGGCCTCGTGACCGTCCTGTGCGTTGGCACGCGCCTTATAATGGCGTGGCTTAGAAGGCAAATACTGTTTGCCCCAGCGCTCGCCGATGAACTGCACAGCCTCCTGCACGGCGTCTTCAGAAATGCGCAGAGAGTCGGTACGCATATAAGTGATGAGACCAACGGCACCCATGCCCTCAATGTCCACGCCTTCGTAAAGCTCCTGCGCGGCTTTCATCGTGCGCTTCGCCTGAAAGCCCAGCTTGCGTGAAGCTTCCTGCTGCAAGGTGGACGTGATGAACGGCGGTGCAGGCTGCTTGTTCTTCTTGCCTTTTTTGACGGACTCCACCATGAACGCGGCGGATTCAAGGTCGGCAAGGATTTTATCGGACTGCTCTTTGTTCGTGATTTTAATCTCGCCGTTTTTATCACCGTAGAACGACGCGCCGAAAATGCTGCGGGAGCCCTCGGCGGTCAGGCGTGCGTCGATAGACCAGTATTCTTCGGGCTTAAACTTGCGGATCTCTTCCTCGCGGTCCACGATGATGCGCAGTGCAACGGACTGCACACGGCCTGCGGAAAGACCGCGGCGAATCGTTTTTGCGAGGAACGGGCTGAGCGAATAGCCCACAAGGCGGTCGAGAATGCGGCGCGCCTGCTGGGCGTTCACAAGGTTCTGGTCGATGGAACGCGGGTGCGCCATGCCCTCCGTGATGCCGGTTTTTGTAATCTCGTTGAACGTGACACGGTTGTGGTAATCCTCATCAAGACCGAGGATATACGCAAGATGCCAGGAGATTGCTTCGCCTTCGCGGTCGGGGTCGGTCGCGAGATACACGGTATCGGCCTCTTCGGCCGCTTCCTTCAGTTCGGAAACAAGTTTCTCCTTTCCCTTGATGATGGCATATTTCGGCTTGAAATCGTTTTTCACATCCACGCACAGGCGCGCCTTCGGCAGGTCGCGCACATGGCCCATGGAAGCGATGACTTCATAGTCGCCGCCCAGATATTTCTTGATCGTTTTCGCCTTGGCAGGCGACTCAACGATAACGAGTTTCGACATGGTTTTCTATCTCCTATTCTGTATCTATTTAAACCGCACAGCGAATGTGCGAGTGGAAGAATCATGTATTAGGTGCATTTGAAAACAAAGAAAATGCGAAACGGACAAGCTTCCGATTTTTCAAATACACCTTAGTATAGCGTACTTTTACGCCTTTGTAAACCTCTGGCCGGGATAAGTTTTGATGAGGCCGAAAAGCTCGAGCTCCGTGAGTGCCGCCAAAATTTTCCCCGTGGATATGCCCAGTTCAAGCTCCAGCTCGGAAGCGTGCTTGGGGGTATCGTTCAGTGCGGCGTAAACGACTTTTGCATCTTCAGGAACGTTTTGCAAAAGGTTGTTTTCGGGCGCAGGGATCGGCTCGGCAGGCTTCTTCTCTGCTATTTCGGGCTCCTTTTCCGTATCGGAAAGCGATGCAATCTTCGGGCGAACGCGGGAGACATGGGAAATATTTTCCGCTGTGCGGGCAAGCTGTTCTATACGCTCCTGCCTGCGGCGGGAAGCAAACGGCTTTAAAACATCCTCTGCAGTGTAAATGCGCGCGGCGCCGTCCTCTTCCAGTGCGATACAGCCGGAAAACGCTTTCTCGTCTTCGCCAATGAATACGAAAACCTCGCGATTCTGCTCTAAAGCATGTTTTGCGGTGATGAGTGCACCGCTCTTTTTTGGCGCTTCCGCAATGAGTACGCCGTGCGCCATGCCGGAGATCAGCCGGTTGCGCACCTGAAACGCGCCGCGCTGCACAGGCGTGTGCATGGGATATTCCGTGACAAGTGCACCGCCGAAATCGACGATCTCGCGGCGCAAAATGGCGTTGTCCATAAGATACGGATATTCGAGCCCGCACGGCAAAATTGCGATTGTCTTGCCGCGGCCGTTCAGTGCACCTTTGTGTGCCTCGGAATCAATGCCGAGCGCGCCGCCGCTGATAACAACGGCGTTTTTGAGCGCAAGCCCGTAGGCGATCTCTCTTGCGGCATTGAGCCCGTTTTGACTGGCTTTCCGCGTGCCCACAATGCTGATGGAAACGGCATCGGAAAGGATGCTCAAATCGCCCTGCACATATAAAACGGCGGGCGGATTGTAGATTTCTTTCAGCAATACAGGGTAGTCTTCGTCATCGGGCGTGATGACCTTTTGACCGAGCTTCAAATAATACTCGAGCGCTGCGGCGGCCTGTTCCGCGCCGTAGGCATTGAGCGCGGCAAGCTCTTTATCCGAAACGAACGAAAAGGAGCTCCACAGTCGTGTGCCGCCCTGATACAGCTTTTCAGCACTGCCTATGCGGCGCACGAGCTGCACAGGCTTCGGGCTGCCTGCGCCAAACGCGTTTTGCAGCCAGATCCAGTATACGCGGTTATCCATAGCTTGTGCCTCCTGCCCCGTTGCGCTCCATTTCCCACAGCACAATGGCGGCTGCGGTGGAGGCGTTGAACGATTCCGCTCTGCCGCGCATGGGGATCGTCACGCGGTCATGACAATGCTCGATGGCTTCATTTGTGAGACCGTTGCCCTCGTTGCCGATCCACACCGCCCAGTTTCCCTTTTCAAACGGAATGGTCGTGATGGGCGTAGCGGCGCTGTCCGGCACGGCGGCAAGTGACGTGATATTCTCGGCATGTAACACTTTCAGGCAATCCTCTGCCGTCTCAAAACGGCGGATGCCGAGGCGGAACACCGCGCCCATGCTGCCGCGCAGCACTTTCGGGGCGTATACGTCGCAGCAGGTACCCACAAGCGCCAAATGCCGCACACCGAGCGCTTCCGCTGTGCGCAGCACGTTACCCATGTTGGACGGGTCCTGAATATTTTCCATAACAAGCACATGACGGCACGGGCGTGTATCCGACTCTGCGGAAACAGGCAGACCGTCCGCACGGCGCTTCGGCATGCGACACACGCAGAAAATACCTTGCGGGTTCTTTGTATCGGACAGCATGGGCGCGATGTGCTCCTCTATGCAGTATGCGTGCTCTGTCTGCTTTAAAACCGGATCTAAATAATCTTTGTATTTTTTAGCGGCGTTTTCCGTAAAGAAGCACGCGGCAATCTCCGTTTGGCTCCTTGCGGCATCGGCGCAAAGGCGTGCACCCTCGGCCATGAAAAGGCCTGCTTCACTTCTGTTTTCCGCTTTCTGCAAAAGTGCGGCGGCATTTTTAACGACGCTGCTTTTACGGCTGGTGATTTTTTCGATTGGCACGGTACACACTCCTTTTTACCGATAATAAGCAGAAATCCTGTGTACTGTATTTTACGGTACACGGGAAATTTCCGCAAAGACGATTTTGCACAAAGAAATACACTTACGTTTGCAACTATCACCCTAAAAAATGTGCGCCCGGAAGAACTCCGGACGCACGGATAGCTTAATTATACAGAAGCCTTTGCCTTCTCGACAAGTGCCTTGAAAGCTGCTTCGTCCGCGATGGCGATCTCGGAAAGCATCTTTCTGTTGAGCGTGATGCCAGCCTTCTTAAGACCGTTCATAAATGCGGAATAGGTGGTGCCGTTAGCACGGCAAGCCGCGTTGATTCTGGAGATCCACAGACGGCGGAAATCTCTCTTCTTCTGCTTTCTGCCGATGTAAGCATAGTTGCCGGACTTCATGACAGCCTGCTTAGCCATCTTAAAGTGTCTGCTCTTGGAACCCCAATAGCCCTTAGCGAGCTTCAGAACCTTTTTTCTTCTCTTGCGCGTAGCGAGCGCACCCTTAACTCTAGCCATTTATAAAAACCTCCGATTATGCTTTACTTAAACTTGAGCTGCCCTGTTCGCTTATGCGTAGGGGAGCATCTTCTTAACAGCCTTTACGCTGGTCTTATCCGTAACGGTCGTGCCGCGTGCATGGCGCTTGGACTTAGCAGTCTTGCCATGGCCGTTCAGAAGGTGGCTCATGTAAGCGTGGCCACGGATAACTTTACCCTTCTTGGAAATCTTCAGGCGCTTCTTAGCACCGCTGTGTGTTTTGAGCTTCGGCATTTTATAGTCCTCCTTGAAATTGTTACTTAACGGGCTTGGGGGCAAGGAACATCAGCATGTTGCGCCCTTCGAGCTTCGCGGGCTTATCGACGTTTGCCGTGTCAGCGAGCGATTCTGCGAAACGCTTCATGATGTCTGCACCCAGTTCCGGATGACCCATCTCTCTGCCGCGGAAACGGATGGAAACCTTGACCTTGTTTCCGTCGTTGAGGAAACGGATCGCATGATTTCTTTTCGTCTCGAAGTCGTGGGTATCAATGTTGAGAGACAAACGGATCTCTTTGATTTCAACTACGCGCTGGTTCTTTTTCGCTTCTTTTTCACGCTTTGCCTGTTCGAAACGGTATTTACCGTAATCGATGATTTTGCATACGGGCGGCGTGGCCTGCGGGGCAATCTTTACAAGGTCAAGATTTTTCTCAGCCGCAAGGTTTAAAGCGTCACGGGCCGACATAATGCCGAGCTGTGCGCCGTCTGCGCCGATCACACGGATCTCTTTATCGCGGATCTCTTCGTTTATCTGCAGTTCCTGTTTGCTAATGGTTAAGCACCTCCATCACGCGTGCGATAACTTGTTTTCGCGAAGCCGGCAATAAAACAGCGGGCAGAGAACCTCTGCCCGCAAATCAACTCAATCAAACGCACGAATTTATCGTGATTCTTCTCGATATTGACCTGTGTCAGACGGTACTGCACGGGTGTGAGCCATAGCTCCGCTTTGTTTTCCAAATATTATATTACCACAAAGAGCGCGATCTGTCAATAGGCAAACAGGGCTTAAAAGAAATTTTATTCTTTTCCCGGTGCATAAACAGGAGCGTTCATATAAAAAGAGTAAAGCACGGTGTCTTTCACTTCTTTATTCATGACGCGGGTCATCGCTTCTTTGTAGAGCGTGAGCTGCGGGCCGTATCGTTCCCACAATTCCTGTTTATTGTAGCACCGATCGGTCTTAAAGTCAAGAATATAAAGCGAACCGTTTTCTTCAAACATGCAGTCCACTGCGCCCTGCAGGATCATCGGCTGCGCGGCATCTTCCCCGCTGAGTGTTTTATCCGTGAGTCCTGCGGGAATGGAAACGATGAACCACTGCTCTTTATAAACGCGGTCAGCATGTAAAACGCGCTGCCCGAGCGGGCTGGTAAAGAACTTTTCCACACGGGTCAGATCGACGGCGTTTGCCTGCGCTTCGGTGAGATAGCTTTGCTCGATAAGGCGTTTGAGCTCCGCTTTGGGGTCTTTTGAAGCGGCGAAAAAATCCGCAAACTGCATGAAGTTGTGCAGCGCCGTGCCGCGCTCTGCGGGCGTCAGTCCTTTGGCGCTCAAAAACGCCGGGCGTGAAAGTGTGGCTTCCGTTTCGGCTTGTTCTGCCGCAAGCGCGGAGGCCGCGACCTTCGTTGCAAGCTTTGTCTGTGCAGCGTAGGGGTACACGAACGAAATATCCCTTTCGATGCGCGCCTTGAGCGCTTCATCGACCGGTGCGGGCGCTTCGGCTTTCGGCAGGTCGGATAAAATCTGCGGTTCACTGTATACGACGCGAATATCCCACGGCGTGTAGTGTACACGCAAAATGATGTCGTCATCCGCTTCGATGCGGCGGCGCAGGTCATTTCCGTTCGGGTGCCGCAGCGCACAGAGCATCAGCCACTCCGAAATGCCGGAAGCGTTGCTGACAGTGTACGGCGGCACGGTCTCCTCCTCGGTGATCTGTGCCGCAAGCTTTTGCAGGTTTGTATCGATATTTTTCACGGTGGAAAGCAGAATGAGCTTCTCTTTGGCACGGGTCATCGCGACGTAGAACACGCGCAGCTCCTCTGCGGAAGCGCTTTCCGCCGTTGCAAGGCCGATGGCCTCGCGGATGAACGTGGTGCGGCGCACGCCGGTCTCGGGGTCTGTAAGGCGCATGCCGACACCGAGCTGTGGGTGCATGCGCAGGTCGTCCGTATCATTCACGAATTTCCGCCCGCAGCCCGCGATGATGCACACGGGAAACTCCAAGCCCTTTGATTTGTGGATGCTCATGATGCGCACGACGTTGGCGTTTTCCGAGACGACATTGGCGCTTTCCATATCGGATCGATTCTTTTTCAGGCGCTCCGCAAAGCGCACGAAGCCGGAAACGCCGCTGTACCCGTAGGCTTCGTATTCTGCCGCGTATTTTTCCAGCAGGCGAATGTTTGCAAGGCGGCTTTCTCCGCCGGGCATGGCGCGCACGATGTTCTCGTAACCGGTTTCGGTGCACAGCATATTGATAAAGCTGTCCGCAGGCATGGTGGAAGCGAGCGCTCGGAAACGCGTCAGCTCATCGCGCACACGCACACAGCGCCCGTTTTCGGCGCGCAGAAGCGAAACGTACAACGTCTCTTCCCCGCACTCGCGGCGCAGTTGCGCCATATCTTCCGCTGTGAAGCCGTAAATGGGGCTCATCAAAACGGAGAGCAGCGGAATGTCTTGATCCGGGTTATCGATGACGTTTAAAAATGCCAAGATGAGCGAGACCTCCGCCGCGGCGAAAAAGCCGCCCGTGACAGCCGCCCACGTGGGAATGCCCGCATTGCGCAGATTTTCTGCATAGACAGGTGCATATTTATTGGAGCTGCGCAGCAAAATGCAGAAATCGCGATATTCTATGGGACGCTCCTGCCCGTTTTCCGTGACGGTGAAGCCGCTTTCCATCAGCTCGCAGATGATTTTTGCGATACGCTGCGGCTCCAGTACCTCTGCGCCCACGCCGTCGATGTCTTCCAAAAACTCCACGCGCGTTTCGCAATCCGATTTTTCGGGGTACTGCGCGCCCGCCGCAAGCTTTTCATCGCCGACGTAATCGATGCCGCCGCATGTACGGGACATAAGCTGCGTAAAAACGAAGTTGACACTTTCCGTCACGGTTTTGCGCGAACGGAAGTTGCGGTCTAACACGATAGATGCCGGGTATGCGTCCTTTTCGCGGTCATAGCGCGGAAATTTATCTTTATAACGGATGAAAATATCCGGCATTGCCTGACGAAAGCTGTAAATACTCTGTTTTACGTCGCCCACCATAAAGCGGTTCGCGCTGTTTTGGGAAATGGATTCAAAAAGATAATCCTGCACGTCATTCGTGTCCTGATATTCGTCCGTCATGATCTCGTCAAAGCGCTCGGAGACGAGCTTTGCGGTCTCTGTGCGCCGAAATGTACCGTCTTCCTGCTCCGTTAAAAACAGCTGCAAGGCCATGTGCTCAAGATCACTGAAATCGAGCACGTTTTTCTCACGCTTTTTCGCGCTGTATGTTTTCTCGAACGACTGCACGGCCAGAAACAGATAGACGACCGTGCCGGTCGTGGCGGCGATTTCTTCCGTGAATTTCTGGTCTTCCGCGTCGCCTGAAAGCTTTTGCAGTTTGCCGATTTCCTTTTTTACCATATCGCGCATGGCCTTGATGCGATCGGCACGCGGGTCTTCTCCTCTGAAAGAACCGAGCTTATCGAACGTGATGGTCAAGTCGGAAAAGCGGCAGGTTTCAGGGTCTTCCATTGCCTGCAGCTTTGCCGAAAGCTTATCGATATCCGCGCCGAGTGCCGTGCAGTACGCTTTTTCAAGGTCCGGGTCTTCTGCCGCAAGGCGGTATGCACTGTGGGAAAGCTTGATTGCGAAGTCATAGACCTCCATGATATGCTGCCGGACGACCTCGCCCCACGGTGTTTTGACCGGGGACTGCGTGACATCCGTCATGGCTTTTTGAATGTCCCGCATCCATTTGTCTGGAAACGGATGGCTGCGCGTGTATTCGTACATTTTGAGGATTGCGGCGGAAAGGCGGGCGTCGTTTTTGTCGCCGCCGAGCACATCCGCCAGGTCTGTCCTAAAGTTTTCGTCTTTGTACCACTCGGTCAGTACTTCGTCGAGCGATTCGGTCATCAGTTCTTCCTGTTGCTTATCGGTGATGATGGAGAAATCGGGCGAGATACCGAGCAGGTAGAAAAATTCGCGCACAATGTCCGAACAGAAGCTGTCCACCGTGCAGATGTGCGCCTGCTGCAATAAAAGCTGTTGGCGGCGCAAGCGGGTGTTTTCCGGCTGCTCCTTCATGAGTGCCAAAAGTCGCTTTTCGATGCGGTCGCGCATTTCGGCTGCGGCGGCTTTTGTGAAGGTCACGACGAGCAGACGGTCGGCGTCCGTGGGATGCTCCGGATCCGTCAGGCGCTCGATAACGCGCTCCACGAGCACCGCGGTCTTGCCGGAACCCGCAGCGGCGGAGACCAGAACCGTACCGCGCCGCGCTTTGATGGCGTCGAGCTGTGCGTCAGTCCAATTCGGCATTTTCCCCACTCCCTTTCTCTAAGTCATTTTCCATGCGCGCGAGCGCTTCATCGTTTTTCATGCTGTTCTTTTCGGCATCGTCCGCAGCGTGCTCGGAGCCGCAGACGGACGTATACGGGCACCACGCGCAGGCGTTGATGTTCTGCATCAGCGGTTTTGCCATGATCTCACCGGCAGAAAGCTCCTCCGCCATTGTTGCGATGAGACGCTCTACGTAGCGCAGGACGATCTGCAGCTCCGGCTCATTTAAAGCGGAAGCCGTACCGCTGAGTTTTCTTGTTTTGGTGAGATAAACAGGAATAAATCGACCGTTCAGACCCATTTCCATTGCATTCAAAATTTCGTTGTCCTTTAAAAGCAGGCCGTTCATGCGCAGGTTTTTTTCCACTTCCTGCTTTAGCTTATCGGCGCTTTCCGTGCCGTCCGAGGTCACACTTGCAATGAACGCCGGCATGTACAAAATGCCCGCCGGGTGCAGGGCTTTATTCTGCGCGAGCGCCGCGAGGTAAATAAGCATTTGTAAGCTCATGCCGTACAGAACATCGGCGAGCTTAAACTCTTTGCGGCCGGTTTTATAATCGACGACGCGCACATAGGTCGTACCGTTTTCATCTTTATACAAATCCACACGGTCGATGATGCCGCCGACCGTGACGAGCCCGTTTTTCGTTGGGATGCGCAGCGGTGGGTACGGTGTGCCGTTTTTGAGCTCCAGCTCGAAATGCTCCGGACGGAACAGGCTGTGCATCATTTCTTCCGACATGTGGGCGATGAGCTTTACGGCCGTTTGCTCCATGCGGTACAAGCGGTATTTTTCGCGCGGCGAAAGAGCATCATAGCCGCCCATATTTTCGCGCACATAGTCCATGATGCTCGTGTGTACGCGCGCTTTTAAGTCATCTGCATAAAGGTGCAGCGCTTGAATGTCTTCCGCACTGCCGAGAATCTGCTCGAAAAGATAGTGCATCAGACTGCCGTATTCCAGCGCATCGATCTCTGCCGGGCGGCGCTCCTTTGCGCCGAGGCCGTAGCGGCAGAAGTATTTAAAGCGGCACTGGTGATAAACTTCGATTTGGCTTGCGGAAAAATAATGCCCGCCGCCAAAGTAATCGTTTGCGGTCTCCGGCGCAAGGCGAGCCGAAGCCATGCGGTCTGTGCCGCCGAGGACCTGCAAACGCCCGGCGAACTCCGGCTTTTCGCGAAAAATACTTTTTAATGTCTCGGAGACGGTCGAGTTTTCGTTGAAAAGCGACGCCGTTTGCGAAAACGCGGCTTCCGGTGCGTTTGCGAAAAACTCCGGCGGCAGGTTTTGTGTGATTTTTAAATTCGGCAGCGCCAGCTCAACTGCGCTGATGAGCTCACCGGGCGATTTTGCCTCCTGCCCCACACTGACGGGATACGTAAGATACAGCTTCTCCGAAGCGCCGCACAGCGCGGCGTAGGCGAGGTATTTTTCCTGTAACATGCGGTCTTCGAGCACATCGGAGACGGGCAGCTCGAGCGCAAGGAGCGTGCGGCGCTCCGGCTCACTGAACACACCGTTTACGGACGGAATGAGCGGAAACTCGCCTTGCACGGCGCCGAGCAGGAACACGGCGCGCGGCGCGGACTGACGGATACGGTCTGCGGTGCCGAATGTGATGCTGTCCATACTCTGCGGGATGTCCGAAACATCCTCGCCGCTGACGATCTCCTTTAAGAGCCTTCCGTATTTTTCACCCGTGATGATCTGTTCACCGAGCACGCCTGCCATTTGGTCGAGTACTTCCATGAGCAAATCCCAAATGCGCATTTGAGCGGCGGAAAGGTCATCGCGTCCGGCATTTTCGAGCGTGCGGCAAAATATCGGGAAGCTTTGCTCCAAATCAAAATCGATGAGAAGCTTATAAACGGCTTCGGAGATCTGCTCACCGGAAGCGTGTGCGGTGCGCTCGGAGAATTTTATAAGCGGCGCGGTGACGCGCTCGCGCAGAGCGTTCAGCGTGCGCAGTGTCTCGGCCGCGGTGTCCTCCATCGGCTTACCGAAGCCGTCCGGGTGTTTTGTGAAAGGGCTGCACCAAGCGGATGCGCCGTTTAATTTCCAGGTATAAACGTAGTTTTCAAGCAGCGCGAGCTCTTCTGCCGTAAAGTTTGTAATGCCCGTTTTCAGCATAGCGAGCACCTCTTCCGAACGCCATTTGCGGCTGCCCGAAACGATTTGAAACGCGGAGAGCACGAAGCGCATCAGCGGCTCGGCATCGACCGTGCGCGCTTCGGAAAGAAACGCCGGAATTTCCCAGCGGCGCAGCGCGGCGGCAAACAGCCGCGTATAGCGTTCGCCGTCACGGCAGATGACGGAAATATCGCGGTAGCGGTAGCCCTCGTGCAAAACAAGGCTGCGGATTTTAGCCGCGGTGAAGTCCGCTTCCTCATACGGAGAGGTCGCGCGGAACACACACACGCTTTCAGCGGTATCCGCTTGCTGTACGTGGCCGGCGTAGGTGCTTTCCACGGCGCGAAGCTCATCGTTTTGAAAGCGATACGGCGTTTTACAGTACACAGGCGAAAGCACGCCCGTACCGCTCTCCTTTGCAAGGCGCATCAGGCGCGAAGCGGTGCGGCGCACGGTAGAAAACAGGTCTTTGCGGCTCGTGTCGAGATCGTCGCAGCACAGCGAAACACTGACTTTTTCCGCATGGCGCAGTGCGTGGCGCAAAATGCGATACTCCTGCACGGTGAAGCCGTCAAACGCATCGACGGCGACATAAGCATTTCGGAAAAAATCCGGATGGTCGGCCAGCAGGTCATCAAGGCGCGTCAGGTCGTCGAGCGGATCGAGATACGTCTGCGCGACGAGTGCTTCATATGTACCGTAAATGAGCGCGATCTCTTTTAGTTTGCGCGAAAGGCTGTCTTCTGTGACGGCTTCGGCGGTTTTTGTGAGCATATCGGGCTCGATGCCGCAGATTTTCATTTCACCGACGGTGTTCAATAAAACGTCCGTCATGCGATCGGCGCTTTTTTCAAACAGCGTGAGTTGGTCGGCACAGTTTTCAAGCGCCAAGGTCATCAAAATACGCCTGCCGCCGTCCGTTAAACGCTTGCCTGCACCGCCGCCGTACTGCAAAAATGCCGCCTGCGCAAGGCGCGTAAAGCTGTACACCTGCACACGGTTCGCGGTTTCAGCACCGTATTCCATAAGCAGCGCGCGTTCGGATTCAAACGTATATTGTTCCGGGACGATCAAGATCGTTTTCGGCGCAGTGCTTTCCGCAAGGCGTTTACGCAGCAGCGTCGTTTTGCCCGTGCCGGCGCGGCCAAGGATCAACTCCAGCATTCTTCTTCCCCCTTTTTCCGTTTAGAGCTTATATTGCTCTTATTTTAGCACATGTGCGCTCACGCGTCAAAGAGTTCGCGGAGACGTGAGAAAATTTCCGCCACCTTGAATTTGACTTCGTAGCTTTCCGGTTCACGCACGAGTGTATCGGTATCATCAGGCAGGTTGGATAGGTCGCTTGCACCGGGCATGCACAGCGCCGGAAATACGACGCACCACCAGTTTTTGCCCTCGGCCTTGCCGAGCGAAATGCGCAGTGTGCGGTAGCGCCCGGCGGGCAGCTTGAAGCTCTCGTAGGTGCGGGTCGGAAAGTACATTTCGCAAATTTCCGCTTTGGCGCAGTACGGGAGGTTTTCGGCTTTCAAGACAGAATTTGCTGCCGCTTCAAGGCTTTCAAGGTGCGTGCAGAGCACTGTGACGGCAGTGTCAAAATCTTCCGCATCGCCGTACCACTGCTCGGCTTCCCGCAGCACGGCATCGCGCACGCGAAGCTTTACGGCTTGATCCGCTTCGTCGTTCGAGTTTGCAATGACATGCAGCCGCACGATGTTCTCTTCCAGCGCGGCACACTGGGCGGAGAAGCCCGCTAAATTTAGAAGCACTGTTAAGATCAGCCCGCACGCCATCGCGCGCAGGAGAAGCGTTCTGCTATACAGTGTTTTGATTTTACACATCATAGATTTATTCTCCCTGTACATTTTTGTCGTTACACAAAATTTCATTCAATTTTTTGTATAAAATATGGGCAGAAAATTTGCGGTTTATACTTTTCGCAAAGCTAAATTTCCGCTATACTATATAATAAATTATGAGCATCAAAACGGGAGGAATTTTTATGAACTGGACAGTACCGAACACCGAAAGCCTTTTACGCCGCCTAACGAAACCGAAAGGTAAGATTGACGTGGTTTTGGACACCGATACGTATAACGAGTTAGATGACCAATTTGCGCTTTCGTATATGATGAAAACCAGCGACAAGCTGAACGTAAAAGCGCTGTATGCCGCGCCGTTTTTGAATGATAAATCCGTATCGCCAAAGGACGGCATGGAAAAAAGCTATGACGAAATTCTAAAGCTGCTGACGCTTTTAAAACGCGAGGATTTAAAGTCCGTCACGTTTAAGGGCTCGGAAACATATCTCACGGACGAGGACACGCCTGTGCTTTCGCCTGCGGCGGAGGACCTCGCAAAGCGCGCGATGGATTATACACCCGAAAAGCCGCTGTATGTCGTCGCAATTGGCGCTATCACGAATGTGGCTTCCGCCTTGCTTTTGAAGCCGGAAATTCGAGACCGCATCGCCCTTGTATGGCTCGGCGGCAACGCGCTGCACTGGCCGGACAACCGCGAGTTCAACATGTATCAGGATGTTGCGGCGGGGCGCATTGTTTTCGGATGCGGTGCGGCGCTTGTACAGTTGCCGTGCGCAGGCGTGGTTTCCGGCTTCACCGTGAGCGAGCCGGAATTCAGAGACTACTTTCTCGGCAAAAACGAGCTGTGCGATTATTTGGCACATTATGCCATTGAAGAAGGGCGGCGCTGGGCGCAGGCGGAAACATGGTCGCGCGTGATCTGGGACGTGACGGCGGTGGCGTGGCTTTTGGACGGCGAGTTCATGGACGACACGCTTCTGCACAGCCCTATTCCCCAGTATGACGACACATGGACGCCCTCGAACACGCGGCATTTTATGCGCTATGTGTATAATATCCACCGCGATGTTTTACTCAAGGACCTTGTGCAAAAATTGACGAAAAAGTAAAATTTTCGTGCAATTTCGGCTTTTACGTGCTATACTTAATTTTACAGTAAACAGAATACGCACCTTTTCCCTTATTTTGATCCGAAAGGTTGGTTGTCTCATGAAAAAACTGATTCTTGTGACCTCACCGCCCGCGTGCGGCAAAACCCGGCTTTCCAAACGCCTGTGTACGGCGCTGGATCATGTTGTTTATTTGGACAAGGACACGCTGATCCCACTTTCCAAGCAAATTTTCAAAGTGGCGGGCGAACCGTATGACCGCAGCTCTGCGTTTTTTGAAGCGAACGTCCGCGACTACGAGTACGAGACGATCTTGGACCTTGCGTTTGAGGCGCTGCGTTATGCGAACACCGTGCTCATCAACGCGCCGTTCACACGGGAAATTCGCGACACGGCGTACATTCAAAATTTGCGCGCGAAGCTCGGTGAATATGGCGCAAGGCTGTGCGTTATTTGGATCGTAACCGACCCCGCTGTGTGCAAGGCGCGCATGATGAGGCGCTCTTCCGACCGCGACACGTGGAAAATGGAACACTGGGACGAGTACATAAAGGGCGTGAATTTTGATATTCCCGAAAATCTGCGTATACCGGACGACCCAGAAAGTCTTTTGCTGTACTACAACTCGACCGACGACCTTGCGGACGCTTCATTTGCCCGCATTTTACCAATGCTGAACCAAAACTGATTTTAGGAGTCTACTCATGCAGAAAACCGATACCCTGTATACCGCATACGTTGAAGTTTTAAAAGAAGAATTGCTGCCCGCCATGGGTTGCACAGAGCCGATTGCCATTGCCTATGCGGCGGCAGCGGCACGGCGCATTTTAAACGAGCTGCCGTGTGAAGTCTGCGTCACGGCGAGCGGCAATATCATCAAAAACGTGAAAAGCGTTTTTGTGCCGAACACCGGCGGTCTGCGCGGCATCCCTGCGGCGGCTGCGGCGGGGATCATAGCAGGACATGACGAGCTTTTATTGGAGGTTATCTCAAAGGCGACCGAAGCAGAGCAGGCGGAGATCAAGGCTTATATGGAGCACACGCCGATCACTGTGAAGCTTTCGGACTCTCCCTATATTTTCGACATTGACATTACGGTGAAAAGTGAGCATCACACGGCAAACGTGCGTATTGTGGGGCACCACACGAATATTGTGCATACGGAAAAAGACGGCGAAATATTGCTCGATACCTGTGCCGATACTCCGGCGGAAAGCACGGACAGCGGCATTTGCGACCGCAGTTCGTTTTCGGTGAAGACGATCCTTGAGTTTGTTGAGTGTGCAGAGCTTTGCGATATTGAAACGCCCGTAAAACGGCAGATTGACTACAACACACGCATTGCGAAAGAAGGTTTATCGGGCAGTTGGGGCGCGAACATCGGCAAGGTATTGCTCGAAACCTACGGCGATGATGTGAAAATCCGCGCCAGAGCCATGGCGGCTGCGGGCAGCGACGCGCGTATGAACGGCTGCTCCCTGCCGGTCGTCATCGTTTCCGGCAGCGGCAATCAGGGAATGACGGCTTCTCTGCCCGTTGTGGAGTATGCAAAAGAATTGAACGTCGGCTATGAAAAAATGATTCGCGCGGTGGCACTCTCCGACCTCGTGACGATCCACCTGAAGTCCGGCATCGGGCGGCTTTCCGCGTACTGCGGCGCTGTGAGCGCAGGCTGCGGCTGCGGCGCGGGCATTGCGTATTTATACGGCGGCGGACTGAAAGAAATCGAGCACACAATCGTCAACTCCATTGCTATTGATTCCGGGATGGTATGCGACGGCGCAAAAGCCTCGTGCGCGGCAAAAATCGCATCTGCTGTGGATGCCGGCATTTTGGGCTACCATATGTACAAAAACGGGCAGCAGTTCCGCGCGGGTGATGGCCTTGTCACGAAGGGCGTTGAGGAGACGATACGCAACATCGGCATACTGGCCCGCGAAGGTATGCGCGAGACCGACCGCGAAATTTTGCATATCATGTGCGATTAAATGTGATAAACAAAGAGACGTTTCTCTGTAGTTTTACAGGGAAACGTCTCTGTTCATTTTACATAAAGCGCTCCGGCAGACGAAAACAGTCCGCCGGGGCGCTTGGTATGTTATAGACTTTGCTTCAAGATTTCTTCTGCGCAGCGCAGACCGTCTACGGCGGCGCTGGTGATGCCGCCGGCGTAACCTGCGCCCTCTCCGCACGGAAACAGACCGCGCACCGTGGGGCACTCGCGCGTCTCGTTTCGGAGAATGCGCACGGGTGAAGAGCTTCGGGTCTCGGGAGCGGTCAATAAAGCGTCCGGGTCGTCAAAGCCCCTCAGCCGCCTGCCCATGCGGCGGATGCCCTCCGCCATGGAATCGCAGATATAATCGGGCAGCACGGCCCTTAAATCGCCGGGCACAACTCCGGGCCGATAGGTCGGCTGCACGCTGCCGTTCAGCGCAGTCGTTGCGCGGTTTTCAAGCAGGTCGCCAACGCGCTGGCATGGGGCACTGTATGCTCCCCCGCCCGCCTCAAATGCGGCGCGCTCGATTTTACGCTGAAACGCAATGCCGGCAAGCGGATGCGCGGAACCGAAATCCTCCGGCGTGATGCCGACAAGCAGCGCGGCATTGCTGTTTTGACCGTCGCGGGCGTATTCGCTCATGCCGTTTGTCACGACACTACCCGTTTCGGATGCCGCACCGACGACGTAGCCGCCCGGGCACATGCAGAACGTGTACACGCCGCGGCCGTTTTCAAGATGAACGTTGAGTTTGTAGTCCGCCGCGCCGAGTGCGGGGTCGCCTGCAAAATCGCCGTACTGTGCGCGATCTATCGTCTTTGCGCGGTGCTCGATGCGCGCGCCGACGGAAAACGGCTTCGGCTCCATAGGTACACGGCTTTTTTCAAACAGCATTTTAAATGTATCGCGCGCACTATGGCCGACAGCGAGAATGACGTGTGCGGTCTCAATCGTCTCATTCACACCGTTTGTCTCGGCAACAACCCCGCAAACAGCATTGTTTTTGACGAGCAGGTCGGTCATCTGCGTGTTGAAGCGCACTTCGCCGCCGAGAGATTTGATCTCCTCGCGAATGGCGCGGACGGTTTGCGGCAGCTTGTCCGTGCCGACGTGCGGCTTTGCGTCAAATAGAATGTCTTCGGGCGCGCCGTGCTCGCAGAGCGTTTGCAGTACGAAGAAAATGCGCTCATCTTTCGTGCCTGTATTGAGTTTGCCGTCCGAAAACGTGCCTGCGCCGCCCTCGCCGAACTGCACGTTGCAGCTTGGGTTTAGTTTTCGCATCTGCCAGAAGGTGTTTACAGCCGCTTGGCGTTCTTCTACAGAGCCGCCGCGCTCTAAGATGATCGGGCGCAGGCCGGCGCGTGCGAGCAATAAGCCTGCGAACATGCCCGCCGGGCCAAAACCCACAACGACCGGACGCTGCGACAATGTACCGTGCGGCGGTATTGCATAGGTTCTTTTCGGCGCTTTTGTGACGTGGCTGTCGCGCACGCGGGAAAGCAGCTTGTCTTCGTTGCCGTCCGTTTCCACATCCACGGTAACGACAAAGCGCACGTCCTGCTTTTTTCTGGCATCGACAGAGCGTTTGACAAGTGCCAATTTTTTGAGCTTCTGCGCATCGGTACGCAGTTTTTTGGCGGCTGCGCGGCGCAAAGCTTCGTCCGTATAGTGAAGCGGCATGGAAATGTCGCTGATGCGTATCATCGTTTTTCCTCCTTCAGGCAGCGATAGGCTGCGCTTTTTCCGGCTGTGATGCCGCTTGCCCACGCAAAATGCAGATTGTAGCCGCCGCAATCGCCGTGGATATTCAGCATCTCGCCCGCAAGGTAAAGCCCCGGGGCTTTTTTAGATGCCATCGTGTGCGGGTCGAGCTCCGTAAGCGGCACGCCGCCCGCCGTAACCTGCGCCGCAGAAAAATCTTTCGTGCCGGTGATGTCCAACCTCCAGCCTTTAATGAGAGAAGCAAGCTTTTTAAGCTGTGGGGCTTTGATTTTTACCGCCGGTTCGCTTTGCGCGATGCCCGCCACTCCGACAAGCATGTAGCCGAGACGCATATTGAGTAGGCCGGAGAGCAGATCGCCCGCTGCACGTGCGGGATACAATTTTGTCATCTCAAGGAGATAATCGAGCACGTCCTGATAGGCCATGTTCGGCAATAGATCAAGTTGTACGGCGAGTGAAGCATATTTCTTATTGCGGATCGTGCCGAACGCATAGAACTCGCCGGCATACACGGAAAGGCCGAACACGCAAATACCGGAGATGCCGGTATCCGTAAACTGCACCTCGCCGCTTTCTTCATAGACGGGTTTGCCGTCTGCCAAAAGCACGGCGTTTGCAGGGGCGCGCGTTCCGGAGAGCGTTTTCCACTGCTTTGCGCGCACGGTAAGCTGCGTTAAAGACGGATACAGCTTTGTCACCGTGTGACCGAGTTGCTTTGCGAGCGTGTAGCCCTCGCCGCAGGAATGGCGCGGAGATGCCGCACCGCCGCACGTCAAAATGCACTGCTTTGTGAAAAGCTGCGTGCCGTCCGTACAGATAAGCGTAAATCCGTTTTTGACTATCCCGATTTTTGAGACGGTGTGTTCTTCCGAAAACAACACGCCGTATTTTTCGGCATCCCACCGCAAAGCGGAGAGCACGGCCGCCGCCTGCTGATTCTGCGGGTATACCCTGCCCTCGCTGTCCGGCTTGGTGACAAGCCCCATTTCGCGGAACACGGCACAAATAGCTTCGGGCGTGTATTCATGCAATAGGTCTTGAATTGCCGTAACATCGCCGTGGTAATGCGCGGGCGAAACGTTTAAATTCGTTAAATTACAGCGGCCGTTGCCGGTGGCGAGCAGCTTTCTACCAAGCTTTGCGTTGCCCTCCAAAACAAGAACAGAACCGCGTTTTTTTAAAACATGTGCGGCGGCACACGACGCCATAAGCCCCGCTGCACCGCCGCCGATGATGATAATGTCTTTTGTTTCCATTTAAACTTCCTTATTAAATGAACATGCCGAGCAGGCCGTAGGAGAAGATCGCCATTAAAATATCCGCGATGAGCGTGCCGCCGATGACGGAGAAAAGCGCGTCTTTAATGGGCATTTTCATCAGCGCCGCGGCAAGCGAACCCGTCCATGCGCCGGTGCCCGGCAGCGGAATGGCGACGAAGATGAGCAGGCCGAACGTCTTGTATTTTTCAATCTGCGCAAACTTGCTTCTGCCCTTGGCTTCCATGCGGTCAACAAGCTTTACAAAGCGCGTGTTGCGCATCCAGTCGAAAATCTTATTGATAAAGAGCAGAATGAACGGCGTCGGTAAAATGGTGCCGATGAAGCAGATCAGCATGGCAGGCAATAAATCTACGCCGAGCATTTTCGCCGCAACAAGACCGCCGCGCAGCTCGATGATGGGCATCATGGAGAGGATGAACACCGTAAGCTCACCCGGAATAATATTTCTGAAAAAATTGACAAGTGCTTCTACCATACTGAATTGTTCCTTTCATGATCCGTTCTTTTTCAAGTTTCTTAAAAGTTCCGCAAATAAGTATACTAAACGTCATGGTTTTTATTTTTCTTTTTAAGAATTATAGCTTACGTTTTGCTGACAAAACGTGCTCAAGATGTTTTCTGTGCGGCACAATAGGCTTCAAGGTCGCCGAACGAGTAGCCCGTTTCTTCCCATTTTGTAAGGAGCTCATCTAAGATTTCGGCGTTCGTGCTCGACGTGCTGTGCAGTAAAACGACCGCGCCGGGGTGAATGCGCGGTAATAATTTAGAAAATGCCTGCTCGGGTGTGGGCTGGTCATCCGTATACCAATCGACATAGGCAAGGCTCCAAAACACCGTGGAATACCCGAGCTGCTGCGCCATTTTGAGGTTTTCCTCACAGAATTTGCCCTGCGGCGGGCGGTAGAGCTTCGGCATTTCGCTGCCGAGAATGTCCCTGTACAGCGCTTCATTCTTTTGCAGCTCGGTCTGAAAGCTCTGGATATCGCCGATTTTCGACATGTCCGGGTGCGAATACGTGTGGTTGCCGATGGTGTGGCCTTCCTCTGCCATACGTTTTACAAGCTCCGGCTGCGTCTCAAAATAATTGCCGACGAGGAAGAATGTTGCCTTTACGCCGTGCTTTTTGAGCGCGTCCAGAATTCTCTCCGTGTTGCCGTTTTCAAAGCCGGCATCAAACGTGATGTAGATTTCTTTTTGGTTCGCGTCGCCGACATACAGCGCGTCGAAATTTCTTAAATACTCCTGCGAGGCATTTGCAACGGGCGGTGCGCCCTCGCTTTGAAAGCTCAAACCCCAATCGGTAATACTTGCGGCGGCCTCTGCCGCACCCAAACGGTTGACTGCGCGCAAAGCGCAAACCATACCGATACACAAGAGAATGATTGCCAAAACAACATAAAGCACCTGCTTTTTACCGAATATGTGCACTTTCATTCTGCGTTCCCCCTATTTCTTTTTATAAAGAGTATGTGCAGCCGCATAAAAAAGAACCGGGATAGCATTGCGAAGCACATGAAAATCCTGTACAATGATAAAAAGATGAATTGTAAGCTGATTGTAAGAATTCTATTCCCGATTTTGTAAGAGGTATTCTGTATACTTTCAGCATGGAGTGAAAAGGAGGGCATTTTATGCCGGATATGAATAAGAAAACCATTTTGGTTGTGGATGACGACCACGAGATCGTGCGCGCCATTACCATTACGCTGGAGCGCGAGGGCTACCATGTGCTGAACGCTTACGACGGCTTGCAGGCGCTGGATTGCGTGACCTCCCGCGAAGTGCATCTGATCATCATCGACGTGATGATGCCGAAGCTGGACGGACTTTCCGCCGTGATGAAAATTCGCGAAAAGAAAAATCTGCCCATCATCATTCTTTCCGCAAAGGGCGAAGACAGCGACAAAATTCTCGGTCTTTCCATGGGCGCGGACGATTACATTTCGAAGCCATTCAACCCGATGGAGCTTGTGGCGCGGGTGAAATCGCAGCTGCGGCGCTACACTGACCTCGGCGACATCAACACGCGCAGCGACAACGTGATCGTGAACGGGCGTTTGACGTTCAAGCTGGACGAGCATGTGCTGTATGCGGACGGCGAGCCTGTAAAACTGACGGCGACGGAAACGAAAATCGTGGAGCTTTTGATGAAGCACCCGGGCCGCATCTTCCCCGCCGAGGAAATTTACAGCCGCATCTGGAACGAACCCGCGTACTCGGCGGAAAACACCGTGATGGTGCACATCCGCAGAATTCGCGAGAAAATCGAGCTGAACCCAAGCGAGCCGGAATACTTGAAAGTGGTATGGGGGATCGGTTATGAAATTGAAAAGCACTAACCTTGCCCGCGGCGTTTTCGCCTGGTTCTGCTTTTTGCTCTGCGCGTTTTCTATTATTGTGGGTTTGATATTTGCCATATACTACGGGCGAAGCATTTTTGACGAGGGTAACTATTTTTTTACCGAGATCGGACAAGCACTTTCGGGCGATCTGCGCGAAACGGATACGTATAAAGAAAATGCCTCCGCGCTGTTTGAGCGATTGTATTACAGTACGCAAGGCGATACCGCCGCGAATTCAAATGCGGCTTCCGACGAAGATGCAGACGAAAACGCTGTAGCATCGAGCAGCTATCATTACTATGTTTCGCGTGACGAAACCGGCACAACGGTCTCCACGGTCTATGTGGAATCGATTTCTAAAGACGACCTCTATTCCGTAACAAGCTATGGCACAGACCCTGCCGGTAAAACGGTGACGAATGACTCAAACTGGGATGCACAGACGCTGCCGGAGGGGTTCAATTACCTTTTTATCTGCGAAGAAGGTGTAGTCAGAATTTATCACAGCGATAAAGACGGTGCTTTAGACTGTGTTTTCAGCAGTGATACACCGGGTGCAGTTTATACAAATACGCTTTCGTATACACTGGAAGCATTGAGACAAAGTAGCGTTCAATCGCCTAAAATCAGTTTTGCGGTGCGCACAGAGCCGACCTCTTACTACTCCTCGAACGAAATTGTCAGCGCAGCGCAGTTGCAAATGAAAACTATATATTTTTATATGGGATTGATTATGGCAGCGGTGATTATGTTCGTTCTGGTGCTGCTGTTCTCCATTTTGTTCCGGCAGGACAGAAAGCTGTTTGAGCGCTACATTGCACACGGCCTCAAGTGGATTTGGATCGAAATCAAAGTCATAGCTGTATTTGTATGGGCTTTTGTTGTGCTCAATATCATTTCGTATGGATTTGACCTTACAGGTACAGCTGTTACCCTGTTCTCCGTGTTCTTTGTGTTCTATTTACTCGGCATCGATATTTCTCACAACCGGCGGATTTATCGGCACAACATCATTCATTCCGTTTTGAAGCTTGTGCTTGGCAACCGCGAAGGAAAAAAATTCGAGCAGGTTGTTTACCGCAAATACATGGCGACTGCCGGTATTTTGGTGGGGCTTTGCATCGTAGGTATTTTAGGATATGTTTTCTTTTACAGCCATTGGTTGATGAATACGATTTTGTTTGTCGTGTTTTACGTCGGTCTGTTTTCCGCGGGTATGGGTACGCTTGTATGGTTTGCGTGGGCACTGCGCGACGACCTGCGCGATTATGGCAAGCTGATGGAGCAGGTGGAGCAAATGTACAAGGGCGACCTTGACGCGATGAATCACCTGCCCGCTACTTCCCCGCTTTATGATTCCGCTATGCAGCTCAATATGATCCGTGACGGCATCCGTATCGCGGTGGAGGAAGGCATCAAATCCGAGCGCACGAAGGTGGAGCTTATCACGAATGTTTCGCACGACATCAAAACGCCGCTCACGTCCATCATCAGCTATATCGAACTGATGAAGACCGAGCCGGATCTGCCGCCGCACATGCAGGATTATTTGAAAATCGTCTCGCAGAAAGCAGACCGTCTGCGCCATATGCTGCAAGATATTTTCGATGTCTCTAAAGCCGCAACCGGCAATATTACGCTGATGCCGGAATACATCGGTCTCGATAAGCTTTTGCGGCAGACGCTCGGAGATATGGACGGCGTGATGAACGACAGCGAGCTGACGTGGCGCGTGCAGATCCCGCAGGAAGACTTCCCCGTTTATGCTGATGGGCAGCGCATGTACCGTGTGTTCCAGAACCTCATTAAGAACGCGGCACAATATGCGCTTGAGAGTTCGCGTGTCTACGTGGAGCTGCAAAAGCAGGGTCAAAACGCCGTCGTGACGATTCAGAATATCTCGAAATACGAGCTTACCATGGACGGCGATTCGCTGACAGCCCGCTTTGTGCGCGGTGATGACAGCCGTTCCACTTCCGGCAGCGGCCTTGGCCTTTCTATTGCAAAAAGCTTCACGGAGGCCTGTGGCGGTACTTTCCACGTGACCGTAAAGGGCGACCTTTTTACCGTGATGATTACCCTGCCGCTCAAAGAGCCGCCGAAGGAGCCGGAAAAGGAACCGCTGCCCGAAACGGCAGACGCAGAAAACAAAGCAAGCGAGCCGGAAACCAACCCCGACGCACTCCCCGAAGCTTCGGAGCAGACAGAAACCACCAAATCCCCAGAGTCTTCGGAACCCGAAAATTGAAAAAGTTGAGCATATAAAACCGCCCGCAGGAAATTAGCCTGCGAGCGGTGCTACTATACAAAAGCACGGCGCAAAATTTTTCCCACGCCGTGCTTTTCGTCTATATAAATGTTATTATAAATGTTATTTGGTTGCTTTCTCAAGTGCCTGCTTGATATCATCGAGGATGTCTTCCGGGTTTTCGATGCCTACGGAGAGGCGGATAAGATCCGGGGAGACGCCGGCTTCCTTTAATTGCTCGTCAGTCATCTGGCGGTGCGTGGTGCTGGCCGGGTGCAGTACGCAGGTGCGCAGGTCTGCGACGTGCGTGACGACGGAGGCAAGCTCCAAGCTGTCCATAAAGCGGGTGGCCGCTTCCCTGCCGCCTTTGATGCCGAAGGAAATGACGCCGCAGGTGCCGTGCGGCATATATTTCACAGCGAGCTCGTGGTACGGGCTGCTCTCAAGACCCGGATAGTTGACCCACGCCACGCGGTCGTCCTGCTCGAGGAATTCGGCAATCTTCTGCGCGTTCGAGCAATGGCGCTCCATGCGCAGTGCGAGCGTTTCCATGCCGAGGTTGAGGTAAAATGCGTTCATCGGGGCGGCCTGCGCGCCAATGTCGCGCATCAGGTGGCAGCGTGCTTTTGCGATATACGCCGCCTTACCGAAGTGCTCGGCATACACGATGCCGTGGTAGGATTCATCCGGCTTTGTGAACTCCGGGAACTTGCCGTTGTTCCAATCGAAATTACCGCTGTCTACAATGGCGCCGCCGAGCTGCACCGCGTGACCGTCGAGGTACTTTGTGGTGGAGTGCGTGACGATGTCTACGCCGAACTCGAACGGACGGCAGTTGATAGGCGTCGGGAACGTGTTATCGACGATGCACGGTACGCCGTGCGCGTGTGCGGCGTTTGCAAACATTTCGAGGTCTGTCACGACGAGAGACGGGTTCGTAAGCGTTTCCGCAAACACGCAGCGAGTGTTCTCGCGGAATGCGGCGTTCAGCTCGTCCTCGGTGCAGTTCGGCGAAACGAATGTGCAGTCAATGCCCATTTCATGCAGGGTTTTATAGAACAGGTTGAATGTGCCGCCGTATACGGCGCTGGAGCACACAACATGACCTCCTGCGTGGCAGATGTTCAGAACGGCCATCATGGTGGCTGCCTGGCCGGAGGACGTGACGAGCGCACCTACGCCGCCCTCGAGTGCTGCAAGCTTCTTTTCCACAGCGTCGAGCGTCGGGTTGCCGAGGCGCGTATAGAAAAAGCCGTCCGCTTTTAAATCGAACAGATCGCCCATTTCTTTGGAGCTGTCATAGGTGTATGTGGTGCTTTGTACGATGGGCAGAACGCGCGGTTCACCGTTTCCGGGCGTATAGCCCGCGTGGATACACGTTGTATCCGGTCTGTACTGTTTCATTTGGACTTCCCCAATCTTTAATAATATCCTATTTTCGCGGCAGTGCTTACTTTGTGAAAAGCGCTTTTAAGAGATTTGCGATGAAATCCGAGCCGAGCACGACCAAAATGACGATTGCCATGAACGCGATGACGGAAAGCGACTGGATGAGCATACGCTTGCCGCGGGGCATATCGTCCTCTTCGGACGGTTTTTCCTGCGACTGCTCTTCCCGCTCTTTGAGCATCAGCTCTTTGGCGCGTTCGAGGTCTTGGTATTCCACGTAAATATCCTTATCGGTCGGCAGATACTCCGGGTCGTACACGCTGGTGGAAAAGCCACCTTTTACGGGGTGTATCGCATGGCGCACCGCGTTTTGCTCAAAGAGCAATGCGAGCTCCGCAGCTTCCCCCTCGCTGACCTTGAGGAAAAACACTTCGTCCTCGGGCTTTACGGGCCGCAGACCGCGGCTGCGCTTGCAGTTCGGACAGGTTTGTGTGGAATCCTCGCAGATGCTTTTGCATTTCGTGCAGTAGAGCATAATAGCCTCCCATTTCGGCATTGCCGTTTCTGCTTTTCAGTATAGCACAGCTTTTTTACAAATTCAACTGCCTTTCGCGGCGCACTTCATCGCAAAACAGGCTGCAACTGTTCTCCGAGTCTGGCGTTTGCAAGCGTTTCGGGAATTAGGTCGAAATGTGCGACGAGAGAATTCGGCTTTTTTATGGGGTCGTCCTGTCCGAGGGGCACAAAATAGATGTTTTTCGTGTTCATAAGCAAACCGATGTTTTTGCACGACGCACCGAGAGCATCGTTTGTGGCGAGGGACAGTACAACGGGCATGGAGACGCGCAGGGCGGATTTTACCGCCATCGTGACGGCTGTATCCGTTACGGCATTTGCAATCTTCGCAGCGGTGTTTCCCGTGCACGGCGCGACGAGCACGGCATCGGCAAGACGCTTCGGGCCGATAGGTTCCGCTTCTGCGATGGTGTGGATAATTTTTCGTCCGCAGATATTTTCTATGCGCTCGTGAAAGCTTTCCGCCGTGCCGAAGCGTGTATCGGTCGTGTACGCCGTTTCGCTCATCACGGGCAGCATATCCCAGTCCTTTCGCAGCAGAGCAAGCTGCGCGAGAGCTTTTTCAAATGTGCAGAACGATCCGCACATGGCAAAGGCAAGCGTGGGCATGTCGATCACTACTCCTCCAAAATATTGTAGACCGCCTCTTTGATATACTCCGCCGCCGTCTTCGGCGCGACGCGGCCGGGCAGCGAGGGCGCGTCGATGACATGCAGGTGCAATTCTTCCGCACGCTTCAAATCGGTGCCGCCGGGTGCGGAGGCGAGCTCGATGATGAGCGTATCGCGCGTTTGCTGCATGAGCACAGGCGAAGTCAAAACCTTCGCGGGCACAGTGTTGAAAATGAGATCGAACCTTCTGCTGATCTCGCGGTACGTCAACGGCTGCACGCCGAACGCGCGCATTTGCATGAGATCGGCCTTTTTGCGCGCTGCGCAGAATACCTCTGCACCCATACCGCGCAGGATAATCGCCAGATTTTTCCCGATGCGCCCGAACCCCGTGATGAGACATTTTGCGCCGTTTATCGTGCCGGGGTATTCGCGAATCGCAATACCGACCGCGCCCTCTGCCGTTGGAATCGCGTTGCCGACGGCAAGCTCTTCGCGGCGGTAGTAGTCTTCGGGCTCAATCTCACGCCACAGGGAAGACGAGGCGGTCAGACGCTGAAGCATGCCGCCGCACACCGTTTTGTGCATAAAAAGACGCGCAAAATCGTCATCTAAACGAATTTCGTTTTCGGCATACGGCGCGTTTAAAAACAGGCCGTCCTTTGTTGCGGGCAGCGGCAAAAGGATAACGGAGCTTTTCGCCGCGAGCTGCGGCAGGTCGCATTCTGCTGCGCCGCGGCAGGTGCCGAGCTTTTCTAAACCGCAGACACACACGGGGTAACCGTCCGCCGCAATGGACTGCGCCAAATATTTCATGCGCTCATCGCCGCCGATGACGCCGAATGTATTGATCATGGGCATATTTCCCCCACCTTTCAAATTATCATCCGCTTCATTTTATGGAAACGGGCGGCTTTTGTGCGCCCTGAAAGACTTTTTTATACTTTTTTGAATTTGCTATTTATTTTTCTGCCCGTTGGCGGTATAATGTATGTGTATGGGTATGCGATTTCGGACGCATAGCTATGTTTTTGAGATATAACACAGTGTATTACATAATTTCAGATAATTTCGCAAAACAAGTTTTGCGTGAAGCCAATTCAGAAAGGACTCTTTCGTTATGACGAATCAGAATAATACGACCGATAAAAATGTTAACCTGCTCGATACCGTACGTCGTCTGCACTTTGTAGGCATCGGCGGTTCCGGTATGTGCCCTATGGCGGAGATTTTACACCACAAGGATTATATCATCACCGGCAGCGACATCAATGAATCCGACACGCTCGCGCGCATTCGCAGCTACGGCATCCCGGTGCACATGGGTCACCGCGCGGAGAACATCGGCGATGCGGAGGTCGTAGTGTACACGGCGGCTGCAAAGCAGGATAACCCGGAGCTTGTTGCGGCGCGTGCAAAGGGTATTCCGACGTTGGAGCGTTCCGTGATGCTCGGGCTTTTGACGAAGAAGTTTGCAAACCCCATTGCGGTTTCCGGCACGCACGGAAAAACGACGACGACCGGCATGCTCACGCAGATCTTGATTGAAGCCGGACGTGACCCAAGCGCCGTCATCGGCGGCAAGCTGCCGTTCATCAACGGCAACGGCAGAGTCGGCAAAAGTGCGGACATTGTTTGCGAAGCGTGTGAATATGTCGATACGTTCCTGCAGCTCCACCCCGCCATCAGCATCATCACAAATATCGATGCCGATCATCTCGACTATTTCGGCACGCTCGATAATATTGTGAAGTCGTTCCATCAGTTCTGCTTGCAGACCTCAAAGCGCATCATCGTCAATGCAGATAACGCCAACGCCATGCGCGCCGTAGAGGGCATTACGAATGCGGAGATCGTCACATTTGGCAGAACAGATAAAAGCGATTACTACGTGACGGAGCTCAACGAAGAAGATACGGTCTGCGAAGACTTTACCGTTATGTATAAGGGCGAGCGCGTTTGCCGCGTGAGCCTGCGCGTGCCGGGTGAGCACAACATGATGAACGCTTTGGCGGCTGCCGCTGCGGCACATGGCATGGGTGTGGACGGCGAGCACATCAAAAAGGCGCTTGAGGACTTCTCCGGCGTACACCGCCGCTTTGAGATTTTAGGCAAATTTGAAGGCGTGACCGTTGCCGACGACTTTGCGCACCACCCGACAGAGCTTTCCGCTGTGCTTTCTGCTGCCGTGCGCATGGGCTACCATGAGGTTTGGGCGGTGTTCCAGCCGCACACTTATTCCCGTACTGCAATGCTGCTGGATGATTTTGCAAAGGCACTTTCCATCCCCCAGCATGTTGTGATGACGGAAATTCTCGCCGTGCGCGAGACGAACACGTATAACATTCACACAAGCGACCTTGCGGCGAAGATTCCCGGCAGCTGCTGGTTTGGCAGCTTTGAGGAGATTGCGGATTATGTGATGACGCACGCTAAGGAAAACGACCTCATTTTAACGCTTGGCGGCGGCGACATTTACAAGTGCGCAAATCTCATCGTAGAAAAATACAAAGAGAGAGCATAAATTTCTAAAAGGCTTTCCGCGCGAAAGCTTTTTCTTTTGGAGGTACCATGTCTTTTCGCGCCATTTTCTTTGACATTGACGGCACTTTGCTCGGGCGGGATAAACGTATGCCGCCTTCGACGTTGCATGCACTAAAAAAGGCGCGTGAAAATGGCGTTTTGTTATTCGTTGCAACGGGCCGTGTGACGCCAATGACGTATTTCCTGCGTGATTATTTTGATTTTGACGGCTTTGCCGCGATGACGGGGCAATATTGCTTCGATAAAAACGGCAAGGTTTTACATACGCTGGCGATCGACCCGGAAGACATTCGGCTTTTGATGCAGCTGCAAAAAGAGGAGCCTTTCCCCTGCCTGATTGCCGAGGGGCGCGAGTGTTTTGCTGCAACACCCGCAAAGCAGATCGACGAGAACTTTTACAGACATAATTTGCCCGCGCCTCCCCTCTATGACGTGTCGCGCATCGGTAAACACGAGGTATATCAGCTGATGCTGTATGACCCGGAAATCTATGCTTCGCGCATTTTGCCTTTAAAACATATTAAGTATACGCACACAGTTTCCTATTGCTACGATGTTATTCATGAGAACGGTGGCAAGCAAATCGGTATTCCGGCAATGGCGGCGCATTACGGAATAAGAAACGATGAAATTCTCGTGTTCGGCGACGGCCCGAACGACGTGGACATGCTGCGCGATGTCGGCTTCGGTGTTGCGATGGGCAACGGTTGTGCAAAAGCCAAGGCGGCTGCAAATTATGTGACAACGGATGTGGACAACGACGGCATTTACCGCGCCTTGAAAGAGCTCGGCGTTATTTAAACTATAAACAGAAAGCCCCGCAAAACCGATTGGTTCGGTAATTGCGGGGCTTTTGCTGTGTGGAAAATTTATCGTTTGTATTTCGGTGCGGCGGCGCGGAGCGTGTGCCAAAGGAGCGCAGCGGCAATGATGGCGGCGCTTACGGCAGCGCCGATGGAAAGGCTTTTGTAGCCGAGCGGCCCTGTGACCATGGAGACGAGCACGGCAACGGCGGCGATGCACAGCAAAATGATATATGCGGCTTTATCCATATGCTCAAGTACATTTTTGTTCATGTTCATAAAAGCATCTCCTTAATCGGCAAACTGGTTGACAATAGCGGCAAACTCCGGCAGCGAGAGTGCTTCGGCGCGGGAATTTGCCCGAACCCCGGCTTGCTCAAATGCGTCTGTTACTTGCTGCTTCGACATATGCAGTGTGTTGGAAATGGAGTTGACGGCCGTTTTGCGGCGCTGTGCGAACGCAGCGCGAATAACGCGGAAGAAAAGTGCTTCATCGTGCACATCTACAGGCGGTTCTTTTCGAATACGCAACTGAATGACAGCGGAATCCACATTCGGTGCGGGCATAAAGCTACCGCGGCTGACCTCGAACAAAATTTCCGGCTCGGCGTAATACTGCACGGCCGCACTGACAGCGCCGCACTCGCGCGTGCCGGGCTGTGCACACAAACGCTCTGCCGCTTCTTTTTGTACCATAACCGTGATGCTCGTGATGGGCAAACGATCTTCCAAAAGCTTCATGATGACCGGCGACGTGATGTAATACGGCAGGTTCGCACACACAGCGACCTCTTCCCCGTTAAATTCTTCTTCGATGACGCGGTGCAGGTCGATCTTCATCACGTCGTCGTTGATGACCTTCACGTTATCGCAGTCGGCAAGCGTTTCGTCTAAAACGGGCAACAGACGCTTATCAAGCTCGATGGTGACGACTTTTTTTGCGACCTGTGAAAGCTCGTAGGTCAAAACGCCGATGCCGGGGCCGACCTCAATGGCGCCTGCGCAGTCTGCCGCGCCGCTCATGTCAGCCATGCGCGGGCAGACGGAGGGATTGATGAGAAAGTTCTGACCGAGCGCCTTGGAAAAGCTGAAGCCGTTCTTTTCCATGACGGCTCGAATGGTGGATATATCGGAAAGTCTTTGCATAGGGGTATCCTTTCAATTAAAATGTCACTTTATAGATCTGCACGCCGTTTTCGTCAAAGACACACGGGAACAGCGCTTTGATCTCCGCTTCATTCACGGTGAAGTTATTGCGCTCGTAAGCGGAGACCAGAATGTAATCAATACTGTATTTTTCAAAGAGCGCACAGTTTGCCTGCGGTGCGGAGAACATACTTTGCATGTCCGTTTCGCGCTCGGTGTAATCGAGCCCGTGAAAATACACGTAGCTTGTGGAGCCGCAGACGATGTTTCTGCCCGTCAGCGCCGCGATCTCATTGTTATGGCGCATATCGGTGAGCACGGTGTCTTCCGGCTCGGTGTTCTCATAAATGTACTCCGCTGCTTTGACCTGACTGTCGCCGTATAAGCAATAGCCCGCAATGCTCTCTCTGCCGATGGTCAGCACCGCAGAAAGCATGCATAGTACGAGCGCACCGACAGCCAATGCGCGGCGGCCCGGCAGTGTGCGCAGGCGGCGGTAAATCTCGACCATATATGAAGCGACTACGCCGCAGACGAGAAAATATGCGGCGTAAAGCAGCTTGTTGTTATCATAGGTATTCGGCTGGAACACGACAAACTCGCAAATGAACCAAATGACGGCTGCGGGAGCGCAGACCGTGAACCGGTGTTGATCTGCCGTGAAAAATGCAGGCAGGAACAACAGCGCCGTGACGCCGAGATTCACAAGATAGAACCACAAATAGCCGTCCTGCAAATTACCCCAGTTGTACCACCCACGCATGAAGCTGTCTCCGCTCGCCTGCGAGAATGTCCACGTGAAAAGCTGCGGTGCGGCAAGCAGCAGTGTGATGAACAGGAATACGCCCCACGTTTTTACAAGCTGTATGCCAAAACCCTTGCGGATCGCCATGGTGAGCAGTGCGAGCACAAACAAAACAAACGCTGCGGCACAAACCAAAACCAGATACAGAAACACGGATGATTCGCGCGAGATGAGCTTCGGCGTGACGAACTGCGCGCCGAACGCGAGCAACATCAAAACGAGTGCAGCGACTTTTGCGGTAAACTGCACATGAGCACTGCTGCCCCGGAACACTCTGCGGCACAGTGCAAAGCAAAGCCACACGCCGCAAATGAGTCCGAACGCGAGGAACGAATGCGTATGAATCATGACAAGTCCGCCTGCAAAAATACCGGCAATGATGAAATACCGCTCGCAGTGCTCATAAACGGCGCGGTACAGCACGTATAAAAGCGGGAATAAAACCGCCCAGCCGAACAGCGTTGCACGCTGCGGGATGAGCATATCCACAATGACGTTCACCCAGCGGATATTTTGATTGACAAGATTCGTGGGCGTCTCATAAAACGATGTGAAAATGCGGGTAAAATTATCTGTTCCATTTTGCAGATTCGGGAAGAAATACGCAAAGCCGAAGCCGCCGTTTAAAAAAAACAAAATCTCCGCTAACGCGGTCTTCGCTTTATCACGCAGCCAGCGTTGCCAGAAAAGATGTGCGCCGAAAAGCACCTGCGCTCCGGCAAAAAGCATCGGCAGCACATACGCAAAGCGCAACGGCGCACCGAGCAAATATAGGCTTGAAGAAATGCTGTCCGACAAGAACGGATACGAAAGCTTCACGCCCGGCAAAATGGAATACATGGGCGGAAATGTCTTCTGCTCCGCGATGCTCGTGATGAACCCGAGGTGCATGCTCATGTCGCCGTAGGTGCATTGGCTCGACCAGATCTCGCCGTTTTGGTAACGGAAGCTGTGCAGCACCAAAAACACGAACAGCAGCCACAAGCCGAGCGGCAAAAGCAGTGTGCGTTCTGCACGGCAGAAGGCTTTGTGTTTGCCGGGAAAATCATTCGGAAGCAGCTTCGGACGCTTTAAGAACACAGCGCCAACCGTCAGCAAAAGCAGTGAGATGAGCGCCAAAACATGCGCTGTGATACTGAACGAACACAGGAATGCCCACAACGACGGCAGCCACATTAAAAGCACGCTGCCCGCGGCGCTGCCGAGAATCCTTTGTGTATATCGCCGCTCTTTATTTAAAAAGCATGCGGCAAATGTTACGCCGCACAGCTGAAACATCAGAAAATACAGCAGCGCCACCGCGCCGCCCAAAAAATTGCCGCCCATAAACAGCTCCTGAATTTGTTCTTTAATATAATATATTGTACCATTTTGGCGACGGGATGTAAAGACGGCAGAAAAGGTTTTATTGCAGGCGCTTACGCGCTTTTTCACAAAACACCCGGAAACGGGGTTGCAGTTCAAAATGCAATGTGCTACAATATATTTTAATAATTACGGTGTCTCCCCTGCGGTTTTGCGCAAAAGCGAACGATGATACGCAGTCGTATATGTGTAGTTTCCGATTGCGGAGTGCCTGAATGCAAAGTGAGGTGTTCTTCGTGGAGAATGATATCCATCGGAGAGATAAAACGAACTACTATCTGGATCTGGCTGAGGCCGTTTCCCAGCGCTGCACATGCCTTCGACGTCACTACGGCGCTGTGATCGTAAAAAATGATGAAGTGATCTCCACCGGCTATGTCGGTGCGCCGCGCGGCAGAAAAAACTGCACGGATATCGGCAAATGCGTGCGCGTGGAAAGAAATATTCCCCGCGGTGAACGCTATGAGCTGTGCCGCAGCGTACATGCGGAAGCAAACGCCATCATCAGCGCCCCGCGCGATAAGATGATCGACGCCACGCTGTATCTTGTCGGCAAGGAGGTCTCTACCGGCGACTATGTGAAAAACGCCGTATGTTGCTCCATGTGCAAGCGCATGGTCATCAACGCAGGCATTGCACGGGTCATCGTGCGCGATGACCACGATCGGTTCAGAGAGATAGATGTTCAGGATTGGATCATAAACGACGAATCCATCGAAGGTGTATTCGGCTATTGAGCCTTACCCCGTTACCGCGTATCCGGCATAAGGCTCGGAAAGAATACGGTGAACATTTATGTCTTTAATACAGGTGTCAAACCTGACCTTTGGCTATGAGGGCAGCTTTGATAACGTCTTTGAAAACGCGTCTTTTTCCATGGATACAAACTGGCGGTGCGGCTTTATCGGGCGCAACGGCAGAGGCAAAACGACGTTTTTAAATCTGCTGCTCGGAAAATACGCGTACAGCGGCACCATTTCCGCTTCGGTCAACTTTGAGTATTTCCCGTTTGAGGTGGAAAATCCGGACGATACGCCGCTTGAGATTGCGGAGAGCATCATGCCGGACTTTGAGATGTGGCGGCTAACGCGTGAGCTCAACTTACTCGACGCCGACCCGGGACTGCTTTACCGCCCCTACTCGACGCTAAGCTACGGCGAGCGTACGAAGGTACTGCTGTCGATTTTATTTATCCGCGAAAACAGCTTTTTGCTCATCGATGAGCCGACGAACCACCTCGATATTGAAGCGCGCGGCACACTGGCTCAGTATTTGAAGTCGAAAAAAGGGTTCATCCTTGTCAGCCACGACCGTGCGTTTCTGGACGAAGTCATCGACCATGTGCTTTCCATCAACCGCGCGGACATCACGGTGATGCGCGGCAACTTTACGACGTGGCAACAGGAGAAGGACCGCGAGGATCAATTTGAGTTACAGCAAAATGAGAAACTCAAAAAGGATGTGAAGCGGATGGAGGCGGCTGCCCGCCGCAGCGCGGAATGGTCAAACCGTGCGGAAGACCGCAAGATCGGTTTCAAACCGGAGCGCACGGAAAAGGCTCTTGACCGTCGTGCCTACGAGGGTGAAAAAAGCCGTAAGATGATGAAGCGTGCAAAGAACATTGAATCCCGCCGCAACGATGCACTGGAGGAGAAAAGCGCGCTGCTGAAAAACATTGAATCGGCCGATACGAAATTGCAGATTGCGACGCTGCGCCACCCGAAAGACCTTTTGGTAGAGGCAAACGACCTTTCTATTGATTACGGTGACGGCCCCATCTTTCCTCCGCTGCGCTTTGAGATCCGCCGCGGCGACCGTGCGGCATTACAGGGCAAAAACGGCTGCGGTAAATCGAGCATCATAAAGCTATTGTGCGGCGAAGATGTTCCCCATACTGGCACGCTGAAAACCGCAAGCGGGCTTGTGGTCTCGTATATCCCGCAAAGCGCGGAGGGACTTTCCGGCACACTGCGCGACTATGCAGAGCATTGCGGCATTGACGAAAGCCTTTTTAAATCGATCTTGCGCAAGCTGGAATTTCAGCGCACACAGTTTGAAAAGCGCATGGAGGATTTTTCCGAGGGACAAAAGAAAAAAGTGCTCATTGCGCGGAGCCTCTGCGAAAAGGCACATTTGCTTGTGTGGGACGAACCGCTGAACTTCATCGATGTTATTTCCCGCATGCAGCTTGAAACGCTCTTAAAAGAGTGTGTGCCCACAGTCATTTTCGTGGAGCACGACCGCCGCTTTGTGGAAAATGTGGCAACAAAGATCATTCGGTTATAATTGCGGTTTAAAATCTGAACAAAGCGCGTCGTGCAGGGCTGCGGCGCGCTTTTGTTATAAAAATCAGGGGCTATGAAAGAGAGAACTCTATGAAGCAAAGAAGCGACTATATTGGCATATTGGACGGCATACGCGCGTATTCCATTTTGATCGTTGCCGGGTTTCATTTGTGGCAGCAATCCTGGCTGCAAAATCTGTTTCCAAGCAATTTGCTGCAGTTTATGGGCGTGCGGAATTTCAGCTTAAACTGGGTGCCGCGCACGGGCTACATGTTTGTAGATGTGATGCTGCTGCTTTCGGGATTCTGCCTCTTTTTGCCCTATGCGCGGCAAATGACCGACCCGCTCGCGCCGGAGCCGGATAACCTGCGCACATTCTTTAAAAAGCGTGCGGCGCGCATTTTGCCATCGTATTATTTGTGCCTGCTTCTCTACCTCATTTTCTGGGTGCGGCCTTCGGATTACGCGAATGTCAAGCAATACTTGCAGGATATTTTTGCGCATCTGACGTTTACGCAGACGTTTTGGCCGGAAAGCTACATCGGCACAAAATTTCCGACAGCACTGTGGACACTCGGCGTGGAAATGCAGTTCTACCTCGTCTTCCCTTTGCTCGCGCGCGTGTTCCGTCGCTTTCCGCTTGTGTGTTGGGCGGTGCTTTCCGTTTTAGCGCAGGTGTATATCGTGCTTTTTGCACATCTGCCGCAAGGCAACGCAGAAAGCCTGCGCATCAACCAGCTCCCGGCATTTTTGGGTGTATATGCAAACGGTATGCTGTGTGCGCTCTTCTTCTGCCGCCTGCGGATATGGCGCGAGCGCGAATGGAAGAAAAACCGTATTTTACCGCTTGCGGCGCTGATGTTGCTTCTGTTCAGCGGTGCTGCCATTGTGTGTATGTTAAATGATGGGCTGAGCCGTGCGGCAATCATCCAGCGCTGGCAGGTGGATTACCGCTTTCTGTTTTCTGCGATGGTCTGCGTTTTCATTTTGTTTTTGGATGCTGCACCGAAAGGCGTGCAATGGCTGTTTTCAAACCGCATAGCTGCTTTTTTGTCGGCGGTCTCCTATAATTTCTATATCTGGCACAGCACGGTGCTTTTAAAGCTGAAAGCGTGGCACATTCCACATTACCCGGATGCCCCGGAGGGCGCTGCCGCGTGGCCGCAATCCGCAGGCGGCGAGCCGTGGCACTTTGCTTGGCAAGTGAAGTACACGGTGCTGTTTTGGGCGTGTGCGCTCCTTTTGGCGGCGCTTTTCACCTATCTTATCGAAAAACCGACAGCAAAACAGCTGCTCAGAAAGAAGAAAATCATCCGTACATAGAAACAGACCGCCACGGCGTATTTCACGCATTCGGCGGTCTGTCTTCATATTCTGTCCGGGTTACGGAAAACTATTCCGTTTTGCCGTCTTCTTTCTGGCCGTAAGCGCGGTCGGCGGCTTCTCTTGCAATATCGATGACGCTGTATTCGCGCTTTTCGCCCTGCTCGATGATAGGCAGCATTTGGTAGACCTCTGCCGCCATGCCGTGCCCCCAAAGCATGGGGTCGATACGCATGGAGTAGCCGTGGCCGTTTTCGCACATCCAGTCGGTCATTTTAGCGCGCGGCAAGCCGTAAGCCGCTAAGATCGTCATGATGACGCCGCCGTGTGTGACGAGCACGGCACTCTCATCTCCCGTCATCATCATGTTTTTAACGAGCATCTCAAAGCCCGCACAGACACGCTGCATAAATACGATGCTGCTTTCGCCGTTCGGCGGGGCCTCGTGCTGGCCACCGTTCATCCAGGCGACGAACTTCGGGTCGTTTTTCAATTCTTCGGCCTTTTTATTTTCCCAATCACCGAAGTCGCACTCGGCAAGCTCTAAAATAACTTCCGGGTCGGCGGTGGGATATAAGACTTTCAGCGTATCGACACAGCGTACGCACGGGCTGGCGTAGTACTTTTTTGCTTCGGGGTAAATGCCCTTACGTTTCAGCTCCAAAAGCGCCTGAATGCCTTCCTGCGCAAGCGGAGACTGCGTGCGGCCGATGTAACGACCCTCTAAATTGCCCTCACATACGCCGTGGCGGATTAAATGAATGGTGTAAGATTTCATGCGGTTTTCCTTTCCGGGACGGTAAAACGCTGCCGTTGTCCCTTTCACCAAAAATTCGCGGGAAAACCCGCAAAAAAGGTTCGTTTATCTGTTTACTTCTCGGATAATTTCGTTTATAATTTACAGAGTGTTATTTTTTGACTCAGGTGGTGAAACTTTTGTGAACAGTGATTTTCCGCGCATTCTGACACTGCTGCGCAAGGAACAGGGTATCAGCCAGAAAAAGGCTGCCGCAGACCTTGGCATCTCGCAGGCGCTACTCTCTCATTACGAAAAAGGCATACGTGAATGCGGTTTGGACTTCATTGTGCGCACGGCGGATTATTACGGGGTCTCCTGTGATTATCTGCTGGGCAAAACACCGCACCGGCAGGGCGAAAAGCTGCATGTGCCGGAAACGGAGGAGGAAGACACGCACGATGGTCTCCCCAACGTGAGCCGAAAAATAATATCGAACTCCTTACATATTGTATTTGGTATTCTGAAAAAAATCAATAGCAAATCTTTAACAAAAGAGATCACGCTGTATTTGAGCGGCGCTGTGTATAACGCGTTCCGCATGCTGTATACGGCAAACCCGAAAAATCCCTCGGCTCTTTTTGAGACGAAGGACGGACTGAGTGAGGCGCTGACCGACGGCCGTATGCAGCTGGCGCGTGCCAAAAGCCGCGTGATGCTGCTCGGCGAAAAAGTGTCGGACGACGAGGCCGTTAGAAAAAAGGACCTGCCCCAGCTTTCCGGCGAGATGCTCTCGGCGGAATATCCCGATTGGGCGCCCTCGCTTTTTGCATTGATTGAGAATACCGAAAACGAACACAAGGAAAACTAAGTAAACCAACTGCAAAAAGGAGGCAAACTGTATGTGTGGTTTTGTAGGTTATATTGACGGCGGCGAAACACAGCTTATGGAGCCCGTGCTGCACGCTATGGCAGACCGCATCCGTCACCGCGGTCCGGACGACGCCGACTATTATATGGACGGCGAGATCTCGCTCGGTTTCCGCAGACTTTCCATCATTGACCTCGAGGGCGGCAGACAGCCGATTTTGAATGAAGATAAAAGCAAGGTTCTCATGTTTAACGGCGAGATTTATAACTATCAGTCTCTCCGCGAAGACCTTTTAAAGGCAGGCCATGTATTTACAACGAAAACGGACAGCGAAGTGCTGCTGCACGGCTTTGAAGAATACGGCACCGATCTGCTCAATAAGCTGCGCGGCATGTTCGCGTTCATCATTTGGGACAAGAACACGAAAACGCTGTTCGGCGCGCGCGATTACTTTGGCATTAAGCCGTTTTACTATGCAAAGATGCAGGGCACGTTGATGTTCGGCAGCGAGATCAAGAGCTTTGTGGAACACCCGCACTTTAAGCGCGAGCTGAATGAACGCGCACTGGAGGGCTACCTTTCTTTCCAGTATTCTCCGGGCTACGAGACATTCTTCAAGAACGTTTACAAGCTGCCGCCTGCACATTATTTCTTCTACAAAGACGGCAAAATGGATATGCAGCGCTACTGGATCCCGGAATTCAACGCGGAAGAAGACAAGCCGCTTGAATATTGGGTAGACGAGATTGAAAAGACCTTTGACGACTCCGTGAACGCACACAAGATTGCGGACGTTGAAGTCGGCTCTTTCCTTTCCTCCGGCGTGGATTCCAGCTATGTGGCCTGCTCTGCCGATGTGGACAAGACGTTTACGGTCGGCTTTGACAACGGCGAAAAATACAACGAGATCGGCTACGCAAAGGAGCTTTCCGAGCTGATTCCGGTGAAGAATTACAGCAAGACGATTACCCCGGAAGAGTTCTGGGGCAACTTCGGCAAGATTCAGTATCATATGGACGAGCCGCTTGCCGACCCGTCCGCCGTGGCACTCTATTTCGTGTGCAACACGGCTTCCAAATATTTGAAGGTCGTGATGTCCGGCGAGGGCGCCGATGAAATTTTCGGCGGCTACAACATTTATAAAGAACCACTCGCCGTACCGGCTTATGATAAGATCCCGTTCCCCATCCGTCGCTTTATCGGCAAAGTCGCTTCGCACCTGCCGAAGAAATCCGGCATCAACTTCCTTATCCGCCGCGGCAAAAAGCTCGAAGATCGCTTCATCGGCAACGCGTACATGTTCACTGAGGAAGAACGCAAGAAGCTCCTGAAAATTAAGACCGATGCACCGTCCCCGGCAGAAGTCGTAAAGCCGTTCTATGATCGCGTAAAGGATAAAGACCCGGTAACGAAAATGCAGTTCGTTGACCTTAACGCCTGGATGGTCGGCGATATTCTTCTGAAAGCGGATAAAATGAGCATGGCAAATTCCCTTGAGGTGCGCGTGCCGTTCCTTGATAAGAAGATTATGGAGCTTGCGGAGCGCATCCCGCTCAAGTACCGTGTAAACGACGAGAACACGAAGTTTGCGATGCGCAAGGCCGCTTTGCGCCGCATGCCCGAAAAGTGGGCCGGCAAAAAGAAACTCGGCTTCCCCGTGCCGACACGTGTGTGGCTCAAGGAAGACAAGTACTACAATATCGTAAAGGAGAAGTTCACGGGCGAAGTGGCACAGAAATACTTCAACACCGACATGCTCGTAAAACTGCTGGACGACCACAAAAACGGCAAGGCGGACAACAGCCGCCGCGTTTGGACGGTTTACACGTTCCTCGTGTGGTACGACCAGTTCTTTAACGATGATATTCTCAACGGCTATGCGGAGCACACAGATGCAAAGACCGCGTAAGTATTTGGAAGGAAAATGAAGATCATGAATACAGAAGCATTAAAAAAACAAGATTTTCTGCCGGTTCTGCTCGGCAGTGACATCAACGTATACGGCATGGCGCGTTCTTTCCACGAGGCTTACGGATACAAAAGCGTAGCGGTCGGCAAGGGCATCCTCCCCGCCTGCACGCACAGCCACATTGTGGAAGTTTTAAAGGTAGAACCGCGTCTTGAAGAAGACGACGTGTTTGTCAGCACGCTGACGGAATTTGCAAAGAACTTCTCCGGGCAGAGATTACTGCTCGTCCCCTGCGGCGACAACTACATCAAAATGCTTGTGCGCAACCAAACGAAGCTGCGCGGCATTTATGAATTCGAGTGCATCAGCGAAGAGCTTTTAATGCGCCTTTCCATCAAGGAAAGCTTTTATCAGGTCTGTGAGGAGCATGGCTTCTCGTTCCCGAAGACAACGACCTGCACGTATGAGAACCACAAAAATCTTGAGCTGCCTTTCGACTTCCCGGTCATCATCAAGCCCTCGAACAGCGTGGCATACTGGAACTGCAAGTTCCCGCACAAAAAGAAGGTTTTCGTTGCAAACACCCGCGAGGAATTTGATGCGATTTTGGACGCCATCTACGGTTCCTCTTACAAAGATCACCTCATTTTGCAGGAATTCATCCCGGGTGACGATTCTAAAATGCGCGTGATGAACTGCTACTGCGGCAAGGATAAGAAAGTAAAGCTCATTGCACTCGGCAATGCCGTGCTTGAGGAACATTCCCCGGAGGGCATCGGCAGCTATGCGGCCATCATCAACGGCTACGACGAAAAGCTGAACGAGACGATGAAGAACTTCCTTGAGGGCATCGGTTACGTGGGCTTTGCAAACTTCGATATGAAGTACGACGAGCGTGACGGCAAATATAAGCTCTTCGAGATGAACCTGCGACAGGGCCGCAGCAGCTATTTCGTAACGGCTGCGGGCTACAATATTGCAAAGTGGCTCGCGGACGACGTCATCTACAACAAGCCCATGGATCTCACCATTGCCACAAACAAAGTGCTGTACACAATCATCCCGACGAAGATCATCTTTGACTATTGTCCGGACACCGCCGTGAAAGCGGAAGCGAAAAAGCTCATCGACGAAGGTAAAGTGGTCAACTCGTATTATTACAAGAAAGACCGCAGCCTGATGCGCTGGCTGATGTTCCGCCGCAACCAGCACAACTACTTTGAAAAGTACAAGCGTTATTTCAACAACAAAGGACTGCGTGACTGATGAACAGTTTAGGCGTTATCGGCGGACTCGGCCCCATGGCGACAGCGTATTTATTAGAGCTTATCACCGACATGACCGATGCCCGCACCGATCAGGAGCATCTTGACGCGATCATATTCAATCGCCCGAGTGTGCCGGATCGGACCGCATACATTTTAGACCATACAAAGCCCTCCCCTGTGCCGCCGATGATCGACATCGCACAGAAATTGGAGGCGCTGGGCGTGTGCGCACTCGCTACCCCGTGCGTGACGGCACACAGCTTTCACGATGAACTGCAAAGCAGCGTACACATTCCGTTTATCCACATGGTGCGCGAAACGGCAGCATATCTAAAAGAAGCCGGCTGCAAAAAGCCCGGCATTATGGCGACAACCGGCACGGTGCACATGGGCTTATTTCAAACCGCGCTGACCGAAGCGGGTCTTTCCTACGTTTTGCCGAACGACGAAATGCAGCAGAACGTAATGTCGCTCATTTACGACTGCGTAAAAGCAGGTGAACCGGCGGATATGGTAAAATTCCGCGCCGTTTCCGACGCTTTGCGCGCGGACGGCTGCGACGCTATTATTTTAGGCTGCACGGAGCTCTCCATCATCAAGCGCGATAACGAGCTTGGGCCCGGTTATCTCGATGCGCTGGAAGTGTTGGCACGCGCGTGCATTTTAGCGTGCGGCAAAAAACTCAAGCCGAAATATTCTTCCCTGATCCAACAATAAAAGCATAAGGAGGCGTTTTGTATGTGCGGCTTTGCCGGTTATATTCACAACTACGGAACGTTCGATAAAGAAGAAGTCATCCATAAAATGGCCGACCGCATCAAGCACCGCGGCCCGGATGATGCCCATTATTACATTGACGACGGCATTGCCCTCGGTTTCCGCCGTCTTTCCATCATCGACCTCGAGGGCGGCAGACAGCCGATTCTAAACGAAGACGGCTCGCTCGTGCTGCTCTTTAACGGCGAAATTTACAACTATCAGGAACTTCGCGAAGAGCTCATCAAAGCCGGACACGCCTTCACCACAAAGACAGACAGCGAAACGATTCTGCACGGATACGAGGAATACGGCAAAAAAATCCTTGACCGTCTGCGCGGCATGTTTGCTTTCATCATCTGGAACAAGAACACAAAAGAGCTCTTTGGTGCACGCGATATTTTCGGCATCAAGCCGTTCTATTACTACAAAAAGGGCAAGGAATTCATGTTCGGCAGCGAGATCAAAAGCTTTCTCTCTCACCCGAATTTTGAAAAAGAGCTCGACGAGGATATGATCCCGTTGTACCTTTCCTACGAGTACAGCCCGGACGAGCGCACAATTTTTAAAAATGTCTTCAAGTTGCCCGGCGCACACTGCTTTACCTACAAAAACGGCGAACTGAAAGTGGAGCGTTACTATAAGATCGAATACAAGATTGAAGACGACAAATCGCTTGAATACTGGGAGGACGCCATCACAAAGGAGTTCACGGAGTCCGTCTCCATGCACCAGATCGCCGATGTTGAGGTCGGCTGCTTCCTCTCCTCCGGCGTGGATTCCAGCTATGTTGTGAAAGAAATCTCCAAGGGTACGAAGAAGGTCAAGACATTCTCCGTCGGCTACGAGGAGGAAAAATACAGCGAGCTGCCGTATGCGCAGGACTTCTCCAATGTCATCGGCGTACCGAACATCGCGAATAAGGTTTCCGCAGATGAGTTCTTCGACGCAGTGCCGGAGATTCAGTATTACATGGACGAGCCGCTGCCGAACCCCTCGGAGATTCCGCTCTACTTCCTCGCCAAAAATGCCCGCCGCTATGTGAAGGTCGTGCTTTCCGGCGAAGGTGCGGACGAGCTGTCCGGCGGATACCCGATGTATCTTGCAGGCGGACACTTTGACCACTATTCGCATAAGGTACCGCGCCCGGTGCGTAAAGTCCTCGGCACGGTCGCAAAGCACTGCCCGAACTTCAAGGGCAAAAACTTCCTCGTGCGCGGCGCCATGGAGCCGTATCAGCGCTTTATGCGCGCAAACTACGTTTTCCAGAGCGCAGAGCGCCAAAAATTCTTGAAGCGTCCCATCGCGAGCAAGGTTCCGGAGGAATACAGCAAGCGCTATTTCAACGAAGTATCGAATCTCGACGAGCCGACTCAGCTTCAGTATGTGGATATGCACACGTGGATGATCTATGACATCCTACTGAAAGCCGACCGCATGAGTATGGCAAACTCCCTTGAGCTGCGCGTGCCGTTCCTCGATAAAAAGATGCTGGAGCTTTTCACACGCATTCCTTCCCGCTACCGTGCAGCAAACGAGACGACGAAGATCGCCCTGCGCGGCGCGGCCATCAAGCAGCTGCCGGAGCGCACGGCAAACAAAAAGAAGCTCGGCTTCCCTGTTCCGCTGAACGATTGGCTGCGTGAGGATAAGTACTACAACAAGGTCAAGGCGGCGTTCCAGAGCGATATTGCGGAGAAATTCTTCGTGACAAGCGAGCTGATGAAGCTGCTCGACGACCACAAGAGCGGCAAGGCGCTGAACATGCAGAAGATCTGGTCGTTCTATACGTTTATCCTTTGGTATGAGCAGTTCTTTGTGCTGAACTGAATATAGTCGAAAACAGCGTCAAATTACAGATTGGCGCTGTTTCTTTATGGAATTTTTTTGTTTTGTTAACAACAGACAAGCGAATTTAAAAGAAAAACAAAAGCTTTATTCTTCCCTTTTTTGGGCGGAATAAGGCTTTTTCTTTTGAAGCTTTATCGTCTTGCACGGCGGTACGCGGCCGGTGTTTCGCCGGTGATGCGTTTAAACTGGCGGATAAAATGGTATGGGTCTGCATATCCGCTGTGCTCGGCAACTTCCGTGATGGGCAAGTCACTGCCGGAGAGCAATAAAGACTGTGCATAACGAATACGCGCTTCAATCAGGTCGCGCATGGGCGATGTACCAAAAACCGCGCGGTATAACGCATGCAGGTGCGAAGCGCTGACAGGCGCAAGCGATGCCATTTGCGGCACAGTCCAGTGCTTTTCCGGATCAGAAAGCACCGTGTGACGCAGGTTCTGCATCTTTTCCCTATCTGCACGGCTGACCGTAGGTGAGTAGTTTTCTTCCGCTATGGCGCGGGAGAAACGCACAAGAAATTCTGTGGTGTATGCTTCCAACAAGTCCTCCCGAAACGGTTCATTGGAGAAAAATGCAGCTTCCGTTTTTCGGAAAAGGCCGGAGATAAACTCTGCCGCACGTGGGTAAAGCAGTGTGTTTTCGGGAATACGATAGCGCAAAAGTTGCACGCGAAAGCCAGGCGCAAAATGCGCCCAGTTGTGCGTGAGGTTACTGTCTGAGTGAAACCACTGTGGTTCATCCGGCGCATAGAAAATACACGCGCCGGGTCTTACTGTGACCTTTTCCCTGTTAATTTCGATCTCTACGCTGTTCATAAAGTGCAAAAACGTGTAGATTTCAATGCCTGTTGGGCGCACAAGTGTAAACCCGGCTTTTTCCGGCCAATCGTGGCGAATATCTGTAATCTCCATTTTGACGCCCCCTTTGCTTTATATTATACTCAAAAACTACCTGTGTCGCAATAGAATAAGTCAATTTTCGCGCATAATACGGCATTGTATTTTGCAAAGAGATTGCGTACAATGAAACCGTAATCAAAAAAGCACGGCAGAAATTGAGATTTGCCGTCTTTTCGGGGAAAGGATGTACGAAAAATGAGTAATATACCGAGAAAAGAATATCCGCGCCCGCAGTTTGTGCGCGAAAACTGGATGAACCTGAACGGCACATGGGCGTTTGAGATCGACAACGGCCGCAGCGGTGAGGCGCGCGGCTTACAGAAGGTCGGCACAGCGCTCAGCGGGGAGATCACCGTGCCGTTCTGCCCGGAAAGCGAACTTTCCGGTGTGCAGCACACGGATTTTATGTACGGCGTGTGGTATAAGCGCACTGTAACGGTCACAGAAAAGCAGCTGAAGGGCCGCGCCGTGCTGCATTTCGGCGCTGTGGATTATTGCGCAAAAGTTTTTGTAAACGGCGAGCTTGCCGGCACACACAAGGGCGGCTATGTTTCGTTTGAGTTTGACGTGACCTCACTTTTAAAAGCGGGCGAAAATGAAATTGCCGTCTACGCCGAAGATAATACGCGCGACCGCCTCATCCCGAGCGGCAAGCAGAGCGAGCAATATAACTCATACGGCTGCTTCTACACACGCACCACAGGCATTTGGCAGACCGTATGGCTGGAGTTCACCCCGAAGGCTTATATTTCCCGCGTGCAATATTATCCGAACATCACCGCAGGCACGGTAACGGTGACTGCAGAGCTGGTCGGTACGGCAAACCTAACAGTGACAACTTCGTTTGAAGGCAAAGAAATGGGCAGCTACACAGCAGAAAACGCCTGCGGCACGCACACATTCACGATAAAGCTGAGCGAAAAGCATCTGTGGGATGTCGGCTGCGGCAATCTGTATGACGTTGCATTCGCTTTCGGTGAAGATAACGTCACGAGTTATTTCGGTCTGCGCGAAGTGCGCCTGGACGGCCACAAGTTTCGCATCAACGGCCGCTCTGTTTTCCAGCGTCTGGTGCTCGACCAAGGCTTCTATCCGGATGGCATCTACACTGCACCGAGCGACGAAGCGCTTGAAAACGACATTAAGCTCTCCCTTGCCGTCGGTTTCAACGGTGCCAGACTGCATGAGAAGATTTTTGAAGAGCGCTTCCTCTACCACGCAGACCGCTTAGGCTACATCGTTTGGGGCGAATTCCCGAACTGGGGTCTCGATTCCTCCTATGCCGATTCTGTTTACGGCATTTTGCCAGAGTGGACGGAAGAGATCCGCCGCGATTTTAACCACCCGGCTATTGTCGGCTGGTGTCCGTACAACGAGACATGGGATACCGACGGCAGGAAACAGTTTGACGACGCACTCGACATCGTTTACAGAGCGACGAAAGCGCTTGACCCTACCCGTCCGTGCATTGATACGAGCGGCAACTATCATGTGGCAACTGATATTTTCTGCGTGCACGATTACGAGCAGAACCCGGAGATCTTTAAGGAGCACTATGACAAGCTGATGACCGAGGGCACACTGTTTGACAACCACGCGCACCGCCAGACCTACAAGGGCGAAGCGACGTTCGTCAGCGAATACGGCGGCATTCAGTGGAGTCAGGACGAGAGCGGCTGGGGCTACGGCACCGGTCCGAAGACCGAAGAGGAATTCCTCACGCGTTTTAAGGGCCTTACAGACGCATTGCTTGATAACCGTGAAATGTTCGGTCTTTGCTACACGCAGCTGACCGACGTGGAGCAGGAACAGAACGGCCTTTACACCTACCAGAGAAAGCCGAAGTTTGATCCCGCGTTCTTCCACGGCGTTTTGAGTCGCAAAGCCGCAATCGAAGACTAACAGATGCGTTTGGTGCCCGCAGTTTTTCCGCTGCGGGCACTTTTTTATCAAAATACAGGAATTTTGTTGATTTTCGTCATACGTACGTCACAAATACATAGTATTTTATATAATAGAGTAATTTTGGGCAGCAAGCTTCTGCTGCCGGATACTGTTCTGAGGAGCGTATTTATGCCGCAAAATCACTTTAGAGAACCGAAAAACCGACGTGAACATCTTCTCTCTTCCCTACCAATCGTCTTGCCGGTGGCAGCCGTGACGATAGCCGCTGCGTTTGGTTTGCTGTTCCTGCAAGGGGATCTAGTGGAGCGCGCGGAGGAAACCGTCACATACACTGCAGCGATTGGCGCAGATGACGAGCAGGTGGAAATGCACGTCTACGATGCGAGCAACGATGAAGTTGAGGAAGCCGAAGAAGAAGCTTCGGAAATGAATGCCGCGTCTTCCTATGCCGCGAAAGAGCGCATTTTGCCGGCTGGCGAAGTAGAAGACACCGCAGAGCTTGTAGATGCATACAGCTCTGTGCCATTATTTGTTTCCAGCGGCAGTCTTGCGGAGCAAGGCGTGCAGACACGGCTTGAACTGCTTGAAGATTATTTTCCAAACGGCATGTACTGGAACCATATCGGTGTGGACACAAGCGAAATGACGGCAGACGAAATTGCCATGTGCGTTACAGACACGCCGTGCAACCATTCTGTTTACGGTTATGGAAACTGCAACATTTATAATGGACTGATGGATGATTTCTTCCCGCAATACGGAGACGAAATGCAATGCCTCGGCTACGCTTCCATCATCAGCGACCTGCTGTTCGGCTACGATGCACCGATCACGGAGTTTTACGACTTTGACGAGTTGCGCATCGGCGATCACATCCGCATGGGTTGGTATGAGCACTCGATGATCGTGACGGACATCGATTGGGATACCGATACCATCACCGTGACGGAAGTAAATGCAGATTACGAAAACTGCCAGATCTCCTGGGGTCGACAGATCACCCGCAGCGAGCTTCTCGGCATGGAAGGCGACCTTACCTATTACACGCGTTACGCAAATTGAAAATCGGTTGTTCTGCGCCTCGGCAAGATTTTGATGTCTTGTCGGGGCACATTTTATATTTTCCAAAAGTTATACGATACAAAAACACCCCGAACGACACAAAATCGTTCGGGGTGTGCTGATTCAGAGAGTCAATTATTTAACCATGTTGGCAACTTCGCTTGCGAAATCGTCGTTTCTCTTCTCGAGGCCTTCGCCCTTCTCGAAGCGAACGAAATCCGTAACCTTCATCGTGCCGCCGGCCTTCTTTGCTTCCTCAGCAATGTACTGCTCAACGGAGAGGTCGCCGTTCTTAACGAACGCCTGCTGCAGGAGGCAGTTGTTCTCATAGAACTTGCCGATTCTGCCGGTAACCATCTTCTCGATGATGTTCTGCGGCTTCTTGGAGTTCTTCGGATCGTTCTGGATCTGAGCCATGAGGATTTCTTTTTCCTTATCGAGTGCTTCAGCCGGAACCGTGGACTTATCGAGATAAGCCGGATTCAGAGCGGCAATCTGCATTGCGACGTCCTTGCCGCACTCGTTGAGAACTTCTGCCGGAACATTCTCGGTCTCAAAACGAACGAGAACGCCGATTCTGCCGCCGCCGTGTACGTAAGCAACGCAGTCGCCCTCGTAACGAACGAAGCGACGGATCTTGATGTTCTCGCCGATGGTGAGAATCTTATCCTTCAGCATAGCATCAACAGTCATATCGGAGCCGTGTGCCTTAGCTGCAAGGAGAGCTTCAACGTCTGCCGGGTTCTCATAGATAACAGTCTCGGCACAGGTCTTAACGAAATCGATGAACTGAGCATTCTTCGCAACGAAATCGGTCTCAGCGTTGACTTCAATCACAACGCCAACCTTACCGCACTCGCTGACCATAGCGTATGCAACACCCTCAGCTGCAATACGGCTTGCCTTCTTAACGGAAGCTGCAAGACCCTTCTCGCGGAGAATCTCGGTTGCCTTCTCTACATCGCCCTCAGCCTCTGTGAGAGCCTTTTTGCAATCCATCATGCCGCAGCCTGTCTTAGCGCGCAGATCTGCAACGTCCTTAGCTGTGAAATTCATTTCAAATCACCATTCCTTGTAGAATCTTAAACTCTATATCAAACGAAAGGAATTTTTAACCGAAATTAAATTATTCCTCGGTCTCTGCAGCAGCTTCTTCGGTCTCCTCAGCAGCAGCGCCCATACGGCCCTCGCGGCCTTCGATGATAGCGTTAGCCATAGCACCTGCGATGAGCTTAACAGCGCGGATAGCGTCGTCGTTGCCCGGGATAACGTAGTCAATCTCGTCCGGATCGCAGTTGGTATCTACGATTGCAACGATCGGAATACCGAGCTTCTTAGCTTCGGAAACAGCGATTCTTTCCTTTCTCGGGTCAACAATGAACAGTGCGCCCGGGAACTCCTTCATGTCCTTGATGCCGCCAAGATACTTTTCGAGCTTTTCAATCTCGAGCTCGAGCTTGCTGACTTCCTTCTTCGGGAGCAGCTCGAAGGTGCCGTCTTCCTGCATCTTGCGCAGCTGTGCAAGTCTCTGGATTCTGCGGCGGATGGTCGTGAAGTTGGTGAGCATGCCGCCCAGCCAACGAGCGTTTACATAGTAAGCGCCTGCGCGGAGAGCCTCTTCCTTAACGGACTCCTGAGCCTGCTTCTTTGTGCCTACGAAGAGAACGCTCTTACCTTCCATGGAAAGGTCACGAACGAAGTTGTAAGCCTCTTCGAGCTTCTTAACGGTCTTCTGCAGGTCGATGATGTAGATACCGTTTCTCTCCGTGAAGATGTACTGTGCCATCTTCGGGTTCCACCTTCTTGTCTGGTGACCGAAGTGAACACCGGCCTCCAGAAGCTGCTTCATTGATACGACTGCCATTTGAAAATACCTCCTTGGTTTTTCCTCCGCCGGGCTGATATTTTCGGGGAAAACCGCTTTCGCGGCACCAATCCGAGAGCCTCGGCGTGCGTTTTTGCTTGCAGAATCTGCAAATCGCTGAACTATTATAGCACAACATGCCGGGTAAAGCAAGTGTTTTCTATCCGTTTTCAAAGAAATTTTGTAAGAAGCTGCGCTTCGGTGTCCGCTTTACGGGAATGTGATCGACCAGCACAGCATCCTCCCCAATGGTCTTCACAGCGCTCCATGGGATCACACAGTCATTCTCTCTGCCAAACAATCCGAAAAAGCGCGGACGGCCGTACACCACGATCGCCGTCAGTGCCGCCTGCTGTGTATCAAATTCAATATCACCGAGATACCCGATGCGCGAGCCATCCAAAACACTGATAACCTCTCGCCCATGCATTTCTCCGATGCGTTCTAACATATCGTTCCCCCGTTTCGCCGTATTTTTCCGATACAACGTATGCACAGTAGGGATACATTATGCGTTTGCATCCTTTAAAATGACTTCGGCAATCGTTTCGGCGGCAAGGTTCGAGCCCGCTTCGTTCGGATGGCTTCCGTCGTCGTTGAATAGATTATCGGTTTCGGTTTTTTCATAAAATGCACTGCCGACATCGGCGAGCAGTGTGTGGTTTTTCTCTGCCGCTTCTGCATAGGCTTCGTGCATTTTGCGGTGCATCTCATCGTAATCCATGCCGAATTTTTGAAGCTGTTTGCCGTCTTTTTGGTATGCCCATGTCGCATACAGAACCGGTACGGCACCGTTTTCACGAATTTTACCGCACAAATCTTTCACGCTCTGCATAAAGCTTTCCTTTGCTGTGATAGGGCCGTTGCTCATCTCCTGCAAAACAACGTAATCCCATTTTTCATTTTGCAGCAGCTCCAATGCTTTTGCGCCGAGCCTTGTTTCAGGGTTCAGCTGCTCACGTAAGCGTGCACCGCCGCGTGTGTTCTGTACCACTTCGGCACCCGTGATTTCCGCCAGCATACTCGGCAGATCATTTGTGAAAATATAGCTGTTTCCAAGCATTAAAATGCGCATATTTATTTCTCCTATCCTCATGGTACTTTATCATTCGTAGTATAGCATATTTTTGAAGTTCGGACAAGAAAAAACGCCCGGTTCTTACACTGTGAAGTAGTCAATAGTTAGTAGACACAAAATTTCTTATGCCACCAGTTCTGTTC